>Ga0255338_1000032_pt1 | contig 593795 bp, 542 predicted proteins | sample MeOH1_35cm_T4_19_FD_203715 | JGI IMG/M metagenome (GOLD analysis project Ga0255338, IMG submission 203715) | Sandy soil microbial communities from University of British Columbia, Vancouver, Canada - MeOH1_35cm_T4_195 | ecosystem: Engineered > Artificial ecosystem > Sand microcosm >...
GCCATGCGCACGGCTTCAGCGCCGTTGGGGCCGTCGACGTCGGCATACACGCCGGACATGTCGGTAATCAGGCCAATCTTGATCGTGTCGCCGGAAATCTGGGCCGAGGCCGGAGCAGCAAAGCCCATCAGTGCGGTCGCCGTTGCCAGCGCCATTGCATTCAGTTTCAACATCATTCTTTATTTCTCCTTGGTTCTGTGGTCTTATTTTTAAAGAATTTGTACGGCTTACACGCCCAGAAGTGTATTCAATACAGGCATCTTGGCTTCCAACTCGGATGAAGAGAAGGTCTCGACGATCTGACCATGCTCCATCACGTAAAACCGGTCCGCCAGAGGTGCAGCGAAGCGGAAATTCTGTTCCACCATCACGATTGTGTAACCCTTGGCCTTCAACGTCAGGATCATGCGTGCCAGCGCCTGCACGATGACCGGCGCCAGACCTTCGGAGATTTCATCCAGCAGCAAGACCTTGGCGCCGGTGCGCAAGATGCGGCCGACTGCCAGCATCTGCTGTTCGCCGCCCGACAGACGGGTACCCTGGCTGTGCTTGCGTTCCTTCAGGTTGGGGAACATCTCATAGATTTCCTCTACCGACATGCCCTTGTCGGTCTTCGACACGTGCGGCGGCAGCAGCAGGTTTTCCTCGGTCGACAGCGACGAGAAGATGCCGCGCTCTTCCGGGCAATAGCCCAGACCCAGATGGGCGATCTTGTAGGTCGGCAGATGAATCGCCTCGACGCCACCGATCTTGATCGACCCTTTGCGGGCGCCGACCAAGCCCATGATGGCGCGCATGGTGGTGGTGCGACCAGCACCGTTGCGGCCCAGGATGGTGACGACTTCGCCGTAATTCACCGACAGATTGACGTCATGCAGGATGTGCGATTCACCGTACCATGCATGCAGGTTGCTGATTTCTAGCGCTTTCTCGGCCATGCTCAATGCGCTCCTTCGAGTTCTGCGGCGGAGGTACCCATGTACGCTTCCATCACTTGCGGGTTCTTCGATACTTCTGCGTAGGTGCCTTCAGCCAGCATTGCGCCACGCTGCAGCACGGAGATCTTGTCGCAAATGCCGGACACCACGCTCATGTTGTGTTCCACCATCAGAATGGTACGGCCGGCCGATACCTTCTTGATCAGTTCGGTGACCAGATGCACGTCTTCATGGCCCATGCCCTGCGTCGGTTCATCCAGCAGCATCAGTTCCGGCTCCATGCCCAGGGTCGTGGCGATTTCCAGTGCGCGCTTGCGGCCATACGGCAAATCGACGGTCACGGTATCGGCAAATTTGGTCAGGTCCACTTCGGCCAGCAATTGCATGGCGCGATCGTTCAGCTGATGCAAAGTCTTTTCGCTCTTCCAGAAATGGAAAGACGTACCCAGCTTGCGCTGCAGGCCGATACGCACGTTTTCCATCACGGTCAGGTGCGGAAACACGGCGGAAATCTGGAATGAGCGAATGATGCCCTGGCGCGAGATCTGTGCCGGCTTGTCGGCAGTGATGTCTTTGCCATTGAACAGGATCTGTCCGGATGTCGGAATCAGAAACTTGGTAAGCAAGTTGAAGCAAGTTGTCTTGCCAGCACCATTGGGGCCGATCAGTGCATGGATGTGACCGCGCTGCACTTTCAAATTCACGTCATTGACTGCCGTGAACCCCTTGAATTCTTTGGTGAGATTTTTAGTCTCGAGGATGACAGGGGTCATCAGTTCTCCTTCTTGTACGCCTATTGCTGATTGACGCTTTTGCTTGTTATTGACACATCCAATGCCTATCGTCATGTATGACATTAGGCAATTTTGCGAATAGTACTAGCTCTTATTCCAAGAAACAATACCAGACATTCAGATTGAAAATGGTTTTTTGTTTATTCAGCTCTTCATAAAGTTATTTGTTGCAGCGCAATACCTGTTGGCGAAGACTTGATCCATATTGCAGCCTGCTCCGCCAGCATAATCGTGGGTGAATTGGTATTACCAGAAGTAATGGTCGGCATGACGGCAGCATCGACCACGCGCAAGCCGGCGATTCCCCTGACACGCAAGCGGCTGTCGAGCACTGCCAGCGGGTCTTCCACGCGGCCCATCTTGCATGTGCCAACCGGGTGAAAGATGGTTGTGCCGATTTCACTGGCTGCTTGCGCCAATGCTTCCTCGCTGTGATGCTGGGGGCCTGGCTTGATCTCTTTCGGGGAAAATTGCTGCAGCGCGGGAGCGGCAACAATTTTTCGCGTCAATTTCAGAGACGCAGCAGCAACCCGCCGGTCTTCTTCCGTGCCCAGGTAATTCGGCGTGATTGCCGGCGCCACCAGCGCATCGGCCGAACGCAAGCGCACGTGGCCGCGCGATTCCGGACGCAAATTGCAGACACTGGCGGTAAACGCTGGAAAATCATGCAAGGCCTCGCCGAAACGCTCCAGCGACAACGGCTGCACATGGTATTCCAGGTTGGCGCTCGCCTGCCCCGGGTCCGAGCGGGCAAACGCCCCCAGCTGCGAAGGCGCCATCGACATAGGCCCGCTCTGGAACAGCAGGTATTCCAGACCGATTTTCATCTTGCCGAACCAGTTGTTGGCCATGGTGTTCAGGGTCCGGGCGCCCTGAATTTGAAACACCATGCGCAATTGCAGATGATCCTGCAGGTTTTCTCCCACGCCCGGCAGGTCAGCTTCTACCGCAATGCCATGCTCACGCAACAAGGCCGCCGGCCCCACGCCGGATAATTGCAGGATGTGCGGCGAACCGATCGCGCCGGCGCTGAGGATGGTTTCGCGCGCCGAACCCGCAAACCAGCGGCTGCCATCGCGCAGGAATTCGACGCCGGTGCAGGTCTTGCCCTGCGCGGTTTCGGTAAAACGCAGGCGTTCGACGTGACAGCCGGTCATGACGCTCAGGTTGCCGCGCCTGAGCGCCGGTTTCAGGAAAGCGCGCGCCGTGCTCCAGCGCCAGCCGCGCTTCTGGTTGACTTCGAAATAGCCGCAGCCCTCGTTGTCGCCGCGGTTGAAATCGTCGGTATTGGGTATGCCCGTCTGCGCCGCCGCTGCGCGGAAAGCTTCAAGGATTTTCCACGACAGGCGCTGCTTTTCCACCCGCCATTCGCCGCCGGCACCATGAAAATTACTGCCGCCGCCATGATGATCTTCGCTACGCAGGAAATGCGGCAGCACCCGCTCCCAGGCCCAGGCATCGTCACCGCTCAGCTGCGCCCATTCGTCGTAATCTCGCGCCTGGCCGCGCATGTAAATCATGCCGTTGATCGAGGATGATCCACCCAATACCTTGCCGCGCGGGTAAATCAGACTGCGGCCATTCAGCCCCGGATCCGCCTCGGTACGAAAGCGCCAGTCGGTGCGGGCGTTGTCGATGCAATAAAGGTAACCGACCGGGATATGCACCCACAGGTAATCGTCCTTCTTGCCGGCCTCCAGCAGCAAGACCCTGACGTCCGGATTCTCGGAGAGGCGGTTGGCCAGGACGCAGCCGGCCGAACCGGCGCCGATGATGATGTAATCGTAATGGCCTGCTGACTGCATGGCCATCCCCTACTTCGCCACCGGCATGGTGAATTCCGCGCCCTTGACGATCGAGTCCGGCCAGCGCTGCATGACCGACTTGTAGCGCGTGTAAAAGCGCATACCTTCTTCGCCATAAGCGTGGGCGTCGCCAAACAACGAACGCTTCCAGCCGCCAAAGGAATGCCAGGCCATCGGCACCGGAATCGGCACATTCACGCCGACCATGCCGACTTCGATGCGGCGCGAGAATTCACGTGCAGTCTGGCCATCGGAGGTGAAGACCGACACGCCATTGCCATATTCATGTGCATTGATCAGCGCCACTGCAGCCGCCAGGTCCGGCACACGCACAACGCACAGCACCGGCCCGAAAATTTCTTCGCGATAGATGGTCATTTCTGGCGTGACCTGGTCGAAAAGGCTGCCACCTAGGAAAAAGCCGTTTTCATGGCCAGCCACGCGCAGGCCACGGCCATCCACCAGCAGCTTGGCACCTGCCTGCACGCCGGCGTCGATATAGCCCTCGATCTTTTCCTTGTGGGAGGCAGTGACCACCGGTCCCATCTCGGCATCGGCCTCCATGCCATTCCCGACCTTAAGGGCCTGCACACGCGGCACCAACGCCTCGACCAGCCGGTCGGCCACATCCCCTACCGCCACTGCCACCGAAATCGCCATGCAGCGCTCACCAGCCGACCCGTAGGCAGCGCCGATCAGCGCATCCACTGCCTGCCCGAGATCGGCATCGGGCATCACCACCAGATGGTTCTTGGCGCCACCCAGGGCTTGCACGCGCAGAGGATAAGGCCCCTTGCGCCTGGCTCCTTCAGTGTAGATGTACTCGGCGATCGGCGTCGAGCCAACGAACGACACCGCTTTCACGTCAGGGTGCTGCAGCAAGGCATCCACAGCCACCTTGTCGCCCTGCACCACGTTAAACACACCGTCCGGCAAGCCTGCCTGTGCAAACAGCTCGGCCAGCATCAGCGAAGGCGTCGGATCGCGCTCGGAAGGCTTGAGAATGAAGGTATTCCCGGTCGCCAGCGCCATTGGCGCCATCCACATCGGCACCATCACTGGAAAATTGAAGGGCGTAATGCCCGCAGTAACGCCCAAAGGCTGACGCAATTGCCAATGATCGATGCCACCGCCGATATTGTCGCTGAACTGAGTCTTTAACAATTGCGGCGCGCCACAGGCAAATTCCACCACCTCAAGCCCGCGCAGCACTTCCCCCTTGGCATCGGAAAACACTTTGCCATGCTCACGGGTAATCGCCGCAGCCAGCGCATCCTGATGTTTTTCCATCAATTCCTTGAACTTGAACAGGATGCGCGCGCGCTTCAGGGGTGCCGTTTCCGCCCAAGCGGGTGCCGCCGCACTGGCCACGGTCACCGCGGCATTGACTTCATCGACACTGGCAAGTGCTACGTGCGCCGTCACTTCCCCAGTCGCCGGATTGAAAACCGCTTGCTGACGACCTCCGGAAGAAGCCGTCACGCGGCCGCCGATGAAATGCGCAATACGGGAAGTGGAGCGGGTTTCCATAAAAATTCCTTTTATAAATAAATGAATTTCAACAGAATATCGCCATATTTTTGACAAATAAAATCAATTATTATCAATACACCATAAATATAATTTATGATTGTTGGAACTACCTGTCCAGGAATCCAGCCATGGATCACTCCCAGCTACGCGCTTTCATCACCATCGCTCGTACCGGCAATCTCACCCGGGCAGCGGATACGCTGCACCTGACACAACCCGCCGTCAGCCTGCAAATCAAGGCGTTGCAGGCAGCGTTGCAAATCCAGCTATTTACGCGCACGCCAACCGGCATGATATTGACGACCGAAGGTGCCAAGCTGTTACCCCTGGCCGAACATATCCTGACCAGCATGGCGGAACTGCAGCAAGCCGCGGCCGCACTGCATTCGACGCTGAGCGGCCAGTTCTCGATTGGCACCATCCTCGACCCCGAATTTACCCGCCTCGGCACCTTCCTTAAGCGCCTGGTCGAATCCTGGCCACAACTTACCCCCCGTCTGCAGCACGGTATGTCGGGAACGGTGTTGCAAATGGTAAAAGACAGTCAACTCGATGTCGGTTACTACATTGGCGACCCGGGAAGAAATTGTCATTCCATTATCCTCACGCCCTTTACCTACAACGTGGTGGCACCATCCGGCTGGAAAAGCCGGATCGCCGGCAAGGATTGGCCGGCGCTGGCACAACTGCCATGGATCTGGACGCCACCGGATTCTGCCCACAACCGTTTGCTGAGTACTGTCTTCGCTTCCTGCAAGGCACAGCCCACCACAGTGGCACAAGTTGATCAGGAACAATCCATGCTCGATCTGGTGAAGTCCGGCATTGGTCTGTCGCTGGTACGCGAATCGATCGCCCTGCGCGAGGCTCATGCACACGGCCTAGTCATTGCCGATGCAGTCAGCATCACGACCGATTTGCGTTTCATTTGCCTGGCCAAGCGCCAGCATGAACTAGCCATTGCCGCGGTATTTTCCTTGCTGGCCAACGCATGGAACGGCTAAACATCCGATTTTTCTGAAAATTTTATATAAAACACATGCTTATCCACAATGACTGTGGATAAGCATGTGGATATCGCTTGTGTGCTTTGTGCACAAAGGCCCGCTTTATTTCGGCCCGCTTTTTTATCCAGAATTTATCCGAAACCGGTACAAGCCTTATCGCTATCTTTATACATCCGCTAAAACCTTGAATCGATTCAGGGTTTACCAGTTATCCACAGAAAAGCATACCGTTTACTACTATTACTATTCATATATATAAGTAGTTATTCAAAACCAAGACTTTGGTTTTGTTTATTCACCAAATCAAAAATTCCCTATTTTTATTCTTGTAAATTAATCAAAACCCCTTGCAATCCGAAAACGTCTGAAGACATTTTTCCAATTCAATATTGCAATCAAACAATTCAACACACCCGTACAAACATACCAACCGCCTTCATTGCCTCCTGGCCTGCACACTTTCTGCTGTGGATAATGCAGTGCATAGATGTCGGATTATTTGTGCACAACAACAGGTATTTCTCTTGGCAGTTTTTTTATCCAAAACATGTCCGCCTCGGAAACAAGCTTTATCAGATGCCTTGTACAGCAGATAAGATATTGATTTTTAAAATTATTTGACACTTATCCACAGAAAAGCAGGGTGTTTACTATTACTACTATCTATATATATAAATACTTATTTAAAAGCTTGCCTTACCTGGTGCTACTTACAAACCTTGAAAATTTGTAAAAAAATCAAATAAAAAACAAGTAATGTATTCTTATGTATGGATATTTAAATAACAACATTTCAGATAAAAAAAATCCACTGCCTGAAAACCCCGGCAGTGGATTTGAAAATAATTGAATTTTTAACTACTTATAATTTTAAAAGTCCCTTCCCAATCGCGTTATCAGTCGCTTCCGACAATTTTTTGCGTAACCAACGATGTGCAGGATTACGCGCATCGCGCTCATGCCAAAGCATATCGACATGCACTGGCGGCATCGTAAATGGCAATTCCTTTTCGATCAATTCATGGCTTCTGCCTGTCGACGCAATCAAATGCCGTGGCAAAACCGTAATCAAATCCGAATTGGCGACGACAGAGCCACCGGTGTAAAACTGGTTTACTGTCAACAGGATACGGCGTTCACGTCCCATCTGGGACAGCACATCGTTTACCTGACCATGTGCCCGTCCGGAAAAACTTACCAGTAGATGATTCGCTGAACAATAAGCATCGAGCGTCAATTCCTGGGAAGCGAGAGGATGATCCTTGCGCATGACGCAAACATAGCGGCCAGTGTACAAACGTTCATGACGGATAGGCGTGCTGGGCTCGGTCGCCATCTGGTTCACAACGCCGGGAAAAAAACCGATGGTCAGATCGATATCGCCGCGCAGCAGGATAGAACGCGGGTCACGTGTCGTCAGCGGCATCATGCGCACATTCATGCCGGGCGCTTCGCGTTGTATATCTTGCACCAGCATTGGCAACCATTGTGCTGCTGGCGCATCTGCCATTGCCAGACGAAAGGTTGTATGGGTTTTACTCAGGTCGAAACCTTCCGGCGTGAGCGCTGATTCCAGCTCAGTCAAGGCATTGCGCACAGTCGGCCACAACTCTTCTGCCCGTGGCGTCGGACGCACGCCATGAGCCGTACGAATCAGTAACTCATCGCCGATCGCATCGCGCAAGCGCTTTAAGGCATTGGATACCGCTGGCTGCGTCATGGCCAGCCGATTTGCTGCGCGTGTCAGATTCTGTTCTGACATGACAGCATCGAATACACGCAAAAGATTTAAATCAAGGGTCAGGAAACTCATGGCATTGGAATAAATAAATAGTTTGGTAAATGCTGCATCAGCACAGTGTTATGTAATTGATTTATAAGAGATATCAGTATTTATAATTGGAGGTATAGCAGAGTTATCCATATACTGCAATGCACCAGAATAGCGTTTGAAAAAATTAATCCATGTCGATTTTCAGTATTGTTTATCTTGGCCAAGCCGCTAATCCTGCGATGGTTAATTCGGTCGATACGCTATCGCTGCTGATGTTGGGCTTTGGTGTGCTGGGTATAGGCGTCACCTTGCTAATGTCGTTCAAACAAAAACGTTTGCAACATTTAACCACCAAATCGGATCAGTTAGCAGGTAGTTGAGCGTCTGCCAAGGACTTGCTGGCCATTTCAGGGTATTTATTTGCGGCGTTTTTTCCAGTTGTAATCAGCCGCTGGTTCGCTGACGCCGGCATGACCCACTACATGCGGGTGTTCCGAACACATGGTGACAAAACGGATAGCCTCGCCAGCGCGTTGACGCTTGCGTAATTGTTCCATGAAGTGCAAGGCCGCGCCCATTTCGTCGGAAACGAATGATTGCGCCTGCGGCAGTGGCGTGTCATTTTTGTACTCGGTCCAATACACCATGTACATGATTTATCCTTGGTTGCAGAGTTTGGCTTGCTACTCTCCCGCAAATTGTTTGCCACAATTTGTCATGCCTGGGTGACAGGATATTTTCACGATCAAACCTGAAAATATCCATTGGACAGTGCAAATCCCTGAAGAAATTCACGCGCAGGCAAACGTTTCCCGCCCGGCTTCTGCAATTGCGTCACACGTATCGCCCCACTGCCACAAGCAATGACCACCCCTGCATCATCCGCTTGAACCACCTGGCCCGGAGTGGCATCGTTGTCACCAGTTATTGCTTGCGCCTGCCAAAGTTTCAGGGAAACGTCATTGAAAATGGCCGATGCACCGGGGAAGGGATTGAAAGCACGAATTTTTCGGGCAATTAGTGTGGCTGGCTGGTTAAAGTCGAGTGAGGCTTCTTCCTTGGTAAGCTTGGCCGCGTAAGTAATGCCGGTTTCCGGTTGTGGCATTGCTGCCAGATTAGGCAGTTGCGCAAGAGCAGCGACGATCATGTTTGCGCCCAGGGCCGCCAGCTTGTCATGCAAGCTACCGGTGGTATCGTCTGTCGCGATGGGTAAATTCTGCATGATCAGCATGGGCCCTGTATCCAGGCCCTCTTCCATCTGCATGATGGTGACGCCCGTTTCGGCATCGCCAGCTTCAATGGCCCGATGAATGGGCGCCGCGCCGCGCCAGCGTGGCAGCAGCGAGGCATGGATATTGATGCAACCCATCTTGGGTATATCCAGCACGGAGCGCGGCAGGATCAAGCCGTAGGCAGCCACCACCATTACATCGGCACCGACGGATTGCAGCAAGTCATGCGCGTCGCGCGCCACTTGCGGATGCTTGCCGTCGAGCCTGAGAGAAATTGGCTGCGCCACCGGGATATTGTGCGCGAGCGCGAATTGCTTGACCGGCGAAGCCTGCAACTGCATGCCGCGTCCAGCGGGGCGGTCGGGTTGGGTCAATACGAGGACGATTTCATGACCGGCGGCATGCAAGGCTTGCAAGGCGACGGCGGCAAATTCGGGGGTACCGGCGTAGATGATTTTCATGGTTGGAATTGTATTATGCGCAGCCCAGGATGCGTTGGTTGCTGAATGGACAAATCAATCATACACTCGCGGTAATATGACCGCGCGTGACAAATGACCGCACGTGACAACCGCGCGTGACAAGTCTGTGACTTGACGTCATTTTGGTTTGAATGAATCGCTGCAGTTTTGCGATGCTGCGCCAACAGAAAGCTCCCATGACCTGGCAGATATCATGATGCACACTGAACGACACCGAACGCACAGAATTGGCTGGCTCCGTGCAGCAGTGCTTGGCGCCAACGACGGCATCGTTTCCACGGCCAGTCTCATCCTCGGCGTTGCAGCAGCAGGCGCGAGCGCCAAAAATATTCTTGTTGCCGGCATTGCCGGCCTTGTCGCCGGCGCCATGTCGATGGCTGCCGGTGAATATGTTTCAGTCAGTTCGCAGTCCGATACTGAACGCGCCGATCTGGATCGCGAGAGCAATGAACTGGCGGCTGATCCCGAACATGAGCATGCAGAGCTGACGGCCATCTACGTCAAGCGTGGACTTGACGCGGCGCTGGCCGCCAGCGTTGCCACGCAATTGATGCAGCATGATGCACTCGGCGCACATGCGCGTGATGAGCTTGGTATATCCGAGGCATTGGCCGCACAACCCGTGCAAGCCGCGCTGGCTTCGGCTGCGACGTTTGCAGTGGGCGCGGCCCTTCCTCTTTTGATCGTTCTCCTGTTTCCGGTTACCGTGCTGATGTGGGCCGTTTCCGGCAGTGCGCTCTTGTTTCTCGCGCTGCTAGGTTCTCTGGCGGCCCGCGCCGGTGGCGCAGCCGTGCTGGTCTCGGCCGCACGCGTCACCTTCTGGGGCGCTTTGGCGATGGGATTGACAGCTGGCGTTGGCGCGATTTTCGGCGTGGCTGCGTGAGGACATGCGCACCCTTGAATTAAAAATTCCACCGCCGCTCGTCGCATTGGTGTGCGCCGCCGCGATGTATGCCATTGCACACCTCGCGCCAGGCTGGCGCTGGGACGGGCCATATCGCATTGTTTTGGGCGGGGGTGTGGCCCTGATCGGCGCGGCGCTTGATGTGCTTGGCCTCATATCATTCCGCCGCGCCAAAACGACCATCAACCCGCTGAAACCCGCCAACACATCGACGATAGTAAGCACGGGCATTTATCGCTACACCCGTAACCCGATGTACCTCGGCATGCTGCTAGTGCTGCTGGGCTTCGCACTTTACCTTGCGCATCCCATGGCATTTCTGCTGCTGCCCTTGTTTATTGCTTATCTGACGCGTTACCAGATCATTCCGGAAGAACGGTTTCTGGCGACCAGGTTCGGTGCTGAATACCTGGACTATGCATCCCGGGTTCGCAGGTGGCTGTGAGAGGCAACACAGACAAGCGCACCAGGCATGCTGAATTTGATCGTCAGTGTGGCCGCATGATTAACGCGCGCCGACCGCTTTCTGTCGGCTGCGCTGCGCTTCCTTCTCTTCTTTGACCAGTTTGGTCTTGATGCGGTTGCGCTTCAGGGGGGACAGGTATTCAACAAAGACCTTGCCCTTCAAATGGTCGATTTCATGCTGGACGCATACTGCCAGCAAATCGTCGGCTTCGATTTCGAAAGGCTTGCCCTCAATATCCAGCGCCTTGACACGCACCTTCGCCGGGCGCTCGACGCCGTCGTAAATGCCGGGCACGGACAGGCAGCCTTCATCATAGACGCGCTTTTCCGGACTGGACCAGACGATTTGCGGATTGATGAAGACTTGCAGGGCGTTCTGGGTTTCCGAGATATCGATGACGACCAGCTGCTCGTGCACGTCGATCTGGGTTGCGGCCAGGCCGACGCCGGGAGCGTCGTACATGGTTTCGGCCATGTCGGCCACCAGTTGCTTCAGACGGGCGTCGAAAACCGTGACGGGCCGGGCGACTTTGTGCAGACGAGGATCGGGATAGCGCAGAATATTTAGTAGGGACATACGGCTTTTGCGCAACAATGCGGCAAGTTAAGAATGCAGTTTCTCTTGCTAGTTCAAGGATTTATGTGCAGAATTTGATTCAAATTGACAACTGTTGCCATGTATCATGTATCGGTAGGATTGGCAGCTTGCTGTGGCTGCGCATTGCCAATGACCGAAAAATCTGGCCACATTCATCGGATAAACCATGAAAAATTTTAGCACAGCAGTCGTTTCCTTCGTTTTTGCAGCGGCTTCCGCTGCTATGGTCGCGCCCGCTGCTTACGCAGCCAACAAATGCGAATTCCGGGCCGATGCGCCGGATTCGCACAAAGTGGTGCGCGGCGACACGCTGTGGGACATCTCCGGGAAATTCCTGCATAACCCGTGGTGCTGGCCGCAAGTCTGGGGCTTGAACCGCGACCAGATCAAGAATCCGCACTGGATCTACCCGGGCCAGATTGTGTATTTCGACCGTGCAACCGGCCGTCTGAGCCTGGGCAAACCTGTTGGTGCTTCAGGGACCGGTGGCACGGTACGCCTGTCGCCGCAGGTGCGCATCGATGGCGTTGGCCAGGATGCGGTGCCGGCGATTCCTTCGGGGGTGATTGAACCGTTCCTGTCACAGCCGTTGATCGTCACGCCGGAACAATTGTTGGGCACGCCGCGCATCGTCGCCACCCAGGAAGGCCGCGTCAATCTGGCCAAGAATGACCGGGCGTATGTCAGCGGTGACCTGAAGGATGGCACGGCGTTCCAGGTTTTCCGTCCGGGCAAGCCGCTGCACGATCCCGAGACCAAAGCAGTGATCGGCTATGAAGCCGCGTATCTTGGCTCCCTGAAGCTGACGCGCGCTGCCAAGGCGGACCATGAAGCGCATGCCTTCATGGTCGTCAGCTCGAAGGAAGAAATGACGGTGGGTGACCGCCTGCTGCCGGTGCCACACATCCCCATGCTCAATTACGTGCCCCACGCGCCGGAACGGCCGTTGGCAGCGCGCATCGTCTCGGTTTACGGCGGTGTCACCCACGCCGGCCAGAACCAGATCGTTTCCATCAATCGCGGCACCAAGGATGGTGTCGATGTGGGCACCGTGCTGGAAATGTATCGCTATGGCGTTCTCGTCAAGGACCGAACCGATACCAAGGAGATGATCAAGCTGCCGGATGAAAAGTATGGCGCGCTGTTCGTGTTCCGCGTATTTGAAAATATTTCTTATGCGCTGGTCATGCAAGTCACCGACAGCGTGCAAGTCGGCGACGTCGCCAAGTCGCCTGAATAAGCATAGACGGTGACCGGCATGATCGGTCAGGCGCCTGTCGGCGCCGATCAGCTGGCTGACTGGATCCGTCTGGAGCAGGTGCGCGGGGTCGGGCCCGAAACCGCGCGCAAGCTCTTGCGTCATTTCGGTTTGCCGGCGAATATTTTCAGCGCTGAAATCAAGGTTCTGCGCGAGTTGGTTTCCGACCGCATCGCGCAGGCGCTGACGGCGCCCCCTGACGCCACGGCGCTCGCGCAAATCGCATTGACGCTGCAATGGGCAAATGGGCCGGACAACCACATCCTCACCCTCGCCGATGCCGAGTATCCGGCCAACCTCCTGAACATCACCGATCCGCCCCTGTTGTTATACGTCAAGGGGCGTATTGAGTTGTTGTCGCGCCCGGCGCTGGCGGTGGTGGGCAGCCGCAATGCGACTGTCCAAGGGATTGCCAATGCCGAAAAATTTTCCGAAGTCTTGAGCCTGTCCGGCTGGACCATCGTCTCGGGTCTGGCCCTGGGCATCGATACCGCCGCTCACCAGGGGGCGTTGCGTCATGCTGACCACGGCGGCGCCACCATTGCCGTCATCGGCACTGGCGCCGATATCGTCTACCCGGCGCGCAATCGCGCTCTTGCACACCAGATTGCGGCAGCCGGCTGCATCGTCAGCGAATACCCGCTGGGCACGCCTGCGCTTTCCGGCAATTTCCCTCGCCGTAACCGCATCATCAGCGGCTTGTCGCGCGGCGTGCTGGTGATTGAAGCGGCGGCCGAATCGGGCTCGCTGATTACGGCGCGCATGGCTGCCGAACAGGGGCGCGATGTTTTCGCCATTCCCGGATCCATCCATTCACCGCTGGCCAAGGGCTGTCACCAATTGATCAAGCAGGGCGCCAAACTGGTCGAATCGGCACAGGACATCCTGGAAGAATACGGTCAGGATTTGCCTGGCAGCGCCGCTGCACCGGCCACCGTTGCCGCGACGCCGTCACTTGATCCGTTGCTGGACTTGATCGGTTTCGATCCGGTCGATGTTGACACGCTGGCACAGCGCGCAGGACAAGACATTGCAAGTCTGCATGCAAAATTGCTTGTGCTGGAATTGCAAGGCGCGCTCGAGCGCTTGCCGGGTGAAATCTACCGCCGCTTGCAGTAGAGAGCTCCCGCATGACTGGCAGTTCGATTCCTCGTATAAAATTCTTCATGCGTTATTATTGCGTCGTGTCAGTGTCACTAACGTGCAACTGATGAATCTGGCATGATGCTTACCGCGCTTGTCATACCGCAATCTTAAGGCTACATTAGAATCATGTTTGACGTCCTTGTTTACCTCTACGAAACTTACTATCGTCCCGATGCCTGCCCGGATTCGGATGCATTGGTCAAGAAACTATCGGCGGTGGGCTTTGAAGACGAGGAAATCAACAAGGCGCTGGGCTGGCTGACCGACCTGGACAAAGCCACCAACGATTATTCCCATCGTTACCCGGAACAGGCCAAATTCTCGGGCGGCATGCGGTTTTATGCGCCGCAGGAACTCGAAATTCTCGGCACCGCTGCAGTCGGTTTCATACAATTCCTCGAGTCAGCCAAGCTGCTCGACCCGATACAGCGCGAAATTGTCATCGAACGCGCCCTGGCTGCCAGCGACCGCAGGCTTTCGCTCGACAAGCTTAAAGTCATCGTGCTGATGGTGTTGTGGAGCCAGGGCAAGGAACCGGATGGCTTGATGTTCGACGAGCTGTTCTGGGATAACGAAAACACCGAAGCCCGGCTGTTACATTAATTATTTGCATTCATCGTCAGCACGCCCCGCGTCCTTCATGCAGACATGTGCATGTTTGCGCATGTCTTGCTGTTTTCGCAATTTTTCTGCGCCGGACTTGCGCTTGTAACGTCCCGGCTTGCAGATTGTGGCGGAACGCGCTTATCATTGGCCGCTAATTGCCAAATTGTCAGAGGCTTGACGACTAGCCCTGGCCGCAACGCGCGTCTGTTTCTCTACAAAAGCAGCACTGCTCCAGCCTGGTCTGCTTGTCCACCGCGGCGGACGAAGCGTCGCGCCGCACATCACACGAGAATGGATTTATGACTAAGACCCTCATCATTGCCGAGAAGCCTTCCGTCGCCAACGATATTGCGAAGACGCTCGGTGGCTTTACCAAGCACGATGAGTATTTCGAATCCGACGAATACGTCCTGTCGTCCGCCGTGGGCCACCTGGTCGAAATCGGCGTGCCGGAAGAATATGATGTCAAGCGCGGCAAATGGACCTTTACGCATTTGCCGATGATCCCGCCGCACTTCGCCCTGAACCCGATCGCCAAGACCGAGTCGCGACTGAAAGTATTGAACCGCTTGATCAAGCGCAAGGATGTCACCGCCCTGATCAACGCATGCGATGCCGGGCGCGAGGGTGAATTGATTTTCCGCCTGATTGCGCAATACGCAAAAGCCAAGCAGCCGATCAAGCGTCTGTGGTTGCAGTCGATGACGCCTGGCGCGATCCGTGACGGCTTCAAGCAGTTGCGTGAAGACCAGGACATGCTGCCGCTGGCAGACGCCGCGCGCTGTCGCAGTGAAGCTGACTGGTTGATTGGCATTAACGGCACCCGCGCCATGACTGCCTTCAATTCCAAGGAAGGTGGCTTTTACCTGACCACCGTCGGTCGCGTGCAGACGCCGACTTTGTCGATCGTGGTCGAGCGCGAGGAAAAGATCAAGAAATTCGTGCCGCGCGATTACTGGGAAGTGCGCGCCGATTTCGTCTGTGCGGCCGGTATTTATGAAGGCCGCTGGCTCGACACCAAACACAAGAAGGACGAGACCGATCCGGAAAAAAGGGCGGAGCGCCTGTGGAGCCGCGCCGCCGCCGAATCGATCGTGGCCGCCTGCCGTGGCAAGACCGGTACGGTCACGGAAGAATCCAGGCCGACCACGCAAATGGCGCCTGGCCTGTTCGACCTGACCAGCCTGCAGCGCGAAGCCAATTCCCGCTTCGGTTTCTCGGCCAAGAATACGCTGGGCCTGGCGCAGGCGCTGTATGAAAAGCACAAGGTGCTGACGTATCCACGTACCGATTCGCGCCACTTGCCGGAAGATTATATTGACACCGTCAAGCAGACACTGGAAACGGTTGCTGAAAACAACAACTATCACCAGTTCGCCAAGCAGATCCTGAACAAGGGCTGGGTCAAGCCGAACAAGCGTATTTTCGATAATACGAAAATCAGCGATCACTTCGCCATCATTCCGACCACCCAGGCGCCGAAGAATTTGTCGGAGCCGGAACAGAAACTCTATGACCTGGTCACGCGCCGGTTCATGTCGGTGTTTTTTCCGGCGGCCGAATTTCAGGTCACCACGCGTTACACCGAAGTCTCCGGCCACCAGTTCAAGTCCGAAGGCAAGGTGATGACCAATCCCGGCTGGCTGGCCATTTATGGCAAGGAAGTCGCGAGTGAAAAGGACAAGGACGAGGACAAAGCCAAGATCCTGGTTGCCGTGGCCAAGGGCGAAACTGTCAAGACCGAGAAGGTCGAACCTTATGGTCTCGTGACCAAGCCGCCTGCGCGCTACTCGGAAGCGACCCTGCTGTCGGCTATGGAAGGCGCCGGCAAGCTGATCGATGACGATGAATTGCGTGAAGCCATGTCCGGCAAGGGCTTGGGCACGCCAGCGACCAGGGCGGCCATCATCGAAGGCTTGTTGAACGAAAAATACCTGCTGCGTGAAGGGCGCGAACTGATCCCCACCGCCAAGGCATTTCAGTTGATGACCTTGCTGCGCGGCCTAGGCGTGCAAGAGTTGACCTCGCCGGAATTGACCGGTGGCTGGGAATACAAGCTGTCGCAGATGGAACGCGGCAAGATCAGCCGCGAGGAATTCATGCGCGAGATCGCGCAAATGACGCAAATCATCGTCAAGCGCGCCAAGGAATACGACAACGACACCATTCCTGGCGATTACGCGACCCTGAAGACGCCATGCCCGAACTGCGGCGGCGTGGTCAAGGAAAACTACCGGCGCTTCGCCTGCACCAAGTGCGAATTCTCGATGTCAAAGACGCCCGGCAGCCGTCAGTTCGAAGTCGCCGAAGTCGAGGAATTACTTGCCAAGCGCGAGATTGGTCCGCTGCAAGGTTTCCGCTCGAAGATGGGCCGGCCGTTTGCCGCCATCCTGAAAATTTCCCGTGACGAAGAGCATAACAATTACAAGCTTGAATTCGATTTCGGCCAGAACCAGGATGACGAGAATGCCGAAGCTGTCGATTTCACCGGCCAGACCGCACTCGGGCCTTGCCCGAAATGCGGCAGCGGCGTGTATGAAATGGGCCTGGCCTATGTTTGCGAAAAGACGGTGGCCAAGCCCAAGGCTTGCGATTTCCGCAGCGGTCGCATCATCCTGCAACAGGAAATCCTGCCGGAACAGATGGCCAAGCTGTTGACCGATGGCAAGACCGATTTGCTGCCGGGCTTTATCTCCCAGCGCACGCGCCGGCCCTTCAAGGCCTTCCTGGTACGCGGCAAGGATGGCAAGGTCAGCTTCGAGTTCGAGGAGCGCAAGGCCAAAGCACCCGCCAAGGGCAAGGCCGCCAAGCCATCCGATGACGCGGTCGCTGTCGCTCCGGTAGAAAAGGCCGTAGCTAAAGTGCCGTTGAAAAAGGCTGTCGCCAAAAAAGCACCGGCAAAAAAAGCAGCCGCCAAGAAAACCGTGGCGAAAAAGGCCGCCGCGTAATTTTCCCCACCACTCCTGGCGGCATCCGCTGTCAGTCAACATCCATGCGTCGCGACTGGCCATTCGGCCAGTCGCGGCCGCATTGTGTGTCCATATGTAAGAAACCTTGCTTTCTCCTTGTCTAAATACTTGAAAAATTAATTCCTGTTTAAGTATGCTTCCCTAGAATGCAAGAAAGCAGGAGGAGGCACGAAGGGAAAAATTGCGTTAGATCAAATTTCCCGAGGGGACATAAAACTATTAAAAAGTTGGCATTATGGCTATAATGCGCGCCGTATTGATATGGTGCATTAATTACAAGTTAATGCTCGTCCTTCATTGCCCCCGTTAATAACATCCAGCTGATCCAATTTGCGGATTGGCATACCTCAAGGCTTCGCCAACATGAAGCCATTGGAACTGCATCGGCACAACCGGTTCAGGCGCAGGGACGTATTCAAATGTAAGAAAGTGTGGAATTGTCGGCAAAAAAATACGCTGATGGTTTCCATGTGTTGACAGACCGGCAGCAATGCTGATCTTCTACATATTGCTTGCAATTAATGATTGATCCAACCCACCAAGAGGAAAGAAGATGATGAGACGTCACGTAGTATCCGCCCTGGCCATCATGTGCTGCGCTGCATCCGTGCAAGCCAAGGACATCAAGATCGCCCACATTTACTGCAAGACCGGTGTTCTGGAAGCCTACGCCAAGCAGACCCAGGTGGGCTTGCAACTCGGCCTGGAATACGCCACCAAGGGCACCAAGGAAGTCAACGGCAACAAGCTGGTGCTGATCGACAAGGATGACCAGTGCAAGCCCGACGTCGGCAAGGCCCAGTTGACCGCTGCCTACCAGGATGACAAGGCTGACATCGCCGTCGGCCCGACCCACTCCGGCGTGGCGCTGGCCATGTTGCCGATCGCTGAAGAATTCAAGAAGATCCTGGTGGTCGAGCCAGCCGTGGCTGACGCCATCACCGGCGAGAAGTGGAACAAGTACATCTTCCGCACCGGCCGCAATTCGTCGCAAGACGCCATCTCCAACGCCGTGGCGCTGGACAAGGAAGGCACCAACCTGGCAACCCTGTCGCAAGACTCTGCCTTCGGCCGTGACGGCGTGAAGGCGTTCAAGGGTGCGCTGAAGAAAGCCAAGCTGGTGCATGAAGAGTACCTGCCGGCGTCGACCACGGATTTCACCGCGGGTGCGCAACGCCTGTTTGACGCGCTGAAAGACAAGCCGGGCCGCAAGGTCATCTGGATCGTCTGGGCTGGCGCGGGCAACCCGTTCAAGATCGGCGACCTGAACCCTGGCCGTTACGGCATCGAGATCGCCACCGGCGGCAACATTCTGCCGGCCATGGCTGCCTACAAGGCATTCCCTGGCATGGAAGGCGCGCTGTACTACTATTACGGCATCCCGAAAAACCCGGTCAACAACTGGTTGAACACCGAGCACTACAAGCGCTTCAAGGCACCGCCTGACTTCTTCACTGCCGGTGGCATGGCAGCGGGCATCGCAGTGGTCGAAGCGCTGAAGAAAACCGGCGGCGACACCAACACCGACAAGCTGATCGCGGCGATGGAAGGCATGAGCTTCGAGACGCCGAAGGGCAAGATGACCTTCCGCAAGGAAGACCATCAGGCGATGCAATCGATGTACCACTTCAAGATCAAGAACGACCCGGCATTCGCCTGGGCCGTGCCTGAACTGGTCCGTGAAATCAAGCCGGAAGAAATGGATATCCCTATCCGCAACAAGCGTTAATCGCGCGCTGTAGCCGTCCGCAATTGGCGGGCAACCAACCGGAGCCGGCGGCATGCCGCCGGCTTCGGATAGATCACACAGATTTTTTAGCGGGGTGCTGCATGCCTGTACAAAAACTAGACGCGGCCGGCAGGAAGGCCGGTACCGTGTCGCTGGAGACGCGCGACTTGACCATTCGTTTCGGCGGTCACGTTGCGGTAAATGCGGTGTCATGTGCCTTCAAGACGGGTACCTTGACCGCCATCGTCGGCCCGAACGGCGCCGGCAAAACGACATATTTCAACCTGATTTCCGGCCAGCTGAATGCTTCAGCCGGCCAGGTGCTGTTGCATGGCAAGGATATCTCCCGCCTGCAGGCTTCGGCCCGCATGCACGCCGGCCTCGGCCGCGCCTTCCAGCTCACCAGCCTGTTCCCGCGCCTGACCGTGCTGGAAAACGTTCGCCTGGCGCTGCAATCGCGCCGCCAGATGGGGCTGGACATGTGGCATATCTGGAGCGACCACAAGGACTTGCTCGCGCGCGCCGAAGAAGTGCTCGAAGCGGTTGCCCTGGCGCCCAAGCGCAACGTGTATGCCGCGGCTCTGCCACACGGCGATCAGCGCAAGCTGGAAGTGGGTCTCCTGATGGCGCTGGACCCGTCGATCTACATGTTTGACGAACCGACCGCCGGCATGAGCATCGATGAAGTGCCCGTGATCCTGGACCTGATCCGCAATCTCAAGGCCAAGAGCGACAAGACCATTCTGCTGGTCGAGCACAAGATGGATGTGGTGCGCGAACTGGCCGACCGCATCATCGTGCTGCACAACGGAACCCTGATGGCCGATGGCGAACCGGAAGCCGTGATCGCCTCGCCTGTCGTTCAACAAGCCTACCTCGGTCTCGCACCGGTTGGAGAAGCCGCATGAATGCCCCACTCTTGAAACTCGAAGGCGTCAATACGCACATCGGGCCGTACCACATCCTGCACGGCGTCGACCTGCAGGTGCCGCGCGGCCAGCTGACCATGCTGCTGGGTCGCAACGGCGCCGGCAAATCCACCACCCTGCGCACCATCATGGGCCTGTGGCCAGCCTCCAAAGGCAAGATTACCTTTGACGGCCAAGACATCACCAAGACCGCCACGCCCGATATTTCGCAGTCGGGCATTGCCTACGTGCCGGAAAACATGGGGATCTTCTCCGATCTGACCGTGCGTGAAAACATGATCCTCGCTGCCCGCCATGCGCGCACCGTCGAGGAGATGGACCAGAAGCGCCTGGAATGGGTTTTCTCGCTGTTCCCCGCCATGAAGAAATTCTGGGAACATCCTGCCGGCAAGCTGTCCGGCGGCCAGAAGCAGATGCTCGCCGTGTCGCGCGCGATCGTCGAGCCAAGGAAGCTGTTGCTGATCGACGAGCCGAGCAAGGGCCTGGCGCCGGCAATTATCGCCAACATGATTTCGGCCTTCCGCGAACTCAAGCAGACCGACACCACGATCCTGCTGGTGGAACAGAACTTCAACTTTGCCAAGCAGCTGGGCGACACGGTGGCCGTGATGGACAACGGCAAGATTGTGCACCGCGGCCTGATGGCAGAACTGGCTGAGGACGAAGCACTGCAAACGCAGCTGCTGGGCCTTTCCCTGAACGCTCACCAATGAGGAAATCATGAGCACAGCTGAACTCCCCATTGCAAAAACCTCCAAGGCGCCTGCCATCCCCAAGGCCCGGCTCGACTGGATCCCCCTGGCGCTGGCGCCGATCATGGCGCTGGTTGCCATGCCCTTCATCGGCTCGACTTCCACCTGGCTGACCCTGACCCTGGCGGGCCTCGCCATGGGCATGATCATTTTCATCATTGCCTCTGGCCTCACCCTGATCTTCGGCTTGATGGACGTGTTGAACTTCGGTCACGGCCTGTTCATCGCAGTCGGCGCTTACGTGGCGGTGAGCGTGCTGGGCTGGCTGCCCGCCGAATGGATGACGGCCGACAGCCTGGGCCTGAACTTGCTCGCCGTGTTGCTGGCCATGTTTGCCGCCATGCTGGTGTCCGGTCTGGTCGGCTGGATATTTGAACGCGTGCTGGTGCGCAAGGTCTACGGTCTGCACCTGATGCAAATCCTCATCACCATGGGCGGCATGGTGGTTGGCGAAGAGCTGATCAAGGTGATCTGGGGCCCGGAATTGCGCTCGATGCTGTTGCCGACCTCGCTGTCCGGCTCGGTCATCTTCATGGATGCGGGCATCGAAAAATACCGCTTGTTCGCGGTGGTAGTCGGCCTCGTCGTGTTCGCCGTCATGATGCTGGTGCTGAACCGCACCAAGCTCGGCCTCTTGATCCGCGCCGGCGTGCAGGATGCTGAAATGGTGGAAAGCCTGGGCTACCGCATCAAGACGATGTTCGTCGGCGTGTTCGTGGTGGGCTGCGGCCTGGCAGGTTTGGGCGGCGTGATGTGGGGCTTTTACCAGCAAGCCATCATTCCGCAAATGGGCGCGTCGATCAACGTGCTGCTGTTCATCGTGATCATTATCGGCGGACTCGGTTCGACCGGCGGCGCTTTCATCGGCGCCATCCTGGTTGGCCTGCTGTCCAACTATGCCGGCTTCCTGACCCCGAAAATCAATCTCGTTTCGACCATCATCCTGATGGTGGCCATCCTGGTATGGCGTCCGAACGGCCTCTATAAGGTGACCAACCGATGATCTCGCGCCTCTTATCCAAAGATTTGCCGCGCAGCCGCGTGCTGACCGGTATCCTGATCGTTATTTTCCTCGGTCTGGCATTTGCGCCGTTCCTGTTTCCCAGCTCGCGCGCGCTGAACGTGGCGGCGAAGATTTCGATCTTCATCGTGCTGGTGGCCAGCTTCGACCTGCTGCTGGGGTACACCGGGATTTTCTCGTTCGCCCATACCATGTTCTTCGGGATCGGCGCCTATGGCATCGCCATCGCCAGTTCCCGTATGGGCGCCGGCTGGGATAGCATCCTGATCGGCACCGGCGGTGCGCTGGCGCTGTCGCTGGTGCTGTCGCTGGTGATCGGCCTGATGTCGCTGCGGGTGAAGGCGATTTTCTATGCCATGATCACGCTGGCGGTGGCGATGGCTTTCCTGACCCTGGCGGGGCAGATGTCGGAAGTCACCGGTGGTGAGGACGGCTTGAACTTCACGCTGCCGGAAGTGTTCTCGCCCGGCTTCAAGCTGATGGAAGAGCCGCTCCTCGGTGTTGTGCTCAATGGCAAGGTGCTGACGTATTACATGGTGTTTTTCATTGCCGTGGTGCTGTTCCTGCTGATGCTGCGTATCGTTAATTCGCCGTTTGGCCGTGTTTTGCAAGCCATTCGTGAAAACGATTTCCGTGCCGAAGCGATCGGTTACCGTATCGTCGTGTTCCGTATCTGGTCCAACATCCTTGCCGCGCTGTTCGCCACGCTGGCAGGCTGCCTGCTGGCCCTGTGGCTGCGTTATAACGGTCCGGATACGTCGCTGTCGTTCACGATCATGATCGATATTCTGCTGATCGTGGTGATCGGCGGCATGGGCACCATGTATGGCGCCGTGGCCGGATCGGCGATCTTCCTGGCGGCAGAAAGCTACCTGCAGGAGTTGTTCAAGCTGGCCTCGGATGCCACCGTCAGCGTGCCCATGCTGTCGGCACTGCTGTCGCCGGATCGCTGGCTGTTGTGGCTGGGCGTGCTGTACATCCTGTCGGTGTATTTCCTGCCGATGGGCATCGTCGGCAAGTTGCGTCTGCAGGCCTTGCTCAAGAAAAAGTAGGCATGCAACCAAGCTCGCACTACCTGCGTTGCCAGGGCCGTGAAATCCACTACGTCGAGTGGGGTGACAGAAATGCCCCTCCGCTCATCATGTGGCACGGCCTGGCGCGCACCTGCCGCGATTTCGATGATCTCGCGCAGGAATTGCGCGGCACGTATCGCATCATCGCGCCCGACACCATCGGGCGCGGCTTTTCCGAATGGAGCCCGGCGCCGGACGAGGAATACTGCCTGGCGTTTTATGCGCAAATTGCGCAGTCGCTGCTGGACCAGCTTGGCATCGGGCGCGCCCGCTGGGTCGGCACTTCGATGGGCGCTGCCATCGGCACCCGGGCCGCTGCGACAACCCTGAAGGGCCGCATCAGCCATCTGGTATTGAATGACAATGGTCCGATGCTGGCCGAGGCTGCGCTGGAGCGCATCAAGGCCTACGCCGGCAATCCGCCGCAATTCACAACCGTCTCCGAACTCGAAGCGTATCTGCGCAAGGTGTATCTGCCGTATGGCTGGCAAAGCGATGCGCAATGGCGCCGCATGACGGAAACCTCGACACGCCGCCTGCCTGACGGCAAGATCACCACGCATTACGATCCTGCCATGGTGCGCCAGTTCTTCGTGCACCCGACCGATTACCGCACCTGGGAATTCTACGACCAGCTCGACATGCCGACGCTGGTCTTGCGTGGCGAAACTTCCGATCTCTTGCTGGCGGATACGGTCGATGAAATGACCCGCCGCGGGCCCCGCGCGCAGGCAGCGATCATTCCGGGCTGTGGCCATGCGCCTTGCCTGAACGTGCCGGAACAAATCGAGATCGTGCGCGCCTTCCTGGCAAGCTGAAACGTACGCTTGTAGCTTGCTCGTCAGGCCGCGCTGCAGATGTTTTCAGCTGGAAAAGTCGCCGGCGCGGACATTGTGCCTTTGCGTTAAACTCATCATCTTTGATTGCCAGAGACTGATGCCATGTGGACTGCCAGCCGCGCGCCCGACCTGAAAATCGTACTGATCGCCAGCGGTCTGGTGCTGACTCTGGCCATGGGCGTGCGCCATGGCTACGGCTTCTGGCTGCAACCGATTTCACAAGCCAATGGCTGGACCCGCGAAACCTATTCGCTTGCGCTGGCCTTGCAAAACCTGATGTGGGGTGCGTTCGGTCCAATCGTTGGCATGGTCGCTGACCGCATCGGCACCGCGCGCGTGGTGATCGTCGGCGCGCTGCTGTATGCGGCGGGCCTCATGTGGATGGCACTGGTCACACAGCCGACGCTGTTCGTGCTCGGCGCCGGCATGCTTGGCGGCGCCGCGCTCGCCTGCACCGCCTTCGGCGTCGTCAGCGGCATCGTCGGCCGCGTTGCCCCGGTGGAAAAGCGTTCCTGGGCCTTTGGCATCTCCGGCGCTGCCGGCTCATTCGGACAGTTCGTCCTCATGCCCATCGAGCAGCAACTGATTTCGGGCGCCGGCTGGCAAAACGCTTTTTATCTGCTGGCAGTATTGCTGCTGCTGGTGATGCTGCCGATGGCCTGGTTTCTGCGCGAGCCGGTGTATGCCGAGTCCAGTGGCCATCAGCAGAGCATCGCCGAAGCCATCCGCGAGGCGTTTGCCTACAAGCCCTTTTTACTGCTGGTGGCCGGCTATTTCGTCTGCGGCTTCCAGGTGGTGTTCATCGGCGTGCATCTGCCAGCCTACCTCAAGGACAAGGGCATCATGGACCCGAGTGTCGCGGTGATCGCGCTGGCGCTGATTGGCCTGTTCAATATCTTCGGTTCCTACTATGCTGGCAAGCTGGGTGGAAGCTTGCCCAAGCGTTACCTGCTGTCGTCCATCTATATCACGCGTTCGGTCGTCATCGCCCTGTTCCTGCTGGCGCCGCTGTCGTCGGCATCGGTGTACGTGTTCGCCGCGGCGATGGGCTTGCTGTGGCTGTCCACCGTGCCGCTGACCAATGGCGTGGTGGCCGGCATCTTTGGCGTGAAATACATGTCGATGCTGTCCGGCTTCGTGTTTTTTTCACACCAGGTCGGCAGCTTCATGGGGGTCTGGCTGGGCGGCTATCTGTTCACGAAGGAAGGCAGCTACAATACCGTGTGGCTGATCACGATAGCGCTTGGCGTGTTTGCTGCGGTGGTTAACCTGCCGATCAATGAGCAGCCCATCATGCGCAAACAGGTGGCGGCCGTTTGATCACGCGGCTTGTGCGGATGGAGGCTCGGGTGAAAAAAATGCAAGGCAGGATATCAGGCATCATCGGCGCCATGCTGCTGGCAGCCGTGCTGGCGGCAGCATTCATGGCGTACCTGCGGCCGTCCTTTGTGGTCGATCTGGCCAACCGCATCGTCTTGTGCATGTAACCAGGGTAGCCGGGGCGTTTTGGACAGCATGGAAATTTCTCTCACGGAACTCGAGCAGGTAATCAATTACTGGCGCGCGCAGAAGCCTTCCACGGGTGAGGAGTGCGCTCTCTCGGCAGAAGTCAATGCGCTCGTCACAGTCTATGCGTTGATGATTTACCACCACGCCCGCAGCATTGCACTGGCATTCCTTGATCCCGCTGCGCGCAAGCTCATCGAAGCCTTTCGCGCCCAGCGTACCAGCCGGGATATCTGAGCAGGACGGAGCTGAGCCGGCGCACGCCCTTATGCCGCGAGGTGGCGGGCCTGCCGTTGCGGCAGCGATCCGTCCGGTTTTTTCGCTTCGGCAGGTGCCTTTTTCTGCAAGTGTTTCTTGTGCGCCTGGCCGGCGTAATCGCTGTCGAGCAAGGCTTGCGCCGCGTCCGCCGCCATGCCCTGCTCCTGCAGCCACTTGCCCACCAGCGCCGCCAGGCGGTCCAGCGCGATGCGATGGGTGGCATCGGTCTTTGCATACAGCCAGTCCGACAAGGCCATGAAATGCGCGAAGGGCGTCTGGCCCAGAATGTGCGGCAGGGTATGGGCGAAGCGGCCGGAGTTGGCAATCATGTCCCAGTAACGGGCAAAGCGCACCAGCCGCTGCATGCTGGCGAAGTCGATGCGATCGTTTGCCAGGATGGTGTAGGGAGGATGTGCTTCGTACACCATGCCGAAATCCTGCGTGTGGCGGATGATGGGCGTGCCGCGCAGGCGCTTCAGGATGCCGAACTGGATTTCGTGCGGTTTCAGGGCATGCAGCCGGTCGAAGCCGCGCGCAAAGCTGTCCATGTCCTCACCCGGCAAGCCGGCGATCAGGTCGACGTGCATGTGGGCGTGGGTGTGCTCGACCAGCCAGCGGATGTTCTCGGCGGCTTTCTCGTTATTCTGCTTGCGGCTCACCAGGGCTTGCACTTCCGGGTTGAAGCTCTGGATGCCGATCTCGAATTGCAGGGTGCCCGGCGGGAACTTGAGGATGGCTTCCCGCAGCGCTTCCGGCAAATGGTCCGGCACCACTTCGAAGTGGGCGTAGACCGGATCGTCCGGGGCGGTGGCCAGCTTGTCGAGGAAGAATTGCATGATCTTCAGGCTCGACTTGATGTTCAGGTTGAAGGTGCGGTCGACGAACTTGAACAGCCGTGCGCCGCGCACATGCAGTGCTTCCAGTTGCGCCAGGAAGGCATCGAGATCGAAGGGCCAGGCGGTCTTGTCCAGCGATGACAGGCAGAATTCGCATTTGAAGGGACAGCCGCGCGAGGCTTCCACATACAGCGTGCGGTGGGCGATGTCCTCGTCGCTGTAGAGATCGTACGGCATGGCGATGTCGGCCAGCGGCGGCTGCACGCCGGCTTGCACTTTCATCAGCGGCTGCGGGCCGTCGAGAATTTGTTGGCACAGGGCGGCAAAGCTGACTTCGCCCCAGCCGGTGATGACGTAATCGGCCAGCCTGACGATTTCCTGCGCATTCGTCTCGTAGGAGACTTCCGGTCCGCCGAGGACTATCTTCACCTCGGGCGCCACGCGCTTCAGCATCGAGACGAGCCTGGTGCTTTCCTCGATATTCCAGATATAAACGCCCAGGCCGATGATGCGGGGCCTGGATGCCAGCAGCTTTTCGACGATTTCGCTGGTCTTGGTACCGATGACGAATTCCTGCAGACGCGTCTTTTCCTGCAACGCGCCCATGTTGGCGAGCAGGTAGCGCAAGCCCAGCGAGGCATGGGTGTAGCGGGCGTTCAGGGTGGACAGCAGGATGCTCATGGGCGGCGGCAGAGATGCGGCAAAAGCGCCATTCTACGCTGTAAGCGTCGGCCTCTGCGCCATTCTACGCTGTAAGCGTCGGCCTCTGCGCCATTCATGGCCGAATGCGCAAAGCGATTGCGATACACTAAGTTATTCTTTCCGGGGGAAAAAGCATATGGACATGCATGCATCCGATGAAATCAATCCGCAACAGCACCGCATCGCCCTGGTCTTGCAGGGGGGCGGTGCGCTCGGGGCTTACCAGGCCGGCGTCTACCAGGCCTTGCACGAGCACAGGCTGACGCCGGACTGGGTCGTCGGCACCTCGATCGGCGCTATCAATGCCGCCATCATTGCGGGCAACCCGCGCGAGAAGCGCTTGCTGCGCTTGCAGGAGTTCTGGGAACGGGTGGCGCATGGCGACGCGTTCGACATGCGCAAGGTGGCCGACTCGGCGCGACAATTCAATATTCGCATGGCCACACTGGATACCGTCATGCGCGGCGTTCCAGGCTTTTTTGAGCCGCGCATGCTGCACCCCTTCGCCCTCGGCATGTCGGTCGATCCCGAGCAAGCCGGCTTTTACGACACGGCGCCGCTCGCCAAAACGTTGCGCGAACTGGTCGATTTCGATTATCTGAACTCGGCCGATGGCATGCGTCTGACGGTCGAGGCGGTGAAAGTCACATGCGGTCGTCGCGCCGCGTTCGATAACCGCCAGCAAGCCATCGCTCCCGAGCACATCATGGCCAGCGGCGCGCTGCCGCCGGGATTCCCGCCGGTTCGCGTCGATGGCGAACTGTACTGGGATGGCGGCCTGTTTTCCAATACGCCGCTGGAAACGGTGCTGGATGACGCGCCACGCGTCAATACCCTGTGTTTCATGGTTGACCTGTGGAGCGCTTCTGGTGACGAGCCGACCACCATCGACGAGGTGGCGACCCGGCAAAAGGATGTGATGTTTGCCTCGCGCTCGACAAACCACATCGAACATTACCTCGAGCTGCACAGGCTGCGCAGTCTGGTGCGCAAGCTGCATGGGGAATTGCCTGAGGCGTGCCAGAAACGCACGGCTTATGCGCTCGACGCGGTCGGCAACGATTCCACCATCCACATCGTGCGGCTGGCTTATTCGGGACGCGATTGGCACATGGCATCGAAGGACATCAATTTTGCCCGGGGTTCGATCCGCTGGCGCTGGGAACAGGGTTACAGCGACGCGATGTGCGCCATCCGCCATCGCGGCTGGACTTCCTTCGTGCCTGCCGAAACCGGTATCGTGGTGCATGAACTGGTGCCTGACCGGGCCGACGCCGTGGGCATGAAATAAGCCGTCGCCGTAGTGACAGGTCCGGCCGCTGCGATTCTCGCGATGCAGCAATGAATCGCCGTAAAATAGTTGAGTATTTGGCAATTTAAATCTATACTCGGCTGGCTGCAATGCAGCAATGCCACGCGGGAAAACTTAATAGAACAGTTTTTGGCCTTTTAATTGCATGGATTCCGCAATAAAAAATATTTTGTTGCGATGCACAAAAAATCCTTGACAAAAGAAAGCGCGGGCTTAGAATAGGCATTGTTGCAGCGCACAATGACGCGTTGTCCAGACCACTGTGATTCCCTCAATTTAGGAGAAGCAAATGTTTTCGATCCAAGACCAATTTTCTGCTGCTACCAAAGCCAACGTCGAAGCACAGTTGGCCCTGATTTCGGCGCTGACGACCAAAGCCTTTGAAGGTGTTGAGAAGCTGATCGACCTGAACCTGACGGTTGCCAAGACTTCGCTGGACGAGTCCAATGCCGCTGCCAAGCAATTGCTCGCTGCCAAGGATGCCCAGGAATTCTTCGCGCTGGCCGCAGCCCAGGCACAGCCGACTGCCGAGAAGGCCGCTTCTTACGCACGTCACGTTGCCAACATCGCTTCGACCACCCAGGCCGAAATCACCAAGACCGCTGAAGTGCAAATTGCTGAAACCAGCCGCAAGGTTGCATCGCTGGTGGACGACGTGGCAAAGAACGCCCCGGCCGGCTCGGAAAACGTGATCGCTGCCGTCAAGTCGATGCTCGGCAATGCCAACGCCGGTTACGAGCAATTCGCCAAGACCACCAAGCAAGCAGTCGAAGCCATCGAAACCAACCTGACCAGCGCCACCGCGCAATTTGCGCAGGCGGCTGAAAAAGCCACTGGCCGCGCTAAGAAGTAATTTTCTTCGCCGCTGACAAAAACGGGCCGCATCGCGGCCCGTTTTTTTTGCATCATGTCGGCCGGCCAAAGCGCATGAGCGGCATGCCATTTGCGTGCATTCGCTGTACACTGCTGGCTTCCTGGACTCATGACGTGCCGTTCGCGGCAAGACTTCATCATGTACAACGCCCCTCTCACTGCATCCGGCGCTGCCGATTCCGCGCGACGCGGGCCAGCCTTTGTCGTCAGGGGCTCGCAGGTTCACGGCCGGGGTGTGTTTGCCTCGCGCACAATTGCCGCCGGCACGCGCATTGTCGAATACAAGGGGGAACGCATCACGGCAGAGCAAGCCGGCGAGCGTCATGGCCGCGATCCGGACAATCCGCACCACACCTTCTTTTTCAGTCTGGAAGATGGCCGCATGATTGATGGCAATGCCGGTGGCAACAATGCCCGCTGGATCAACCATGCCTGTGAGCCAAATTGCGAAGCGCGCGAGGAAGACGGCCGGGTATTCATTTATGCCTTGCGCGATATTCAGCCAGGCGAAGAACTGGGTTACGACTACGGCTTGATAATCGAGGAAAGGCAGACCGCTGCGGTCAAGCGAGACTATGCCTGCCGTTGCGGCGCACCTACTTGCCGCAAAACGATGCTGGCACCCAAGCGGAAAAAATCCGCGCGGAAATAAGAGAACGCAACTTCCTGTTTTCCTACTCCACAATCAGTCACTGTCCTATCCCCCAGAGTAGCTTCCCCTGCTAGCATCCTTAATGCCGCCGGATATCAGGCGTCTTGTTTGATGACGACATTGCACACTCTTTGGGAGAGCAACATGAACTTCATTATCTGGATCGTAGTAGGGGGTATCATCGGCTGGCTGGCGAGTCTTGTTATGAAAACCGATGCGGAGCAAGGCATGATATTGAATATCGTGGTCGGCATTGTCGGCGCCTTGCTCGGGGGCTGGCTGCTGGCGCCGCTGTTTGGCACCGGAACCATCAACCAGAATGATTTCAGTCTGGGATCATTGCTGGTCTCTTTCCTCGGCGCGATTGTCTTGCTCATGGTCGTCAATCTCGTGCGCCGCGGCCGCACACGATAACGCCAGATTCATCCCGCCGGCTGGCGCTGCCACATGCGGCTTTTTTCGCGCCTCTGCTTTGCTCAAGCAGGCTTCAGGTTCCTGAAGACGTTGATGGCAAAGGCCAGTACGGCGAGTGCAGCGACGATTTCAGCGATTGCCAATACCGGGATCACGGCCTTGTTACCCAACATAAGCAGCGCCAATGCGCCCATCATCACCGGCAGGGACAGGTTCAGCAGCCAGAAATGCACTTTGGCCAGCCTGCTTTGTCCGGCTTGCGGGAACATGCTGTAGATCAGGCCGGACAGGGCCAGCGTTGCCCAGCCAAGCAGGGTGACGTGGGCGTGTACCGGCCGCAGGGTGAAATTTTCCGTGGCGCCCATGGCGATGCCCATGACGACGCCGAGCATAAGGTACAGCACGGCGAGTTTGAGCCAGATGATGCCGGCGCTGGAAGATGCGGAGGTGGTATTGAAGACGCTTGCATTGCTCATGATATTTCCCCTTTTTAAAAATTAAAATGTGCGGCGCCTAGGCGCAGACGAGCGGCTCGCCCACCAGCCTGACGGCTGCGGAGACCACTGCTGCTGCCTGCGGCATGAATGCCTGTTCCAGCACGTAACTTGATGGTGTCGGCGCATCTGGTCCGGTGACGCGCACGATCGGTGCGCGCAGGGCGTCGAATGCCTGTTCTGCCACCACGGCGGCGACTTCGGCGCCGACGCCGCACATGGCGGACGCTTCGTGCACGATCACCAGGCGTCCGGTCTTGTTGACCGAGGCCAGGATTGCTTGCGTGTCGAGCGGTTTCAGGCTGCGCAGATCGATCACTTCGGCATCGATGCCGCGTTCGGCCAGCGCGTCAGCCGCCTGCAGGCAGGTATCGACCATTTTCGCGTAAGAGACAATGGTGATGTCGCGGCCAGGCCGGCGGATCGCCGCTTTGCCGAGCGGCACCAGTACATCTCCCTGCGGCACTTCGCCACCCTGGTAGCCCAGCGCCATGTCGACAAAAAACAGCACCGGGTTGTCGTCGCGGATCGCGGCCTTGAGCAAGCCCTTGAAATCGGCGGCGTTCGACGGCATCACGACTTTCAGGCCGGGGCTGTGCACGAACCAGGCTTCGAGGTTGTGGTTGTGCTGGGCGCCGACGGTCCAGCCGCCACCGGTCATGGCGATTACAACCATCGGGAAAGCAAACTGCCCGCCGGAGATGTAGCGCAGCTTGCCGGCGCTATTGACGATTTCATCCATCGCGAAACACAGGAAGGGCGCGAACAGCAGGTCGACCACCGGGCGCAGGCCGGTAGCCGCCGCGCCGGCTGCAGTGCCGGCGATGATGCCTTCGGCCAGCGGCGTATTGCGCACACGCAGCTTGCCAAATTCGTCGACCAGCTCCGGCCGCTTGGTCGCCACGCCCTCGCCGAACATCACCACGCTGGCATCGCGCCGCATTTCCTCGGCCAGTGCCTGGCCGATCGCTTCATTGACGGTGATTGTTTTCATGTTTTTCTCCTCAGGCGTACACATCGGTGGTGAGCTCGGCAAGCTCGGGAAACGGCGAGGCCTGCGCGAACGCCAGTGCCTGTTCGACCTGCTCGCCGGCGCGCAAGCGCATGGCTTCGAGCTCGCTGACGGTGAGCGAAAGATCCGCCAGCAGGCGCTGCGACAGCCGCGGGATCGGATCGCGTTCGCGCCAGAATGCCAGTTCCTGCGCATCGACATAGGACTGGTCATCGGGCTCGAAATGCCCGCGCAGCCGATAGGTCCAGGTTTCCAGAAGATAGGGCTTGCCGGTGTCGCGTATCGTCGCAATCGCCTTTTGCGCGGCGGCGAACACTGCTTGCGCATCGTTGCCATCGACGGTGGCGCTGGCCATGCCATAGGCGGCGGCGTGGGCGCTGACATATTCGCCATGCATGGTTTCACGGCGGTGCACGAAGGCCTGCCACTGGTTGTTTTCGCAGACGTACAGGATCGGCAGGTTCCATACCGAGGCGAGGTTGAGCGACTCATGGAATATGCCTTCGCAGGCGGCGCCGTCGCCAAAGAAACAGGCGACGATGCCGGGCTGGCGCTGCATGGTCATGGACAGCGCGACACCGGTCGCCAGCGACAGTTCGCCGCCGACGATGGTGGAGGTGAGGATGACGCCGAGTTCCTTGGCGGAGATATGCAGGGAGCCGCTCTTGCCCTTGCAATAGCCGTCGCGCTTGCCCATGACTTCGGCCATCATGCGGCCGGCATCGGCGCCGCGCGCCAGCAGGTGGCCGGCGCTGCGATGATTGGTGAGAATGCGGTCGTCGGCGCCGAGCGCCTTGACTACGCCCACGGCCGAGGCTTCCTGGCCGACCGCGGTGCAGGTGCCAGGCTGGTTGCCGCCGGCATTCAGGGATGCGAGTTTTTCTTCATAGGCGCGAATCAGCAACATGCATTCGAGCATGGCGCGCGGGCTGGTATCGTGGTCGGTCGCAGTCATCTTCATCCTTTAAGCGCAGTGCGCAAAAATGCAATCGCGGGTTTTCGAAAAGCTGCCGGTATGCTCGCGTATCGGCATGGCTGCGGATTCTAATGCGGTATGGCGCGGCAAAATCGGCCGCGTCGGGGCCTTAAGATTTTTTTAATATTTTCTGAAGGAAGTTTTAAGAATGCGCTACTCGGGCGAACGCAAACATGCGGATGCGCAATGTTTTATGCCAAGGCATGCGCTGCGCCATGGCGGTGCTGCGCTTCAGCTGGCTTCGACCAGTTCGAGCGCGCGCCGCACCTGCAAGTCGAAGCGCCCGCGTCCGGTTTTTTGAATCTGCACGCAGGCATTGCGTTCATGCAGGCGGCGTGTCAGCAACAGCAGTCGCGCTTCGAGGTTGTCGCTCAGGTCGGGCAGGCAGATGCGCGTATCGAGGCGCAGCTCGCGGTTGGTGAAGGTGGTGCGCTTTTTCTCGACATGGTCGCGCAGCAGCGTCCACAGGATCGAGCCTGCGACGCCTTTGATCAGGTAATCGTCGCCGAAGAAGACGCTGTCGTTTTCGGCGAAGTGGCGCACCTGCAGCGGCGGACCCGGGAGACCTGCCGGCGCAGGCACTGCTGCAGGCGGATCGTCGCTGGCATCGGCCAGGGTTTGCAGGCGCTCGATGATGTTGCCGAGCTGCGCCGCCAGCAAGACCAGGGCATCCTCGTCGTCGTAGCTGAAGCGCAGTTCCTGCGGGCTTTCGACATACAGCACGCCCAGCAGGCGGCTGCCTGCAAGGATCGGTACCGCCATCTGGCTGCGCGAAGCGGCCAGGCCCGGCAGCGGAATCTCGGTTTCGATGGCGGCAGCCAGGCCGCTGTCGCGCAGGCTGGCGCGGATCGCCCTGCTGTAGGCGTATTCGGCGCTCATGTGGCCGATGCGGATTGGCGCACGCTCGCGCGCCGCGACGCCGATGACGCCATGGCCCAGGGCGATTTCGGAGCCGACGCCGGAGGCGTCGTAGCCGTGGCTGGCAACCGCATACAGACGCGCCCTGGGAGCGTCATGCATGAAGACCATGGCGTGGGGAATGTGGAGCTGGCGTGCCAGGCAGTCCAGGGTTTCGGCAAGCAATTGCTCCAGGTCGGCGCAGCCAGGCAGACGCGCGCTGGCCGCGCGCAGGGCCGGCAGCAGGTTGCAGGCGGGCGGCGTCGGCAGTACGGCACCGGGCTCGCGCTGGATATGCGTTACTGCAAACACGTCTGCCCCGAGCAGACGGAACACGCCGCTCATTCCAGTGTGCGATGCGATCCCGGCGAGTTTGGCTTTCATGCTTTCGAACAGCGGGCCCGCGGTTTCGGTGCGCAGGTAGCGCAGCGACAGGCGATAGCGCGCTGCAGACTTTGGGTGCATCACTAGCAGCCGCGCCTGCGGATTGGCCAGGATGTTTTGCCGCGTCTTGTTGAAAAACTGGTAGGACAACGCGATGCGCGCGCCGTCGACGTATTGCACTTGCGACAGGTAGGCGACATTCGGCATGCCATCGCCATCGCTGGTGGCCATGATGGCGGGAATGGCGCTGTCGAAGCAATCGCGGATCGCATCGAGGTTCAGTGTGTTCATCATGTCTCTGCCTGCAAGGGCTGGCCTGCGTGCGGCCCCGGCGTTTGCGTGAAGGCGGCGCAGGGCGAGAAATGGATGCGCACGATATCGTCCGCGTCGCACGCCAGGAAGGTGCGGATCGGCAGCGCATCAAAGCCGAGCGGCTGCAGTTCGCGCACGAAGGCCGTGCGGTAGGCTTCGACGCGCGCGGCGTCGCCGGCTTCGGCCGCGGCGATCCGGGCATCCTTGCCCTTGATTTGCAGGGTGCGGTGGGTCGATGGTTCGCTGAAGGCGACGGCGATGGCGCCGGTCTGTGCGAGTGCCGCCATCAGTTCCGGCGAATGGCTGGCGGCGGCGAAGATCGTCACGCTCTGGAAGTCGGGCGCCACAAGACAGCCAAGCGCCTTGCAAACGCTGGGATTGTGGTCGGCATCGCAGCTGCTCATGCTGATCGATACCCCGCCCTGCATGAAGCTGGCGTGTGCGGCATTGATTAACGGTGGGCATGATGTTGACATAGGCAAAATATACACATTTGCAAGCAAAAATTCATCATTTGCCGCATGGCAGCGTCAAAGCGGCATGCGTGCCGGATGGAAATGCCATAATTGGCTTTTGCCTTTCGTTGGAGAAATACATGATTCTTGAAATTGCAGACATCCATATCCAGCCCGGCCGCCAGGCCGAATTCGATGCCGCCATCCAGCGCGGCGTGACCGAAGTTATTGCCAAGGCCAAGGGGTTTCGTGGCTTCAAGATCAACAAGGGTGTGGAATCGCCCGAGCGCTATGTCTTGATGATTTTTTGGGAAACGCTGGAAAACCACACGGTCGATTTTCGCGAGTCGTCCGGCTTTGCGGAATGGCGCGCCATTATCGGGCCCTACTTCGCGCAAGCGCCGGCGGTCGAGCATTTCACCCTGCTGGCGAAGTCGGACTGAGTTGCAGCGAAATCGCGTAGATCTTTGCGCCACCGGCCGCAACCTTTGCAGCAGCGCATAGTCAAAAGCTAGTATTTATTTTGACTAGGGGAATGCAAATGCGTGTCGATATTTACCGCCGCCCGGCATCGGGTGGCCAATTCTCATATCTGGCAGTTCCCGAAGGCGAGGTGATTCCGGACGAGGCGACCAATATCGATTGGGAGCCGGCAGAGCGCAACATCGAGCTGGAAGAAAGCGTGGACCGCTTGCCGCAATTCGCGATCGACGATCCGGTCGAACAAATCACTTCCAAGGGCTATGCCATTACCAGCGTGCGCACGCTGGGCGATGGCGAATTGCCGATGTAACCCCCGGTGAATAGCCGGCACCGGTTGCCGGCTATTCACGACCCTCTACATCCCGCTCCTCTTCCTCGTGATGGATGGCATCAGCGTCCGGCATTGCCGGGTTGCCTTGAACTTCAATCAATTGTTGTCATTTGTACGTATTTTTTGCTGAAATTAAGCGAAAATGCCGCATTTTTTACTTCTCTGATTGAACCGCAGCAAGGTAAAGTGGACTAATAACAGTCCCCTTTTCGTCAGGCAAGTATTGCCTCGCCCCCTCTTGCATTCAGGAGAAATTATTCATGTCCAGCAGCATTTCCGGTATCAAGCGACACCAGTTCTGGCGCAAGGTACTGGTCGCCTTGGCCGGCCTTGGCCTCATCGGCGGCATTGCCGCTTACTTCACCTACCAGAATAGCCGCCAGCTCACGCAGACTTATAGCCACTTTGCCGGCGACCTCGATGCCGGCAAGGTCGGCACGGTCAGCATTGCGCCCAACCGCGACAGCGGCAAGGCGCAGGTGATGCTCAAGGATGGCAAGCATTACACCGTGCAATTGCCGGCCATGGACGTGAACGCTGCCAACAATTTCACCGCCAAAGGCGCGAACGTGGAAATCGACCCGCGTGCGATCAACCTCGATACCTTGCTGCCGATGCTGGTCATGCTGGCGGTGCTGGGATTGTTCGGCCTGGTGGCATCGCGCCCCGAGCCGCTGGCGCTGCCGTTCCTGAAAAAGAAGCGTGAAACCCAGGTGCGTTTTGCCGATGTGGCCGGCGCCGAGGAAGCCAAAAAGAACCTGATGGAAATCGCCAGCTACCTGAAGTCGCCCGGCGTGTATGAAAAAATCGGCGCCAGCTTCCCGCGCGGCGTGGTGCTGCATGGCGATCCCGGTACCGGCAAGACGCTGCTGGCCAAGGCCCTGGCCGGCGAATCCGGCGCCAATTTCATCGCCACCAACGGCTCCGAGTTCGGCTCGATGTTCGTCGGCGTCTCCACTCTCAAGATCAAGCGCCTGTTCGCCCGCGCGCGCGCCATGGCGCCCTGCGTGCTGTTCATCGACGAGATCGATGCCGTCGGCGGACGCCGCATGACGGAAGGTTCGGCGGCGGCGCGCGAAATGAGCAGTACCCTGAACCAGTTGCTGGTGCAGATGGATGGCTTTGAAAACAACAATGGCGTCATCGTCGTGGCGGCCACCAACCGCCTCGATTCGCTCGACCCCGCCCTGTTGCGCTCGGGCCGCTTCGACCGCCGCATCCAGGTCGGCAAGCCGAACTTGAAGGAGCGTGAGCAGATTCTCAAGATCCACGGCCGCAAGGTGCGCGTCGCGGATGAGTTGAATTACGGCGAGATCGCCCGCCAGACCATCGGCTTTTCCGGCGCCGATCTGGCCAACGTGATGAACCAGGCGGCAATGATCGCCGTGCATAACGGCGAAGAGAAAGTGGCGCTGGAAAACGTCCTGCGCGCGCGCAACGTCATGCTGATGGGCGAGGAGCGTCGCTCCACGCTGTCGCTGATCGACCAGGACGGCCGCCGGCGCCTGGCGATCCACGAATGCGGCCACGCGATCCTGGCGATGGTCGGCGGTACCGATCCGGTGACTGCGGTGTCGATCGTGCCGCGTGGCCAGTCGCTCGGCCAGACTTTCATGGCGCCGTCCAAGGACCAGTTCCTGATCGAGCGCACCGACCTGGTCAACCGTCTGCACGTCTTGCTGGGCGGCCGCGTGGCGGAGGAATTGTTCATGCAGTCGATGACCACCGGCGCCGACGACGATCTGGCGCGGGCGTCCGAAATCGCCCGCAACCTGGTGTGCCGCCATGGCATGTCGGACTTTGGCCTGTTGACCATCGACGAGGATTCCAGCCCGCAGCTGCGCTATGAAGCCGAGAAAAAGGCCATGCAGATCATGGCCCACGCCAGGCAGAATACCTCGGCTATCCTGACTACCCATCAGCAGGTGCTGGACGCGATGGTGGTGCGCTTGCTGGAAAAGGAAGAACTTAATAGCGACGACGTCAGCGAATTCAAGGCCATGATGGCCGACGATCCGGTGCCGCTGGCAGTCGCCGCGTAACGTAACTCTCCAGGCAGCGGCGCCATCAAACAAAAACGCCCGCAATATGCGGGCGTTTTTATTGTCTGCTAAAAGCGTCAGGCTCAATTAACTTGCTGAATCCCTGCCAGCAGCCAGCCGCCCTGGCCGTTGACCGGCTTGGACAGGTTCCAGATTTCCGCGAAAGGCGCTGCTGGCGCCTGGTCGGATTCCTTGATCATGCCGTCAAACTTGACGCTGGCGACATGGTCGTCGCCGACGGTTTCGATGCCCAGCAGATCGGCGTTCAGCGAGACCACATCGGTATTATTGGCGGAGGCGCCGCGTTCCTGCAATTGCAGGCGCAGTTCGGCGAACATTTCCGGCGTGGTGAATTCGCGGATATCGTTGATGTCCGCACGATCCCATGCCGCTTGCATGCGGATGAAGTTGCTCTTGGCATGACGCAGGAAACCGGCGCTGTCGAAATCGGCTGGCACGCCGAAGGGCGTGGCCGCTTCAGCGGCAGCAGCGCCGGAGGCCAGTGCGGCGCCCGAGTAAGCGGCCGGTTGTGCCGGTTCCAGACGCGAGCCGATTTCCGGCGTATTGAAACCGGCAGCACCGGCGCCAGCGTTGGCATAGGCCGGGCGCATCGGCTCGGCGTTATCCGACTTGCGCTTGAACATGCGGTAGATGAAGAAGGCGGCGGCGGCCAGCAAGCCGACCATCAGCATCGTGCTCAATGCGCTGGCCATTGCGCCGCCCAGACCCAAGTGCGACAGCAGCGCGCCCATGCCGAGGCCCAGCAGGGCGCCGCCCAGGATGCCTTTCCACGGGCTCGGCGGCTTGACGGCCGGCGCTGCAGGAGCTGCCGGTGCGGCGGGTTTGGCGAGATTGCCTGCCTGGTTTTGCGATGGTGGCAGCGCCTGGCGGTTGACGCTTTGCGACTGCTTGCCGAACGAGCTGCCGCCGCCCAGGCGTTTGGCCTCGACGTTCGACAGGCCGACGGTCAACGTCAGGGCGCTGACCAGTACTGCCATTAATAAAGTTTTCATGTATCTCTCCAGATAAAAAGCTTGTGATGTGGGAAACGGCCACATCCGCCGTCATTCGGTCATGGATTGCTGGCCAATTAAATTACAGCAATCATACGACGATTTGCTCTACATGATAGTGCCAGGTGTTTCATGTAAAAAGCGAAATTATCGGAATTTACACTTCTGAAAAACGGAAGTATCAGGATGCCGCATGGCGTTGGCATCAAGATTGCAGCTGCCGTGGTTGCCCGTGCTCGGGTGAAATGTCGCTCTCCAGCGGAATGATGATCTTTAATACGGTGCCTTGGTCGAGGACGCTCTCTACTGTCAACTCGCCGCCGATGGCACTGATGCGTTCGCGAATGCCGAGCAAACCGAAGGATTTCGATTTGCGGCGGTCGCGCGGATACATGCCGACGCCGTCATCGGCGATGCTCATCTTGAGGTAGCCGTTCTTGCGGTCCAGGGCGATGTTGACGCAGCTGGCATTGGCATGGCGGGCGACATTGGTGAGCGATTCCTGCAGGATGCGGAACAGGGTGGTCGTTTGTTCCTCGGTCAAGCCTTCATCGAGTTCGTCGGCCTTGGCAAACAGTTCGCAGGTGATGCCGGTGCGTCGTTCGAACTCCTTGAGTTGCCACTGGAACGACGCGTGCAGCCCGAGGTCCAGTACGACCGGGCGCAGGTTGTTGATGATGGCGCGCACACTCTTGATGGTGTTGTCGATATTGGCAAGCACGGTTTCGACCTTGGCGTGCAGCCGGGGGTGTGTGCCGGCGGTGTGTGCATGCAGCATCGAGACGTCGATGCGCAGTGCCAGCAGATTCTGACCCATCTCGTCGTGGATTTCGCGCGCGATACGTTTTCTTTCTTCTTCCTTGATGACTTGCAGGTGCAAGGCCAGCTGGCGCAGGATTTCTTCGTTTTGCAGCTGCTCGGTGATGTCCAGTAACGCCCCGATCATGATGGTCGGCTGGGCGGTGCCGTTGCTCATCGGCTCGCCTTTCAGGCGCACATGGCGGATGCTGCCGTCGGGCCGCAGCACGCGCAGGGTTGCGCTGTATTCGCGGCGTTCCTGCACAGCTGCGCGCGCGATCGCCGTAATCCGGCGCCGGTCATCCGGATGGATCAGCTTGACGCCCGCCGGAATGGTGGGCGTGACAGCGCCGGGTTGCAGCCCGCAGATGCGGAAGAATTCGTCGGACCATTGCGCTTCCTGGGTCGCCATGTTGATTTCCCAGCTGCCCACGTGGGCCACACGCTGGGCGATCGTCAGGATGTTCTGCGTCTGGCGCAGCGCATCCTCGGCGCGCCGGCGCTCCTCGATCTGCGCTTTCAGCTGGGCGTTGGCGACCACCAGTTCGCGCGTGCGCATCGCTACGCCTGCTTCCAGCGCATCGCGGGCTGCCTTCAAGGCTTGTTCGGTGCGCTTCAGGTCGGTCAGGTCCAGGTTGACCGCGATGGCGCCGATGATCCGCTGCTGGCTGTCGCGCAACGGCATGGAGGAAGCGCGCACGATGCGGCGCTGGCCATCGGTGCGCTGGATTTCGAATTCCCGGTTCAGCGTGATTTCGCCATGCTGCAGTGCGCGCACGATGCCGTATTTGCTGGTGTCCACCTTTTCGCCGGTGTCGGTGAGCCATGACTGGAACGAATCCGGCATCTGCAGGTGCTCGTCAGGCGTACTGCCCAGCATGGTGCAGACTGCCGGATTGGCCAGGCGGAGCATGCCGCCGCCGTCTGTCATCAGCACGCCGACCGGCAGCACGTCGAGGATTTGCCGCAGCAGCGCCTCGTTCTTTTCCAGTTCGATGCGGGTCTCGTCGCGTCGCAACTGGCGATGGATCAACAGGTACAGGCCGGCCAGCAGCAGCGCGAGGAACAATAGCAGCAGGGTGGCGCTCACCTGGGTGCGACGCATGGTGGCGCGTCCGGCTTCCGCGTATTGTTCTTGCAACCGGGATTCGTGGATGCTTATCTTGCTCAGGATATCCCGCAGGCGCTGGCTGTCGCCCTCGCTGGCCCGGAGTTGGCTGCTGACCTTTTCCGTGCCGCGGTCCAGGCGCAACTGTTTCATCTTTTCGATGCGCGCCGGTATTACTTGCCGCAGGTTTTGCAGGTGGGGTTGTAGTTCTTGGTCGTTGCCGGCCAGTTCGCCCAGACTGGCGAGCGACACCTGCAATGCTTCCAGCGCAGCATCATGTTGCAGCAGCACTTCATTGTCGTGGCTCAACAAATAGCCGCGGTTCGCGGCAACCGCCAGTGCCATGCTTGAACCGACTTTCTCTGTGGCGATCAGCACGGCCTTGCTGTGTGCACTCCTGGCATCGATTTCCAGCGTGGTCATCATGCTGTTCCAGGCAATAATCGCCAGCAGCGCCAGGAACAGCACCGCTGTTACAAACCCGATCAACACAAGTTGACTAATTGTCCATTTCTTCATTGTAGGAAGACAAGTTCTGCCAAGGTTAATTTATGTAATCGAAAAGGCAGTTTAGGGCCTTTTTCGATGGCAGGCTTGTTATTGTGAAAAAAACCCGTTATTCCTGCAATGGTGCAGGAATAACGGGCCACGTGCAATCGCCCTGGCCCGGGGACTTAGCGGCTGCCGCTTCCCGGCGTACTGCCGTAGCCGCCACTTTCCGGCCGTGGCATGGTGCTCTCGCTTTCGGACGAGGCACCCATGCCGCTGCTGCCTTCACTCCCCGATGAGCCACGGGCGGCAGGTGTGCTGCCCTCAGCGGCGCCGCTTTCGGTTTTCGGCTTGGCGCTTCTGGCCTTGTGTTTTTTCATGGCCTTGCCAGGTTTGCCGTGTGTGTCGGAATCCGCGGAAGGCATGTTCGATGCGCCGCTGTCGGCGCTGCTGCCCGAGGACATTTCGCCTTTTTGCTGTTGCATCCGCAGCTCTTCGGCGCGTTGTTCGACAGCGGCTGCCTTGGCGGGATCGGTGGTACTCGAAATTTCGCGCCCGGAACTCTGTGCGTAACTGGCGCTGGCGATACCCAGCATCGCAAGTAAAGTGACCAATTGAAATTTCTTCATAGTTGACTCCTTGGGGTTTAAAACAGGAAAGCATTCGTGGCGGAATGCCGGAATGCAGCGGATGAGGAAGAATTCAGACTGGATGCATGCGTGTCGGGTTCGTCAAATTGCTGGCAGCGATGCAAGTTTGGCCCGGGTTTTTTATTGATCGCAAGCCGGGGCCGATTTGGCAGAACCATTGCCCGCGATACTGAACTAAAGCGATTTTTTTCGCGAGCAGGGGCAATGCATACCCAAAGGAAAACTTGCATCGGGTGGAGAGATTGCATCGTCACGCATTTCTCCCAATGCGGCGAAATCCAGCATACTGTGCGCTTGTCAAACATAAACAAAGGTGGTTGCCCATGAACCTCGATCGCTTCCTGATGACTGCGGCAATCTTGCTTTGCGCACTGGCGGTGCCTGGTGCCGCAATGGCTGTCGACGGCGCGGCATGTCCAGCCACGCTTCAGCATACTTTCCCGCGTCTGCAGGACGACAAGCCGCAGTCGCTCTGTCAATACAGCGGCAAGGTTTTGCTGGTCGTAAATACGGCGAGCTATTGCGGATTCACCAGCCAGTACAAGGGCCTGGAAGCGTTGTACGCGCTGCAAAAGGACAAGGGATTGGTCGTGCTGGGCTTTCCATCGAATGACTTCCAGCAGGAAACCGGGACCAATCAGCAAATTGGCGCCTTTTGCGAAAACACGTTCGGCGTGAAATTCCCGATGTTTGCCAAGAGCACGGTCAGCGGTGCGCAGGCGTCTGCTTTTTACCGCCAGCTGGCCGAGTCGACCGGGCAGCCGCCGCGCTGGAATTTTTACAAGTATCTGATCGGGCGCGATGGCAAGGTCGCGGGCGCCTATTCGAGCATGACCGGCCCCGACGACAAGGGTTTGCGGCGCGAGATCGACAGGCTGCTGGCACAGCCTGTGCCCGCAGCCGCGAAGTGATCGGCGCGGCCATGCATGCCGCGCTGAACGCCAATGTTTTGTCGTCTCAGCCGAAGATGATCCAGGCCAGCAGCAGCGCTGCGAGCGCGATGCGTGTCAGGTTGTAGGCGGTGCGGTTCCAGGCCTTGAAGCGGCGCCGGTATTGCCCGCCCAGCCAGACGAAGCGGAACAGGCGGTTGATGCCGCCGGTCTGGTCGCCGGTTTCGTTGGGCGAACTGGCCGCGGTCATCAGGGTGCGCCCCAGCCAGCGGTTGACCGCCTGCGCCCAGCGGTAGCGCATCGGCCGCTCGACATCGCAAAACAGGATGACGCGGTTGCTGTCGCTGTCGTTTCTCGCCCAGTGGATATAGGTTTCGTCGAACACGACGCTTTTGCCGTCGCGCCAGCTGTAGCGCTGGCCGTCGACGTCGATGAAGCAGGCATCGTCATTGGGCGTGGCCAGGCCGAGGTGGTAGCGCAGCGAGCCGGCGTAGGGATCGCGGTGCGGATTGAGCTTGCCGCCGGGCGGCAGCTCGGCGAACATCGCCGCCTTGACGCAGGGGATACTGCGCAACAGCGCCGTCGTTTTCGGGCACAGGCGCTCGGCCGACGGGTGGCTGGCGTCATACCATTTCAGGTAAAAGCGCTTCCAGCCATACTTGAAAAAGGAATTGAAGCCGGCATCGTCATTCTTTTCCGCTGCCTTGATTTTTTGCAGCGCGATCAATTGCAGCGCTTCGTCGCGGATGGTTTCCCAATTGGCATCGAGTACGCTTAATTGCGCGAAATTTTCCGACGGCAGGTAAGGTGTAGACGGCACGCCGGAAAACATGTGCATGAAGGTATTGAGCGGCGCCACCAGCGAGGAGTGATCTACCAGCTGGCGGAAAAACGGCAAGCGCACGCGGCCGCGGAAATGCACATGGAAAATCGATAAAAGGTAGACGGCAATGATTGTCCATTTCATGGCGGGAATCCGGAATCGTTGGGTAAAGAGCTGACGGGCGGGCAAAGCGACGGGGAGCCTTGCCAAAAAACGCCTGAAAAAAAGCCAAATTGATGCAAATAACGGCAAGTCCGATTATTTGCTGTGTTGCTCCCGATTATATACGGGAATACGCCGCACCAGATGTGCCTCAACGCCCCAGTTGGCGCAGTCGATTCGTCAGACGCCACTCGATATCCCAAACCTCTTGTTGCAGGTGCAGATTGTCATGCGCCAGGCTTTCCTTGCGCGCCAGCAGCGCATTGAATTCGCCGAGCAGGTTCCTGCGCTGGTCCGGCGTGATGTCGCTGCGCCCGAGCTCGCGGCGGATTTTATCAAGCCGTTCGTCGCTGCTGCGGATGCGGTAATGGTTGTTGCTGATGTCGCTGCGCCGACTGGCAAGTTCGGCCTCCAGCGCATGGATTTGCCGGCCGAAGTCATATTGCTGGAAAAAGCCGGGCTTCAGATCTGGCGGGCAATCCGCGGCGATGTGATCGTCGCCCCGCCGCCCGATCCGAAAGCCGTTCTCCGCCTGGCAGTAACTCAATAATCCTTGTCTGCGGCCCTGCAGGTAGGCGTCCAGGTTCGGCCGGATGCCTTGCGGTGCGCAAGCACTGGCGTGCTCGTTGATCTGTGAGCCGGGCAAGCCCTTGACGGCATCGGCATAGCCGATCTGCCGCCAGTCCGCTTCCCGGCATTGTTCCGGCGAGAGGCTGGCGCAACTTGCCAGTGCCAGCAGCAGCGAGCAGGCCAGGGCGCCTCTGGCGCAAAGTGTAAAGTGGGGCGTCGTCATATACCGCCATCGATGAGCAGGTGTCGTGTCCGTCATGATAATGTCTATTTTTTATCCGGGAGAATAAAAAATGTTTCTGGCCCATTTTGGCGTCGGTTTCGGCGTCAAGCGGCTCGCCCCTGCGACTTCGCTTGGCAGCCTGTTCCTGGCGGCGCAATTGATCGATCTGGTGTGGCCGACGTTGCTGATGCTGGGTATCGAGCGCGTCACGATCCTCGTCGGCAGCAGCCAGCATCCGCCGCTCGACTTCACCTATTACCCGTATTCCCACAGCCTGCTGGCGGTGCTGGTGTGGGCGGCGCTGATCGCATTTGCCTACCGCATGCTGCACGCATATCCGCGCGGCGCATTGGTGCTGGGCGCCGCGGTCTTCAGCCACTGGCTGCTGGATTTGCTGGTGCATCGCCCTGACCTGCCGCTCTATCCGGGCAGTGCCACCATGGCCGGGTTCGGCCTGTGGGCATCGCTGCCGGCGACCATCGCGCTCGAATTGCTGATTTTTGGCGCCGGCGTGTGGCTGTACTGCCGCAGCACCGAGGCGATCGACCGCGTCGGGCACTGGGCCTTGTGGGGCCTGGTCGCTTTGCTGTTGCTGATATCTGCCGGCGATATGGCCGGTGGCGAGCCGCCGCCCAGTGTCACTGCCCTGGCCTGGGTCGGCCAGGCGCAGTGGTTGCTGGTGGCATGGGCTTACTGGGTCGACCGGCACCGGCGCAGCCGCAGCCGTGCGGCAGAGCTCGTGCCCGCAGTCTGAGGATGTTGGGTATCATGCATGCCACAGGGTCGGCCCGGCCCGCGCAACAGAGAGAATCCGCTATCCATGAGCACCCTTTTTACCCCCGTTAACCTGGGCGCGCTGACGCTCCCGAACCGCATCGTGATCGCGCCGATGTGCCAGTATTCCTCGCAGGACGGCAACGCCAATGCCTGGCACCTGATGCATCTGGGCCAGCTGGCCTTTTCCGGCGCCGGCATGCTGATCACCGAAGCCACCGCAGTCGAGGCCGATGGCCGCATTTCGGCGCAAGACCTGGGCCTGTGGTCGGACGCCAACGAACAGGCGCTGGCATCCACGCTGGCGGCGGTGCGCCAGCATTCGGCCATGCCGATCGCGGTGCAGCTGGCGCATGCCGGCCGCAAGGCATCCGTCATTCCACCCTGGCTGGGCGGGCAATTGCGCCCTTCCGCCGCAGGCGGCTGGCGCACCTGGGCGCCGTCGCCCTTGCCTTTCTCGCCCGGCAATGAGGCGCCGCTGGCGCTGGATGCGGCTGGTCTCAAGCGCATTCGCGACGCTTTTGCCGCGGCGGCGGTGCGCGCGGCGCGTGCCGGCTTCGATGCCGTCGAGTTGCATGCTGCGCACGGCTACCTGCTGCACCAGTTCCTCTCGCCGTTGTCCAACCGGCGTGAAGATGCCTATGGCGGATCGCTGGAAAACCGCATGCGTTTTCCGCTGGAAGTGTTCGAGGCAGTGCGCGCCGCCTTCCCGCCCGCGCGTCCGGTTGGCGCGCGCGTGTCGGCCACCGACTGGGTCGCGGGCGGCTGGGATCTGGCGCAGACGACGGTGTTTGCCGCCGCCCTGAAGGCGCGCGGTTGCGACTTCCTCGATGTTTCGAGCGGCGGCCTGTCGCCGCAGCAGCAAATTCCGCTCAGCCCCGGCTACCAGGTGCCGTTCGCCGAGCACCTGAAAAAGGAAGTCGGCATGCCGACCATCGCGGTCGGCCTGATCACCGAAGCAAGGCATGCCGAGTCCATCGTCGCCGACGGCCAGGCCGACATGGTGGCGCTGGCGCGCGGCATCCTGTACGACCCGCGCTGGCCCTGGCATGCGGCCGCCGAGTTGGGTGCCCAGGTGGATGCGCCGCCGCAGTACTGGCGCTGCCAGCCGCGTGAGCTGAAGTCGCTGTTTCGTGACGCCAGACAGGGTTAATTGGTAGGCGCCGGCGCCGCTTCCCCACCCTGCATCAGGAAGTCGCAAAAGTGCAGTGCCGGCGCATCCGCCATGAGATTGTCACGGCGGATCACGTACAAATCCTTGCACGGCGATTCGCCTTCAAGAGGGATCGCACGCAAGCTGCCGCTCCTGCTTTCGTCGGTGACTGCAGCCGCCATGACCAGCGAAATTCCGAGGCCGGCACGTACCGCGTGCTTGACCGCTTCCGTGCTGCCAAGCTGCATTGAGACACCAATGTTGTGCGCGTTATCGCCGAAATAGGATTGCAGGAGGCGTCCGGTGCCGCTGCCGGCTTCGCCACCCAGAAGCGTCTGGTTCTTGAGCCAGTTGCGCGGAATGCTATTGCGGCTGGCCCAGGGATGTTCGGGCGGCACGATCACCTGCAACTCTTCGCGGTGCCAGACGCTTGCGCAAAAGCCGGGGCGCTGGTCCCACCATTCCATGACAGCGACGTCGATCTCGAAATTCTCCAGCTGCTCGGCGATGCTGTTGTTGTCGGCGATGATCACATCGAGCCTGTGCGGAGCGACTTCCCGGTAGGCGCGCAGGCGCGGCTGCAACAGGTAGATGCCGGTGTTGGAACTGGCGCCGACGGTCAGCGTGTCCTTGTCGAACATGGCTTGCGCGCGCCTGGCGGCGCGAACCAGGTGTTCAGCGTAGGGAAGAAAAGCCGTACCTTCCGGTGTCAGGGTGCAGCCGGCATTGCTGCGCTGGATCAGCGCCACTTTCAGCGATTTTTCCAGCCGCTTGATCTGCTGGGTCACTGCCGGCTGTGACAGCCCCGTGTGCCTGGCCGCCTCGCGGAATCCGCCCTGCGAGGCGACCGCAAGGAAAGTGGCGACGCACTCCAGATCGATCATGCCGTCGTTGCCGCCGAGTTGTCGTCCGGACGGTTGATGGCGCCTGCCGGAATTTCGCCATGGAGCGCCTGGAGGATGTTGCGTGCCGCCTGGCGCTCGATTTCCAGGCGCACTTCGGCCACCGCCGAACCCAAGTGTGGCGTGAACAAGGTTTGCGCAGGATTGTCCAGCAAGGCTTGCGGAATCGCGCGTGGCCGGTTGGGTCGGGCCCATTCTTCCATTTCGAACACGTCGGCGGCGTAGCCGGCGAGTCGGCCGCTGGCGAGCGCCGCAGCGACGGCAGCCTCATCAACCACTGAGCCGCGGCATGCATTGACCAGGTAGCTGCCGTGACGCATCTGGGCGAGCGTATCGGCATTGATGAGATGCAGGGTAGCGGGCGTCATCGGCAGCATCGGCACCACGAAGTCGCTGTCGGCCAGCAGTGCATCGAGTTCGACGCGACGGGCATTCCATGCCGCTTCCTGTTCAGCCGGCAGCGCAACGTGATCGCAATACAGAATTTGCATGTCGAAACCGGCCAGCCGCCGGGCGATGGCGCTGCCCACCGCGCCCATGCCAATGATGCCCAGAGTGCGGCCGGTCAGTCCTGTGCCATATAGCTGCGGCAGCCAGCCCTGGAAGCTGCCGCTGCGGATCTGGCGGTCGCCTTCCAGCATGCGGCGCGTCAATCCCAGCAGCAGGCCGATGGTCAGTTCAGCCGTGGGAATGGTCAGGAGGTCTGGCACGATGGAAAACCAGATGCCGCGTCGGGTGCAGGCGGCGACGTCGAAATTGTCATAGCCCTTGAGCGCGGCGCCGACGATTTTCAGATGCGGGCACGCTTGCAGGAAAGCGTCGTCGATCGTATCCGGCATGAACACCATGATGGCTTGCGCGTCGCGGGCGCGTGCCAGTACTTCCTCGCGCGGCAGGGTTTCGCGACTGGTGTTGGGGATGACTTCGGCGACTTCTTGCAGCAGCTCAATGATTTCCGGATGCACCCAGTGGGTGAGGACGACTTTGGGTTTCATGTGTTTTACCGTGTGGACGGATTACTTGAAGGTGCGGCGCAGGTAGCCGCTGAGGGCATCGACCAGGGTCACCATGACGAGGATCACGATCAGGATGGCCGAGACATCGGTGTATTGCATGATGCGCAACGAGCCCATCAGTTCGAAGCCGATGCCGCCGGCGCCGACCATGCCCATCACGGTGGAGGCGCGAAAGTTGTATTCCCAGCGGTAGATCGCGGTGTCGGCCATCTGCGGCAATACCTGCGGCAGGATGCCGTGCAGGATCACCTGCAGCGGGCTGCAGCCGGCCGCGCGCGCCGCTTCGACCGGCGCGCGGTCGGCATGCTCGATGGCTTCGGCGAAGAACTTGCCGACCATGCCTACCGAATGCAGCCCCAGTGCCAGCACGCCGGGCAGCGCGCCGAAGCCGACCGCGGCGACGAACACGATGCCCATGATGAGTTCAGGGATGGAACGCAAGCCGTTCAGCAGACCGCGCGCGCACTGGTACACCAGCGGGTGCGGGGCAGTATTGCGCGCTGCCAGGACTGCCAGCGGCAGCGACAGCAGCACGGCAACCGCCGTGCCGGCCACGCTCATGGCGAGGGTGTCGAGCAGCGGCTTGATCCAGGTGTCGGCCTGGCTGAAGTTCGGCGGGAACATCTCGCCTACCAGCGAAGCCAGGCTGGGAATGCCTTCGCCCAGGCGCTCGGCGTCGAACAGGCCGACGTAATACCAGCAGCCGATGACCACCGCCAGAACGGCTGCCAGCGATACCATCGCGCGGTTCCAGGCGTGCTGCTGGCGATCCAGCAGCGATGCGAATTGAGCGTGCATGAAGGGACTCCCTGATTGCTTGCGTGATGTGTGCCTAGAACTTGGACAGGTCCAGTTTCAGCAATGTGCCGAGATTGCGCACGACGTCGTATTCCTTGTCGCTGATCGGGCCGAAGCCGTCGGCCTTGAAAGGTTTCAGCACGGCAGGATCGTTCACGTTAAGGAAGGCGGCGCGGATCTTTTCCTTCAGGGCCGGGCTGAGGTTGGAGCGCATGGTCCACGGGTATTGCGGGAATGGCTTGGACTCGGCCAGCACCTTGACCTTGTTGCCGTCGATGATGCCGCGCTGGAGCAGAGATTCGAAAATCGGCTTGGACAGGCCGCCTGCCTGGGCGTGGCCATTTTGCACGGCAATGGCCACGGCGTCATGCGCGCCGACGAAGTGTTCCTGGTAATTTTCGCCGGCTTTCAAGCCATTCTCGGCCAGCACCGATTTCGGGATCAGGTGGCTGGAAGTGGAGGCTTTGTCACCGAAGGCAACGTTCTTTTTGGCGATGTCGGCGATGCTGTTGATGCCGGCGCCAGTGTTGACGACCAGTACGGATTGGTAGGTGGTACTGCCCTTTTGCTTGATTGCTGCGAATGCCTCGATCTCGCTCTTCTGCCTGGCCAGCACGTACGACAGCGGGCCGAAGTAAGCCAGGTCCAGGCGGCCATGACGCATCGCTTCGATCATCGAGGAATAATCGGTGGTGACGATCAGTTCGATTTTCTTGCTGAGGGTTTTCTCGAGATACTCCTCCAGCGGCTTGTTGTTCTTGATGACGGTGGAGGCGTTCTCATCCGGTAGCAGCGCCACTTTCAGGGTGTCCGGATCCGGGTTGGGTGCGGCGTGCGCAGCGGCGCCGAGGAGGACGAAGGCAGCCAGTCCAATGGCGGTGAACAGTTTTTTCATGATGATTCCTTTGCAGTTGCGAGGGGAAAGGGGAAAAAGGGGATGTCGGATGCTGCGATGTCGGATGGTGCTTCTATCGCCTTGTGTTCATACAGGGCTGCCGCCTGTTCTGACGTCAGGGCGTCCGGAGCGGCATCAAATACCACGCGGCCGTGCGCCAGGCCGACGATGCGGTCGGCGTACGTGCGTGCCAGGTCGACCTGGTGCAGGCTGACCACGGCGGAGATGCCGTCTTCCTTGCAGATACGGTGCAGCAGCGCCATGACCTTGTCGGCGCTGGCCGGGTCGAGGCTGGCGACCGGTTCGTCGGCGAGGATCAGTCTCGGTCGTTGTGCCAGGGCGCGGGCGATGCCGACACGCTGCTGCTGGCCGCCGCTGAGCTGATCCACGCGCGCCAGTGCCTTGTCGAGCAAGCCGACGCGATCCAGGCAATGAAGCGCGAATTCCTGTTCGGCGCGCGGCAACGGAAACAGGCTGCGCAGCGTCGAGTGATAGCCAAGGCGCCCCATCAGCACGTTTTGCAATGCCGTATGGCGACTGATCAGCTGGTGCTGCTGAAAGATCATGCCAGTCTGGCGGCGATGCATTTGCAGGGTCTTGCGACTCCGCAGATCATCCATCCCGTCGATGCAGACCTCGCCTGCATGCGGCTTGTGCATCAGATTCAGGCAGCGCAGCAGGGTGGATTTGCCGGCGCCGGAGGCACCCAGCAAGACGGTGAATTGACCCTGCTGGAATTTCAGCGTGGTCGGCTGCAAGGCAGTCAAATTGTCGAATTGCACCGATACGTTGCGCAGATGGATCATTGCGAGTCCTTCGTTTATTTTGAAATCAAACCGCAATCGTGATAACAAAAACAAATTGCCATGCAATGTTAGGTGGGGAGTGTTACGGGCGCGTGACGGGCCGATGAAGAGTCTGTGACACGGGTGGCTGCTGCTTTTTTGTATTTTTCGCAAAATCGGTTAATCTTTCTTCCTGAAATAGCCCAAAACCATTCCATTTGCCCGCCCATGATCAAAGCAGTCGTTATCGATGGCAATGCCATTTCTCGTGGCCTGTTGAGCACACTGTTGGGCAACGGCGGCATTGCCGTTGCAGGCGATGCCAATACCAGCACAGCGAGCCTGGCCGCAATGGTCAAGTTGCGCCCGCAAATCGTCTGCATTGATATCGGCGCGGTCGATGAAGAAGGCTGGCTGCGCTTGCAGATGCTCCGCACCGAATTGCCGAAGGCGCTGTTGTTCATGGTGTCCGGCCAGTTCGAGGCGGCGACGATTGAATCGGCAGCGCAGCGCGGGGTGCATGGTTTTATCGTCAAGCCCTTCAAGGAAGCCACGGTGCTGGCGACCATACGCAAGGCCATCATGAAAATCGCCAGGGAGCATCAGGCCCGCGGCACGGCTGCTGACGCCTGAGAATCGTGGCGCTCAAGCTGGTCCGTAGTGCGGATAGCGAAGGAGATGCAAGATGAGATCGCGCCGGCCGGATAAAGCGCTGATGGCGGGCACGCTGGTCTTGCTGGCCATGTGGATGCCTGGCATCGCCGCTGCCGACGGCATCCGTGCGCAAGTGCTGGCGCGGGGGCTGGAACACCCGTGGGCATTGGCGTTCATCGATCAGGGACGCATGCTGGTCAGCGAGCGTCCGGGGCGCTTGCGTCTGGTGGCGCCGGATGGCACGCTGGGCGCGCCGATCGCGGGCCTGCCCGAGGTCGATGCCGGCGGTCAGGGCGGTTTGCATGACGTCGTCGCCGATAGCGGTTTTGCCGTCAATCGCACGGTTTATCTGTGTTATGCCGAGCAAGGGCCGGGCGGCAATTCGACCGCGCTGGCTGCGGCGCGCCTGTCGGTCGATGGCCGGCGCCTGGAGCAGGTGAAGGTCTTGTTCAGCCAGCGCCCGAAAGTGCGCAGCAGCGCGCACTTCGGCTGCCGCATCGTCGAAGCCCGCGATGGCAGCCTGTATTTGACCCTGGGCGACCGCTACAGCCGCAAGGACGATGCGCAGACCCTGGACAACCATCTCGGCAAGATCGTGCGCATTTACAAGGATGGCAGCATCCCGCCGGACAATCCGTTTGCCGGTCCGCGCAAGCCTGCAGGTGCGTTGCCGGAGATCTGGAGCTATGGCCACCGCAACAGTCAGGGCGCCGCGCTCGGCCCCGATGGCAAGCTGTGGATGGTGGAGCATGGTCCCCAGGGCGGCGATGAAATCAACCGCGCCGAGGCGGGCAGGAATTACGGCTGGCCGGTGATCACCTATGGCGAAAATTATGGCGGCGGCAAGATCGGTGCCGGCATCACCGCCAAGGCCGGCATGGAACAGCCATTGCATTACTGGACACCTTCGATCGCCCCTTCTGGCATGACTTTCTTGCACAGCGCCCGTTATGGCAAGGAGTGGCAAGGCAGCCTGCTGGTCGGTTCGCTCAAGTTTCGTTACCTGGCGCGGCTGGAACTGCGGGACGGCAAGGTCGTGCATGAGGAAAAGCTGTTGCAAGACCTTGGCCAGCGCATTCGCGATGTGCGTGAAGGGCCGGATGGCTTGTTGTATGTCCTCACCGACGAGAGCCGGGGGCAATTGATCCGCTTGCAGCCTGCGCCTTGAGCGGGGCAGGCTGTTTTTGCATGCGTGTAGCTGCCGGTTTTTTGCAAATATCGCGAAAAAGCTTCGTCGTGGTGTATGTTTTCCGGGATTTTGTTGCTTTGATAAAATTAATTCAAATATATTTTTCCCACGAAGTAAGCGAATAATTTCCAGTGAGCCACGCAATCACCTACAAGCATTAGCGCTGCTCGCCCCGGATCTCGGCTTTGTCCGAACAGGCTAGACCCGCATGTCCATTGCCTTTGCGGTGCTTTTCCGGGGGCGGGAAAACATTTTCATACTTTGGAAATTCATCCTTGGACGATATCGCGTGTAGGAATTTCCTTAGTAACTATTGGTTTTCCTTACCCTCTGTTTCAGCAAGTGCCTGATTTTCCTCAAGTCCGGAAATTTCCATAATCCCCCATCGATTGCTGCAATGCAAAGAACAGCAAGGAATCGCCCTCCGCGAACAAACCTTATAAATGGGGAATCATTATGTTCAATACACCAATGTCCGATATTCGCTCCAATGCCACCAACGTGCGCAACGTTTCTGCTGCGGTGCCGCGCCAGGGCAAACTGTGGTCTAACTTGAGCGAGATATGTGATTTGTTGCGCATTCCGGTAGCACTCGGCAATTTTCATGATGAATTCCAGTTTCAGCACATGCAGTTCAAGTCAGGGCAGCGCGTTCATACGATTGGCCAGCCATTCGACATGCTCTACATCGTCTATTCCGGATTTCTGAAGTCGGTGATCATCGACGAGTCCGGCAATGAACAGGTGCTGGGATTTCCGATGAAGGGCGACTTGTTCGGCATTGATGGCATTCATGGCAAGCATTATTCGACCGAGGCGGTGGCATTGTCGAATTGCGAAATCATCCTGGTCCCGTTCAAGGCATTCCTGACGATAGGCCGCGCCAATGCCGAGCTGGAAGCGGCGATCTATGGCGTGATGAGCCGCGAACTGGTGCGTGAGCAAAGCCTGATCGGCACGCTCGGATCGCTGTCGGCCGAGGCGCGCGTGGCGCGTTTTCTGGTGTCGCTGTCGGAACGCTTCGCCGACATGGGCTATTCGGGCAAACAGTTCAACCTGCGCATGACCCGCCAGGAAATCGGCAACTATCTCGGCCTGACCCTGGAAACCGTCAGCCGCACTTTTTCGGCGTTCAACGCCATCGGCCTGATTGCGGTCGACCAGCGCGCCATCGTGCTGCACGATGTCCAGGCGCTGCGCACGCTGCGCCGCCTGCCGCCTTCGCATGCGCGCGCCAAGGCGGAAGCCGCCAAGGCGTTGAAACAGGCCAATGAGGCGGCGAGCAAGGCAGCGCAGGCTGTGTGATCCGCGCAGGGTGGCGCAAGACGCCACCCTGGCTGCTGCGCACACCAGGTTCAAATCGAGTTCGTCGCCGGTCATCCTGTTATTGCCCCTGCGAAGAACTGCTCCCCCTCGTAACTACGTTCTCCTCGCCATTCTCATCCGCATCAGTTTGTCGGCGCCCTATTTTCTGCATGTCACGCAATTAGATCTGGCAAACTGTCCCTGTACGCAAGTCGCCACCACGCCAGGGAAACGCCATGCCCAAAGCCGTCAAGATCGTTACCATCGCCCTCGCCGCGTTGCTGGCCGTGGCGGCAATTGCCGTGGCCATCTTCGCCGCCACCTTTAATCCGAACGATTACAAGCCGCAATTGATCCGTCTGGTGGCGGAAAAAAATCAGCGCACCCTGGCCATTCCCGGCGAAATCAGGCTGAGCTTTTTCCCGCGGCTGGGCGCGCAACTGGGCCAGGTCAGCCTGTCGGAACACAAGGGCGGCACCGAATTCGCCTCGTTCAATCAAGCCCGGATATCGCTGGCGCTGATGCCGCTTTTGCGCCGTCAACTGGTGGTGGATCAGGTCAGCATCGATGGCGCGCAGGTCCGCATACGGCGCAACCCTGACGGCAGCACCAACTTCGACGACTTGCTGGGGACGGCGAAGGATACGGAGGAAAAGACGCAACCGTCCGGGGAGCGATTCAGCTTCAACATTTCCGGCATCGATATCCGCAATACCCATGTGCGCTTCGACGATTTGCAGGAAAAGCGCCAACTCGAACTGGTGCATCTGGACCTGGAGACTGGCAAGATCGCCAATGGCGTGCCCAGCCAATTGACGCTGGCGGCCGATGTGAAAAGCAGCGCGCCAGCCGTGGATGCCAGGGTTACCATGAAGACAGGTTTCACCATCGACCTTGCGCAGAAGCGTTACATCCTGGACGGGGCGGATGCCGAGATCAAGGGCAAGCTGCTGGACTTCACCAATGCCTTGCTGCGGTTTTCCGGCGACGCCGACCTGCAGCCGGAGGCAAAACGCTTCGCGCTGGACGGCGTGAAATTCGCCGCCAGCGGCCAGCGCGTTGCGCAAGCCCTGGAATTACAAGTGGAAGCGCCGAAGCTGGCACTCACTGACAAGGGCGTGAGCGGCGGCAAGCTGAGGGGCACGGCGAAGCTGGCCGAAGGTACGCGCACGCTCTCCGCTACGTTCAGCGCACCCTCCTTCGAGGGTTCGGCACAGGCGTTCAGGCTGCCTGCGGTGGCGCTGGATGTGGCAATCAAGGAAGGCAAGCTGGATGCCACGGCAAAACTGGCCGGCAGTATCAGCGGCGACATCGACAAGTTGCTGTTCCAGTCGCCACAGCTGAAGCTGGCGCTGGCGGGCCGGCAGGGCGACACCGCCATCGACGGCACCCTGACCACGCCCCTGAGCGCCAACCTGAAGACCAGGCGCATCGACTTGCCGTCGATTGTCGCCGCCTTCGCCCTGCCGAACCCGGGCGGCGGCAGCCTGAAACTGAACGCCGCCGGCAATGCCAGTGTCGACCTGGCCAAGTCCAGCCTGAGTGCGGCCCTGAAGGGCAAGCTTGATGAAAGCAGTTTCGATGCGCAATTCGGCATGGCGTCGTTTGCGCCGGCGGCCTATACCTTTGATATCGACATCGATCGCATCAATGCCGACCGCTATCTCGCCAAGAGTGCGGCGCCCGCAGCCGCCCCGGCAAAACCGGCCGGGCAGGCTGCCCAGGGCATCGACCTGTCACCCCTGCGCGCGTTGCGCGCGCGCGGCACGCTCAAGGTCGGCGCGCTGACCCTGCACAATATCAAGGCAGCGAAGCTGCGCGCCACCCTGCATGCCGGCGACGGCAAGCTCGAAATCAGCCCGCTGGCGGCCAACCTGTACGGTGGCAGCGCTAGCGGTTCGGTGTCGGCCACCGCCAGCAAGGCGCCGCGCTTTGCCTTGAGGCAGAACCTGACCGGCATCGATGTCGGCCCGCTGCTCAAGGATGCGATCGACAAGCAGCCGATCGATGGACGCGGCAACGTGACGCTGGATGTCACCAGTGCCGGCGGCGGCTTTGATCAGATCAAGAAGAGCATCAACGGCAGCGCACGCCAGGAATTGCGCGACGGCGCCGTGCATGGCGTCAACGTGGCGCAGTCGATTCGCAAGGCCAAGGCGCAGATCGGCGAGCTGCGCGGCCAGGCTGCCGCCGAGGCCGGCACCGGTTCGGTGGCGGAAAAAACCGATTTCAGCGAACTGAGCGGCAGCTTCCGCATCACCAATGGCGTGGCCCGCAACGATGACTTGAGCCTGAAGTCGCCGCTGATCCGCCTGGGCGGCGCCGGCGATATCGATCTCGGGGCGGAACGGCTGGATTACCTGGCCAGGGTCACGGTGGTTTCGACCCTGCAGGGTCAGGGCGGGCCGGAATTGCAGGCCCTGAAGGGCTTGACCATCCCGGTGCGGCTGTCCGGGCCGTTTTCGGCGATCGGCTGGCGCATCGATTTCGCCGGCCTTGCCAGGGAAGCGGCGAAGGAAAAGATCGAGGAGAAAAAAACCGAGATCAAGGAAAAGGCGCGCGAGAAACTCCAGGACAAGTTGAAGGGCCTGTTCGGCAGATAGCCCCTTCAGGCAAGCGCGCGCAGGGCGGCCTGGTAGCCCCACCAGGACGCTTCCTCGAATACCGAAAAGCCCGACAGGTCGGCATGGGCAAAGAGAATCGGGCCATCCACGGCGCGCAGCGCCTGCAGGCCGGCGTTGGCGCGGAAACCCGGCCGCGGGCTCGCCATGGCGTGGGCGCGCAGGGTGAGGTCGGCGCGCTCGACCAGGCCGGCAAAGCGCGCACCGTACGCCGCCTTGAGGTCGCTTGCGGCCAGATCCAGCAAGTCTTGCGGGCGGGCGTCCTGCAGCCAGCGCCTTGCCGCCTGCGGCGCCATCGCCGACATGTCGACATAGGCGGTCAGCACTGTTTTTTGCGGCGGGGTGACGCGCACGTCCTGGTGCGTCGAGACCACATAGCCCAGCCCCTTGCCGCCGTAGACGACGTTGTCCCAGGACAGCGGCGCCTGCGGCAATTCTTCCGGGAACCCCTTCATCAGGAAGTTGGCGACCATCCACGGCGCATACGTCGGCAGGTGGCGGCCGGTATCGAAGCCGTAGCCGGCAATGTCGCGCACCACGCGCGCCGCGACAAAGAGCGGCATGGCGCAGATGGCCTTGCGGGCGCGCACGAGGTAAGTTTTCGGCTGGCCATCCTGCAATTCGAAGCAGAGCGCCTGCACGCCTGTTGCCGTTTTTTCCAGCGACACCGTCGTGCCGTGCCGGCGCCGGCTGCCTGCTGCCTTGTCCATCGCCGCCGCCAGCGGATCAAGGCCGCCGGGCCAGGTCAGCCAGGCACCGTCGGCAGCGTTTTCCGCCTGGCCGCCGCGGCTGCAGAAATAATGCAGGCCGGCCCAGGCCGAGACGTGGTCCGCGCCGGCGCCGTAATCGTCGCGGCAGCAGTAATCGGCGTACCAGTGCAGGGTCGGCGCGCGAAAGCCGTTTTGCGTGAGCCACGCGCGGAAACTGATGCGGTCGAGCGCCAGCCAGGCGGGATCGTTCGAGGCGAGTGCGCTGGGCAGGGTGAACAGGCGGCGGCCGTCGGCGCCGCGCAGCCCATGGATGCGCGCCATCTCGGCCTGGAAACGCTCGTGTTCGGCCAGCTCCCAGGCCGGAACGCCCTCTTTGGGCAATACGCCTTCCTGCCAGCGCCCCTGGTACAGGATGCGCTCTTGCGGCTCGTGCAGCAGGAAGCGTTCGTCGTAGTAGGGTTTTGTCGCCGTCGGGTGGCGCAGCAGGATGCCGGTGTCGTGTAGGATCTCGCGCACATGGAAGGCGTCGGTGGCAGGCAGCGGCAGGTAGTGGGCGCCGGTCGGGCAGACATAGCCACCAAGGCTGGTGCCGGCGGCGTTGCCGTAACTTTCGGGACCGTCGATGACGAGAAATTCGCTATGTCCTTCCTTGTGCAGCTTCCAGGCTGCAGTCAGTCCGGCGATGCCGGCGCCGAGGATGACGATATCGGCGTCGATCTGCGCGGATGGCGGCGGTAGTGCCGGGCGTTTCTCCTGCCCTTGCAAGCCGCGCAGGAAGTGGCCCTCGGCGCGCCCCGCGGCATGGATGTGTGGCGTGATTTCCTGCCAGCGCCAGTAGCCGGCGGCGGTGGCGGCCGCCAGCACGCCGGCGCCGCCTGCGCCCAGGAGGAAACTGCGGCGGTCCATCAGCGCATCACCCGCCGCCAGTCGCGCTCGAACTCGTGCACCAGCGATTGCGTGTTCAAGCGGTTGGGCGCCATGTCGAGTCGCTGCATGTCCGGCGGGAAGGCGAACATGGCGCGGGTGGTCTCGGCATTCAGGTAACGCAGCGGCAGGCGGTAGCTGGTCGGCGGCGTGTAGGGCAATTGCGGCGATGCCAGCACGAAGCCCCACTCGCCGAACGAGGGTACGTAAAGGTGATACGGCCAGGTTGCCAGCCCCGCTTCGCGCAGGGTGGCATCGACGGTCCAGTAGGCGTGCGGGGCGAAGAAAGGCGAGGTCGATTGCACGACGATCAAGCCATTGGCGGCGACGTGGCGCTTGAGCTGCGTGTAGAAGGGCACCGAGTAGAGCTTGCCCAGCGCAAAACTGGAGGGGTCGGGGAAATCGACGATGGCGGCGTCGAACATTTTCTCGCTGCCCTGCAGCCAGATGGCGGCGTCGGCATTGACGACGGTGACGCGCGGGTCTTTCAGCGCGCCGTGGTTGAGCGCCACCAGGTCGGGCCGGCTGGCGAAGGCGCGCGTCATCTCCGGGTCGAGGTCGACCAGCGTGACGTGTTCGATGTTCGGGTAGCGCAGGATTTCGCGCAGCGCCAGGCCGTCGCCGCCGCCCAGCACCAGCACCGAGCGCGCCCATGGCAGCGCTTCCAGCGCGGGATGCACCAGCGCTTCGTGGTAGCGGTATTCGTCGCGCGAGGAGAATTGCAGGTTGCCGTTGATGTACAGCCGCAGGTCATCTTTCCAGCGCGTCAGCAGCAGGCGCTGATAAGGCGTGGCGGTGGAAAACACGATCTGGTCGCCGGACATGGCCTGTTCGCCCCAGCGCACCAGGCGGTCGGAGGCGATGAAGCCGGCCACCAGCACGCTCATGACGGCGGCGGCGCGCAGCACGCGCCCGGTGGCCTGCGTCAGTTCGGCGCGGAAGGTGTAGATGGTCCAGAGCGCCACGGCGACATTGAGCATGCCGAACAAAAAGGCGGTGCGCACCAGGCCCAGTTGCGGCGCCAGCACCAGCGGGAACAGCAGCGATACTGCCAGGGCGCCGAGATAATCGAAAGTCAGCACCTTGCTGACCAGCTCGGAAAAAGCGGTCTGGCGGGCGTTGAGGGCCCGCATCACCAGCGGGACTTCCATGCCGACCATGGCGCCCACCAGGAATACCATGACGTAGAGCATGGTGCGGAAAGGCGCGCCGGTCCAGGCGAAGGTGAGGAACAGGATGCCTGCTGACAGGCCGCCGACCAGGCCGACGGCCAGTTCGATATCGACGAAGCGCGCCAGCACGTCTTCGTCGCGGACATATTTCGACAGATGGGCGCCGACGCCCATGGCGAACAGGTAGCAGCCGATGATGGTGGAAAACTGGAAGATCGAGTCACCCAGCAGGTAGCTCGACAGGGCGCCGGCCACCAGTTCGTAGGCCAGGCCGCAGGAAGCGACCACGAAGACGGAAAAAATCAGGATGTGGCGGGTCATGAAGGGCGTTTTCAGGCGGGGGCGCCGCCAGCGGATGAAATACAACGGCAGTTATCGCCGGAATGGCATTTTCGATTAGTATAGCGGCAACTCCACCCCGGAATGCATGCCATGAATTCCTTGCCCGCTGTCGCCAATTACCTGATTTATCTCGCGCTCTCCGGCGTGCTGCTGACCGTCTTTTTTATCATTTACACGTGGGTGACGCCCTTCGACGAAGTGCTTTTGATTCGGCAAGGCAATGCCGCAGCGGCTTTTTCACTGGGCGGCGCCATACTCGGCTTTTCCCTGGCGGTGGTGTCGAGTATTCTGCATACCACGGGCTATGCGCAATTCGCTGCCTGGGCGGCGGCCGCCCTGCTGGTGCAATTGCTGGCTTATCTGGTGACGACGCGTTGCATGGCGATGTCGAAGGAACATATCGAATCCGGCAACGTGGCATTCGGCGGCCTGCTCGGCACGATTTCCCTGGCAGTCGGCGCCATCAACGCCGCCTGCATTTCCTGAGTTTCATTATTCGAGAGGAGCAGATCATGGGCTTGTTCGATTTCGTCAAAAAGCAGTTTATCGACGTCCTGCAGTGGAACGAGGATACCGAGGGGGTGCTGTCGTGGCGCTATCCGATGGCCGATTTCGAGATCCAGAACGGTGCTGCGCTGACCGTGCGCGAGTCGCAGCTGGCCATGTTCGTCAACGAGGGCCAGGTCGCCGATGTCTTTGGCCCCGGCAATCACAAGCTGACCACCAACACCCTGCCGGTGCTGACCAACCTGAAGAACTGGGACAAGCTGTTTGCGTCGCCGTTCAAGTCAGACGTGTACTTTTTTTCCACCCGCATCCAGACCGGGCGCAAGTGGGGCACGCCGCAGCCGATCACGATCCGCGACAAGGATTTCGACGCCATCCGCATCCGCGCCTTCGGCATGTATTCCTACCGCGTCGCCGATCCGAAGAAATTCTTCACCGAGCTGGCCGGCACGCGCGAGATCTATACCCGCGACGATGTCGAGGCGCAGCTGCAGGGCATCATGCTGGCGTCCATGGCCAACTCGCTGGGCGCTGCCAACATCCCCTTCCTTGACATGGCCGCCAATCAGGCGCTGATGGCGCAGCAGGTCAAGGGCGACCTGGCGGTGGCTTTTGCGCGCTACGGCCTGTCGCTGGACGAATTCAACGTCGGCACCGTCAGCCTGCCGGACGAATTGCAGCAGGCCCTGGACGCGCGCATCGGCGCCGGCATGAAAGGCGGCCTCTCCGCCGACAAGATGACGGGTTTCACCCGTTTCCAGACCGCCGAGGCAATTCCGCTGGCGGCGCAAAACGAAGGCGGCCTGGCCGGCATCGGCGCCGGGCTGTCGGCTGGCGTGGCCATGGGCCAGGTGATGGCGCAGGGATTGGGCCTGGGCGGCGCTGCAGGTTCGCCGGGTGCGGCGCCTGGTCCTGCGCAGGCTCCCGCAGCACCGGCAGTAGCCGCGCCGGCGGCGGCAGCGCCTGCAGACGACTCGCCCGCCGCCCGGCTGGAACAACTGAAAGGTTTGCTGGACAAGGGCCTGATTTCTCAGGCCGATTACGACGATGCCAAGGCCAAGGTCCTGCAAAAACTGATCGGCTAGAAAGCGTCATTCATGCAGAAAGTTTCCTGTCCGAGTTGCGGCGCGCCGGTCGAGTTCAAGTCGCATGCCTCGGTCATGGCGGTGTGCGGCTACTGCAAGAGCACACTGCTCAAGGACGCCGACAGCGTCCGCGACCTGGGCAAGATGTCGGCAGTGCTGGAGGATTATTCGCCGCTGCAGGTCGGCACGTCCGGCCGCTTTGGCGGCCAGCAGTTTACGCTGGTCGGGCGCATACAGCTGCGCTATGACGCCGGACTGTGGAACGAATGGTATGTGCTGTATGACGATGGCCGTGCCGCCTGGCTGTCGGAATCGGGCGGTCAATACACCCTGACCCAGGAACTGTCGTACAGCGGCGTTTTGCCGGCGTTCGGGGAACTTCGCGTCGGCGCGCCATACAGCCTGCTCGACAAGACCTGCACGGTGGCCGACGTGCGCACGGCGGCATGCACCGGCGGCCAGGGCGAGCTGCCTTTCAAGGTGGGCGCGGGCTGGCAGGCGCGGGTGGCCGACCTGCGCAGCGGCCGCAGCTTTGTGACGCTGGATTATTCCGACGGCGATGCGCCGGTAGTCTATGGCGGCGAGGCGGTCACGCTGGAAGAATTGAAGTGCCAGCTGCTGCGCGATGACGATGCCGTCAGGGATGCCGCCGGCAGCTATCGCAAACCGGTCAAGGCGCTGGCCTGCCCTTCCTGCGGCGGCAGCCTCAACTGGGTGCCGGGAGTGACCAAACAAATCATTTGCCCGAGCTGTCGTGCCCAGGTCGACACCAGCACCGACGTGGCAACCGTGCTGGCCGCCGGCGAGCGTATGGCCAGCTTCCAGACCACGCTGGCGCTTGGCGCCAAGGCCACCATCGATGGCGCGCCCTTTGAGCTGATCGGCGCCATGCGGCGGCGTGACGACGACGGCGAGACCTGGACCGAGTACCAGCTGTACGGCCCGCGCCGGGGATTTTTGTGGCTGGTCGAGACTGACGCCGGTTGGCAGCGCTCGAAGGTGCAGGATGACTGGCCGGTATGGAACCGCGGCGAAACCATCAAGCTGGGCGAGCTCAGCTTCAAAAAATTGTACGAATACGAAGCGACAGTGGTAGCGGCGGTCGGTGCATTCAATTGGCAGGTCCGGGCCGGCGACACGGCGCAGGTGGTCGAGTTCGAGGCCGGCAAGAACCGCCTGGCGGCCGAGCGCACGGAAGCAGAACTGAGCTGGTCCTGGTCGACTCCGGTGGGCGCGGACCAGCTGCGTGCCTGGTTTGGCGATGCCATTCCGGCGGTCAGCCTGCCGCCGCGGACGGAGCCCCTCAAGATTGCTGAATATTTCTTGTACGCCATCCTCGGCTTCAATGCCATTCCCCTGCTGTTTTCATTCGGTCAGACCTGGAAATACACGGCGCTCGCTGCGGCCGCCATCTGGTTGCCGGCAAAAATCATCAGCCTGATGCGGCGTTGACGGAGATGTGCGCCTGATATGAATGCGAAATTTATTGTTTATGCGCTGGTGGTGGCGTTCTTCAGTGTGGTTTCGAGCTGGGGCAAGCTGTTGTCTTCGCCGACGGGTTCGGGTGGCAACTCGGGCTCCGGCAGCAGCTGGAGCTCCAGCTCCGGCGGCGGTTCCTGGGGTAGCGGGGGCCACAAGTGATACCGGCGCAATTGCAGCATTCCGGCATGCACCTGATCGCCGACCTGCACGGCATCGCGTCTGCGAAATTGACCGATGTCGCCGCCATCGAGGCGCTGCTGCGGCAGGCAGCGCTGGCCGCCGGCGCCACCATCGTCTACAGCCACTTCCACGCGTTCGGCCCGGGCCAGGGCGTGACCGGCGTGGTGCTGCTGGCCGAATCGCACATCTCCATTCATACCTGGCCGGAAATCGGCTTTGCCGCGCTGGATATTTTCATGTGCGGCAGGGCAAAACCCGGGCAAGCGCTGGCAGTGATCGAGGCTGGCTTGGCGCCGACATCCAGCACGCTCCAGGAACTGCCGCGCGGCTATTCGGCATTGGCGCAATAGTTTGACGTCGAGAAGTAGACGATTTTCATGTCAGCTTTCGGCCAGAAGCGGATATTGAGATTATGGTTCAGCAGTTCGACTTGCTTAGGTGGAAAGGGGCGAATACTCTCCGCAACCATCAGGCCATTGTGTAAGAACTTCAAAGCCCGTTTCGGTAACTGCAATCATGTGCTCCCATTGGGCAGATAAGGAGTGATCCTTGGTAACGACTGTCCATCCGTCTGGCATTTCTTTTGTATGTCGTTTACCCGCGTTAATCATCGGTTCAATCGTGAATACCATCCCCGTTTGAAGCGTCAGACCTTCTCCCGGCTGACCGTAGTGCAGCACCTGCAGTTCTTCGTGGTACACCTTGCCAATGCCGTGACCACAATACTCACGAACCACGCTGAAACCTTCCTTATGCGCTACCGATTGAATGGCATAACCGATATCGCCAAACGTTGCCCCTGGTCTTACTGCGAGAATTCCTGCACGCATCGCTTCGTACGTCGTATTAACCAAGCGTTTGGACAGGATGCTGGGCTGGCCCACAAAATACATGCGACTTGTATCTCCATGCCATCCGTCCTTTGTTAATCCAACGTCGATATTGATGATATCTCCATTCTTCAATGCCTTATCGGAAGGTATGCCATGGCAGATGACATGATTGACCGAAGTACAGACCGTTTTAGGGTAGCCGTTATAACCGATGTTGATTGGCACTGCTTTAAGAACATCAACGATGTAATCGTGACATAGCTTGTCCAACGCATTGGTTGTGATTCCCGGTCTAACGTGTTCGGCAATCATGCTTAGGACGTCTGCCGCCAATGCACCGGACTTCCGCAGCATCGCAATGTCGGCAGGCGTCTTGATTTCGACTTGAGCGACCATCATGATTTCTCAAGTGACAGGGTGATTTCCTGAGGCGATTCCGCAGATTGTTGTTCGGCCTCTCTCAGTTTTTGACAGATGTCGTTATAACAAAGGCCTGGATTCAACTCCGCCATCATGCCGACGCGAAGCCAGTGCTCTGCTTGCGAGTTGATTGAGCGACTCATCGCTCCGCTTGTCAGACGCAGATTGGTATGCATCTGTTCTGTAATTTTGACGATTCCCATGATTGACCCTGTTTATATGAAACGTATACGAAACGTATATTAACAGGATGGTGATGGAAATGGTATGGCCGCGCATCGGCGGATTAGAAGCTAGCGTCTGCTATGGGTCGAAAGCAGACGGCCGTTATCGGCCAACAACGTACGGTCGGCTGCCCCAAATACACCCCAGAACGGACGTTCGGGAAGCACCGACGCATCGCTCACCACTGATACGTACGACGAAGCAGAGAGAACAGCTGCGCCAACGATGCCGCAGACAGCATCGTTGGCGAGGGTTGATCAGACCAGCATCTTTAGCAACGCCTCGGCGGCGGGCTCGGATGACGCTGGATTCTGACCGGTGATCAGCAGGCCGTCGCTGACCACGTACGGCTGCCAGTCACCGCCTTTGCTGTAATTGCTGCCGTTCTTTTTCAGCATGTCTTCCACCAGGAACGGCACCACTTTAGTCAGGCCGACGGCCTCTTCCTCGGTATTGGTGAAACCGGTGACCGACTTGCCTTGGACCAGCGGTTTGCCATCGGCCGACTTCACGTGGCGCAGCACGCCGGGTGCGTGGCATACGGCAGCGACCGGCTTGCCGGCGGCCAGTGTGGCTTCGATCAGCGCGATCGATGTGGCGTCTTCGGCCAGATCCCACAGCGGGCCGTGGCCGCCCGGATAGAACACTGCGTCGAAGTCGGCGGCCGAGACATCCTTCAGCTTCTGCGTGCTGGCCAGTACGGTCTGAGCCGCCGGGTCATCCTTGAAACGGCGAGTGGCATCGGTCTGCGCCGACGGATCGTCGCTCTTCGGATCCAGCGGCGGCTGTCCGCCATGCGGCGAGGCCACCGTGATCTGCGCGCCAGCGTCCTTGAACACGTAGTAAGGCGCGACGAATTCTTCCAGCCAGAAACCCGTCTTCTTGCCGGTGTTGCCCAGTTGATCGTGCGAAGTGAGAATCATCAGAATTTTCATGAAGTGCCTTCTTTGAATGGGGGATGGGGAAGCGAGCGGTCTTGCCGGCGAGGCCTCATTCGCTGGCGATGTGAACCACCAGCTTACCAAAATTTCTGCCATTGAGCATGCCAATGAAGGCTGGTGGCGCCTGTTCGAGACCGTCGACGATGTCTTCGCGGAACTTGATCTTGCCAGCCTGTATCCACTTGCAATGACTGCTTTGCGGCACCAACTTTGATGCCGAGGGCGTCCGTTCCGGGTCGGAAGCCGACGCTCAGCTAGCTATGTTCGCTTCCGGTCAAAAGCGGTCTGGAGTGTTCGCGACCGAGGCGGATGTGGCGAACGCGCTGACGCTTTTCCAGTATGCAGATCGCCCATTTCGTCGCGCCGGTAATGACACCCTTACGGTGCCATTACCGGCCTGCACCTTGAGCCGCAACCGGATGCGCAGCGATAAACTCGCCCACTAGGCGGCAGGTTTCATCCAGGTATTCATCGATGAAGCCATGGCGGGCGCCGTTGATGATGGCAAGTTGTGCATGCGGGATCGCGTTTGCCAGGATCTGCGCATTGGCCGTTGGATTGACGCGGTCAGCCGAGCCATGCAGGATCAGGGTCGGGCAGTCGATGTCTGGCAGTCGGGCCCAGACGTCGTGGTTTTCACTGGCCATGAAATGCAGCTTTTTTGCAAAGTCGGGTGTGGCAGCAGATGGCAGTGAAAACGCGTGTTTCGCCAGGTATGCGGGGCTGTAAAAAACCTCGGCCATGCCGGCTGTATCACCAGTGACGAATAGCGCCGATACCCGAGGTTCGCGTGCAACGCCATGTCGGTTGCCGGGCGTGGTCGCGCCCAAAATCAGGGTGGCCACGCGTGCGCGATGCTTGATCGCCAGCCACTGGCAGACACGGCCGCCCATCGAATAGCCGAACACATGTGCTCGCTCAAAGCCGGCGGCATCCAACACGGCGATGGCATCGTCGGCAAACATTTCGGTGGTGTAGGGCGGCGCTGCAGGTTTGTCGCTGTCGCCGGTGCCGCGGTGGTCATAGCGGATGACGGTGCAGCGGCTGGCGATGGCCGCGGCGAATTGATCCCATAAGTGACGGTCGAAGCTCTGTCCGCTAATCAACAGCAATGGGTCGCCGGCTCCTTGCATGTCATAGGCAATGCGGGTGCCGTCAACGTCGATGGCAAAAGGCATGTCATTCTCCTGCGGCGGCTTAAACGTTCGCCTTCGAATATAACACCGAGTCGGCCTGTCTGCGGTCAAGTCCTGCTAGATCATTCGAAGCTTGAGAGCACCGTTCGTCACTTAGGCATTGAGGTGGACGAAGGTCTGAAAATGGCGGCGCAACGTCGCCTTTCGGCCAGAAGCGGAAATTCGACTTGCGAGGAGCGCGCCGGCCTATGTTCGACTGCTACCTAAAGCAGGTTTTAGCTTGATACCGCTACGTCCGTAAATGGACGTTGAAAAAATCGATCGTGCGTCGCCACGCCAGCTTGGCAGCCGCATCGTCGTAGCGGGGTGTAGTGTCGTTGTTGAATCCGTGCTGGGTGCCGGCATAGATGTAGGCTTCATACTTCACGCCAGATTCCTTGAGTGCGGCTTCGTATGCCGACCAGCCCGCATTGATACGCTCGTCTTTTTCGGCATATTGAATGAGCAGCGGCGCTTTGATCTTGGGGACGTCGGCCGCCAGTGGTTGATTGCCGTAGAAGGGGACGGCTGCACCGAGATCGGGAATGCGGGTGGCCAGGAAATTGGCGATGCCTCCACCGTAGCAGAAGCCGACCACGCCCACGTGGCCATTGCCTTGAGGCAGGTTCTTCAGGTAGTCGGCCGCTTTCAGGAAGTCCGCACGCGTCTTGTTCTGGTCGAGCTGGGCGAACAGTTCGCGGGCCTTGTCTTCATCGCCCGGATAGCCCCCCAAGGGGAAGAGCGCGTCCGGCGCGAATGCAATGAAATTGTCCAGCGCGACACGGCGCGTAATATCTTCAATATGCGGATTCAAACCGCGGTTTTCGTGTACGACCAATACGGTGGGCAACTTGCCCTTGGCTGATGCGGGCTGAACAAGATAGCCGCGCAGCGTGCCGTAGCCTTCAGGTGAGGGAACCTCGACATGGCGCGCCACAATGCGCGGGTCGTTACCGGTCACCTGCTGGGCTTGGGCGAAACGCGGCTGCAGGGCCTGCAGCAAACCTTCAGCGGTAACGGCGCCGACGGCAAAGCGGCCCGCAGACTTAAGGAAGTCGCGACGGCTAATGACACCATGGACGTATTGGTCGAAGAGTTTGAAGATTTCAGGATCGAAATTCTGCGCAGTGTTGTTTGTGCTTTGGGACATGTTGGCTTCTCTGGTGACTGACGTGGCATTCCCTACAGCAAATTTTAAGCCATGTATTGAGGATTGATTGGCCCACTTTATTTCGCGATTCGCGATGAATAGCTGTCCATGAAAACTTTGTTCTGAAGGTCTGCAATGGGTCGGAAGCGGACATTCATCATCACCGCAGAGCCAGCTTATTCATGCGTTAGATTGAATTACGCCCGGAAATCAGGTCTTCAGCGAGTTAATATAGGCAAGCACGGCTTCTTCTCGGCCTTCATTAACCAGCATCGCTGGCGTTTTTCCGTCCAACGCCGGCAAGGCTTCATCCATCCAGGCATTGGCTGCATCATCGTTTCCTGCGATTTCCTTGACTTCATGCATGGCCGTGTAATACGCCTGGGCTTTGCGCGAATGCTCTTGAAAACGCCGGCGGAGCGCTTCAAGCCCCTCGGGTGAAAGATTGCCGTCTTTTGACATTGTTACCTCGAAAATTTTGCATCTGTTTTATGCCTTCTTCTTATCCCCTCCTGATTTTCAGGCGGATCAATCCAGATTCAGGCTGCATGAAATGGCGTGTCCGCATTTGGACTTGGATTCAACCGGACAATGAACAACCGGGCACGTCTAGTCCGAACTTGAGATTTTCATCAGTATAAGACCGCACACAATAAGCATTGCGGCGCACACGCGCATGCCGTTCAATTGTTCTCCGAGCGCCGCTACCCCGATGGCAAATGCGCCGATTGCGCCGATGCCGGTCCAAACAGTGTAGGCGGTGCCCAAGGGGATTGTCCGCATCGAAATCGATAGCAGGGCAAAGCTGGCGATCATCGTGACAAGGGTAATTACCGACGGGGTAAGTCTGGTAAAGCCATTTGACTGCTTCATGAAATAAGCCCAGATGACTTCCATGATTCCTGCTACGACCAGCATGATCCAAGCCATTGCGGCTCTCCTTGCAAAGAGCCGGGCCGTCCCGGACATTCTTCCCAACAGCGGGGGAGGTCGTTCCTCCGAAAGTGCACTACTTCTCTGCCTTTCCGTGCATGACCATAATGGTTTGCTGCATGAGGGCGCAAAGCGTTTCCTTGCCATCCTTGACGGCGAATACCTCTGCCCTGGTCACGATCAAGGTCCGCCCCGGGCGGACAACCTCTCCTCGGGCAATGAGCTTTTCGCCGTCCGCAGGTGCAACAAGGTTCATCTTGTATTCGACGGTCAATACCGAAGCACTGGCAGGCACCATGGTCATAGCCGCATAACCGGCGGCTGAATCGGCAATCATCCCCACCACCCCGCCATGCACGAAGCCATGCTGCTGCTCTATGCCGTCCCAGTGCGGCACATGGATTTCGGTGCGCCCCTGTTCGACAACAGGCAACGTGGCCCGGATCAGATGCATGGCTTTTTGCTTGTCGAAGCTGGCAGTGACGCATCCGGCGAAATCGGGATTGGCCAGACGCGTCATGCTTAATACGCCCCCATGTAATCACGTTTGCCGATGGCGAGCCCGTTGTGGCGCAAGATAGCATAGGCGGTGGTGACATGAAACAAGAATTGCGGCAAGCCGTAGTTGGCCAGATAGGCCTGACCGCTCAGTTTCTTTTCTTTCGGCGTACCTGGGCGCAATACGATTTCCCGGGTTTCGCTGCCTTCAAATTGGGAGGCGTTCACGCTCTCCAGAAAAGCCAGTGTCTGCGCCAATAGTGCGTCAAGATCGGCAAAACTCTTCTCATTGCCTGCATGGGCGGGCACTTCCACACCCGCCAGGCGCGCCGTGATCCCGCGCGCAAAATCGGCAGCAATCTGCACCTGTTTTACCAGCGGGAACATATCCGGATACAGGCGTGCCTGCAATAATGCGTCCGGCTCGATCGATTTGGCGGCAACATGCGCGTTGGCCTGCGCGAGTATGGCTTGCAGGGCAGTCAGCATTTGCTTGAAGACGGGGACAGAATGAATATACATTGGACTAGTCATGGTCGTTCCTTGGTGGATGTGAATGCCAATGAATATAGCAGAGATGGCGGGCAAGTCATTCGGGCACATGCATAGCGCATTATTTACTTTATTATTTTGCTTCCATGAATTCTAATAAGTGCCATGGAGACGACCTTGGATAGAAAAACAGACAGTGACCGGAGCGCGTTGTCGATCCTCACAGGCGGCATTGTTTCCCTGGCGGTTGCCATGGGCATTGGGCGATTTGCATTTACACCGATGATGCCCCTGATGCTTCGGGACGGAATCATCGACATTGCAACCGGCACAGAATGGGCAGCGGCCAATTACCTTGGTTATCTGATCGGTGCGTTAAGTGCGTCCAGATTCGCAAAGAACACGCGGCTGGGCATGATACTGGGACTGGTGGGGATCGGTATCACGACCCTGGGCATTGTTTTCGCAGGCGCTACCTTTACATGGTTGGGCACGATTATGCGTGGGGCGGCGGGCATTTTCAGTGCCTGGGTATTGGTATGCACGTCCGGATGGTGCCTGAGTGCGCTGGCAGCGAGAAAGGCTTCGAAACAGGGGAGCTGGATCTATACCGGGGTCGGCCTGGGCATCGCTGTGACGGGTGTGCTGACGTGGCTTGGCGGACCGCAATCTGCGTCCTCTCTCTGGCTTGCACTGGGCGCATTGGCGTGTGCCGGGACAGTGCTGGCCATGATCTGCATGAAAGATCGCTTGTCTACCACCAGCGTTCCGGTGACGCCCGCAATTGCAACGAGCGCACCCGAGGCCCGGCAAGGCAATGCCGCGCTGGTGATTTGCTATGGCATTTTCGGCTTTGGCTACATCATCCCCGCCACGTTTCTGCCGACGATGGCAAGGCAGTTGTCTTCCGATCCGCAGATATTCGGTCTCACCTGGCCTGTCTTTGGATTGGCGGCCACCGTCTCTGTTGCGCTGGTGTCGCGCTGGATGTCGGGCTGGAAGCGCACGCATGTGTGGGCGGTGGCGCAGGGGGCCATGGCGTTTGGCACGCTGCTCCCGCTATTCGTGAATTCCTTATGGTCCATCGCTGTGTCCGCCGTGCTGGTCGGGGGCACTTTTATGGTTGTAACGATGGCCGGGTTACAGCTGGCGCGCGAAAGAATGCCTGCTGACCCGACCAGGCTCCTTGGGCGCATGACCGCCGGATTTGCGGTGGGCCAGATCATCGGCCCGCTGGTAGTCCGGGCAATCGGTTCGGGCGAAATTGCCGGGTGGGACGCATTCAGCTGGGCGAACGCGATGGCCACAGCATTACTCGCCGTGACGGCGGTGTGGCTATGGCGCATGGATCGCTAGCATGACGCCCGCGATCAGCAGCAATGCGCCTGTCAGGCGTCGCGACGCGGAATGGAATACGTCCCCACGACGTGGGCCACAGGTTCGCTTGCGCCTTCCGAGTAGAGCGAGACCTCCCCTACCGCCAGGGACTTGCCGACCTTGATGAGCCTGCATACGCCGACAATGCTTTTGTCGGCCGCAGGTTTGCGCAGGAAGTTAATGTTCAGGCTTGTGGTAACGGCCAGCGGCACGATGCCGATTTCACCGAGGATGGCAACGTACAGCGCGACGTCGGCCACTTCCATGAGCACCGGGCCGGAAACAGTTCCCCCAGGGCGCAATTCACTGATGCTGATTTCGTGAAGTACCGTGGCGCCGCCATCGCCTACCTCGCGCACAATGCACCTGGTTTGTGGGAATTCGGCGGCAATGAATGCAGCGATTTCTTCTTTTGTGGCCATGATGACAACTCGCGGAATTGGACTGGAACGATTATATAGATAGCGTGGTTTCCCATATGCGTTGCCTGCATAAGCATAGGATTTATTAATCCTTGTGCCGGCATGGACACGTCGTTACTCTATGCTAAACACACGAGTCTCTTATAATGCCGGGTTTTGCCGCTCCAGGATCTGGTTTGCCATGAAACTGTCTTTTAATAATATTGCAAAGAATTTTTCCGATTTGCAGGTCGTCGAGCAGTTCAGCTCTGACATGCAAACAGGCGAACTGGTGGCGCTCGTCGGCCCTTCCGGTTGCGGCAAGTCGACCTTGTTGCATATCGCCGCCGGTCTGGAAAAGCCGAGCGCCGGCAGCATTCTGGCCGATGGCAAGCCGGTGGTCGGCCCGCATCCGGAGCGCACCCTGATGTTCCAGGAAAACGCTCTCTATCCCTGGCTGACCCTGGTGCAGAACGTCGCGCTGGCGCTGGAGTTCCAGAAAGTCGGCAAGGCCGAAGCGCGCAGGCAGGCTGTCGAGTGGCTGGCCAAGGTCAAGCTGCAGGGTTTTGAAGAGTATTACCCGCACCAGGTCTCGGGCGGCATGCGGCAGCGCGCGGCATTGGCGCGCGCTTTCGTTTCGCAGCCCAAGGTCTTGTTGCTGGACGAGCCCTTCGGCGCGCTCGATGCCTTGACGCGCATGACGCTGCAGGATGCCTTGCGCGACCTGATCCACGAAGTGCGGCCGACCGTGCTGCTGGTCACCCACGATGTCGATGAGGCGCTGTTCCTGGCCGACCGCATCCTGGTGTTCAGTGCGCGCCCGGCAACCGTGCTCAAGGAATTCAACCTGGACCGGCACGCCAAGAGTCACGATTTGTCTGAATTCGCCGGCATGCGCCGCGAGATTCTGGGATTGCTCGGCATTGCAGTCGAGCGTGAAGAAAATAACCAACTTGAAGGAGTTGAAGGATGAAATTGCCGCCGAAGTTGTCCCTGAAATTGTCGCACTTGATGTTGGCTGCCGTGGCAGCGTTGTCGCTGTCTGTCGATGCCCTGGCCGCCGACAAGTTCAAGGTCGGTTACCTGCGCGTGATGGACGATGCCCAGGCGATCGCTGCGCACGAAGGCGGCTTTTACAAGAAGCATGGCCTGGATGTGGAGCTGGTCGAATTCAAGTCGGGTACCGATCTGATCAAGGCGATCGTCGGCGGCCAGCTCGATACCGGCGTGCTTGGCTTCACCAACGCGGTGGCCTGGGCTTCCAAGGGGGCGGACCTGAAGGTGGTGGGCGGCGCGCAGCACGGTTATCACGCGATCCTGGTACGCGACGAAACCGGCATCAAGAAAGTGGAAGACCTCAAAGGCAAGACGCTCGCTTCGCAAGCCGAAGGCAGCACCGCCGACACGGTCTTGAAGGGCGTGGTGCTGAAGAATGCCGGCCTGAAAGTCGACGATGTCAACATCATGGGCGTCTCGCCGCAGGTGGCGGTGCAGTCGCTGGTCGGCAAGCGCGTCGATGCGGCCTTCCTGTTCGAGCCGCAAGCCAGCATTGCCCAGCTGATCGCACCGGTCAAGCAAATCTATGAAGTCGGCGAAGTCTGGCCTTTCCCCTGCATGGTGGTGATCACCTCGGCCGAGACCCTGAAGAAGCGCCACGCCGATGTGTGGAAATCGCTCGATGCGCAAAAGGAAGCGATCGACCTGCTGAGCAAGAAGCCGGCCGAGGCGTCCAAGCTGATCTCCAGCTATTTCATCGCCGAGCCGACCCTGAAAACCCTGCACAAGGGCGACTTGCCGCGCGACGAAGTGATCACGGCCGCCATCAAGAGCCAGACCTTTACGCCGGTCGTGACGGCCAAGGAAGAAGCGCGCATGCAGGAAATCGCCAACATCCTGCAGGACCAGGGTTCGCTCAAGACCAAGGACGGCAAGCCTTTCGACGTCAAGAGCATCCTCGACCTTTCCTGGCAAAAGGCGCGCAAGCTGTAAGTTGTAAATTGCTATACTGCGGCTTTCGCAGATTAACGATGGCCGGCGTTCTGCCGGCCATCTTGTTTTGATAAAGACATGAGCACCCAGCCCCGACTTTCCGGTTTCCATAAAAAAATCGCCTTTGCCGTGGCGGTCGCCCTCATTTTGCTGGGCTGGCAAATCGCCGCCTGGATCCTGCCGGACTTCCTGATGCCGGGTGTGCCTGCGGTGATCGCACGCCTGTGGACCGAGATCCAGTCGGAATCGTTCCGCGCGGCGCTGGGCGGCAGCCTGGTGCGGCTGGGGACGGGCTATGGCGTTGCCCTGCTGTTCGGCATCGGTTTCGGCCTGATCGGGGCAGTGCTGTTCTTCTTCCGCGAAGTGCTCAAGTCCGCCATCATCATCCTGCAATCGATTCCCTCGATCGCCTGGGTGCCGCTGTTCCTGATCCTGATGGGCTTCGGCAACCTGCCGATCATCGTGGTGGTGGCGATTGCCGCTTTCTTCCCGGCTGCGCTGTCGGTAATGAATGCCACCGAAAGCGTGCAAAAGGTGCATGTGGCGGCCGCGCGCGTGATGGGCGCCTCGCGCCTGGACATGCTGCGCCGCGTCTACCTGCCGGCGGTGATGCCGGAACTGATCACGGGCGCCCAGCTCGCCTTCGGCAATGCCTGGCGCGCGCTGATCTCGGCCGAGATGCTGATCGGCTTCGGCAAGGGACTGGGACGTTCGCTGTCCTATGCCGGCGAAACCGCCGACATGGTGGGGGTGATGATGAACATCCTGGCGATCGCCATCCTGGCGCCGCTGATCGACCAGCTGATTCTGGAAAACCTCAAGCACCGCCTGTTGCGTTACCAGTACGTCTGAGCGTCTGACCATGCAGCCGCGGCCGCCTTCGATCAATCACAGCCTGCCGTGCACGCTCCGGTGCGGCATGGCGATGGCGGCGCTGTTTGCGGGTATGCTGCCGGCGTGCGGCGTCCATGCCGCCGACGTGGCGGATGCGCTGGAGAAAATTCGCCAGCGCGGCGAGCTGAAAGTGGGCATGCAGTATGTGGCGCCGGAGTTCGTCCCCGGCACCGCCAACAAATTCCGCACACCTGAAAATATCGAGCACGTGCTCGCGCAGGATCTGGCGGGCCGCCTGAAAGCCAGGGCGGTTGTCGTCAAGGGTGACGCCGGCACGGCCGCGGCGCAATTCAAGGCACGCAAGGCCGACCTGCTGCTGGCGGTGGCGCCGGAGAAGCTGTCCCTGCCTGCCGCCGTCGTGGCGGTGCCGACCGGCTATGTGGCGGCGCCGATGGCGATCATGCGCACCGATACCACGATCAAATCCTGGGAACAATTGAAAGGCCGCACGGTATGCGTGCCCGCAGGCGGGCGTTACGCTGGCCTGGCGGCGCGTTACGGCGCCACCGAAAAGCCGTACCGGGCCGTAGCCGACGCCCTGCTGGGTTTGCGCATCGGCGCCTGCGACGCCACCATCCACGACGCCGCCCTGCTGGAAGAATTGCTCAGGCTGCCGGAGTGGAAAAAGTTTTCCGCGCGACTGGCGCCGGTGCCCGGTGCCGGTGCACCACTCGTTTTCGTGCTGCCGGCCAGCGACGACAAGGCGCGCGCCTGGGCACAGGATGTGGCGAAGCAATGGCAGGCGCGCGGCACCTTACAGCAGCAGTTGCGGATCATGGCGCGCAATATCGCTTTTGAGGTCTATCTCGACCAGGACGTGCCGGACTGCCACTGAGCGTGGCGATGTCCTTCCTGTCCTCAGGACGTGCAGGCTTCGCATAACGATATACGGAATGCTTCGTTTGGCCCGCGCAGGGCCGTTTCTATAATCAATACCCGAAATCAAGTTTCGTTACTGGATCTGAGAGTATTGATGAGTATTACCAAGCCGTTTTATTTCGGATTGCTATTGCAAGCGCCAGCCGTCGCCGCCAATCCGCAATCGCGCATTCCTGCAAATCCTTTCGATATCGATCGCATTGCCAGCCATGTCGGTCAGCTCGAGGCGGCAGGTTTCGATCTGGTATTGCTGGCGGATACGCTGGACATGTCCGAAGCCGCATTTGCGCAGCCCGTACTGGGTCTGGAAGCATTTACGCAGGCATCCTACATCGCGTCGAAAACGCGCCACATTGGCCTGGCGGTCAGCGCCAATACCAATTATCTTGAACCGTTCAGCCTGGCACGCTTGCTGGCATCGCTGGATCATGTCAGTCACGGCCGCGCCGGATGGCTGGTGACGAGTACGGATTCGGGCAATAGCGCGCGCAACCATCAGGTGGCGCCGGCCGCAGAAGCGGCGAGATGGCGGCGCCGGCGCGAGTCGATCGCTACTGTTGAGGGGCTGTTCGATACCTGGGAAGATGACGCATTCGTGCGTGACAAGGACAGCGGCAGGTTTGTCGATACCGCCAAAGTGCATTTCCTGAACCATCGCGGCGAACATTTTGCCGTCAAGGGGCCGCTCAACGTCGCACGGCCGCCGCAAGGCCATTTGCCCAAGCTGACGTATTTCGCCGGCGAGCATGCGTGCGGCGCCGATCCGTCGCACGGGCATGACTATCAGGGCTTGCTGCTGGCCGGGCTTGCCGAGGACGAGGCATGGCGCTTGCGCGAATCGCTGGCAACGACCGGCGCCGGGCCCCGCCTGTTCAACCTGGTGGTGCCGCTGATTGCGGAAAGCCGTGGCGCAGCCGTGCAGGAATTTCACGCGCATCTCGAATCGATCGTGCTCGACAAGGACATCCTTCGTGCCGGGCAGCCGGCCGCTTACTGGAGACTGCAGCAAACCTGCCCCGCGGCGGATGGCGTGATGCCGTCCGGCTGGCGCAACCTGTCGGCACTGTCGATTGCGGCCGGTTATGACTTTACCGCAGCCGATGCGGACGACATCATCGATCCCGCGACTGCTGCAGCGCTCGCTCCGCGCGGACGGCAATTGCTGCGCATCGCCCGCTTGCGCCAATCCCTTTTGCAGGATGCCTCGGCAACGCCTGCGGCAGCGAGTGTCGTGCGCGTCATCGATCTGTTGCGCGCGCATGTCGACCCGCGGGAGATATTCGCGGGCACGCCGGCCGACTGGCGCGCCCAAGTCGCGGCGTGGGCGTCGCCGGACAGTCCTTATGACGGCGTACTCCTGGCGCCCGCCGCGCGCCATTTCCTCGATGATGAATTCGTCCGCGCGCTCGCGACTGCCTTGCCGCCACCCGATGACGGCACGCGCGCATCGGCTCCCTTGCTGCTGAACGGCCGCCTCGGGCTGCCGCGTCCTGCCAATACCTTTACCCTCAAGTGACCATTATGTCCAAGCCACTATCCCGCCAATTGCATCTGGGCCTGATGTTCTGGGCGACCGGCACGCATTCCGCGGGCTGGCGCCATCCGCTCGCCAAAAGCGACGGCGCCTACGACATCGAATTTATCCAGGAAATCTCGGCTAGCGCGGAACGTGCCGGTTTCGATTTCATCTTCCTGGGCGACCGCCTGGTCGCTGATCCGGCCCTGGCGAAGACCAACCCTGGCCAGATGTCGCGGCTGGAGCCGTTCGTCGTGGCAAGCGCCATCGCCGCGGCCACTGACCGGATCGGCGTGGTGGTGACGACCAATACCACTTACGGCGATCCGTATACCGTGGCGCGCATGATGGCATCGCTGGACCATATCAGCAAAGGCCGCGCGTCATGGAATATCGTCACCGGCGCCGATCCGGCCGCGGCGCTGAACTTTAGCCGTCTGGAGCATTGGGACAATGAGCGGCGTTACGGCTGGGCCGACGAATTTACCAATGCGGTGCTGCGTCTGTGGGATGCGTGGCCGGACAGCGCGTACAGGGCCGCCGGTACAGCGGCCCAATTGCAGATCGACCAGGTCGAGCGCCTGGATATCCGCGGCAAGCACATCAACATCGAAGGTGCGCTGAATCTGCCGCGCCCACCGCAGGGCCATCCCGTCCTGCTGCACGCCGGCACATCGGACAACTCGCGGGAATTCGGCGCACGCTATGCCGATGTGCTCTTTACGGGACAGGCCGTGCTGTCGGATGCGCAGGAATACTACCGGGACGTCAAGTCGAAGGCGCGCCGTTATGGTCGCAATCCCGACGACATCAAGATTCTCCCTGGTCTGGTGGTGATCGTGGAAGAGACGACAACAGCGGCAGTGCGCACCTACGATGCGCTGAATCGCCTGATCACGCTGGATCCGGAAGATCCGCTCGAGGAAGCCATCGGCGGCGATGGCCAGAGCAAGCCGCACTTCCAGTATGTCGGCCTGGGACGCGGCGCAAGGCGCAATCTCACCCTGGCCAGCGAAGCGTTGGGCGTGGATGTGCGCGGCCATGCGCATGATGAACTTGTCCCGTCTGAGGTGCTGGAGCAGGCTTCGCCTGCCGGCAAGGATATCTTCGCCTATATCACGCGCCTGACCCGCCGCACCGTGACGGCAGCCGATCCGGCGCAGCGCATCACTTACCTCGACCTGATCCATGCTTCCATCGCCCAGACCTCGGCGGTAGTGGGCAATCCGGTGGAGGTCGCCGACTACATGCAGCAATGGCTGGATGAGGGCGCGGCCGACGGCTTCAACATCTTCCCGTCCTTCCTGCCCTATTCGATGGATCGCTTCGCCGAGCTGTTGGTGCCAGAATTGCAGCGGCGCGGCATTTTCCGGCGGAATTACGATGGCGCGACCTTGCGCGAGCATTTCGGCCTTGCGCGCCCTGCCGCAAGCCATTCCAAGGTTGCGGAGACAGCATGAGCCAGGCTGCCACACTGGCTCGCGTGACGCCGGCCGCACCGACAGCGCCAGGCGGCAGCCGCCGGCGCGTCGTGCGTTCACCTTTGCTGCTCTCCTCTATCGTATCGCTGTTGCTCCTGATCGTCGTGCAGGATGCGCTGTCGCGGGCGGCATGGATCAATCCATCTAAGTTTCCGCCTGCGTGGCGCGTGCTGGATGAACTGTTGCGCGTGATTGTTTCCGGCGACCTGTGGAAGCCGTTGGGCGCGACGCTGTCGACGTGGTTTCTCGCGCTTACGGCATCGCTGTTGATTGCGCTCGTCGCCGGTTTATTGATCGGCCTGAACCGTGCGATCTACCATGGCACGCGCGCGACCATCGAGTTTTTGCGGCCGATTCCTTCCACTGCGCTGATTCCTCTCGTGATCCTGTCGCTGGGAGCGAATTTTCAGGGTGCGCTGTTTCTCACTTGCTTCGGCACGCTGTGGCAGCTCTTGCCTGTGTGCGTTGCCGCAGTCAAGGCAACCGATCCGGTTGCACTCGATGTGGCGCGCTCGCTCGGCCTGTCGAAATGGCAGATCCTGCGTGCCGTTATCATTCCCGGGATGTACCCGTACATCAAGACGGCGATCCGCATCGGCAGTTCGGCGGCGCTGGTACTGCTGATCAGCATGGAATTTTTGGCCGGCATTACGGGGATCGGCAAGGAAGTGTCGATCGCCTACGCGGGCTCGAACTACCCCAGGTTGTACGCCTTCGTGATCGTCGCCGCCATTTTGGGCGTGCTGTCGAATGTTGTTCTGGCACATTGGGCACGCCGTGCTCCGTTCGGGGAAACGAAATGACGCGCCATCTTCATGCAAAGCGCCTGGCGGCCGAGTGGATTTGTTTTGCCGGGGTGATTGCCGCATGGTGGCTGCTGAGCCGGGACTCCGCTAACCCCTTTTTTCCGCCGCTGCAATCGATGCTGGCCGACGCCCACGATTACTGGACATCGAGCCGCGGGCTGGGGGATGCCCGTGCGACGCTGGCCAATATCGCGGCGGGATTCTTCATCGGCGTTTTTGCCGGCGTGACTGGCGGGATCGCGCTGGGCCGCATCAATGCCTTGTATATCTGGGCATTGCCGGGGATCGAATTGCTGCGTTCCATTCCGGGTGTGATCCTGTTGCCTATCACGATTTCTTTCCTGGGCATCGGCGACCAGATGAAAATCCTGAACATCGCCCTGGGCACCATGTGGCCTATCCTGGTCACCACCATGGACGGCTATCGCGGGATTCCCGAACAGTGGCTGCAGACTGCGCGGGTGTATGGCCTGGGCGAAGCGGCGATCCAGCGCCAGGTGGTGCTGCCGGCGCTGGTGCCGCACGTGCTGACAGGCATTCAGGTAGCGATTCCCCTGAGCCTGATTGTCGGCGTGACCAGCGAAATGGTGGGCGCTACCGTCGGGATAGGCTCGGTGATCCTCAATGCGCAATACACCTTCGACGTTTCGCGCATGTGGTCCGGAGTGATCCTGCTCGCCGTGCTCGGCTATCTCTTGAACAGCGGCTTTTCGGCGCTGCGCGCCGTCATACTTAAAAAACTGGGAGTTTCGGAATCATGATCAACGTCCGTCATCTGCACAAGGTTTATCACACGGATTCCGGTTCCACCGAAGCCATCCGCGATGTGTCGTTTTCCATCGGGCGCGGCGACTTTGTCAGCGTCGTGGGTCCATCCGGCGCCGGCAAGAGCACTTTGATCAAAGCCCTGGCCGGGCTGCAGCCCGGCACTTCCGGCGCGGTGCTGTATGAAGGCCGCCAGATCGACCGACCGCAAACCGACTTCGCGCTGGTATTCCAGGATTACGCCCGCTCGCTTTATCCCTGGTTTTCGCTCGAACGTAACATCACGCTGCCGCTGGATAACCGCATCGGCAGCGCGGCCGAGAGAAAACGGATTGCCCGCAACATGCTGGAGCGCGTCGGCCTGGCCGGCATGGCTGACAAGCGGCCGACCCAGCTGTCGGGCGGGCAGCAGCAGCGCGTTGCCATTGCGCGCGCGCTCGCCTATGCGCCGAAGGTGCTGATCATGGATGAGCCATTTGCTTCGGTCGATGCGCAAACGCGCTTCGATCTGGAAGACCTGGTGCTGAAGTTGCGGCGCGAAAGTGACTGCACCGTTGTGCTGGTGACCCACGACATCGACGAGGCGGCCTACATGAGCGACCGCATCATCGTGCTGAACCGGGCGCCGAGCACGGTCATAAAGGAAATCGACGTGGACTTGCCTGCGCCGCGCGACCAGATTGCCACCAAGTCATTGCCGCAGTTCGCTGCCGTGCGTGCTGAAGTGCTGCGCGCGATCCGCGGCCAGGCCGATGAATCCCGCCTGGCTGCGTGAGCCGGCGGAGACATTTTGCATTACCCATTCCCTCAACTTGAATAAAGGATTTCCCGTGTTCGATAAATTACACATTCGCAAGGTGAAACTTGCTGCCGTTGCCGCCTTGTTTGCGCCCCTGTTGAGCTTCGCGCAAGCGACGCCGACACCTCTGAAGGTCGCGATCATTCCGACCCTGGAAGCGGCGCCCCTGATCCTCGCGCGCGACAAGGGCTTCTTCAAGGAGCAGAACATCGACGCAACCATCGAGATCGGCACCAGCGGCGCCACGATTCTGCCGGGCGTGTTGAGCGGCCAGTACGATATCGGCTACGCCAACGTCGTCAGCGATCTGCAGGCGATCGACAAAAAGCTGCCGTTGCTGCTGTTGCACGCCACTTACTCCCATCCCTTGAAGGCGGCAGACGATCCCTACCAGATTTATGTTGATCCGAACGGCAAGATCAGCGATCCGAAGCAGCTGGCGACCGCCAACATCGGCACACCCTACATCAACAATATTTCGGAATGGACGACCAAGAAGTCGCTGGAAAACCTGGGCGTCAAGGATTTCGAAAAACTGCGTTGGACCAAGGTATCCGGCGAGGATGCCTATAGCAGCGTCAAGTCCGGCGCCATCGATGCGGTCTGGCTGGCGCAGCCTGCCGGCGCGGCTGCCGTCAAGGCCGGCCTGAAGCCGCTTCTGGCCGTGAATTCGGGTTCCATGCCGGGCGCGGTCGGCGGCTACTTCATTACCAGCCGCAAATTTGCTGGCGCTAATGCCGATCTGCTCAATCGCTTCAATGCCGCCATTGCGAAGGCCAATGATTACGCCGCCAAAAACGGCAACGAGAGCCGCGATGCCGTCATCAAGAATTTCAATTTCAACAAGGAATTGGTCTATGCGGCGAAGCTGAATGTTTTCTCGAACAATCCGGGCCTGAAGGATTTGAAGGTGATTGCGCAAGACTTGCTGCGCTACGGCTTGATCAAACAGCCTGTCAACGTGGATGATATTTTCTGGAAGCCTGTCCCGGCGAAATAAGCTGCGGCGCGCGACCGTCCGCCGCTCGGGCGGGCGGTCTTATTCCAGGTATTGCGTGTTCCAGCGCACATACATTTCATACGCCGCCGCCTTCATCGCATACCTGTCGGCGTAATCCTTCGGATCCAGCGGATCGTACACATAGAAATTGGCGCGGTTGTTGACTGCCGTCGCCATGTGGCGGATCTTGTCCGGCAGGGTCCAGGGTTCCTGCCACTCGAAATCGTCCTGCGCTTCGTAATGCAGGAAGACCGGCAGGATCGGGATGCCGGTGCGCATCGACACTTCAAAGGCGCCCGACTTGAATTCGGTATGCAGGCGCCGCCCCTTGCAGCCGCCTTCCGGATACAGCGCGATGTTTTGCCCGGCATTGACCGCCTCGACCATGGTCTGCACCGATTGCTGGCGCGACGCCGCATCGTCGCGGTCGACATACAGGGTGCCGGCGGCGCGGCTGATGCGGCCGACGATGAACCAGTCCTGCACCTGCAGCTTGGCCAGCGAAACCACGTTGAACATTGCCGGGATACCGATGTCCTCGAACGCGCTCGGGTGGTTGGCGATCAGGATGTAGCGTTGCGGCAGGGGCTTGCGGTTTTTCTGGTGCAGCCGCAGATCGATGTCGAGCGCGCGCACGAATGACCGGCACCAGGCATGGAACAGACGTGCCACCGGGTGCTTGCCGCGCCAGGGCAGCCAGGTCAGCAGGTACAGCAGTGCGGTAAATAAAATGAAATCGAGCCAGCCGGCGATTTTTCGCAGGAGACGCAGCATTGGTAACATCCGGGACTCCCCCTGTTTTTTATAGTCCAATGATACATGCGGGCAGAGCAATCCCGTGACACCGGCTTCGTTCCGAGCACTGTTTTTACATACAGTATAATCGGCAGTGCCATGATTTACCCTACTTCATCTCCTGACCAGGAATTGCCGCGTTTTTCTCATGCTGCCTGAAGCCCGTCGCATTGCGCACCTGGACATGGATGCCTTCTATGCATCCGTGGAGCTGCTGCGCTATCCGGAATTGCGCGGCCAGCCGGTCGTCATCGGCGGTCGTTCGGTGGATCAGCCGGTGGTTCAGCAAGACGGGACCCGGCGTTTTGCGAAGCTGCGTGACTACACCGGGCGCGGCGTCGTGACGACATCCACTTACGAAGCGCGCGCCCTGGGTGTTTTTTCAGCGATGGGGGTGATGAAAGCCGCGCAGCTGGCACCCGATGCCATTCTTTTGCCGGTAGATTTCGACGCCTATCGGCATTACTCCCGGCTGTTCAAGAGCGCCGTCGCAGGCATTGCGCCGCATATCGAAGACCGGGGTATCGATGAAATTTATATCGATCTGACTGATCAGCCCGAGGACACGCATTCGCTGGCCCTGCGCATTAAGCAGGCAGTGCGCGACGCGACTGGCCTGTCGTGCTCCATCGGCGTGGCACCCAACAAGCTGCTGGCGAAGATCTGCTCCGACCTGGAAAAGCCTGACGGCACGACCATACTCTCGATGGCCGATATACCGGGCCGGATCTGGCCGCTGCCGGTGCGTAAGATCAATGGCATCGGGCCCAAGGCCGGCGAAAAGCTTGAGGCGCTCGGCATTCGCCTGATCGAAGAACTGGCCGGGGCAAGGCCTGAACTGCTGCAGGAACATTTCGGCCGCAGCTATGCCGCCTGGCTCCTTGATGTGGCGCAGGGGATCGATGAACGCCCGGTCGTTACCCGCTCCGAGCCCAAGTCGATCAGCCGCGAGACGACTTTTGAACGGGATCTGCATGCCCGTCATGACCGTCAAAGCCTGTCCGGCATCTTCACTGCATTATGCGAGCGGGTTGCCGCAGACCTGCGCCGCAAGGGCTACGTCGGCCGTACCATCGGTGTCAAGTTGCGCTACACGGATTTCCAGATCGTTACCCGTGACCTGACTTTAACGGTGCCCACTGCCGAGGCGGCCAGCATTCGCCAGGCTGCCGGCGAGTGTTTGCGGCGGGTGCCGCTGGAGCAGCGCTTCAGGCTGCTGGGCGTGCGGGTGAGCGGGTTGTCCAGACCGGGCGGATCGCAGGCTGCCGGCGACTTTTTTCAGGCGGAGCTGCCTTTTGCCGACTAGTTGCAACCGCCAGCTGCCAAGCTCGGTTATCCTTGTTCGGTGTACTTCCGGAGTCCAAATGAACCAGCCGCAAACCGCAAAAGAACGCCTTCTCGCCCAGGCCAAAAGCGATTATCAACCCGAGCTCGTCGCCATTGATGCCCAGGCGATTGCGCGTCTGCCGGCCCGCGCCGACCGCTTCAGCCACATGACTGTCGGCCTGTTCGGCAAGCCTGCCGGGCAGACGGTGGAAGGCGCTGCGGCCTACAGCATTGCCCTGAACAGCCTGAATTTCATGTTCTGGACGCCGACCCCGGAAGGTGTGGCGCGGTATCACTGGGGCGACCAGGGCGGGGCGCATGGCTTGCAGGCGGCGCTTGACCATGTCTGGGGCGAGGAGACGACGCCGGTGCGGTTGCGCGAGCGCCTGGGGTCTGGCGACGAACAGGCGCTCATCGATGCCCTGGGCGACATTTCCCTGCCGAGGCGGCGCGCACAATTTCTGCGGGAGGTGCTGTTCGAAGACCAGCTGGAGCAGGCCGCTGGCGAACTGGTCGCTGCCGGCAACCGCGGCCGGCTGACTTCTGACGATGCGGCGCGGCTGGCGCAGCGATTCCCGATGGCGTATGGCCAGGATGCGTACTGCATGCGCGCGCAACTGGCGGTGATGTGGTTTGCCGGATATCTCATCGAACAGGGCGGTCATGTCGAGTGCGACCTGACCATCGCAGCCAGTTACCAGATGCCGCGCGTGATGCGTTCCCTCAAGGTACTGCGCTTTGCGCCGGCGCTGGCGGCAAAGATCGACAGTCATACGTTCATTCTTCGCAACAGCGCCGAGGAGCGCGCGATCCGCGCCGCCACCGTCCTGGGCGCGCAGGCAATGGCGCAGCATCTGGGCGTGTCGGAGCATGCCATGGTTAACGTGCTGTGGCAGAACCGGCATGCCTGCGGGGCGATGCCCTACCACCTGACTGTCACTACCGATTACTGAATTCATCGATGGCCGGGGACACGGCTGGCGTCACCTCTGTTTGCAGCGTTACTTCACCTGCACTTTGAAATAATCCGGATTGGGCGGCGGATAGGCCAGCTTCATCTCCTTCATTGTTTCGGCCACGATCGTCGCGATTGCGAGGTTGCGGTGGCTCTTGCTGTCTGCGGGAATGACGTACCAGGGCGCGTCATTGGTGTCGGTTTCGCCGATGGCCTTTTCATACAGGCGCTGATAGGCGTCCCAGTGCTTGCGTTCCTCCAGGTCGTTGAGGTCGACCTTCCAGTGCTTTTGCGGGTCGGCCAGGCGCTCTTCCAGGCGTTTTTTCTGCTCCTCGCGCGAGATGTGCAGAAAAAATTTCAGCAGTACGGTATTGGATTCGTACAGCATGCGCTCGAATTCGCGGATATGCTGGTAGCGGCGCTTGCATTCCTTTGCATCGATCTGGCCATGTACGGCCGGCCAGAGCACGTCTTCGTAGTGGCTGCGGTTGAAGATGACCATTTCGCGCTGCGCCGGCACTTCGCGGTGCACGCGCCAGAGGTAGTCATGTGCGAGCTCAGTGACGGTGGGCGACTTGAACGAGACGCAGCGCACGCCGAGCGGGTCGAGGCGGTGAAAGACGCCACGCACGGTGCCATCCTTGCCGCTGGTGTCCATGCCCTGCAGGAGCACCAGCAGCTTGCGGCGGTTTTCCGCATAGAAGATGTCTTGCATGGCGGAGATTTCCTCGGCCAGTTCGGCAGTGCGCGCCAGGTCGGCGTCCTTGTCGCCGCTGGAGATCGGCTTGTCGTTGGCCGCTTCTTCTTTCAGCTTGAGCGGGAGTCTGGCGCGGAAGTGTGTTTGTGCGTTCACGCTGCGGCCCTTTCGATGGGGGTTGGAGTGCCTGGCCGATACAGGATAGCGCCATTCCTCATGCGTCGTCGAGCGGCAGCGCAGTCTTGTTGAGCACGCGCCGCAACACGAAGCTGGAATGCACGCCGGTGACGCCTTCGATGCGGGTGATCTTGTTGAGCAACAGCCCCTGGTAGGCATCCATGTCGCGCACCACCACCTTCAACTGGTAATCGGCATCCTGGCCGGTGATCAGGAGGCATTCCAGCACTTCCGGCAGGGCGGCCACGGCGGCTTCAAAGTTGGCGAAGCGTTCAGGCGTGTGGCGGTCCATCGAGATGTGCACCAGCGCCATCAGCGACAGGCCCAGTTTCTTGGCGTCGAGCAGCGTGCGGTAGCCGAGGATCAGGCCGCTTTCTTCCAGGGTGCGCAGCCGCCGCAGGCAGCTCGATGCCGACAGGCCGATGCGGTCGGCCAGGTCCTGGTTGCTGATGCGCCCCTCCTGTTGCAGCACTTCCAGAAGGTGGCGGTCGTAGCGGTCGAGTTGCATGGAATTGGATGAAATCCGTTTGAATTGGTTGATTATGCCGAATTTTTCAATTGATTTGCAATAATGTTTTGATTGGAGTGGATTATTGCCAATATTTGCAAGCACATTGCGCGGGCGATGCGTTAATCTTTCACCTGTTCGCAATAAGAGAGAAAATCATGACAGCATTTGACCATCGCAAATACCGCCCCGCCCCTGCCATCAACCTGCCCGAGCGCCAGTGGCCGAGCCGCACCATTACCCGTGCGCCGCGCTGGGCCAGCGTCGATCTGCGCGACGGCAACCAGGCCTTGCTGGAGCCGATGAATGTCGGCCAGAAGCGCCGGTTGTGGGCCTTGCTGGTCAAGCTCGGCTTCAAGGAAATCGAGGTCGGCTTTCCTTCGGCGTCGCAGCCGGATTACGATTTCGTGCGCTGGCTGATCGAGGCGAAACAGATTCCCGACGACGTCACGGTGCAGGTGCTGGTGCAGGCGCGCGAAGACCTGATCGTGCGCACCTTCGAAGCCTTGCAGGGGGCCAGGCGCGCCATCGTTCACGTCTATAACTCGACCTCGACGGTGCAGCGCGAGCGCGTCTTCGGCCTCGATCGTGCCGGCATCACCGCCATCGCCCGCCAGGGCGCGGCCATGGTCAAGCGCGAAGCCGACAAGCATCCCGAGTGCGACTGGACCTTCGAGTATTCGGCCGAGAGCTTTTCCAATACCGAGATGGATTTCGCCGTCGAGGTGTGCGAGGCGGTGATGGACGTATGGCAGCCGACCGCGGCCAAGCCATGCATCATCAACCTGCCTTCCACCGTCGAGAGCAGCACGCCGAACGTGTATGCCGACCAGGTCGAATATTTCGCCACCCATATCAGCCGGCGCGATGCGCTGATCCTGTCGGTGCACACGCATAATGACCGCGGCTGCGGCGTGGCCGCCGCCGAACTGGCGGTGCTGGCCGGCGCCGACCGCGTCGAAGGCACATTGCTCGGCAACGGCGAGCGTACCGGCAACATGGACATCACCACCATGGCGATGAACCTGTACAGCCAGGGCATCGACCCGGAGCTGGACTTGTCCAATCCGGACGAGATCATCGCCGTCACCACCGAATGCACCGGCATCGCCCTGCATCCGCGCCATCCGTGGTTCGGCGAACTGGTCTACACGGCGTTTTCCGGCAGCCACCAGGATGCCATCCGCAAGTGCCTGCACCAGCAGAAGGAAGATGAAGCATGGCAGGTGGCTTACCTGCCGATCGACCCGAAAGACCTCGGTCGCGATTACCAGGCGGTGATCCGCGTCAACAGCCAGTCCGGCAAGGGTGGCGTGGCCTTCGTGCTGGAGCGCGACTATGGCCTGGTGTTGCCGCGCTGGATGCAGGTCGAGCTGGCGCAGGTGGTGCAGAAGGCCAGCGAAGCCGTCAGCGGCGAAATCGATGGCGCCAGCATCCATGCGCTGTTCCGCCAGCATTTCGTCGCCGATGGCGGTGCGCTCGCCTTGCAGGGTTACCAGATCCGCCACGAAGGCGGCCATGACGCCGTCGATGCGACCGTGGAGGAGAATGGCGCTGCCCGCCAGTTGCGCGGCGAAGGCGAAGGCGCCCTGTCGGCCTTCGTCGACGCCCTGATGCGCCATAGCGGCCGGCAGATCAATGTGGTCGATTACAGCGAACATGCCATCGGCGCCGGCACCGACGCCGAGGCGGCAGCCTATGTGCAGCTCAATATCAATGGCCAGCGTTACTCCGGCGCGGCCTTCGACCATGACACGGTGAGCGCTTCGCTGAAAGCCGTGCTGTCGGCCTTGAACCGGGCGCGCGCGCCCGGCGCCGGCGCAGCGCAGGCGGCCTGAGTCCGGCCGGGGCAAAAAAGCGCTACGCCGGGGCTTTTTTGCTCCGGCATCGTCGCCGCTTGCCCGCTTTGCTTTACACTGACCGCCGCTGAAACCTGATTTGTTTGCCGATGCCGAGCGGTTCCACGATTTTCCTGATTGCTGCGCTGTTGTGCGCCGGGATGGTGCTGATCCTGCGCTATTTCATGCGCAGCGAACTGCCCGGCATCCGCGCATGGGCCTTGGCCAACCTGTTGGGCGGCGTCTCGTTCGTCATGTATGCGTTTGGCGATGCATTGTCGCCTTTGTTCAGCTATGTCGTGACCAACGGCGTGTATGCAGCGGCCGTCATGGCCATGCTGGCAGGTTTTCTGCGTTTCTTCGGACGTCCCCCCCATGACCTGCCGCTGGCCGTTGCAGTGCTGTTGAGCACAGTGGCTGTGGCGTACTTCTATTACATCGATGCGTCCTTCGCGGGGCGCACAGTGGTGCTTTCGCTGTATTCGGCGGCTGTCGCCGGCACGATCGCCTGGATCATCTGGGCCAGGGACCAGTCCGCCAGCGGCCAGCGTCGTTCCACCTATCCTTACCGGTTCACCCTGGTGGCGGCGCTGGTGGTCGCCGCTGGCCATCTGTTTCGGGCGGGGCTGTATCTTTTCAGCCAGGCCGATGCCAGCGCACTGCTGCAGCCTTCGCCATGGAACCTGGCGTTCATCTCGGCCGGCACCGCCATGTTGCCGGCGTTGACCCTGGGCGCCGTGATGCTGGTGCACGATGTCATGCTGGCCGCCGCCGAGAACGCCGCCAATCGCGACTTCCTGACGAACGCCTGGTCACGCCGGGCCTTTTTCTCTACTGCCGAGATTGAACTGGCGCGCGCGCGCCGCAGCCATCGCAGCCTGTCGCTGATGATGTTCGATATCGATTATTTCAAGTCGATCAATGACCGCTTCGGTCATGCCGCCGGTGACGAGGTGCTGGTGAATCTGGTGATGCGCGCCGAGCAGGTGATTCGCAACGTCGATTATCTCGGGCGTATCGGTGGCGAAGAGTTCGCCGTTTTGTTGCCCGATACCGGCCTGGATGAGGCGCTGGAGGTGGCCGAGCGCTTGCGCGCCGGCTTGCAGGTCGATGCCGATCGCAATACTGAAGTCGGAGTCAGCGTCAGCATCGGCGTGTCGACCTTGCGGGATGGCGAGTCGCTCGCCGAACTGATGTGGCGCGCCGACGCCGCGCTCTACCGTGCAAAGCTAGGCGGGCGCAACCGGGTCGAGCGCGAAGCGGCCTGAAGCGGCCTCGGCTGGCTGCTGCCTCAGTTGTGCAACGCCACCACGCTGGAGATGCGTTGGGCGGCTGCCTGCAGCGGATCGAGAAACGCCTTGACCATCTGTTTGGCCGACTTGCGCTGGGCGTTGCCGCTGATGTTGACCGCCGCGATGATCTTGCCCTGGCGGTTGCGGATCGGCGCCGACAGCGAAATCAGGCCGCCTTCCAGTTCCTGGTCCACGACCGCCCAGCCCTGCAGGCGGACCTCGGCGATCGCCCGGCGCAGTTCGTCGTGGTCGGTCAGCGTGCGCGGCGTGTGCGCGCGCACGTCCGATTCGGCCAGCGCGACGTCCAGCTGTTCTTCGTCCAGTCCCGACAGCAGCACCCTGCCCATCGACGTGCAATACGCCGGCAGGCGGCTGCCGATCGACAGGTTGATCGCCATGATCTTGTGGGTCGGCACCCGCACCACATAGACGATTTCGGTGCGGTCGAGCACGGCCGCCGAGCTGCTTTCGTGTACCTGCTCGACCAGGTCTTCCATCACTGGCCCGGCGCTGTTCCACAGCGGCATCGAGGTCAGGTAGGCGAAACCGAGGTCAAGGATTTTCGGCGTGAGGCGGAACAGCCGTCCTTCCGATTCGACATAGCCCAGCGTCTGCAGGGTCAGCAGGATGCGGCGCGCTCCGGCCCGCGACAGGCCGGTGGCGGTGGCGACATCCGAGAGGGTCTGCGTGGTCCGGCTGGCGTTGAATGAGCGGATCACGGCCAGGCCGCGCGCAAACGAGTGGACGTAAGAGTCGCCTGGACGCTCGGGTTGATCGTCCGGGAACGGCGTGGTGGCGGAAAGAACTTCGCTCATGACCAGGGGCGCAGGGTGTTGTGCGCAATAGGGGAAAAGGACCGCGACAACCGCAAAGCGTGCGGCTGTCGGCGGCATCGGCGGGGCGGATTATACCAATCTGCGCCGTCTTGCATGGCGAATTCGTCTATGTGCATGGGCTCCTCGCAAAGGCATAAAAGCAGCAAGTCGGCTGTGGTTCGGTGCAAGAACGACCACTCTTTTTACCGGCATGCGAAATATGACAGTCTCTTGACAGCCGTTTTTTTCGCGCCTAGAATCCGGGCACGTGTTCGCCAAAAGAACAATAGTTCGCTCAACGAACAAATTATACCGCCCAATTCACGGCCAGGCGTACTTCCAAGTCCTCTCAATAAGGCACACCATGATTAATAAAGTCGTTTCTTCCCTGGCTGCCGCGGTCGCCGATATCCACGACGGCGCCACGATCATGATCGGCGGATTCGGTACGGCCGGCATGCCGTCCGAACTGATCGATGCGTTGATCGAACAGGGTTCGCGTGAACTCACCATCATCAACAACAATGCCGGCAACGGCGAAACCGGTCTGGCTGCGCTGCTGAAGGCGCGTCGCGTGCGCAAGATCGTCTGCTCGTTCCCGCGCCAGGCCGACTCGCAGCACTTCGACGCCTTGTACCGCGCCGGTGAAATCGAGCTGGAACTGGTCCCGCAAGGCAACCTGGCCGAGCGCATCCGCGCCGCCGGCGCCGGCATCGGCGGCTTCTTCACGCCGACCGGCTACGGCACTCTGCTGGCCGAAGGCAAGGAAACCCGTGAAATCAATGGCCGCCAGTACGTCTTCGAGACGCCCCTGCACGCCGACTTCGCACTGGTCAAGGCGTTGGCCGGCGACCGCTGGGGCAACCTGGTGTTCCGCAAAACTGCGCGCAATTTTGGTCCGATTATGGCCATGGCCGCCAAGACCGCCATTGTCCAGGTGGAGCGCGTGGTGGAACTCGGTGAACTGGATCCGGAAGCAATCGTTACTCCCGGCATTTTCGTGCAGCGCGTGGTTGCCGTCGGCGCCGCTGTAAAGAAGGAGGCTGCATAATGAAAAAACTGACCCGCGATGAAATGGCGCAAAAAGTCGCCAACGACATCCCTGAAGGCGCCTATGTGAACCTGGGGATCGGCGTGCCGACGCTGGTTGCCAATCACATCGGCAGCGACAAGGAAATCATCCTGCACAGCGAAAACGGTGTGCTCGGCATGGGCCCTGCCCCGGCCGCAGGCGAAGAAGACCCCGAGTTGATCAACGCCGGCAAGCAGTATGTGACCCTGCTGCCGGGCGGCGCTTTCTTCCACCATGCCGATTCCTTCGCCATGATGCGCGGCGGCCACCTCGATTTTTGCGTGCTGGGCGCTTTCCAGGTGTCCGAGCAGGGCGACCTGGCCAACTGGCATACCGGCGCGCCTGACGCGATTCCTGCCGTCGGCGGCGCCATGGACCTGGCGCTGGGCGCCAAAAAGGTCTTCGTGATGATGGACCACCTGACCAAGCAGGGCGCAAGCAAGATCGTCAAGGCCTGCAGCTATCCGTTGACCGGCCAGGCATGCGTGGACCGCATCTATACCGAGCTGGCGATGATCGACGTGACCGACGACGGCCTGGTGGTGCGCGAGATCTATACCGACATTGGCTTTGACGCATTGGTCGAGCTGACCGGCGTGCCGATGAAAAACGGCACTGAACAATAAATAAGACTGGAGACAAGATGAAAGACGTATTTATCTGCGACGCCATCCGCACGCCGATCGGCCGCTATGCCGGTTCGCTCTCCTCGGTGCGCGCCGACGATCTCGGCGCGGTGCCGATCCGCGCACTGATGGCGCGCAACCCTGGCGTTGACTGGAACGCCGTGGATGAGGTGATCTACGGCTGCGCCAACCAGGCCGGCGAAGACAATCGCAACGTCGCCCGCATGTCCAGCCTGCTGGCCGGCATGCCGCAGGAAGTGGCCGGCAGCACCATCAACCGTTTGTGCGGCTCCGGCATGGATGCCATCGGCAGCGCCGTGCGTGCGATCAAGGCGGGCGAAGCGTCGCTCATCATCGCCGGCGGCGTCGAGAGCATGAGCCGCGCGCCGTTTGTGCAAGGCAAGGCCACTGCCGCGTTTTCGCGCAGCGCCGAGATTTATGACACCACCATCGGCTGGCGTTTCGTCAATCCGCTGATGAAGAAAATGTACGGCGTCGATGCGATGCCGGAAACCGCCGAAAACGTCGCCGATGACTACGCTATCAACCGCGCCGACCAGGATGCCATGGCCCTGCGCAGCCAGATGAATGCCGCACGCGCCCAGCGTGACGGCACGCTGGCGCAGGAAATCGTCGCAGTTGAAATCGCCGGTAAAAAAGGCGAAATCACGGTGGTCGACAAGGATGAACATCCGCGTGAAACCACGATCGAAGCGTTGGCCAAGCTGAAGCCGATCGTACGTCCTGACGGCACTGTCACGGCCGGCAATGCTTCCGGCGTCAACGACGGCGCCTGCGCGGTGCTGCTGGCCGACGCGGAAACCGTCAAGCGCTTCAACCTGACGCCGCGCGCCCGCGTGCTCGGCATGGCCACCGCCGGTGTGGCGCCACGCGTCATGGGCATCGGCCCGGCGCCGGCCAGCCAGAAACTGCTGGCGCGCCTGGGCATGACGATTGACCAGTTCGACGTGATCGAGCTGAACGAGGCGTTCGCTGCGCAAGGACTGGCAGTGTTGCGCGAACTCGGCGTTGCCGATGACGACGCCCGCGTCAACCCGAATGGCGGCGCGATTGCGCTCGGCCATCCGCTCGGCATGAGCGGCGCGCGCCTGGTCACCACCGCAACGTATGAATTGCAGCGCAAGCAAGGCCGCTTCGCCCTGTGCACGATGTGCATCGGCGTCGGCCAGGGCATCGCAATCGCAATCGAGCGCGTCTGATTGCCAGCATAAGCAGTAGCAGCAAGTAGCATCAAGTAGCAGGAACGAGCACGAAGTGCCGGGAAGAATCGGTGCATGCGGTGATGCATGCACCGACAAGAAGCAATACTAATATCAGAAAAAACTGGAGCGATCATGAATACCAAGTTCACCAAACTGTGCCGCCGTCCCCTGGCTGCCGCCATTGCAACCCTGGCCCTCGGAGGCGTCAGCGGCGCTGCCGTGGCCCAGGCCAAACCCGGCATTTCCGATGACGTCGTCAAGATCGGCTTGCTGCTGGACCTGTCGGGCGTATATGCCGACATCGCCGGCCAGGGCACCGCGACCGCGGTGCAGATGGCGATCGACGACTTCGGCGGCAAGGTCAACGGCAAGAAGATTGAACTGGTTTTCGCCGATCACAACAACAAGGCCGACATCGCCGCCGCCAAGGCGCGCGAGTGGTTCGATGTGAACAAGGTCGACGCCGTGCTGGACGTGGCCGGCTCTGCGACCGCCCTGTCGGCGCTGGAAGTGGCGCGCGCCAAGCACAAGATCATGTTCTTCAACGGTCCCGGCGTGCAGCGCATCACCACCGACCTGTGCGCACCGACCGCAATCCATTATGCCTACGACACCTATGCGCTGGCCAACGTGACCGCCAAGGCAATGGCCAAGCGCGGCGGCGACAGCTGGTACTTCATGACCGTGGACTGGGCTTTTGGCGTCTCGTTGCAGAAGGCTGCGGAAGACGTGGTCAAGGAATCCGGCGGCAAGGTGCTCGGTTCGGTCAAGCATCCGAGCAGCGCGCCGGACTTCTCGTCCTACATCCTGCAGGCGCAAGCCAGCGGCGCCAAGGTGATCGGCCTGGCCAACTCGGGCGCCGATACCGTCAACTCGATCAAGGCGGCGCAGGAATTCGGCCTGATGAAGTCCGGCAAGCAGAAGCTCGCTGCCCTGCTGCTGTTCATCAACGATATCCACGCAATCGGCTTGCCGGCCGCGCAAGGACTGATCCTGTCGGAAGCGTTTTACTGGGATCTGAATCCGGAAACCCGCGCCTGGTCGAAGCGCTACTTTGAAAAAGCCAAGCGCATGCCGAACATGATCCAGGCAGGAGCCTACTCGTCGACCATGCATTACCTGAACGCGATCAAGGCCACCGGCACCGACGACACCGATACCGTCATGAAGAAGATGAAGGCCACGCCGATCAACGACTTCTTCGCCAAGAACGGCAAGATCCGTGACGACGGCCGCATGGTCCATGACATGTACCTGTTCGAAGTGAAGAAGCCGGCCGAGTCGAAGACGCCTTGGGATTACTACAAGGTGCTGGGCACCGTCCCGGGCGACCAGGCTTTCATGCCGCTGTCGAAATCGACCTGCCCGCTGGTCAAGAAGTAATCACCGACCGGACGACTGCGCACTGCCCGCCGGGAATCGTCCGGCGCCGGGCAGTGCGCAGTGATCCTTTGAGCAAAGGAAAGCCTCATGAGCAATCCACGCTGGAAGCAACGCCCTCCCGGTTCCAACTGGGGCGACTTTGGTGAAGACGACCAGCTGGGCCGCCTGAACCTGATCACGCCGGACAAGCTCAAGCAGGGCCTGGCCGAAGTGCATGACGGCCGCGCCTTTTGCCTGAGCCTGCCGCTGGATTATCCCGGCGGCAGCGCCTTGAATCCCAATCGCCATCCGCCCATCCTGCGCCCGACCCTGCGGCGCGGCAAGGTCAATGTGAATTGCCTGCTGGGCGAGCTGGAGCCTGGCCGCCCGGACGTGCTTTCCGATGACCTGGCGATCCTGCACCTGCAGTATTCGACCCAGTGGGATGGCTTGCCGCATGTCGGCTCGATGTTCGACGTCTTCGCAGACGGAACGCCGCGCCCCGTGTATTACAACGGCTACGCTGCCGGCACCGACCTGATCGGTCCGCAGGATGTGGCTGACGCCGGCCTGCCGTCCAACATCAAGCCGGAAAGCACGTCGTGCGCGCGTGCGCTCGGCATCGAACACATGGCGCAGACCTGCGTGCAGGGGCGCGCGGCCATGGTCGACCTGCGCGCGCATTACGGCGATGCGCACACCCTGGTCGGCTACGATGAGATGATGCGGGTGCTGGAAAAGGACCGCGTCGAGATCGAAGCCGGCGACATCGTCTGCATCCACACCGGTTTTGCCGACGTGGTGCTGGGCATGAAAAAACAGCCCGATCCCGCCGTGTTGAAGCAAAGCTGTGCCGTGCTGGACGGCCGCGACGAGCGCCTGCTGCAATGGATTACCGACAGCAATCTGGCAGCCATCGCCACCGACAATTACGCCGTCGAGGCTTATCCGGCGCGCGACGACGATCATTGCTGCGCTTCGCTGCCGCTGCACGAGCATTGCCTGTTCAAGCTCGGCGTGCATTTGGGCGAGTTGTGGCACCTGACGCCGCTGGCTGCCTGGTTGCGCGAACGCGGCCGTTACCGCTTCCTGCTGACCGCGCCGCCGCTGAATTTGCCGGGCGCTTTCGCTTCGCCGCTGACACCGGTTGCCACCGTCTGATTTCGTCGGCCGACGAACAAGGAGTATTACATGCAGAAACAACGCGTACTGATCACTGGCGGCGCCGCCGGCATTGGCGCTGCCGCCGCCGCGCGCTGCCGCCAGGATGGCTATGAAGTCGTCATCATCGACCGCATCGGCGACGGCATCATCGCCGATCTTTCCGATCCGGTCGCAACCGGCCGCGCGCTGGCGCAGGCGCTGCAAGGCGGGCCGATCACGCGCCTGCTCAACAATGTCGGCATCGTTTGCCCGGCCGATGCCGAAAGCCAGACCCTGGACGAACTGGAGCGGGCCTGGGCGCTGAACGTGCGCTGCTCGATGCAATGCATGCAGGCGCTCCTGCCGGGCATGAAGGAAGCCGGTTTTGGCCGCATCATCAATATGTCCTCGCGCGCGGCGCTCGGCAAGCAGCTGCGCAGCGCCTACGCCGCCACCAAGGCGGGCCTGATCGGCATGACGCGGGTATGGGCGCTGGAACTGGGCAGCTACGGCATCACCGCCAACGCCATCGGCCCCGGGCCGATCGCCACCGAGTTGTTCGACCGTGCCAACCCGCCTGGCAGCCCGCGCACCCAGGCCATCATCGATTCGGTGCCGGTCAAGCGCATCGGCACGCCTGACGACGTCGCGCAGGCGGTATCTTTTTTCATGGATGAGCGCAGCGGCTTCGTCACCGGCCAGGTGCTGTATGTGTGCGGCGGCATGACTGTCGGTGTGGCGGGAGTCTGAGATGAGCGCGCCTATCCCCGGCAGCAATGACCGGACGGTCGCGATCGTCGGCGCCGGCAGCATCGGCGTCGCCTTCGCGCTGGTGTTTGCGCGCGCCGGCTGGCGCGTGCGCCTGCAGGACCCGGACGCCGTCCGCCTGGCCGCCGTGCCCGGCGAAGTGGCCGAGCGCGCCGCCGCCCTGAAAACCTTTGAACTGCTGGACGAGGCGCCGCAATTCCTGTGCGCCCGCGTCGGCACGGTCGCCGACCTGGCCGACGCCGTGGCCGGCGTGCCGCTGGTGCTGGAATGCGCGCCGGAGCGGGTCGAACTGAAACGCGCGTTGTTTGCGCAGATCGACAGCCTGGCCAGGCCGGACGCCATCCTCGCCAGCGTCTCTTCGGCGCTGCCGGTGTCGTCCTTCGCGGCAGACCTGCCCGGGCGCGCGCGCTGCCTGATCGCCCATCCGGGCAACCCGCCTTATTTGATCCCGGTGGTGGAGATCGTCCCTGCCGCCTTCACCGACGCGCAAGTGGCGCAGCGCGCCGAAGACTTGTTCGCCAGTGTTGGCATGGCGCCGGTACGGGTCGCCCGCGAGGTCGAGGGTTTCATCTTCAACCGCCTGCAGGGCGCGGTGTTGCGCGAAGCATATTGCCTGGTGCGCGACGGCGTGGCCTCGGTGGCCGACATCGACCGTGTCATGCGCGAAGGCCTGGCGCCGCGCTGGTCGGTGATCGGGCCGTTCGAGACGGTTGACCTCAACACGCGCGGCGGCATCGCCTCGCACGCCCAGAAAATGGGCCCGGCTTATGCCAGAATGGGCAAGGAGCGCGGCCAGGATGACCCCTGGACAGCGGAGCTGGTGGCGGAAGTGGAACGCCAGCGCCGCGCCGCGCTGCCGCTGGATCAGTGGCAGTCGCGCGTTTCCTGGCGCGACGTCGAGTTGATGGCGCTGACGCGCGACCGCAACAGGCGCGCCGGCAAGAAGTAGCCGCGCAAGGCGACATCCCACGCGGCGCAAGACATTTTTGACAGACTAATCAATGAAAGGTACATCATGCTATTTCTCGCACACATGCAGGTCAACATCCCCGACACCGTCCCGGCCGAGCGCGCCGCCAAACTGAAGGCCGATGAAAAGGCCTTGGCCCAGGAGCTGCAGAAGAGCGGCAAGTGGCGCCACCTGTGGCGCGTGGCCGGCCAGTACGCCAACTACAGCGTGTTCGACGTCGCATCCAACGACGAGCTGCACGATCTGCTGATGAGCCTGCCGCTGTATCCGTTCATGAAGATCGAGATCACCGCGCTGGCGCAGCATCCTTCGGCCATCGCCAAGAACTGAGCCGGGTTCGCGCCATGCCGTACATGATCGAAACCTGGGACAAGCCGAACCGCCAGGATTTGCGCAAGCAGACCCGCGACGAGCACCTCGCCTACCTTGAGACGCATGCCGCCAAGCTGCTGGCGTGCGGCGCCAAGCTCAACGACGATGGCAGCGATGCCGGCGGCGGCATCTACATCGTCGATGTGGATACCCGCGCCGAAGCGGAAGCATTCATCGCCACCGATCCGTTTTCCCGGGCCGATCTGTTTCGCGAAGTGCGCGTGACGCGCTGGCGCAAGGCCTACCTTGCCGGCCAGTGCTGCCTGTAACACAGTCCCTATTCCAATCCAGAGGTAACCATGCCCCAAGCCAAGCTCGCCGACGTCAGCATCCATTACCAGCTCGACGGCGATGAAAAAAATCCCGTGCTGGTGATGTCGAACTCACTCGGCACCACCCTCGACATGTGGGCGCCGCAAGTCGCGGCCTTGTCCGCACGTTTCCGCCTGCTGCGCTACGACACCCGCGGCCACGGCCAGTCGCAGGCCACGCCAGGCCCCTATTCGATTCCCCAACTGGGTGCTGATGTCATCGGCCTGCTCGACCACCTCGGCATCCAGAAGGCGCATTACTGCGGCCTGTCGATGGGTGGCATCACCGGCATGTGGCTGGCTTCCGCGCATCCGGAGCGCATCGAGCGCCTGGTGCTGTCCAATACCGCGGCGCTGATCGGCCCGGCGGACGCCTGGACCACCCGCGCCGCCAAGGTGCAGCAGGAAGGCATGGCGTCGATCGCCGCCGCCGTGGTGTCGCGCTGGCTGACGCCGGACTATGCGGAAAAGCATGCCGGACAGGTGGCGTATCTGGAAGACATGCTCAAAGCCACTCCGGCCGAAGGCTATGCCGCCAACTGCATCGCCGTGCGCGATGCCGACTACCGCGATGCGATCAAGAAGATCGCGGCGCCGACCCTGGTGATTTCTGGCGCCGGCGACTTGCCGACGCCGCCGTCCGATGGCCGTTACCTCGCTGAATCTATCCCCGGCGCGAAGTATGTCGAACTGGCCGGCGCGCACCTGTCGAACCAGCAGGAGCCTGAGCTCTACAGCAAGACTGTGCTGGAATTCCTGCAGGCCTGAACGGTTTTACCCTGTCTTCCTTTCCTTTGACGGGACGGGAAGTTCAAATGCCCCTGGCGTCATTGATGCCAGGGGCATTTTTTTGGTGCGCCCGGCATGGGCGCACGCTTCCTGTATTCAAGGCAACCCTCCCGGCAATTGCGGCGGCTGGGAGGCAGGTGCGGCTTGCGGCCTGCCCCGTTCCGCTGCGCCCGGCGCCGGGCTGTTGCCAAACAGGCGGTGCCAGAGGTTGCTGATCGGGTCGCGTTCTTCCACGCCGACCGTGCGCACGCCGCCCTGTTCGGCGAATTCCGCATAGGCCCAGTCGCCATTGGCTTGCACCAGCCCGCCCGGCACAGGACGCGCGCTGTCCGGCTTGCCGCGCAGCGCCACGCGCATGTAATCGACCCAGATCGGCAGCGCCAGTGTGCTGCCGAACTCGCGGTTGCCCAGCGACTTGGGCGTGTCGTAACCCATCCACGCCACCGCCACAACATTGCTGGCGTAGCCGGCGAACCAGCCGTCCATGGCGTCGTCGGTGGTGCCGGTCTTGCCTGCCAGGTCGGCGCGGCCCAGCTTCTGGCCGGCCGCAGCGGCGGTGCCGGAATGGGCGACGTCGCGCAGCATGCTGTCCATCAACCAGGCGTTGCGCACGTCGAGCACGCGTTCGGCATCGTCGGCGGCAGGCGGCTTTTGCGCCAGCACATTGCCGCGCGCATCGGTGACTTTGGCGATCAGGTAGGGTTGGCGCTGGTAGCCGCCGTTGGCGAATACCGCATACGCGGAAGCCATCTGCAGCGGCGTCACCGAGCCGGTGCCCAGCGCCAGGGTCAGGTTGTCCGGATGCTTGTCGGGCGCAAAGCCGAAGCGCCCGAGGTGGGCCAGCGCATAGGGCGGAGTGATCTGCTGCAGCAGGCGGATCGACACCAGGTTCTTGGAGCGCTTCAGGCCGTAGCGCATCGTCACCGGCCCCTCGTAGCTGCCGTTGTCGTTCTGCGGGTTCCACGACTTTTCGCCATCGCCGCTTGCCAGCGGCGCGTCGTTGATCAGGGTGCCCGGCGCCAGGCCTTTCTCCAGCGCGGCCGAATAGACGAACGGCTTGATGGTCGAGCCCGGCTGGCGCCAGGCCTGGCTGACATGGTCGAACTGGCTGAGGCCGAAATCGAAGCCGCCGATCAGCGCCCGGTAAGAGCCGTCGTGCGCATTCAGCGCGACGAAGGCGGCGGCGACTTCCGGCAATTGCGCAATCGCCCATTTCTGCCTGTCGTCGCGCAGCACGCGGATCACCGCGCCGGCACGCACGGCATTCTGCGCCTTGGGCGCGAGTTTGCCGGCAGCGAAGCGCAGGCCCTCGCTGCCAATCGCGATTTCTTCACCCGACAGCAGCTGGGCGCGCACGGCCTTGGGCGACGCCGCCAGCACCACCGCCGACTGCAGCTCGGCGCTGTCGGGATATTTCAGCCGCGCTTCGGCAATCGCCTCGTCGCGTTCGTCTTCATTGTCCGGCAGCTTGATGAAGGCTTCCGGGCCGCGATAGCCGTGACGGCGGTCGTAATCCAGCACGCCGCGCCGCAGCGCCGCGTACGCCGCATCCTGGTCGGCCTTGAGCAGGGTGGTGGTGACGTTGAGCCCGCGCGTGTAGGTTTCTTCCTTGAATTGCGCATACATGAACTTGCGCACCTGCTCGGCGGCATATTCCGCATGCGTGCCGTAGCGCTGCGCGCTGCCGCGGATGACCAGCTTTTCCTCGATCGCCTGGCGGTATTCGGTTTCGCTGATGAAATTCAGCTCCTGCATGCGCTTGAGGATATGCAGCTGGCGCTGGCGCGCGCGCTTGGGATTGACCACCGGGTTCATGGTCGAGGGGCCTTTCGGCAAGCCGGCCAGCATGGCTGCCTCGGCCACGCTGATGTTGCGGATCGGCTTGCCGAAATAAGTGTAGGCCGCGGCGGAAAAGCCATAGGCGCGCTCGCCCAGGTAAATCTGGTTCATGTACAGCTCGAGGATCTGGTCCTTGGACAATTCCCTCTCGATCTTGTAGGCCAGCAGGACTTCGTTGAGCTTGCGGGTATAGGACTTTTCCCGCGTCAGGAAGAAGTTGCGCGCCACCTGCATGGTGATGGTCGACGCGCCCTGGCCGCTGCCGCCCCTGACCAGGTTGGAGAGGACTGCGCGCAGCACGCCCTTGTAATCGACGCCGTCGTGCTGGTAAAAATGCTCGTCCTCGATGGCCAGCAGCGCCCGGGTCATGAGCGCGGGCATTTGCTTGATCGGCACGAAATCGCGCCGCTCATCGCCGAATTCGCCGATCAGCACATTGTCGGCGGTGTAGACCCGCAGCGGAATCTTCGGGCGATAATCGGTCAGCGCATCGAGCTTGGGCAGGTTCGGCACCACCAGCACCAGGGCATACGCCGCCAGCAGGCCGCCGAGCAGCAGCACGAGCATCAGTGAGGCAAGGATGAAGCCGCCCAGGCGCCAGCGCCTTGGGCGCGCACCGGAGGCGGCTTTGCCTTTGGCCGTTTGCGGCGATTTTGAGGATGGCGAGGGCTTGGAAGATTTGGATGATTTCATGGCGGGAACAACTTTAACAGGCAAGGCGCCTGGCCGGTACCTTGATTACTTTTTGTAACGGGGGCATTGTGCCATTGTGGCCGGCGTACGTGGCGATGATGTGCTTAGGCACGAATTTCCTTAAAAAGTTGCCCAGTCGCCACAGAATATTTATCCGCCCGGCGCCAGTGGCTGCGCCCTGCGCCGCCCGGTTCTATGATTAAATGCCGTCTTTGCCCGATGGGTACGTGCCTGTTGTCTGTCTGTCCATTGCAGCGGGCCGCCCAAACTCTCCAGCCTTACATGCCAACTTCCCCCACCATGCCGGAAAATGTCCCTGCCGGCACTGCCGGCCAGCCGCCCGTGATTCACTGGAGCGAGTCGGGTGCCGCCTGCTCTGCCGGCTGGCGTGCCGAAGGCGGCATTGCGCCGCCCAAGCGTGTCGTGGTCGGCGACGATACCCTGACGGCCGATACCGCCTACCGCCTGGCGTGCGAAGGCACCGCGATCCTGTGGCGCGGCGACTTTCAGAATGCGCGGCAATTGCTGCAGGCGCTGGCGCGCCGCGTTGACGGCCGCGGCCGGCGCAAGTCCGGCAAGACGCCCAAGCCTGCCGCCAGCGCGGTCCAAGCCTTCCATCTGCACCGCCAGGCACAGGCGCAGCGCGCCCGCGTGCTGTCCATGCTGCTGCTGCCCTTCGACGCCGATTACGGCATCCCGCTGCGGCGCGCCCCTGACGTGCGGCAAGCCTGCCGCGAAGCCTATGGCGACAATGCTGCGCCCTTCGTCGCATCGCTGCGCGAATTGCAGGGCATCATCGGCGCCCATGAATGGCGCAAGAAAGGCGTCGAGATCGCGGCGCTGGGCGCGCGCATTCATCCGCATTACGGCGTGTTTTCACCAGTGCGCGGCGAATACATCGACCTGGTGGCCAAGGCGCCGCTGCCGGCAGGGGCGAAGTCGCTGGCTTTCGATATCGGCACCGGCACCGGCGTGCTGGCGGCGTTGCTGGCGCAGCGCGGCATCGCGCGTGTCATTGCCACCGATTGCGCGCCGCGCGCCCTGGCATGCGCCCGCGACAACCTGGCGCGGTTGAATTTGTCCGACCGGGTGCAGGTGGTCGAGGCCGACCTGTTTCCCGAGGGGCAGGCGCCGCTGGTCGTGTGCAATCCACCCTGGGTGCCGGCGCGCCCGAATTCCATGATCGAACAGGCCGTCTACGATCCGGACAGCAGCATGCTGCGCGGCTTCCTGGCCGGCCTGGCTGCGCATCTGGCGCCACAGGGAGAAGCCTGGCTGATCCTGTCGGACCTGGCCGAGCATCTCGGCTTGCGCACGCGCGAGGAATTCCGGGCGCTGATCGACGCCGCAGGACTGGCCGTCGTCGGCAAGCGGGATGCGCGGCCGACCCACCCGAAGGCCAGCGATCCTGACGATCCGCTGCACGCAGCCCGCGCCGCCGAAGTCACTTCGCTGTGGCGCCTGCAGCACAAGCCAGCGACAGCCTGATCCTCCCCCGCATTCAAGGAACTACACTGGCCGCACCGGATGGCCAGTGGTCGCACCGCCATCATTGATGCCCGCTTGATTTCCTGATCAATCGCGCGGCTCCGGCCCGGCGCCGACGATGCGACGCCACCAGCCGCGCAGCCCTGGTCGTTTGCGGCGCCGCTCCGTTGCGGCAGGCGGCGTAACCTCGGCCGGCCTGGCCGGCTGGCCCGGTTCCAGCGTTGGCACCGGGCGCACCTGTCTGTCGTATTCGAGAAACAGGACCTTGCTTTCAAGTATCTTGATCAGCTTATCCTTGTCGGCCAGCCGCGTCCGCAGTTCGGCCGTCACCTGATCCTTCACCCGCCGCAGCTCAGCTTCCAGCGCGATCACGCGCTCCAGCGACCGGTTGCGTTCTTCCAGCAGCGTGATTCGGGCCTTGTCGCCGGTGGCGCGTTTGCTTGCCCTGGGCGTCTTGGGTGCAGCTTGCTGCGTGTGCAGGCTGCCATACGCGCGCAGCAATTCCGCCGTATCGATACGGATATCGCCATCCTGCAGCACGGTTTTGGCCAGATGGCCCTGCTCTATATCGCGGGTCAGGGTGGCGCGTGCCTTGCGTACCAGTTTTGCTGCATCGGAAATGCTGACGAGTGCCATGGGCGGATCCAGTTTTGATAGTCAATCAAATTGACCATGCTTTTCCCGGAAAATTCTGGTGTTGCGGCGACATTGCGGTTGCTGGTGCAAAATAGTGTCATATGTGCAATGTTTTGCGGCGGTCAAATTATCTCTATTGCAATAAGTTGTGGTGTTTGCAGCGTGGATTCCACAGCGAGTGCTGAAATTGCCTGATTTTTTTCGCTTCTGGTTGACGCTGATGCTGAAAATCTGCAACATTTTGTGACATTTCCACTGGGCAATTATTCATGGCAAGGCTCGTCCTCTCGGGCATGCGCACGAAAAGGCGGTGGCTGCAGCAAGACGGCTCAGGTGACAGGTTCTAACTACCGAGACAGTATGGACAAATACAGCATCTTTACCAAGACAGCCAAGGGATTGGGGGAAACCCTCGGCAAGACCAGGAACCTGTCACGCGAGCAGCGCAAGATCCTCAAGGAAATCGACGGCAATGCCAGCCTGGGTGACCTGGTCGAGCAGATTGGCATGGACGAGAACAAGCTGGAAGCCGCCATCAACAAGTTGCTGGCGGAAGATTACATCCGCGAATTTGCCTCGGCTGCACCGGCCGCTGCCGGCGTGGGCGGAGAAACCGTGTTTGGCCTGACCATACCGGCGAAGATCGAGGACGCCAATAGCCAATTGACCATCGGCGATTTTTTCCGTGCCATGGAACAGCCGGAGTCGGAAGACGCCAGCCTCGACTTCAGAAATTTGCCGCAGCCTGAGGCTGCTGCCGCGCAAAGCGCACGGGAAGATACAACGGCACAAGTCGAGTCGGCGCGCCGCGCCATCGAGGAAGAAGCCCGTCGCATTACTGAGCAGGCGCAACAGCAAGCCGTCGAAGCTGCACGTCAGCAGGCCGAACAGGAAACGATGCGGGCCGCGGAAGAAGCGGCCCGGCGCGAGGCGAAAGAGCACGCCCGACGGGAAGCCGAAGAACAGGCGAAGAAAGTAGCGCATGAGCAGGCGCGCATCAAGGCCAAAGAGGCTGTTCGGCGCGCCGCCGAGGAGCTGGCGCAGCGCGAGGCGCAAGCGCAGGCCAGGGCAGAAGCCGAGCGCCAGGCACGCCTGCGCGCCGAGGAGGCAGCGCGGCTTGCGGCCGAAGAGCAGGCTCTCCGCGAAGTAAAAGAAGAGGCGCGCAAGCTTGCCGAGGAACAGGCGCGGCGCCAAGCCGATGAGCAAATGCGTCTGCAGGCGCAAGAACAAGCCCGCCTCGCAGCCGAGGAAGAGGCACGGCGCGTCGCGCAGGCAGAGGCAAAAAAGGCAGACCAAGAGCGCGCCCGCCTGGCTGCCGAGGAATCTGCCCGCATCAAGGCCGCGGAAAAGACGCGGCAAAAGGCTGAAGAAAAAGCCCGCAGGGAAGCCGAGGCGCAGGCCAGGCACGCTGCCAAGGAGCTGGCGCGCCAGGCGAAGGCGGCGGCTACCCATCTGAAAGCCGAGGAAGCAGCGCGCTTGAAAATGGCAAGGCGGGCGGAAACGGAAGCAAAAAAGGAAGCAGAAAAACAGGCGCAGCAAGCGACTGCGCGCGCAGAAAAGGCGGCGCCGGCAGCCACTGGCGGCGAGAAAGTGATCATGCCTGTCAATCCAGGCAAGCTGGTGCGTCTGGCCGCACTGGCGCTGGCCGTGCTGGCCACGGTCGGCCTGGGTTTGCTGCATGTGATCCCGTTCAACGGCCGTCTGGCCGCGCTGGAACAGGCCGCCAGCGCCCAGTTTGGCCAGCCGGTCAAGATAGGCAGCATGCATCTGGCGCTGTTCCCGCAACCGCACTGGCGCCTGCAGCAAGTCACCGTCGGCAGCGAGGGACAAATCGTCGTACGCCAGGTCGATGCTGGCGCCGAAATCGGCAGCCTGTTTTCGGCACCGGTGCAATTCCGCAGGATCAAGTTGTTGTCGCCCGTCGTCAATGACGAAGGCCTGGGCTGGCTCCTGTTCGGGCAGTCGCGCAGTCCTGCATGGCAGTTGACGTCGCTGCGCGCCAGCGACATGCAATTGCGTTCGCGGCATGTGCAGCTGCCGGCTTTCCATGTCGATGCGGAAATCGGCGCGGATGGCGGCTGGCGCAAGATTGTGCTGGACGCGACGGGCAGCGAGATGCGCCTCGAGTTGCAGCGCGCGGCGGGTGCATTGGGCTTCGAAATGACGGCACGTGCGCTGGTCCTGCCATTCGGTGGTGCGCTGACCTTCGATACCTTCAATGCCAGCGGCACGGTGCGGCCGGATGCGCTGGAAGTGAGCAAGTTCAATGCAGTGCTGCACGACGGTATGCTCAGCGGCACGGGTTCGCTGAGCTGGCAAGGCGGCTGGAAACTGAAGGGCGAGGCGCAGGCCAGGCAATTCAATACGGCCAAGCTGATGCCGGCGTTGATGCAAATCGGCAGCCTGGATGGCAATTTCAAATATGCGATGCAGGCAGACGAGGCCGGCAAGCTGTTCTCGGCGCCGCAAGCGCGGGGCAGCTTCAACATCGGCAATGGCGTCTTGCTGGGTGTGGACCTGGCCAGTCTGGTGATGGGCCAGGCCGGCAGCGGCAAATCCGCATTCAATGCAGTCAGCGGCGACTTCACTTTCGCCGATGGCAAGACCCAGCTATCGCGGATGCGCCTGTCGGCGGGCCTGTTGTCGGCCGCCGGCGATGCAAGCGCCGATGCCAGCGGCAAGCTCGGCGGTCGTTATGCGATTGATTTGCGCACCGCATCGCGGCAGGCGCACGCCAACCTGAACGTCACAGGCACGCTGGCGGCGCCGCAATTGGGCCGCTGAGGCTATAGACGACGCCAGTTTCGCTAAAACCCGTTCCACGCCCGCATATGCCGGCGAGGATCGTGGCGCAACTGGTATCATTCTTCCGGGTTTTATTATGGTTTCGTTAAGGGTGATAACCTGCGACAATCTGCCTGCGCGCGTACAATCCGCCGCATGAAGCCGGCGATATTACGTGACGGGTTTTATCTTTTGAGGCGGCATGGATAACGAAACCATCTTGACAAAAACTGCCAAGGGATTGGGGGAAACCCTTGGCAAGACAAAATACCTGTCACGCGATCACCGCAAGATTCTCAAGGAAATCGATGGCAGGGCGCGCCTGTCCGATCTGCGCACGCAGCTCGAAATGGATGCGGAAAAGCTGCAAGTCGTCATCGACAAGCTGCTCGCGGACGGTTACATCCACGAATTTGGCGGCGTCGACCAGCCCGACGCCGATGCGATAGGCGATACCGGGTTCGATCTCGGCATGGTTGGCGCGATCGAGGTCGCCAATAGCCATCTGTCCATCGACGATTTTTTCCGCGCCATGCAACAGCCGCCGCCGTCGCCTGCCGCCAGCCTCGACTTGACGGCGCTGGCTAGCCTGCCGCAAGCCGCCGGCGCTGTGCCCCAACCTGTCCTTGAAGCAGACGAGCCGCAAGTGGCGCCGGCGCAGGACCAGGCCGCCGAGGAAGCCCGTCAGGAAGCCGAAAAACAAGCCCGCATCAAGTTGCAACAGGAGGCGCGCCGCGCGACGCAGGAAGCTGCCAGGCGCGAGTCGCGCGAGCGTGCTCTGCGCAAGACGGAAGAGCTGGCCCGGCAGACCGCCGAAGAGCAGGTCAAAAAACTGGCCGAAGAAAAAGCCCAGATGACGTTCGTGGCAAATGCCCGGAAAGAGGCTGAGGCCAAGGCCCGGCAGACGGCCGAAGAACTGGCGCGCAAACTGGCAGAGCAAAATGTCCAGCTGGCGGCCGAGTCGCGCGGGCGGGAAGAGGCTGAGGCCAAGGCCCGGCAGACGGCCGAAGAACTGGCGCGCAAACTGGCAGAGCAGAATGCCCAGCTGGCGGCCGAGTCGCGCGCGCGGGAAGACGCTGAGGCCAGGGCCCGGCAGGCAGCCGAAGAGCTGGCGCGCAAACTGGCAGAGCAGAATGCGCAGCTGGCGGCAGAGGCACACGCTCGAGAAGAGGTGCAGTTCAAGGCCCGGCGCGCAGCCGAAGAGCAGCTTCGCGAACTGGCCGAGCAAAATGCGCGGATGGCGGCCGATGCACGTGCGCGGGAAGAGGCGCAGGTGCAGATCCAGGCCCAGGCCCGCAAACTGGCTGAGGAACTGGCGAAGAGCGCAGCCCTTGAGCAGGCGCGCATCAAGGCCAGGGAGGCTGTGCGTCGCGCCGCCGAGGAGCAGGCGCAGCGCGAGGCGCAAGCGCAGGCCAGGGCGGAAGCCGAGCGCCAGGCAGTCTTGCGCGCCGAGGAAGCGGCGCGGCTGGCGGCCGAACAGCAGGCACAGCGTGAATTGGAAGAACAGGCGCGCAAGCTTGCCGAGGAACAGGCGCGGCGCGAAGCCGAAGACCGGTTGCGCTTGCAGGCTGTAGAACAAGTCCGCCTGGCAGCAGAGCAAGAGGCGCTGCGCGTAGAGCAGGCGCAGGCGAAACAGGCAGAACTGGCACGTGTCCGGCAGGAGATCGAGCAAGCCGCGCGCATCAAGGCCGAGGAAAAGGCGCGGCAAAAGGCCGAACAAAAAGCCCGAAAGGAAGCCGAGGCGCAGGCCAGGCGCGCAGCCAAGGAGGAGGAACGCCAGGCTGCCGAGGCGGCGGCGCGCCTGAAAGCCGAGACGGCAGCGCGCCTGATGGCGGAAAAGCAGGCGGCTAAAGAAGCGCAAGAAGTCAAAGAAGCGCAAGAACTCCAGGAATCCGGGAAACCGGCGCAGCAGGAGGCCGCTCCCGCAGAAACGGCGTCAGTGCTGGGGGGCGAGGGCGGCAAGAAACCGGTATTGCCCGCCAATTCAGGCAAGCTGGTGCGTCTGGCCGCACTGGCGCTGGCCGTGCTGGCCGCGGTCGGCCTGGGTCTGTTGCATGTGATCCCGTTCAACGGCCGTCAGGCCGAGCTGGAGCAGGCGGCCAGTGTCCAGTTTGGCCAGCCGGTCAAGATCGGCAGCATGAATCTGGCGCTGTTTCCGCAACCGCACTGGCGCCTGCAGCAAGTCGCCGTCGGCAACGAGGGGCAGATCGTCGTACGCCAGGTCAATGCCGGCGCCGACATCGGCAGCCTGTTCTCCGGACCGATGCGCTTGCGCTCGATCGCCTTGTTGTCGCCCGTCGTCAATGACGAAGGCCTGGGCTGGCTGTTGTTCAGGCAGTCGCCCAACCCTGCTTGGCAGATGGCGTCGTTGCGCGCGCGCGATCTGCAACTGCGTTCGCGGCATGTGCAATTGCCGGCTTTCGATGCCGATGCGGAAATCGGCGCGGATGGCGGCTGGCGCAAGATCGTGCTGGATGCGGCTGCAGGCGAGATGCGCCTCGAATTGCAGCGCGTGGATGGCAGGTTGCACCTGGAAATGACGGCGCGCAATCTGGTCTTGCCGTTCGGCGGCACGCAAGCCATCGAAACCTTCAATGCCAGCGGCACGGTCCAGCCCGATGCGCTGGAATTCAGCAAGTTCAGCGGCGTCGTGCATGGCGGTACGCTCAGCGGCACGGGCGTGCTGCGCTGGAACGATGGCTGGATGTTGACGGGCGAGGCGCAGGCCAGGCAAATCGACACCACCAAGCTGATGCCGGCATTGTTACAGGGCGGCGCTCTGGATGCCAATTTCAGCTATGCCATGAAGGCAGGCGAGGTCGGCAAACTGTTCGCGGCACCGCAAGCCCGGGGTGGCTTTCACATTGGCACGGGCGTCTTGCTGGGTGTGGACCTGGCCAGCCTGGTGATGGGCCAGGCCGGCAGCGGCAAATCCACATTCAAGGGCGTCAGCGGCGATTTCGTATTCGCCGATGGCAAGACCCGGTTATCTCCCCTGCAACTGTCCAGCGGACTGCTGTCGGCCGTCGGCAGTGCGACAGCCAATGCCAGCGGCAAGCTGGACGGTCAATTCTCGCTCGATTTGCGCACCGCATCGCGGCAGGCGCGTGCCACCCTCAGCGTATCGGGCACGCTGGCAGCGCCGGAATTCAGCCGATAGGTTATTGCCGGCAGAAAAAGCCGGAACATCGTTGAACAAAGCCGTTCAGATAATGTCCTATGGGCTATAAATCATGAACACGCAAAGCACGATGGAATCAACAAGGGAAGAAATACTGGCATATCTGGCCAAGGATGTATTCAACAAGCGGCAACGCCTGCTGCAAGCCGGCCAGGCTAGCGTACAAATGCCGGGCAGCGATGCCGCGCAGGCGCTGGACGCTGAATACCGGGCCGCAGAACTCGAATACAACCAGGCCAGGGCCGCATTCGCGCGCGCCATGAAGGCGGACAAGCCGGCCGCCGGTTAGTCAAGGAGAAAGCCATGTCCGCATGCCCTGCCTGCGTCACCCTCGAAGGCGCCGCCGTCACCACCGCGCCGCACGCCAATCTGCTGCTCTATTCCGAGACCCCCATCAATTTCTGGGAACAGGCCACCGGCGTGGCCGAATACTATGTGTGCCATGCCTGTGGCACCGCCTGGGAGCGGGATATTGCGCGCAGCGAGCCGGACGCCGTATGGCAGCATGCCTCGCGGCCGTTGTCTTGAGACCGCGCTGCGGGAAAAGCCCGCGGCAGAACTTCAGCGCCGCGAAGACAGGACAATGCCGCCGGCGATCAGCAGGAATGCCGCGCCGTGGTATGGCTGCGGCAGCTCGCCCAGGAATGCGGACGACATCAGCGCGGTAAACAAGGGGATCAGGTTGGAGAAAAACGATGCGATGTTCGGTCCGACCCGCGCCACGCCGGCGCTCCACAAGCCCAGGGCGATGATGGCCGGGGCGGTCGAGACGTACAGCAGCCCCAGCGCCAGCGGCCAGCCCCAGGTGAACTGGGTCTGACCCACGGCCCATTCGCCGGCGCCAAACAGTCCCGCCCACGCCGCGCCGAACATCACCTGCGCCAGCAGGAATCCGCTCCAGTTCTGGCGTATCGCCGCCGGCTCGGTGGGATGCGCCAGCAGCCAGCTGTACACCGACCAGATGATGGTGGCGGCGATCATGATCATGTCGCCGGGTACCAGGTGCAATGTCCGCAGGAGATGCCAGTCGCCGCGGCACAGCACCAGGATGACGCCGGTAATCGACAACAGCGCGCCGGCGATCTGCTTGCCGGAAAAGTGCACGCCAAAGAACACGCGGCCGATTGCCATCATGAAGATCGGCATGCTGGCGCCGACCAGCGTGACATTGATCGGTGAGGACGTGTGCAGCGCCAGGTACAGCAGGCCGTTGTACAGGCTGGTGCCCAGCAGGCCGAGCAAGGCGAAGCGCTTCCAGTGCGGCCACAGCCCGCTGTCGCGGCGCAGCACGGCACGCCCCAGCGGCAGCAGGATCAGCAGCGCGATCGACCAGCGCACGAAGTTGACGATAAACGGCGATGCCAGGGTGCTGATCATGCGCCCGGCGATCGCATTGCCGGCCCACAGCAGCGGCGGCGTGACCAGCATCAGGAGGGTGGCGAGGTTCAGCGGCTGGTTCATGTAACGGTTACAGGAAGCGGTCGAGGATCTTGCGGCTGTGGCGGTCCAGCGCCGGCAGGTCGCGTATCAGGAAATGGATGCCGTGGCTGTCGGTGATCAACAGCGCATTGCCGCCGATGCGGCGGATATCCTCTTCGCCGCGCAAGACGAAGCTGGTCGGCCCGCGGTCGGTGGCGACGCTCCAGGTGCACGGCGTGGCGAAGCTGGTGACGGCCTCGACGCGGGCGATTTCCGGCATGAATTCGCGCCCGGCCAGCTCTTCGGCGATCAGGTCGCGGACGTCTTGCGGCAGGTCCGACAGGCGCTCGATCCACGCCACTTCGGCGCCGTCGGCGTTGATCAGGGCGATGCCGTCGTCCGGCGCCTGGACCGGGAAGGCACGTACAGGCACTACGCCTTCATGAACGATGCCGCTGGCGCCGGTCAGGATCAGGCGGCCGTAAGGGTTGCGGACGAGTTCGAAACGAGTCGTGGTCATTGCTTCATTCTCCCTGCAGCGCCATCTGGGCGGCATTTCTGGCCTGCGCCTGGTACAGGCGATAGTAGGCGCCCTCTTGCGCCATCAATTCCTCGTGGCGGCCCTCTTCCACCACCTGGCCGCGGTCCAGCACCACCAGGCGGTCGGCGCGCTGCAGCGTCGACAGCCGGTGCGCGATCGCGATCGTGGTACGGCCCTGCACCAGGTTGTCGAGCGCCTTCTGGATTTCCTTTTCCGTCTCGGAATCGACCGAGGACGTGGCCTCATCCAGGATCAGGATGCGCGGGTTGATCAAGAGCGCGCGGGCGATCGAGATGCGCTGGCGCTCGCCGCCGGACAGGCCCTGGCCGCGTTCGCCCACCATCGAGTCGTAGCCCTGCGGCAGGCGCAGGATGAATTCGTGGGCGTGCGCCGCACGCGCCGCCGCCATGATCTCGGCGCGGGAAGCGTCCGGCTTGCCATAGGCGATGTTGTCGGCAATCGTGCCGAAGAACAGGAATGGCTCCTGCAGCACCAGGCCGATGTTGCGGCGGTAATCCGCCAGCGCATACGAACGGATATCGACGCCATCGACCTTGATCGACCCTTCGGCCACATCGTAGAAGCGGCAGATCAGGTTGACCAGGGTGCTCTTGCCCGAGCCGCTGTGGCCGACCAGGCCGATCATCTCGCCCGGTTTGATGCTGAGGTTGATGCCGCGGTTCACCGCCCGGTTGCCGTAGCGGAAGCCGACCTCGACGATGTCGATGGCGCCCTGGACTTGCTTCAGCGGCACCGGGTTGGCCGGTTCCGGCACGCTTGAGACATGGTCGAGGATGTCGAAGATGCGCTTGGCGGCCGAGGCCGATTTTTGCGTGACCGAGACGATCCGGCTCATCGAATCCAGCCGCCCGTAGAAGCGGCTGATGTAGGCGATGAAGGCGGTCAGCACGCCCACCGTGATTTCGCCCTTCGACACTTGCCAGATGCCGAAGCCCCACACCACCAGCAGGCCCAGTTCGGTCAAGAGCGACACCGTGGGCGAAAACAGCGACCAGGTCTTGTTGAGGCGGTCATTGACCGCCAGGTTTTGCTTGTTGGCTTCGCGGAAGCGGTCGGCTTCGCGCTTTTCCTGGGCAAAGGCCTTGACCACGCGGATGCCGGGAATGGTATCGGCCAGCACGTTGGTCACCTCGCCCCAGACCCGGTCGATCTTCTCGAAGCCGGTACGCAGCTTGTCGCGCACCACGTGGATCATCCAGGCGATGATCGGCAGCGGCAACAGGGTCACCAGCGCCAGCCATGGGTTGATCGAGAACAGGATGGTCGCCGTCATCACGATCATCAGGACGTCGGTGGCGAAATCGAGCAGGTGCAGCGACAAGAACACGCAGATGCGGTCGCTTTCGCTGCCGATGCGCGACATCAGGTCGCCGGTGCGTTTTCCCCCGAAGTATTCCAGCGACAGCCGCAGCAGGTGTTCGTAGGTGGTGGTGCGCAGGTCGGCGCCGATGCGCTCCGACACCAGCGCCAGGATATAGGTCTTGGCCCAGGACAGGCCCCAGGCCAGGACCGCCGCGCCGAACAGGCCGGACAGATACAGCGCCACCAGCGATGGGTCGATCTGCTTGCCGTTCTGGTAAGGGATCAGGATGTCATCCATCAGCGGGATGGTCAGGTAGGGCGGCACCATCGAGGCGGCAGTGCCCAGCATGGTCAGGATGAAGCCGGCCAGCAGCTGGCCCTTGTAGGGACGGGCGAAGCGCCACAGGCGCAACAGCGTCCAGGTCGATGGCGGGGTGTGGATGACGCGGGTGCAGACCGTGCAGACATCCTGATCGGGCTCCAGCGGCGCCTTGCAGCTTGGGCAAAAGTCGCCTTCCGGCTCGGCCGGCGGCTCGCCGGAAACATGGCTGGCCTGCAGCAGGTCGAACTGGTCGATCAGCCGGATCGCCTGCAGGTTTTGCCCAAGCGTGAAGCGCCAGCTGGCCAAAAGGCCGCTGCCATCGACCAGTTCCAGGTGGCCGACGCCGGCATGGTCGTGATGCCGCAATGTCAAGCCGCTCTGGAATGGCCAGCTGCGCCAGCCGGTTTCGCCGGCAGCCTGGGTCAGCAGGCGGCGTTCGGTCAGGGCCAGCAAGCCTTTTTTGAAGTGCAGGCGGGCGTCGAGGTCAACCTGAACCCAGGCCAGGACGTTTTCTCCTGGAGCAAGCTGCGTCGCCAACCGGGCGCGCCACTCTGGCGGAAGTTCGTTGCGGGAAAGATCAGAGGCGGAAGATGGGCTTGTCATTCTGGTATTGCTTGCATGGGTGCCGGCGGTGGTAAGGACGTTCAGGGATGAGGCAGGGAGCAGACCGGCAACAGTCCGGTCAGCACTATAAACGGATCAGACGGCAACTGGTTGAACCACATTGCAAATTTTTCTGGCGGCTTCGGCATCATGATGTATTGTCACTATATGCGCTGCTGTTTTTGCCGGTTTCGTCATCGATGCACAAAAAACCGAAAAATTTTACTCAGAGCTTAAGCGAAACTTAAGGAAATGGCTAATAATGCGAAGCCTGCGCTGCCCGCAAACAAGTACCAAGACATGAGCACAAAAGACATCCAATTTCTGCGCGTCACGCACCTGCGTGGTCCAAACATCTGGACTTACCGCCCCGTAATCGAAGCCTGGGTCGACATCGGCCTGCTCGAAGACGCTCCTTCCAATACCATCCCCGGCCTGTATGAGCGCCTGAGCACCTGGTTGCCCGGCCTAGTCGAGCACCGCTGCGGCGTCGGCACGCGCGGCGGCTTCCTCGAGCGTCTGCGCGAAGGTACCTGGGCCGGACACATCCTCGAGCACGTCACGCTGGAGCTGCAAACCCTGGCCGGCATGAAGACCGGCTTCGGCAAGGCCCGCGAAACCTCGGTGCGCGGCGTCTACAAGGTGGTGTTTCGCACGCGCCAGGAGCAGGTCGGACGCGCCGCGCTGGCCGCAGCCCGCGAGCTGCTGCTGGCCGCCATCGACGACCAGCCCTACGACGTCGCCGCCACCGTGATGCAGTTGCGCGACATGGTCGATGACCTCTGCCTCGGCCCCAGCACCGCCCATATCGTCGATGCCGCCACCGAGCGCAACATCCCCTACATCCGCCTGACCGAGGGCAATCTGGTGCAGCTCGGCTACGGCAGCAGCCAGCGCCGCATCTGGACCGCCGAAACCGACCGCACCAGCGCCATCGCCGAAGGCATCGCCAGCGACAAGGACATGACCAAGTCGCTGCTGCAATCCTGCGGCGTGCCGGTGCCGCAGGGCGTCATTGTCGACAATGCGGAAAGCGCCTGGCAGGAAGCGCAGGACATCGGCCTGCCGGTGGTGCTGAAACCGCAGAATGGCAACCATGGCCGCGGTGTTTCGCTCGACCTCAAAAACCGCGAAGAATTGCTGGCGGCGTTCGATCTGGCCAGCAAGGAAGGCGACGGCAATGTCATCGTCGAACAATTCATCACCGGTAACGAGCACCGTTTGCTGGTGGTCGGCAACCGCGTGGTCGCGGTCGCCCGTGGCGAGACCGCCTGGGTCACAGGCGACGGCAAGGCTAACGTCACGCAACTGGTGGACAGCCAGCTCAATAACGACCCGCGCCGCGGCGAAAGCGAGGAATTCCCGCTCAGCCTGATCAAGCCGGCCGAATGGGGCGAAATCCTGCTCGAGTTGCAGCGCCAGCGCCTGACGCCGGATTCGGTGCCGGCCGAGGGGCAACGCGTGCTGATCCAGCGTAACGGCAACGTCGCCTTCGACGTCACCGACGAGATTCACCCGGAAGTCGCCGCGCAAGCCACCCTGGCCGCGCGCGTGATCGGCCTGGACATCGCCGGCATCGACCTGGTCGCCGAAGACATCGGCCGTCCGCTGCAAGACCAGCGCGGCGCCATCATTGAAGTCAACGCCAGTCCGGGCCTGCTGGCCCATATCAAGCCGGCCAGTGGCCAGTCGCGCGAAGTTGGCGCCGCCATCGTCGAGCACCTGTTCGGCACGGAAAATGATGGCCGCATGCCGGTGGTCGGCATCGCCGGCAGCCGCGACACCGCGCTGATCGCGCGCCTGACGGCGTGGCTGCTGTATGCCGGTGGCCGCCACGTTGGCCTGGCGAGCGGCACGGATGTCTCCGTCAATGGCCGCAAGATACAGAAGGGCGTCTGCACCAGCTTCGACGCCGCCCAGCGCCTGCTGATCAACCGCGCGATCGAAACCGCGGTGTTCGACAACAGCGCCCGCATGATCCTGGCCGAAGGCCTGCCTTACGACAAGTGCGAAGTCGGTGTGGTCACCGATGTCACGGTCACGCCGGACCTTGCCGAGTTTTATATCGCCGAGCCGCAACAGGTCTATACCGTGATGCGCACCCAGGTCGATGTCGTGCTGCCGCAGGGCACCGCGGTATTGAATGCCGCCGACCCGCTGGTGGCCGAGATGGCCGGCCTGTGCGACGGCAGCGTCATCTTCTATGCCGCCGACGAACATGCCGAGGCATTGGCTGCCCACCGCAAGGACGGCGGGCGCGCGGTATTCCTGCGCGACGACACCGTCATACTGGCCGAGGGCGAAGGCGAAGGCGGGCATCTGCCGCTGCCGCCATTCGCCGCCGGCGCCGCGCCGGAAGCGGTGGCGGCCGGCGTGGCTGCCGCCTGGGCGGCGGGCATCGAGCCGCAATTGCTCAGCGCCGGCTTGCGCACTTTCGCGTTCCAGCCCGGCAAAGCCGCTTATTGAAGCGATCGCCTCACATCGAGACACCAACAGGACCTGGCTCAACATGCAAGTTTCACGCATCCGCGCACTGCGCGGCCCCAATCTCTGGACCCACCATACCGCCATCGAGGCGGTAGTCGCCTGCAGCGAGAGCAAGATCGCCATCGGCAGCATTCCCGGCTTCGAGGAAAGGCTGCGCGCCCTCTTCCCGCAATTGCCGCCGCTGCAGCCCAACGGCCAGAACGGCATCGTTTCGATCGCCCAGGTGCTGGAGCTGGCGACGCTTGGCCTGCAGGCCCATGCCGGCTGCCCGGTCACCTTCAGTCGCACTACCCGCACCCTTGAGCCCGGCATATTCCAGGTCGTGGTGCAGTACAGCGAGGAAGCGGTCGGCCGACTGGCGCTGGAGCTGGCGCAGCAGTTGTGCCAGGCCGCCGACGAGGATGGTCCGTTCGACCTGGAAGGCGCACTGGCGCAATTGCGCGAGCTCGACGAGGATGTGCGTCTCGGTCCCAGCACGGGTTCCATCGTCGATGCCGCAGTCGCGCGCAATATTCCCTTCCGCCGCATGACTGAAGGCAGCATGGTGATGTTCGGCTGGGGCAGCCGTCAGCGCCGCATCCAGGCCGCCGAAACCGATGCCACCAGCGCGATTGCCGAATCCATCGCGCAAGACAAGGAACTGACCAAGACCCTGCTGGCTGCGGCCGGCGTGCCGGTGCCGCACGGCCGTCTGGCCGTCAGCGCCGATGACGCCTGGGTCGCCGCCTGCGAGATCGGCCTGCCGGTGGTGGTCAAGCCCAGGGACGGCAACCAGGGCAAGGGCGTGACCGTCAACATCACCAGCCGCGAACAGATCCATGCCGCCTTTGACACCGCCGCAGCTTTCCGCGACGACGTCATGGTCGAGCGCTATTTGCCCGGCAACGATTTCCGCCTGCTGGTGGTCGGTGACAAGCTGATCGCCGCCGCCCGGCGCGAGCCGCCACTGGTGGTCGGTGATGGCACGCACACCGTGCGCGAACTGGTCGATATCGTCAACAGCGACCCGCGCCGCGGCAGCGGTCACGCCACCTCGCTGACCAAGATCCGCTTTGATGACATCGCCATCGCGCGCCTGGAAGAGCAGGGCATGGACGCCTCCAGCGTGCCGGCGCGCGGCCAGCGCGTCGTGTTGCGCAACAACGCCAACCTCTCCACCGGCGGCACTGCCACCGACGTCACCGACGACGTCCATCCGGACGTGGCCGCCTGCGCGGTAGCAGCGGCGCAGATGGTCGGGCTTGACATCTGCGGCGTCGACCTCGTTTGTGACGGCGTCTTGAAGCCGATCGAAGAACAGCATGGCGGCATCGTCGAAGTCAACGCCGCGCCGGGCTTGCGCATGCACCTGTCACCTTCGTTTGGCAAGGGCCGCGCGGTCGGCGAGGCAATCGTCGGCGAAATGTTCGCCGAAGGCGACGATGGCCGCATTCCCGTGGTGGCCGTCACCGGCACCAATGGCAAGACCACTACCGTGCGCGTGATCGCCCACATCTTCACCCAGGCCGGCCTGCGCGTGGGCATGACCAATACCGATGGCGTGTACATCCAGGGACGCCAGATCGACAGCGGCGACTGCAGCGGCCCGAGGAGCGCCCGCAACGTGCTGCTGCATCCCGACGTCGATGCCGCCGTGTTCGAGACTGCGCGCGGTGGCATCTTGCGCGAAGGCCTGGCCTTCGACCGCTGCAAGGTGGCCGTCGTCACCAACGTCGGCAGCGGCGACCACCTCGGCCTGAACTACATCACCACGGTCGAGGACCTTGCCGTCCTGAAGCGCGTGATCGTGCAGAACGTCGCCGCCGACGGCATGGCGGTGCTGAACGCCGCCGATCCGATCGTCGCCGCCATGGCCGAGAAGTGCCGCAGCGCCGTGACGTTCTTCGCCACTGACGCCCAGCATCCGCTGCTGGCGCGGCATCGTGCTTCCGGCAGCCGCGTCGTCTTCGTCGATGGTGGCGACCTGGTCGCCGCCGAAGGCAAATTCGAGGAAAGGATTTCCCTGGCGCAGGTGCCTATCACCGCCAATGGCGCGATCGGTTTCCAGGTCGAGAACGTGATGGCGGCACTGGCAGGCGCCTGGGGCGCCGGCGCCAGCTGGGACGCCATCCGCAAGGGCCTGGCCACCTTCGCCAACGACAGCGACAATGCCCCCGGACGCTTCAACGTGTTCAATTACCGCGGCGCCACCGTCATCGCCGACTACGGCCACAACCCGGATGCCATCACCGCGCTGGTGCAGGCGGTCGAGTCGATGCCGGCCAGGCGCCGTTCGGTGGTCATCAGCGGCGCCGGCGACCGCCGCGACCAGGACATCCGCGACCAGACCCGCATCCTCGGAGGCACCTTCGACGACGTCCTGTTGTACCAGGACCAGTGCCAGCGCGGACGCGCCGACGGCGAGGTGATCGCGCTGCTGCGCGAAGGCCTCAAGGATGCCGCCCGCACCAGCTTTGTCGAAGAGATCAATGGCGAATTCATCGCCATCGACCATGCCCTGGCGCGCCTGCAGTCCGGCGACCTGTGCCTGATCCTGGTGGACCAGGTCGAGGAAGCGCTGGCGCACATCGCCAAACGCATCGCCGAGGCGTAATCCTCCCTGCCGGACTGCGCCGCGCCGCCTGGCCCGGCGCAGTCCGCGCCCCCTGCCGCCCTGTTCCGTGGCGCGTCATCCCCTGCTCGAATTTTCATGTTTTTCGCAAAATTTGCGGCATGCATGCCCATGCCCCGGCCGGCAGGATTCTTCAGGCCAAGCGCAAAGATGCCGGCGCGCCACAAGAAGGTTAAAAATGTTAATTTTCACGGTGGTCCTTCCCGCAAACAAAACGATGCTGATAAGATGGATCGCATTGGTTTGATAAAAAATAATTAATGAGACAACAGGCGCTGTATTCCTGTCCCCACGACACCGAAAATCCATGGTGAATGTCGATACCCGCAAACTGCTGCGTTCGCTTGCCAAGCTGATTGAAAAGCCGGAAATCAAGGCGCTGCAAGTCTCGCTGGTGCAAACCCTGCAGCAGCTGATTGATGCCGAATCGATTTCCCTGTTCGATATCCGCACCCTCAAGCAGGTCGAATCCGATCGGGCTGAAGATTTCCTGATCCCGGTCGGCGCCGACGACAGTTTCGACGACGATGACGCGCCGTTGATCCTGCTGCGCCAGGAGCCGCACTTCATGGAATGCCACCGCAGCCAGAGCCTGGTAATAGCGCCGTGCAGCGTCGGTGCCGGCGCGCCATTGCGCTTCATCCATCCCATCCTCGGATTGAAGGGCGTCAGCGGTTTTCTGGTGATACAGGCAGCCAGGCACATCCAGCGCGACCAGGAAATGGCGGCGATCTTCCTCGGCTTTATCCGCAATTACACCCTGCTGCTCAATGATAATCAGCGCGACCATCTGACCGGCCTGCTGAACCGCAAATCTTTCGACGACAAGGTCATGAAAATGATCCTGTCCCTGGGCAGCGCCAACAAGCGCGATGCCGACAAGGTCTGCTACTGCCTGGCAGTGCTCGACATCGACCATTTCAAGCGCGTCAACGATACTTACGGCCATCTGATGGGTGACGAGGTCTTGCTGCATTTTTCCCAGTGCATGAACGAGACTTTTCGCGAGTACGACCTGCTGTTTCGCGTCGGCGGCGAGGAGTTCGTGGTCGTGCTGCGCAATGTCGACGCCGAGCGCGCGCATTGCGTGATGGAGCGCTTCCGCAAGATCGTCGAAACACACTATTTCCCCCAGGTGGGACAAATCACCGCCAGCATCGGCGTGACCTTCATCGGCCCGCATGATTTGCCTGGCCTCGTCATCGACCGTGCCGACCAGGCGCTGTATTACGTCAAGGAGCATGGCCGCAACCAGGTGGCTTTTTACGAAAACCTTGTCGAGCAAGGCAAACTGTCACAAAGACGGGTCGAAAGCGACGTCGAGCTGTTTTGAAAAAATGAATGCATATGGCTTTTTTTTCGGTCGAACAAAAATGCGGGCTGCTTGAGCGCATCACTCACGCGAAGAGCCTGGACGCCTTGCTGGATCTGCTCGGCGAAGAGATCGACAAGCTGGGTCTGGTGGACGGCTATATCGTCAATCTGCTCGACGCCGCCGTGGAAAACCTCACCAGCCTGAAGATCCGTCTGCCACACGAGTTCCGCTATCTGGACAAGACTTATTGCGGCTACAAGATTTCGCTCCAGGGGGATGTTCACAACACCAATGTCAGCGCTTATCACGGCCGCTGCATCGCCCGCCTGAATGCGGGCGCAGGGCCGGACAATGAACGGCAGATCCTGGCGCGCTGGAAGGTCGAGGAATGCGCGGCGCTGCCGCTAATGAGCGTCCATGAGCCCGAGGTGGCGCCGGTCGGCACCTTGTTCCTCATGAAGCAACGCGGCGCGCTGGAAGAGCGCGACCTGGCCATCATCGGCGAACTGGCTGCGCTGTTCCTGGCGCCGATGCGCTTTGCGCAGGCCGGCGCCTTCCTGAAGGATTTCCACCAGCGTTACCAGAGCGCTGCCAGCGAGCATGCGCGCGCGCTGGACTTCGTCATTGAAATCAACAACCTGACTGCGCTCGAAAGCGTCTTCGACAAATTCGCCCGCGACGTCTTCCGTCAGCTGGCATTTGAATCCATCGGCTTCTTCCTGCTGGAAGAAAACGTCCTCAAAAACAAGATGGTTGCCGTTGCCGACCCGCGCTTCAGGCCCGTCGGCGATGCCTGGGCGGCTTACCTGCGCGACCGGCACTATGCCTTGCACAGCCTGGCTGGCGGCGTGCCGCACGCCTTCCTGAAAAACGCCCCGCTGATGTTCCATGATATCCAGGAGCTGCTGCACATACCGATGTCGGAAATCGACACGCACACCCTGAAGCTCATGAAAACCCCGCGCACCCTGCTGTTGCTGCCGATCCGTTACCAGGGCAAGCCGATCGGCAGTCTGGCCTTTTTCAGCGTGACACAGACCGTCGCCATGCCGCGAGCCGACCTGCAGCTGTTGGAGAAACTCTCCGCATTCCTCGGTACTGCCATCATCAACTGCAAGAATTTCGCCCTCAACCAGGCGCATAATGCCGAACTCGAACGTCTGGCCACGCACGATGTGCTGACCGGCCTGCCGAATCGCGCCCTGTTGCGTGACCGCCTGCAGCAGGGCATCGCGCGCTGGTCGCGCCAGGAGCAGAAGGCAACCATCGCCTTCGTCGATCTCGATCACTTCAAGGATATCAACGACACCCTCGGCCATAGCGCCGGCGACCGCGCCCTGGTGGTCATCACCAACCGCCTGCGTGATTGCCTGCGCCTGAGCGATACCGTGGCGCGCTTCGGCGGTGACGAATTCGTGCTGATCCTGGAAGACCCGGACAATAACGGTGGCCATGATCTTGTGCTGCAGCGGGTGCTGGCGTCGCTGTGCGAGCCGATGCGCGACCTGGCGCAGGAACTGACCCTGTCCTGCAGCATCGGCTATTGCCGCTATCCCGACGATGGCGCGGATGTCGATACGCTGCTCAACGCCGCCGATGTCGCCATGTACCAGGCCAAGCAGCTGGGCCGCGCGAACATCCAGTGCTACAGTCCGGACATGCGGGTTGCCGCCGGCAAGCGCCTGACCCTCGAAGGCAAACTGCGCCATGCCGCCGAAAACAACGAACTGGTCCTGCACTACCAGCCCAAGGCGGACATCAGGAGCGGGCGCATTGTCGGCGTTGAGGCGCTGGTGCGCTGGCAGAACCCGGAGCTGGGCATGGTCTCGCCGGGCGTTTTCATTCCCATCGCCGAGGAATCCGGCCTGATCGTGCCGATCGGCGACTGGATCCTGCGCACCGCCTGCGCCCAGGCGCTGGCCTGGCAGCAGGCCGGCTTGCATGTTCCGGTCGCGGTCAACCTCTCGGCCAAGCAGTTCCAGGCGCCGGGGATTGCCGCGCGCGTGCGCGACACGCTGGAGGCGACCGGGCTCGATCCGCATTACCTGGAACTGGAACTGACCGAGAGCATGTCGATGGGGAACCCGGAAAAAAGCATCGAAATCATGCAGAGCTTCAAGGCGCTCGGCATCACCCTGACCATCGATGACTTCGGCACAGGCTATTCCAACCTGAGCTACCTGCAGCGCTTCCCGCTCGACAAGTTGAAGCTCGACCAATCCTTCGTGCGCGACATGGCCCACAGTCCGGAAGCGCTGGCGATCTCGCAAGCCGTGCTGGCGGTGGCGCACAGCCTGCACCTGAAAGTGGTGGCAGAGGGCGTGGAAACGCCGGAACAATTGCAATTGCTTGCCGACAGCAATTGCGAGGAAATGCAAGGCTACTACTTCAGCCGGCCGCTGCCGGCGGCAGACTGCACCCGCTTCCTGACCGAGAAGCGCCGCCTCACCCGCCAGCAGGCCGAACCCCGCAAGGCCGGCGCCGCACACTGAGATTTTTCTCAATCCAGCGCCGAAAACCTGCTACGTGTCACGCAGCCTAAACACACATGCGCTAAAATAAACCCAAACTATTGAATAATCAAAAGCTGATTAATAAAGACTATCAATCCCATCCAGATTATTCATTTCACAGTGGGCGCGATAGTCGATAAGATTCAACTCATGCAGTCTTGATCAACCCTCAGTGGAGTAAAACAATGTCCCAGATTAATACCCAAGTCAAACCCTTCAATGCCACCGCTTTTCACGCTGGCAAATTCGTTCCGGTCTCCGACGCCGACCTGAAAGGCAAATGGTCCGTGGTGTTCTTCTACCCGGCCGATTTCACCTTCGTCTGCCCGACCGAACTGGGTGACCTGGCTGACAACTATGCCGAATTCAAGAAACTGGGCGTGGAAATCTACTCGGTCTCGACCGACACCCATTTCACCCACAAGGCATGGCACGACACTTCGGAAACCATCGGCAAGATCCAGTACCCGATGATTGGCGACCCGACCGGCGTCATCACCCGCAACTTCGAAGTCATGATCGAAGAAGCTGGCCTGGCTGACCGCGGCACCTTCGTGATCGACCCATCCGGCACGATCCAGATCGTTGAAGTCAACGCCGGCGGCATCGGCCGTGACGCTTCCGAACTGCTGCGCAAGGTCAAGGCAGCGCAGTACGTTGCAGCACACCCGGGCGAAGTCTGCCCAGCCAAGTGGAAAGAAGGCGAAAAAACCCTGGCACCATCGCTCGACCTGGTCGGCAAGATCTAAGACAGGCACCGGCGCGCCGTATCGACTGCAAAGCGATATACCCGCGCGCCAATCTTGCCCACTTGCCGGACGCGTTCTGCGTCCGGCAGGACCACCCCCAGATGAGTTTCATCGATTGGGGAAAGAGTTAAGCGAGCGGTACTCTGTCCTCAAGCCTATATCCGGGAGCCACAAGCTCATCCGGCGGTGGTATTGCACCCTTAAAAAACGCAACGACGCAATGGAAAGCGAGCACATCATGCTGGATACAAACCTCAAAACCCAATTGAAGGCCTACCTCGAGAAGGTCACCATGCCGATCGAGATCATCGCCAAGTTCGACGGCAGCGACGCCTCCGCCGAAATGCGCAGCCTCCTGAACGATATCGCCGAATTGAGCGACAAGATCACGCTGAAAGAAACCGGCGACGCCGCCGTGCGCGCGCCCTCCTTCGCCGTCAATCGCGTCGGCAGCGACATGAGCATCCGTTTCGCCGGCATCCCGATGGGCCATGAATTCACCTCGCTGGTGCTGGCGCTGCTGCAGGCCGGCGGCCACCCGCCCAAGCTCGAGGCCGACGTCATCGAGCAGATCCGCAATATCGAAGGCGAATTCCTGTTCGAGACCTATATTTCGCTGTCATGCCAGAACTGCCCGGATGTCGTGCAGGCGCTGAACCTGATGGCCGTGCTGAACCCCAACATCCGCCACGTCATGATCGACGGCGCGCTGTACCAGGACGAAGTCGAGAAGCGCCAGATCATGGCCGTGCCGACCGTGTTCCTGAATGGCGAAGTATTCGGCCAGGGCCGCATGGGCATCGAGGAAATTCTCGGCAAGATCGACACCGGCGCCGTTGCCCGCGCCGCCGAAAAGTTGGCGCAGAAAGATGTGTTCGACGTGCTGGTGGTCGGCGGCGGCCCGGCCGGCGCGGCTGCGGCAATCTATGCGGCACGCAAGGGCATCAACACTGGTGTCGTGGCCGAGCGTTTCGGCGGTCAGGTGCTCGACACCATGGCGATTGAAAACTTCATCTCGGTGAAAGAAACCGAAGGACCCAAGCTGGCCGTGGCGCTGGAGCAGCACGTCAAGGAATACGAAGTCGACATCATGAACGTGCAGCGCGCCGAGAAGCTGATCCCCGGCGACGTCATCGAAGTGCAGCTGGCCAGCGGCGCAAGTCTCAAAGCCAAAACCGTCATCCTGGCCACCGGCGCGCGCTGGCGGCAGATGGGCGTGCCGGGCGAAGAGCAATACCGCAACAAGGGCGTGGCGTATTGCCCGCACTGCGACGGCCCGCTCTTCAAGGGCAAGCGCGTGTCGGTGGTCGGCGGCGGCAACTCCGGCGTGGAAGCGGCGATCGATCTCGCCGGCATCGTCTCGCACGTGACCCTGCTGGAATTCGGCAGCGAGTTGCGCGCCGATGCGGTGTTGCAGCGCAAGCTCCACAGCCTGCCGAACGTGACCGTGATCACCGATGCCCAGACCACCGAAGTGACCGGCGACGGCAACAAGGTCAATGGCCTGAAGTACACCGACCGCAAGAGCGGCGCGGCGCACACCATCGATCTGGAAGGCATCTTCGTGCAGATCGGTCTGTTGCCCAACACCGAGTGGTTGAACGGCACGGTGGCATTGTCCAGCCGCGGCGAAATCGAAATCGATGCGCGCGGCCAGACGTCGGTGGCGGGCGTGTTCGCTGCCGGCGACGCCACCACGGTGCCGTTCAAGCAGATCATCATCGCCATGGGCGAGGGTGCCAAGGCTTCGCTGTCGGCTTTCGACCACTTGATCCGCACTTCGGCGCCGGCGGAAGAGAAGAAGGCGGCGTAAGCTTATGCAGCTTTACTGACGCGCACAGCAGCAATAAAAGACGCCGGCGATGAAGCCGGCGTTTTTTATTGCGGAATCAGTCCCACCCGCCAGACCGCCCGCCTTTCATCGACTCGATATCGCGCGCGAACATCTCCGCCAGCTCGTCGCGCGCCTGTCGCGCCATCGACATGTACTGTTCCTGATCCTTGTAATACGGATAGACGGCATGCACCGAGGCGATGTTGTGCGCACGAAATTTCATTGCCGCCTGGCGCGCCTGGTAGGCGCCATACCCCAGCGTCTGCAATACCTGGCGGCCCAGGCGCAGCGAGCTTTCGAAGGTTTCGCGCTCGAGCATGGTCACGCCGCGATCCATCAAGTCATAGTAGTGGGTGACATTGCGGGCGCGCGCCAGAATCGGCAGATCCGGAAATTCCTGCTTCACCGCATCCACCAGCGCCAGGCTGTCCTCGACGTCGTCGATCGCCACCACCAGCGCGCGCGCGCGGGCGGCGCCGGCCGCATGCAGCAGATCGGTGCGGGTGGCATCGCCATAAAACACTTCGAAGCCGAACTTGCGCAACAAATCGATCTGGTCCGGATCATGGTCCAGCACCGTCAGCGCCACCTGGTTGGCATGCAGCAGGCGGCCGACAATCTGGCCGAAGCGGCCGAAGCCGGCGATGATCACATGCTCTTCCTGTGCCCTGATGGCATCGTCCGGCCGTGCTTGCGCGGCCTGAAAGCGCGGCGCGATCAGCCGGTCGTACAACAGGAGCAGCAGCGGTGTCATCAGCATCGACAGCGCCACCACCAGCACCAGCATCGAAGCCACCTGCGGCGTGAATACACGCGCAGTGGCGGCCGCGCCGAAGACGACGAAGGCGAATTCGCCGCCTTGCGACAACAGCAAGGCAAACAGCAGTTGCTGGCTGCGCGGGATGCCGAAGCGCTTGCCCATGCCATACAGCATGCCGATCTTGATCGCCAGGAAAGCGAAGACCGCCGTCGATATCAGCACCGGGTGCGCCAGCAGCACGCCGAAATCGACCGACATGCCGACGGCAATGAAAAACAGGCCGAGCAGCAACCCCTTGAACGGCTCGATGTCGGTCTCCAGTGCATGCCGGTACTCGGAGTCGGCCAGCAGCACGCCGGCCAGGAAGGTGCCCAGTGCCATGGAAACGCCCACCGACTGCATCAGCAAGCCGATGCCGATCACCAGCAACAAGGCAAAGGCGGTAAAAAGTTCGCGCATGCCGGTCTTGGCAATGGCGCGCAGCAAGGGGCGCACCAGATAACGGCCGCCGACGATCAGGGCGATCACCACGCCGATGACTTTCAAGGCATCCAGCCAGCTCTGCACGCCGCCGGCTGCCGCAGAGACGCCCAGCATCGGCACGATCGCGATCATTGGAATGGCGGCAATGTCCTGGAACAGCAGGATGGAAAAGCTGGCAGATCCGGCCGGTGTTGCCATCAGCTTGCGTTCATCCAGTGTCGCCAGCACGATCGCGGTCGATGACAGCGACAAGCCCAGCGATGCAATCAGCGCAATCTTCCAGTGGATGCCGGACAGCACGCCCAGCGCGCATAGCGCCACCGTGACCAGGCCGACTTGCGCGCTGCCCCAGCCGAAGATGGGTTTGCGCATGGCCCACAGGCGTTTTGGGTCCAGCTCCAGGCCGATCAGGAACAGCAGCAGCACTACGCCGAATTCGGAAAAGTGCAGGATGACTTCCACTTCCCTGATCAGTCCGAAGCCGAAAGGCCCAATGGCAATGCCGGCTGCCAGGTAACCCAGCACCGCGCCGAGCCCCAGGCGCTTGGCGATCGGCACGGTGATCACCGCCGCCGCCAGATAGACCAGGGCGTTGAGTAAAAGATTGTTTTCCATCCCGTTGCCCTCGCTTCCCTATGCAAACCATGGTGTCCAGTGTGGCCGGGTTCCGAATCTGAATGCTTATCCCGGTTCCGTCTCGCCTGACCAGTCCTGCCCGGCGCCAGGGGGTGGCACTGTGGCGGCGCCGCACCAGTTCGGGTAATTCGCCAACTGCGCCACATAACCATCGATGTGCCGGGCAACAGCCGCATCGTCGACCCGGTGCGCGCCATGAAGAATATAAGGCCGCAGCCAGCGCATGCCGCACAATGCAGCGGTTTGCTGGAAAGGCGGCAGGAACGCCTCGATTTCGCGGCCGTGATAGCCGCCTTCCCGATATGAATCGTTCGAGCCGCCGGCGGTCGCGACCAGCCAGAAGTCCTTGCCATGCAGCGCGGCGCCGCCCGGGCCATGGGCCCAGCCGCTTTCCAGCACCACATCGAGCCATTCCTTCAGCAGCGACGGCATGCTGTACCACTGGATGGGATGCTGAAAGACGATCAGGTCCGCCGCGCTCAGGAGCGCCTGCTCATGCCGCACATCGATATCGAAATCCGGATAGGTCTCGTACAGGTCATGCACGTTCACATGGGCCAGCGTGCGCGCCGCATCCGCCAGCAAGCGGTTGACGCGGGAGCGGTGCGAGGCCGGATGCGCGTAAACAACAAGAATGTTGGGTGGCAAGTTCATGGCGCTCGGGCAGCCGGTGTTATGCAAACGCCTATTCTGCCATCAGCTTGCGCTGCTGGCGTTCCTCTTCCTCTTTTTCCGCCAGATGGATCGCCTGCATTACCGCGCCGACATCGGCCGGGCGCTTGTCTTCCTTGATGCGCCCGGTCAGCGGCGTATCGGCTTTGAGCAAACCCGCCTGGTACAGGCGCCAGATTTCCTTGCCATATTGCGATGTTGCAAGCTGCGGCGCAAATTGGCTGAAGTAGGTGGCGAGATTGCCGACGTCGCGCTCCAGCATGGCGCCGGCATTGTTGTTGCCCGCGGCATCGACTGCCTGCGGCAGATCGATGATCACCGGGCCGTCCGCATCGACCAGGATATTGTATTCGGAGAGGTCGCCGTGCACGACGCCGGCGCACAGCATCAGCACCACCTGGTGCAGCAGCTGGGCATGGTAGGCGAGCGCGGTGGCCTCGGTGAGTTCGACATCGTTCAGGCGCGGCGCGGCATTGCCATCGGCATCCGTGACCAGTTCCATCAGCAGCACGCCTTCGAAGCAGATGAAGGGTTTCGGCACGCGTACGCCGGCGGCCGCCAGCCGGTACAGCGCATCGACCTCGGCATTTTGCCAGGCCTCTTCGGCCATCTGGCGGCCATAGCGGCTGCCCTTTTCCATGGCGCGCGCCTGCCGGCTGTTCTTGACGCGCCGGCCTTCCTGATATGACACCGCCTGGTGAAAGCTGCGCTGGTTGGCTTCCTTGTAGACCTTGGCGCAACGCACTTCGTCGCCGCAGCGCACCACATAGACGGTGGCTTCCTTGCCGCTCATGAGCTGGCGCAGCACCACGTCCACCATGCCCTCTTCGATCAGTGGCTGCAGGCGTTTCGGGGGTTTCATGGGGGCAGGACTCGATTCTGTGCGGGGGCGGGCGCCCAGTGTAGCAAGATGTGTTGCGCCACGTACGACTGTTTCGCGCCGCGCGCAGAACGTTGGGCGTTTTGGGGCGCGCTGTTACACTATGTTTTTGCCAAGTAATGTTCCCTATGAGTTCGCAATTTTCGCTCCTCAAGACCAGCCGCTTCGGCCCGTTCTTCGGCACGCAGTTCCTCGGCGCCTTCAACGACAACCTTTTCAAGAACGCCCTGGTGGTGTTGCTGACCTTTCAGGCGGCGCAATGGACCTCGCTCAAGCCCGAGCTGCTGGCCAACCTCGCGGCAGGCATCTTCATCCTGCCGTTCTTCCTGTTTTCCGCCACGGCCGGGCAGCTGGCCGACAAGTTCGACAAGGCCATGCTGGCGCGCCAGGTCAAAATCCTCGAGATCGTCATCATGCTGCTGGTCGGCGCCGGGTTCTGGCTGCACAGCCTGGCCGTGCTGCTGGCCTGCCTGTTCCTGCTCGGCGCGCATTCCACCCTGTTCGGGCCGGTGAAGTACGCCATCCTGCCGCAGCACTTGCAGGAAGAAGAACTGGTCGGCGGCAATGCCCTGATCGAAGCCGGCACCTTCGTCGCCATCCTGCTCGGCACCCTGATGGGCGGCCTCCTGGCGGGCATGGCAGGCGGCGCCGTGTGGATCACGGCCGGGTGCCTGCTGGTGGCCATCGCCGGTTATGTGGTGTGCCGCGGCGTGCCTGCCGCGCCGGCGCCGGAGCCGGCGTTGCGCCTCAATCCCAACCCGTTCACCGAAACCTGGCGCAACATCGGCTTCGCGCGCGAGAACCGCACGGTCTTCCTTGCCATCCTCGGCATTTCCTGGTTCTGGCTGTTCGGCGCCCTGTTGCTGGCGCAGTTTCCCGCCTATGCCAAGAACGTCCTCGGCGGTAACGAGACCAGCGTGACCCTGCTGCTCGGCACCTTCACCCTGGGCATCGGCATCGGCTCGCTGCTGTGCGAGCGGTTGTCGGCCAAGCAGCTGGAAATCGGCCTGGTGCCGTTCGGCTCGATCGGCCTGACCGTGTTTGGCCTGGATCTCGCCTTCGCCTCGCCGGCGAGTTTGCCGGCCGCGCCGCTGGCGCTGGTGCCGCTGCTGCAGGCGCCGGCGACATGGCATGTCCTGTTCGACCTGTTCGCCATCGGCCTGTTTGGCGGCTTCTTCATCGTGCCGCTGTATGCGCTGGTGCAGCTGCGTTCAAATCCGGCGCACCGGGCCCGCATCATCGCCGCCAACAACATCATGAACGCCCTGTTCATGGTGTTCGGCGCCGGCGCTGCCGCCGGCCTGCTCTCCACCGGCCTGAGCATTCCGGCACTGTTTGGCGTGGCGGCGCTGTGCAACGCCGCGGTCGCTCTTTACATCTACGGCCTGGTGCCGGAATTCCTGCTGCGCTTCATGGTCTGGTTCCGCCATCTCGGCCGGTAATCCTGTGGCGCCGCAGGCGGCGCTGCGAGTTGAAGTCCTGCGGCTGCGCGGTCTTGAATATTAGTTGGTCTTGAGCTCGTAAGCGACTTCTTCGCTTTCGACCATGTCCAGCACGTCATTGAGGAAGACTTCGTCGTCCGTGCTCATCCAGGTGTCTTCCGGATCGGTGGCGAACAGGGGTTCGAAAGTCAGGTCCAGGAATTGATTGTTCGGGAGCTTCAGGACATCCACGCCGGTGGAGGTCTTGACGAGTTCCCAGTCGTCCGGGATCGACATTTCCAGCTTCATGGTGACGGAGAGTTTTTTCATTATTGGCTTTCTGTTGCAGGTGTTTGGGGTGAGTGGTGGCGCATCATACTGGAGAACGCCTGGGGTCGCAGGCAATTTTCAGATGCAATGAAGATTTACCGAGTGGTAAATTTATTCCCCATTCAAGTATTCCCCATTCAAGCCTTGGCGGCTCTCTTGAAGCGTGCGTTGAACGCAATCGTCACGCGATGCGCTTCGCTATCGTTGGGATAGACCCAGTGCCGCAGATAGGAGGGGAACAGCAAGAGCATGCCGGCTTCCGGCTTCATGGTGAACTTGCTGGCAAAGCATGGTGCCCCTTCCACGGTCAGGGTGCGCACGTTGGTGCGCGAATCCAGAAACTCGATATTGCCGCCGAGCTCGCTGTCTCCTGCGGGCACGCTGACGTAATAGCAACCCGACCACACCCAGGCGGGATGGTCATGCGGGGTGTTGAGTCCGCCACGCCCCAGCACATTGATCCAGCCTTCGGCCTGGATGCCGTAGCGGGAGAAATCAAAGCCGGGCGAGACGTTCCTGGTACACGTCCCGATCGCCTCCAGCATGTGCTCTCGCAAAGCCTGGCAAGCAGGTTCGCCGCGCTGGAAAAAATCATCCTCCGAGTGCCAGCCGTTCCAGTTGCTGCGCGCCAGTCCCGGCGAGCTTGCCTGGCGCACGGCGATTTCTTCGCGCAGGCGGGCATTGAGTGATTCCGCGTCATCGAGCCGAAAAACGGTCAGCGGCGAGTAAAAGAGGGGTTGCATCCCCTCCAGTTTGAGCGTGCTCATGAATATTCCCGTCAAAAGAAAACGCGCGCCGGCGTCATGCCGGCGCGCGTTGTCTCAGGTGCTGCTTTTAGTTGCGCTTGTTATGGCCGTGGTTGTCATGATCTTTGTGATCATGATGCTTTCCATGACCTTCGCCTTCGTCATGTTCCGGCGCCGGGCGGGACATCAGCAGCAGCTGGCCGCCTTCGACCAGTTCGGCATCGACCGGGAAGCCTGCAACCGTACCGTTGTACTTGGTGTGGTTTTGGGCCACGAACAGGCTGTAAGCCTTGTCGTCGTCACGATCCAGAATGTCGGTAATGTCGATCACGCCCGATGTTTCTTCATCCTTGGTGTAAGCACCAGTGAGGGTGAGGTCACCGAACAGGGCCGAGTCGACGCCGGCGATCTTGGTCATGCTGCCGCTCTTCGGATCGAAGTGCCAGATCTTGCCGTTGTGCTTGTTGTTGCCCACGTCTTCCTGCAAGGTGAGGGTGCCGTCAGCATTGACCGTCATGTTGTCGAACATCTGGTAGTCGCCCTTGGCATCGGTGCCGTCGAGCAGCAATTCGATCTTGCCGCCGAGTTCAGGATTGGACGAGTCAACGAAGACCAGCGACCACAGACGGCTGCGGCCAACCTGGCCGGCTGCGATGTCCGAATTGAGGTTGCCGTCTTTCGCCGCATCCATCTGGTCGGTGGTGACGAAGAAGAAGCGGTTGTGGTTCTTGTTATCCCAGGCGCCATCTTCCGGACGCAGGAATTTGGTGCTGGCAGCGTTAGTCTGATCCGCGCCGGGAACCAGCGAGAAGCCGCCCTCGTAATTGCCGCGGGCATTCACGGTCAGGCCCAGGCCGGCGTCAACTGCACGCGATTCAGGCAGCTTGCCGGCAACCGCCACACGGAACAGATTACCGCCAATCAGGCCGGCCTTCTCGACGTCATTGCCGGTCGTTTTCTTATCGCCGACGTAGACGTAGACGCCGTTCGAGCCGCCATCGGCAGTGCCGATCACGACAGTCTTGTCACCCGAGTGCGGGTTGGCCAGCAGGTTTTCCCAACCGGCATTTGCCGTTTCGGTCCAAGGCAGCACGTAGCTGCTACCCTTGTCCGGGCCGGTCGCCACGTGGGCAACACCGCGCTGGTAGGTTGGCGCCGACTCTTCGCCAGTCAGGAAGATGCGGTTCTTGGTGCCCTTGCGCGTTGCCTTGCTGAAGAAAGCGCTCTTGTCAGCCAGATCGGCCGAGCAGAAACGCGAGAAGGAACTGGTCTGGCCAGCGACGCCGGTCGCGGCAGCAGGCGCCCAGCTGCCATCGACAGCCTGCTTGTAGACGCGCTTGATCAGGTCGCTGCCGGCAACGACTTCCAGGGTCTTCTTGTTGATGACCCACTCGGAAACGAATGCGCCCTTGCCGCCATGCGCGCGCACGGCGCCCAGCGGATCAGCGATTTCATGATTCATCAGCACGGTGAAAGTGCCATCTTCGTTGTCGTAAGCGCCGAGTCCGTCAGGCAGGCCGACCATGCGGTAATTGCCGACTTTTTCGCCGGTGGTCAGAATCGACGTGATCTGCAGGCCCGCGACCAGAGGCTGGACGTAAGGAGCGACAGCGGTGCTAGGACCTTGTTCTGCCATCGCCGGTGCTGCCATGGCGATCAGTGCAGCATTGACGAGCAAGACTAATGATTTGATTTTCATGGTGGAGAGCCTTAATTATGGAGCGTTGATATTCGGTTTTGGCAGATTGACCTTGCCTTGCAGGCCGCTTTGATTGCGCCGAGGCTACGACTTGCTGTTGCCAGATTAGGCAGAAAATATTACGTAGATATGACTGATCGACAATTCTTTTTGGGCAACAAACTGGGCAGGCGTGCCGCTCCTTGCCGATTTGGATGCAAAAGTATCGTCATTTAATTTGCTGCAAGTTATTGCCAAATAGCAATATGTCATGGATACCGAAAGGAGCCCATGGCAACCCTCATCCCTGCAACCAGATCCGCCATCCCGACTTTGTCGTCTTCCACCCCAGCCGCGGCTGCTTTATGTTGCGATGACGCGGGCGACGCATGCATTGGTCATGACGCATGGGGATGCATCGGTGATCGCGGAGAAGATGGGGAAGGCGATGGGGGCGTTGGATGTTATTTAACTATCGGATGTCTGCTTGAAGCATGTTCTGTTTGAATGGCCGGAATCGGCCTAATGCTAAAGCGAATTGGAAATTCAATAAAACCATCAGGGCGTGGTTCCTACTTGTACCTACGCCGGTTTCTTTATTGAAGTGCAACTTGCCGGGAGAAGTAACAACTTCTTTCCCCTTGTCGAATATAAACATCGCCTCTGATGCCATAAATCGGCTTGATTTAGCCCAAGCGCTAGATGATTCGCGCGGTGGATAGTGAAAGAGCTATTACCCTGAAATGGGCAACCTCTACAACGTAGGCCATCATGAATCGATGCAGCACACTTACTTCGACCACAATGGCATTGCTATTTTCCGCAGTTGCACTCTACGCGAGTGACGCCACTGGCCAGCCAAAAACACTGAAAGAGCAAATCGTTGGAACTTGGACCTATGTTTCGGTCGATACTGTTCATCCGGATGGCAGCCGGGTGCCGCTCTTTGGCGCTAATCCACAAGGTCAAGCAATCTTCGATAGCAATGGCCGCTATATGTTGTTGACCGCACGCTCTGACCAACCTGAATTCGCGTCCAATAATCGCATGGAAGGTACCCCGGAAGAGAACCGGGCAGTCGTACAAGGATCGATCGCTCACTTCGGCAGGTATTCAGTCAACGAGGCGGACAAGACCATCACCTTTCACATCGAAACCAGTACGTTCCCTAACTGGAACGGGATCGAACAGAAGCGACCGATCATTCTTACGGGCGACGAACTGAAGTGGAGGACTGCTGCGTCCAGTGGTGGTATTGCTGAGGTGGTATTGAAGCGAGCAAAGTAGTGCACTTGCATCTGTCCTAAACGTCCGCTTGCGCGCCCTGTTTTTACAGGGATGCCTATTTGGGATTGTCGCTTGGCAGTTCTCGCATTCTGGAGAATGTTGGCGGATCTCATACCATTCAATTTGGTGCAAAGCACTTGGCGCTACCGTAAATATCGCCATGGCCCATGGACGCGCGCCGGTTCCAGCCACGTCTTGCGCAATGGCGTTGCCTGGCAATTTATCCGTATGCGGCAGCGTTTGGGGAAAGTATCGATGTATTACACGGCACCGGCGTGGCGACGGATAATAGCGGCTACATCATTTTGAACACCATTTTGGAATTCCCCATGGAAATTAAGGTCAATTTTCTCGATAAGCTACGTCTTGAAGCCAAGTTCGATGACTTCACGGTCGTGGCCGACCAGCCTATCCGCTATAAGGGCGATGGCTCGGCGCCCGGTCCTTTCGATTACTTTCTGGCTTCATCGGCCTTGTGTGCAGCTTACTTCGTGAAGTTGTATTGCAACACCCGCAACATTCCGACCGAGAATATCCGCCTGTCGCAGAATAATATTGTTGATCCGGAAAACCGTTACCAGCAGATTTTCAAGATTCAAGTCGAGTTGCCGCCGGATATTTCCGCCTACGACCGCCAAGGTATCTTGCGCTCCATCGACCGTTGCACGGTGAAAAAAGTAGTGCAAACCGGTCCCGAGTTTGTGATTGAAGAGGTAGAGAACCTGGATGCCGATGCGCAGGCCTTGCTGACGTTGCAGCCGGCTGCTGACGCGAGCACCTATATTGCGGGCAAGGATCTGCCGCTGGAACAAACCATCGCCAACATGTCGGGCGTTTTGGCGGGCTTGGGCATCAAGCTTGAAATCGCTTCGTGGCGCAATATCGTTCCGAATGTGTGGTCGCTGCATATCCGCGATGCCCACTCGCCGATGTGTTTTACCAATGGCAAGGGCGCGACCAAAGAAAGCGCGTTGGCGTCGGCGTTGGGAGAGTATATCGAGCGGCTCAATAACAACCATTTCTACGCCGGGTCGTTTTGGGGCGAAGATATCGCCAACGCGGCGTTTGTCCATTACCCGAACGAGCGCTGGTTCAAGCCTGGCCGTAAAGACGCGCTGCCGGCTGAAATTCTCGACGAGTACTGTCTGCAAATTTACAATCCCGACGGCGAGTTACGTGGCTCGCATCTGGTCGACACCAACTCCGGCAATGTGCAGCGCGGTATCTGTTCGCTGCCGTATGTGCGGCAGTCGGACGGCGAGGTGGTGTATTTTCCATCCAACCTGATCGAAAACCTCTACGTCAGCAATGGCATGAGTGCCGGTAATACGCTGGCCGAAGCGCAGGTGCAATGCCTGTCGGAGATTTTCGAACGGGCGGTCAAACGCGAAATCCTGGAAGGTGAAATCGCCCTGCCCGATGTGCCGCACGACGTGCTGGCGAAATACCCTGGCATTCTGGCCGGCATTCAGGGATTGGAAGAACAGGGCTTTCCGGTGCTGGTGAAGGATGCGTCGCTGGGTGGCATCTACCCGGTGATGTGCGTCACCTTGATGAACCCACGAACGGGCGGTGTGTTTGCTTCGTTCGGCGCGCACCCAAGCTTCGAGGTGGCGCTGGAACGGAGTCTGACAGAATTGCTGCAGGGTCGCAGTTTTGAAGGCCTGAACGATTTACCTCAGCCCACTTTTGCAAGTAACGCCGTGACTGAGCCAAACAACTTTGTTGAACACTTCATTGATTCCAGCGGTATCGTGTCGTGGCGCTTTTTCAGCGCCAAAGCGAATTTCGATTTTGTCGAGTGGGATTTTTCTGGCAAAGGCGAGAATTCCAATGCCGAGGAAGCCGCGAGCTTGCTCGGCATTCTTGAAGACATGGGCAAAGAGGTGTACGTGGCGGTGTATGACCAGCTAGGCGCGACTGCTTGCCGGATTTTGGTGCCGGGTTATTCGGAAATCTATCCGATAGAAGATTTGGTCTGGGATAACACGAACAAAGCGCTGTTGTTCCGTGCCGATATCTTGAATTTGCATCGCCTGGATGACGCAAGCCTGGAAGCGCTGCTTGATCGTCTGGAAAACAATGAACTGGATGAACATTCCGACATCGCAACGTTGATCGGCATCGAATTTGACGAGAATACGGAATGGGGGCAGCTGACAGTGCTCGAGTTGAAGCTGCTCATTCATCTCGCTTTGCAGCAATTTGAAGAGGCGCACGAGCTGGTGGGCGCCTTCTTGCAGTACAACGACAACACAGTCGAGCGCGGATTGTTTTATCAAGCCTTGAACGTGGTGCTGGAGGTGCTGCTCGATGATGACCTGGAACTGGACGATTACGTGGTCAATTTCCGCCGGATGTATGGCAATCCGCGGATGGACGCGGTGCTGGGCTCAGTGGACGGCAGCGTGCGCTTCTTTGGCTTGACGCCAACCAGTATGAAACTGGAGGGGCTCGACAGGCACAGCCGCCTGATCGACAGCTACAAAAAAATGCATATGGCGCGGGCCAAGGTGACGGCGACAGCCAGTTAGGGTGACGAGTCATGGCTGGATGCGATGATGCCGTTCATCCCCCAGCACAAACCTATGGTCGATACCAGAGCGACCATCTGTGCCGGCGTGCATCAGTATTGATGTCGCCAGCGTTGATGGTCAGATACGAAGGACAGATCGAGGGCGCCTCTCATTTGGACGAAAGGTTCAGGGAGATACTTTGTTCAGGAGTGCCTTCCAGGTAGTCATGTCCTTGGTTGGTTAACCGCCAAACGCTATTTTTTGATTCTTGCACCAATCCTCTGTCTTGAAGAAGATTCAGATGGTGCTGAACAATTGGTAGATCCACGTTCAATCGCTGAACAATACTATTTGTTCCGATCAATGGATCCGGAGATTGTAGAAGCTGGCCTAAAATAGCTTCCATCAACATTTGGTCTCGCTTCATGGCTTTCTCGATAGCAAAAGACCTATCTTAGCTGAATTCAAATGTTTTCCCTTCAAGGCGGGCTCTTCCCTGTCGCCGAGGTAATACCAAGGCCTGCCATAGACCCCCCTCCTGCGCGCGCCATGTAATCGGACGTCACGAGGGAGAGTGACCGTTGATCCAATGCGCTTGTCCAGGGGTTTTTCGGGCGAAGCACTGCTTGCGGACAAGGTGGCAATCACCGCGCGCGCGATCACCAGAAATCATATTGTCACCCTATGATCGGCGCTCCCTTGGCGATTTTCCCTTTCCGGGGAAGGCAAAAGTTTCATCGATAATTCTACCAAAAGTAGTTGCTAGATAGTAATATGCCATGGATAGCAAAAGGAACCCATGGCAACCCTCATCCCTGCAATTGGCGCGTGCAAGTCCCGCATGACTGGCGGGGAAAGGCGTTTGGCCGAGCGTCTCGAAGAAAAACTCGAGGACGATTACCTGTGCTGGTACGACGTCTCGATCGGCGACCAGACCCGCCATCCTGACTTTGTCGTCTTCCATCCCAGCCGCGGCTTGCTGGTGCTGGAAGTGAAAGACTGGAAGCTTGCCACCATTCAGAGCATCGACAAGCAAAGCGCCGTGCTCAGCACCGACCATGGCATCAAGCATGAATTGAATCCGCTGGAACAGGCGCGGCAATACATGTACGTCATCACCAACAAGCTCGAACGCGATCCGCAGCTGGTGTGGCCGAGCGGCTCCCTGAAAGGCAAGCCGGCTTTCCCCTACGGCCATGGCGTGGTGCTGGCCAATATCGACCGCAAGCAGTTCGACGAACACAATATGGAAGACGTGCTGCCGTCGCACCTCGTCATTTGCAAGGACGAGATGACGCCGAGCGCCGATGTGGAAGAATTCCAGAAGCGCCTGTGGGACATGTTCCCCTACAAGTTCACGCGCAAGCTCTCGCTGCCGCAGATCGACCGTATCCGCTGGCACATGTTTCCGGAAATTCGCATTCCCGCGCAGGCGGACATGTTCGCCGACAGCGGCCAGAAGGAAATCGAAATCCCCGATGTGTTGCGCGTCATGGATATCCAGCAGGAGCAATTGGCGCGCAGTCTGGGTGAAGGGCATCGCGTCATTCATGGCGTGGCAGGCTCGGGCAAGACGCTGATCCTCGGCTATCGCGCCGAGCATCTGGCGAAGATGTGCCAGCGCCCCATCCTCGTGCTTTGCTATAACAAGACGCTGGCGACGAAACTGGCCAGCACGATGGCGGCCAAGGGATTGCAGGACAAGGTCAATGTCGTCAATTTCCACGCCTGGTGTGTGCGGCAATTGAAAGCCTATAACGTCGGTACGCCGCCCAAGGATGGTGGCATCGATGCGTTCTTCGAGGCCTGCGTCGACAAGGTGATCCGCGCCGTCGATCAAAAGCTCATCCCGTCTGCGCAATACGACGCGGTATTGATCGACGAAGGGCATGACTTCAAGGCGGAATGGTTCAAGCTGGTGGTGCAGATGATCCATCCGGACACCAATTCGTTGCTGGTGCTGTATGACGATGCGCAATCGATCTACAACGGCCCGAAGAAACGGCGCTTCTCGTTTTCCAGCGTCGGCGTGCAGGCTCAAGGGCGCACCACCATTCTGAAACTGAACTACCGCAACACGGCGGAAATTTTGGCGGTGGCGCGCGCCTTTGCCGACGACCTGCTGTCGGCCAAAGACACCGAAGAGGACCAGGCGCCAACCGTGCAACCCATGAGCACGGGGCGGCACGGGCCCAAGCCCTTGCTGATCAAGTTTCCGAAACTGAGCGGGGAAATTGAGTATCTCGCCGACAGGCTGGCCAGCGCCAACAAGATGGGGATGCCATGGAATCAGATGGCGGTGATTTATCGCCATTACGGTATCGGCAAGGAGGTGGCGCAACTCCTGAGCCGCAAAGGCGTGCCGTTCGAATGGCAGCAGGACAAGAAGAAGTCATTCGACCCCAATCATGACAGCGTCAAGATTGTGACGATGCATAGCAGTAAGGGGCTGGAGTTTCCGGTGGTTTGTATTCCGGGTGTTGGTGCGACAGGTCCGAACGCGGAGTCAGCGGAAGAAGAGGCGCGGTTGCTTTATGTGGCGATGACTCGGGCGACGCATGAATTGGTCATGACGCATGGGGACGAGTCGGTGATTGCGGAGAAGATGGAGAAGGCGATGGGGGCGTTGGATGTCATTTAAGCATATACCAATTATTTGGCAGTGACTAGGATTGGCCATAGGCGGCCATTCAAAGACTCTAAGCTTAATGTTCGCTCCCTAGGCCGAAGCAGCCATCACTACACCCAAAGACCAATAACCGTTATCTTATTATAACGAGCCCTTTAGAGCATCCATACAAATCGAAGTTATGAGTAATTTCATGCTTGGATGTCTTCACATTACAGTCGACTGGCATAACAAGACGTTGGCATCATTCTCCACGTGCGTGGCTCAAATACTTATTTACTGTACCGAATAATTTCTTGTAGAGAATAATGCTCAACAGAATACAAGCGCTCCTCCAGCTGAATCCGGATCAGAAAGCTAAAGCGATCGCTGATCAGCTGAATACACAAAAGTCAGAGGTCAACCGGATCCTGCACGGCCACCCCCACGTTTTTATGCAAGACCCAGAAAAGTTCACGTGGTCGCTGGCAGAGCTACGTGTTGATCTTGGGAGCCACTGTTGGGTTAACGCTGAATCTTTCGAGAAGGAACTTTTGACCACAGGGTCGCCACTTGATTCAGCAACGAGTCGGGTGACATTTGTTGTTGGGGAGGGCTGCAAAATTTTGCTAGAAACGTTGGCACGGCTGCTCGCAATTTGCAATCAGTTGGTTGATTCAGGAAAGTCTGTTTCGATAGATTTCAATACGTCACGAGCAACGCTAACGTACTTGAACCGCATAGGTTTTATCGACCTATTGCGTTCTAACGTGAAGATTTTGCCAAAGCGGCCCCGTGTTTCAGCAGCTGCCACCTATGAGGGAAATAGTGACGCGGTTGTTGAATTGAGAGAAATCGACCATGTTTCCCCAGATGACGGTATTCCGGACCTTCTAAGGTACAGCTTTGTCTCATGTGCGGGGAATCAATACAACGTTGCTGCCCACACAGTGATCGCGGAGCTATTTGGAAATGTCAAAGAACATTCGCAGGCCACATCGGCCGGGTTTGCTGGCCTTCAGTACTATAAGGGGGGTAAGAGGCCGCACATACAAACAGTGATTTCGGATGGTGGTCGGGGGATTGTTGGAACACTGATGCCTATCCTTGAAGGCAAGTACCCGGATGTGGCAAAAAGAATTTACAGTTCGTCAATTGACTCCCGCGTTGCACTGCTTCAAGAAGTGTTTTCCAGAGGGGGGATTAGTCAAGTAAACGACTCCGGTCGCGGACTAGGCCTTAAGGGGTCAGGCGCATACGCACAGAAGTACAACGCGCTTATCTCTGTACGCCAAGAAAACTTTGAGTTGAAAATTGAGCATGTTGGTGAAAACATACGTTTTTCTCATAGCTTGGAGTTAGCCAGAATTGCAGGTACGCACATCTGTTTCGATTTCCTCCTTGACTGAGCTGACGGATCTGCTTAAACTGAAAAAATGAACCAGAGATCGGCCCTCGTAAAACTTCGAACGTTTACAAACACTGCTAATCCTTTTGGCAACAGCGAAGGGAAGGAAGTTTTCCGTAAGCTACTGGATTTCATAGAGCAGAATCCAGGTATTAAAGTATTTGGCGTCTCCTTGGATGGTATCGAAGCTACAGACGCATCTTTTCCGCGAGAAAGTGTCATCTCGGTAGCGAAGCAGCTCAGAGGAGAGAAAGGCTTCTACCTTGCAGACCTGTCTAACCGGGATCTCATTGACAACTGGAGCTATGCGGCTCGGGCAAAAGAACAGCCACTGGTAATTTGGAACAACGGCGAGTTCGAGATCATTGGTCCTGAACTGAACAAATCCACACGAGATCTTGTTGAATACGTTCTAACCAAGGGATCGGTGTTGGCCTCTCAGGCCGCTAGTGATCTTGGACTGTCGGTGCAAAATGCTAGTACCCGTTTGAAAACCCTTGTCTCACACGGCTACATTCTTCGTACAGAAGACGTAGCAGACTCCGGTGGAATCGAGTACCGGTACTCAGTCATAAAATAATCTGATTAAATATATTGCTTTAACCAGATATCATGGTGTATTCTGGGGTTGTCCTGGGCTGCGTTGCTTTACATTACGTTAAACAGGATTATTTAACCAGATTAAACTATAGGAGCTATTTGAATGAGTATTAATAATCAGGCGCATCAACCGCATGTTGATCCCGTGTCCCATCGTACGGACAAGCAGGTCACCATTTACATTAATGGCACGCCGAAGGTGGTCCAGAAAGAACGCCTGGCGTTTGAGGACATCGTGGCGCTGGCCTTCGACAACCCGCCAACCGGCGATGGTGTTCAATTCACCGTGCAGTACTCGCGCGGCCACTCCAGTAACTCGAAGGGGAGCTTGGTCGAGGGGCAGTCGGTTCAACTTAAAGATGGGATGGAATTCGATGTCACGTCAACTAATCGCTCGTAGCCCGGATCTTCAGCGGCTCCAGAACGAAGGGTTTGACCTAGAAATTCGAGCTGGATACTTGTTGATCAAGGATGTGCCCTATGTCAGCTCGACCCGCGAAGTCAAGCATGGGATTCTGATCTCGGCACTAGAGCTGAATGGTGACCAAACCAAGCGGCCCGATAGTCACGTGGCCATGTGGACTGGGGAGCACCCATGCCACCACGACGGGCGAGTCATTTTAGCAATTTCAAACCCGAGCACCGGTCGCGATCTTGGCGAGGAAATCCGGGCTGACTTTACTTTTTCGGCGAAAGCAAACTATCGAGATTACCATCATAAAATGACAACCTATATAGGCCGTATTACCGGTGAAGCACAGGCTATCGATCCAAATGTAAGTGCAAATACGTTCCCTATCATCGAGACCAAGGAAGGAGAGTCGGTGTTCCGATACCTTGACACTGCGACTAGCCGGGTTGGCATCGGCGCCCTCAATGAGCGGTTGTCTAATGAGAAAATAGCCATTGTTGGCCTTGGCGGAACAGGATCTTATGTACTTGACCTAGTCGCAAAGACGTGTGTCAAGGAAATCCATCTGTTCGATGGCGATGTGTTCTCTCAACATAATGCTTTCCGGTCTCCGGGAGCTGCTTCAATCGAGGCTCTACAAGCCAAACCTCTAAAGGTCGCGTATTTGGCTGAGCTCTACGGCAAGATGCGTGGGGGGATTCAAGCTCATCGGGTGTTCGCGGACGAGGAAACGGCGGCACTCCGTGAGATGAGTTTCGTGTTCTTGTGTCTTGATCGCGGATCAGCCAAGAAGTTGATCATCAACTCCTTAGTTGATTGGGGGATTCCATTCGTTGATGTTGGGATGGGCATTCTTCAAGCGCAGGACAGCCTGAGTGGGCTAATACGCGTCACCTGCTTCGTGCCAGGTGGCGACACTAGGGCGCTCGGACGGATCGATTATTCGAATGGAGATATGCCTGAGAACGAGTACTCAACCAACATCCAGATCGTCGAGTTGAATGCACTTAACGCTGCCTTGGCTGTCGTGCAGTGGAAGAAGCACTGTCAAATTTATCGTGACTCGTCGAGATCGAATTCCTATAGCTATTCGATCGCCGCAAACGAAATGGCGCACGACGATGAGGAAAATGTGTGAGCCGCCAGTACAAGGTAATGCATCAGCTTGTGGAGTACATCCCGGATCGTTTGGAGCCGGGGGTACTTTACATATCGAAACGGTTTCGAACTGTATCCCATTTATGCTGTTGCGGTTGTGGTTTGAAGGTGGTCACACCATTGAACCCTGCTAAGTGGAGCCTAACTGAACATGGCACTAGCATTTCGCTATCGCCGTCAATCGGGAATTGGAACTTTCCTTGCCGATCACACTACCTGATTATTCGAAATCATGTGCGATGGGCTGGACAGATTAGCCAACGACAGGTCGCCGCAGTGCAACAGAGGGATCGTATAGATGTTGAGCGGCATGCCGAAGGCAAGAGTGTGCTGACTCGGTTGGTAAATGCATTCAACCGCTGGTTCAAATAACCCGCTTATTCAAATGGAACTCAGCGAAAACGTCGTCATGCGTGACGCTCTTCTTTATGGCTTGGGCTTTGACGTCCGATATGTATTCGTACGAGGCTAGATCTTGAATCGAACACAGACGGCCGCTTTGGGGCGAATGTATACCGGCCCGTAAACCTGGTTTCGCGATGCTGCATTCTTAAGAATCTTGTCTCACGGTAAAGTGTGGAACACCAGTTATTCTCATCCTCCGAAAGATAAGTAATAATTAAAAACATCTTTGATCTATTCTCAAAACTAAAATCCTCTTAATGACCACCTTCAAAAAAACCATCCTCTACACCGACACCGACGGCCGCGCCAAATTCCGCGAAGAAGAAGTAGCGCTGCCCGAAGGCACGCCGCAAACCATGCTCTCCGCCCTGTACCCATCCACTGGCTACCAGTTGCGCCACAGCCCGGTAGGTTTTCGCAGCCAGTTCCATTGCACCACTGCCCCGCAATGGCTGTTCGTCCTCAGCGGCCAAATGGAAATCGGCCTGCAGGATGGCAGCTCGCGCATCTTCGGCCCCGGCGAGCATTTCTACTCCGACGACACCTTGCCCGCCGGCGCGACCTTCGATCCCGCAGTGCATGGCCACTGGAGCCGGCAAGTGGGGGACAGTCCGCTCGTGACCTTGTTTGTCCGGGCCTAGTCCGCCAAAAATTTAATTTTTCGATGCGAAATTCAAAAGAGCCGAATAAGTGAGACTATGTATAGATATTGCGCAGTTTGATTGAAGTATTTTTTCAAACGATCAATCGTGCTTTCAAGAAACAGGGCAGATGTATCCTGCAGGGCAAATGGGCTCCCTTCCATGCATTAACGTTTCTGAAGGTGCAAATTGTGAACAATACTCTGAAGAATGACGATCCTGACGCCTCTCGAAAAACCCCGGATTATGCAAAAGCATTACAGCTGCTGAGGGAAAAGAAAGAACTTCAGGCGGTCCTGAGAGATGTCGACAGACGGTTGCGAGAACTGGAGGTCGTTGCAGCTGGTGTGATCAGCGTTGCGCGATACGACATTGATCATGACAGCTGTGGCAGTTCGTCTACCTGACTTTGCCCGTAGTGCGCCGCCGCCGCAAGGCCGCATTCTGCGCCTGCAGCATCGCATCCACCCGCTCCGATGCCTCGCGCGCGAGTTCATGCGCCAGCTCGCCATCCGGAAAATGCTCCGCAATCCGGAAGCTCAGCCAGGCATAGGCGGAATACATGCGGCAGGTGTCTTCCACTTCCTGCAGGTTCTGCCGCGCCAGATCGTTCGGATCGCGTTGCAGCGTGCAAGTCTTGCGCTTGGCCAGGCCGCGCGCCCAGCTTTCCCACACATGGTGCAGGGAAGGAATGCGCGACGAGATGGGCACCAGCGACAGCGTGAATTTTTCCGCTACCGACAGCGCCAGCGTATCAAGCCACAAGGCCCGCTCCATCTGTTCGTCGGTAATGCGCGGATAGAAAAAGCCGTCCGGCACATCGATATTGTGCACGAAGCGCTTGAACAGGCGCGCCAGCGATTGTTCGCCCGTGACTGAAGAAATCCGGTGCAGGTGTTCAATCGACGGCGCCACGGCGAAACCGCTTGCCGGCACCAGCGGAATCTTTTCCTTCATCAGCGAGCGCATGACCTGGTGGGTGTCGTCGTCGTAGCCGGCAACGAAGCCTTCCTCATGCACGCCGAAGCGCCCGGCGCGGCCGGCGACCTGCCGGGCCAGCGCCACCGGCACTTCTTCCTCTTCGATGCCGTTGAACTTCACATACGTGGTCATGACGATGCGCTCGATCGGCAGGTTCAGGCCCATCGCAATCGCATCGGTGCCGATGACGATGTCGGCGCTGCCGTCGCGAAAGCGCGCCGCCTGCGCCTGGCGCACTTCCGGCGAAAGGTTGCCGTAGATGGTGGCCACCGAATGCCCCTGTTCCGCAATCATGTCGCGCCACATCAGCACGTCGCGCCTTGAAAAGGCAATCACGGCGTCGCCGCGCCGCAGGTTGCGCAATTTCTTCACCGGCCCTGCTTCCATGGTGAGCGGTGCCTTGCGCTTCAATACATGCACTTCGAGCGGGCATTCCAGGCGCTCGGCCAGCGCCTCGACGGCGCGCCGCGCCTCGAGTGCGCCGACCAGGTACACCACGCCGGCCGGCGCGCCGCATACCGCTGCCGTCCAGGCCGCGCCGCGGTCGCGGTCGGCCAGCATCTGGATCTCGTCGATCACCGCCACGTCCACGCGCGTTCTGGGATCAAGCATTTCCACCGTGCTTGCCACATGGGTGGCGCCTTCGGTGATCCTGCGCTCTTCGCCGGTAATCAGGTTGACCTTGAGTTCCTTGCCATGCGGTCTGGCCTCCCGCAGGCGCTCGTAGTTTTCCAGCGCGAGCAGGCGCAAGGGCGCCAGGTACAGTCCGCTCTTTGCCTTGATCAGCGCCTCCATCGCCTGATGGGTCTTGCCGGAATTGGTCGGCCCCAGCAGCGCAATGAAGCGGCGCGGCAGGCGGCGCGCCAGCTCGAAGGAAGCCGGGTATTCGGCCAGGTTGATGCTCTCGCGCGTCAGCGCCGCATGCCGTTCTTCCTGTTGCCGCTCGACGGCGTGTTCGAGGCGTTGCGCGATGCGCTCGAAGACCTGGGGCGCCGGCATCGAGGATGGCGCTTCGGCCAGCGTATTCAGCAAGTCCAGGGGATCGATGCCGGCATCTTCTGCTTCCGCGAAGATCTTGCCGGCGAAGCCGATCACGCTGCGGCGCAACTCTTCCATGGCTTCCGGCTGGGTGCGCTCCCGGATCAGTTCCAACTGGCCTTCCGGGCCGAGCTTGCGCCATTTGGATGGCTTGGCCAGCACACCATGCTTGGGCACCAGCGCATACGGCACCTGCAATCCGCCCACCTCGGCAATGCCCGAAAAGCGCACGACCACGCTGCCTTCCAGCTTGAGCAATTCGGCGCCGAGCTGTTGCGCATACTGTTCGGGCGCTGCGGCTGCTTCGCTGCCGGCGTCGGTGGCATCGGTGGCGTCTATCGGCAGGGAATCGCTGGCGGGAAAAGTGGGGAGCATGTTGAGTATTCGCAGTTCGAAAGTCCGGCAGCCAACGCCTGTTGTCATGGCAATGTGCGCCGCTCTGTTGGTAGCTAGACTACACCGCGTCCGCGGATAAGTCTTCTGTTTTTGGCCGGCCTGGCGGGGGTGTCCTGCACGTTTTTTCTAAACTTTTTGCAAAAAAATGAGCCTTACCTATTTCCGCATTTTCGAAAAATAAAATTTTCTGATCGCATTTCCTATGGCCAGATTGGGACCATTGACTAGCGGTATGGATATGGAGGCCGTGGTGGAGGCCTCGCCGTTTCCCTACGTACTCCTTTCAACCAGTTTTGTCATCCTCGGCGCCAATGAAGCCTACCTTCGGATGACAGGACGTTTGCGGGAAGATATTGTCGGGCGCAATCTGTTTGAAGCCTATCCGCCAGACCCGGGCGACCTGGACAACACGAGTTTTGACGTATTGCATGCATCCTTGTACCGGGCGATCGCCACACGCCAGCCAGACCATCTTGCCGTCGTTCATTACAACATTCCGCGGCAAACGCCGAGCGGCTCGGTATTCGAGGAACGTTACTGGAGTGCCATCCATACCCCGGTTCTCGATGCGCAGGGCGAAGTGGCTTTCCTGATCCAGAACCCGATCGACGTGACGGAACTGGTCAGGCTGCAACAACAGGGGCATGGAAGGCCGGTGCAGGACGACGTCGACTATCAAGTTGCCGGCAGCGTATTCAGCCGCGCGCAAGCACTTGAGGAGGCGAACCGGTTGCTGGACAAGGATCGCGAGCATCTTCTGAACCTGTTCAGGCAGGCGCCCGGTTTTGTCGCAATCGTACGCGGCCCGCAGCATGTGGTCGATGTGGTCAACGAGTCGTTTTATCAACTTGTCGGCCACCGTGACATCATCGGCAAATCAATAAAAGAAGCCTTACCCGAGCTGGAAGGGCAAGGTTACAGTCGCTTGCTTAGCCAGGTTTTCAGGGACGGCAAAGCCTTTGTTGGCCGGCAAATGAAGGTCATGCTGCAGCAGCGGCCGGATGCGCCCCTGAGCGTCAGGTATGTCGACTTCGTATACCAGCCATTTGCCGATTCCCAAAATGAGACCGCAGGCATTTTCATACAAGGTCACGACGTCACCGAACAAAAGCTGGCACAGGATGCGCTCCAGCTGAGCCACGAGCGCTGGAAGCGGGCAGTGGAAGGTACCGGCGATGGCGTCTGGGACTGGGACATGGCTACCGGCGAAGTGGTGTATTCAAGGCGTTTCAGGGAAATGTTCGGTTACAGCGAGCAGGAATTCCCGGACCGGATCGAGGCGTGGACGCGCCGCATCCATCCGGATGATTTGCCCGGCGTCCTGGCCGTGATCGATGCCGGCGAATACAGCAGGGAACCTGTGACCATGGAATATCGCTTTCTGTGCCGCGACGGCAGCTGGAAGTGGGTGCGCTCGCGTGGCGTGGCGGTTGGGCACGACAAAAATGACAGGCCGTCGCGCATGACGGGTACGATTACCGATATCTCGGAGAAACGGGAATCCGAGGACCGCATCTGGTATCAGGCGAACTTCGATGCGCTGACCGGCTTGCCGAACCGGCGGCTGTTTCGTGACAGGCTCGACCAGGAAATCCTGAAGGCGCCACGTTCCGAGCACTCCCTTTGCCTGATGTTCATCGATCTGGACCGGTTCAAGGAAGTCAATGACCTGATGGGGCATGACGCCGGCGACCAGTTGCTGGTGGAAGCGGCAAAGCGCCTCAGCCTATGCGTCAGGTCATCCGATACGGTGGCCCGCCTGGGCGGTGACGAATTCACGGTCATTCTTACCGAGTTGACTGACCTGGCACATGTCGAGGACGTCGCGGAAAAAATTCTGCAACACCTCGCCGAGCCTTTCGTCCTGAACCAGCAGACCGCCTATGTTTCAGGCAGCGTCGGCATCACCCTCTACAATTCGGACGCCTCTACCGCGGAGCAACTCATCAACAATGCCGATCAGGCGATGTATGCGGCCAAGAACGCAGGCCGCAACCAGTTCCGCTACTTCACCCCCTCGATGCAGGAAAAGGCGCATTACCGATTGCGGTTGGCAAACGACTTGCGCGAGGCGCTGGCAGCAGGCCAGCTGGTCGTGCATTACCAGCCGGTCGTGGAACTTGCGACCGGCCATATTGCCAAGGCCGAGGCCCTGTTGCGCTGGAATCATCCTACACTTGGCCAGGTAGAACCGTCCCAGTTCATTCCGATCGCCGAAGAGACCGGCTTGATCAAGGCGATTGGCGACTGGGTATTCCAGCAGGCAGCCGGATGCTCCAGGCAATGGCAGGTCCAGCTGGGCAAAGTCGTGCAAATCAGCGTCAACGCATCGCCCGTGCAGATCCGCTCGACCGAGCCGGGCGTGAACTGGTTGCGCTATCTGGAAATACTGGGTTTGCTGGGCAGCAGCATTGTGGTGGAAATTACCGAAGGCTTGCTGTTGAATCCGTCAGCGACGGTCGCCGGCAAATTGATCGAGTACCGCGATGCCGGCATCCAGGTCGCCATCGACGACTTTGGCACGGGCTACTCATCGATGCAGTACTTGAAGAAATTCGACATCGATTATTTGAAAATCGACAGATCGTTCGTGCGCGACATGATCACCGACGCCAGCGACCGCACCATCATCAAATCGATCATCTTGATGGCCCACGAACTTGGCATGCAAGTCATTGCCGAGGGTATTGAGACCAATGAGCAAAAGGAATGGCTGCGCGCAGCCGGTTGTGATTACGCGCAAGGATTTCTGTTCTCAAAGGCCGTCACCGCAGAATCCTTCCAGCAATTGATGGCACAGGAACCCGCCGGTTAGGCAAAACTCTGCATGCGCCTTCCATGGATGTAATGGATAGTTCAGCTCGGGAAGGGATGCCACCGGAAGGGGCACGCCTGCGCCCAACATCAGTGCAGCGCCCGCCCGCGCAAGCCCCAGGACGGCGCTTGTGCTCCATCATCGCGCCGCCTGCATCGCGCCAAAAAATATAAATCATTTTAAAAACAGTGGCTTAGTCGATAAAGAAGGGCTGGCACGCTACATGCTTTTGTATAAGCAATCGCTTGATCGTGGCAGCGATGGCATTTCCAGATCCATGCTTGCGATTAATTGCGTGATTATTCACGTGATTAATCAGGTGCATAGGGAAGCAAATGCCGCAGCTTAACTAATAGAGGAAGACCAAATGACCGTATTCGTGAAGCGCCTGGATCTGGGCGGCAGTGGTCCCGCAGTCGGGATAAAAGACACCATCGATATCGCCGGCGTACCGACCATGGCGGGCAGCAAGGCGCTGGCGCAGGCCGCGCCCGCCAAAGCGAATGCCGCGGTAGTGGATGGCTTGCTGGCGGCTGGTTACCACATCGCCGGTAAAACCAACATGCATGAACTGGCATTCGGCACCACCGGCATCAACCACTGGACCGGCACGCCGCTCAACTGCAAGTATCCGGCCTACGTCCCCGGCGGCTCGTCGAGCGGCTCCGCGGTTGCCGTGGCTGCCGGCCTGGTCGAAGTCGCCCTCGGCGCCGATACCGGCGGCTCGATCCGCATTCCGGCGGCATGCTGCGGCGTCTATGGCTTCAAGCCGACATTCGGCCGGGTCAGCCGCGATGGCGTCATGCCCGCGCGCAGCAGCCTGGATTGCGTCGGCCCCTTTGCTGCGGATATGCCATCGCTGATCGCCTGCATGCGCGCAATCGACCCGGGCTTTGGCGACTTGCCCGATATCTCGAAAGTGTCGGTCGGTCTGCTCGAAGTGTCTGCCATCGAAGAGATCCGCGACGCCGTCGCGGCGGCCGTCGACCAAAGCGGCCTGTCGACCGGGCGCCTCGCGCTGGAGAAATTCGTCGCGGCCTATGACGCCGGCCTGGTCATCATCAATGCCGAGACCTGGGCCGCCTGCGGCGATCTCGTCGCCACCGGTCTGGTGGGCGAGGATGTGGCGCAGCGCCTGGTTGCGGCATCCCGCACCACCCCGGAGCAAGTCGACGCCGCCGAGCGCGTGCGCCGCGCATTCACTGCAGAAGTCGATGCCGCGCTGGAGAAATTTTCCGTCATCGCACTGCCGACGATGGCCGATGCGCCGCCGCTGCTGGCCTTCGGTGCGGACACCAGCAAGCTGGTCGGCATGACCTCGCTGGTGCGGCCGTTCAATTTGTCGGGGCACCCCGCCCTTTCCATCCCCCTGGCAAGCGCCAGCGATTTTCCCGTGAGCCTGCAGCTGATCGCTGCAAAAGGTAATGACGAATTGCTGTGCGCCGTAGGCAAGCATTTCGCCGATCGTATGAAGCACAACTAACCTAATGTTGGAGGTAACAATGTTGACAAGCCTGAAGTATCCCGCCAGCGACACGGCCGACAGTGCATCCGTCATCCGGATGGACGCACTGCTGAAAGACATCCGCGCGCGCCGCAAGGAATTCGAAGCGCAGAAGTACATTTCGCAAGACATCATCGAAGGCTTCAAGGCACTCGGCGTATACCGCGCGCTGGTGTCGAAGCGCTTCAATGGCGACGAAAAGTCGCCGGCCGAATTCTGCGAGCTGGTGGAAACCATCGCCCATGCCGACGGCTCCGCCGGTTGGGTGGCGAGCTTTGGCCTCGGCAATATCTATCTGGCGGCGCTGCCGCTGGCAACCCTGCAAAAGCTGTATGCCGACGGTCCCGATGTGGTTTTTGCCGGCGGCATTTTCCCGCCGCAGCCTGCCGAGCATGTCGACGGCGGTCTGAAGGTCAATGGCCGCTGGAGCTGGGGCAGCGGTTGCATGGGCGCGCAGGTGATCGGCGTCGGCATCCAGCCGAGGGATGGCGAAAGCCTTGGCTTGCCGCGCATGGCGGTGATGCCGCGCGAAAAGGTGCAGATCGAGCCGAACTGGGATGTCTGCGGTCTGCAGGGCACCGGCAGCCACGACCTGGTCGTCAAGGATGTGGTGGTACCGGAAGAGTGGACTTTCGTGCGCGGCGGCGCGGCTTCCCTGGATACCCCCCTGTACCGCTATCCGACGCTGGCGTTCGCGGCGCAGGTGCTGGCAGTGGTCGGCCTGGGCATCGCCCGTGCCGCGATCGACGAGGTGGTCGGCATGGCGCATGGCCGGGTGTCCGTCACCGGCGCGCCGAACCTGGGCGAGCGCGTCTACGTCCAGCTCGAAGTCGCCAAGATCGAAGCCGAGTTCCGCGCCGCCCGTTCCTGGTTCTATCTGGCCATCGACGATGTCTGGCAGGTGCTGCTGGCAGGCGCAACGCCGACGCACCAGCAAATCAGCATGCTGCGCCTGTCGACCACGCACGCGTCGCGCGTCGCGGCAGACGTCGCCCGCCGCGCGCAAATGCTGAGCGGCACCACCGGCACCTACGAATCGAGCCCGCTGGCCGCACAGGTGCGCGATGCGCAAATGATTACCCAGCACGCCTTCATGGGCGACATCACTTACCAGAATGCCGGCGCCATGCTGTTCGGCCACAAGCCGCTGCCTGGCTACCTGTAACTACATCAACCAAACGGAGCAAGATATGAGCGAAAAGAAACCACTGCGGGTGCTGTTCTGCATCGGCATCAACCAGAATTTCATGGATGCCACTGCCCAGGAGGCGAAGGATGTCTGGGGCGCGTTCAGCGCCATGATGCGCGGCATCGGCGCATTGCCGGGCGTGCGCGTGCTGGGCAACATGGACGATGACCAGATCATGGTCGGCCCCTCCACCAACTGGCCGTGGACAACCTACGTGCTGGCCGATGTGCCCGACATCGAGACCGTCACCGCGGCCTGCAACCTGTTCCGCGTCACCCCCGTCGGCGACGGCACCTACAAGCTGTGGAAATACGGCCGTGTCGAAGCCCGCATCGGCCGCGAGCTGGTGATTCCAGCGTAACGGAGCCGGCCATGAAGAATCGACGCCGCCGCCTGTCCGGCAAAAGCCTTGCCGGACGCACTGAGGCACGGCTTGCCCGCTTCGAGGACGCGCATGCGATCCGCGCCTGCATGAACCGCTACATGGTGCTGTGCGACGCGCTGGCCGCCGGCAGTCCGCTGGAGGAACTGGTGGGCCTGTTCACCGGCGCGGCGATCTGGGAAGGCATCGGCGAGAAGTACCGTGGCGCCTTCGGCCGCATCGAGGGGCGCGACGCGTTGCGCACGATGTTTGCGAAGTACATGGTCGAGCCGTCGCATTTCGCCGTCAACGTGCACTTCCTGACGTCCGAGCTGATCGACGTGCACGCTGCGGCGCAGGCGCGCGGCAGCTGGGTGATGCTGCAGACATCGACCTTCGCCGCCGGCGCCTCGCACCTCAACGCGGCGCGGCTCACCGTCGATTTCAGGAAGGAAGGGAAGGTCTGGCGCATGGCGCACTTCCGTACCGAGAACCTCTTCAGCCGCCCGGTCGATGCCTGGAACAGGCCGGACCCGCTGCCCGTGCCAGGAAATGAATGATTTACGCGTAACGCCTATCAAGCAAAAGGAATTCAACATGACGAGCAAGACTGAAGCCGCCGCCCTGGCGCTCACCCTCCGCGACCGCGTGCAAAGCGACCGCGTGCATACTTCCCTCTATACCGATCCGGCCATCTTCGACCAGGAGATGGACAAGATCTTTTCCAGCACCTGGGTGTGGGTGGCCCATGCCAGCGAAATTCCGGAAGCGGGCAGCTACAAGAATACCTATATCGGCAAGCAGCCGGTCATCGTGGTGCGCGACCGCAAGCAAAAGGTCCACGTGCTGCTGAACCGCTGCCGCCATCGCGGCGCCACGGTCTGCGAAGACAAGAAAGGCAAGACCAACAGCTTCGTCTGTCCCTATCACGGCTGGAGCTACTCGCTGGACGGCGCGCTGCGCGGCGTGCCGCATCCGGAAAGCTATGCCGACATGCTGGACAAGGCCGAGCTGCCGCTGGTGAGCCTGCGCGTCGAAGAATATGCCGGCATGCTGTTTGCGACCTTCAAGGACGACATCGAACCGCTGGTCGATTACCTCGGCCCGGCGCGGAAATGGATGGACCTGTTCATGAAGCAGGGCGCGGGCTTTCCGATCAAGGTGCAGGGCGAGCATCGCTTCCGCTTTCCCGGCAACTGGAAAATCCAGCTGGAGAACACCACCGATGCCTACCACTTCCCGCTGGTGCACAAATCCTTCCTGTCTTCGGTCGACAAGCAGACCGAAGAAATGCTCGATTTCGTCGATGGCGCCGGCTACGTCGAAGACCTGGGCAATGGCCACAGCGTGATGGTGATGATCCCCGACCTGGTGGATCTGGAAGCCAATCTGGATGCGCCGATCCCGGAGCGCTTTGCCGCGCTGGCCGATGAACTGCGTGCCGAGAAATTGCCGGGGGACCAGGTGCGCCGCATCGTTCGCGCCGTCGGCGGCTCGGGTTTTAACCTCAACCTGTTCCCCAACATTGCCTGCTCGATGGCGTTCTTCCGGGTTCTGCAGCCGGTATCGGTGAATGAAACGGAGATTCACCATGCCGTCATCACCATGGACGGCGGCCCGCAGGCCGCCAACCAGGCGCGCCTGCGCATGCACGAACATTTCCAGGGACCGATGGGCTTCGGCACGCCGGACGACTCGGAAGCCTGGGAGCGCGTGCAGAAAGGCGCGACTGCCGGCAAGGACCTCTGGATCATGCTCAATCGCGGACTGGCTGGCGAAAAGCCCACGGCCGACGGCCTCGTCAGCGATGTGAGCGCCGAAACCGGCATGCGCGCTGCCTACCAGCAGTGGAAAAAACTGATGACTGCCTGACCAGGAGAACCCAACATGCATACCGAACTAATCACCCAAGCAAGCGCCTTCATCTGGCAGGAAGCCGACATGCTCGACCACGGCGAATATCCGCAGTGGCTGGCTTCCTGGACTGCGGATGGCCTCTACATCGTGCCGATCGACCCGACTGAAACCGATCTGGCCAACACGCTCAATTACGCCTACGACAATGCCGCCATGCGCGCCAAGCGCGTCGCGCGCCTTGGCAGCGGCGAGTCGATCTCCACTTCGCCGGTGCCGCGCACGGTGCGCGCGGTGTCGCGCTTTCGCATCCTGTCGGATGACGGCAGCAAGATTGTGGTGCGCTGCGCCCAGGACCTGCGCGAGTTCCGCAAGGATGTGCTCAAGCATTACACCGCGGATGTCACTTACGAACTGGTGCGCGATGGCGGCAGCTTTCTGATCGACAGCAAGGTCATCCGTCTCATCAACTCTACCGATACGCTGCATGGCATCGGCTACATCCTCTAAGGAGCTGCATATGTCGCAAGTTGCTCTCGTTACCGGTGCGGCCCAAGGGCTGGGCAACATCATCGCCGGCCAGCTCCATGCAGCAGGCTTCAGGGTGGTGATCACCGACCGCACCGAGGCATCGGCGCGCGAGGCTGCCGATCGCCTCGATGCCAGCGGCGCCACAGCGATGGCGCTCAAGCTCGATGTGAAGCGCAAGGAAGATTTCGAAGCGGCCCTGGCTGCGGTGGTGCGGCAGTGGGGCGGCCTGCAAGTCGCCGTCAACAACGCCGCCATGACGCCGACGACGCCGGTGATGCAGATCAGCGCCGACGAATTTGATGAAGTCATCGCGGTCAATCAGCGCGGCACGCTGTTCGGCTGCCAGGTGTTCGGCGCCCACATGGCGGCCGCAGGCTATGGCCGCATCGTCAATCTCGCCTCGCTGGCGGGGCAGAACGGCGGCACCGCATCGGGCGCGCACTATGCCTCTTCCAAGGGCGCGATCCTGGTCCTCAACAAGATCTTCGCGCGCGAGCTGGCGGCGTCGAATGTGACGGTCAATGCCGTCGCGCCAGGTCCGATGGACTTGCCGTCGGTGCGCGCAGCGGTGCCGCCCGAGCGGCTTGAAAAAATCATCGAGACGATTCCGGTGCGCCGCCTTGGCAATCCGACATTCGTCGCCGATCTCGTGGTCAAGCTTGCTTCTCCCGACGCCGATTTCACCACCGGGGCGACCTGGGACGTGAATGGCGGGATATTCATGCGATGAGCCGACGCTGCGCATCCGCACCCACACTGAAACTGGCTCACCAGGACATCTTATGACTGAGGAAACCATCAAAGTCGTCGTACAGCGACGCCAGGAGCAAGGCAATCGTGTGCTTGTTCTTGATCTGGTCGATGCGGCCGGCGGCGAGCTGCCGCCGTTCGAGGCCGGCGCCCACGTCGACCTGCATCTGGGCGACGGACTGGTGCGCCAGTACTCCCTGGCGGGCGACCCCGGCGAGCGTGCTTCTTACCGCCTGGGCATCCTGAAGGACCCGAATTCGCGCGGCGGCTCGGTTGCGGCCCACGCCATGCTGCAGGAAGGCAGCGAGATTCGCATCGGTGCGCCGCGCAACCACTTCCCGCTGCAGATGGGGGCGCTGCGCACGGTGCTGGTCGGCGGCGGCATCGGCATCACGCCGATGATCGCCATGGCCCATGCGCTGCACAACGCCGGCAAGGATTTCGATTTGTATTATTGCGGCCGCTCGCGCGCCGCCTGCGCCTTCCTCGACGAGTTGCTCGCAGGGCCGTTCGGTGCGCGCGTGCATCCGCATTGCAGCGACGAAGCCGGGGGCCAGCGGCTCGATCTTGCCGCCGCGCTGGGCAAGGGCGTGCCGGGCACGCATGTCTATGTCTGCGGCCCCGCCGGCTTCATGGACTGGGTGACCGGCGAGAGCGCCGCGCTCGGCTTTGCGCCGGCGCAGATTCACCAGGAGTACTTCCAGGTCGATACCGACGCCAGCGGCGCGGCGTTTGACGTCATTGCCAAAAAGAGCGGCAAGACCGTGCGCGTGGAGGAAGGCAAGAGCATCGTAGATGCCCTGGCCAGCGTGGGCATCAAGGTCAACGTCTCGTGCGAGCAGGGCGTCTGCGGCACCTGCCTGTGCAATGTGCTCGAGGGCGTGCCAGACCATCGGGACGTGTTCCTCACCGAGGAAGAAAAGGTAGACAACGACCAGATCCTGCTGTGTTGCTCGCGCGCGAAAAGCGACACGCTGGTGCTGGATATCTGAGGTCGCGGCGCGACCATAAAGGAGAAAATCATGGTGGATCTCACTTCTTTCCGCGATGGCATGGCGCTGCTGGCCGGCGCTGTCAATGTCATCACGACTGATGGACCGCAGGGCTTCGGCGGCTTTACCGCCACGGCCGTGTGCAGCGTGACCGACCAGCCGCCGACCCTGCTGGTGTGCATGAACCGTTCGTCCTTTGCCCATCCGATTTTTACCGGCAATGGCGCACTGTGCGTGAATGTGCTGGGCGCCGATCAACAGGGCGCATCGACGCTTTTCGCCGACCGCAACGTCACGATGGCCGAGCGCTTCGCGCGCATCGCCTGGAGCCGCCTGGCGACGGGCAGTCCGCTGATCGATGGTGCTCTGGTCAGCTTCGACTGCGCCATCGCCCAGACCAGCGAAGCGGGTTCGCACAGCATCTTCCTGTGCGAGGTCAAGGGCATCCGGCTGAGCGATCCGCGTGGCGGCCTGGTGTATTTCAACCGCAACTATCACGGCGTCGGCGACGCCGCGCTGTTGCAAGCCCGTTAAGGACGCCGGTATGCCCAATCTGAACGTCTATCTGGTGGACGGCTTTACCGTCGCGCAGAAAGCCCGGCTGCTGCAGGGCATGACGGACGCCGTCGTCAGCAGTCTTGGCGCGCCTATTTCTTCCGTGCGCATCTTCCTGATCGAACTGCCGAAGGCGCACATCTGCGTGGCCGGCACGACCTTGCTGGCAGCGGAACAGGCGGGCAATCCGGCGCCGCATGGCGGGCCCACCGTGCATGTGTTCCTGATTGCCGGGCGCAGCAATGCGCAGAAGGAAGCGCTGATCGCCAGTCTCGCGCGGGTGATCGAAGAAACCATCGCGATACCGGCCGACCCGGTGCGCATCATGTTCTTCGATGTTGCCAATACCGACTTCGGCATGCAGGGAGTCACGGCAAAGTCGCTCGGGCGTTAATGCGCTGTCTGGTGCAAGACGGCACAAGCGCAGCGCTCTTCTCCGCCTGAACGCACTGATTTCGTGCAATTGCCGCCCTGTTTCATGAATTACGCTGGCACGATAAATGCTGATATGAAGAAGCGCCGGCGCGATGAGCGCTGGCAAAAAATGGTGAAAATTTTTTGGCCATAAACATGAATATTCACGTGAATTAAAACGTGAATAAGGCAACAAGAAAACGCTCCTCCGGGAGGCATGTCGTCATCAGTAGTTCAGTGCATTCAATCATTTTTGGAAGGTGGAATATCATGAAACTCAAATATCTGGCTGGTTCCTTGTTGGTGGGTGCGTTGGCGATCAATAGCGCGCATGCGCAGATCAAGGTCGGCGTGGTGTCGTCGTCGACCGGTCCGATCGCCATGATCGGCATTCCGCAAAAGAACTCGGTGGCGCTGATGCCGACCAAAATCGGCGGTCAGACGGTGGAATACATCGCGCTTGACGACGGCAGCGATCCAACCGCTTCGGTGGTGGCGGTCAAGAAGCTCATCAGCGAGCACAATGTCGACGTCATTGTCGGGCCATCCGGTTCCCCCAACGCGATGGGCGTGATCCAGTTCGCGGCCGAGTCCGGCGTTCCCCTGCTGGCGCCGGTGGGCACGGCATCGGTCGTGCTGCCGATGAACGCACAAAAGAAATGGGTATTCAAGACCACCCAGAATGACGAAATCATCGCCGAGGCGCTGCTGGGCCACATGGCAAAAACCGGCGTGAAGACGCTTGGCTTTATCGGCACCGCCGATCCCTATGGTGAAAACTGGATCAAGGTCGTCACGGCCGGCGCCGAAAAGAAGGGCATCAAGGTCGTCGCCAGCGAACGCTTCCAGCGCCAGGATACTTCCGTGGCAGCGCAGGCGCTCAAGCTGATGGTCGCCAAGCCGGATGCCGTGCTCATCGCCGCGCCGGGTGCGCCGGCCGTGCTGCCGCAGCTGGCGCTGGCCGACCGCGGCTACAAGGGCAAGTATTACCAGACCCATGGCGCTGCCCTGCCGGATTTCCTCAAGCTCGGCGGCAAGAAGGTCGAAGGCACGATCCTCGCGGCGAGCCTGATGCTGGTGCTCGATCAGGTGCCTGATGCACACCCGTCGAAGAAGGTCGCGAAAGACTACATCGCCGCCTATGAAAAAGCCTACGGCAGCGTGCCGGCGACATTCGGCGCCAATGTGTTCGACGCCGGACTCCTGCTGAACAAGGCGATTCCGCTGGCGCTCGCCAAAGGCAAGCCGGGTACGCCGGAATTCCGTGCCGCCGTGCGCGACGCGCTGGAGCAGACCCGCGAAATGGCAGCGACCCAGGGTGTCTACAACATGACAGTGGCCGATCACAGCGGTTTCGATGAACGCGGCCGCGAATTGATCACCGTGTCGAACGGCACCTGGAAGTTGTTGAAGTAAGCGACGCCGGGGCTATCGGCCCCGGTCGGCATACGCAGTAAAGCCGTGGCGGATTGGCGCAGGCCGGTCCGCCTGGCGGAGGAGTTTTCATGGATGTACAGATTGCATTGATGTTGGGCCAGGATGGCCTGATTAATGGCGCCATTTACGCGCTGCTGGCACTGGCGCTCGTGCTGGTGTTTGCGGTGACACGGGTCATGTTCATTCCGCAAGGCGAGTTCGTGGCCTATGGCGCGCTGACGCTGGCGATGCTGCAAGCGGGCGCTGTGCCGGCGACGGTGTGGCTGTTGCTGGGGATGGGCGTGCTGGTCGCGCTGATCGATGGCAGTGCCGCGCTGAAGGCCGGCCAGTCGCGGCGCCTGCTTGGCACGTTGGGCTGGAATGTCGCCTATCCGCTCGGCCTGGCGGCGCTGCTGATGCTGCTCCCCGTAAAAGAGCTGCCCATGCTGCTCCAGGTGGCATTGGCGCTGGCGATCGTGGTGCCGATGGGGCCGTCGATCTACCGCCTGGTGTACCAGCCCATCGCCTCGGCGTCTGTGCTGATCCTGCTGATCGTCTCGGTCGCCGTGCACTTCGCGCTGGTCGGGCTGGGCCTGGTGTTCTTTGGCGCCGAAGGCCAGCGCACGCCGGCATTCAGCGATGCCAGCTTCGAGCTCGGGCCGCTGATGGTGTCCGGCCAGACGATTACGGTGCTGGTGGTGTCGCTGCTGCTGATCATCGGACTGTATCAGTTCTTCGAGCGCACCCTGTATGGCAAGGCCCTGCGTGCCACCGCGATCAACCGCGTCGGCGCGCGTCTGATGGGGATTTCCCCCAATCTGGCCGGCAAGCTCACCTTCTTCCTGGCCACCCTGATCGGCGCGCTCTCGGGCGTGCTGATCGCCCCGATCACCACGATCTATTACGACTCGGGCTTCCTGATCGCGCTTAAAGGATTCGTCGCCGCCATCATCGGCGGCCTGGCCAGCTATCCGATCGCCGCCGCCGGCGCCGTGGTGGTGGGTCTGCTCGAATCCTTTTCCTCGTTCTGGGCCAGCGAGTACAAGGAAGTCATTGTGTTTACCCTGATCATTCCCGTGCTGCTGTGGCGCTCGCTCACCAGCCGTCACGTGGAGGAGGAAGAATGAGAACCGACCGTATCCTGCTGGGCGCCTTCCTCGCCTTGCTGCTCGTCCTGCCGGCGCTGCTGTCGCCTTACTACGTCACGCTGCTCAACTATATCGGCCTGTATGCGATGGTGGCCCTCGGCCTGGTGCTGCTGACCGGTGTCGGCGGCCTCACCAGCTTCGGCCAGGCGGCCTTCGTCGGCCTCGGCGCCTACACCACGGCGGCCCTGACGACTGCCACGAGCCTGCCGGGATGGCTGGCCTGGGCCGGCGGTTCTCCCTGGCTTGCGCTGGTCGTCGGCCTTGTCTTCACCGCGGCAGTGGCGTTCATCCTGGGCGCCCTCACGCTGAGGCTTTCCGGCCATTTCCTGCCGCTGGGGACGATTGCCTGGGGCATCAGTCTGTATTTCCTGTTCGGCACCCTCGAAAGCCTTGGCGGCCACACCGGCATGAATGGCATACCGCCGATCTCGCTGTTCGGCTGGGTCATGGATGAAGGCGGCGAAATCTATTACCTCATCTGGGCGTTCCTGCTGGTGGCGGTGTTTACCACGCAGAACCTGCTCGATTCCCGCGAAGGGCGCGCCATCCGTGCCTTGAAGGGCGGCCGGGTCATGGCCGAAGCCATGGGCGTCAATACCACCCGCTCGCGCATGATCATTTTCGTCATCGCCGCCCTGCACGCCTGTGCTTCCGGCTGGCTGTACGCCCACATGCAGCGCTTCGTGAACCCGACGCCGTTCGGCGTGCACATCGGTATCGAGTATCTGTTCATGGCGGTGGTGGGCGGCGCCGGCCACGTCTGGGGCGCGCTGCTCGGCGCCGGCCTGATCACCGTGCTCAAGCAATGGTTGCAGGACATCCTGCCGCAGCTGTTCGGCGCCAGTGGCAATTTCGAAGTGATCGTGTTCGGCATCATGATGATCCTCGTGCTGCAACGGGCCCGCAATGGCCTGTGGCCTATCCTCGCCAGGATCATGCCGGTCAAACCGGTGCGCAAGACGATTGATCTTGCTGCCGAGGCCTTGCCGCGGCGCGAACTGCCCGCGGCCGGCGAACTCATCCTCGAAGCCAGGAACGTCACCCGCAAATTCGGCGGCCTGGTCGCCAACAACGACATGAGTCTGCAGGTCCTGGCGGGCGAGATCCTGGCGCTGATCGGCCCCAATGGCGCCGGCAAAAGCACGATGTTCAACCAGCTCTCCGGCGTGGACACGCCCACCTCCGGTGAAGTGCTGTTCATGGGTAAACCGGTCGCTGGTCGCGACTCGCGCGAGATCGCCAGGATGGGCATGAGCCGCACCTTCCAGCACGTCAAGCTGCTGCCGACCATGAGCGTGCTGGAGAACGTCGCCATCGGTGCGCATCTGCGCAGCGGCAAGGGCGTGTTCAGTTCGGCCTGGCGCCTGGATCGCGTGGAGGAAGCCCGTTTGCTGAAGGAGGCGGCTTACCAGATCGAGCGTGTCGGACTGAAGGAACACATGTACGACGAGGCCGGCAGCCTCGCACTGGGCAAGCAGCGCATCCTCGAGATTGCGCGGGCGCTCTGTTCCGACCCCTGCCTGTTGCTGCTGGATGAGCCCGCCGCCGGCCTGCGCTTCAAGGAAAAGGAGGCGCTCGGCGACTTGCTCAAAAAGCTGCGCGCCGAAGGCATGGCGATCCTGATCGTCGAACACGACATGGACTTTGTCATGGGCCTGGTGGACCGTGTGGTGGTGATGGAATTTGGCCAGAAGATCGCCGAGGGGCTTCCTGACGAAGTGCAGAAAGACCCGGCGGTGCTTGAGGCTTACCTCGGAGGGGTAGAGTGATGAAACGTGATGACGAAAACATGATGGCGAATGCCCCGGCGAACTGTGTCCTCGAAGTGAAGGACCTGTGCGTCTCCTATGGCAAGGTCGAGGCGCTCACCAACGCCAGCCTGACCGTCGGCCAGGGGCAGATCGTCACGGTGATCGGGCCGAACGGCGCCGGCAAGACCACCATGCTGTCGGCGATCATGGGCGTGCTCGGCTCCAGCGGCAAGGTGGGTTTCGACGGCACCATCGAGAGCGTGCCGGAAGTCGAGCGCATGGTGGCGCGCGGCATGAACCTGGTGCCGGAAAAGCGCGAACTTTTCGGCGAGATGAGCGTCGAGGACAATCTCGTGTTGGGCGCCTTCCAGCGCTACCGCATGGGCAAGCGCGACCAGGCGCAGACGCTCGAAGAAGTCTATTCGCTCTTTCCGCGCCTGAAAGAGCGGCGTGGCCAGTTGTCGGGCACCTTGTCCGGCGGCGAACGGCAGATGCTGGCGGTCGGCCGTGCGCTGATGGCCAAGCCAAAATTGCTGATGCTCGACGAACCCAGCCTCGGCCTGGCGCCGCTGATCGTGCGCGAGATTTTCCGCATCATCGCCGACCTCAGAAAACTTGGGGTATCGATCCTGCTGGTGGAGCAGAACGCGCGCGCCGCGCTGCAGGTGGCCGACTACGCCTATGTGCTCGAAACCGGCCAGATCGCCATGCAGGGTCCGGCCCATCAGCTTGCCGACGATCCGCGCGTGATCGAAGCCTACCTTGGACTGGGCGGCAAGCATCAGGCGATGTTGTCGACCTGAACCGATGTTCTTCGCGAATAGCCGACTACGCTATACTTTTAGAAAGCGCAGCCGCGAAAAAAGGAAATCTGAATGGTCACGTCTTCCAGAAAAAATAGCCGGTTCTTGCCCGATAGCGAGGAATTCAATTACGAGGAATTCCCGTTTTACTGGCTTGCGCGCGTGCATGCCATTTATATGCTGGAAATGGAAAAGGTGCTCAAGCGACTGGGAACCGATGTGCCGACGCGGCGTGTGCTGTTGACGCTCAAGCTGCACGGCACGGCCAGCGTTTCGGAATTGGCCACGCACGCGGTGAACAAGATGTCGACCATCACGCGCATTGTGCAACGCATGCGCGACGAAGGCCTGGTTGAAACCAGCACCAATCCTGATGATGCGCGTATCACCGACGTGTCGATGACCAGGAAGGGCGAGGAACTCGCTGCGTTGATCGAGCAGGTAACGCAGAAAATTGTCATCAAGGGTTACCAGGGACTGAGTGGTGCACAGCTGGAAAATTTCATGAAGACATTGCAGGTTATTTTCCACAATTTCTCTGACAACTAGCGCTGCAAAAGCAGTCAGCCTGGTGCTGCCTATCGGCATAAATCTGCGCCGATAGCCCCTGAATTAAAAATCAAAACGTCCGTTCGCGTGGCTTCCTTTCTTGTCCCTTTCCTTCTTGGTGCGCCACTAACTGGAAAACTGCATTTCCATCAGATGTCGCACTATAAACGTGCCAATTACACTCTCAATCCAGCTTATTGGCTGGCATGTGAATTGCAATAACGAAATATCAAAACAGATTTTTTAACTGGTTTGATTTGGCAAACGCAACTGCCAGTAATTGATGCAATTTTTTGTAATCGTCAAAGCCGTCAATATATTTTTAGCAGTGAACATGTTGAGAAATTTTTGTAACGAGTGCGATCTGCACAACTGCAATATATCCCCGCGTGACCTTGCCGGCGGCACCCATCACTTCTGCTGCACAACCTAATCTTCACTTAATAAATTTCGGAGTAATTCGCATGAAAAAATCCTTGCTCGCGCTCGCCGTTCTGGGCGCTTTCGCTACCGTTGCACAGGCACAAACCAACGTCTCGATTGGCGGCGTGATCCAGGCCAACCTGAAGAGCTACAAAGTCAGCAGCACCACTCGCGTTGCCAAGAACGAAGTGCGTGTTGATGATGACTACAATTCACGTTTCTGGTTGACCGGCACCGAAGATCTGGGTGGCGGCCTGTCTGCGCTGTTTTACGTTGAAAACCGTTTCAACACCGACCAGCGTCAATCGACGGGTCTTGCCGCGGGTGCCGGCCTGGCCGACGGCGACACCTACGTCGGCCTCAAGGGTGGCTTCGGTCAACTCACCCTCGGCAAGCACTCCTGGATGTCGGTGCAAGGATTGACCACCGAGTGGGTGTCGGCTTCCGGTAACCTGTCTGCCATGCCGAGTGGCATGCTCACCACGTTCAATATCATGGACCAGGCTGCCGGCAACATGGATGTCAGCCGTCGCGTCAACTCGATCACCTACCGTACGCCAGTCATCAGCGGCTTCAGCGGCACGGTCGGCGTGTCGAGCGCTTCGGCTGGTGCTGAAGGCGTAATCACCCCGGGCAACACCAAGTACAACGACGGCCATGAATACTTCCTGCAGGGCGGTTACAACAATGGCCCGCTGGCTCTGGGTTTGGCTTACCGCGATTTCACGGCCGAAGGCCGCGCAGCCGGCGCAAACGATGACCGGCAATTGCGCTTCACGGGGTCTTACCAGTTTAACGGCTTCAAGGTGGGCCTGATCGCAGACCGCGCCAGCCGTGAAGCCGTGGCTGGCCGCAAGTCTTCCCGTACTGCATGGTCGATCCCGGTCAGCTATGCTTTTGGCAACAGCACCATCCTGGCCAGCTTTGCCAAAGCTGGCGACCTTTCCGCCGGCAACGCCAACCTGGCTGCCAACACGGGCAACAACTCGGGCGCCAAGATGTACACACTGGGCTACGATTACGCCTTGTCCAAGCGGACCAACGTCGGCGTGTTCTACAGCCGTCTGGACAACGACGCCCGCGGCATCTACCAACCGTTCCTGGCGGGGACATCCTTCACAGGTTCGGCGTTGCAGGCTGGTGAAACCGCTTCGACATTTGCACTGGGCGTGAAACACACCTTCTGATTTTCCGGGGCTTTGCCCCGACAGGCGATTGTCGTAGTTCGACAAGAAACGGGCGCTTCATTTCAGCGCCCGTTTTTATTTTCATAACGCTATCGACGTCAATGCGCTTTATTTCCGAAACGCCTTCGGATTCGACTTGTTGCGCTGTTCGTAAATCGTCTTTGCATCCAGTTCCGCACGCTCTTGCGTGCGCATCTCCGGATGGTCGTCGTGCAGGCTGAAAAAATCCGCCGCCTGCGCGCGCACCACAAACTTCACCGCATCGGCTTCAGTCACTTCGTACTTTTCGTAAATCAGCGTTGTCACTTCATCCAGGTATTCTTCATAGGTCATGGTCATTGCATTACTCCAATTCAATAATCGTGTTGCGCATTGCTGCCGTATTGCTGCATCTCCCGCCATTTTGAACCATATCGCCACCTCGCATGCAGTGTTTTGCATTGCCCAATCGCCATCAACTGAAATTGCCGGTTGTGGAAAACCCCAATGCGCTGTATTATTCGCCCCGCGGGGTGGAGCAGTCTGGCAGCTCGTCGGGCTCATAACCCGAAGGTCGTAGGTTCAAATCCTGCCCCCGCAACCAGATAAAGTACGAGCCCGACCAGCCAGTCGGGCTTTTTGTTTTCTGGCGCCAGAATCCTGCCCTTGGGGCCAGCCTGCTAGACTGTCTTACCCTCACACCGGGAAGCATCCTCATGAATGACACCGCATTTGCCAGCCTGCCGCTGGCGCCGGCCCTCTTGGCCAATCTCGAATCGCTCGGCTACCACGAGATGACGCCGATCCAGGCGCAAACCCTGCCGGTGGCGCTGGAAGGCCGCGACCTCATCGCCCAGGCCAAGACCGGCAGCGGCAAGACCGCCGCCTTCGGCATCAGCATCCTCAGCAAGCTCAACCCCACCTGGTTTGCCATCCAGGGGCTGGTGATGTGCCCGACGCGCGAGCTGGCCGACCAGGTCGCCAACGAGCTGCGCCGGCTGGCGCGCTGTGCCGACAACATCAAGGTGCTGACGCTGTGCGGCGGCGCGCCGATGCGCCCGCAGATCGCCTCGCTGGAGCATGGCGCGCATATCGTCGTCGGCACGCCGGGGCGCATCCGCGACCACCTCGGGCGCGGCAGCATCAACCTGGGCACCGTGCAGACGCTGGTGCTCGACGAAGCCGACCGCATGGTCGACATGGGCTTTCAGGAAGAAATCGCCGGTATCGTCAGCGCCTGCCCGGCGCGCCGCCAGACCCTGCTGTTTTCCGCCACCTACCCGGACGATATCCGCAAGGTGAGCAGCCCCTTCCTGCGTGAGCCGGTCGAGGTCGCGGCAGAGGTGCAGCACGAGGCCGGCAAGATCGAGCAGCGCTTTTACGAAATCGGCTATGAAGACCGCAACGCCGCTGTGGCGCGCCTGCTGCGCCACTACAAGCCGGTGTCGACCATCGCCTTCTGCAATACCAAGATCCATTGCCGCGAACTGGCCGATGAATTGCAGGAACAGGGCTTTTCCGCGCTGGCGCTGCATGGCGACCTGGAGCAGCGCGAGCGCGATGAAATCCTCGTGCTGTTCGCTAACCGCAGCTGCTCGGTGCTGGTGGCAACCGACGTTGCCGCGCGCGGGCTGGATATCCAGTCCCTGAGCGCGGTGATCAATGTCGATGTATCGAAAGACACCGAAGTGCACGTGCACCGCATCGGCCGCACCGGCCGCGGCCAGGAAAAGGGCCTGGCGCTGTCGCTGTGCGCGCCGAATGAAAAGAAGTGGGTCAAGCTGATCGAGGAATACCAGAACCAGCCGGCCGAGTGGCATGAACTGGCCGAGCTCGAGGCGGGCCAGGGCCGGGCCTTGCAGGCGCCGATGGTGACGCTGTGCATCCAGGGCGGCAAGAAAGACAAGCTGCGCCCGGGCGACCTGCTCGGCGCCCTGACCGGCGACGCCGGCCTGACCAAGGAACAGGTCGGCAAGATCAACGTGTTCGAATTCAGCACCTACGTGGCGCTGGACCGGCACATTGCCGAGCAGGCTTACCAGCGCCTTTCCAGCGGCAACATCAAGGGCCGCAATTTCAAGATGCGCTTCATCACGATCTAGACCGCGATTACAGGCCGCACCGACCGATGGCAATGAACCAGACCGAAAATTCCCATGGCATGCTGCTGTGGCTGGTAGCCGTCGGCTTTTTCATGCAGACGCTGGACGCCACCATCGTCAACACGGCCTTGCCGGCGATGGCGCAAAGCCTCGGCGAAAGCCCGCTGCGCATGCAGTCGGTCATCATTGCCTATTCACTGGCCATGGCGACATTGATTCCGGCCTCGGGCTGGATTGCCGACCGCTTCGGCACGCGTCGTGTCTATCTCGGCGCCCTCTCACTGTTTACCATCGGCTCGCTGTTGTGCGCCTATGCGCCGTCGTTGTCATGGCTGACTGCAGCGCGTGCCATCCAGGGCGCCGGCGGCGCGATGCTCATGCCGGTGGGGCGTTTGTCTGTCTTGCGCGCTTTCCCGCGGGAGAAATTCCTGCCGGCGATGGCTTTCGTTGCCGTGCCGGGCCTCATCGGCCCCCTGCTCGGACCGACCTTGGGCGGCTGGCTGGTCGAATTCGCTTCGTGGCACTGGATATTCCTGATCAATATTCCCATTGGCGTGCTCGGCGGATTCGCGGCGATGGCCCTGATGCCGGACTTCCGCGCCGACATCGTCGAGCGCTTCGACCTTGCCGGTTATGTGCTGCTGGCGGCGAGCATGGTCATGATTTCGCTGGCGCTCGATGGCATGGCGGACATGCGCATGCGCCAGGCCATCGTCCTGGTGCTGATCATCTTCGGGCTGGTGTGTCTGGCGGCTTACTGGTTGCGTGCAGTGCGCCATCCGGCGCCGCTGTTTCCTCTGAACCTGTTCAAGGTCAATTCATTCAGCGTCGGTGCCATCGGCAACCTGTTCTCGCGCATCGGCAGCAGCAGCATGCCCTTCATGATCCCGTTGCTGTTACAGGTCAATCTCGGCTATTCCGCTTTCCACGCCGGCATGATGATGATCCCGGTTGCCATCGGCGGCATGCTGGTCAAGCGTATCGCCGCGCCTTTGGTCAAGAGCGCAGGCTACCGCAAGGTGTTGATCGCCAATACGCTCCTGATGGGGACCTTGATGGCCAGCTTCGCGCTGTTCTCGGAAAGCATGCCGCTCTGGCTGCGCATCCTGCAGCTCGGGGTTTTCGGCGCCATCAATTCGCTGCAGTTCTCGGCGATGAATGCGGTGACGCTGAAGGATTTGCCCGCGCCGCTGGCCAGCAGCGGCAACAGCCTGCATTCCATGATACAGATGCTTTCCATGAGCCTGGGGGTGGCCGCCGCCGGTGGCCTGCTGGCGGCGTTCAGCACCGTCCTGGACACGTCGCCCGCGGGGTCGGCGCTGCCGGCGTTTCAGGCGAGCTTCGTTTGCATGGGATTGATCACGGCTTGCTCGGCCTGGGTGTTCTGGCAGTTGCCGCCGGACGCCGGCCCGGGAGCAGCGTCCGGCACCGCACATGACGCCGAGCTTGCCTGATCAGCCGGCCGCCTGGCCGTGCGTGTATGCCAGCATTTTCCAGCTCACGCCCAGGCGCACATCGGTTTTCAGGGCCACCAGCTGGCGCGACAGCTCCAGCGCGGCGCGTTCCTTGCGCAGCCTTTCCCCCAGCGGATTCATGAGGATGCCGGCGCCCGCCAGCACCTTGTCCAGGCTGCCGTAATTCTGCAGCAGCCTGGCCGCCGTCTTGGCGCCGACCTTGGAAACGCCTGGAATGTTGTCGGAGGGCTCGCCCGCCAGCGCCAGCAGGTCCGGCAACAGTTCCGGCGGCACATCAAATTTTTTCTCCACCCATGCCCGGTCGTGCCACTCCCCCTTGAAGTGGTCCCACAGCAGCGCCCCCTGCGCGATCAGGCAATGCAGATCCTTGTCGGTCGAGGCGATGATCGCGTCGCCGCGGCCTTCCTGGAGCCAGCGCAGGATGACCGTGCCGATCACGTCCTTGGCGGCCACTTCCGGCACCGCGATGATTTTCAGGCCGAGCGCCCCCAGCTGCGCGCAAAAGCCCGGCAGGCGCTCGCGCAATTCCTCCGGCAGCGGCCCGTGGTTGGCGCGGTAGCCGGGATGGAGGTCGTGGCGCCAGGTGTGCGCGGCATGACCGTCGTGATCGAAGGCGCACAATACGTGCGTCGGCTGGTGCGTAGCCAGCAGGCGCCGGAACGACGACAGCGCATGCCGCAGCGCCGCCTCCGCCTTGTCCGCTGGTTCGGCCTCGTCATTGGCTTCATAGATGCGCCGGACGATGTGCATGCCGTCGATGGCGAGCAGTTTTGCCATGATGGGTGTGGCTTGCTTATTCCGATGCCGTCAGGCGGATCGTGTACTGGCCGCTTTTTTCATCACGCGTCATCGTCAGCAGCTTGCGCTTTTCGGCATCCTCGACCAGCTCCTTGAAGGAGCGGTAGCCAAAGGCCGATTCATTGAAGCCGGGCCGGCGGCGCTGCATGGTGGACTTGACCATCGAACCCCAGATCTTTTCATCGGAGCCGCGTTCGACGATGAGGGCATCCACGGTTTCGACCAGGAAGTCCAGCACTTCGCTGCGCTTTTCCTCTTCCTCGTTTCTGGGCTCGGCCGGCTTGGCAGCCTTGCTGGCCGCTTTGGCCGTGGTCTTCTTGGCGGTGTGTTTTTTGCGGGCTTCCTGCGCGCGCACCAGGTCATCGTAGAAGATGAACTCGTGGCAGTTGGCGCTCAAGAGGTCCGAGGTGGAATCCTTGACGCCGACGCCGATCACCTGCTTGTTGTTTTCGCGCAGCTTGGAAACTAGCGGCGAAAAGTCGGAATCGCCGCTGATGATGACAAAGGTATCGACATGCGACTTGGTGTAGCACAGGTCGAGCGCATCGACGACCATGCGGATATCCGCCGAATTCTTGCCGGACTGGCGCAGGTGCGGGATTTCGATCAGCTCGAAGGCGGCTTCATGCATCGGCGCCTTGAATTCCTTGTAGCGGTCCCAGTCGCAATAGGCTTTCTTGACCACGATGCTGCCCTTGAGCAGCAGGCGCTCCAGCACCTTTTTGATTTCAAAGGCGGGATATTTGGCATCCCGCACGCCCAGGGCGATGTTCTCGAAATCGCAGAACAGGGCCATGTTGGTGATTTCGTTGGAGCTGGCCATGGGTGGGTCCTTTTTTGTGGGGAAAGACCCCATGATAACGTGTCATTTGGCGTTCCAGCGTGGCGGCAAAGTAACTATCCCACATTTATGGGATGGTTACTTTTTCTTTGTAAGCTATAATTTCTTTTCGTAATTTTGTTCTTTTCCCCTCCTGGCAATCTACGCCCTGATTCAACCCCCGGAAGCAAAGATTTACCATGCCTGCAGCAAAATCGGCGTTTATCGTCAGTCTGAGCAAAAAACTTGTAGCAATGCACCGATGGACCAAGATCGCCGTGATGGTGGCGACGGATCTGGTCGCGATGCCCGCCTGCTTTCTGATCGCCATGCTGCTGCGGCTGGGGGATTTTCAGGCGGCAGCAAGCTATGGTATTGCGCCCTATATCGTGATGGGCTTGCTCACGGTAGGTGTGTTCATCCTGTGCGGCCTGTATCGCGCGGTCATCCGCTTCATCGACCAGACCCTGCTGCGCTCAACCGGCATTGAGCTCGCCTTGGCAGTGGTTGGCGTCTATGTCGTCACTTTTTTCTGGCAAGCCCAGACATTGCCGCGCAGTGCACTGACTATCTACTGGTTCGTGGCCTTTTCCTTTGTGGTGGCATCGCGCCTGGCCATTCGTACAATTTTACGTAAATATATTGCGCCGCGCCTGCCGCACCAGAATGTCATCGCAATATACGGTGCCGGCAAAACGGGCGCGAAGCTGGCGCAGGCGATCCGGGCCAGCGACAAATACCGCGCAGTGTGTTTTTTCGATGAAAAAGATTCATTAAACAATCACAATGTCGCCGGCTTAAAAGTATTCCATACTCGCCGCATGCCAGTACTGGTACAGGAACTGGGCATCGGCCTGATCGTGATGGCCATACCGAACGCCCCGGCAGCACACCGCAGACAGATCATGCGCGATGCGCATGAGATCGGTATCAAGGTCAGAACGCTACGCAGCGTTATCGAGCTGGCCGATGAAACCATTTCTCCTCAGTCAATCCGGGAAATTAAACTCGAGGACCTGCTCGGCCGCGAACCGGTGCCGCCGCAGGTCGACCTCTTCGCCCGGTGCGTACAAGGCAAGAATGTGCTGGTCACCGGCGCGGGCGGCTCCATCGGCAGCGAACTGTGCCGCCAGCTCATGGCGCAGAAACCGGCGACGCTCCATCTGCTGGATCATTCGGAATACGCCCTGTATGCCATCGAACAGGAGTTGCGCGTACGTTTTTCGGATGCGGTGATTCTCCCTTGCCTGGGCTCAGTCTGCGATGCCAGAATTGTTGAACGTGTCATGCAGGACGGGAAGATCGATACGGTCTATCACGCTGCGGCCTACAAGCATGTGCCGCTGGTCGAGGCCAATATGGCTGAAGGCATCCGCAACAACGTGACTGGCGCCCAGGTTGTCGCGGCAGCCGCCAACAAGTTTCGGATAAAAACCTGCGTGCTGATTTCCACCGACAAGGCGGTGCGCCCGACCAATATCATGGGGGCCAGTAAACGGATTGCTGAACTGATTTTTCAAGCCGCAGCGCAGAAGCCCGATACTGCCACGACGTTCTGCATGGTCCGTTTCGGCAATGTGCTTGGCTCTTCCGGCTCCGTGGTGCCGCTTTTCAGAAGGCAGATCGAGGAAGGTGGGCCAATTACGATTACCCATCCAGAAATCGTGCGCTATTTCATGCTGATACCGGAAGCGGCGCAACTGGTGATCCAGGCAGGGGCGATGGCACAAGGTGGTGAAGTTTTTGTGCTCGACATGGGCGAACCGATCAAAATCGTTGATCTAGCGCGCACGATGATCGACATGGCCGGGCTGGAAGAGAAAAATGAGAATAGCCCGGATGGCGATATCGAAATCCGCTATGTCGGACTGCGTCCGGGCGAGAAGCTGTATGAAGAATTGTTGATCGGCGAAGCAGCAGAAGGCAGCGAGCATCCGCGTATTATGCGTACGACTGAATATTCTATCTCGACGGAGATACTGGAACGGTTGATTGGCAATCTGGCGGTGGCGTGCGCATCGGGTGATGAGGATGTAATCAAGGAGGCAATGCGGGGAATTGTCCGGGAGTATGGGCCGCAGTCGTGCAGTGAGCTTCCCCTGAAATTTCGTCTGCTACAGGTGACGTAAAATTAACATTACTTGAAAAAGACGGGAAATGAAAAAGTTATTGAAAGAGGCATATACGACTGAATTCAAGGAACTTGCCGATCCACGCTGGCGTGTCTGTCGCTCACCCTCTCCCGGGACGAGATTTGATTGACTGCAACTGGGGCCTCGAGAATGGCTTGCACTGGGTGCTGGATGTCTCGTGGGGCGAGGATGCCTGGGTCAGATCGCGACCGCAATGCCGCGCGCAATCTGGCTTTAATTCGTAAAATCACCTTGAATTTGGTGCGTCAGGCCATTCAGGCGGATGGACAGCGCATCAGCTTGAAAACGTCCGCAACCTTGCCGCACGGGACACCAACTACCGTAATCGCATTCTCCACAGTGTCTGATGTGAGTCTTCGTGCGGAAGCCCTGACCATATTTCCGAGTTTCGTGCGCCACGGAGTGATTGCATGATTTGAAACGGTCAAGGATAATTTGGCCTGATGCACCGCAATGGTGTGGTATTTTTCTCCGATTAGCGCGGCATGGCCGCCCTGGATCGCCAATTACTGGTGCGAATAAATTTGAAATACTCACACGCGATGAATTTTGCTGGACGTTGTGGGCAGTGGCCCCAAAAAGTGTTGTCTGTTTTGCCGTTCCTGTTGTTCTTCCCGGTTGGAGTAGTGTATCTGGGCGTGGTGGTGGTCCTTCTTTCTCTGGTGTTGGCCGGTGATTACAGAAAACGTTGGCAGACCATGAGGGAGAACGCGATGTTCTGGCCCATTGTTGGCATGTCGTTGCTGACATGTGTTGCTGCGCTTGTGCATAGCCACTCGGCACCAGCGTTTTTGTCAGGTTTTGCGCATTACCACATCTACCTGTTTTTGCTCCTGTTCGTTAGTATCGGCAAGGGCGATTGGCAGGACATGGCGATCAAGGCATTCATCGCAGGCGCGCTATGCGCCGCAACATTTTTTTATCTGAATGGCCTTGAATTTTTGCCACATATCGGCTTATTCAAGTCCTACCTGAGCTATGCCGGCAACAAGTCTATTTTGCTCGGCATCTTGCTGGCGCTGGCGGCGGGCTGGCTGTTGTGCGAGCTGCCTCCTCTTAGCAGCCGCAAGGTTTTTTTTGTGCGGTTAGGTGCATTCATTTATATTGCTGCGCCCGTCTTGTTCCTGACCAGAACCCGTACCGCCATCATCATCCTGATGTTGGTCTGTCTATTGGCAAGTTTGAGGTTTCTCCGCCTGAACTGGCGCGGCGCGATCGCCTTGATGACTGGACTGATCGTTGTCCTTGTTGTCGCTTGGGGCGTTTCCGGTGATTTTAATGAGAGAATGATGTCTGCATTTGACGATGTCGTCGCGTATGCTCAGGGACAGAAACCGAGTCATCAGGGCATACGTCTCGAAATCTATGCGCTGACCATGCAAATCATCGCGGAAAAGCCATGGACAGGGCATGGCATTGCGACGTGGGAGCCGCTTTACACTGCGCTGGCAGTCGCCAATTCAACGTATTCGTTCGCTACGCCGCATAATGATTATCTTTTGTATATGGCGGAAATGGGCATAATCGGGTTGGCCGCGCTGCTGTGGATATGGTTTAAGCAACTTGCGGTAGGGTGGCGAATGCCGGATATCAACGGCGTGCGCCTGCTAATGCTTGGGATGGCGCTCATGGTGGGTGGCATGTTCAATGCGATCTTGCGCGATGCCGTATTCGGTATGCCATTCATGATCTTGCTGGCGATTCCGCTGGCGGGTGTACAGAATGAAAGTAAATCGGCAGTAGTGAGCCGTGTATCTTAAGTAATCTATGTCCAGTCACAAAATACTCCGCGCCGGCGTATTGATCGGCCTGGCCTTGGCCCTTGGCCGGTTGCTTGGATTTATCCGGGAACTGATGCTGGCAAGGAGTTTTGGAACGAGCAGCACAGCTGACTGGGCCGTTCTGCTATTTTCATTTCCGGACCTTGTCGTAAATCTGCTGCTGGGGGGCGCGTTGGCTGCAGTGCTGATCCCGGAATGGGCCAGGCAGAGTAGCGCAGATCGCCGGCGTTTGTATAATGCTGCCCTGGTAATTGTCGGCATTTCGTTTGCCTTGATTGCCGCTGCCCTGTGGGTCGGGAAAACCGACATATTTTCCTATCTCGCACCTGGTCTGGATCAAACCCTGGCGCCCCAGGGATCGCTGGCGCTCCTGTTTATTCTGGCGGCCGTATTATTGACTGCGCTTGCAGGCGTGACGACTGCGTATTCAAATTTCCTGGGTGCGGTTTTTATCCCGGCGATGGGTACATTTGTTCTTAATCTTTTTGTCATTGCAGGCGTGCTGCTGGCTGTCCGTGCAGGCGAGCCTCTGATCGTATTCGGGGCAAGCGTATGCCTTGGGGCGGCAGTCCGCTGGGGCATGCAGTTGTGGAACTTGCGTTGCACAACCGAACTAAGCGTCCTTGCGGCCCCCGATGCCGCGGTGTCGGTGGGAATAAAAAGGCTGATTCCCAGGTATTTCCAGGTGTTGGCATCAGCCAGCCTGTTGCTGCTCGTGCCGGTTATCGCACGCGCGTATGCCAGTGGTCTTGGCAGCGGGAAAATGGCGCTGATGAACTATGCGCAGAAGCTGGTTGAACTTCCTGCCGGAATCGTTGTAACCGTGATATCGACCTTGCTGCTGCCGCGTTTGTCCAAGCTCATTGCCGAAGCATCAGAGAGCTCGCAAGTCGTGGAGACCTTTAATGCTTCGGTGAGATTTACGGCCGAGATATCCCTTGCCGTACTGCTGCCAGTCTTGTTTTATGCCGATTCCATTTGTAATGTGCTGTTCGGTGGTGGAGCATTGCGGGAGGGCGATCTGGCAATGATGGCCAGACTCTTGGCAATCGGCTTGCTGGCGCTGCCACTGCAGGGACTGATCGCTGTTCAGGTTTGCGTCTACAGCGCCATGCGTGATACGATCACGCCGCTCATTGCGAGCGCGATTGCAGTCGTGCTATTCATGCTTGGCATCCGATATGCAGCCGATGTGTATGGCCTTGTCGGTATCGGTGTTGCCATCGTTTTCTTCCAGCTGTTCGTGCTGACCGTTCTTGCAATACGGATGCGCCGCCATATGGTGCTCAGTTACGTCAACATCCTTGCCGAAGCAGCATTTCTGCGAGGCGCAGGTCTTTCCATCGTGGTTTTTCTTGTATTGTTTTCTGTTGGCGGAATAATTGCAATAACGGATTGGTTCCGGTTGGGATTGGCCATGTTTTCAGGCGCGGCGATGCTGTTGTGCATCATGTTGTTCAATCCAAAAAACAGGTCGTTAATAAAAAAACAATGGCGTCGAGTATGAAATTAATGATGATTTTGAACGATCCTGAAGTGGCAAAACTGGCCGCGTCGTCGGGTGTGGATCGTATATTTGTTGATTTGGAAATCAACGGGAAATTTGCGCGCCAGGGACACCGGGATACCCTAATCAGCAAGCACTCCTTCGAAGACGTCGAGCGTGTCAGGAAAGCGGTACCGGGAACCCCGCTGCTGGTACGGCTGAACCCGTGGTATGAAGGCTCGCGCGCTGAGATCGATCGTGCGATCAGCCTTGGCGTCGATATTCTCATGCTCCCCATGTTCAAGCGGATCGACGAGGTCGCGGCATTTTGTGATTACGTCGCCGGGCGCGCCCAGGTCATCCCATTGCTCGAAACGGCAGAGGCAGCGGAGATTGTCGACGCCGTCGCCGCGCTGTCGGGTGTCGCCGAAGTCTACATTGGCCTCAATGATTTGCATCTCTCGATGAACAAGTCCTTCATGTTTGAATTGCTGGTTGATGGTACTGTTGCGCATCTGGCCAATTCCATCCGTGCGCAGGGCAAGCCATTCGGTTTCGGTGGCATCGCCAGAATCGGCGAAGGTTTGCTTCCGGCTGAGAAAATATTGGCAGAACATATACGGCTCGGCTCCTCCAGTGTCATCTTGTCCCGCACTTTTCACCGTCCTTATGATGACAAGGTGCCGGGTGATTCGCCTATGAATCTCAAGCTGGAAGTTGATAAGGTCCGGTCGGCGGCCGCATTCTACCGATCTTGCGATGTGGCGGTTCTCGAGGCAAATCGGGGCGAATTGAAACGGATTGTCGACGAGATCACGAAAGCTCCAAAACACGCGGGCTGATCGACTATATTTGGGGAATAGAGAAAATAACTATGTGCGGAATATTTGGGTATTTCGATCGTCGCGGTATTGACCTTCCGCTAGACCGCCTGGAAAGCATGGGGCGCGTGATCAAGCATCGCGGCCCTGATGATCAGGGAATTTACCGCGCAGGCGCCATGGCGATCGGCAACCAGCGGCTCTCGATTATCGATATCGGTGGCGGGCATCAGCCCTTTGTTTCGGACGATGGCCAGGTCGTGGTGGTACAGAACGGCGAAATTTTCAATCATATTGAACTGGCGCAGGATCTCGAAGGAACGCCTTTTTCCTGCAGGACGCGTTCCGACACGGAAGTGCTGCTACGCCTCTACGAAAAAGAGGGCATCGGCTTTGTCAGCAAGCTCAATGGCATGTTTGCCATCGCTATCATCGACCACCGCTCGCAGGCGATGTATCTGGTGCGCGACCGTATTGGCGTCAAACCCCTCTACATCCATGATGACGGCAACCGGGTTGTGTTCGGTTCGGAGATCAAGTCGATCCTGGAGGCCGGCGTTCCAGCCACGTTCAATCCAGTTGGCTACCATCACTACCTGACCTATAACTACGTCCCGGCACCGCATACCATTTTCCAGAATGTCTGGCATGTGAAGCCCGGTCATTATTTGCGCATTGATGCGCAAGGCTGCAAGGAGACTCGCTGGTGGAACCTCGCCGATGTCCAGCCGGAAGAGGGGCGCAGCGAGAGTGACTGGATAGAAGAATTCAATCATATTCTCGACGACGCCGTCCGCATCCGCTTGCGCGCCGACGTGCCTTTCGGTGCATTTCTCTCGGGCGGCGTGGACTCAAGCACGGTCGTCGGCCTCATGACGCGGCATACCAGCCAGCCGGTCAAGACTTTCTGCATCGGCTTTGACGACCCGCGTTTCGATGAATCCGCTTTTGCCCAGCAGGCTGCCGACCGCTTCGGCACCGAACATACGATGCAGCGTGTTGCACCGAATATGCTCGACTTGTGGCCGATGGCCACCTGGCACTGCGACCAGCCGCATGGCGATGTGTCTTTCCTGCCAACATACAAGGTTTCCGAGCTCGCCGCAAAACACGTCAAGATGGTGTTGACGGGCGACGGTGCTGACGAAATGTTTGGCGGCTATGACAAGTATGTCGATTTCTTCAGCCGTCAGGATGTGTCCAAGTTGAGCGACGACGAATTCCAGCGAGCCTACTACCGCAATATCAGCCTGTTCGACGATGCGGCCAAGCAGCGCTTGTATGGTCCGCAGCTTGCGCGCGAGCTTGCCGGCATTGATTCATTCGATGTCATCAAGCCGCTGTTCGAGGAAAGTCGTCACCAGGACCGTATCAATCAAGCCCTGTATATCGATATGCAACTGCTCCTCTCGGGGAACAACCTCGTCAAGCCTGACCGCATGGGGATGGCTGTGTCGCTGGAGGCGCGCACGCCGTTCCTCGATTACCGGATGATGGAGTTTGCTTTCCGCATGCCTGGCCACCTGAAGGTGCGCGACGGAGTTTCGAAATACCTGTATAAGAAAGCCGTTACGCCGCTGATCGGCGAGGATCTTGCTTACCGGAAAAAACAGATGTTCACGGTGCCGGTGGGTGAATGGTTCAAGAATGAGTTATCCGGCTATGTCAGGAAGACATTGCTCGCCAAAGATAACGAGGTCATCAACGCTCTGCAGCAAGCGCCGCTGGCAAGCATGATCGATGAGCATACCCAGGGAACAAAAAACAATACGCGGGAATTGCGTGCATTGATCGCGAGCGCCTTGTGGTCGCGGAAATTCATTCCTGGCCAACCGTCTGCCAGCGTCTGAGGAATAAAAACGTGACGAATAATGGCCAAGTGAAGCGTTTTGATTTTTATCGGGGATATCTAAAAGGCGCGCTGGATCGATTGGTGGGGGCGGTTTTTTTGTTGGTGTTTTCGCCATTGATGATTTTGATCGCGTTGCTGATTGTGCTGTTCAATGGGCGTCCGATTTTTTTCCTGCAGACCCGGGTCGGGCGTGGCGGTAATCTCTTCAGCATCTACAAGTTCCGCACCATGACGGTCGAGAACAGCCGTAACAGTTCCCGATCAGGTGAGGTGGTTGGCGAAAGCCTGGAAGCGGCCCGGAAACGCTTCAAGACAACCGATCCCAACGACAGGCGCATCACCGGGGTTGGCAAGTTCCTGCGGAAGACCCATCTCGATGAACTGCCGCAATTTATTAATGTGGTCAATGGCGACATGTCGCTGGTCGGGCCGAGGCCCGATGTGCCTGTGCAAGAGGCTGACTATCGACCGAGATACTGGCGCGAGCGTTGCATAGTCAAGCCGGGAATTACTGGATTGGCGCAGGTTATTTCGGCGCGCTCTACCCGTCACCGACTGGCCATGGATATCTGTTACGTCAGGCATCTGACATGTGCGCTGGATCTGAAAGTCCTGCTCCGGACGGTGATGTCTGTGATCAGAGCCCGGAGCTTTTGAGGCTATCCATGTTTGCAGTCCACCGCCGCCAACTCTGTGTATTTTGTCTTGCGACGCTTATACTTGCCGCGCTGCTGGCCAGCGGACTGCAGCAATATGAAATATGGGGGCAGATTGACTATTTGCATCGCGCTGAAATTGATGTGACATCGACGGGGATGCTCGCTCATTTGCCACGTTATATAGTTGTTTCGCCCAGCTATATTATTGCAGACAGGTTCGGCCTGGACGCAGACAAGGTATTTGGCTGGTATGTCTTCCTGCTGGTTTGTGCGACTTCGTGGCTATGGCTTCTGATCCGGATTGAGGTGACGAGGCGGCCGCCCACCCGCTATTACGTCTTCCTTGTGCCTTATTTACTGGCGTTGGTGATCAATGGACGATTTGCTTTCGGGCTGTTTGGTCTTAGCCTGATTTTATTTGTCCTCGTGCGGGCCCGCCTGTATGGCGTCCGTTTCTGGCATTTGCCGGGGGCCATTTGCGGATTGTTGTCTGCAAGTGTGAGTTCAGGGATTTTCACCGTCGGCCTGGCATTTTTGATTTTGACCATCATTCAATTTGTCCGCTCTGGAAAATCTGCCGGCAGTCCCAGTATCCGAAAACTTATCATCGGTATGTTTTTTGTCCTTCTCGGCATTCCTTTAGGCGGATTGTTTTGGATTTTCGTGATGAAAAATATTTCGTATTACGGCGATGGTTTGGGAGCGATCCTGGATATGGTCAGCCATGGATTCGGATTGATCCTGAACCCTTACCCAGTGGTGGAACAATGCCGTGCCGATGATAATGCCGGCGTGGTTTGCCTCCTGGCGAAAATTCTCGCTGGCTCCTCGTTTGTCACCGGTATGATCGGCATTGCGCTTTTCTGTGCCACGGTATTATTTGCATACTGGTTGTGTCATTCCAGCCGCCTCATCCTTGCGCGCCGAGGCGTCGGGCTTGCATGCCTCGGCGGGGTGTTCGGCCTGACGACGTTATTGTCCGTATTGTTCATCTTGCCGGTGTGGGTGAAGAAAAGTGAGAGCCATCCCCGGCTTGCTGGCGCCTGATAAACCCAGTTGAATTCATGAAAAAGAAAAAAGTATTTTTTATTGCCTACGGGGCGGGCCATATCGCCATGCTCATCCCGGTGATCAAGCAACTGCGGAAAGAGGGCGCAATCGACGTCATTGTCATCGGATTGACTACCGCGCGCGAAAAACTCGAACGAGCTGGCATACCTTATCTTGGCTATCTGGACCTGGTGAAAGAGACGGCTAACTATGATCAGGTCAAGGACCTCGGCGAACGCCTGGCAGCAGCGCTGCCTGCAGGGACGGTGCCTATCGAGGAGTCCGTCGCCTATTTGGGCGCCAATTACGTAGAATTGATAGAGAGTTTAGGCGAGGAAGCAGCGTCTGCCCGTTACCAAGCCGAGGGGCGCCAGGCATTTTTGCCGGTCAATTTCATGAAATGGGTCCTGGAAAAATATCGGCCCGATCTTGTCGTGGCAACGAACTCGCCGCGGACTGAACGTGCTGCCATCCTGGCCGCAGGCGCATTGGGTATTCCGGCACTTTGCCTGGTGGACCTGTTTGCGCTGCAGGAAGTGGCCTGGATTGGTCAGCCGGGTTATGCCGACAGGATATGTGTGCTGTCTGCCGGCGTTAAGGACATGTTTATTGCGCATGGCCGCAAGGATGCCGAGGTTGTTATTACCGGCAACCCGGCTTTTGATCCGCTGGCCGCACCCGAGCTGGTGCATGCTCGTGATTCAGTCAGGCGTGCCCATGGCTGGTCTGACTGTGACAAGGTGATCCTGTTTGCTTCCCAGGTCGAGCCATTGAAGCATCCATTTATTGACCTTCAGGGTGATCCTGCCCTGCCCCGGGATATAGAAAAGACGTTGTGCCGTATCGTTGAGAAGCACAGCGACTACCGCCTGATCGTCCGTCATCACCCCAGCGAGACAGTCGAGCCAGCCAAGATGTCTGCGCGCGTGGAAATCGGCGACAAGTCTGAGAATCTTGCAACGCTGTTGCACAGTGTTGACGTTGTAGTGGTCATGTCCTCGACGGTCGGGCTGGAAGCTGCTCTCATAGGAAAGCCGGTCGTTTCCGTCGATATGTCGGTTTTTACGCCTGACGCACCCTACGCGAGCATGGGTATTTCTCTGGGTGTCGGCAGACTCGATACACTGGAGGCTGCGGTGGACAAGGCGATTGCCGGTGGCGCACCGACCGGTGCGGTATGCGGGGACGGGCAAGCCACCAAACGTATCGTTGGCGAAATCAAAGCGACGATCGCTTGAATGGCGTGATCGGCACCGGCGACCCGGTGCCCGGCCCGGTTCAGGCCAGAATCTTCCTGATTGATTCGATGATGCGGTCCTGCTGCGCATCGGTCATGTTGGACCCGGACGGCAGACAGAAACCATGTTCAAACAGAGTGGTTGCCACCGACTGCTTGCCATGATCGAACGACTGGCACTGGCTGAAAACAGGCTGCATGTGCATCGGTTTCCAGACCGGCCTGGCCTCGATGCGGTCCCCCGCCAGCTTGCCGATGATTTCGCTGCTGGTGAGCGCCGACTTCGCCGGATTCACGGTGCAGGCGGTCAGCCAGTGGGTAGAGTAGCTCCATTGTGGTTCCGGCATCCACTGCAGCTGTTCGCAATCGCCCAGGCCTTCGCGGTAGCGGTCATAGACACGCCGGCGTGATGCCACCCGTTCATCGAGAACGCGGATCTGCCCGCGTCCGACGCCGGCAAGGATATTGCTCATGCGGTAGTTGTAGCCGATGCGGGTATGTTCATAATGCGGCGCCGGATCGCGCGCTTGCGTCGACAGAAAGCGCGCCTGGCGGATGTAGTCTTCGTTGTCCGACACCAGCATGCCGCCGCCGGATGTGGTGATGATCTTGTTGCCGTTGAACGAGTAGATGCCCATTACGCCAAAGCTGCCGCTGGAACGGCCCTTGTACCGCGCTCCCAGCGATTCGGCAGCGTCTTCGACGATCGGCACGCCATAGCGGTTGCAGATATCCATGATCGGATCCATGTCGGCACTCTGCCCGTATAGGTTCACGACGACCACCGCTTTGGGCATCCTGCCGTTTGCTGCCGCATGCGCGAAGGCTTTTTCCAACGCCACCGGCGACATGTTCCAGCTGTCCGGCTCGGAATCGATGAAAACAGGCTCGGCGCCCTGGTAGACGATTGGATTGGCGCTGGCGGCAAAAGTCAGTGACGAACAGAACACCGTATCGCCGCGCTGCACGCCGAGGATGACCAATGCCAGGTGGATCGCCGCTGTGCCAGAGACAAGCGCGGCCGCGTGCTGGACGCCGACATGGTCGGCGACTTCCTGCTCGAATGCATCGACATTCGGGCCAAGGGGGGCGATCCAGTTTGTCTTGAACGCCTCGTCGACGAACTCGCGCTCCCATGAGCCCATGTGCGGGGTGGAAAGCAGGATTTGCTCGTCGAGTTCCTTGCGATCCAGTACCTTGAGGATATTCCCTGCGGCATCCAGCACCGGCAAATGGTTGATGGCTTTTTCATTCATCAGCGCCAAAGCATCCTTTTGCGTATATCCCTCTCCCAGTACGATCGACTCGATCTTGTTCAGTGTTTCCAGGCTGTCTTGCATGCTGCAGCCTTGCAACAGCAAGCGCCGGATGTCGCCGTCGGTGACGGTTCTTTCAAAAGTGCTATCCGCATTCAATACCAGGAGCATGCCAAAGCCAGCCTTGTCCAGTTTTAACAGGGCATCGTGGATGGTCGCCGTACGGCGCACTGAAATTGCTGAAATATCGATCACTTGAATTGCTCACTTATCTAAATTTACGCGCGGGAACGCCCACATGAACGCTGCCTGCTTCCAAATCATTCAACACAACCGCCCCGGCGCCTACGACGCAGTCGTCGCCTATCGTTACGCCCGGCAGAATATTGGCGCCCGCCCCGACCAGCACGCGCGTCCCGATGCGCACTCCCCCAGCCAATGTTGCGCCGGGTGCGATGTGCGAAAAAGCGCCAACATGGCAGTCATGGTCGACGATCGTACCGTGGTTCACAATGCACCCCGTTTCCAGCATGGCATCCGGCCCCAGCACTGATTGTGCCGCAACAAAAGCACCATTGCCGATGCGGACTGTTGCTGCGATGCTAGCGCGGGGATGTAATACAGAAATAGGCGCCAAGCCCAGTCCGGTTAAATATTCCGTGACCCGCGCGCGGATGGCATTGTCGCCAATCGCAACATGGAATGCGCCAACTCCTGCCAATGCGTTGTTGAGCGGCGTGATGACACGATAACCCAGCAACGCCTGATCATGTTTTCGGCCATCGTCATCGGCAACCACGATTTCAAAGGGAAGTCCTGCGCTGCGCATCGCATCGATGACGACCTTGGCATGTCCTCCGGCGCCGGCGACCAATACTTTGTCAGGCATCATAGCGTATCAGTAAGTATTGCATTTGAGCAGAATCGCGTCGGTCAGCGGCAGAGTGGCCAGATAATCCGTGATCCGCTCGCCGGCATGCCCGTCGCCATAGCAATTCATCGGCGCGTAGCGGCCTTTCTGGAGGGCGGCAGCAAGCGCCGCATGCACGCTTAACTGGTCAGGCATCGTATCCGTCACATTCAGGTTGCGCTGGCGAAGATTTTGCCTGATACCGATGTTAATCACCGGTGTGCCGAACGTTGCTGCTTCGATAATGCCGCTGCTGGAATTACCTACCATGATGTCGCAATTGGCCATCCAGGAGACAAAACGGGCACGTGGCAGATGCGTTAACACGCGCACGCGGGCATGGTCGCGGAATTGCTCCAGCGCGTTGCGGACCGCTTCGCTGCCGGCGTCCGAATTCGGCATCAGCGCGACGATCTGCATGCCTGCGTCAAGCATGGCATGCAGGAGGATGCCCGCGTGATCCCCTGCCTTCGCCGCTTCCTGCAATACGGGATGGAACATAAACAGGCCGATGCGCTGTTCCGGGTCAAAGCCAAGCTCGCTACAAAGCGTTGCCTTCGAAAATGCCGCCAGCGCCCGCAAGCCATCAAGGCCCGGGGCGCCAGTCACGAACACATTGTCAGCCTGTTCTCCCATGCGAACCAGGCGTTCGCGTGCCTCCCCGGTTGCAACGAAGTGTAGGTGGGAAAGCTTTGAAAGCGCGTGGCGGACCGGCTCATCGACGGTGCCGGAGCGCTCGCCGCCATGGATATGTGCGACATGGATGTTCAGGTGTATGGCCGCCAGAGCAGCCGCCAGCATTTCGCCACGGTCGCCAAGCAATAGCACGACGTCCGGTTGCAGGCGCTCAAAGGCATCCACGAAGCCAGCGAGCATGTGTCCGATGTTGCGCGCCATGGCTGCGCCGGTAGAGTCGGATACATCCACCGGGATTCGTGCGGAAACCGGCAGACCGGCAGCAATGATGTCGTCGACAGTATTGCCGTGCACAGTAGACAGATGCATGCCGGTGACGACGATATTCAATTCCAGTGCATTGTGCTCCTGAATGCGGGCCAATGTCGCCTGCATCAGGCCAAAATCGGCCCGCGTTCCGCTGACGTAGCAGATGCGCCGCTTGCTGGCAGTCATCCGAGATCGCCCCAGGTCAGCGTGGTGCCGGCCGGCAGGTCACGCGCTGCCGTCTTGCCGATCGCCTGCGGCACTTCTTTCGGCGCGATGCCTGTTCCAGGGCGCAGCAGCGCGACATCGTCGTGGGTCAGGATTTGTCCCTGGCTGAGCGGACGCACGGTGGTAAGGCTGCGCCGTACCAGCGCGCGTACCGGCAACTCGCTTGCCATCGGTTCCTTTTTGTCGGAACCCAGCGCGCGTTCGACATCACGGATTTGGCAGATCATCGAGGCCAGTTCGCCTGGCTCCAGGGACGCCTTGTGGTCAGGGCCGGGCAGGTTGCGGTCGACGGTAAAGTGTTTTTCGATGGTGATTGCCCCCATCGCCACAGCGGCGATGGATACCAACGCGCCTGCAGTATGATCGGAGTACCCCACCGGCAAACCGGTTTCACGGTGGATAGTCTGCATCGCCCGCAGGTTGACGTCGTCCACTGCGGCCGGGTAGTTTGACGTGCAGTGCAAGACGGTCACGAATTCATCGAGCGCGCCTTGATAACCGAGACGCTGGCGTTCTGCGCGAACGACTTCCACGGCGTCCTGCACTTCCTGCAGGTTGGCCATGCCGGTGGAAATGATCATCGGTACATTCTTGGCCGCGAGGTAGGCGAGGAACGGATGGTTGGTGATTTCTCCGGACGGCACCTTGATTCGTTTCATCCCCAGAGATACCAGGAAATCTGCTGCTTCTTCGTCGAACGGCGTCGACATGAATTCAATTCCCACTGCATCGCAGTGCTGGATCAGCCGGCGATGCAATGCCTCTGACATTTCCAGCTGTTTCAGCATGTCGAACTGGTCGCCCGCGCCGGTTTCGCGCTTCTGGTATTCCGCTTTTTCCGCGCCGGGCCGCACCAGCTTTTCTGCGGTAAAGGTCTGAAATTTGATGGCATCGGCTCCGCACTCGGCGGCGATGTCCACTAGTTGCATTGCCAGTTCGTCGCTGCCGTTGTGGTTGACGCCCGCCTCGGCGATGATAAATGTCTTCATGGTTTTTCCTGGAAATAATGAATCGCCTGTTCCGCAACCAACCAGTCGAATTCGGTATCGATATCCAGATTGTCGAGCGGCGCATCCATCACCACGCCTGCGGTTGCGGCCGGCATGAATGTTTTCGTCTTTTGGAGCACGTCTGTTTTGATCAGGTAAAGCGAGCCGTTGACGGCCAGTGCCGGCTCCAGATCCTGGGCCCTGAGTGATGCAGGCCGGTCAGAGATCCATGGGGTCAGCGCATGCGAGGACGCCATCCTGAATGTCAGGTACGGGTGTGCCGCCGCCGGGCCGACACCAATCGCAGCGTCGTGTCCTTCGTCGCTAATCAGGCGCAGCGCTTCCTCCCAATGCCTGCTGGCGCGCACTGGCGTCGTGGGTTGCAGCAGGGCGACCAGATCGAAATGCTCCCCTTGGGCCGCCTTCCAGTCCAGCACGTCAAGCACCACGCTCACGGAATTGGCCTCGTCGGTCGCCAGATTTTCCGGCCGAAGGCGCGCCACAGTCAGGCCGGCAGCGGCGCAACACTGCGCGATGCCGGCATCGTCGGTACTGACCTCGACGTCCGTGAACCACTCGATCGAGCGGGCAAAATCGATCGACCAGTGTATCAGCGGCCTGCCGTGCAGCGAACGGACGTTCTTGCCCGGCAGACGTTTCGATCCGCCGCGCGCCGGGATGATGGCAAGGATGCGCATTAAAGTCCGACAAACCTGCGCGCGATCGTCAGCCCGATTTCACCGCTGCGTTCAGGATGAAACTGGGTCGCCATCAGGTTGTCTTTCTGTACTGCTGCGCAGAGCCGGTGGCCGCCGTACAGCGTATCGGCCAGCCGGTCGCTGTCACGCGACGGGACGGCGGCATACGAATGCACGAAATACACCGCCGGCTGCTGGCCGGCATAATCTTCCAGCAGGGTGCCTTCCCATTGGCGTCCGTTTTCCGGCGTGACCAGATGGTTCCAGCCGATATGCGGCACGCGCTGGAGTTCGCCCGTCGCGGTCTTGCCGGGCACGGCGCGCACGCGCCCGGGCAATATGCCCAGACCCGCATGCTCGCCGAATTCCTCGCTGGTTTCAAACAGCATTTGCATGCCGACGCAGATGCCCAGCATGGGGCGCTGGGTATCCACATAGCGGCGGATGGCATCCGCAAAGCCGCGCTCTTCCAGTTCGTGCATGCAGGCGCTGAATGCGCCAACGCCCGGCACCACCAGCTTTTCGGCACTCAGCACCGCGGCCGGATCTTCCGTGATCGTGACTTCTGCGCCGCAGTGTTCCAGGGCGCGCGCGACGTTCAGGAGGTTGCACATCCCGTAGTCAATCAGGGTTATTTTCTTCGACATTTTCAGATTTTTCGAACTGCCAGATTTGCATCCAGGGCTGCCTGGCGCAACTGCTGCAGGGTGGTGCGTCCATAGTGCAGCACGTCGGCCATGGCGATGGCGTCGGCGCCGCCGACCTGCGCGGCTGCGATCATGTCATCCGCGCTGCCCATGCCGCCGCTGGCGATCACAGGAACGGAAACCGCTGCGCTGACCGCCTTGACCAGATCGAGGTCGAAACCCTTGCGGGTCCCTTCGCGGTCCACGGAGGTCAGCAGGACTTCGCCGGCGCCCAGTTCCACGCCGCGCTGCACCCATTCGATCACGTCGCGTCCGGTTTTTTCGCGGCCGTTGTCGGTATAGGCCTCCCACTTGCCGGGGCCAATCTGCTTGGCCTCGATGGACAGCACCATGGCTTGCGAACCGAAACGATGCGCCACCTCGGAAATCAGCTCCGGCCGGGCGATTGCCGCGGTGTTGATGGCAACCTTGTCCGCACCCGAGCGCAGCAGATGGCGCGCATCGTCTGCCGTGCGAATGCCGCCGCCCACCGTGATCGGAATGTAGACGTTGTCTGCAGCGCGCCGGATGATGTCGCTCAGGTTATTGCGGCCGTACAGGCTGGCCACGATATCCATGTAGATCAGCTCATCGGCGCCGGCCTGGTAGTAGCGGATCGCGAACTCTTGCGGGTCGCCCACCACCCGCAGGCCTTCCAGATGGATGCCTTTGATGAGGTTGGGACCCTTGATGTCCAGCCGTGGAATTAAACGTACATTGCTCATTGTTTATTTTTGCAAGAATTGCTCATGCCAGACTGCATGGCGCAATTTCCATTGATTGTCTTCCCATTTCCACAGGTGCGGCGAGCGGAAATTGTCGGTCAGGTGCGTGTAGTACTCGCGTGTCAGGATCGGCTGCTCGAACATCTTGCTGGCTTCCGGGAATTCATTTTCAGGAATGCTCAGGTACTTGAAGATTTCATCCGCAAAACGCTCCGGGAATTCATGGTCGAAGCGCTTGACCAGCGCCACGCCCTCTTCGCGCGTGATGTCGCCGGAACGGATTTCCTGTGCCGCGTCATAGCTGGCGCGTCCGATGCCGAACTTGACGCCGGTGGTGTGGTAATGGAAATCGTCGATGCGGTCATCGATGCTGTTGTACTTGCTGTAGGTGCCAGGAGTGCGCTCTGGCGATGCCTGGAAGCCGCCATGTTCCACGGCGTAGTAGTAGCACGACTGCGGATGCCATTTCAGGTAATAGCCGAGGTAGTGGACTTCGACTTTCTTTTCCTCGATTTCATTCGGGTTGGCAGGCAGGTATGGCGCCAGGTCGTGGGTTTCCACGCCGAAGTGCTTTTTCAGGTCTGTCACCGAAACGCCGCCCAGGTTCACTTTCGACTGGTCTTCCGCCGTAAAGTAGGACCAGTCGCGCTTGGCAGACTCGGTATCGCCGATCGGATTGCCGTACTCGGCCTCGTTTTCGCCGTAGATCACCAGCGGGATGTTGAACAGCAGGGCCATCTTCGGCGCCAGCGCCTTCTGGCCGAACATGAATGCCTGGAACGGATGGAACAGGTTGTCCACGGCCAGGCGCGTCAGCAGGCGATGGATGCGGCCGTTCGGCGTCATCAGATAGTTGTCGTGACCAGCATGGATCCACGACTGGAAGTTCTTCCAGCCCCAGTCGGTATAGACGTGCGGCGCCCATGTGACTGTCAGCGGGTGCATGCCGTACTTGGTGCGCAGGATGTGCGATGCGTAGAAGCTGTCCTTGCCGCCGGATCCCGGCACCAGCACGTCATAGCTGCCGTCCTTGCTGCGGTGACGGTCGAACAGTTCGTGCAACTGGCGTTCGCGCTCTTCCCAGTCGATGGTCTTTTGCTTCTTTTCGGCGAAACGGCAAGCATCGCAAATACCGTCTTCGTCGAAATGGATCGTTTTCTTTTTGGAGGCTTTGGTGTGGTTATATTCCACCGCGGAATTAGGCCGCTGGTTGGAAATCACGCAGCGCTTGCAATAAACTACCTCCTCGGGCAGACCATATTTTGCTTCCGGGTTCTTGGCGTCCGGGGCAAATTTTGACTTATCTACCTCTTGGGGGGCAGGAATACGATCCATTACAACTCCTTACGAATATTAAGAATATGATAGCAATGCAACATCTCTTGATGCAAAACCCCTTATTATCCTATTTTTTGGACGGAGCTTGGTGATCTGAAGAGGCGTTGGGCAATAAAAATAATTGTTTTAAAGCCTATTTTTTGTGCTGCGCCCCCATGACAGGGGCCAGTCATTCCAGTGGATTGGATTCAGGATGGAGAGCAGGCCCGCATGGGCAATCAAATACAAAAACAGTAATTTCAGGAAAAATCGCTGGGTGATGTTCGGAATCAGGTGGCTCTTCAGCTTTGCAGTGAACGGATGCATGAGTGGAAGTTGATTGAGTCAGATACGGAAAGTAGTCATTGGAGCGGCGTTGTGACAGCGCAGCAAAAAAGGCACATTTTACTGCTTGGTTTGGATTGTCATATACTTTCACCCGCGATGCGCAACCTTACCTTCCTTTGCGCGTAAAACCGACAGCACATGTCGATCAGGAGAACCAAAAAATTGCGATAGACCAATCCAACTATAAATTCTATGGACGGGTTATTTTGACATGATCGCGGCAGTCGATGAATTTATTCCTTCCATTATGGATAGGATTGAACGATAGCCAGCAAGGTAGGGTGGTAAAGGTTCTGGCGCAAGTGTTACAGAATTTTGCGTTTGAGACGGATTGTTGCGTTTGTGTTATGACCATCTTCGACGAGCTCCACCGACTGCTGTTTTTTATTTGAATCTAATTGGACTAAGCTATATAAAAAGCATAGTCGTTCGAATGGTAATTATGAAGATGTTGAAGTTTTGTGTGTGTGCCTTGATCCTTTCAATGGCCGCCTCAAGTGGCTGGACTAGTGACCGAATTCTGTATCTGGCGCCCAACGAGATTGTTGATGGGTTGGTGATAAAAAAAATCAAAGAAAAAACGGTTGTTTACCCCAGTTACTCGGGCGCATATTGCGATGCCGTGGCTATCGAATTCACCCCACATACTGCGGAGAAGATGTCGCCAGGGTCCTTCTTTAGTACTGATGAAAAGGGAAAGAAATTTCTTGTGACAAGGATGTCGCAGGAAAAAAAATGTCATGAAAATTCGAATATCGAAGCGGCCTTAAACAAATACAAGATCGAATATTTCAATGAATATGGAATCATCCGTGCGACGAACCCGGAAAGTATTGAAAAGGATGTGCTGACGCTCCTTCTCAGTGACATTAATTCTGATGCCGGTCCGGTTGAGTATGTAATGAGCGCCGAGGGATATTTTGAAGAGAACACAACCCCCCAGTACTATCAGACTGCGCCGGTGGTGAGTTACAAATCCAGGGAAGTTGGTTTTGATCTGTTCGTTCCGACCAATTTTGGCTTACGTGGTTATTTTATCAGTTCAGCAGGGGAGATCGTTTCGGAGGGCGGCGCATACAACACGGCATTTTATTCAGTGGTCGTAGGCAAGGAAACTGGCCATTTATTGATCTCCGCTCCAGGCGTCAAAAAAGTGTTCAAATATGAAAAAAATACCGGAGTCCTGACAACGCTGATTGACGGTTATAGCGTAACCAATATGCGTTTTATCGACAATAGACTATTCTTTTTCGGTTACATCGATGCAGCAGACTGGGATAAGTCCGCAATGTATGAATTCGACCTGAACACTTCGGAAGTAAAGAAACTGACTGATGGTGTATTTGCTGATGTAAGAGGAATGGCAGAGAAAGATGGCCGCATATATATATCTAACGGCAGCAATAACAATGTCGTTGTTCTAGATAAAGAAAATTTTGCTAGATTGTACTATTGGGACGGATTTTCATACCCGAATGGACTCAGTATTTCAAGCTCGGGAACACTACTGGTCGCTGACGAGCATGCTGGCGTGATTAGAGAACTCGACGTAAGTACAGGTGAGGAGATTCGAAGTCTTGGATTCGGTCAATTACATTCGCCCGGCTATGTAGAAGAGATTTTACATGGCCCCTACAAGGGTAACTGGATGGTGGCCGACACGGATTCGGATAGACTGGTCATCTTCGACCCTGCCAGTAGTCGCATTCTCGAGGAAATTAGCGGACTGCGCGGCCCTCTTGATTTTGCAATCATCTATCACTGAAAATGCATAATCATGCACAGCATTCATCTGGCAGGCTACTTTCTCAAGCTTCGAGCAAGTAGCCTACCTGCCACGCCTTCGTCGAGATCGCTGGCCTTACCTTGCAGAAATGTAGGGTTTGACCCATTCATACGTATGTTGCGTGAGCACTTCAGCACCTTGTTGATTAAGGTGAAGTGGATCGACGAAAAACTTTTCGTTCCAATAATAATTGTGATCTACGAAATGCACATACGGATTACCTTCAGCAACTGATTTTATTTTTTTATCGTAATGTACTAATACCTCTTGGAAATTTGGTGCTATTTTTGCTTGTACAGGCCAAGGAAATGGGTAAACAATTACGTGGACTCGATACCGTGCGGCTAAATCAAAAAAACGTTTTAAATAATCCGTGTATACGCTATAGCCATTATCAATCCCAATCTTATACGAGCCAAATTCATTCTTTGGAATGCCATTTACCGCACTAACACCGCGCGACAGATACCCTTTATTTCTTTCATCATAAAATAAACTGGAAATCAATGAATTTCTGGCGTGTTCTCGAAATACTGCCCGTGTCGGGTCTTCGGCAAAACTATCGATTAGCCCTGCGATGCGCTTACGGTATCGAAGCATAGGGATTCTAGTCCCAAAGTACCAACTTAACGCCTCTTTCGTATTAATTAGCTGTGTATCGAGTGCATCGGTTACCTGCCAAAATTTTGGATTGTAATAGGCTAGGTAGATGTCCTCGAACCACTGACGCCCCCCCAGCAGATAAAAGCTGATGTTCATAACGATCACCTTCGGCGGTGAAAGAGTATTTTCCAAATACTCACGCGCGATAAAATAAAACATCGGGGCTTGCATTCCGGGGCGCCCTAGGTTCAGAGAGGTGATTTGCTTGTTCGATGCATCTTCAAATACGCGTGGATCGATGCCTTGATTGGTTCGGCTATCGCCGATGAAAATGACATCGGCGGCCTGTTTGCTATCAAGGCCAGATACGCTTGCACCATTTGTATCAAGATTTCTCATGGCGTAATGCAATGCAATGTTAAGCAGCACTATTGCCAAGGCAATTCCGATACCCACCTGAATTAGCAGCCATCTAGAACTGGAAGTAAATGAATTGCTTTGCATTTGATACTCCGAACGTGAAAATTAAGAACAGCAACAACCCGTAGAAAGCCCCTTGAATTATCTTTCCTTGGGACTTTTCCCACAATTCACCTTTGGCGCGACATTCAAGCATATCAAGACCCAGCAGTGGCAAATAATAAATCAGGAATTTGATTGTCATCGTTCCCAGGACAAGTGGTCCAACAACTCCCAATACATCAAACCAAGTTTTGCTTTGGATCAATCTCTCTATCCAATCAGTATTCCAGGTAAATAATCCTTTGAGATACACGCTGAACTGTGGAAGAGATGCAGCTCTGAATAATATCCAGCCAAACACAACAAGATGAAAGGTAATGAAAATTTTCAATAGCAATGGCATATTTTGCGCCCAACGGCCAATCCATCTCTTCGCGCAGTAATGTTCAATTGCGACAAGCATCCCGTGATAGGCACCCCACAAAATATAAGTCCATCCGGCGCCATGCCAAAGTCCTGATAGCAAAAACGTGACAAATAAATTGAATATAGCCCGAGGTTCACTATGCCGGTTTCCGCCGAGCGGGATGTAAAGATAATCTCTGAACCAAGTGGAAAGAGAAATGTGCCAGCGTTTCCAGAAATCTCGAATACTTGTCGCGAAATAGGGGTAGTTAAAATTGAGCGTTAGATTAATACCCATCATTTTTGACACGCCGCGAGCCATATCCGTATAGCCAGAAAAATCACAATAAATCTGGATCGAAAATGCATAGGCAGCAACAAGCAGCGTTATGGCATCAAACGATTGTGGGTTCGAAAAAACCGGGTCGACCAATTTTGCGACGTTGTCTCCCACTACGAGTTTCTTGAATAAACCAAACAAGAACAATCTACAGCCCAGGAAGAAGCCGGCAAGCGTCAGCTCTCTGTCGCGCGTTATTTGCGCAAGTAAAACGTCTGCTCTTTGAATCGGCCCAGCTACGAGGTGAGGGAAGTAGCTGACAAATGCTGCGAAATCGATGAAATTCTTCTCTGCTCGTATGTGGCCGCGATATACGTCAATCACATAACTCATGCTTTGAAAGGTATAGAACGAGATGCCGGCCGGCAATATAACGTTTGCGACAAATGAGTTTGCAGGAATCGGCGCATTAAGCAATTGCGCCAAAGATTCTACAAAAAAATTCATATATTTATAATATGAAAGCACGCCCAAATTCACGGTCATGCTTAATGCCAGATAAAGCTTCCGCTTTCTACTGTGTGGCCTGCAGTGGTCGATTAAGTAGCCGGCGCTGTAATCCAGCGCGGTCGTGATGAGCAATAGTGACAGAAATCGCCAATCCCACATCCCATAAAATAAATATCCAGCAAAAAGAATCAGATAATTTTGACCCTTCCGTTGCAATTGCGTGTACAGCAATAAAATAAAAACAAACGGAATGATGAATTGAAGTTCATAGAACAGCATGGGCTTACCTATTGACGCATATAAAAAGGAATTTTGAAAAACCGAGGTGATTTTAATTGTTTGGCTCTGGTTTCTTAAAGATATTAAGCGTAAGTCATGTACTTAGTTACGCTGCGTTGTCTTGGGGCGTGCAGGCCGGTTGTCAGAGTTGAATTTGTCTGGCGTACTGATGTTAAACTTTGGGTATGAACTGACTTGGCCGCGCTTTGTAAATAACACTACAGTAGAGCACTGGCAGTCCTCGCGGTTTTGTAGACAGTTGATACTTGGTGGTCAGTTGGTTATCGCGCCGGGACTTCTGCTATTTAAAAAACATTTTCCGGATTGCCCAGAGTAGCATTCCGATAAAAAGTCCTGCAATTGCAGACGACAGAAGAACGAGTGTGGCCTTGGGTGCTGCCTTGATGGGCGGGGCATAGATCGGCGTTACTAGGGCGGTTTCCCGTGTTTGCGGCTCTGTGAGGGTAATTTGCAGGTCATGTAACTGAGCCCGCAAATCTTTGACTTCCGATTCTTTTCCAATGATCGTGGCCCACAGCAACGCCGAAGCCGAAAATTTCGGGTCATCAAAATTAAACTTCAGTTGCGTGATCGGGAGTTTTGCTGCCAATTTTTCTGCCGAGTTGATTTTTTCTTGCAACAGCAGCACCTGTGATTTTTTTGCATCGAGAATGGGCTTCGACAGGATATTTTGATTTCTTCGGATATCCGAAATCACCGCTTCCAGGCATTGCTTCGCTAGCTCCGGGCTCGCGCCCCGGAAGTTGATACTCACGATTGGCGCATTCTTGTTAATCGCTCGATTTAAGTTTTCGGCCAAAAATTGCCCGGGAGTAGGCCTCTCGTTTTGTACATTGCATGCTGTTAAAGTATCGTTTGAGTAAAAAAGCGGCAACTTGAGCTTTTCCCCGAGAATATCAGGCCCTTCCACTGCTTTGTCGGCAACAGATGCCATTGTTATATTGGCAAAGGCGTCATATTTTGGCGGGGCGAACGACAAATAAGCGATACCAATCAGTATAAATCCGATGAAAGTTGAAATGATCCATCGTCGCCCCTCTTTGAGGAACTGAACAATATCCCGCAGGCTGATCTCTTCTGACTGCTGATTGATGCTTGAATTTTCCGGTGCTGTGGTATTTTGCATAAAACTTGTTCGGTTGATTCCCCCAGATAAATAGGAGGAGAAGGAGATGATGCTTGATCTGCTTGTTTTTTATTTGCCGGACTTCAAACGTCAATATTCCCCGCCTGCAGCGCATTACTCTCAATAAACGCCCGTCGCGGTTCCACATCGTCACCCATCAAGGTGGCAAAGATCTGGTCCGCCGCGATGGCGTCCTCGATCTGCACCCGCAGCAGCCTGCGCACGGCCGGATCCATGGTGGTTTCCCACAGCTGTTCCGGATTCATCTCGCCCAGCCCCTTGTAGCGCTGTTTGGAGACGCCGCGTTCGGCTTCGTCGTGCAGCCAGTCCATCGCCTGGCGGAAGCCGGTAATCGCGATTTCCTTGGTCTTTTCGCCGAGGCCGCGCCGTACCAGCGCACCTGGGCCAATCAGGCCCTGGAAGGTGGCGGCGGCGTTGGCGAGAATGGCGTAGTCGGGCCCGGTGGCGAAGTCGGCATCCATCACGCTGATCTTCAGGTTGCCGTGGTAACGGCGCTGGATGCGCAGCTGGTGCCTGTCGGACAGCTCGTCGGACTTGACCACCACCTCGACGCTGGGGTCGTTGATGGTCGCGGCCAGGGTGCGTGCCGATTCCTCTGCTTCTGCCAGGGTGTCGAGCTTGAGCCTGGCGCCGGTGGCGATGGCGATCAGCGCCGCTTCATCGATGGCGCGCGACAGCCGTAGCACGATGTTGTTGGAGGTGATGTACTGGCGCACGATTTCTTCCAGTGCGCTGCCGGTGATGGCTTCCGCGCCTTCGCGCGGGATCAGCGCCGCATCGTTCAGGGCGATCTGCATCATGTAGCTCGCTTCCTCGATGTCGTCCTTGAGGTAGCGCTCGTCGCGGCCGTGCTTGACCTTGTAGAGCGGCGGCTGGGCGATGTACACGTGGCCGCGCTCGACCAGTTGCGGCATCTGGCGGTACAGCAGGGTCAGCAGCAGCGTCCTGATATGCGCGCCGTCGACGTCCGCATCGGTCATGATGATGATGCGGTGGTAGCGCAGCTTTTCGACGTTGAATTCATCCGGGCCGATGGAGGTGCCGAGCGTGGCGATGAGCGTGGTGATCTGTTCGGAAGACAGCATCTTCTCGAAGCGCGCCTTCTCGACGTTCAATACCTTGCCGCGCAGCGGCAGGATCGCCTGGAACTTGCGGTCGCGGCCCTGCTTGGCGGAGCCGCCGGCGGAGTCACCCTCGACGATGTACAGTTCGCACTTGGAGGGGTCGCGTTCCTGGCAGTCGGCCAGCTTGGAGGACAGGCCCAGGCCATCCATGACGCCCTTGCGGCGCGTCAGTTCGCGCGCCTTGCGGGCGGCTTCGCGCGCGCGCGCGGCTTCGACGATCTTGCCGCAGATGATCTTGGCATCGTTCGGCTTTTCTGCCAGGTAGTCGGTCAGCGTTTTGGCGACGATTTCCTCTACGGGGCCGCGCACTTCGGAAGATACCAGCTTGTCCTTGGTCTGCGAGCTGAACTTTGGCTCCGGCACCTTCACCGACAGCACGCAGGTGAGGCCTTCGCGCATGTCGTCACCGGCCACTTCGACCTTGGCCTTCTTGGCGAATTCATGCTCATCGATGTACTTGTTGATGACGCGGGTCATCGCCGCGCGCAAGCCGGTCAGGTGGGTGCCGCCGTCACGTTGCGGAATGTTGTTGGTGAAGCACAGCACCTGCTCGTTGTAAGCATCGTTCCATTGCATCGAGACGTCGACCGTGACGTTGGTGCCGTACTCGGACATTTTTTCGCCGGTCGCCTGGAAGATGGTCGGGTGCAGCACCGACTTGCTCTTGTTGATGTACTCGACAAAGCCGCGGGTGCCGCCTTCGAACGCAAAGATTTCTTCCTTGCCGGTACGCTGGTCGGACAGCTTGATGCGCACGCCATTGTTCAGGAACGACAGTTCGCGGATGCGCTTGGCCAGGATGTCGTAATGGAACTCGACATTGTTGAAGATTTCTTCGTCGGCCCAGAAGTGCACTTCGGTGCCGCGCTTGTCGGTGTCGCCGATGACCTTGATCGGCGAAATGACGACGCCATCCTGCGTTTCGATTTCACGGTTTTGCGGAATGCCCTTGGCGAATTCCATGTAATGCACTTTGCCGTCGCGGCGGATCGTCAGCTTGAGCAGCTTGGACAAGCCGTTGACGCAGGAGACGCCGACGCCATGCAAGCCGCCGGACACCTTGTACGAGTTCTGGTCGAACTTGCCGCCGGCGTGCAGTTCGGTCATGACGATTTCGGCGGCGCTGCGCTTGGGATCGTGCTTGTCGTCCCACTTGATGCCGGTCGGGATGCCGCGGCCATTGTCGGTGACCGAGATCGAATTGTCGGCGTGGATCGTGACATGGATCTCGGTGCAGTGGCCGGCCAGCGATTCATCGATCGAATTGTCCAGCACTTCGAAGACGCAGTGATGCAGGCCCGTGCCGTCGGAAGTGTCGCCGATGTACATGCCAGGGCGCTTCCTCACTGCTTCCAGGCCTTCGAGGATCTGGATCGAGGAGGCGCCATACGATTGCTGCGGCTGGCTCGGAGTTTCCGGGGTATCTTGCGGTAATGCGGACATGGCTGCCTTTACAAAAACTGACGACTGAATGACAACTAAACAACGAATTTACTGTTTCTAAAAACGAATTTACTGCTTTTAAAATGCGGCAAAGGGGCGCGCTGACCTTCCGCACCCCCTTGCCCCATTTTTTATTACTGGATCAAATGCGCATCGGCATGACGACGTACTTGAAGTCGGCGTTCTCCGGGATCGTGATCAATGCCGACGAATTGGCGTCACCCAGCGCGATGTTGATGCTGTCGCATTTCAGGTTGTTCAACACGTCCAGCAGGTAGGTGACGTTAAAGCCGATATCGATGCTGTCGCCGCCGTAGTCGATTTCCATTTCCTCGACGGCTTCTTCCTGGTCGGCGTTGGTGGAGCTGATCTTCATGCTGCCGGGCGAGACGATGCAGCGCACGCCCTTGAACTTGTCGGACGTCATGATCGCGGCGCGCTGCAGCGACTGCAGCAGGGTCACGCGGTCGATGGTGAAATTGTTCTTGTAACCCTTGGGGATGACGCGGGTGTAATCCGGGAACTTGCCTTCGACGAGCTTGGAAATCAGTTCGATATCGGCGAACGTCAGCTTGACCTGGTTGTTGGCGATTTCCAGATCGACCGGATTGTCCAGGTCTTCCAGCAGGCGCTGCAGTTCCAGGATGGTTTTGCGCGGGATGATCACTTCCTGGCGCGGGAAATCCTGGTCGGTTTCGACCTGACAAAACGCCAGACGGTGGCCGTCTGTTGCGACCGCAATCACGTTCTTACCGTCGACGACCAGCAACAGGCCATTGAGGTAATAGCGGATGTCCTGTTGTGCCATCGCAAAGTGCACCATGTTGAACAGGTGCTTGAGGGTCTTTTGCGGGAGCGTGACCTTGGCATTGAAGTGCTCGGCTTCAGCCACGGTCGGGAATTCCTCGGCGGCCAGCGTTTGCAGGGCGAAGCGCGATTTGCCGCTTTGCACCGTCATGCGCTTGTTGGCCAGCGTCAGCGAGACATCGGTCGAATCCGGCAGTGCGCGCAGGATGTCGAGGAGCTTGCGCGCGGCGACCGTGGTGGCAATCGATTCACCGCCACTGCCGACGTCGGCGTGCGTGGTGATCTGCACTTCAATGTCGGTCGACAGGAAAGAGACGCGTTCGCCATCCTTGCGAATGAGGATATTGGCCAGAATCGGCAACGTGTGCCGACGCTCGACAATACCACTCACTATCTGCAGTGGCCGGAGAAGCGTGTCTCGGGTGGTTTTGACCAATTGCATAGTTATATCCCTGATCGTGATTGAAAACGGTAAAGCTTGCTTATGCGCTTGCAACTGCTGGCAATCGCATGGAAAAAAGGTGAAACGGCAACCCGCCGAAACACTTCCATGTTTATTTAATGACAACAGTCATGAGCGCACAATTTATAAGTATCAATTTTGACCAAAAATCCCCACTCTGACCACCAATTTATTTATTACTTATCCACAGGGATGCAGGCAGTGACTTTCGGCTTTCTATCCTTTAAGAGTTTGCTCGAGCACATGAAGTTCATGATTGCATTCCGGATTTTTTGCGCGGTCGCCGGTAATCTTGCGCACGGCGTGCAGCACGGTGGTATGGTCGCGGCCGCCGAACAGCTCACCGATTTCCGGCAAACTCTTTTGTGTTAATTCCTTGGCAAGATACATGGCAATCTGCCGTGGCCTGGCGATATTCGCCGGGCGTTTTTTGGAATACATGTCGGCGACCTTGATGTTGAAAAAGTCCGCCACGGTTTTCTGGATGTTTTCTACCGAAATCTGGCGATTTTGCACCGTCAGCAAGTCTTTCAGTGCTTCCTTGACTACATCGATGGTGATGTCTTTGCCATGGAATCGCGAGTAGGCGAGGATCTTGCGCAAGGCGCCTTCGAGCTCGCGCACGTTGGAGCGCAAGTGCTTGGCGACAAAGAATGCGACGTCATCCGACAACGCCGTGCCTTCTTGCACGGCTTTTTTCAGCAGGATCGCTACCCGCATTTCCAGCTCCGGCGGCTCGATGGCCACCGTCAGGCCCGAATCGAAACGCGAAATCAGGCGGTCATCCATGCCGGTGATTTCTTTCGGATAGGTATCACTGGTGATGATGATTTGTTTTTTTGCCGCAATTAGCGCTTCGAATGCGTAAAAGAATTCTTCTTGTGTCCTGCTCTTGCCGGCGAAGAACTGGATATCGTCGATCAGCAGCAGGTCGAGTGAATGGTAGTAGCGCTTGAAATCGTCAAAACCCTTGCGTTGGTAAGCGGTCACTACGTCGCGAACGTACTGTTCTGCATGGATGTAGCGGATTTTCGCGTTGGGATTGTCAACCAGCAGCTGGTTGCCGATCGCATGGATCAAGTGCGTCTTGCCGAGGCCGACGCCGCCATACAGGAATAGCGGGTTGTAGGACGTGCCGGGGTTGTTGGCGACCTGGATGGCGGCCGCGCGCGCCAGCTGGTTGGCTTTACCCGTCACGAAGCTGTCGAAGGTCAGCTCCGGATTGATGCGGCTTTGCTCGCGCCGCGGCGACATGTGTTCGACCGGGATTTCCTGGAATGCCGGCGGCAGACTGGCCGGTTGGTTGCCGTTGTGCTGTGCTTGTGCGGGCATGCTGGCGGCCGGCTTTTTCACGCCATTCAGGCGCGGGTCGAGCACGAACTGGACTTCGATCGGGCCATCCCAGTGCTGCGAAGCCAGCGCATGAATGCGGTTGGCGAACTGGGTCTTGACCCAGTCCAGCTTGAAACGGTTGGGCGCGGCGATGCGCAGCAAGCCTTCCTCGAAATCCAGGGGAGCGAGGGGCTTGATCCAGGCATTGAATTGTTGCGGAGTCAGTTCCTGCTCCAGTTGGGCGGAACAGGCCTGCCAAAAATTTTCCATGTATTGCTTGAATTACGTGATTAGGGGGCGCGCGATGCTGTATCGCTGGTCGGCCGGCTATGCACTGTTTTGATGGGGCCCGATAGTGCGGGAAGGTGCCGGGGCGACCGGAATTTGAGGCTATTTTACCTCCCCTTGCTGAAGTTATCCACAGGCGGGCCATCTATTTCTGCTGCACCGGAATGGCATATGGCTGACTTGACAATCGCTAAGTGATTGACAAACAAGCGGAAAATGCTGTCTAATTCTGGGTTCGCCGTCCGTCGCGCTGTCGAGGCGATGCGCCGCCAAAGATACTTACCCTTTAGCATTTACTTTTTAGCTGATTAGCGAGATAACAATGAAACGTACTTACCAGCCTTCCGTCGTTCGCCGCAAGCGTACCCACGGTTTCCGCGTGCGCATGGCCACCCGTAATGGCCGCGCCGTCCTGAACGCACGCCGCGCCAAGGGCCGCAAGCGTCTGGCCGTCTAAGCCAGGCCACAGCCTTTTCTGCGTGAACCGCGATCGTTCGCAGGACTTCGCCCGCGATCGGCGCATCGTTAAAACGGATGAATTTTCATCCGTTTTTCGTTTGCGGCCGGTGCAACGCAGCGCGCATTTCGTACTCTATACCAGGATCAACCGCTTGCCGCATGCCCGCCTGGGGATTGTTGTCGCCAAGCGACTGGCGCCCCGCGCGGTCACCCGCAACGCCGTCAAGCGCGCGGCGCGTGAATTGTTCCGCCAGACGCCGTTGCCGGCGCTGGACTGTCTCGTGCGCCTGGCCAAGCCGGTCAACGCCAAAAGCGGTCCGGCCCGTTCGGCGGCCCTGAAAGCCGCCTTGCGCCAGGAATTGATGCAATTGTTCCAGTCGCAAATGCTGCCGGAGGTTGCTCCATGAAAGCCCTGATGATACTGCTGGTGCGCGCGTATCAGCTGTGCATCAGCCCGTTCCTGGGGCAGAACTGCCGCTTTTATCCGAGCTGCTCGCACTATGCCGTCGAAGCGATCGGCAGGCACGGTGCGCTAAAAGGCGGTATGCTCGCGGCGCGCCGTCTGTGCAAATGCCATCCGTGGCATCCGGGGGGCGTCGATCCGGTGCCCGACAGGCTGCCTGCCAAGCCGGCATCCGTGTGCGGCTGCCACGATCACTGAATCTTGTATATTTAACCGTCCACCTAGCGACCAATAAGCGACCGAAAAGCCATGGATATCCGACGTACTTTCCTCTGGGTTGTGTTTTCGATGGCAGTCATCCTGTTGTGGGATAACTGGATGCGCCACAACGGCAAGCCATCGATGTTCTTCCCGACTGCGACCCAGCAAGCGGCGCCTGCCGCTGGCGCCAGCGGCGCCAAGTCGGACCTGCCACAGGCGACTCCAGGCAGCGCACCCGTTGCGGCCGGTACGCCAGCAAGCGTCGCAGCAGTGCCGGGCAACGGCACCGGCAGCGAAGCCGCGATCAAGACCGAGCGCATCACCATTACCACCGATCTGCTGAAGGCCGATGTCGATACCCTGGGCGGCAACCTTGTGCGCCTGGAACTCCTGCAGCACAAGGAAGGCGCCAAATCTGACAAGAACGTGCTGCTGTTCGATGAAAGCCGTCACTACCTGGCGCAGACCGGCCTGATCGGCGGCCCCTTCCCGAACCATAAATCGGCATTCGTCGCGCGTCCGGGCGCGCGTGCGCTGGATGGCGGCAACCAGGTGCAACTGGTGCTGGAAGCCGAGCAGAATGGCGTCAAGCTGGTGAAGACCTATACCTTCACCCGCGGCAGTTATGTCATCGATGTCAAACATCAAGTTGTCAATGCCAGCGCTGCGCCGATCGCGCCGACGGCATACCTGCAACTGGTGCGCGACAATAGCAAGCTGCCGGGTGAATCGATGTTCTACAGCACCTTCACCGGCCCGGCGGTTTATACCGATGCCGAGAAGTTCCACAAGATCAGCTTCGATGATATCGAAAAAGGCAAGGCGCCCAAGGCGGTTACTGCCACCGATGGCTGGGTATCGATGGTGCAGCACTACTTCGTCTCGGCCTTCCTGCCGCAGGACAAGGCGCAGCGCGAGATTTACACCGACAAACTTGGCAACAACCAGTACTCGGTCGGTACCAAGTTGCCGATGGGAACCGTTGCTCCGGGCGCTACCACCGCGGTCGAGGCGCGTCTGTACGCCGGCCCGCAAGAGTCCGTTCGCCTGGAAAAATTCGCCGCCGGCTTTGACCTGGTCAAGGATTATGGCTGGCTGACCGTGATCGCCAAGCCGATCTTCTGGCTGATGAACCAGATTCAGAAGGTCATCAGCAACTGGGGCTTTACCATCATCGCCCTGACCGTGATGATCAAGCTGGCGTTCTTCCCGCTGACTGCCGCCAGCTACCGCAGCATGGCCAAGATGAAGACGGTCACGCCGAAGATGACGGCGATCCGCGAGCGTCACAAGGGCGATCCGCAGAAGATGAACCAGGCCATGATGGAGCTGTACAAGACCGAGAAAATCAATCCGCTCGGCGGCTGCCTGCCGATCGTGATCCAGATGCCGGTGTTCATCGCCCTCTACTGGGTGCTGCTGGCGTCGGTCGAGATGCGCAACGCGCCGTGGATCGGCTGGATTCATGACCTGGCTTCGCCCGATCCGTTTTACATCCTGCCGGTGCTGATGGCCGCATCGATGTTCGTCCAGACCAGGTTGAACCCGACGCCGCCGGATCCGATGCAAGCCAAGATGATGATGTGGATGCCGATTATATTCTCGGTGATGTTCTTCTTCTTCCCGTCCGGCCTGGTGCTGTACTGGGTCGTCAACAACGTCTTGTCGATCGGCCAGCAATGGCTGATCAACAAGAAAATGAAAGCTTAAAAAAAGCATCGTTGTTTTTCAACCATAGAAAGCCCGCGGAATGCATCGCGGGCTTTTTTGTTGCCAGTTGCCTGGCATAGAATCAAATCATGAAATTCGATACTTCTCCCATCGCGGCAATCGCCACCGCCCCCGGGCGCGGCGGCATCGGCGTCGTGCGCGTCTCCGGCAAGAACCTGTCTGCTGTGATCGAGGCCGTGTGCGGCCTGGCGTCCGGCGCGCAGTTGCAGCCGCGCCATGCGACTTACCTGAAATTCCTGAACGCCGATGGCAGCGTGATCGACCAGGGGTTGGCGATCCACTTCAAGGCGCCGCATTCGTACACCGGCGAAGATGTGCTGGAGCTGCAGGGGCATGGTGGGCCTGTAGTGTTGCAGATGCTGCTGGCGCGCTGCCTGGAAGCCGGCGGCGGCATCGGCCTGCGCCTGGCCGAGCCGGGCGAATTCACTTATCGCGCCTATCTCAACGACAAGCTCGACCTGGCCCAGGCCGAAGCGGTGGCCGACCTGATCGATGCCTCGACCGAGGCGGCGGCGAAGTCGGCGACGCAATCGCTGTCGGGCGAATTCTCGAAAACCATCAACGCGCTGGTACAGAAAGTGATCGCCCTGCGCATGCTGGTGGAAGCGACGCTGGATTTCCCGGAAGAGGAAATCGATTTCCTCGAAAAATCCGACGCGCGCGGCCAGCTCGCGTCCATCCGCGCGGCGCTGGAGCAGGTGTTCGCCCAGGCATCGCAAGGCGCGTTGCTGCGCGAAGGCTTGAACGTGGTGCTGGCGGGCCAGCCGAACGTCGGCAAGTCTTCGCTCCTCAATGCGCTGGCCGGGGCGGACGTGGCGATCGTCACGCCGATTGCCGGCACCACGCGCGACAAGGTGACCGAGACCATCCAGATCCAGGGCATTCCGCTGAACATCATCGACACGGCCGGCATCCGCGAGCTCGGCAAGAATGGCGACGAGGTCGAGCGCATCGGTATCGAGCGCACCTGGGGCGAAGTGGAAAAGGCCGATGTGATCCTGCACCTGCTCGACGCGGCGCGCGGGCCGACCCGCGCCGACGAGGCCATTGTCGCGCGCTTTCCGGCCAACGTGCCGGTGATCCGGGTGTGGAACAAGATCGACCTGTCCGGCCACAAGCCGGGCGCGGATGTGCTGCCGGATGCTACCCATGTGTATTTGTCGGCCACCGATCGCGTCGGTGTCGATCTGCTGCGCGCCGAACTGTTGCGCATCGCCGGCTGGCAGCAGACCGGCGAGTCGCTGTATCTGGCGCGCGAGCGTCACCTGATCGCACTGAAAATGGCGCGCACGCATCTCGATGCGGCGGCCGAACATGCGGCGACTTCGGACCAGGCCCTGGACCTGTTTGCCGAGGAATTGCGGCTGGCGCAGGAGCGCCTGAACAGCATCACCGGGGAATTCACTTCGGACGATTTGCTGGGGGTGATCTTCAGCCGGTTTTGCATCGGGAAATAAGCCAGTAACGCTGGCTTGCCCGGCAATTACCGTCGCAGAAAACGACAAACCCGCCGAAGCGGGTTTGGATGGCGATGCGATTGAAGCTGTTACTGCTTGCGGCGACGTGCGGCGGCGATACCGAAGAGGCCCAGGCTGAGGATGGCGAGCGTTGCTGGCTCAGGGACAGCGTTGCGATCCACGGAAATCGACAGGTTGGCATAATTCTGATCGCCGCCACCAGCATAATCACGAATGATTTTGGCGTCATCGCGCACGAAAAAGCCTTGGTTAAAGGTGTTCTTGATGTCGGCGAGTGTGGTTGGGAATCCGGCAATGTTTTGCGACAGGAAGCTGTCGGTAGCGGAGTTGAATTGGAAGAAATGCCAGGCGCTCGAGTTGCCGGCATTGACAAAAGCCAGGTCGTAGACGCTGGTAGTCAGGCCGGCGAAAGTCAGCACGAAAGAATCGAGGTTGTTGTAGCCAATGGTTGTGCCGTCCAGGCTGGAATCATACGAGAAAGAACCGGTTGCGATACTGTCAAACGAGAAATTCACATTCACCGGTGTAGCCTGTGCACCGAACGCAGCGACCAGAAAAGCCAAGCCTGCCAGAAATTTTTTCATTTTCATGCCCTGATTTGTATATGTGGTTGGAAAGTACAGTTATCTGTATTTTTGCATCCCGCTTTGATAAGCAATGTTCAGGCCATGTATTCAAGTCATTGTTTTAATTGAGATATTGATTTTTTCTTGTAAGAGATGTAAGAAAATTCGACGCATAATTGATAACGAACAAGTCTTCTTGTCCCAGGCGCAATCAGGGCGCATGCCTTTCCATTCAAGTTTCCGAATCCAGTTGCCGCTGTCCGCGGCACAATGGACTTAAAAAGTCTTTCCCTGCGTGATCTTTTGGCAATATGAGAGTGTTACACTCGCGAAATTATTCCAAAAAATCAATAAAGTGGCGTGAAAGCGCTGCGAATATCCAGGCCGGGGAAGTGGAAATGCGCTTTGCTGTTAATGCCATTCATATCCAGTATGATTTGGCGCAGATTTGTCGCAGGCTGCAGCAACAACTATCTGCTGTGGCCAGTACATGCATGTTGTTCGTCCTGCTGGGACTGCTGTTGGCGCCGCAGGCGCAAGCCGCAGGCAACCCCAATTCCGGCAATACGCTGTTCAATTCCGGTACGCCATTATGTATGGAGTGCCATATCTCTCCGCCGGAAGGCGCGCGGCTGACGGCAGCGAATAATCCTGCCTTGATTGCCAGTGCGATCGCCAATGATATCGGCGGCACTTACGTTGCCGGCGGCACCATCGGCATGGGGCGTTATGCAGCTGGCCAGCCCGATCAGTTGAATGCGACCCAGCTGAATAACCTGGCTTCCTATTTCGGCTGGTTCGTGATTCCGACGACCGCAGCAAAGTCACAAACGGTCGCTTACAACTCCAGCAACAATCTTGTCGATCTGAGCGCCAGCATTACCGTCGGCACGCCGACGAGTGTTGCGGTCGCTTCCGGCCCCAGCCACGGGAGCGTTGGCGCGCTAACGGTCAATTCCAGCGGCGCCAGCGTGGTGACCACGCTCACCTATACCCCCACTGCGGGATACGTCGGCACCGACACCTTTACCTATACCGTCAGCAATAATGCGGGCACGTCAACGGCGGCGACAGTGACCATCACCGTCAGCCCGCCACCTGTGCCGGTGGTTTCCAGTGCGGCAACTGCGAATGGCGCATCGGGCACCGCCTATGCCAATATCTACCAGATCACGGCAAGCAATTCCCCCACCAGTTATAGCGCATCGGGCCTGCCACCGGGGCTTGCCGTGGATACGGCGACGGGCGTGATTTCAGGCACGCCAACCACGCCGGGAACCTTTAACGCCACCGTCAATGCCATTAATGCCGGCGGTACCGGCTCAAAGGCCGTTGCATTTACCATTACCCTGGGCGCGCCGGTGATCAGCAGTGCATTGGCCGCCAGCGGATCAACCGCCGTGGCATTTGCCGGCTATACCATCACGGCAAGCAACAGTCCCACCAGCTACAACGCCACCGGTCTGCCGGCGGGCCTCAGCATCAACACGGGCACCGGATTCATATCAGGAACGCCGACTGCCAGCGGCAGCTTCAATGTATCGATTTCCGCGACCAATGCCACCGCCACCGATACCAAAACGCTGGTGATGACCATTGCACTCTCCGCTCCGGTGATCACCAGTCCGCTGGCTGCAAGCGGCTCCACGGCAACGGCATTCTCGTACCAGATTGTCGCCACCAGCAATCCGGCCAGCTTCAATGCCATCGGTCTGCCGACAGGTTTGTCGGTGAATACGGCAACCGGGCTGATCACCGGTGCACCGGCGACCAACGGCAGCTATAACGTGACGATTTCGGCGACCAATGCCACTGGCACGGACAGCAAGACCCTGGTCGTCACAGTGGCGTTGTCGGCGCCGGTGATCAACAGCAGTCTGACGGCGGGTGGCGCCACCAATGTCGCCTTTGCCGGTTACACGATCACGGCGACCAACAACCCAACCAGTTTCAACGCGACCGGCTTGCCGGCAGGGCTGGCGGTCAATACGGCAACGGGTGTGATCTCCGGAACACCGACGGTCAACGGCACTTTCAATGTGACGATCTCGGCGACCAATGCGAGCGCGACCGACAACAAGACGCTGGTCATTACGGTGGCGTTATCGGCGCCGGCGATCAACAGCAGCCTGACAGCCAGCGGCACAACCAATGTCGCCTTTGCCGGCTACACGATCACGGCGACCAATAATCCGACCAGTTTCAATGCGACCGGCTTGCCCGCCGGCTTGACCGTCAATGCAGCTTCTGGCGTGATTTCCGGCACGCCGACGACAAACGGCACTTTCAATGTGACGATCTCGGCGACCAATGCGACCGCGACCGATAGCAAGACGCTGGTGCTGACCATCGCGCTATCGATGCCAGTCATTACCAGCACGAACAATGCCAACGGTACTTACAATCTGCCGTTCAGCTATCAGATCGCTGCGAGCAACAACCCTACCAGCTATAACGCCACTGGTCTGCCGGCCGGTCTTTCCATCAATACTGCGACCGGCCTGATCTCGGGTACGCCGGTCAGCGGCGGCGTGTCGAATGTTGCCGTCCGCGCGACCAATGCTAGCGGCAGCGGCAACATGGCGCTGACAATCAACATCAGTTATGTGGCCCCGGCTGGCGCTGCCGTGACGGCCGCTACCGCTTTCAATACGCCGCTGACGATCACCCTGCCGCTTGCCGGACAGTTCACGCAGGTTAATGTGGTGACGCCGCCGGCGCACGGAACTGCGCCAATACCGGCGCCGAATGTGAATGCGATCACCTATACGCCGGCAACTGGTTATAGCGGGCCGGACAGTTTTGCGTATTCCGTGGCCGGTCCTGGCGGCGCATCGGCGCCATATACTGTCAATATCACGGTCAATACGCTGGCACCGACTGCGGGCGCGGCCACCATGACGGTGCCGCTGAATACGACGACGACGCTCGACCTGGCGCCATTCATTACCGGTTCGGCGATCAGCGGCGTGTCGATTGCGTCGAAGCCGGCGCATGGCACGGTGACTGTCAACGGCACCAGTGTGACCTTCACGCCCGTCAACAATTATTTTGGCGCGGATGCATTTTCCTATGTCGCCTATGGCAACGCCGGCACTTCACCAGCGGCGGTGGTCAGCATTACCGTGACCGGCCGCCCGGATCCTGCGAAGGATCCCGCAGTCACCGGCATGGTACGCGCTCAGGTCGAGGCTTCCAGGCGTTTTTCGCGCGCGCAGATTTCCAATTTCCAGGGCAGGATGGAGTCGCTGCATCGGCGTGCGCAGCCACCCGAAAATACGGCTGAAAACGCGACCGAAAATGGCAACGCCGTCGTCAACAGCCTGGTCGCGCGCCATGGCGCCAACCTGGGCGCGATGGCCACAGGCTTGCGCGGCACGCATGCTATCGCAGCGCAGCCGGCAATCGGCATGGCCGCCGGCGCTGCATATCGGCCGGCGGCTTCGCTCGCCGGCGATCCGGCTGCCGGCTTGAACCCCGCCAGCGCGCCAACGTCTGCGGCCGCAGTTGCGGCGGTGGCCTCGGCCCTTTCCGCTGCCGGCGGCAATTCTTCGGAGGCGTCGGCGCTCGGCAAGGCAGTAATGCTCGCCGCAAATGCAGCGAAGGGCACTTCCTTCAATCTTGCGGCTGCCAGTGGCAGCGCCGCGAGCAGCGACGATGGCATCGATGTATGGGTAGGCGGTGGCATCCGTTTTGGCTCGCGCAATCCCGACAGCGCCAGCGGCAACAGCTTTTCAACGGATGGCGTCAGTGTCGGCGCCGACCACCGCATCAGCGACAACCTGGTGGTGGGTGGTGGCGTCGGTTACGGTCGTGACACGAGCACAATCGGCATCGACGGCACCAACAGCCGCGGCAAGAGCATGACGCTGGCCGCATACGCGAGTTACCAGCCGACGGAAAATACCTACCTTGATGGCCTGATCGGCTATGGCCAGCTTGATTACACTACAGAACGATTTGTGGCGCCGGTCAATGATTTCGCCCGCAGCGTGCGTTCGGGCGATTTCATCTTCGCCTCGCTCACCGCCGGTTATGAGTTCCAGTCCGAGGGTTTGGGGCTATCGCCCTATGGCCGTCTCGATGTTGCGCAGCACCGGCTGCATGCTGCCAGCGAGAAGGGCGCAGGCGCCTTCGCGCTGACCTACGGTCGCCAGGACATTCCCAGCGTGCAGCTGGCGGCCGGTTTGCGCGCCGAGTCGGCGCATGAGTCGCGTTTCGGCTGGGTGCTGCCGCGCCTGCGCGTCGAGTACCAGCATGAGTTCAAGGGCGAGGCGCGGGCGACGTTCTCTTATGCGGACCTGGCCGGCGGCCCGATCTATTCCCTGCCCGGCAATTCCCAGCGCCGCGATGCCCTGGTGCTGGGCGTGGGCAGCGACCTCCTGGTGGGGCGCGGCGTGACGCTGAGCCTGGATTATCAGTTGCAGCGCTCGACGGGCCAGGAGAATGTGCAAGCCGTGCTGCTGAAGTTCGTCAAAAACCTCGATGGCAAGAGCCCCGGCCTGCTATCTTCTTCGGCGTTCAAGGCCGCTTCGCTCGGCATCAAGGTCGACGTCTCGGCCACCTTCGATGACAATATCAACCGTGCGAGCGCGGCGGCCGATGTCCGCGAGGACAAGGTCTATGGCGTCAACCTGTCAAAGAGTGTGCTGCTTGCTTCCGGAGAAAACACGCGATTGTTCCTGAACGGTTTTGCCGGCGCCGAGCGCTTCAAGAATTACAGCGGTCTCGACAATGTTTATCTTGGCGGTGACGCCGAATGGCAGTACCGCGCGTCGGGTGACTTCGATTCGCCGATCTGGAGTTTGTTCGGCAGCGCCAAGGCAATGAATTTCGAATCGGACCAGCGCGACGGCTACCGCTATTCGCTGGGCGTGAATGTGCGGCAGGCGCTGTCCGACCGCATCAGCGTGTTCGGCGCGCTGGCCAAAAACCAGCGCTACGCCAAAAACGATACGTTCGGCGGTAGCGATTATTCGGCGCGTTTCAACCTCGACTATGCTGCGACGCCATTCGACACACTGTACTTCGGCGGCGAATATCGTTATGGCGACATCGTTTCGAGCGGCACCCATACACTGGGCAACGTCAATATTGCCAAACTGTTTACGCTGGATCGCGCCTTCCTGCGCCATGACTTCTATGCCTACCGTTTTGACGGCACGACGGCGATCTTCACGCTCGGCTACAACCATGCTCTCGGCAACAAGGATTCCGTCGATCTCTCCTGGCGCCGTACCCGATCGACGCCGGATGCATCGCCGGGATTGCCGGGTGTCGCAACGCCGCGCTATCTCGTCAACCAGTTTTCCCTCATGTATCTGACCAGTTTCTAGAGGCATTCATTGTGAATTTTCGATTTTCATTTGCCGTTGCTGCCTCCCTGTGCGTGACCTTGCTGCTGTCGGCTTGCGGCGGTGGTGGTGGCGGCGCGAGCGCAGTGGCGCCGGCAGCTCCGGTGGCGACTGCGGCTGTTACCGGCCCGAACATGTTTCTGCTGTTTCCGAATCCGATACAGCTGGATGACGGCACGCTGGAGATGAATACGGAAACCTACGCGCGCGCCTATTATGCGGCGATCGATCCGGCCAATGCCAAGGATACCCTGGCCAAGTGGAAGGCGGCCAACGGCTTCGGCGGCGCGCCCGGCGCCCTGGGCGAAGTTGCGGCGACATTCGGCGATATGCGCGACCTCGGTTATGGCCGCCGCATGACGGGGCGGCAAAATCCGGACGGCTCGATTGCCATGTTCGTCGAAAACTACCTGGTTAACGCCGGTGATGGTTATACCTATAGCCGGCTGAACCTGGATGCGGCAATCGCCGCCGTGCAGACCGGCAGCGGCAATGGCACGCGGCTGGACAATCGCTGGCATGTCGGCACCAATGCCATCGAATACAGCCCCGGCCCCAACGGCGGCGCGCCCTTCGTCAAGTTTTACACGTTCAGCCCGACCACTGGCGAGCGACTGCTGATGGCCAACCTGGATGGCCGCGGCAACAAGGCGATGCCAGGCATTTGCATCAACTGCCATGGCGGCCGTGGCGATCCGTTGACGCCGCCGGGGGCGGATGGCAAACCATTGTTTCCGCTGGCGCACAACTCGGTGTCGCAGCATCGCGGCGACGTCCAGGGGCGCATGCAGATGTTCAATCTCGACATTCTCGATTTTGCCGGTACTGCGGGTTTTACCCGCGCCGAACTTGAACCGGCCCTGAAGACGATGAACAAGATGGTGTTGTGCAGCTATCCATTGCCGGCGCCTTCGGCATTGCCGGAAGATGCCTGCCGGCCCGTTGCGTCATTGGCCAGTACCAATGAATGGCAGGGTACGGCGGCGGCCGTGCTGAAGGCTGCCTACGGTGGCGATGGCTTGCCAGCCGTGGTGTTTTCTGACAATTATGTGCCGGCCAGCTGGCTGAGCGCCGGCCAGTCCACGCTGTACCGCAATGCCGTGAACCTGGCTTGCATGACTTGCCATCGCCTGCGTGGCACCGGCAATCAGTCCGATCCGGACTTCATGTCGTATGCGAAATTCCAGGGCTATTCGGACCGGATCAAGGCGCATGTCTTTGACCGTGGCAACATGCCGCTGGCAAAGATCGTCGCCGAACATTTTTGGGCCACCAGCGCGCCGGATGAAATGGCGCTGTGGCTGGAAAACCTGGGCCTGGGCTATTCAGTGCGTGATGCTGCCGGCGCCGCGCTGCGTCCGGGGCGCCCGATCGCCGATGCCGGACCGGACCGCACCATGCGCCGTGGCCCTGTTACCCTGTCGGCTGCCAACAGCTTGTATGCCACGACCTACAACTGGTCGTTCATCACCAATCCCGGCAATGCCGGCACCCTCGCCAACGCTGCATCGGCCACGCCGATTTTCACGGCGACGGCCGATGGCACGTATCTGTTGCGCCTGGTGGCAGGGAACGGCAGCACGTCAAGCGCGCCGGTGACGCTCAAGCTGGTGGTCAATAACGGCCTGGCGCCCAATCCCTCCGCCATCCGCTTTGCCGATGTCAAGGCGGTGCTGCAGGGCGCCGGTTGTACGACTTGTCACGCGCCGGCTGCAGTCACGGCGCGTCCGCCGATTTTCTATACCAATATCGACCGCAATGCCGATGGCGTCGTGGATGCGACCGACGATGCCTGGTTCTACAAGGAGGTGCGTGGCCGGGTGAATTTCACGGATGTCGTCGCCAGCCCGCTGTTGCGCAAGCCGTCGAACAATCACCATAACGGATTGCTGCAGCCTGGCTTCGATGCCAGCCTGGAGCCGGGCAGCGCCGGGCGCGCCAACTATGATTTGATTTTGAACTGGATCCTGAACGGCGCGCCGCAATAATACAAAAGTCCCGCAAGGGACTTTTGTATTGCGCGCTGCAGACTCAGTAGGAGCGGCGCGGACCGTCGTAGCTGTTGCCCGGGAAAACGAACGGGGTGGTGCGGCCCACCAGCGTTTCGATCAGCATCAGTTCCTGGTCCGTGTGGTTCTTGAAGCCGGCGGGACGGATATTTTTGCCGGTCTGGCCGTCGGCGGTGATGTATACCGGTTTGTCGTGGTGGGCAGCGGCGACCGTTTCCGTGCTGCTCGGGTCGCTGCTCGCGGCAATGTCGGTGACGCCGTAGCAGGTGCAGAAATAGGTGAGTTCGGGATCGGCTTCCATGTACCAGCCGGTGCCGCGGATGCCGATGGTCGCGGTGGGCGTGCGCAGGGTGGTCGGCTGGTTGCGCGATACAGACAGGATCTTGCCGGACAGCAGACGCAAACCGGAAATCAGCAGCGAGCCGTTTTCCTTCTTTTCTCCCGCCAGATCAAGCCGGCTGTCGGCGCGCAAAATCATCGCATTGCCGCCGACCACAAACACGATTTCGCTGTTGGGGCCGGTGACGATGCTGTCGGTCGGATTGATGAAGGTATCGAGCGTGGCATCCTTGCCGTTGATGGTGACCTTGCCAGACAGGCGGTAGATCGATCTTCCCGGCGGTAGCTGCGATGGCTTGCTCCCCAGCAGGTTTTGGGCGAAGGCTGCGCTGGGGGACAGCGTCGAACAAAATATCCCGGCCGTCAGTCCCTGTATCAACCAGCGGCGGCGCGGATCTTCGGCTTCTTCAAAACCTTGCATGGGGGCCTTTTTTATCAGAGGAAGGTTGAAATTTCTTTATTTGATATGTCTGCTGCCGCATGCGGTTATCGATACGCTTAGCGCGTGGTGAACGACCAGGCGCGGGATGCGGCAATGCCATCGACTGTGCCGCTGAACTGCACGTCATACGTGGTGTTTGCCGCAAGCACGTTCAATGGCACGATGGCGGCTGCCGATTTGGCGGTATTGACGTCGGTGGCATTGCTCAATAATTTCACCGGTAACGCTGTACCGCCGCGCGGCGCGATGGTAAAGCTTTGCACTATGACGTTGGCGGTGATGTCGGCATGGACGCTGACCGGATAGCCGACTTCGTTGCGGTCGGCTACCGGATCCGGCGTTTCAAAATCGCTAAAAAAATTTGTCAGCACATTTTGTTGGCCGGCAAATGGGTAGTTTACGAACTGGCCCGACCCCAGGCCGCTTCCCAAGCCATTCGTGCTGGCCAGGTTCAGCGTGAAATAGGTATAGCCGCCGGCGGCCGTCGCTGCGCCCGCGCCTGCCTCGCGGAAGCTCGGCTGGAACATTACGAAGCGGTGGTAAATCGCGGTGATCAAATTTTCGGCGGCATTGAATCCGGAAGTGTCACCGCTGGCAGAGATCACCTCGCCAAACGCATAGGGTACGGTCAAAACATAGCCGGCTGCCGTCAGGCGATTACTGAGCGCGGCGCCGGTAAAGCCCGGCGCGCCGGGCGTCTCTTCATGGCTGATGACGTTATTGATTCGCTGGTAATCCGAATGGCTTTGCGCGGCATTGTCGATGAGGGGATTGCGGCCCAGTATGCTCAAACGGAGCTGCTGGCGGCGGAAATTGGTCCAGTTCAAGCCATCGGTGGCGGTGTTGTTGGTTGCCACAGGCGCCCCGACTTCCTGGGAGAGCGGCAACGGGTTGCTGACCGGCGCGGGTGCCGCTCCGGGGGCCGTGCCACCACCACCGCCGCAAGCCGCCAGCAAAAAGCCGATACAAATCGATGCAAGTGCGGACGGTGATAGTGGCAAACGCGGCATGTCAATCCTGTCGGTCAGAGGACGAGTGAATTAGGAGGGCGGTGTTAATCGTTAAACGCCTGGTGCTGTTCCATGTTGCCGGTGTGTTTTACAGGCATCGCTGTCAAATGCCATTATATATGACGATCTTGTCGTCTTTTCCGTTCTTGAAATTTCCCAAAAAACATCCCTGTTGTGATGTTGATGATGTTGCAAATGGTAAATACGGGCTACAATTACTGGCCTCCACGCATTCAATCAAAACGACACAATCAGAACGTAGGATGGCGGATCCAGTGCCGGCAGCCTTGAAGGCTGGTTGACATGTTTGCTCCGGCCAGTCTCCGGCATTTTCTACCATCTTCTTCCATGCTGAGCTTGTTGCATCCACCGACCCTCGGTTTAATCGTGACCACGCTGTTGATCACGCTTGCAGCCCTCATGTTGTTCGTGCTGAAAACGCGCACCACCTATTCGGGTTTTGGCTGCTGGACGATCGGCTTCTTCTTGCTGGCAGCCTGTTTCATGGTATCTGTGTTGCGTCTTTACCTGCCAGAGGCGCCGACGGTCTTGGTCAGCAATATCCTGGGAATTGCCAGCCTGTGCTTTTTATATGATGGTGTCGCCGGCTTTTACCTGCAAAAAAAGCCACGTCCGCATTACCTGAACTGGGGCCTGGCGGTGCTGGTTATTGCGGCGCAGGCAGTTAACCTCTATCTGGGTGGCGATGTCAATACCCGCGTCATCTGGTTCAATGCCTTTCAGTTTTTTATCGCGTTGCGTGTTTTCTGGCGTTTTTATCGCTACGCCAGTGGCAGGCAGAAGTCTGCCTCGGTGCTCTTGCTGGTGGCATTTCTGGGGATCGCCGCGACTTCGCTCTGGCGCATTCTGGCCATGTTGAGCGCGCCGAGCATGACCGATTTGCTGCGGCAGGACGCCGGCTATCGATTGCTGATCCTGATCTCGTCAATGCTGGTGATCCTCCTGGCGTTTAGCTTTTTGCTGCTGACACATACCCGCATTGAAGAAGAGCTCGATGACGCGCGAGCAAAAGCCGAGCATGCGGCGCGCATCGACCCCTTGACCGGCTTGTGGAACCGGCGTCATTTCGAGTCGGAAGCCCTGCGTGAAATCGCGCGCGCCAGCCGTTACGGCCAGCCGATTTCCCTGGTGCTGTTTGACATCGATCATTTCAAGCGTGTCAACGACCGCTACGGGCATCTGACCGGCGACGAGGTGTTGCAGCAAATCGCCGGCGTGATGCGCGATAGCGTGCGCGTATCCGACCTGGCTTGCCGCTGGGGTGGCGAAGAATTCGCCGTCTTGATGCCGGTGGACCTTGGCGAAGCCGTCCAGGTTGCAGAAAAGCTGCGAGAGGCAATCGGGCAGCATGACTTTGCGCTGATCGGCAAGTTGAGCATCAGCGGCGGTTGTGCACAATGGTTGGCCGGTGAAGATTTGACCTGCTGGAGCAAACGCGCCGATAGCGCCCTGTATCGCGCCAAGGCTGGTGGCAGAAACCGCGTCGAATTCGAATCCGCCTAGCGCACTGATACCGTTTCGAATATGCCGGCGCCGCGGTTTTTCTGGACACGGTCCCAGGCAAACACCTGGCCGTTCATCGCCACATAGACGCCAGCCGGCAGAGTTTGTGCCACGCCGACGGCAAAGCCGAAATTGAACAGCGCATCGGAGCCGGCGATCTCGTAAGGGATCATTGCCCCGGTCAGCACGATGGTTTTGTCCAGCACTGCCGCGCCCAGCACTTGCGCAGTTTCGCGCATGGTGTCGGTACCGTGGATGATGACGATCGCCTGTTCCGCAGCCGTGCGGCAGCAAGCCAGTATGCGCTGGCGGTCGCCGTCCTGCATGTCGAGCGAATCGAGCAGCGGCAGCATTTCCAGGGCTAACGGCGCAGTGATGCGCGCCCGCTGTATGGCGTCCGGCAGGTGGCTTTGGGTGAAGTCGAGCCGGCCGCTGATTTCATCGTAGTGCTTGTCGAAGGTGCCGCCGGTGGCGAGGATGCGCAAGGTCATGGTCTGATCAAAAAACAAGGCTGGCCATAAACGACCATCATAACGCGGACATGCCGACTTTCGCAGGGCAGAACTTCTGCGGCTGTTGCAGAGTCATAACAAACTTGTGCGGGATGCGATGATCCGTCCCCGCTACACTATTTGCGGATATTTTTCGATTGCCCATGAAACCTGTCGCTCCCGGCACTGTCATCTTCCATCGCCATCGCGGTTATGGCGTGATCACGGCCGTCAATTTGCTGACTGGTTGGATTTCCGCGCGTTTCGGTAGCGAGGTGCGCACCCTGGACCTGAACCTGGGCAGCGACGAGGTGCAGCACGCCGACGGTGAACCGATCCTGTTTCGGCGCCGTCCGCCCGACCGCATGCCGCATGCGCGCCTGATGGCGCTGGTGCGCGAACTGCACCGCGCCGGCTATCAGCGCCTCTACATGTACAGCTGGCCGCGCCCGTCCGGCCTGCACTGGCGCTGGCATCTCTTCGCCGGCCAGCGCAACTGGATGGAGCGTCCCTGGCGCGAAGGCTGGTATGGCTCCGGCTCGGACTACAATTTCAACCCGGTGCTGGGGTGGGGCGATGCGCCGGGCGAAGCGACCGAACAACTGGCGCGCATGCTGGCGAAATTCGATCCGCAGGGTCTGGCGCAGGCGCTCGGACGCGACGAGGACCATAGCGACTGGTTCGAACGCGTGTGCGCCGCATTGTTACCCGATTACGCTTTTACGCTCGGCTGGGATCGCCGCGACGGCCCGGTGCCGACTGCCCTGCCAGTGATTGCCGTGCGACGCGGCATCCCCGCCTATGACGGCCCGGCGTTGCCATGGCCGCCAGGCTTGGAAATAGTGAAAAAAGGTAATTTTGCCGACAATTTGACAAAAGTTATCGATTTTTCGTAGCAAAATAACGATTTTTCTGAAGATATTAATAGTCGACTACAAAATTCAACTATTTTTCGCTATCGTTACTACAATTTTTGACCCAAAGCATTGAGAGTGGCTGTCGGGGGGGTGTACAATCCTCCACCTATTTTCTGCAGCCACCCTGCCGAAAGCAGTCCACCACGCCCCCGCCGTGGTGCACGGAATCTGATCGCATGCCAGCAGCGCAGCGTTCGTGACCGGTGCACATGTGATTTGAGGGCAGCGCGGCCGCACAATGGCCGCCCTTCGACAAGACCGCCGTTTCGTCAGCGTACCCGCTGGCCCTATCTCAACGACGATCCTGCCGTGCCGGGACAAGACAGAATTCTTTATTGGCATTGGAGGTAGTATGAATCAACCCCTTATGGGCGGCGTCACCGCAGTCAACGCGCCGGCATTCGTTAAGCAGCAAAAACTGATCAACTGGGTCGCTGAAGTTGCCGCCCTCACCAAGCCGGACAGCATCTACTGGTGCGACGGTTCGCAGGAAGAGTACGATCGCCTGTGCGCCGAGATGGTCGCCGCCGGCACCCTGAAAAAGCTCTCCCAGGAAAAGCGCCCGGACAGCTATCTGGCCTGTTCCGATCCGTCGGATGTGGCGCGCGTCGAAGACCGCACCTTCATCTGCTCGGCCAAGGAAGAAGACGCCGGCCCGACCAACAACTGGATGGCTCCGGCAGAGATGCGCAGCACGTTGAACGGCCTGTTCGACGGTTGCATGAAGGGCCGCACCCTGTACGTGGTGCCGTTCTCGATGGGCCCGCTGGGTTCGCCGATCGCCCACATCGGCATCGAACTGTCCGACTCGCCCTACGTGGTTGTCAACATGCGCATCATGACCCGCATGGGCAAGGCCGTCTACGACGTGCTGGGAACCGATGGCGAATTTGTGCCGGCCATTCACACCGTCGGCGCGCCGCTGGCCGCCGGCCAGAAGGATGTGGCCTGGCCGTGCAACGCCACCAAGTACATCGTGCATTTCCCGGAAACCCGTGAAATCTGGTCCTACGGCTCCGGCTATGGCGGCAACGCCCTGCTGGGCAAGAAGTGCTTCGCGCTGCGCATCGCTTCCACCATGGGCCGCGACCAGGGCTGGCTGGCCGAGCACATGCTGATCCTCGGCGTCGAATCGCCGGAAGGCAAGAAGCACTATGTCGCCGCCGCTTTCCCGTCGGCCTGCGGCAAGACCAACTTCGCCATGCTGATCCCGCCGAAGGCATTCAACGGCTGGAAAGTCACTACTATCGGCGACGACATCGCCTGGATCAAGCCGGGCAAGGATGGCCGCCTGTATGCGATCAATCCGGAAGCCGGTTATTTCGGCGTGGCGCCGGGCACCAACACCGCGACCAACTCCAACTGCATGGCGTCCCTGACCGGCAACACCATCTTCACCAACGTCGCGCTGACCGACGATGGCGACGTCTGGTGGGAAGGCATGACCAAGGAAGCCCCGGCGCATGTGATCGACTGGCAAGGCAAGGACTGGACCCCGGAAATCGGCAAGGAAACCGGCCGCAAGGCGGCCCACCCGAACGCCCGCTTCACCGTCGCCGCCACGCAAAATCCGGTGATCGACCCGGCCTGGGACGATCCGGCCGGCGTGCCGATCTCGGCCTTCATCTTCGGTGGCCGCCGCTCCACCACCGTGCCGCTGGTAACCGAAGCACGCAACTGGATCGAAGGCGTCTACATGGCTGCCACCATGGGTTCCGAAACCACCGCTGCGGCCGCCGGCCAGCAGGGCGTGGTGCGCCGCGACCCGTTCGCCATGCTGCCGTTCATGGGCTACAACATGAGCGACTACTTCCAGCACTGGCTGGACATGGGCAAGAAGATCGAAGCCTCCGGCGCCAAGCTGCCGAGCATTTATTGCGTCAACTGGTTCCGCACCGACGAGAACGGCAAGTTCGTCTGGCCCGGCTTCGGCGACAACATGCGCGTGCTGAAGTGGATGCTCGACCGCATCGAAGGCTCGGCCAATGGCGTTGAAAACATCTTCGGCGTGACCCCGCAGTACGGCGACCTGAAGTGGGATGGCATCGACTTCAGCCAGGCACAGTTCGACACCATCACCTCGATCGACAAGGCTGCCTGGGAAGCCGAACTGAAGCTGCACGCTGAACTGTTCGACAAGCTGAAATACCACCTGCCAGCCGAGCTGGAAGCGGCCAAGGTAGCGCTGGAAAAGCGTCTGGCAGCTTGATGCAGCAGTAATTCATTTTCCCCGTCGCCGGGGGAAATGCCAAAAAAGCGCGGCGGGGCAACCCGACCGCGCTTTTTTCCTTTAATTAGTTGCTATTGGGTAAAATATCCTCTTTCAACCGTAGGGGTATTCATGGCAATCGAGCTTTTCAATGACGGCAAGCATGTTTGCCTGATGTTTCCCGATCTGGTGGAAGACGAAAATGGCAATTCCGTCCAGTCCAACCAGTTTTTGATCGTCAATAACGGCAATGGCATCTTGCTCGATCCGGGTGGCGTGATGACCTACAATGAATTGTTTGTTGCCATGGGTCGCTTCTTTCCGCCGAAGAAACTCGAATATGTATTTGCCTCCCATGCCGATCCCGACATCATCGCCTCGCTGCCGCGCTGGCTCACCGGCTCGGAAACCAAACTCCTGATTTCGCGCATCTGGTCGCGCTTCGTGCCGCACTTTTGCCCGCAGGGTAAAACCGAGGGGCGTATCATTGCGATTCCCGACGAAGGCACGCTGCTGCCGTTGGGGGAAACCACCTTCCAGATCCTGCCCGCCCACTTCCTGCATTCCGAAGGCAACCTGCAGTTTTACGATCCGGTCAGCCGCATGCTGTTTTCCGGAGACATGGGCGCCTCGATGATGGCGGCCAGCGATGCCGGCACGCCGGTCACCGATTTCGACGCCCACCTGGCGCACATGAAGGGCTTCCATGCACGCTACATGGTGTCCAACAAGGTATGCCGCTACTGGGCGGCGATGGTGCGGGAACTCGATCCGGAATGGATCATCCCGCAGCATGGCGCGCCGTTCAAGGGCAAGGCGATGGTCGGCCGCTTCCTCGACTGGATCGAAGCGCTGCCGTGCGGCGTCGACCTGATGACACAGGCGCAGTACGCCGCACCGAAGATCGTCACGGTGAAACTGTAAATAAGCGCAAAATATCCTCCGGCTGCGCCTATCATGCAGGTGTCAATTCGCATGATTTTTTGAACTTGCAGGCAGGAGGGGGTTCCATGACCGACCGTTACCTGATGTGCACGCCCGATCATTTCGAAGTGCGCTATGTGATCAATCCCTGGATGGCGGGCAATGTCGCATCGTCCCGCAGCGATATTGCCTGGTTGCAGTGGCGTGCGCTGGCCGATGCCCTCGGCGAAGTCGCCGAGGTCGAGCGTATCGCTGGCGTGCCGGGGGTGCCGGACATGGTGTTTACCGCCAATGCCGGCCTGGTGCTTGGCAATACCTTCATCCTGTCGCACTTTCGCCATGCCGAGCGGCAGCCGGAAGAGGCGCATTTCGAGCAATGGTTCAGGCGGCAGGGATATGACGTCGTCAGGCTGGCACCGCAACTGGTTTTCGAGGGCGCCGGCGATGCCCTGTTCGACCGCGGCCAGGCGCTGTTGTGGTTCGGCCACGGCCATCGCTCCAGCGCGGCGTGCGCGCCGGCCCTGGCTGCATTGCTGAAGATCGAAGTCGAGCCGTTGCGGCTGGTCGATGAGCGCTACTATCATCTCGATACCTGCTTGTGTCCGCTCGAGGGCGGTTATTTGCTGTATTATCCGCACGCTTTCGATGCTGATTCGCAGGCGCGCATCGCCGCACGGGTGCCTGCCGCGCGGCGCATCGCTGTGGCCGAAATCGATGCCCTGGATTTTGCCTGCAATGCCGTCAATAGCGGTCGTCACGTATTCGTCAATCGCGCCTCGCCAGAATTGGCACATGCCCTGGCTGCGCAGGGCTTCACGCTGCATCAGACGCCCCTGGGGGAGTTCATGAAGGCGGGCGGGTCGGCCAAATGCCTGACCCTGAAGCTCAATGAGGTACATCGGCAGGCGGTCGTCGCCAAATGATATTTCTTTTGTGAATATCACATATTAGTAAATGAAATTGGCCTTATTCATCCTGTTCTCGTACACTGCATTTGTCTCCTCCATGTCTCCTCTTTTGATATGGATTCAGGCCCGCACATTTTGCGGGCTTTTTTTTTGCCAGCAGATTTTGCCGCCTTACGCAAGGTCTATATCCGGCGTATAATTTTTCCTAGCGCCGATTTGATTGAGCCAGTCAAAACCAGCTTGCGGGCGCCGGGGTAAAGTCCCACTACAAATACTGCTAAAGCGGCCCAGGCATGAACCCGGCCCCGCATTGCAGGCCGGGTTTTTTAATTTTGAATTTTATAAATTGCGGGACAACGTTTGCGAGGCGCCGCCGTGCGCCGCGTTACTCTGTCCCCAACTAAACTTTTGAATTGTGGGACAGAGTTTGCGAGGCGCCGCGAGCGCCGAGTTACTCTGTCTCCAGCTGACTAAAATTATGAGCCATCACGCCACCTCCGACATCGAAGCGCTGTTGCGCGATCTGTTATCCCGCCGCATTCTGATTCTGGATGGTGCGATGGGCACCATGATCCAGCAATACAAGCTGGGCGAAGCGGAGTACCGTGGCGAGCGTTTCAGAGATTTTACGGCGCCAGGCCGGGAGATGTTCCTTAAGGGGAACAATGAATTGCTGACGCTGACGCAGCCGCACATCATCCAGGAAATCCACGAGCAATATCTGGCAGCCGGCGCCGACCTGGTCGAAACCAACACTTTCGGCGCCACCAGCGTTGCCCAGGACGATTACCACATGGCGCAGCTGGTCTACGAGATGAACCTGCAGGCGGCCAGGCTCGCGCGCGCGGCCTGCGACAAATATTCCACGCCTGACAAGCCGCGTTTCGTCGCTGGCGCCCTTGGCCCGACGCCGAAGACGGCATCCATTTCGCCCGATGTGAACGATCCGGCGGCGCGCAACGTGACTTTCGACCAGCTGGTTGCCGCCTATCTGGAACAGACCCGCGCGCTGGCCGAGGGCGGCGTCGATGTGCTGCTGGTCGAGACGATCTTCGACACGCTCAACTGCAAGGCGGCGCTGTTTGCCATTGACCTCTTCTTCGAGGAATCCGGCAAACGCCTGCCGATCATGATTTCCGGCACCGTCACCGATGCTTCGGGGCGCATCCTGTCGGGCCAGACCGTGCCAGCATTCTGGCATTCGGTGCGGCACGCCAAGCCCCTGACCATCGGCCTGAACTGCGCGCTGGGCGCGGCCCTGATGCGCCCGTATGCGGAAGAGCTGTCGAAGATTGCCGATACCTTCGTCTGCATCTATCCGAACGCCGGTTTGCCCAACCCGATGGCCGATACCGGCTTCGATGAAACGCCGGACGTGACGTCATCGCTGCTGAAGGATTTCGCCGAAAGCGGTTTCGTGAATATCGCCGGCGGCTGTTGCGGCACCACGCCGGCGCACATCAAGGCGATCGCTGACGTCGTGGCGAAGATCGCGCCACGCCAGTTGCCAGCCTCTGATCACCGCATGAAGCTGTCGGGCCTGGAGCCCTTCATCGTCGACGAGGATTCGCTGTTCGTCAACGTCGGCGAGCGCACCAACGTCACCGGCTCGAAAGCCTTTGCGCGCCTGATCCTGAACGAACAATATGACGAGGCGCTGGCGGTGGCGCGCCAGCAGGTCGAAAACGGCGCGCAGATCATCGACATCAACATGGACGAGGCGATGCTCGATTCGGTCGCCGCCATGACGCGTTTCCTGAACCTGATCGCCGGCGAGCCGGATATCGCGCGCGTGCCGATCATGATCGACTCGTCGAAATGGTCGGTCATCGAAGCCGGCCTGAAATGCGTGCAGGGCAAGGCGGTGGTCAACTCGATTTCGATGAAGGAAGGCGAGGCGGAATTTCTGCGCCAGGCCAGGCTGTGCCGCCGTTATGGCGCTGCCGTCATCGTCATGGCCTTTGATGAAAAGGGCCAGGCCGATACCTTCGCGCGCAAGACCGAGATTTGCGCGCGCGCCTACAAGCTGCTCACCGAAGAAGTCGGCTTCCCGCCGGAAGACATCATCTTCGACCCCAACATTTTCGCGATCGCCACCGGCATCGAGGAACACAACAATTACGCCGTCGATTTCATCGACGCGACGCGCTGGATCCACGAGAACCTGCCGCACGCGAAGATCTCCGGCGGCGTCTCCAACGTCAGCTTCTCGTTTCGCGGCAACGACCCGGCGCGCGAGGCGATCCATACCGTGTTCCTGTACCACGCCATCAAGGCCGGGATGACGATGGGCATCGTCAACGCCGGCATGGTGGGTGTGTATGACGACCTCGATGCCGAGTTGCGCGAGCGCGTCGAAGACGTGGTGCTGAACCGCCGTGAAGATGCCACCGAGCGCATGATCGAATTCGCCGCTACCCTGAAGGCCGGCGGCAAGAAGGAAGAGGCGACCCTGGAGTGGCGCAGCGAGCCGGTGGCAAAGCGCCTGTCGCATTCGCTGGTGCATGGCATTACGCAATGGATCGTCGAAGACACCGAAGAGGCGCGCGCGCACATCGCCAGCGAGGGCGGGCGGCCGATCCAGGTGATCGAAGGGCCGCTGATGGATGGCATGAACATCGTCGGCGACTTGTTCGGCCAAGGCAAGATGTTCCTGCCGCAGGTGGTGAAATCCGCGCGCGTGATGAAGCAGGCGGTGGCGCACCTGATCCCCTATATCGAGGAAGAAAAACTGCGTGAGCAGGAAAGAACCGGTGTCGCCAGCAAGGCCAGGGGCAAGATTGTCATGGCCACTGTCAAGGGCGATGTGCATGACATCGGCAAGAATATCGTCTCGGTGGTCTTGCAGTGCAATAACTTCGAAGTGGTCAACATGGGCGTGATGGTGCCGTGCGCCGAAATCTTCGCCAAGGCGAAGGAAGAAAACGCCGACATCATCGGCTTGTCCGGTCTGATCACGCCTTCGCTCGAGGAAATGGCGTATGTCGCCAGGGAGATGCAGCGCGACCCGTATTTCCGCGAGCGCAAGATGCCGCTGTTGATCGGCGGCGCCACCACCAGCCGGGCGCATACGGCGGTAAAGATTGCGCCGAATTACGAGGGACCGGTGGTGTATGTGCCGGATGCCTCGCGGTCGGTGTCGGTGGCGCAATCGCTGCTGGCAGACGACCAGCGCGATGCCTACATGGCCGAACTCGCGGCTGATTACGAGCGCATCCGCCAGCAGCATGCCAACAAGAAGGCTGTGCCCTTGCTGAGCCTGGCGCAGGCGCGCGCCAACAAGACCCGGCTCGACTTCACGGCTGGAAATGCGCCGGTGAAGCCGAAGTTCATCGGCCGCCGCGTGTTCGCCAATTACGACCTGGCGACGCTGGCGCGCTATATCGACTGGGGCCCGTTCTTCCAGACCTGGGACCTGGCGGGACCTTACCCCGCCATCCTCAAGGATGCGGTGGTGGGCGAGGCGGCCAGCAAGGTCTTCGAGGAAGGGCAGGCGCTGCTGAAAAAGCTGATCGAGGGCCGCTGGCTGACCGCCAATGGCGTCATCGCCCTGCTGCCGGCCAACAGCGTCAATGACGATGACATCGAGGTGTATACGGACGAGACGCGCAGCACGGTGGCGTTTACCTATTATGGCGTGCGCCAGCAAACCGAAAAGCCGGTGATCGATGGAGTGGCGCGGCCGAACCAGTGCCTGGCCGATTTCATCGCGCCGAAGTCATCGGGGATTGCCGACTACATCGGCATGTTCGCGGTCACCGCCGGCATCGGCATCGAAAAGCATGAAAAGCGTTTCGAGGATGCGCATGACGATTATTCCTCGATCATGTTGAAGTCGCTGGCCGACCGTCTCGCCGAAGCTTTCGCCGAACATTTGCACGAGCGTGTGCGCCGCGATTTCTGGGGCTATGCCGCCGGCGAGACCCTGTCCAACGAAGACTTGATCAAGGAAAGCTACCGTGGCATCCGCCCGGCGCCGGGCTATCCGGCCTGTCCCGAGCACACGGTCAAGACCGACGTGTTCAAGGTCTTGCAGGCCGAGGAAATCGGCATGCGCCTGACCGAGTCGTATGCGATGTTCCCGGGCGCGTCAGTGTCGGGTTTCTATTTTGCCCATCCGGGCTCGAAATACTTCAGCGTCGGCAAGATCGGCGACGACCAGGTGAGCGACATGGCGGTGCGGCGCGGCGTGGCGAAGGAAGAAATCGAACGCTGGTTGGCGCCGAACCTCTAGTCAGATTCCCATGCTTTCCAAAGCGAGCCCCAGTTCGCGCAGCACCCCTTCCAGCTGCGGGTGTTGTGCGGCGAAGCGGGCGGACAATTGCTGCGCCCGGCTGGCCAGACTGGGGTGATCCTCGCTGGCCGGCGTTTCTTGCTGCAACAGCTGGTGGATGTCGCTATCCAGCACCTGCAGCAAGCCCTTGAGCTCGGCATCGACGCCGGCGCCGGCCGATTCGAGATGCTGGTGTAAATCCTTCAGCGTATTTTTTAATTGTTCATTGCCCATGGCAGCTCCTTGTAGTTGCGGTGGCACGATGCGCTCATGGCGCGATCGGCTGGCCGTCGATGAATACTTTCAGTTCGCCAGGCTGGAATGCAGTCCAGCTTTCATTGGCGGTCAGTGGTTCGGTGACGATGATGGCGACCCTGTCGTCGGGCGTCGTGACCTGGGAAAAATCGACGCGCATATCTTCATCGGACAATTTTGCCTCGGCAAACGGATACTGGCGCACGATGTAATACAGCTTGGTCGAACAATGCGTAAACAAGGCACTGCCGTCCGAGAGCATCATGTTGAAGGTGCCATGCGCGGCGATTTCTGTCGTCAGTTCGCGCAATGCCGCAGTGAGCGCCGAACGCGACGGCAAGGCGTCGCCAAAGCGCTGCCGCAATTGCTGCAGGATATAGCAAAAGGCCCATTCGCTGTCTGTATTGCCGACCGGACGAAAGTTGCCGTCGAGCGTGGGGGCAAAATCTTTCAAGTCGCCGTTATGGGCGAACACCCAGTAGTGCCCCCACAATTCGCGCACGAAAGGATGGCAATTTTCCAGGGCAATATGGCCCTGGGTGGCCTTGCGTATGTGGGCGATGACGTTTTTCGACTTGATCGGGTAGCGCTTGATCAGCTCGGCAATCGGCGATGCGATTGCCGCCTCGTAATCGACGAAGTGGCGCACGCCGGCACCTTCGAAAAAGGCGATGCCCCAGCCGTCTTTATGCGCGTCAGTACGGCCGCCCCGGGTGGCGAAGCCGGTGAAACTGAAGACGATATCGGTCGGGACATTGCAATTCATCCCCAGGAGCTGACACATGATTTTGGTGCTGGTACGAAAATGATTTCATACACTAGCACGAAAAGCACGGGTTTGGCACATGGGCGTGCCGGCTTTCACCGTTAGCGCACGCCGACTGGCTGGGCGAGGGCATCGAACAGGGTGGATTGCAGATGCGCACCTTTCAGCAGTTCGAGGCTGTTGGTCGTAGCGTTGATGATGGTCATGCTCTGGATGGTCTGGTTGTTGACGCTGTTCTGGATAAAAGTAGCGGCAGCGCCTTGCGGCAGCTGCCCTGGGGCAAATGCATTGCCCTGGCCATTTTGTATCAGTCCTGCTGCGCTGTTGCCCAGGACTGCGGCAAGCGGTATGGCCGCAGCGTCAGCCGGCAGGGCCGGCGCAGCCGATGCCTGCGTCAGTTTGCCGGCATCCGGCACGGCAATCCTGGTCGCAGTCTGCAGGACGCCATTCAGGTTGACCAGGCGCTCGATGCCGAATGCAACCTTCAGACCCGGCGCAATGTCGAAACCGCCGCGCATATTGTCCAGGAGCGTGTTGTCTGCTGCAATCCAGCCCTCAAAGATGGTCTGCGTTTCCTGCTCTGGCATCTGTCCGGCCGGATGGTCATGGATATTTTGCGCTGCAAGGACATTCGGGGCGCTGGTGTCAGCCGGGTGGGCAGGACCGGGGAAGATGACTGCGCAGCCTGATGCGAGGCTGAGCGCGATCCATTTTTCCCTGAAAGTATGCATGGCGGACTCCATAGCGATGGAAATGACTCTTAAAAATCGGTGCTGCCGAATTTGGGTAGCGTGATACTCCCCAGGCTGTCGCGCGGCAGGCCCGCGGCGAGCGGCGCGCGCGGCGCGGCACGCCAGTCTCCGGCCTGATTGAAACGCGCCAGTTCCTTGCGATTGTGGATCACAAACAGTAGCCGGTTGACCCAGCTTGCCTCGAAGCTGGCGCGGTCCATGGCGCGGGTGCCGGTGGCGGGATCGCCGATCAAGACCCGGCCATCGCGCAAGCCTTTGACCACCACGAAGTGGTGGTAGCCCTTGTCATTGATGAGCACGATTGCCGGCAAGCCCGCTTCGGCGAGCTTTTCCAGCGGTTGCGCAAAGCCGTCCGCGGCAAGGCCAAGGTCTGCCAGGTAACGCTTGATGTCCAGCAGCGAAAATCCTTCGCGCCGGATCTTTGCCTGGTCGCCGCGTTCATACATCGCCTGGAATGCGGTTTCCTCACTGACCGGAATGCCGTACTGGTGGGTCAGCAGGGTGGCAACCGCCGCCGAGCCGCAGCTGAAATCGTATTGCTGGCGCAGGGTGGACTGGAAACGCGCTGACTTCATGCTGGTCACAGGAACCGAATAACCGCCGCCGATGCCGGGAAAGTGCTGGCCTGCGGCGCTGGCCAGGTCGGCAGCGAGCATGCCGCAGATAAAAAGTGCAAGTCTGCGCATGATTTATCGGAACTGCACGTTGACGATCGTCGAATTCTGGATCAGCACATTTGCGCCTGAATTCTGGATCACGATCGGCAGGCCGACGGCATGGGCGAATGCACCGTCGGTGATGGAATTATTGCCGGTCGCGACATTGACGGCAGTGGCATCCTGCAGCAAGCCGTTGGATATTGCTTCGCTTTTCATGATGCTGCCGCCGCGGTATTGTTCCAGTGTGTCCTGGGCGACGCTGGGACCGAAGCTGAACGTGCCTGCATTTTCACTTGCCATTGCAGATGGGGAAATATCGTTGGCCAGCGCCAGCGCGGGTAACAACAGTCCGCAGGCCAGTAGCGCCAGGGCATCACATTTCACGGATCGCATTTGCATCTCCTTGCATGATTCCGGCCTGGGCGTGTCCGGGCCGGAGTGAATGTCCTTGCCGGCGATGGCGTGCCTATACGTGCCAGCATGCCATCGCCGCGAGGGAGGGACGCCACGTCAAGCGAGGCGGCCCTTCCCGTCACCCTAGCGGCCTACCGCGAGGTTGGCCTGGACGTTGACGCTTTGCTGCACCAGTGAGGCAATGCCGGTGTTCTGGCTGATCACCACCACGCCGGCAGCAGACTGGCCGACGTGGGTCATGGTGTTGGAGATGTTGAAGTTCCCTGCGCTCACCTTGATGGTGCCGCCGTTGCCTCCGGCACCGCCTGCGCCGCCATTGCCGCTGTCAGCTCTGGCCGAGCCACCAGCAGCGCCATTGCCGCCGTTGCCGCCGTTGCCACCGGCACCGCCTTGGGCATCGCTTGCGCTTGCCGTCGAGCTGGCAGTTTGTGCGACACCACCCGAGGTGGTGTCGCCGCCGCTGCCGCCGGCGCCGGCGGTATTGGTTGCGGCTCCGCCATAACCGCCGCTACCGGTGCCGGCGCCGCCGCTGGCAGTGCTGGCGGCTTTGTTGCTGCCGCTGGTGGCGCTGCTGTCGCCAGTGGCACCATGCCCTGCGGTAGCGATCGACGAGCCGCGGGCATCGCCGCCTGCCGCCTTGGCCGAGCCGTTTGCCTTGCCGCCGGCAACGTGGGCAGCGTTATAGGCGTCGCCATTCCTGGCCTTTGCGGTGGCATCGGCAGCACCGCCGGTGGCGCTGGAGTCGCCGCTGGTGCCCAGCACACCGACGCTGGCCGACAGGGCGCCACCTCCTGCCGCACCTGCAGCGGCGCCTGCCGCATTGCCGGCGGCCTGTGTCGATGAAGCCGGGCCGCCGGTGGCAGTATTGCTGGCGGCAGCGCTGCCACCGGCTGCGCTATTGCTTGAGGTTGCTCCACCGCCGAACGCGGCGTTGGCGGCAGTCGCCGATCCGGTAGTCTGAGCATTTGTGGCAGTCGCGCCGCCACCGACACCGTTTCCTGCGCCGCCGGCACCGCCTGTTGCCGCGCCGGCACCGCCGTTACCTGCGATGCTACCGACCGCTGCCCCGGTGGTTGTGGGGCCATTGGTGGCCGGGCCGGCAACGGCAGTATTGGCGGCAACGCCACCAGCACCGCCGGCACCTGCGCCGCCGCCGTTCCCGCCGTTACCTGCCGTCGCTACGCCGCCGAGGCTGGCGCCACCGGCACCGCCGGCTGCACCGTTGGTGTTGCCATTGTTGGTGGCAACATTGCCGATGTTAGTCACCGTCACGCCGGTAACCGCGCCGTTCAGGTTGCTGGTGGCTGTCGCGGTGCTGGTATTGAAGGAGTCGCTTACGTGCGAGGATGCGGTTGCGCCATTCACGGCTGCAGCCGAACCAATGCCGTTGGCGTTCGCAGTACCGGTGATGGCCTTGGTCTTGGTAGTGGTCGTGCTGGTGGTCTTGACCTTGTTATAGACTGAATTGTCGGTAGTGGTCTTCGTATGGGTGGAATTGTCTTGCGCGGCAATCGATTCATCATTGGCCAAGGCGCCGGGTCCGGTCTGGGCGACCTGCGCCATGGCGGCACCACTGAGTCCGAATGCAATTGCAATTGAAGATGCCAGGAGAGTTTTTTTCATGATTGTGCCTTTGCAAAAATTATCGAGAGTCGATCAATATCCGAAGGGCTTGGCAAACCGAGCCAATCCGTACCCTGCATTGCAATTGCAGTGCCAGAGATTCATTGGCGCGGCTAAGTCATTGAAAAACCAGAAGTTACCGGATGCGGATTGCGGCATGGCCGGTGTTTTCTGGTGAGCGTAGCGGCATGCCAGTGAAATAGGTGTAACGCGCGTGATACAGCGCACAGCCGGCCTATGTCGCCAACCATGCTTCATGGGTATGCGGCGGACAAAAAAATTCAGTCAATTCAAGCGCATGGGATGAATCTTTCGCGTTCCTGCGCAATAGATGACAGTGTAAAGATTGTGTTACGGCGTTACCTCGGCAAAGGTCGCGCAATGCCGGGATGGTCTCGAACGGCGACCGATTTTCAAGCCATCTGCCCTGTCAGGCGCAGCAATGCGTGCCTGGTGCGTACAGTCACTGTCAGGTTTCGATACAGTCGTTTTACGCCTGTGCGACAAATCCGTCGCGTCTTTGGGGTGATTGTGCGGAATCAAGATGGCAGGCGCATGCCTGACTAAAAATGTCGCATTCCCCACTACCATGAGCGTCCCCATGAAGAATGTCCATGTATTCGCACGCTGGCGCAGGCCTGCGCAGGAAGTGATCGACCTGACCCGCTGCGACGCAGCCCCTAGCTGTTTTCATGCCGGAGGATGGCGGCGGAAGGGGGCGCAATGAAGCCCGCCAAATTACGCAGTTCCAGTGTCCTGTGCTGCTCCCTGCTGGTGCTGACGCATGGGCTGGCGCAGGGCGGCGACATGCAGGGCGACACGCTCGATTATCAGACATTGCAGCGCCGGCTGGCCGAGCAGATCGAACAGATCAATGTCTTGAAGCGCGCGATTGCGGAGCAGGAAGCCAGCCTTGCACGACTGCGCCGCGCCGTCGGCAGCGACACGCTGCAGGCGCAGCGCGGTCGCGGAACCGCTGGCGCCGCGCCGCAGCTGCAGGGCGGGCAGTCAGCGCAAGTGGCGCAGGCCAGTGGCGCGGTCGGTCAGGCGCCGCAGCAGGAGTCGCGGCCGCCCGAAGTGGCGCCGATTTTCGAGCAACCTGGGGTGCTGACGCCGGCCGGTAAATACGTGCTTGAGCCATCCCTGCAGTACAGCTATTCATCGGCCAACCGGGTGGCGCTGATCGGTTACACGGTGATACCGGCGCTGTTGATCGGCCTGATCGATGTGCGTGAAGTCAAGCGCAATACTTTTACCGCCGCCTTGAGCGGGCGTTTCGGACTGAGCAACCGGCTTGAAGTGGAAGCGCGCATACCGTACGTGTACCGATCGGATTCGACGGTGAGCCGGGAGATAGCCACCGGCAGTGCCGCCGACCGTACCTTCGACGCCAGTGGACGCCGGATAGGCGACATCGAGCTGGGCGCGCGCTACCAGTTGAACGATGGCGGTGACGACAAGGCGTATTACATCGGTAGCCTGCGCTTCAAGTCGCGCACTGGGCGCGATCCCTTCGAGGTAGTCACCGATTGCGCCCAGCGCTGCGTCGGCAATACTACCGGCACCGGTCTGCCGCTCGATTTGCCGACCGGTTCCGGTTTTTATTCCTTGCAGGGTGGCTTGACCTGGCTGTTCCCGACCGATCCGGCAGTGTTTTTTGGCAGCCTGACTTATCTGCATAATTTCAAGCGCACCAATGTCAGCCGCACGGTCTTGAATGGTGAGCGCGAATTTCTCGGCAGCATAGAGCCCGGGGGGATCTTTGGATTTAACTTCGGCATGGGGCTGGCCCTGAACGACAAGACATCCTTCAGCATCGGCTACGATCACAGTTCGGTCAACCGCACCAAACAGAACGGACTGACCGTGCCGGGATCCGTGCGCACCCAGCTCGGTACGCTGCTGCTCGGATACTCCTACCGCATCGACGACAAGCGTACCCTGGCGGTGTCGATCGGCGTCGGCGTCACGCGCGATACGCCCGATGTCAGCCTGACCGTGAAAATGCCGATATCAAACTAGACGGACGGGTCAATGCTGGTTGAGCGGACCGAAGTTTCGGTCCGCTCATTGCATTGGATGGCAGGTGCGTTGCGCCGTCATCTGCTGCAGGAAACTATGGTGCGTTGTCGAAATAGGGCGCTACGTTCGAGCTCGAGATTGGACGTGCGCGGATATTGTATTTTTCGATCAGGCGGTACAGTGTCACGCGCGATACGCCCAGCAGGCAGGCTGCTTGCGAAATCTGATTGCGTGTCTGCGACAAGGCGCGGTGAATCATGACGCGGTCTGTCGTGGCGCGCGCATCTTCCAGGGACAGGAGATTGTCGCTGGAAGATGCATCCAGCAAGCCGAGATCCTCGGGTTGGATGAAGCGCCCCTCTGCCATTACCGTTGCGCGCTGCACCCGGTTGATGAGTTCGCGCACATTGCCTGGCCAGGAATGGTTGCGCATGGCCGTTGTGGCTGCACGGCTGAATCCGCGTACGGTGCGGTTATGCATGCTGGAAAACTTCACAAAATAATGCTGTGCCAGTTCGTCGATGTCGGCGTTGCGCTCGGCCAGCCTGGGCGTGGTAATGCAGACCACATTGATGCGATAGTACAAGTCTTCGCGAAACCGTCCGTGCGCAACTGCTGCGGCGAGATCAACGTGGGTGGCCGCTATGACGCGCACGTCGACGGCAACGGCTTCTGTGCCGCCGACGCGAACGATGCGTTTTTCCTGCAAAAAGCGCAGCATGTTGACTTGCATGTCGAGCGGCATGTCGCCTATCTCATCGAGGAACAGCGTGCCGCCCCTGGCTGCCTCGATGCGGCCGATCTTGCGTTGTTGGGCGCCGGTGAAAGCGCCTTTTTCGTAACCGAATAATTCCGACTGCAGCAACTGTGGTGCGATCGCGCCGCAGTTGACGGCGATGAAAGGCGCATGCTGGCGCGAGGATTGCTGATGCAATGACATCGCGGCGAGCTCTTTCCCTGTACCGGAAGCGCCGGTAATCAGCACCGACGCTTCTGTGCACGCTACCTTGCGGATTTGGGAAAACAGGCGTTGCATGGCTTCGCTTTTGCCTACCATCATTAGTTCGGCATCCACCGCCATGTGCTCGTGCGCCGGCGCGCGGGCCCCGCGTACAAACGCCATGCCCCACGCGTGACGCAGCATCAGCATGGCGTGCTCGGGATGGGCGGGCAGGATCAGGAAGTTGAAGAGATAGGCACTGATGCATTCGCGCACACGCAGGTCGGGCACCAGCTCCGGCGCGATCATGCCGATCCACGAAATGTCGCCGCGGTTCAGGAGCGACTCGCAGTTTTCCAGGTGGGCGACATCCTCTGCCTGGGTCAGCATCAGCAAGCCGACGCGGCAGCCTGCTTCCATCGCCACGTAGGTTGAATCCGATCCGGGATGTTCGATCAGTTGCACGCCATGTTTCTGTAGCATCGCCGCATAAGGGCAATATAGTTCGGTGCGTCTGGCTGGGCGCAGGATCAATACAGTCAGGTCCTGCCGCACGGTTTTTAAAACATTCAACACAACTGCCTCCCATGGCGATTCTGGGTTCGCCGCAGCCCTGCAAGAAGTCGGGATGGCTGCGGCGAACACCACACAGGTTAATTACGCAGGGGGAGACGGGTTTGTTGCGGCGCAAAAAATGGAAAATTACAGCCGCTTAAATGTTGCAAGTTTGATGTTGATGCCTAGCGCAATTTTTCCAGGCAATGTTGAAAAATAGAAGAATTTTTCATATGAAAAATTACCGCATGCTGTAGAGAAAACAGACATGCGGTAATCGTTTCTGGAGGCTTAGGCGTGGTTAGTGCAATACCAGTGGCTGGCGCATCAGGGCATCGTATTTTCCCAGGAAACTATCGATATCTTCTACCGAAGGTTCTGTGGCGATCAAGTCTTCCACGTCCTTGCGGAAAGCTGCTGCCAGGGAGCCGCCGATAAAGATTTCACGCTTGCCGGATTTGTCCATGATTTCGTAACCGCCAAAGCGCATCGATTCAAGATTGTCATCGGCGATGAATTCGACGACACTGTATTGATCGCTGTTGTAGATGAGGTTCATGTTGCGCTCCTTGGCAAAACATTGCTGTTGAAAGGCAGAGATGCCGTTACTCCAGAAATGGCGGTCAACTGCGGCTTTTCAAGGCAAGGGCTGAAATAAAACGGTTACCAGTTGTTACAGCCTGTCGATTATTGCCAATGGAATAAAACACACATGAAAGGCCGAACCCTCAAGCACGGCGACTCTTAAAAACTACTGTGGTTATCGGCGATCAACTCTTGAGTCAGACCCAGCCATGCGTCATATGGTTCCTGCTGCAGGAATTGGCGGATTTGCGGCAAATGGTTGCTGTTCGCCAGGCTGATGTAGAGCCGCTCCGGATGCTGGCGCAGGATGCGGTTCAGTGTGACTTTCATGGTCAGGTTGCCGCTGCAGCAGATGCACCCCGGGGCGATGCGCACGATGCTCAGCCCGGCTGGCAAGGGGGCGCCAAACGGCGACGATCCATCGGGCAATCCTTCCAGGATCAGCGCAGTGCGCAAGCGGCCGTCCAGCACGCCGGCAATTGCGGCTTCGCGCAGGGCGGCAGAGGCGCCGGTGACCAGAGTGGCGGGAATGCGTGTCATGCGCTAGCTGCAGAAAACGCCAGGGCGCTGGCGTTCAGAGGAAAGGATGCTCAGATGTGCTTCTTGCCAAGCTTGCTGGGTTCGACGCCCAATTGCTTGAGCTTGCGATAAAGGTGGGTGCGTTCCAGCCCGGTTTTTTCTGCGACCCGGGTCATGCTGCCCCCTTCCCGTGCAAGATGGTGTTCGAAGTAAGCGCGTTCAAATGCGTCGCGGGCTTCGCGCAGTGGCAACTCGAAGGACAAGCTGAAGGGGGGCGTCTCGGCCTGTTGCGCTGGCGCCATGGCTGCCGGTGCATTGGCTGTCGTGACGCTGCTACCATAGTGCACGCTGGCGACTGGTTCTGCAGGGGCGCCAGGACGGGAAAATTGTGTTGTTGTCGGCAGCACATTTTCCTGGCCGCGTGACAATCCTTGCTGTACCGCCTTGAGCAATTTTTGCAGGGCGATCGGTTTTTCAAGAAAATTGAGGGCGCCGATGCGGGTCGCTTCTACTGCGGTATCGATGGTGGCGTGGCCGGACATCATGATCACCGGCATGGTCAGCAAGCCATCGCGCTGCCATTCTTTCAGCAGGGTGACGCCATCGGTATCCGGCATCCAGATATCGAGCAAGACCAGATCAGGCAAGCCGGCCATGCGCATTTCACGCGCCTGCTGGGCATTTTCCGCCGTCTCCACGACGTGACCTTCATCACTCAGGATTTCCGAAAGTAATTCCCGGATACCCATTTCATCATCGACTACCAAGATATTCGCCATTTGCCACTCTTTCTGATCTTTACTGCCTGTTATTGCTTGTAGTTTGCATTAATAGTTGGCCATGAGAAACATTTTTTGTGCATTTATGCATCAGGGGCTAACTTTAACAGCAATATTAATACTTTGGCACCATTTCCATCAACACGATTCTGTACATCAACGCGTCCGCCATGTTCATCGATGATCTTTTTCACCATGGCCAGGCCCAGGCCGGTACCGCGGGCCTTGGACGTGACATAGGGCTCGAATGCGCGCGCCAGGATCTTGGGCGAAAATCCTGGGCCATTGTCGGCGATCGTCAGCCGTACTGCGCTGCGTTCGCTGCCATCCGAGCCGGGATAGTGGACTGCTTCCGTGCTGACGTCAATGCGGGGGCGGGGGGCTTCCTTGTCGAGATCGGCGACTGCATCCTGGGCATTTTGCAACAGGTTGTGGATGATTTGACGCAATTGGGTCGCATCGCCCATTATCCGGGGCAAATGCGGTGTCAAATGCAGATGGATGATATCGCGCTCGTCGCCGGCGATGTACAGGTGCAGAATTTCCGTGATCAGGGCGTTCAGGTCGAGCGGCACCAGCACCGCCGGCGGCGTTTTTGCAAAATCGCGGAAATCGTTGACCATTTTTTGCATGGCCGCGACCTGGTTGACAATGGTGGTGGTGGCGCGCTTGAGGATGCCGGCGTCGGTCTCGGCAAGTTTGTCGGCCAGTTTCATTTGCAGCCGTTCGGCCGACAGCTGTATCGGCGTCAGCGGGTTCTTGATTTCATGCGCCAGGCGCCGCGCCACTTCGCCCCAGGCCAGCGAGCGCTGGGCGGAAATCACATCGGAAATATTGTCGAACACGACCACGTAGCCGTTGCCGGCGGCGACCGGCAGGCGCGAGCCGCGTGCCAGCAAGGTGATGCCATCATCGCCTTCGGTGCCGTTGCCGTTGTCGACGCTGCCGGCGGCGCGCGGGATTTCGATCTGCTTTTGCCAATGCCGGCTGGTGACGGTGTCGCCGCCGGCTGCTTGCGCATTGTGCTCGGAAAAGGCCTTGGTCACCGCTTCGGCAAACGATGCCATGCCGGGAATGGCGGCCAGCGGCTGGCCGATGCCCAGGCCGATATCCTGCTGCAGGATGCGTTCGACCGAATCATTGCAGGTGAGCAGCTTGAATTCGCGGTCGAGCACCATCACGCCAGCCGACATGTTGGCCAGCACGGATTCCAGATAGGCCTTGGCGTTTTCCAGCGCGCTACGGTTTTTCTCGACCGCCGCGCGCGCCTCCGACAATTGGCGGGTCATCAGGTTGAACGACTTGGTGAGGGTGCCGAGTTCATTATTGCTGGCGACGATAGGCCGCGGCGACAGGTCGCCTTCGGCCACGGCCTTGGTGCCTTCGGCCAGCAGCAGGAGCGGCTGCGCCAGATCGTCGGCGATCAGGAATGCGCTGGCCACTGCGCCGAAGATGGTCAGCAACAGGGTCAGGGTCAGGGTCACCAGGTAAATCTTGCGCAGGCCGGTGCGCGACAGCGACCTTTCCTGGTACTCGCTGTAGGCTGCGCGCAGCGATTCTGCGTTGGTCGCCAGCGAAGCCGGCACCGGCTGGATCAGTTGCAAAAAGCGCGTTTCACTCTTCAGCGAGGAGGCATGCAAAGATACCGGAATCGTCACTACCACGCGCATGCGCAGTCTGGTCGTTGCATCCTGGCTCAGCAGGCTTTTGGTGGCCGACGGGGATGCGCCGAAGCCGGTTTCGTCATCGGCGATTTCGGCGTCGCTTTCGATGATCGAAAAGCTACGCGTCAGGCGCGCCTGGCGCAGCATGGCCTGGGTCGGCAGATTCGGCATCAGGTTGCCTGCATCGCTGTCGGTGGCAACGATGCGGCCGGCAGCGCTGACGATGGTGGCTTCATGCAGGTTGTTCTGGTCGCGCAGGCGCGACAGCTGGGTGGATTGTGCGGTATCCGAGAGATCGGCGATTTCCAGCCCAATGCTGCGGGCCTTGGCGTCGAGGTCGGCCAGCTGCGACTCCAGCGCGGTGCGCCCGAGGTTCAGGCCCGACTCCAGCGCCGCTTCGACGCGCACGTCAAACCAGGATTCGATCGAGCGCGAGACGAATTGCACCGACACCAGATAAATCATCAGCCCCGGCAGGATGCCGACCACGGCGAACAGCAGCACCAGCTTCGACATCAGCCTGGAGCCGAACAGGCCGCGCCGGTAGCGCCGGTACAGGCGCGTCAGCAGCAGCAGCACCAGCACCAGCAGCGCCGTCGCCACCAGGGCATTCAGGCCCAGCAGCCAGGGATAATGCTTGTCGAAGGCGGCCGAGTTTTCCGAGGCCGAGGCCAGCAGGAACAGCAGGATGCTGACGACGGCGGCGCCGATGACGAGGAAATACCGGAATAACCTGCTCAATTACTCTGCCTTGTAGGTGAAGGTTTTCCAGTTCGAGGACAGCTGCCAGTCGCTGTCGTTGATCGCATTGACCTGGAAAGGCTTGGGCAACTGGGTGACGTCGAGCCGCATGCGCACCCGCACCTGGTAGGTGGCGCCGGCGTTCAGGGTATCCTTGTCGGCCACCAGCCAGCGCGCCGGGCGGCGCACCAGCGCCAGCGCATCGTCGAGGGATGAAAAACTCTGCCGCAGGCCGCCGGCGACGGTGGCGTAATACTGGCGCGTCAGGACATTGTAGGACAAACGGATGGTATTGGAGACGCGTACGGAATTTTCGTCGAACCAGTACCAGCGCGGCCGGTTCAGCTCGACATCGGTGGTGAAGTACAGCGACACGCCGCGGTTGAGCGTGTCTTCCAGCACGCGCTTGAGTTCAAAATTGAAGCTGGACGACAGCCGGTAGCCGTCTTCTGTCGCTTCGAGTTGGACCTGCCGTATCTCGACTTCGGCAGCATGCACGGCTGGTGCAGCCAGCATCCCGCCCAGCAGGAGGAATGCCAGCATGAATCGAATTGCAATCTGGAGCAGGCGGGTCACGGGCGGATCGTCGGGAAAATGTCAGTAAGTTGTCAATAAGCTATTGAGTGGCCGCGTTGCTTCCGCTGGCCGGTTTCTGGAACAAGGCGTAAAACAGGCCATCCTGGTCGATCTCGCCGTCCGCGCCTGGCAACAACTGGCCGGGTGCGGCGAGTCGGATGGCATGATGCCGGCTGCCGAACGCCTGCGCCTGCTGTTCCGATTCCTCGGGCCAGAGCGAACATGTTACAAGCAACAATTTACCATTGGGCTTCAACATCCGCCAAAGATTGTCCAGTATTTGGGCAGAAAGTGTTGCAAGTCGCGCAGCATCTTCCGGACGCCGCAGCCAGCGGATATCCGGGTGGCGCCGCACCACGCCAGAGGCGGTGCAGGGCACGTCTGCCAGGATGCGGTCGAAAGGCTGGCCATCCCACCAGTCGGCGTTGCTGGCATCGGCTTGTTGCAGGCGGGCGGAAAGTTGCAGCCTTTGCAGGTTCTCGGTGATGCGTTGCAGCCGTTCGCCATCGCTGTCCAGCGCCAGCAAGTCGATGTCGGCGCATTCCAGCAAATGGCAGGTCTTGCCGCCGGGGGCGGCGCAGGCGTCCAGTACGCGCATGCCGTCCTGCACGTCGAGCAGGGGCGCCGCCAGCTGGGCGCCGGCATCCTGCACCGACACCCGCCCCTGGTCGAAGCCCGGAATGGCATGCACCGGCAGCGGCTGCGCCAGCCGCACCGCATCCGTGCCGATTTGCCGCGCTGCGATGCCCTGCGCGGCCAGTTCCTGCAGGCAGGCCGCCACCGTGGTTTGTCTGCGGTTGACGCGCAGGGTCAGGGGCGGCGCTGCATTGCCGGCTGCGAGGATCGCCTGCCATTGCTCGGGATAATCGGCCTGGATGCGGGTTATCCACCATGCAGGATAATTCCAGCGGCCGGCCGGCTCGCGCATGACTTGTTCCAGCAGTTCTGCGCGTTCGCGCAGGAAGCGTCGCAGGATGGCATTCACCATGCCCTTGGCGTGAGCGGTTTTTGGATCCGCTGCGGCAGCGGCAACCGCCTGGTCGACCAGGGTGAAGTCGGTGTAGGGGCGGGTGCCGCTGCCGTCGTCATCCTGGCACAGCAGCGCCAGGCTGCAGCCTAGCAGGCTGGCCAGGAGCGGCTCTTGCGGCGCGCGCGCGGCCAGCAGCGCCAGCAAGGCGCCGGCGCGGCCCCACTGGCGCATGCTGCGGTAGGCGATATCCTGCTGGGCGCCGCGCGCGGCGTCGGACAGCCCAAGGGTTTGCGCGACCCTGGTCAGGGCCGGCGGCAAGGCTGTGCCCGCCCGCACCAGGGCGACGGCCTGGGCTGCCCCGTACAGGCTCAGCGCCAGCGAATCCGGCTTCAGGCGTGGTTTTGCCACCTTGTTCAAACGCCCCACACGATGTCGCGGCCGGCGGCATGCGCTGCGCGCAGCATTTCCAGCAGCGGGAAGGCACGCGCGCCGAAGCTGACAGTCTTGGCGGCCAGGCGCTTGCGGTCTTCGGCGTCGAAGCGGTCTTCATCTTCGGCTTCCTTCTCGCGCTGTGCTGCCAGTTCGGCTTCACGCACGCGATCGAGTTCGATTTCCGCCTCCAGTTTTACGATTGCCGCGCCGGTTTCTGCGACGGTGATGATGCCGCGTTTGACGTCCTTGCCGAGCAGCTCGAGCATGCGCTTGGCATGATCCTCGTACATGAGGATATCGGCGGCCGCTTTGGATTTGAAGGTGATTAACATGATGACTCCATGCGCGGGATTGCGGGCAAAGCCATGCTGACGCAGGCCGGGGCGGCCCTCAATCAGGTTTGAAGGAAGTAAAAAAAGTATCAGCCTCTTGGCGCACCAGTTTGTGCGACGGGCCAAGCACCAGCACCTGGTAGACCCTTGCATCCTTGGCAATAAATTGTGCCAGCAGGAGCAATTCCGGCCCGTTCGGCGCGCCCGTGCCAACGGCTTCGATTTCAAGCGGGGCCGTCCCGCCAGCCGCGCCGGCTTCGCGCTTGACGCTGCCGTTGATGTTGCGCACCAGGCCGGCTTTCATGGCCGCCAGCGCAGCAGGGGCAGCCGAGGCGTCGGGCAGGGCGGCGGCGCCGACGGCGAAGGTGACGCCATCGACTTCGGTTGCCGTCATGGTCATCTCCACCTTGATGCCGTCGAGATTGACTGGCTGGGCCATGCTGGCCGGCTTGGCCGGCAGCAGTACTTCAAACGGCACGGGGGTGCCGCGCACCTGGCGCCAGTCGAATTTCGGACTGCACGCCGCCAGCATCAGGGCAGCGGCCGTGAAGCAGGTAATACGGAAAAATTTTTGCATGGGTGCGATGGTAACGTAAATTACTGTCCCAGTAACGCCCGGCGATACTGGATCGCTTCGGCCACATGCGCGCAGCCGATGACTTCGGCTTCGGCCAGGTCGGCGATCGTGCGCGCCACCTTGAGTACCCGGTGATAGGCCCGCGCCGACCAGTTCATGCGCGTCATGGCCGTGCGCAGCAACTGTGCGGCGTCCGCATCGGGGCTGCACCAGGCGTCGATTTCGGCCGGCGCCAGCGCGTGGTTGGCCTTGTCCTGGCGCGCATGCTGGCGCTTGAACGCTTGCGCGGCGCGTGCGGCGATTGCCGCAGAGGCTTCGCCATCGGCTTGCCGCAGCAAGTCTTCGCGCGCCAGCGACGCCACCTGTATCTGCAGGTCGATGCGGTCGAGCAGCGGGCCGGAGATGCGCGACTGGTAGCGCGCCACCATGTCCGGCGAGCAGCGGCACTTGTTGTCGGCGTGTCCCAGATAGCCGCAGGGACAGGGGTTCATGGCTGCCACCAGTTGAAAGCGGGCCGGGAAGTCGGCCTGGCGTGCAGCCCGCGAAATCGTGATCTGGCCCGATTCCATTGGCTCGCGCAAGACTTCCAGCACGCGGCGGTCGAATTCCGGCAATTCGTCCAGGAACAGCACGCCGCGGTGGGCCAGCGAAATTTCGCCCGGGCGCGGATTGCCGCCGCTGTGATATTCTCAAATAACTGCGACAGTTTAATCACAATATCAGTTGCTTAGGGCAGTTTTTTGGAAATTATTGCGACAATTTTATATGAATTAGATGCGACGGGATTCAATATGAATGGAAATAGCTACGACACGATTGTGCCGGCTCAAACTAGAAAAATAAAACCAACGCGTCGGAGCGTTTCCGGTGTCTATCCGTTCCGTGGTGAGACGGCAGTTCCCTTTGAGTCGACGCTGGAAAGAGATTTTCTTATCCGTTCGGAATTTTTTGTGGACGTGCTCGATGTTATTGCACAACCGGTGCAAATTCCCTTCATGGGGCACAGCGGCCAGCGCTATACCTACACCCCCGATTTTCTTATGTATTACAAATTGGGGAATCGAGACTATTTCGAGTATCCGAAGCCTTTGCTTGTAGAAGTCAAGCCAGCGGGTGATTGGCGGAAACACTGGAGAGAATGGCTGCCAAAGTGGAAGGCTGCACGCCGTTACGCCTGTTCACAAGGATGGGTCTTCCATATTTTTGACGAGTCACGTATTCGAGACAAAGTCCTGGAAAATGTGCGGTTCCTCGATCGGTACAAACGCATGAGCTTCCCTGTTAAAGACAGCCAGGCAGTGATTGACAGTGTGGAAGAGATGGGGGCGACGCCAATCCACTACCTTTTGGCGCGGCATTTCATGGGGATGTATCGCGGTGAAGGCGTTGCTCATATATGGGCCTTGATCGCCACGCGGCGCCTGGACTGCGACATCACCCAACCACTTACCGAATTTACACAAGTGTGGATACCCAATGTCTAACGAAGTTGCCTTGCCCAATGACTCCTTTGAGCCCATCCGTGACCGTGTAGATATAAGCGTCGGTACACTAGTTCGACGCGGAGACACGGTGTTTCGTATTGCGCAAGTGCTGGATTTCGAATCTTTGATCGGAGTGGATGTCGAGTCTGGCCGTAGCACGTCGTTACGTCTTGGAGACCTGCGTTCACTGGCTCGGTCCAGCAGTGTGCCGGCGTCGAACCAGGACATGGCCGAAATTGCGGATGAGGACTGGCGTGTTGCGCAGGAGCGACTCGCAGCGATCAAGCCGCTTCTGGATAGGGTTCATGTAGGACGAGACGACGTTGAATCACGCGGAAAGGAGCTAGGTGTCGATCCAGCCACACTGTATCGCTGGCTTCAGCGCTATAACGCATACGGGGTCGCAACGGCGCTGATTCCGCAGAAACGCGGCTGGAAAGCCGGGAACAGCCGTATCGGTGCGGACGCAGATGCATTGATCGAACAGGTGATTCGCGATTTCTATCTCACCCCGCAGCGCCCGACCGCTCAAAAAACGGTCATTGAAGTTCTTCGAGCATGCCAGGCAAAAGGAATTAAGGCGCCAGGTGCTTCAGCCATCAGGTCTAGAATTTCCCGTATTGCAGAGAAAGAGCAACTCCGGGGGCGAGGCTACAAGGAGCAGGCGAAGAATAAGTTCTTTCCAGCAACAGGCAGCTTCCCGAACGCCGACTTCCCATTAGCAGTGATGCAGATAGATCATACTCCTGCAGATATCATCTTGGTCGATGATGTATTTAGAAAGCCGATTGGCCGGCCTTGGATCACGCTGGCGATAGACGTTCACTCACGTATGGTGACCGGTTATTATTTGTCGTTTGATCCACCTTCGGAAACCTCCGTAGCAATGTGTGTAGCGCATTCAATTCTCCCTAAAGAAGACTGGATGTTGCTTCACAAGGTCGATGCCGAATGGCCGGTCTGGGGCATCCCAAAGACCATTCACGTTGATAATGGCGCAGATTTTCGGTCTAACAATTTTCAACAGTCATGCCTGATGTACGGGATCAGCCTCGAATTCCGTCCTGTCAAGCAGCCGCGCTACGGTGGCCATATCGAGCGCATGCTGGGTACCCTTCTGCGTGAAATTCACGACCTGCCAGGCACGACATTTTCTTCGGTTAAAGCCCGGGATGGATATGACTCGGAGAAGCATGCGACGATGACCAAATCGGAGTTTGAGGAATGGCTGGTTGCTCTTATCTGCAAAGTTTATCATCGGCGCCTGCACTCAGCGATCGGTTTGCCGCCGATGCGAAAATGGGAGATTGGAGTCTTTGGGAACGCTGAGATACACGGAGTCGGGATTCCGCCCAGGCCTGCTAATAGCTTAACTATCCTACTTGATTTTCTCCCATTCTTCCGACGGACTGTGCAGACGTTTGGCGTGACCATTGATGGCCTAACCTACTATGCCGAGGTATTGCGCCCATGGATTAATGCCCAGGACGCCGAAACCAAGAGGAAGAAGGACCTGATTTTTCGTCGTGATCCGCGCGACATCAGTTCAATATGGTTTTTTGATCCGATGTTGAAGCATTATTTCAAAATTCCGCTTGCCGATATGGCTTTGCCCTCGATGAGCATTTGGGAGTACCAACAGGCGAGGGACAAACTCAAGCGTGAGGGCGTGGCTAGTGTGAACGAGCACCAGATACTGCGCGCGATCACAGAACTTCGCAGCCGCGTTGATGAGGCAATGGAGAAGACGAAAGCAGCCCGGCGGCAAGCACAACGCAGGAAAGAACACGCAAAGAATATTTCGCCTGCCCAGCCATTGCCAACACCCGTTGTCGGGCCGAAAGCAGAAAGTCCGATCTCGTTGGGCGAACTTCTTGATGGAGATGTGCAGGATTTTGGAGACATTGCATGAGTTCCTATGAACACATCCACACGGATTTCCGTCACATCATGGCGCTCACCGATGCTGAGCGCCTTGCATTCATGGACCAGCCGCGATGGATCGGCCATAAGGTCGCCCAACATATCATGGACACGTTGCAGGGCCTCCTGCTGAAACCGGCACGTCCGCGCATGCCAAATTTGCTTATCGTTGGTGATTCTAACAATGGAAAGACGACGATTGTTGGCCGATTTCGGCAACTGTGCGGCCAAGGCTACGTGAATGACGACGCTGAGCCAGTCAAACCGGTCATTGTTGCTGAGGCACCACCGAGCGCGGACGAGAAAGGCCTGTACATTTCGATACTGGAGCAATTTTACGCGCCATATCGGGCTACAGATCCGACGTCCAAGCTTCGATACCAGGCGATCCACCTGTTCAGGTCGTGCCACGTACGCATGCTTGTCATTGATGAATTCCACTCATTGTTAACGGGCTCCCCCATCAAGCAACGCGAAGTCATGAATGCTATTAAGCTCATGTGCAATGAACTCGCTATCCCAATCGTGGGCGTGGGCACACGAGAGGCAGTGCGGGTATTGCATAGCGATCCGCAGCATGCGAGTAGGTTCGACGTCTTGAGCCTCCCGCTTTGGGAACTAAATGCTGACTTCCAACGCCTGCTTGCTGGATTTGAAAAAGTCTTGCCGTTGCAGAATCGGTCCAATTTACATGCGCCTGAACTGGCTAAACTTTTTCATACGATTTCGGAAGGAAATACCGGCAACCTACACCGGCTTTTGGTGGAGTGTGCGGCCGAGGCGATCAAGTCCGGTACGGAGAAAATTGATAAATCCATCGTGGAAAGCAAAGCATGGTTACGCCCTACACGTGGCATCCGGGAACTAGTAGGGTAGCTGGCCGCTGGCCAGTTCCGATACCTTTGGCTCCGGATGAGCTTTTTTCGATGTGGCTTGTGCGGGCGGCTTTGGCGCAAGGTTCTGATCCTATGGTTTTGGCCGGAGACCTATGGCCAAAGTGGAGGGTGTGGACAATCGACCTTGATCGAGGATTCTGCGATGATCGCTTGTCCTCTTTGGTACGCATGACCGGCATTGATGCGGGCTCATTTAAAGCCGCTTGGGTTCTGCCCGTTGCGCTGGCCATGGGAATGGAACCGAGCGGTGCGAGCGCCATTTGGCCTTGGATCCTCGCATTAGGGTCACGCAATCGAAAACGGCATGGCGGTCTTCAATACTGCCCGGCATGCCTGGCTAGCGATGTACATCCGTTTTACCGACTACAGTGGAGACTAGCCTGGCACACCTGCTGTTCTGTCCACCACGTCACTTTGTATGATCGCTGCTGCTATTGTCAGGCACCCGTCGAACCTCACCGCTTATCCGCATTTTCAGGGATGAGCTCGTGCGCAACTTGTAACGGCGACATGGGGAGCGGCACGGCGGCGGCGGCTTCGAAGGGTGCACTTGTATTTCAGGACTGCGCGGACTATGTCGTAAGGTCCGGGGCTGGCCACTATGGCGTGAATAACCTCACGGCAAAGGAATGGTTTTTCCTCGCCAGATATTTTCTGATGCTCTTGCGTTGCGCATCACGTTGTAAGTTGAGTGGCCTCGCGAGATGTCTGCAGATGCTGGATCCGGACGTTGCTTTATTGCGCCCAACAACAACTGGGCTCGGGTTCGAGATGCTGCCACCAGGAGAGCGGGCCGTCTTGCTTTCCAGTATAGGCAAGTTAATTCTGGCTGGGCCCGCACGGCTCAGCAGCGCTGCCGCGTCCGCATCCTTAAAGTCTGCATCCTTGAGGCAAGGCTGGCGATTGCTACCGCCACATATCGACGACATCGTACGTGCGTTGCCACAGGTGGCCCGCTCTCGTCAGCCGAACGTCAGAAAAACCGTTTCCGAACCAATGCCGCGCCAGACCGTAGCGTACATGTGGGCTCGCCTAAACAGGAAGATGCGACAGGTATCATGACTAGTTATCAAGCAGTTGAGAAACGATGCGATGAATGTGGAAAAGCGATGCACAAGGCGCACCGGATACATGCTGGCCAGCGCTTCTGCTCCGTCTGCTACAAGAGAGTTTTCGAACAGCGCCCATGTCCAAAATGTACACTTATTCGGCGATTGCCGAAGACGGACCTTACCGCAATATGCCGGCAATGTGAGATCGACATGCCCTGCGCTCGCTGCGGCAAAGCAGAATATAGAATTGGAAAAATCACGCCTTTTGGCCCCGTATGCAACAGTTGTTCAGTCTATTTTCGCCCTCCGAAAGCCGGGGCGCTAAGTGCCGAGGATGTTTCAAGGTCGAAGACAACAGCAGGCCAACCGCTGCAAACGACGTCTAGTGATAATCGTGGCACATGTCGGAGTTGCAGGCGACATCGTAAAATTTCGATGTCGCCTGACGGCCGGCGGCTTTGCGCTGCCTGCCTTCGAGATGGTCTTGTTCCCTGTCCATCTTGTGGCGATAAAATGCCGGCTGGACGAGGCAATACCTGCGAGTCATGCTACTGGCGAGACACGTTCCACAAGCGGCTTGCGCTTGATGAGGCTGGTTTGTCGAGTTCCCGCTTTGTCGCGCTCTTTCGAGAGTTTGGCATGTGGCTGTTGACGCAAGTTCCGGCGCAAAAGGCTGCGCTTGCTATACATCGCTATTTCCCGTTTTTCTATGACATGGAGAAACGGTGGGGAAAAATACCGACCTATGCGCAGTTGCTTACGCACTTCGATGCTGAAGGTTTGCGCCGCGTCCGACTTCCAATGCGCTGGCTGTCGGAGACTTCGCAAGTTCTTGTCGATCCGCAGCAGCGAGAGGACGCTTCCGACTGGCGTCGCATCGAGGCAATCACAGCTTCAATCCCCTCGGGTACGCCGGCATCAAGGATATTGCTCGCGTACAAAGATGCACTGCAAGCCCGAGTAACTGCTGGTACAGCAACCGTTCGCACCGTCCGCCTTTCGCTGCGACCTGCGGTCTCACTGTTGGCGATGTGTGAAAGGAGCGAGTTTAATATGCCTGTCCAGGCCGCCCTCGACCGCTATCTAGTTAATGTGCCAGGACAGAAGGCGGCCATAACCGGATTCGTCTCGTTCATGAATAAACATTACGGTGCAAATCTTTCGATACGGCTTGACGAAAAGCGAACGTTGTCATTGCGTCGAAAGAGACTGGAGGCAGAACTTGTTTCCCTCGTTAGGGAAGAAAATCGCGATGACGACTTCAGGATCAAATGGCTTTCAGTTGGACTGACATATTTCCACGGGCTGCCACGAAGCGTTGGAATGAAACTCGGTCGTGGCACGATTACTACAGACGAGAGCGGAAACTTTTCCATTTTATGGAACGAGAAGACGTACTGGGTGCCGCACTGGGATTATCGTGCTGGCGAGAGCCTGGACAATATCGTGATCGGGGCGAATCCGAAGAATTGACTCGCTCTCATCGAAATAGCCCAGGCCAAGATTTAAGTGCGTTTCCTTATATTCGCCTGTAGCGTTGCAAGGGCTAGAATTTTCTCACTCGCTAGAGATGAAAAACCGCACGGGTTCAACCGACATGCGGCCTGTGTCCCATTCCTTTGTGATCATCGACAAAAATTTTTCGTCTATCTGGTCGCGATGGTTACACAGTGTTTGCGTCATGGCGGTTGCGATACGGTCAATTACTTCCTGCGGCTTGGCGACATGACAGGCATCGGCGCCAAAGCGCATTAGGATTTCCCGCGTCGGGTAAGCTTTCTCTTTGTTAAGTTTGAGCGCCAGCGTTCGATCCATTTGTGACACCCCGATACGTGTGTTGATATATGGGTAGACGGTCGTGGTTACTACGTCATATAGCGGTGCAAGACGCGGTGCTTTCTCGGCGGCGGGGTGATCATAGAGCAAGCCGAAATTTTTAAGATGCGCGTCGCCATTGCGCACCATGACCGACAGAGCGACGTATTCAAATAACTGCTGGGTATTTTCAATCGCGGCATCCCGGCAATAGAGTTGGATGGCGGTAGCAATGTTTTCATAGCTGCCCTGATACTTGAAGATGCCCTCTTTGTCGGGTTGCTTGTTCATGAGCACAGACATATCTTCAAATCCTTGCGCCATGCCTTCTTGTAGATCGAACCGTTGCGTGACAAATAAACCGCGATCATCGGATAGCCAGAAATCCGGCACGCATATTCCGCTCAATCGCGCCGCTTCCATGCACAGGAATTCGTTTTGCGTCAAAAAAGGATAGCCTTCGCCTGCCGCCTTCACAATCAAATCCGATTGAATGACGGTCGTTTTACCTGCTACCAGTATCGCCTTATCGGCGTCTGGAATCATTACTTTGGGTTGCACGCCGGATATGCCGGCTTCCAGGTGCGTGTCGATCAGAAAATCGAATAGCAACTTTGTTGAAGGCGTCTTAAGTATTTCATGCAATCCAATTTGCGGTGGTTTAGAAGCCTGGCGCGGAATCGTTGGATCGTAATATTTCAGCCGGCCAATCTGATTGTCTCCCAAGATTGCCAGCAACTTCATGTCGCCCAGTCCGCCTCGTTTGGCAAACCGTTTGAGGATTTTAATTAACTGTTCGCCTTCTGGCCGGTTCATCGCGAACGCGATCGGGAGCGCATCGGACGAATAGCTTTCCGGACGAAGCAGCATGGTCAGCGACGCTTCGCAGGCACGCTTATCGGTCGAATAGTTGAATGTATAACGCGAGTCATGGTACAGCGTCCCGGACTCGCCTTGCGGTGTTGTCACCATCAGTTTTTTGATTCTGTCAGTCATCCTTGAAGATTTCCGACAAATGGTCGACATCCACCCTTGCATCGACGATGTGAAGACCTTTGCCAAGCGCACAGAGTGCGGCAATCAGGGTATAAGTCTCAACATTTTTTCCGGCTTCGATGTCGGCAATGGTTTGCCGGCGACAGCCGACGCGTTTGGCAATCGATTGCTGTGTTTGCCGTAAGGCACGACGATTGGCGCGGAATGCTTTGCCTAAGTCAGCCGCAGAGAATAAGCCGGTTTGCATGTTCTATATACCGCACAAAATTATCAGTAAAATTAATTATGTTCGCTATAAAGAACATTTACAAGAATTTTCTTAGGCGCAAGAATAGAGCACTGTGAGTCGTTCTCTTCGCAAAACCATCCGATTTCTGGACGTCTTAATCTAGCTTAGCCAAATTTTAATTTTAAAGCAGAGCCATTAAGCAGCGCCAACTGATACTCGGGAGGTATTTGTTTGCTAACGTCAACAGCAAGACGTAAGTCTTGAACAATATAAGGAGCAAGGCATTCTCTAGCCCTTAATCTTAATGATGCCGCACCAGGGAAAAACTCTCCGGCAATCATTTTTCCTTGCGCTTCAGTTAAATCTGGATGGGGGGCAATAATCAAATCAATTATATTTATCCATCCTAAGTCTTCGCCTCGGCTCTTGCCATGTCCCTGCAGAGGCGTGCTGTCTGGTATAGCCGTGGAAATTCGTCCTAGGGTGAAATCAATGAAGTCTGAGCGATCTGTACACCAAGCCCGCATGTGCCAACGCCGAGGAGCTCTAATTAATGCATGTGGGAATACAAGCCGTTCTGTTCCAAGGGGGTGGCTCATCGACTTATAGCTAATAAGCAATCCTTGTTGACGTTTGATTGCCTGAAATATTGCAGAAAAAACAGCTGGTGATATGAGAGAGAGGTCGAGCCGCGCATCTACAACCCCCCCCTCAGCAAGGAGCGGCGCACCGGGTTGTCCATTAAGGGTGCGTAAGTATGCGTCAGGCGACCTGCGTAATTGGTCTTCTGAGGACGAATAGAACATTTTTAGGGGTGCATGTGCAGAGGCACGCCCGGCTCGCCCTCCTAGCAACTTCATAAGCCCTGACATAAGCCGGCTGGCATAGACGGGTTTTACTACGAGTAACTCCCGAATGCGCTCGTTCGAAAGTTCTCCTTCCCAAAATATCATCTGTTCAAGGTCTCCAAGACGAGAGGAACTCGAATCTTCAGCCGGACTTTGATTTGGTTGTAAATTGTTCATCTACTTATTAAAAAATCGTATGACAAATTATACTTTACTATAAATAATACTGCAGTATAATTTATACAATTGGATAAATTATACAGGAGGATAACTTGCGTATGGGTCCGTATGAATCTGTTTGATCGACTGCCCGTCGGCATTTTTAGCCCGTTGACAGGACAAAACAATAGGCGAACATGGGACCTTCTTGTCCGACTTTCAGAGCGATTCTTCGGGCCCGATTCCGTGCCTCCTTTTCCAGATGGATATTTACTTGATCAAGTATCAAAAGAAGTCGAACGGTTTTTGCTTGATCATGATTGGGACGATGGCGAGGAAGTGAGCGCAACTCCCATTGCCATTAAAGCAGCGGAATTGGTAACTCGTCTCGCGGAAACCGGCTGGCTAGTTAAAGAAAAAATTGGCATGCGAAATTTCATCAGCATGCGTCCCACGGTCATGCGTTTCTTCGAAACGCTGCAACAATTTTCCACAGACGGTCCGCAGCATATCGGAGGAAGCATCCAGCTAGTTTATAGTCAACTGCTGAACGTACAGAAGGACCCGCAGGGTCAGGCTGCAGGATTCGCAACTGCCGCACAAGTTTGCTCCCGAATGATCAATTCTCTAAACGCGACCACACTTCGCGTTCGAGACTTAATGAAAGATCTAATTCGGGAGAGTACGACTCCTGGTTTCATAAAACGTTTTTTTACAGAGCACATTGGTGAGTTGTACGTGCGCGACTTCAAGCAGCTACGCACAGAGAATCATCCGTTGTCGCTGAGATTCGAAATCATTCATTTGGTTACGGAGGTCACCTCCAACGAGGTTCAGCGTGCGAAAATTTTAACGGGATACATAGAAACATCAAGCCTGAGTTTTGCCGAAGCTGAGCTGGCGCTCGAGCGAGACGTGGATCGTTTCCGGCGTTTACTGGATGTGGAAATATTCCTTGAACGTATGGACCGCGTTATGGAAGCCGCAACGCAGCGTGCTCTTGCATTCATTAACTATCGGCTCAAGGCATCCGACCGGCTCGAATACATTATTGATGATGCTCTAAACGCTATGGCAAGGATGGAGAAAGCCGGACTTGAAGTTGAAGGAAGATTGTCTTCAGCGCCTCCAGTTGTCTCGGAAACGCGTTTGCAGTTGCCTCGTCCTGCCCCGGTTAAGCCGAAGCGCCTGGCCATGATCAAGCATGAACTGACGTTGCAACAAAAAGCTATGCACGAACTACGCAGGGCCATGATAGCCAGCCGCGACATGTCCCCAGCAGCAGCGAAGCGGTTCATCGAATCGATCATGGTGCCGGGACAGACCTTGAGCGCTAAAGAAATTCCCATTAAAGAAGTGCGCGACGCTGTGTCGTATTTGGCTCTGATGCGCATCGCGGCACAAGCAGAGAGAGCTTCGCTTCGAGGCAGAAATCCATTGATGCAAAAACTTGGTTTTGACGCAAAGCTCAATCCAAACGAACAGACCACAGCAAATACCGAGTTGTTCATTACCCCTGACTTCAGCGTTTCTCGGAGATAAAAAAATGCCACGTAATTGGAACGATCTCGCAGAATCATCCGAGGGAACATACATTGTCGACGACTTCAAACAGGCCTTGTATCAATTGGTTGTTGGCCAATGCTTGTATGCTCGCTTTCGCCGGCAAGCTGTGTCTTATCGGATCATCAGCACGTATCGCAAAGAATTCACAGAGGCTACCGATCTAATGGGCCTGACTCTGGTATTCAAAGACGAGCAGGATTATTGTTTCGTACGGCAAGATGTCACGAAGCTAGCGGTAATGGATATCCAAGAAACACGGTTTTTCCTCACCTTACGAAAGCTGTATCACATGCATGGAAGCGTGGGAGACCTTAATGAACACCACGAAGCCATTGTAGGGATTGAAGAATTTGAGACCGTTTTCAAAGAATTGACAAAGCAGGACTTCAACAAAGGAGGGGGTGATCTAAGGATGCTGCTTAAGACCTCTAAATCAAGAGGTTTGGCTATGGAAGATAGCGATGGGCTCAACGATGGAGACCCGCAACCCTTTGCAATATCGATCTTGCCGGCTATCGCTGACATCTTCAGTGAGCAAGCTATTGACCGTTTCGGCGCTAGCCTAAAAGCAAGTTTGGTGGGCAACGAGTCTCCGGAAACAGATACCCATACCCTACAGGATTAGGTACAACGATGAAAAAATTAAACAAACTCCATATCATCCAGTTCTCCTTTTGGGACGTCGAATCTTTTATTTTTGATCAGGACGGTACTGGCATTATTGGTGCAAACGGCGCTGGTAAGACAACGCTAATCGATGCAATTCAAATTGCACTTGTTGGGGCCAACAAGCACCACATGCATTTTAATGCTCAATCGGTTCAGAAAGACTCCCGACTGTTACGCGATTATGCCCTCGGAGCGATGCGATCGGGTGACGGTGAGGACCAAAAGCCGTCATTTATCACCCGAAAACGCGAGGAGGCGCTCTCTTATATTACACTCGTTTTCAAAGGTGACCGTCCTGCAGATACTGTCAGTGCGGGGGTCTGCATCCATTCCACTTCGACAGACAGAGATCATAAAACTTTGGGACTTTATGTGCTGCCGGGAGTTGAACTTCAGCAGGACGATCATTTGGAAAGCAGAGGCGTGGAAGGGCGCGCGCCGATGGACTGGGCTCAGTTCGAAGCGCTCATCCGGGGAAAAGCTAAAATGGCGGGACTCACGCCAACGATTACAACCAAGCCCGAGGCTTATCTCTCCGAATTGCTTCATAGCATTCAAGATCCAGAACGCCATATGGATCGCAATCAGTTCCTACGGGCGCTTAAACATAGTATCAACCTTAAGCAAGTGGACAGCGTGGGGGTATTCTTGCGAAAGTATCTGGTGGAATCTACTCCCATCGACAAACAAGGCACGCTTTCACACATCAAGACGATGCGTCTACTCGCGGGCAAGATCGAAGAGATTAAAAATCAGATCGCTAGACTGCAGGGCATTGAAAAAAGGTTTGAATCAGTTCGACAGTTTCATCAACAAAGAGCGGTAGCTGCGGCCGTCAGATTGTGGCTCCAAGTTGAGGCGGCAGACATGAATGTTTCAAATCTTGGCCTACTATTGGACAAACTTGGCGATGAAATCCGGACTGAACAAGAACAGCTCACGACGTTAAAGAAGGATGCTGAGACAAAGAAGGGTATCGTTGAGGCCTTGATCAGGCAGCAAGCATCAGACCCTGATATCCTCAAGTCAATTCAAGCTGGACAGATTGAAGATCTGAATCGGCAAGCAGTCGAAAACAGCAAGCGCGCGCTTCTCAAAATGGAAAACAAAGTCAGGACCGCTTTGAGTATTGTTGCAGTTGAGTTAGAGAACCGCAAGTACACAGAGTCGTCTGTGCTTCGTGAATTTGTCGAGGAACTCGACGGACATGCAGCCATAGGCCCAATCGCCAGTACCATATTGATAGGACGCGCTTTTGACTCGCTGACGAAGATCAAGCCTGTTTTGTCTAAGTACGATGAATCTTCTCGTATTACGGTTGATGAAGCCAAACGTGCTTTCGAGTTAGCCAATGAACGTCTTAAAGCTAGTGCCAAGGGTATGCGTCTTGAATTGGACGACAGTATTGGCGAGGCGATGTCAATCTTCCGTTCAGAGAGCATCGACTGCACTACAGTGGCTAGTCTCGTACGGATTACGGACGTGCAGTGGCAAGGAGTCATTGAATCCTTCTTGGCTCGCAATCGCTACGCATTGGTTGTTGATCCGGGACGCGAGCAGGATGCTGTACGCCTGCTCCGAGCATCGCGACGTCCGCTTTATGGCGTGACGGTCGTACAGCCACGACACCTCCAAGAAGATCTGCATCGCAATTATGAATCCCATTCCGCTGCCGCTCTAATCACAGGTGACCATCCTGTGGCACTTGCATTCCTGCGACGAATGCTTGGGCCGCTGCGTCAGGTACAAAGCGAACAGGAATTGGAAAAATATCCACGCTCTATGACGCAGGATGGCATGCTGAGTTCCAATGGGGGAACCACACGATTGCGCCTCGTCGAGCCTCAACTTTGGTCACTCGGTGTACAGATCTCTAGCGAGGAACGAATAGGTCTGGAAAATGAAGTTCGAAAATCCGAACGTGCGTGGAGTGACGCGAAGAGTATTCGCAATCGGACTAAGGCGGCTCTTGAAGAGTTGCACGGCACTATTACTGCGTACACGATTGAAGAATACGAAATGGCGCTGAATGCGATGAATACTGCGTTCATCGCTATGTCAGCTACTGGTGAAACCTCTTTTTCAGAAAAAGCGCGATCATTGGCCGAAAATCTCAGCGCTGCGACATTGACAAGGCAAGCTGTAGATCAAGCTGTTTTAGACATGACAGGACATCTGGCAACCAACGTTGAGGCAAGCCGAGTCAAAACGATTGAGCTCGACGCAGCAAAAAACCAATTTGCTGACTTGTCCGCGAAGTGCCAGACTGCTCAAGCAGATCAGGACTACGACGCAGAAACCGCCGCTGCCCTGTATAACGAATGTCAGTCGAAGAGCGCGCAGCTCGGAGTTTCGGCGGCCATGGAGCATCTCTCATCAAAGGCTGTTCAAGCGGATAGGCGCATCAACGCAGACGAACCGTTGGTTCGTGCCGATTTTATTGCCTACATCAACGAGCAGGCTATAGCGCTTGTTGAAGAGCGCTCTGATTGGCGTCTGGCCGCCGCATGGGTTACCACGCATACACAACGTCTTGTGAACTCTACACTCGCCGAATACGAAGGCGATGCGGCGCAAGCTCGATCTGCAGCTGAACAAGCCTTCAAAGCGGACGTGAAATTCAAAATGCGCGAAGCTATTCATCGGGTCCAGCAAGAGGTTGGCGATCTCAATCGCATCCTCGACAAATGCCCGGAGTTTACCGGTGGCGAGCGGTATCGGTTCTCCTATGAAATTTCCCCAACGCACCGCGATCTCTACGACATGATTTTGAGCGATGTTGAGGCAGGACAGTCATCATTTCTAGATGCAACTGGAAACGATGGAACCCAAGGTAAGCTAGTCGCGTTGCTGGAGGCTTGCGAGAGCGGCAATGATAAGGGGAACAACCCTTTAGAGGATTACCGCCTCTTATTCAACTTTGACCTGAAGATCATTGTTAATGGCTTGGTTGTGGATAAGTTGAGCAAGCGGATGGGTGTTGCTTCAAACGGTGAGCATCGTGTACCGTTTTACGTTATCGCAGGCGCAGCGCTAGCATCAGCGTATCGAATCAAGCCTGGCACTTCCCACTGCGGTGCCGGACTAATGCTTCTTGATGAAGCTTTTTACGGTATGGATGCACAAAATTCTTTTGTAACAGCCGAGTTTCTCAAGTCACTAGGACTGCAGCTCATCTTGGCTGGACCTGACACCGATGTTGGTAAGCTCATCCCAGTTTTAGACAGTTATTACGACGTTTTCCGACCGGACAATGGCGCTGATGCTTACTTTTCCCATGTTCAGATTAAGGAGGCAGCAAAGACGCTTCTGCAAAGTGACATCCCCGAGATGCACCCGCACCTGGTCGAACAGAAGATGCAACAACTTTCAATAATTTAAATATGGACCTCACGGCAAAGAAAGCGCTTGAGAAACTATTGCGCTCTGCGGAAAACGCTGCAGGAAAATTATCTACAAATGGTGATACGTCTGGCTCCGCGAGAGTGATCCAGGTTCGTTTTAATCAATCATCCTTTCCGGATTACTTAGAAATGACAACACATGCGGAAAAAACCTCTTGCAATGCATCCTTAAGACTGGCGGAGCGTGAAGGGGCTATTCGTATTGAATGGGATTCCCGAGCTGGTAGCTTTGAGAGCATCCAGCTCATCCAGCTGGTTGATGGAAATACCTTGGCTAAGGTGCTGGGAGTAGTCCCTCGATGGGATGCGACTAGTGCGGCAAATACAGCGTTCGCACCGTACTTGCGGACACATCCGGTCCTCTTAAGCGTCTTGGACTCATGGCGCAAAGGGGCATCAATTCGCTCAACCAGACCCAGCAACGAGGCGATCCACGACTGGCTTGATGCTATTCGCGTGGTAGACACATGCCGTGAAACATTGAAAAATACTCAGACTGACACTCCGATTAGGAGACTTAGCAATGCGCTGTTTTCAGACAGCAAACGCATAGAAGCAATCGCCCCCCTCATTGACGTTCTGACACAGGGAAAGATCGCTGGCTTGCCGCGCCATGAGGAGGAGTTCTTCCAAGAAATGGGGCTGGTAAAATTCCCGCCAACTTTGCTGTTAGCCGTGACTCCTGGGGAATGCAATCGGGTGATCGTCCAACTTGCTGATGCCTCTGTTAGTGTTGTCGCACCCTACCTGGGTTTTCCCCCTCAGGCGATAGTTTCCTTTGATCTTCCTCGGGAGCCAATGACGTTACTGACGGTGGAGAATCTCACAACCTTTCATGAGACGGCTGAATATCTTCGATTCGCACGTGAATTCAGTGAGCCAACACTTGTAATGTATACGGGCGGCATGCCGAGCCCGTCATGGCGACGTGTCTACCGCAAACTATTATCAAGCCTTTCTAAAGGATCTGCTGCCTGGCATTGGGGGGATGTAGACGCCGGGGGCTTTCGCATTGCAAACAAGCTGGCGGAAGATTGTGACCAGTGCGGATGCGTCTTGCATCTTCACTTGATGGATGTTGCACCTACAACGAGCCGAAAAAGTCTTTCTGATGCCGAGATTGGCGCCATTGTTGCGATTTGCGCGCACCGCAATTGGGACGTTGAGGCGAAGTCGGTAGAAGCTCACCGATCCGCGATTGAGCAAGAATCTTTGCCAGTGAATCTGCCTGCAGTGCAGGAAAAAAATCATTTAACATACTAAGATCATACCAACGGTATTGCTGTCGCTTTCACAGGGCGGGTACTGAGTTAAATTTAAATTGAAAGAGTCAGTAAAGTTTTTCTATGTATGGTAACCAAGATCGCTGTTAATTAGCTTTTATCGTTGGAATTCATAATGGGCTTGCAGATTGTTATCTCTCAACAGGCTTCTGAAGAGCGGTACGCAGCTGCAGAACGAAAGACGAGGACCTTAACGCTGGGGTAATACTTCAGTTTGACGCATCTTTCGGTACAACATTTTTTCGTGCTGTCTCGACCATCATCAGCACTTCCTCTAAACCCCACACATGATCTGTCAACCCTGCTTCCATCGCGGGCGTCACGCGCAGTGTCTTGTGAATCTGGCAGAAGTTGTAGTGCATGAAATGAAGACTAATTGCCGCCATGTAATTTTCCAATTTTTTGCTAAACGCATTGGTTAGACGAGTGAGGCGACGCATGTTCATGCGCACAGTCTCTACCAGGGCGCCTTCATTGCCGTACTGCTTCACCAGCATTACGTAATCAATGTCGCCACCGAAAGCGTTTTCCACGGCGTTGATATACATCTTGTGGCCATCGGTCGTAAGCTGGATGGGGTTTGCAAGGCGGGATGCTAGATCATTGATGAACAAATGAGCCGATTCAGCGCCGCGAGTGTCGACATGCCAGCAAGGAATCAACTTGGTATCGGCGTCAATCGCTGTCCACGTGTATACGTCACCGTAGACAAACACACCCTTCATCTCTTCCGGCACGTTCTTTTCCTTCATGCCGACGAATGACCAGATTTCATCGCACTGAATCTTCTTGCAGGTCAGGCCGGCCATGAATCTATCTTGATGCAGGGCGCAGGCTTCACCTACTTCAGTCAATAACTTGAGGACGGTATTTTTGCTTGCGCCAGTGACTCGGCATGCCGAGTTGATGCTGCCGCCCTTTACGAGCATGGCGACAATCTGGGTACGTTTTTCTATGCTTAATTTGTTCATTTTTTCTACTCAAGCATTCGATTCACATTCAAATTATATACCGAGCAATCACTTAGTCAAGCATTCAGATCAGTTTGACGAATTTAGAAATTTAACGTATTCTACATTTTATGGACATCAACATTGATAACTATCGGACTCCAGGGCAGCTAATTGAGGCGCTTTTATCTGCGAAGGGCTGGACCAAACGGGTGCTTGCCTTAGTCCTTGATATTGACGAAACAGGCATTAATCATCGCCTGTCAGATAAACGCCCTATTAACGCGGAATTCGCAATTTCATTGGAGGAAGTTTTTGGAGTCCCAGCAGATTCGTTTTTGGAATTGCAGAAAAGATATGATCTGGCCAAAGAAAGAATAAAGACGCAACCAGATCATAAGAGAAAAACTCGTGCTCAGTTGTTTGGCGGACTTCCTGTAACCGAGATGATGAGCAGAGGCTGGTTACAGGCAGACAGTATTAAAGATGTGGCTGCCATAGAGACCGGACTGACAAAATTTTTTAACGTAAAAGACGCTGATCAAATTGAAGCCCTGCCTCACGCCGCAAAAAAAACCGACGCGGGGAAAGATTTGTCGCTGCTCCAATTAGCATGGTTATATAGGGTTAAGAAGATTGCAGAAGAATTACTTGTTCCGAGGTACACGCAGGATTGTGCATTATCAGCAGTAAAAAAATTGAGTTCGTTACTGCTTTCCGCAGAAGAGATTCGCAAGGTGCCGAGAATATTAGAAGAGTGCGGCATTAGGTTTGTGATTGTAGAAGCGCTTAAGTCTTCTAAGATCGATGGCGTTTGCTTTTGGCTTGATGAAAACTCACCTGTTATAGGAATGTCCCTACGCTTCGATCGAATTGATAATTTTTGGTTTGTCTTGCGCCACGAGCTTGAGCACGTGATTCAACAAAACGGTCGAGAATCAAGAGAGATAATTATTGATAGTGATTTGCAGAGTGAAAGCGTCGAGGCTGAAACTGTCATCGCCGACGAAGAAAGAATTGCGAATAAAGCGGCTGCTGATTTTTGTGTGCCTGCAAAAAAAATGGAGAGTTTCATCGCGAGGAAATCTCCATTTTTTAAGGAGATAGATATTTTAGGGTTCGCCAAAACTATCAATGTTCATCCTGGTCTAGTCGCCGGACAGATACGGAATCGCACTAAGAAATACAACTTATACAGTAATCATTTGGTAAAAATCAGATCCATCATTATTCCAAGCGCAGCTGTGGATGGGTGGGGAAACGTCTATCCAGTTGAAGATTAATTAGGGAGGTTTTAGTGACAAAGAACCAGGAGATTCAGAGAATTATTAAGCTTTATCGCGATCGTACAGGTGAGTCCCAAATCGACATGCATAAAGTTGTAGCGTTTGCTGTAAAAGAACTCGGGTACCCGCTTCCTGAACCTGTGCAGCCAATTGATATTTTGGCGAAAAAATTCTCAGTCGCTGCGCGCGAAGAAACAAATATCGATGCCAAAACAGGTAGGCCTTACCGTGTTAATCATGCGGTAACTGAATGGCAAGGCGGAAAACAATTAACATTTTGGATTGATATTGACAGAGCACCACGGAAATTGGTCGTCAAGTCCTTTATGCGACGCCGCGAGCAAATGGTAGGCGATGCCTACCAACTTACGCTCGATCTTGATCACTGGAATAGCATCAATCCCCAGGAAGAACCTGTTTTTATTCCGTTGGATCTTACGGAAGACGTGGAGGAGCGTAAGAATGCGCCTCCAATGGACGAAGCAGCCTGACTATTATTTTTTCCAGCGGGTTTGGGCTGCAAGCCTGGCAATCTCCGCACGCTGCTCTGGCATCAGCTTAGCCGCGCGGGCTTTCCCACCCTTTAAACCGCCGTCCCGTCCCGCTTCCTGCGCTTTTGTCGGCTTGACAGATTCGTTCTCGCCCGTTGTCTGCTGCATGATGGAGAAGGCAAGTTCGTTCAGGTCTTTGCGGGGGTTGGTTTTGGTAGTCATAACGAAAACGTAGCATAGCGTTGACGTCATCAAGGCTATATTGACAACCCATTGTCGTTACAAAGTAATCTCCAAACTGAACCACTACCGGCGATCGCTTTGAACGACAGGGAAATTACCAGCCCAAGGACTTACCGAGCTTGCGGATGATGTTGGTAATTTCTGGGGAATTGGGTTCCAACGCGCTTGCAGCAGGCTGCTTGGCCACAGGATTGTTGACGATAAGGGATAAGCCCGGAAATCCCCGATTGCCACTCAAAGTCTGCTCTATTGCATCGAAATTAAGCTTTAATTGCTTCACGTCATGACGATCGTTACTCATCGGTACCTCCGTCAGATGCATGATTAAATCCCGCTCAAAATTAATGGTTCGCAATTATACGACTAAAATAACATACAAAATTCATTAAGGAAATTCTTTGAGGAAATATTGTATTTGTTGTATTTACCACTTATTGCGGAGGAATTGCGTCCTCTGGTGTGGCAAATTCTTCTACAAATATTGAGGCAATTTTCGTCTCAAAGGTTCGATATGAATCAATGTACTCCCGAATAATTCTGTTTGGCGGATTTTGTAGGTTCGACGAGAATTCGATCAGTCTTCCCTCATCGTTTTTCCGGCCGTCGCGCAGGAACAGATGCGAATAGAGCCTTGGACCAACCCCTGAAAAATGGATGAATTTGACTTTATCCAGCGGTGAGGCGGTTTTGGGATCGTAGTCATGGTCAAGCACTTCAATCGAGTCGTCATGCGCATCTGGCGCTAAACTCTTTTCATATGGCTCGATGTAGTACACCTTTTCAATACCTGCGGCGACGATATGCCGCGCGCAGTTATGGCAAGGGAAAGTCGTTGTATACAAATTGCCGCCGATGGTTGATCCGCCACCACCCCGAGATAGGGAAACGAGCGCATCCATTTCGGCATGGACGGCTCGAGAAAATTCAATCAGATCAGGGATGCCAGACTCGGAAAAAACCAATTCAACCAGCTCATTGATTTTTTCTGCCGCCGCTTTTTGCAAGTCTTCATTTGGGAAAATTGTTGGCAATTCGCTGACAATACCTTTTTTTATCTGTTCTTTTCGACGCATTTTTTGCGCGTGATTTTCACAAACTTTTCTCTTGTTAAAGCAGCGATCGTCCTTGGCCTCTCCGTCTTCAGTGGTATAAAGCCCGCCGCCATATTTTGGAACATCATTCGTGCCGACAGCAATAATTCGATCTGCCTTATCGGTAATGACAGCGCCGACCTGACGTGACATACAACTGGATTTGAGTGCAGTCGAATGCGCTACATACATGGCATGTTCATGCTTAGTTGGGGTAATGCCGTTATGGCCGTGAACCAGTTTTAGGAACCGCTCTGTCTGATCCAGAATGAGCTTTTCATCACCAAGAGGATGATGCATAAAATAATCTGCGAGCTTGAATGCCTTCTCCAGCTGTTGACCATGTTTTGCTGATTCTTTACGATCTCGGACAATGATGTCGTCAATGTCGCCTTGATGCAGTCCTGTGTCTTTCAATCGTGACTTGCGGTGATCCTGCGTACTCATTGCGCCAATCAGATAGAACAGATTCCGGTACACCATCCGAAACAACATGACTTCTTCCGGGTGCTTGATTTGGTCGACAAGGTAAGCAACCCTTGGCGGTTCTTTTGTCAAATCGGAATATTCCTGGCTGATTGCTAGGCGATGCCGTTTGATCTGGCTAATCGCATACTGCGCCAATACCTCGTAGCCATGATCTTGGCGTAGCAAGTTGCCACCTGATTGATTTTTTAAATAAGCGACTGCGGAATCTTTTTCTGGAATCGTAATTGCTCCAGCGCTGATTTGCTCTTTGATGAAATCACTCAGCTTGATCCGGATAACCCGGTAGTCCATTTTTTTTAGATTTTCTTCGAACTCGGTGATGATGCGTGGGAGGCCGCATCCGACAGCGCCCATAAATGCGAGAACAATTTCCGGCGATGCGCGAACATCCAGAAGATCTACCGACTTGGTATGGTTTTTATCGTCCACTTTGGCGGCTTTGCCTGCGGGCGTGATTGGAATGACGGTTTTTTCTTTTGGTTGCGCGCTCATAGTATTTGTACGGTAGTTATTTGGCTTGAGCCCTAGAATGATACGAATTACTTTTTTAAGAGTTAATTAACAGTTACGGCATTTTATTCTAATTTATTGCGAAAAATATAAATGAATAAACTCGCTCCATTAAATGGCATACGTGCCATCGTGTTCGATGTCTTCGGAGCATTCGCTGAAATTGGCGAAAAACGCCGTCCTTATGCATCAATTGATGCAACTCGTGTACGCGTCAGGCCGAAAACCGCAGGCCGATGACGCCGCTCGCCTCATGTCAGCCAACGGCATATTGGCTGGCGTACCAAAATTGTTCGGTACTGAACTGCCAGCTGCATCCATGTCTGCAGACTGATCTGTTACGATTCCTTATCCGGCATGGCGCTACTACTCGAGCCTTTCAACTTTGCAAGTGCGCCCAGTACTATTGGTTCACAGGGCAAGCACCCTGCTGGAAGCTGGCTAGAAAGCCGATGAGAGAATGAATCTGCTGTGCCGGGGCAGCTACCGGTTAAGCGCTTGAATACACCGTTCTCATGTCGGATTCTGTTCATCACTTCGCGCAGCCAAGGAATCAGCTGATTCTCGCTGTGCAGGCGAAAAACCATACCTTGAAATGCTTCTTCTGCGTCTTTGATCTTTCCGTCGTCAGTTAAGATTTTTTTTGGACGACGCATGATTTCAACGATGTACACCGGACCGTCTCGTACGATAAGTCGCGTTACCAAGATGCCCCTCAGCGAAGGCACGGACGGATCCAAGTAGGGAAATCGTCGTGCGATCGACGTCACGTCATCGTCGTCTCCAAAAGGCTCAAGCGCGATTAATCCTGGTGTAGTGTTCGAGCTAAAGCCATCAACAAATGTGAACCAAGACAGCCCCTGAACTATTTTAGGTTGAGTCTGTTGCAAGCGAATCATCGCGTCCCACATGTCACGCAATGTGCCGTTTGATTCGAAGATAGGCTTGGCATGAATAGATGCGTATCCCACCCCTTTCCCGCTACCATAGGCTTCGCCGCCGGAGATTGTGGACAGGTTGGGAGTACCACCCCTAGCCCCGGCTTTCGTCGTCGCTTGTGCTGACTTAATGTCAATCACAGCGCGAGCCTCACCGAGTACCTTGAAGTCGACGTCTTGAATTTCAATCGCGCCCCCGTCGTGGTCAGGCTCCAGGTCACCCGTAAGGTCGATGATGTCTGGATGTTTTTGAAGCCTCCGCTCTGGAGCCCCAGCCCATGCCTCCGGGCTTCCCTCGGGGGCAGGATTGTCCGCGTCACGGCTGTTTTCGCGGGCACGCAAGACGAGCTCGCCCATCGGGTCGCTCATCCCTATGACTCGAAGCGCTAAAAACGATTTTTCATCGTCAAATCGAATCCCTTCAACTTCAAGCTCAGCAGGCCCTTCGAACCAGGGGGCTACTTTAATGAATGCAGGATTGACGAGTTTTGGATCGTAATTAGCCTCTAGTTGGGCATTGATTTCCTTCGCAACCCTTTGTGTGTAATTGTCGTATTTCGCATGGGCTAGGAAAACCACATCGCCATTATGGAGCCGCTTTCGCAAGCGGACCTGCCACCGCCCCTTCACTTCGGGAGTGTCGAGAGGGGCGTAGAACCTTTTAGTTGCGGTGTCACCTTGCCCTTGCCATGGGTAAGTCGCAAGAATGCGTTTCAGTTCACCGGATCTGCCATAGCAACGGGAAAAAAATTCGATACATGGAACCAATAGCTTGCCGCCACTTGGTAGTCCGAATTCAATAAGCCAGTTCTTATCGTGTGGATGCCGAAGGCCATACATCTCCTGGGGGAAGGGCGGATCAACTTGCCTGCGCACAGTATTTTCGAAGGATGTGAAGCGCCAACTGTGGGAGGTGAAGTTGACTGGAAACTTAACCGTTTCGAAGATGGCCTCAGTCTGGCAACGGTCATTCCGCCAGACTGAGCCGATACGTACTTGGCCGAGGGCAACCAGCGGTAAGAGCCTATGAGTAAGCTCATCTGAGAGGACGCCCGAGGAGATTATTTTTCGAAATGCAACAAGCACATGTGGTTGGGAGACGTCTTTTTTATTCTTGTAGAAACCGGCATACCACCATGCAATTAGCGCGTCGTCGCCACCCCCAAGTGACTCCTTAAGCCGAATAACAGAATTGACTCGTCGAAACTTGTACTTGAACTGGATCGGCATGAGGAGTGTCGTGCCAGGTTCTCGGTATACCAAGTCTTGCTGAGCTGGCCGCGACTAAAGTTTGCAATGCGGCAATTATCGCAGCTAATTCCAAAATGTCGCATTTAATTCAAAAAGTCACAGCCGCCGCCCACCAGGGCCACGCCCGAGGCCGTATGGTGCGGCGCGCGATACGGGCGGGTTTTCCAGCGCGCCGCGGCGAAGCCGCCAGTCAGCGATTGCACCGCCGCCGATTCCAGTGCCTCCTCGTCCGACATTGGCGGCAATATCCCGGGAAAGCGTGCCGCCAGCATCGACTTGCCGGTGCCCGGCGGCCCCACCATCAGGATACTGTGACCGCCGGCGGCGGCCACCTCCAGCGCGCGCCTGGCATGCAGCTGGCCCTTGACCTCGGCGAAATCCGGATAGCGCGGCTGCGGCGCGCCTGTGCTTGTCGCCACCTGATGGCGCGTGAGCCTGTCGTCACCTGCCGGTGCGACGAAGTGGGCGCACACATGCAATAGTGAAGCCGCCGGCAGGATGGTCGCATCCATCACCAGCGCGGCTTCTTCGGCGTTGGCAATCGGCAGGATGAAGGCGCGCTGGCGGCCGGTGGCGTCGCCGCTGTTGCGCATTGCGTAAGTCATTGCCAACGCGCCACGTATCGGCCGCAGTTCACCCGACAGCGACAGTTCGCCGGCAAATTCATAGCGGTCCAGCTCGTGCGCGGGGATTTGCCCGGAAGCGGCCAGGATGCCCAGGGCGATCGGCAAGTCGAAGCGGCCCGATTCCTTGGGCAAGTCGGCAGGCGCCAGGTTGACGGTAATGCGTCGCGCCGGGAAATCGAAGCGGGAGTTTTGCAGGGCCGCGCGCACGCGGTCGCGCGCTTCCTTGACTTCGGTATCGGGCAAGCCGACGATGGTGAATGCCGGCAAGCCGTTGGCCAGATGCACCTCGACCGTCACTTCCTGCGCCTGCATGCCGGTCAGCGCGCGACTTTTCAGGACGGCAAGGCTCATCGCGTGCCTTCTTCTTGTTTAGTTGAAAGAAGGAAAGCTTACAGTCGCTTTTGCAAACTCACCTTGTCACAAATCAGGCGGATGTTCTCCCCATGTATCTTGGCGGATGTGGCAATTACTCCGACAGCACGATCAAGCTGGATGTCGCTGAAGCATAGAGTTTTCCAGAAAGATCGGTGAGTCGGGCTTCCGTAAACGCGACGCGACGCCCCAAGGTAATGATCTTTCCTTCTGCTCTGATCGTCCCCGTGTCCTTGGTCATGGCCTTGTGATAGGAGACTTTGAGTTCAATTGTCGACAGGCTTTGTCCGGCCATCATCCGTGACATCACTGCATAACCGCAGGCAAAGTCCAGCATGGTCGCGGCAAATCCGCCGTGAACCGTGCCGAACGGGTTGTAAAGATGGATGTCCGGTATCGCCTCGAACACGACACGACCATCATCCACTTCCATGAGACGGATGTCGAGAGTTTCCCCGAGGCCCGGCCGGCGGTCTGCTTCCAGCATCGCCTTGAGTTGTTCGATTCCGGACAAGTGCGGCCCGATTTCGTGAAGCAGATTCATGGCTTGTATTCCTTGTTCGATTGCAAATGCCGGTTTTTGGGTTCGAGCGCATTGTCCAGTTGAATCCGCTGGCGGTTTTCTTCCACTGCAGCAAGGGGCTTGACGGCTTTCATGCTTTGCAGGGAACGCACTGCCAGCGCATGATACTGGTGCGTCCCCTTGACCTTCCATGCCATTTCCTCGCTGCGCAGGGCACGCGCCACGCGGGCCGGCGCGCCGATCACCAGGCTTTGCGGCGGCACGATCATGCCTGCCTTGACGAAGGCGCCCGCGCCGACGATGCTCGATTCGCCGATGACGGCATCGTCCATCACCACGGCATTCATGCCGACCATGGCATTGCGCTCGACGCGGCAACCGTGCAGGATTGCGCCATGGCCAATATGCCCATCCACATCCACCACGGTATCGCTGTCGGGAAAGCCATGCATGACACAGTTATCCTGGACGTTCGCGCCCTCGTTGATGATGATGCGGCCGAAATCGCCGCGCAGACTTGCCAGCGGCCCGATATAGCAGCGCGGGCCGATAATGACGTCGCCGATGAGCACCGCATTCGGATGAACGAAGGCTGAGGGGTGGACGACGGGCACAATGCCGTCGATCGAATAAATATTGTTCATGATGTAGTCAATCTAAATTCGCCGGCATTGCAACGGGCAAGTTCAGGGCTGCCGGGTCGCCGTAGCTGACGCCAAGGCCGGCGCGCACGTCTTGCTGTATGCCGTATTGGGCAAACGGATAGCGCAAGCCATTGCTGGACAATGCGCGCATGCCCTCGATGGCCTTTTTCAAGTCCTCGGGGGTGATCGCCATCAGCATTTCGTCATCCAGAACGCCACCGTAACGCCGTTCGGCAAAGCAGGGGAGCGACAGGCTCGGCTGCCTTGTCGCCAATGCCCGTCCCCATGAATCCGCGCATGCCGATTCACCCACCACGCTCCAGTCAAAGCGCTTGTAGCCGGACCACTGCAAGCCGTTGATGAAATAAATCATGGCGCCGGGCGTTGCGTAAAACAGCACGATATCCGGTGGCAACAAGCGGTTGCTGCGCACCGGCGACACCACCATGGCCTCGTAGCGTCCGTGCGGAACGCAATGCATCGCCTTCTGGTGGGCTGCGGCATCCTCGCGGCTGGCATACCAGACCCCCGCCATCGGTTCGCCGGCCAGCCAGGTTTCATCCTGTTTTGTCAGGCCGATCACCGCGCGGCACTGGTCGCCGACCAGGTCGTCGGCGGTGATGCCGACGGTCCAGCCGAGGCGCGCCGCCTGCGCGACGATCTGGTCGGTGGTGTGGATGGCGCCTGGCCGCCGCAATTTTGGTATGGCCTGCATTGCTTGCGCCGTTTCGAACATCTTGATGCCGAAGGGCGGCGTGCGCAATTTCAGGATGTTTTCCAGTTCCTGCGACAGCTGCACCAGGTCCGCGCCATTGCCTTGGTTTTCCATGGCAATGGCCTTATTCGGCGCTCAGGTGAAGGTCGGTGGCCACTTGCTTGCGCAGCAGGTATTTCTGGATCTTGCCGGTCACTGTCATGGGGAAAGCATCGACAAACTGGACATAGCGCGGGATCTTGTAGTGGGCGATCTGCCCGCTGCAGAAGCTGCGGATTTCCTCGGCATCGGCGTGCATGCCGGGGCGCAGGATGATGCAGGCGCACAGTTCCTCGCCGTACTTGGGATCCGGCACGCCGACACACTGCACGTCGAGTATCTTCGGATGACGGTAGAGGAATTCCTCGATCTCGCGCGGATAGATGTTTTCGCCGCCGCGGATGACCATGTCCTTGGAGCGGCCGACGATGCTGCAAAAGCCATTGTCATCGATCACTGCGAGGTCGCCGGTGTGCATCCAGCCTGCGGCATCGATCGCTTCGCGCGTCTTTTCCTCGTCGCCCCAGTAGCCGAGCATCACCGAGTAGCCGCGCGTCAGCAGTTCGCCTTTCTCGCCGCGCGGGACGATCTTGCCATCGACATCGACGATCTTGACCTCGAGATGCGGATGGACGCGCCCGATCGTGGACACGCGCAAGTCGATCGGGTCGTCCACTGAACTCTGGAAGCTCGCGGGCGAGGTTTCCGTCATGCCGTAGGTGATCGTGATCTGGCTCATGTGCATCTGGTCGATCACGCGCGTCATCACTTCGATCGGGCAGGGCGAGCCGGCCATGATGCCGGTGCGCAGGCTCGACAGGTCGTACTGCTTGAAATCCGGGTGGTCCAGGATGGCAATAAACATCGTCGGCACGCCGTGCAAGCCAGTGCAGCGCTCGGCCTGTACCGCTTCCAGCACGGCCTTGGGGTCGAAGCCTTCGCCGGGATACACCATCGCCGCGCCATGCGTCACGCAAGCGAGGTTGCCCAGCACCATGCCGAAGCAATGGTAGAGCGGCACGGGAATGCAGATCTTGTCTTTCTCGGTCAGCCGCATGGCTTCACCGATGAAAAAGCCGTTATTGAGGATGTTGTGATGGGTGAGCGTTGCGCCTTTGGGGGCACCAGTGGTGCCGGAGGTGAACTGGATATTCACCGGATCGTCGAACTGCAATGTTTCGCCAACGGCAGCCAGGTGCTTCAGGTCGTCATTGTTGACATGGGTCAGCAAGTCATCGAAATTGAGCATGCCTGCCGTTTTTTCCTTGCCCATGCGGATGACGTGCTTCAGCTCCGGCAGGTGCGGGCAATGCAGGGCGCCTGGCTTGGCGCCTTTGATTTCCGGCACCACATCCTCGACGATCTCGATATAGTTGCTGGACTTGAAGGCAGGCGCAAGGATCAAGGCGCTGCACTGCACCTTGCCGAGCACGTAGTCAAGCTCCGAGCGACGGTATGCCGGGTTGATGTTGACCAGGACCAGGCCGGCCTTCGCTGTCGCAAACTGGCTCAGCGCCCATTCGGAACAGTTTTGCGACCAGATCGCGACCCGCTCGCCCGGCTTCAATCCCAGCTTGAGCAGGCCGGCCGCCAGGCGGTTGGCGCGATCCTGGAATTCACGGTAGGTCCAGCGTACATTCTGGTGCACCACCACCAGTGCCAGTTCGTCGCCATAGCGCTCGACGATCGAATCCAGGTGGGCGCCGATCGTTTTGCCGATAAGCGGCACCGGATGGGCGCCGTGTACATAGCTAAGCTGCTGCATGAAAGTCTCCTTGGTATGACGGGTTGCACGCGTCATGCGAGGCGTGCAACCGATACAGTCCCTATTGATGAATTATTTTTTGACGAGCGGGCAGCCGGATTGGGCCAGCGGACGGAAGGCCTCATCGCCTGGCACGGTGCCGATCACCTTGTAATAATCGAAGGGCGCTTTGGATTCGGCAGGCTTTTTCACCTGCAGCAGCAGCATGTCATGCACCAGACGGCCGTCCTCGCGAATCTTGCCTTTCGGGATCACCACGTCGGCAACCGGCGTCTCGCGCATTTTCTTGTTGACGGCGGCAGTCTCGTCGGTGCCGGCGGCCTTGACAGCTTTCAGGTAATGCGTGACCGCGGAATACATGCCGGCTTGGGCCATGGTCGGCATGCGTTTGTGCTGGGCGAAAAAGCGCTTGGACCAGGTGCGCGTATTTTCATTGAGATCCCAGTAAAAGCCTTCCGTCAGGTACATGCCCTGCGCATAGTTGAGGCCGATGGCATGCACGTCGCTGATAAACATCAGCAGCGGCGCAACCATCTGGCCCTTGCTGGCAATGCCGAATTCGCCGGCTTGCTTGACCGCGTTGACGGTGTCGCCGCCGGCGTTGGCCAGGCCGATCACTTTGGCTTTCGAGTTTTGCGCCTGCAGCAGGAACGAAGAAAAATCGCTGGAATTCAATGGGTGCTTGACTGCGCCGAGGACTTTGCCGCCGCTTGCGGTGACGACATCGGAGACGTCTTTTTCCAGCGATTTGCCAAATGCGTAATCGGCCGTCAGAAAGAACCAGCTGTCGGCGCCGCGCTTGACCAGCGCCTTGCCGGTGCCGACGGAACTGGAGTAGGTGTCATACATCCAGTGCATGCTGTTGGCGTTGCACTTCTCATTTGAGATGACGCTGGATGCGGAGCCGACCACGATCGCCAGCTTGTTCTTTTGTTGTGCGACTTCCATGACTGCGAGGGCGACATTGGTAGGCACCAGGTCCATCAGGACGTCGACGTTTTGCTGGTCGATCCATTCGCGCGCCTTGGTGGCAGCAACATCGGCCTTGTTGAGGCTGTCGGCGGTAATGATTTCAATGGGTTTGCCGAGGACGGTCTTGCCGAAATCTTCAACGGCCATGCGGGCGGCGATGATCGATCCCTGTCCCGACAGGTCGGAGTACAGTCCGGACAAGTCGGTCAGGATGCCAATCTTGACGACATCATTGCTCACCTGGGCGGATGCGGATGCCATGCCGGCCGCCAGCAATGCCGTGGCGAGGGCGATTTTCTTGAGGGTTGGTTTCATGCACGTTCTCCTTTAATAATTATTGTGATCACTTGCGTAAAAGTGGTGTTTCCAGTGTGCCGATTAATCCTGTGCCAGAGGCGGAATTAACCGGCTTTTATGCAAGCCGTCGTTAATGTGCACCCTGAAGAGCATGAAAAATGAGTGGCACTAACAAGCAAATTGGATTTTATGGGGAAAAATATGCCGCATCAAGTGGAATTTTTATCATTTCATATTTCAATCTTGATTTTTAGTGAGCTATACTCACAATATGCCCTGAAGCGGAATTGCAAAACATTTCCTCGGCGCATTAGAACTACTGGCGGCATCCCATGTCGCTCCCCAAGGCGCACCATTTCGTTTTTCCTATCTATAAAACAAGGAAATCATGACTACTCAATTCATCAATTTTCCGAGCCTGAGTTTTGACCACGGCGAAGATATTGCTGCTCTGCGGGATGCGGTGCAACAGTTTGCGCAAGCCGAAATCGCGCCGCGTGCAGCGCAAATCGACCACAGCGACCAGTTCCCCATGGACCTGTGGAAAAAATTCGGCGACCTCGGCTTGCTCGGGGTCACGGTGGAAGAAGAGTACGGCGGCAGCGCGATGGGTTATCTGGCCCACATCGTCGCCCTGGAAGAAATCTCCCGCGCCTCGGCGTCGGTCGGCCTGTCGTATGGCGCGCATTCGAACCTGTGCGTGAACCAGATCCGCCGCAATGGCAGCCATGAGCAAAAGCTGAAATATCTGCCGAAACTGATTTCGGGCGATCATATCGGCGCGCTGGCAATGTCGGAGCCGAACGCCGGTTCGGATGTCGTCAGCATGAAGTTGCGCGCCGACAAAAAAGGCGACCGTTATGTCCTGAACGGCAACAAGATGTGGATCACCAATGGCCCGGATGCCGATGTCCTGGTGGTCTATGCCAAGACCGATATCGAAGCCGGCCCGCGCGGTATTACCGCCTTCCTGATCGAGAAAGACTTCAAGGGTTTCTCGATTGCGCAAAAGCTCGACAAGCTGGGCATGCGCGGTTCGCACACGGGTGAGCTGGTGTTTCAGGATTGCGAAGTGCCGGAAGAAAACATCATCGGTGGTCTCGGCAAGGGCGTCAATGTCCTGATGTCGGGCCTGGATTCCGAGCGCGCGGTGCTGTCTGGCGGTCCACTGGGGATCATGCAGGCGTGCATGGATGTGGTGATCCCGTACATTCACGATCGCAAGCAATTCGGCCAATCCATCGGTGAATTCCAGCTGATGCAAGGCAAAATCGCCGACATGTATTCGACCATGATGGCTTGCAAATCGTATGTCTATGCCGTCGGCCAGGCCTGCGACCGCGCCAAGAACCCGGAAGCCGTGCGCGCCTTGCGCAAGGATGCCGCCGGCGCGATCCTGTACAGCGCCGAGAAGGCCACCTGGATGGCAGGCGAAACCGTGCAGACGCTGGGTGGCAATGGCTACATCAATGAATATCCGGCCGGCCGCCTGTGGCGCGATGCCAAGCTGTACGAAATTGGCGCCGGCACCTCGGAAATCCGTCGCATGCTGATCGGCCGCGAATTGTTCGCAGAAACCAATTAGTCAATCGGCTCTATATAATCTTGCGTGCCCCCGCGATAAGCGCGGGGGACGATCTGGCCTGCGTGTGCAATATCCGGGTAACGTCCGAATTTTTTTAATTACGATAAATCATGCTTACACCAATAAAAACTCCTCGTAAGCGCGAGGCTTTGGGGGCGCGTTCGGAACGTCGTGTAAAAGAGATTCTGGCGGTTGCCCGGCAGGTCTTTTCAGAACAAGGCTATGCGAAATCCACCACGCTGGAAATCGCCCGCCGCATGGATGTGTCAGAGGCCACGGTTTTTTCATATTTCTCCAGCAAGCGTGAAATATGCATGCAAGTCATTAAAGCCTGGTACGACGAAATCTCGGAAGAATTGGAGCGCGAAGTTCCACTGGTTGTGGGCACGCGTGCGCAACTGCATTTCATCGTGCGAAAACATCTGGTCACGCTGATGCAGGATGGCATGGGCATGTGCAAGCTGGTGCTCAGCGAAGGTCGAAGCGCCGATGAGGAATTTGCGGACCTGATCGCCGATCTGAAACGCCGCTACACAGCGCCGATGAGACAAGTCCTGACGTCGGCGCAACGCGCCGGCGAGATCAGGCAGGATATGCCGCTGCCCTTATTGCGCGACATGGCGTACGGGGCGATGGAGCATGTGTTATGGGACTACATGGTGAACCGGAACAAGCCGGATATAGACACTACGGCCGCACAGCTCACCGATATGCTCTGGGCCGCATTTGTGCCTGTCCCTGCCGACATTAAAAAGCTGGCGCATTTTCGTTCGGATGTCGCCGACGCATTGCGCCGACTTGATGCCACCCCATGATCTTGTAAGCGCCTGACTTGTCAGGCTGGCTCAGGCTTGGGCTGTTTTGTGGATTTGTGGTGTTCCAGCTGGAAAATGACCGCCTTGACGATGGCAACCATGACGGCCCGGTCCTTGTTCGGATGGTCGGCAAACGGCACGACGATGTCGCCTATTTGCACTGAATTGCCATGCACCTGATCCGTTTTCTTGGGGAAAACAAGCGGCAGTGCATATTCGGCGAGCAGCGGCCCGCAGGCCTTCCAGTCGCGCGTCCATTTGGGCAGCGCCTTGTTGCCATCCCACAAGGTGCCGGCGCTTTCATAAAATTCCTCGACATTATGGTGGCCGAGCAATTGCGCCAGATGCCGTTCCTTGGCCACACAACTGCGGAAATACTCTTCATCGCTCATGCGCATGATCGATACTCCTTGTTCCGTGGGGCTGCGGCCGTCACGGCGTTGCGATGCGTGGATTTGCCGGCCCCGGATGGCCAGGCGATTTACTCGCTCCTGAGCTGCGCTTCCAGTTCGGCGACACGCGCCTCCAGCTCTTCCAGCTTGGCGCGGGTTTTCGCCAGCACCTGGACGTGAATGTCGAATTCCTCGCGGGTCACGAGGTCGAGCCGCGAAAATCCCTGGTTGAGCATGGCCTTGACATTTTTCTCCACATCCTTGACTGGGGAATTATCGATGGCATGCTGGATCTTGGCTTGCAAATCATCAAGAAAATTGGGTTTGTTCATGGCGCATCCTTTCAATCTGGCACGTGAAGCGAGAAACATCCATGGATTCAGCCGAGGCCAGAACCCATCCGTCAAATGCCTATCTGTATATCGGCTCGTGCCATTTTATCGCAGGCCGTCGTTTTTCAAGACTTCCGCAGCATGCGTTGCGCGACAAAGTCGCGGCGTTGCAGTCTTTGCGTTTCTGTTCCCTGGCCATTCATGAGCGATTCGCTGATCATGTAACTGTATAGCAAAAAAGCGCGCATCCCGGCTTCCTGGAAGCTAAAGCCCAATGCGACGAAGGTCTGTGAAATGTACGACAGGCGTTTCGCATCGACTTCATCGACAACCTGCCTTGCCATCTCATCGCGGCGCGCCCAGGCGCGGATCGCCAGTTCGATCGAGGCGGAGTCGAACGCAGCTTGTCCGTGGAACGGCAGTGACGCCAGTTCATGGACCAAGGCTTCCGGATCCGCGCCACTGCCTTCAAAACGATTGATGATCTGTTCGGTTGCGGCATCTCGCCAGAATTTGAGCACCTGCTGCAACAGGTCGTCGCGATCCTGAAAATGCCAGTAAAAGCTGCCACGAGTCACATTTAACCCTTTTGCAAGCAGGTCGACGCGTACGGCATCCACACTCTTGTCGACCAGAACGGCGGTCGCCGCGTTGATCCAGTCGGCGGGCGTGAGTTGAATTTTGGCGCGTTGGCTGGCCGTGGTGTTGGTGGGGGCGTTGGATTTGGGCATGGGGTGCGTACGTGTGGTGGCGATTATATCAGCCGCTGTTGCCAGGGTGGCAGTTGTCGTCTTTTGAAGTCAGCGCGATATGTCATAAATTAGAACATACATTAGTGTATTGCGTTATTTTGGAGCATCTGGGGTGATATCAGATATAACATTCCAATAAAATGCAAGTTATTGATATTTATGGATAAAATTAATTATTTGTGGCGCATTTTTGCTTTGCAACATAAAAATACTATTCATGGAGGGCGATTTTTGTGTACCATACACATACACATGTGTATTGAATAGGAAGTTGAAATGGACAAAAATCCAGGTATCGGCAAGACGCTTCTCGCTGCAGAACATCAAACCAACTACTTCGAACAGGGGCACGGCAAGCCTCTCTTCCTTTTGCATGGTTCGGGACCGGGAGTTTCCGCCTGGACTAACTGGGGAAATGTCATACCGGATCTGGCGCACGCATTTCGCGTCATCGCACCGGACATCGCCGGTTTTGGCTATACCGAATTCAAGTCGGACAACAAGTACGACATCAAGCTGTGGGTGCGGCACCTGACGGGCATCATGGATGCGCTGGGCATTGAGCGCGCTTCGTTTGTCGGGAATTCATTCGGCGGCGCACTGTCGGTTGGTCTGGCGCTGTTTGCGCCGGAGCGTGTAGAGCGTCTGGTGCTGCTGGGCACGCCCGCTGGCGAGTTCCTGCAAACGCCAGGCCTGCGTTCGGCCTGGGAGTATGAGCCTTCGCTGGAAAACATGGAGCGCACCATGCGCCTGTTCCCATACAACCAGGCAATCATTACCGAGGAAATGATCAAGCTGCGCTACGAAGCCAGCGCTCGTCCCGGTGCGCAGGATGGGTTGCGCAAGTTGCTGCCGAAGCCGAATGCGGAAGGTCCGACCATGGTCAAGGGCTTCCCCGAGGCATCGCTGGCGAAGATCGAGGCGCCTACCCTGGTGCTGCACGGCCGCGAGGATGGCGTGGTGCCTCCGGAGTGCGGCTTCCTGCTGGCGAAAGCCATTCCCAAGGCCGAGCTGCATCTGTTTGGTCAGTGCGGCCACTGGGTGCAAACCGAGCACCGCGCCCGTTTCCTGCAACTCGTTCGCGATTTCTGCGCCTGAGCGGAAGGGAGGGCGAAATGAGCCGGAATGTGCTTGAAAAACTGATGCACCAGTTGTGCACCGATCGCGCCGTCAAGCAGCGCTTCAAGGAAGATGCGGAAGGGCTGCTGTCGCGCTACGCGCTGACGGACGAAGAGCGCGAAATGGTGCGCAGCTTTGACGTCGCCGCCATGCAAAAGCACGGCGTGAATGCGATGCTGACCCTGGGCTTCTGGTCGGAGAACGCACAGAACCGCCACCCGTCCGCCTACATGAAAGCCCTGCGTGGCGCGAGCGCCACCGGCGAGGTTTTTTCCGCTGCGCTCAAGCAGTGATTCATTCATAGGGAGTACGTTGTGGGAAAAATCGTAGGCGGTTTTCTGGTGCCGCATGATCCGGTGATGTTCGTCGCCCCCGAGGCGCCCGGCCCGGAAGTGGCCAAGCGCATGTGGGACGCCTTCACGACTTGCGGCGAGCGGCTGGCTGAACTGAAGCCGACCGCCGTGGTGATTATCGGCGCCGACCATTACCTCAATTTCGGCACGGGTTGCCTGCCGCAATACCTGATCGGCACCGGCGATGTCGATGGTCCGCTGGATGTGCTGCCGGGCCTGAAGCGCCAGGTCATCCCGTCCAGCGAAAAACTGGCGAGTTTCATTGCCGCGCACGGTCACGCCAACGGCTTTGACTGGCCCGTGGCGCGCGCCTTCACGGTAGATCATGCCGTGGCCATCCCGGACCGCCTGATCGTCGATGTCGCGCGCGCCAAGGGCCTGGCGATCGGCACGATTCCGGTGTATCTCGCTGCCGGCGTCGACCCCTACATCAAGATCCGGCGCGCCATCCAGCTGGGCGGCGCGATCAAGGCGGCAGTCGAGGCGGCGCCGGACGACGAGCGCGTGGTGGTGATCGGCAGCGGCGGCATCAGCCACTGGGTCGGCACCCCGGAAATGGGCAAGGTCAATGAGGCCTTCGACCGCGAAATCATGGGCTATGCGTGCGCCGGCGACCTGGATGCGATGGCGGCGCTCACTGACGACTATATCCTGGAAAACGGCGGCAACGGCGGCATGGAAGTGCGCCAGTGGGCGTGCGCGATGGGCGCGCTGCCCGCAGCCAGGGGCGAGATGATCGATTACGCGCCGGTGCGCGAGTGGGTCACCGGCCTTGGTTTTGTTCAATTATTTGCTTGAGAGGCCAGCATGGCTCATCCCGTATTTTTGCTGAAAAAAGCTGACCTGGACACCGGCAAGGTGTGCAAGGTCGATGTCAATGGCAATGCGCTTGCCGTCTATAACGTGGATGGCACTTTTTACGCCACCCAGGATGGCTGCACGCATGCCACGGCTTCGCTGTCCGAAGGCGAAATCGTCGATGACGATTGTATCGCCTGCCCGGTGCATGACGGCACATTCCATATCCCCAGCGGGCAGCCGATGAGCTTCCCCTGCGAGAAAGCGATTCGAACCTATAAGGTGATTGAGCAGGGCGACGAAGTACTGGTCGACCTGGATCAGGAAGCCGACGAAGCGGCGGATGCCATTTAAGAGGAGTAGACAAGATGAGTGCATGTAATCACGAGACGCCGGCGCGCCTGAAACGCCGGCCGGTCGCTGAAGCGGTCGCCAATCTCGACCGCTATATGGACCTGGACAAGGGGCGCATGTCGCGCGACGTGTTCTGGGACCGCGATATCTATGAGCAGGAAATGGAGCGGATTTTTGCCCGTTGCTGGCTGTTCGTCGCGCACGAATCGCAAATTCCGAAGGCCGGCGATTTCGTCTCGACCTACATGGGCGAAGACAATGTCCTGATCGTTCGGCAGAAAGACGGCAGCGTCAATGGCTTCCTGAATACCTGCCCGCACCGCGGCAACAAGGTCAGTTTCGCCGATCTCGGCAATGCGCGCCAGTTCGTGTGCAACTACCACGGCTGGTCGTTCAGCATCGACGGTAGCCTGAAGGGCATGCACGCCTCGGAAGCCTACGATGCAGCCGGACTCGACAAGTCCGAGCATGGCCTGCACCCGGTGGCGAAAATCGACAGCTACCGTGGCCTGATTTTCGCCACCCTCGATCCGGACGCACCCAGCCTGGCCGAGTACCTCGGCGACATGCGCTACTACCTCGATGCGATTTTCAACATGGATGAAGGCGGCGTCGAGTTCATCGGCGGTTGCGTGAAGTCCGTGATCCAGTGCAACTGGAAATACGCTTCCGAAAACTTCGTCGGCGACATCCTGCACGCCGGCTGGACCCACGATTCCGGCGCCAAGGCGATGGTCGGCGGCCCGGTGGCGGAAGTGCACAAGTTCCCGGAGCAGTCCTATCACGTCAATTTCAATGGCCACGGCTATGAGTTCAATCAGGATATCGTCGGCAACGCCGGCACCCTGGGTGAAAAGGACATTCTCAAGTACTTGTACGTGCTGCAGCCAAAGGTGGCGGAGCGCCTGGACGAGTTCCGTTCCAAGATGATCGGCTCGATTTCTTCCTGCACCATTTTTCCGAACACGTCGTTCCTGCCCGGCCAGAATACTTTCCGCACCTGGCATCCGCGCGGCCCGGGCCAGATCGAGCTGCACACCTGGACCTTCGTCAACAAGAAGGCACCGCAGGAAGTCAAGGACATGTGGCGCAAGGGCACCATGATGACCTTCAGCCCGTCCGGCGTATTTGAAATGGACGATGGCGAGAACTGGGAGTATTCCACCCGCAGCAATGCCGGTTTCGTCACCCGCCAGCAAGACCTGTACCTCGGCCTCGGCCACGATACCCTGATCACGGACACCGACCTGCCCGCCAACGTCTACCGCGGCCAGATCAACGAAGCCAACCAGCGCGCCTTTTACCAGCGCTGGCTCGACCTGATGAAGGCCGATGACTGGAAAAATGTGCCGCAACGTGACATCGCTAAAATGAAGGAGGAGGCATGAGCGCCAAGCCGAATTTTCAGGAAATCCCGGTCGACGCTGATACCCGGGGCCGGGTTGAGCAGTTCCTGTACCGCGAAGCCCGCCTGCTCGACAACGAGCGCTGGGACGAGTGGCTGGCCCTGATGTCCGAGGATATCCATTACTGGATGCCGACCATGGAAAACCGCCGCCGCGCCGACAAGAACGGCGCCTACGCGGAAGACCGCGGCGCCCTGTACAACGACAACCTGCGCGATCTGACCCGCCGCGTGACGCGCTTCAAGCAGCCGTCGGCGTGGGCCGAGGATCCGGCGACCCGTCATGCGCACGTGGTTGCCGGCATCGAGGTGTACCAGAGCGAGCAGGCCGGCGAATTCATCGTCCACAGCACCTTCGTGAACTACCGCAGCCGCGTCGAGAAAGACAACGATCTGCTGGTTGGCCGCCGCGAAGACGTCTTGCGCGCCGATGGCGCTAGCTTCAAGATCGCCCGCCGCAAGATCATCATCACGCAATCCGTGCTGATGATGAAAAATCTCAATACTTTCCTCTGAGGCAGGCATGGGTTGGCTCAATGGCTATGTGGCACTTGTGACAGGCGGCGGCTCCGGCATCGGACGCGCGGTGGTCAAGCGCTTTCTCGATGAAGGCGCCGCCGGCGTCGGCGTCATGGTGCGCAGCCAGGAGCAGGCCGACAGCCTGGTTGGCGAATTTGGCGGCCAGGTTGCGGTCAGCCTGGGCGATGTGCGATCCGGCGCCGATAACCAGAAAGCCGTGGATCTGACGCTGGCACGCTTCGGCAAGCTCGATACGCTGGTCGGCAACGCCGGTGTCTGGGATTTCTTCGCACGCCTGGAAAAGCTGGAGCTGGACGAGCTGGACCGCAGCTTCGACGAGATTTTCGGCGTCAACGTCAAGGGCTACGTGCTGGCTGCGCGCGCCGCCGCCAAGGCTTTGCGCGAGAGTGGTGGCAGCATGATCTTCACGCTGTCCAATTCGGCCTTCTATGCTGGCGGCGGCGGCCCGCTGTATGTCGCGTCCAAACATGCCGGCCTGGGCCTGGTCAAGCAGCTGGCTTACGAATTTGCGCCGGATGTCCGGGTCAACGGCGTAGCGCCGGGCGGCACCGTGACGCCGCTGCGCGGTCCGGAAAGCCTGGGCAAGCAGGATCGACGTCTGTCCGAGATCCCGAATTTCCAGGAAAACATCGCTGGCGTGATGCCGCTGAAAATGATCGCGCAACCGGAAGATCATGCCGGCCATTATGTCTTGCTCGCTTCGAAAGAAAACAGCCGGGCGACCACGGCGACGGTGATACAAAGCGATGGCGGCTGGGAAATCCGGCCGATGCGCTGAGCGCGCCGGCCCGTGGCAATCGCAGGAACCGCAAGACAGGCAGCAGCATCAAATATAACGGAGACGAAGTGAGCAACAACCGCAATCTGACACCTGCGCAGCAGGATTTCCTCGACATCATGGCACGCACGCGCCTGCCGCTCATGGCCGCGCCGATGTTCCTGGTATCCGGCCCGGAACTGGTGACCGCGTGTGCGGCGGCCGGCATCATCGGCTCCTACCCGGCGGCGAATGCCCGCAATATCGACATCTTGCGCGAGTGGATGACACAGACGCGCGACACTATCCAGGCGCAGGCGCCCGGCGCGCCCTGGTCGATGAACATGATCGTGCATTCCAGCTATGACCGCTTCGATGCGGAACTGGCGCTGGTTGCCGAATTCCAGCCGAAGATCGTCTCCACTGCGCTGGGCAGCCCGAAGCGGGTGCTCGATACCGTGCATGGCTACGGCGGCATCGTCGTGGCCGATGTCATCAATCCGGCCCTGGCGCGCAAGGCGGCCGCTGCCGGTGCCGACGTGCTGATCCTGGTGACGCAGGGGGCGGGCGGCCATACCGGGCAGTACCACCCGTTCGCCCTGCTTGCCGAGATCCGCAAGTTCTGGTCCGGGCCCCTGGGCCTGGCCGGCGCGATCACCACCGGCACCGATATCCGTGCGGCGCAGCTTCTGGGCGCCGATTTCGTCGTGGCCGGCACGCGCTTCATCGCGACCACCGAGAGCCTGGCAGAGCAGGCTTACCGCGAACTGGTCGTCGGCAGCGGCCTGGAAGACCTGGTGGCGACCAAGGCTGTCTCCGGCGTGCTCGCCAACTGGCTCAAGCCGACCCTGGAGCAGGCCGGCTTTACGCCCGAGCAGCTGCGCGAAGAAAAGAAGATCGATTTTTCCGGCGATATCGTCGCCGCGCCCAAAGCCTGGAAGACCGTGTGGTCGGCCGGCCACGGCGTCGGCGGCATCGCCGGGATCGCCACGACGGCGGAGGTGGTCGACTTGTTGTACCGCGAATATGCAACTTGCCTGAACGACGAGTTTGCCAGCGTCCAGCAGTTGCGCGCCCGCTATCCGCTGGCCTGATTCATTGATTCATTTACCTGCAGAGACCCGTATGGAACAAGACAATATCCAGCGCGCCGCCGCGGCGCTGCGCACCGCGCGCGCCACCCGCACGGCCATTCCCCGCATCTCGGAAACCTTCGGCATTGCCGGCGCCGAGGCCGCCTATGCAGTTTCCCGTTGCAATACCGAATTGGACCTGGCGCAAGGCCGCCGTCTGTCGGGCAAGAAGATCGGCCTGACTTCGCAAGCCGTGCAGCAGCAACTTGGCGTCGACCAGCCGGATTACGGCCTGCTGTTCTCCGACATGGAATTTCTTTCCGGCAGCACGGTGCCCGCCAGCCGCCTGATCCAGCCCAAGGCGGAGGGCGAGATCGCTTTCGTCGTCGGGCGCGACCTCGATGACGAGTCGCTCAGCTGGGGCCGCTTTCTGCATGGCCTGGAATATGCCTTGCCTGCCATCGAAATCGTCGACAGCGCCATCCAGGACTGGAAGCTGACGCTGGTCGACACGGTCGCCGACAATGCTTCCTGCGGCCTGTATGTGCTGGGGCTGGAGCCGAAAGCCATCGGCAGCATTGACCTGACCCTGTGCGGCATGGATTTCCGCAAGAATGGCCAGACCGTATCTGTCGGCAGCGGCGTCGCCTGTCTGGGCAACCCCCTGCTCGCGGCATACTGGCTGGCGAAGAACATGCAGGAGCTGGGCGACCCCTTGAAGGCCGGCGACGTGATCCTGTCCGGCGCGCTGGGTCCGATGTTCCCGTTTGCCGCCGGCGATTATTTGCACTTGTCGATCGCGGGCCTTGGCACCGTCGATTGCCGCACCGCTTGATCTGTAGTCCCCGCTGTTTCCCTTGTTGTACTTTATAACAACCTGATATTGGAGATACTAAAACATGAAACGTCGTCAACTTCTCAGCGGACTTGCAGCCGCCTGCCTGCTGGCTTTCGGCCCGATCAGCCAGGCCGCAGCGCAGACGGTCACCATCGGCGTCAGCGTCAGTTCCACCGGCCCGGCCGCATCGCTGGGCATCGCGCAAAAAAATTCGATCGAGCTGCTGCCGAAGACGCTCGGCGGCCTGCCGGTGAATTACGTGTTGCTGGATGACGCCACCGACCCTGCCGCTGCGGGCAAGAACGCGCGCCGCTTTGCCGATGCCGACAAGGTCGACGCCATCATCGCATCGACCACCGTGCCGACTTCGCTGGCGATCGCGGAAGTCGCCACCGAAGCAAAAATCCCGCAAATCGCCCTGGCGCCGTTCGCACCGAAGCAAATCCAGTGGGTGTTCCCGCTGCCGCAAAGCATCGGCGTGATGTCGTCGGCCCTGTTTGAAGAGCTGAAGGCGCGCCATACCAAGACCATCGGCTTCATCGGTTTCAGTGATGCCTACGGCGAAGCCTGGCTGAAGGATGTCGAGAAGCGCGCCGAAGAGAACGGCATCAAGCTTGTCGGCACCGAGCGCTATGCCCGTACCGATCAATCCGTGACGGCACAGGCCTTGAAGCTGGCGACCCAGAAACCGGATGCCATCTTTATTGCCGCCAGCGGCACCCCGGCCGCCCTGCCGATGCGCGCCCTGCGGGAACGCGGCTATAAGGGGCAGTTCTATCAAACCCATGGCGCCGCCAACAACGACTTCCTGCGTGTGGCTGGCGCTTCGGATGAGGGCGTCGTCCTGCCGACCGGGCTGGTGCTGGTTGCCGAGCAGCTGGCCGATACCAATCCGAGCAAGAAGGTGGCGCTCACTTACCTGAAAGCCTACGAAGGCAAGTATGGCGCCGGCTCGCGCAACCCGTTCGGCGCATACGCGCATGACGCCTATCTGCTGCTCGACAAGGCAGTGGCGACAGTCGGCAAGAAAGCGACCCCCGGCACGCCGGAATTCCGCGCCGCCCTGCGCGACGCCCTGGAAAAAACCAGTAACTTGCCGCTGACTCACGGTCTGAGCAACATGTCGGCGACAGATCACTCGGGCCTCGGCCAGGGTGCTCGCGCCTTGATTACCATCGAAAAAGACAGCTGGAAGCTACTGAAGTAAGCGGAGAACCTTGCATGAATTTCTTTGAAAACCCAGGCATGCTTGCCCCGCCACGGGTCACCCGCATCGACCTTTCCAAAGGCGGCTTCATTCTCGCCTGTTCCGAGCCGCTGGGCGAGGTCACCCGCTGCATCGGCGACTGGCTGGAATACTGGGCGCAGCGCACGCCAAACGCGCTGTTCCTGGCTGAACGCGACAACGACGGCGAATGGGGCAAGCTGACTTACGCCGAAGTCCGCGAAAAAGTCGGGATGCTGGCGCAGGGCCTGCTCGATCTGGGCCTGGCCCCGACCGCGCCGGTCGTGTGCCTGTCCGACAACAGCCTGGACCAGGCGCTGCTGACCCTCGCGACGATGCATATCGGCCGCCCGTTTGTCACGGTATCCAGCGCTTACTCGCGTCTGGCAAAGGATTTCAGCAAGATCTCCACCATCCTGCAGGAGCTGGCGCCGGGCGTGGTCTACGCCAGCGACGGTGCAGTGTACGCACCGGCGATCCGCGCCAGCGCCGTTTCCTGCCCGGTCATCCTCAGCCATAACGCCTATGAGCTGGATGGCAGCAAGAGCATCGCCGAGCTGTTGCGAACCCGCGAAACGCCCGCGGTGATGGACGCGTTTGCCAAAATCACGCCGGATACCCACGCAAAGTATTTGTTGACGTCGGGGTCTACCGGCAAGCCAAAAATTGTCATTAATACGCACCGCATGCTGTGCGCCAACCAGAAGCAGATACAGCTGAGTTGGCCTTTCCTGAAGCAGGTCAAGCCGGTGGTCGTGTCCTGGTTGCCCTGGAGCCATACGTTCGGCTGCAACCACAACTTCAACATGGTGCTGTGCAACGGCGGCAGCCTGTACATCGACGAAGGCCGCCCGGTGCCGGGTCTGATGGAAAAATCCGTGCGCAACCTGCGCGAAGTGCAGCCCAACCTGTACTTCAACGTGCCGCGCGGCTTCGATGCGCTGATTGCCTTCCTCGAAGAAGACGAATCCTTTGCGCGCGACTTTTTTGGCCGCTTGCGGGGCGTGTTCTACGCCGCCGCGGCATTGCCGCAGGCGACCTGGGACCGCCTCGAGCGCGCCGCGCGCAAAGTGCTGGGCGAGGAAGTCTGGTTCACCGCAGCCTGGGGGGCCACTGAAACTTCACCGCTCCTGACCAACGTGCACTGGCAGCTGAAGAGCCCGGGCTGCATCGGCTTGCCGGTGGCCGGCACATCGATCAAGTTTCTGCCGAATGGCGACAAGCTGGAAATGCGGGTCAAGGGTCCGCAGGTGTTCCCGGGCTATCTGAACAATCCGGAGCAAACTGCCCAAGCCTTCGACGAAGACGGCTATTACAAGATCGGCGATGCCGGCATGCTGATCGACCCGGACAAGCCCGAGAAAGGGATTGCATTCAACGGCCGCGTTGCCGAAGACTTCAAGCTGACGACCGGCACCTGGGTTTCGGTCGGCACCCTGCGCGTGCGCGCGATCACTGCGCTGGCGCCGTATGCCCAGGACGTGGTGGTGACCGGGCATGACCGCGACGAAGTCGGCCTGCTGGTGTTTCCGACCGCGGCTGTCAAGGACGTGCCGCTGGAGCAGTTGCATGCGCACATCCGCGTCGGCCTGAACAACCTGAAGGCCAATGGTGGCGGTTCCTCGCAGAGCCCGACCCGGGCGATGCTGCTGGAAGAGCCGCCCAGCATGGATGCGGGCGAGATCACGGACAAGGGTTACATCAACCAGCGCGCCGTGCTGGCGCGGCGCGCCGCAGATGTCATCAGTCTGCATGCTTCGCCGAAGCTCGATCGCGTCGTCCTCATCAAATAATTTTGTATTTCCAAACGGGTGTACTCATGACCAAAAAACTGAAAGTGGCCATCGTCGGTTCCGGCAATATCGGCACCGACCTGATGATCAAAATCCTGCGCCACGGCGAGCATCTGGAAATGGGGGCGATGGTCGGCATCGACCCCCAGTCCGACGGCCTGGCGCGCGCCAGCCGCATGGGTGTGGCGATTACCCACGAAGGCGTCGAGGGTCTGACCCGTTTGCCGGTGTTTGCCGATATCGACATCGTCTTCGACGCCACCAGCGCCGGCGCCCATGTCAGCAATGACGCTTTCCTGCGCACCCTGAAACCGCAGATCCGCATGGTGGACCTGACTCCGGCCGCGATCGGTCCGTATTGCATCCCGGTGGTCAATGGCGCCAGGCACGATGACGCCCTGAACGTGAACATGGTGACCTGCGGCGGCCAGGCGACCATCCCCATGGTGGCGGCGGTCAATCGCATCGCCAAGGTGCATTACGGCGAGATCATCGCCAGCATCTCGAGCAAATCGGCCGGCCCGGGCACGCGCGCCAATATCGACGAATTCACCGAAACCACCTCGAACGCCATTGAAGCGGTCGGCGGCGCCACCAAGGGCAAGGCCATCATCGTTCTGAATCCGGCCGAGCCGCCGCTGATCATGCGCGACACCGTGTACTGCCTGTCGGACGCCGGCGACGAGGATGAGATCGCCGCTTCCGTCGAGCAGATGGTCGCCGACGTGCAGAAATACGTCCCCGGCTACCGCCTCAAGCAAAAGGTGCAGTTCGACCTGATCCCGGCTTCGCATCCGATCAATATTCCGGGCGTCGGCCCGCGCATGAGCGGTCTGAAAACATCGGTCTTCCTCGAAGTCGAAGGCGCCGCCCACTATCTGCCGGCCTACGCCGGCAACCTTGACATCATGACTTCCGCCGCGAAAGTCACGGCCGAGCGCATGGCTGCCCGCATTTTGGCCGCCGCCTGAGGAGAACCAGCATGAACCCGAACAAGAAGATTTACATTTCCGATGTCACCCTGCGCGACGGCTCACATGCGATCCGCCACCAGTACAGCGTCGAACAGGCGGTGCAGATCGCCCGCGCGCTGGACAAGGCCAAGGTCGATTCGATCGAAGTCGCCCACGGCGACGGCCTGCAGGGCAGCAGCTTCAACTACGGCTTTGGCGCCCACACCGACCTGGAGTGGATCGAGGCAGTCGCCAGCACCGTCAAGCACGCCAAGGTTGCCACCCTGCTGTTGCCGGGCATCGGCACCGTGCACGACCTCAAGGCTGCCTACAATGCCGGCGCCCGCATCGTCCGCGTCGCCACCCATTGCACCGAAGCCGACGTCTCGCGCCAGCACATTGAAGTGGCGCGCAACCTCGGCATGGAAGCGGTCGGCTTCCTGATGATGAGCCACATGACCACGCCGCAGGCGCTGGCGCAACAGGCCAAGCTGATGGAGAGCTACGGCGCGACCTGCTGCTACGTGGTCGATTCCGGCGGCGCGTTGTCGATGAACGACGTGCGCGACCGTTTCCGCGCCTTCAAGGATGTGCTCAAGCCGGAAACCCAAACCGGCATGCATGCCCACCACAACCTCAGCCTCGGTGTCGCCAACAGCATCGTCGCCGTCGAGGAAGGCTGCGACCGCGTCGACGCCAGCCTGTCCGGCATGGGCGCTGGCGCCGGCAATGCGCCGCTGGAAGTGTTCATCGCCGCCGCCGACCGCATGGGCTGGAACCATGGCACCGACCTGTACACGCTGATGGACGCCGCCGATGACATCGTGCGTCCGCTGCAGGACCGTCCGGTGCGCGTCGACCGCGAAACCCTGGCGCTGGGTTATGCCGGCGTGTACTCCAGCTTCCTGCGCCATTCCGAAGTCGCCGCCAAGAAATATGGCCTGAAAACGGTCGACATCCTGGTCGAGCTGGGTCGCCGCCGCATGGTGGGCGGCCAGGAAGACATGATCGTCGACGTCGCCCTTGATCTGCTGAAGGGCCATGAGCATGACGGCGTGGCGAACATTCCCAACATGAGCGAAGCGGGTTAAGCAACATGTCGGGAAACTTTATCGTACGCCTGTCGCCGAACGGCGGCAGCTTCGAATGCGGTGCAGAGCAGACCGTGCTGGACGCCGCGATGGCGGCCGGCTACTGGCTGCCGCACAGCTGCCGCGCCGGCACCTGCAACAGCTGCCACCTGGGTTTGCTGGAAGGCCAGGTGCGGCACGCCGAGCCCAAGCCGGATGCTGAGGATGTGCCGGCAGGCCAGTGCCGCAGCTGCCAGGCGTTCCCGGCCAGCGACCTGGTGCTGGACGCGCCTGCCGTGCCGAAGGAGCCCGGCCAGCGCGTGGTGACCACAGGCGCAAAAGTTATCGAGGTCGAGCGTCCTTCGCATGACGTCACGGTGATCCGCCTGCAGACGCCGGCGCAGTCCGGCTTCAGGTTCCAGGCCGGCCAGTACGCCGATGTGCTGCTCAAGGATGGTGCGCGGCGCAGCTACAGCATGGCGAATTCGCCTGCCGAGGAAGGCGTGATCGAGTGGCATGTGCGGCGCATGGAAGGCGGGCGTTTCTCGCCGCATGCGTACGATAAATTGAAGGCAGGCGCGCTGTTGCGCATCGAGGGGCCGTTTGGCACTTTCGTGCTGCAGCAGGGCGATGCGCCCGTGGTGCTGCTGGCCTCGGGCACCGGTTATGCGCCGATCGCCGCGCTGCTGAAGACTCACGGCGCCGAACTGGCGCGCCGCAAGGCTGTACTGTACTGGGGCGGCCGCACCTGGCAGGACCTGTATGCAGTGGCGAGCGTCGAGGCCTGGGAACAGCAATACCCCGGCGTCCGCCTGGTGCCGGTGCTTTCCGACGCCGGCGCGGAATGGCGCGGCCGTGCCGGCTTCGTCCATGCCGCCGTGCTGGCCGACTTGCCCGACTTGTCGCAGCACGAGGTCTATGCGTGCGGCAATCCGCTGATGATCGACGCTGCGCGCAACAGCTTCACCACGCAGGCAGGGCTTTCGCCCGGGCGATTCTTCGCCGATGCCTTCGTCATCAATAAATAACCAACGGCAGGCGAAGAGGAGACAAAGATGGATTTCAGTGTTTTCACCGTGCTGGCCCAGGACGGCGTGACCAATGGCGCGGTATACGCGCTGTTGGCCATGGCGCTGGTGCTGGTGTTTTCGGTGACACGTATTATTTTTCTGCCACAAGGCGAGTTCATCGGCTTTGGCGCATTGACCGTGGCGGCCCTGCAAAGCAACCAGTTCCCCAAGCTGGTCTGGCTGCTGATCGGCGTGGGCATCCTGACCTTCTGTGTTGAGCTGGGCTCGGCCCTGCGCCAGCTGCGCTTCAAGCCGCTGCCGCGCCGCCACCTGGTCTGGAGCGGCATCGAAAACTTGCTCTACCCGCTGCTGATCCTGGGCCTGGCGCACCTGTTCAACTGGCAAACCATGCCCATGTTTGCGCAGATCCTGTTCGCGCTCGGGGTGACTGTACCGCTCGGCATCATGATCTACCGCGTGGCGTTTCAGCCGATGGCGGAAGCCTCGGTGCTGGTGCTGCTGATCGTCGCCGTCGGCGTGCATTTCGCGCTGCTGGGCCTGGGCCTGTTCATTTTCGGGCCGGAAGGCTCCACCACGCGCGCTTTCACCGAGTGGAGCGCGGAACTCGGCGCAATGCTGGTGTCCGGCCAGAGCCTGTTCGTGCTGGGCGTCTCCGGCAGCCTGATCGGTTTGCTCTATCTGTTTTTCGACCGTTCCCTGTACGGCAAGGCCTTGCGCGCCACCGCGGTCAACCGCAAGGGCGCGCAGCTGGTCGGCATCGGCACCAGCCAGGCCGGCCGCATGGCTTTCGGCCTGTCGGCCGCCCTCGGCACCCTGGCTGGCGTGCTGATCGGGCCGCTCAACACCGTGCAGTACGACACCGGTTTCGTGATCGCCCTGAAGGGCTTCGTCGCGGCCATCGTCGGCGGCCTGGTCAGCTACCCGCTGGCGGCGGCCGGCGCCATCCTGGTCGGTTTGCTCGAGAGCTACTCGTCTTTCTATGCCAGCGCCTACAAGGAAGTGATCGTGTTTACGCTGATTATTCCCGTGCTCGCCTGGCGCTCCCTGGTCTCCGGACATGGAGATGAAGAATGAAAATGTCCACCAAAAAACTGCAGTGGCTGCTGTTCGGCTGGTTCTTCCTGTTTCCGCTCCTGCCGGTGCCGGGCTACTGGATCACCATCGGCAACTACATCGGCCTGTATTCCATCGTCGCGCTCGGCCTGGTGCTGCTGACCGGCATCGGCGGCCTGACCTCGTTTGGCCAGGCCGCGTTCGTCGGCCTGGGCGCCTACACCACCGCCTACCTGAGCACGGCGCTGGGCTGGTCGCCGTGGATCGGCCTGCTGGCCGGCTTGCTGGTTTCCGGCGTGGCGGCGGCGCTGATCGGCAGCATCACGGTGCGCCTGTCTGGCCACTTCCTGCCGCTGGCGACGATCGCCTGGGGCCTGTCGCTGTATTACCTGTTCAGCACGCTGGAATTCCTGGGCAAGTATGACGGCCTGTCCGGCATACCTTCGTTGCGCGTATTCGGCATCGACCTGTCCTCGCCGCGCGTCATGTACGGCGTGATCTGGTTTTGCCTCGCCGGCTGCCTGTGGCTGGTGCTGAACCTGCTGAACTCGCGCCCGGGGCGCGCCATCCGCGCGCTGGCCAAGGGCAAGACCATGCCCGAGGCGATGGGCATCGACACCGCCCGCTACAAGATCCTGATCTTCGTGCTGGCGGCGTTGATGGCAAGCCTGTCCGGCTGGCTGTTCGCGCATTTGCAGCGTTCGGTCAGCGCCACGCCGTTCGGCCTGAACATGGGCATCGAATACCTGTTCATGGCGGTGGTCGGCGGCGTCGGCCACGTCTGGGGCGCCATTCTCGGCGCCGCGGTGATGACCGGCCTGAAGAGCCAGTTGCAGGACTGGCTGCCGCTGCTGCTCGGCAGTTCCGGCAACTTCGAGATCATCGTCTTCGGCTGCCTGATCGTGGTGCTGCTGCTGTGGTCGCGCGAAGGCCTGTGGCCCTGGGTGGCGGGATTGTGGGCGAAGTTCCATCCGTCCGCGCCGCAAGTCGTGGCGCCGGCGATTGCGCCGGACGGTTACGCCGACATGCCGCGCCGCGCCAAGCCGGAAACCGGCGCGCTGATCCTCGAAGTGAACGAGGCGCGCAAGCAGTTTGGCGGGCTGGTCGCGGTCAAGGACATGAGCTTCGAGATCCGCGCCGGCGAAGTGGTCGGCCTGATCGGCCCGAACGGCGCCGGCAAGTCGACCATGTTCAACCTCGTGACGGGCGTGCTGAAAGCCAGCAGCGGCGAGATCCGCTTCTGTGGCGGGCGCATCGACCAGCTTGGTTCGCGCAAGATCGTGCAAATGGGGATCGGCCGCAGCTTTCAGCACGTGCACCTGATCCCGCACCTGTCGGTGCTGGAAAACGTCGCCATGGGCGCGCACCTGCGCGGCCGTACCGGCGCGCTGAGCGCCGCCTTGCGCATGGATCGCCACGAAGAAGCGCAATTGCTGTTCCTCGCGGCCGAGCAGATCCGCCGCGTCGGTCTTGGCGACTACATGCATACGCCGGCCGGCAGCCTGGCGCTGGGGCAGCAGCGCATTCTCGAGATCGCCCGCGCCCTGTGCACCGACCCCATCCTGCTGATCCTCGACGAGCCGGCTGCCGGCTTGCGCCTGAAGGAAAAGCAGGCCCTGGCCGAGCTGATCCGCCAGTTGAAAGACGAGGGCATGGCCGTGCTGCTGGTCGAGCATGACATGGATTTCGTCATGGGCCTGACCGACCGGCTGGTCGTCATGGAATTCGGCAGCAAGATCGCCGAAGGCCTGCCGGCAGAAATCCAGAATAATGAAACCGTGCTGGCAGCCTACCTGGGAGGAATCGAATGATCAGTGTCGTCAAGAGTAATCCGGTTCTCGAAACGCGCAACCTGAGCGTACGCTATGGCAAGGTCGAGGCCTTGCGGGCGACCTCCATCAGCCTGCGCGCCGGCGAAATCGTCACCGTCATCGGCCCGAATGGCGCCGGCAAGTCTTCGCTGCTCAATGCCATCATGGGCGCGCTGCCCGACAATGGCCAGGCCGACGGTGAAGTGCTGTACCAGGGCCATGAAATCGGCCACCATGCCATCGAGCACCGCCTCGGCAAGGGGCTGGCGCTGGTGCCGGAAAAGCGCGAGTTGTTTACTACCATGAGCGTCGAGGATAACCTGGTGCTGGGCGCCTACCGCCGCCGCAAGGATGGCTGGTCGTACCGCGATGGCTTGGAAGGCATCTACAACATCTTCCCGCGCCTGAAGGAGCGTCGCAAGCAGCTGGCCGGCACCATGTCCGGCGGCGAGCGGCAAATGGTGGCGATCGGCCGCGCCCTGATGAGCGACCCCAAGGTGCTGATGCTCGACGAACCTTCCCTGGGGCTGGCGCCGCGCGTCATGGCCGAAGTCTTCCAGGTGATTTCGAAGTTGCGCGAGACCGGCGTGGCGACTCTGCTGATCGAGCAGAACTCGCGCGCCGCCCTGCAGGTGTCGGACTATGGCTACGTGCTCGAGGTCGGCGACGTCACGCTGGAAGGCAAGGCGGCCGACCTGGCCACCAACCCGAAAGTGATCGAAGCCTATCTCGGGGCCAGGCACTGATGGCGGCACGCCTGCGCCCGGAGTACACGGTCGAGCGTTTCAACCGCGAGGCCGAGGGCTTTCTGCCCGGCGCGCTGGGCATCGAGTTTCTGACGCTGGAGGAAGGCCGGGCCAGCAGCCGCATGGCGATCCAGCCCATGCACCTGGCGCAGAACGGCCGCCTGCACGCAGCCAGCATCATTGCGCTGGCCGACACCACCGCCGGCCACGCCACTGTGGCGCATCTGCCGGCGGGGGCGTCGTCCTTTGCGACGATCGAACTGAAAAGCAACCATCTCGGCACGGTCACCGCAGGCGCCATCGCCTGCGTCGCCACTGCCCAGCATCTCGGCCGCGCCACGCAAGTCTGGGATGCCGTGGTGACGGACGAAGCGAGCGGCAAGCAACTGGCCCTGTACCGCTGCACCCAGATGATTCTGTAATAATTTTTCCAACGGAGACCTTGATGACAATCTGGCATCAGCCTTTTACTGTCGAAGAACTCAATCAGCGCGGTCAATCCTGCGCCAATGGCCACCTGGGTATAGAACTGACCGAAATCGGTGACGATTACCTGCGCGGCCGCATGCCGGTCGATGCGCGCACGCGCCAGCCCGCCGGCGCCCTGCACGGCGGCGTTTCGCTGGTATTTGCCGAGACCATGGCATCCTGGGGGGCGGCGCATGCGGTAGACCGCACCAAATTCCATTGCGTCGGCCAGGAAATCAATGCCAACCATGTGCGCGCCGTCACCGAGGGCTGGGTGTATGGCGAGGCCCGGCCGTTGCACCTGGGCCGCACCTCGCAGGTCTGGGATGTGCGCATCACCAACGAAGCCGGCAAGCTGGTCTGTGTCTCGCGCGTGACGATTGCTGTATTAAATATGCCGAGCGCTTATCATTAAGGCTTGCGGTATTTTATCCGTCGATAATCCCGGCCGTCGATGACGGCCGTTTTTCTTTCTTTTTCTGAAAAGGCAGTCAAATGGAAAAGCAAATGCTGAATTCAGGTGGCATGATCGAATTCGCGCGTCCCGACGGCTCCTCTTGCCGTGGCTATTTTGCCGGCGCCGGCGCGGACCGGCCGGGCATCGTGGTGATCCAGGAGTGGTGGGGCCTGAACCAGCAGATTTGCAGCGTCGTCGACCGTTTTGCCGCCGCCGGCTTCAATGCCCTGGCGCCGGACCTGTATCACGGCCGCATCACCAAGGATGCCGGTGAAGCCAGCCATCTGATGACCGGGCTGGATTTCGCCGGGGCGACCTTTCAGGACATTCGCGGCGCGCTGGCCTATCTGCAGGGCGTCAGCAACGGCAAGCTCGGCGTCATGGGCTTTTGCATGGGGGGCGCACTGACTGTCGCCAGCGCCGTGCATCTGCCCGAACTCGCGGCGGCTGTCTGCTATTACGGCATCCCGCCGCAAGAGTTTGCCGATCCGGCGCATATCCGCATCCCTTTCCAGGGGCACTTTGCCAGCCGCGATACCTGGTGCACGCCGGCCGCGGTGGCCGGGCTGGAAAGCGCCATGAAGTCCGCCGGACAAGCCCCGGAAATCCATCACTACGAAGCCGACCATGCGTTCTTCAACCAGTCGCGCCCGGAAGTCCATGATGCCGCCGCAACCGATCTGGCATGGCAGCGCACCCTGGTTTTCCTGCAGCAGCACCTGTAAACCCGGCCCGGGACTGGAAAAATGACGACGACAACGAGGATTGCGCTGGTCACCGGCGCGCAAATGGCCAAGCCAGACCCGGAAACCCATTTGCTGGTCGCAGCGCTAAAGGCGCTGGGCATCGCGCCGGACGTGGTGGCGTGGCAGGACGATGTCGACTGGACTGCCTATCCGCTGGTGGTGGTGCGCACGCCGTGGGATTATTTCCAGCATCTGGATGCCTTCCTGGCCTGGTCGCGCCGGGTGGGCGGGCTGACGCGGCTGCTCAATCCAGCCTCCGTGCTGGCCTGGAATTCCCACAAGGGGTATCTGCGCCAGCTGGCAAGCGCGGCCATCCCGACCGTGCCGACCTTATGGCTGGAGCAGGGCTGCGCCGACAGCCATGCGCGCCTGCTGGCAACCGGCTGGGAGCAGGTCGTGGTCAAGCCGGCGGTATCGATCGGCGGCATCGGCGCCTTGCGCGCGCCGCTCAGCGATGCCGCCTGCGCCGAACATCTGCAGTCGCTGGTCGCCCGCGGCGATGCGCTGGCGCAGCCCTATGTCGACAGCATCGCCGACCAGGGCGAGCTGTCGCTGGTGTATTTCGGCGGGCGCTATTCGCACGCCATCCGCAAGTTGCCCAAGGCGGGCGAATTCCGCGTGCAGGACATGTACGGCGGCACCGTCGCTGCGCACGAACCGGATGCCGAAGCGCGCGCGCTTGCCGCCGCCGCCCTCGCGCTGGCGCCCGCCGCGACGGCGTATGCCCGCGTGGACATGGTGCGCCACCAGGGCAGCCTGGTGATTATGGAGCTGGAACTGATCGAGCCGGAATTGTTCCTGCCGTATGCGGCAGGGGCTGCCGGCCAGTTCGCCCAGACCCTGGCGCAGGCCTTGCGACAAGAACAGGAAGCGAGGCATGACTGAAAATACCGCTGCACTGCGCGAACCGCACCAGTTGCACTAGAGAATTTTCTATTTCCCCTAAAAAAGGCCGCGTCATGCGGCTTTTTTTATTGATAAGTGATTCACGAGGATAAAAAAGCACTATTTTGATGCGGCGATGTCGAATTGCTCCGAATTGGTGCAATTTTTGTGGCGCAAGGTGCCCATTTTGATTGCGTCACAATACTTATTTGCAACATGGGCAATACATCTGCGTGAAATCGGGTTGGCACGGCTCCTGCTAACAAGGGTAAAGCTTACATCATCAAGCGCTTTTACTACCTCAACACTCACAGGGAATGACCATGAAAAAATTAATGCTCACCGCCGCCGTGCTGGCCACTTTTGCCGCCCCCGTCTTTGCTGAGGAAGCGGCTTCGCCGCATACCTTTACCGGCAACCTGACGGTCGCTACCGATTATCGTTTCCGTGGCATTTCCCAAACCTTCAAGCAACCGACCGTGCAAGGCGGTTTCGATTATGCGCATTCCAGCGGCTTCTACCTGGGTAACTGGAACTCCACCGTCAGCGGTCTGCAATATACCAACGGTGGCAGCATTGAGATGGACTTTTACGGCGGCTACAAGTTCGAGCCGGTCAAGGATGTGACCGCCGACATTGGCGTATTGTATTACTACTATCCTGGCTCCTCGATCGGCGCCACAGGTGTGAAATACAACAATACGGAAATCTATTTCGGTGGTACGTATCAATGGTTTTCGGCCAAGTACAGCTACAACGTCAGCGATTTCTTTGGCCTGAACAACAAGTCTGGTGGCGGCAAGGGCGACTCCGACGGCTCCGGCTACCTCGATCTGGGCGCCACCTTTGAAGTCGCCGAAAAGACCAACCTGGGCTTGCATGTCGGTCACCAGTGGGTGAAGAACTATAGCAACCTGAACTACACCGACTACAAGCTGGGCCTCACCCGCGATTTCGGTTTCGCCACGCTGGGCGCGGCGATTGTCGGCACCAATGCTAACCGCGTTGCTTATCCGAACGTGGTCAACGCCGCCGGCACGTCCAAGGATGTCAGGGGTACGACGCTGGTTTTGTCCATCAGCAAAACCTTCTAAATCAACCTTCTAGAGGTTCATATGAAACTGATTACTGCAATCATCAAACCCTTCAAGCTTGATGAAGTGCGGGAAGCCTTGTCCGGCATCGGCGTGCAAGGCATCACCGTCACCGAGGTCAAGGGCTTCGGCCGCCAGAAGGGGCATACAGAGCTGTATCGTGGCGCCGAGTATGTGGTCGATTTTTTGCCGAAGACGAAAATCGAGGCGGCGGTCGACGACGACATCGTCGAACGCGCCATCGAGGCAATCGAGTCGTCTGCCCGCACCGGCAAGATCGGCGATGGCAAGATCTTCGTCTACGACCTGCAGCAAGTCGTGCGTATTCGTACCGGTGAAACCGGCAAAGAAGCACTCTAAGGAGAATGTGATGAAACATTACTTTGCACGATACCTGGCAGCGGCAGCCCTGCTTGCCGCAGTCGGCCTGGCGCCGTCAGCCATGGCTGCGGAAGAGGCCGCGGCTTCGGCTGCAGCGGCAACGCCGGCTGTGACTGCTGCGGCGCCTGTTGCTGCTCCAGCGGCAGTGCCGGCGGCTGCCGCGCCGGCTGCGGCAACACCGGCCCCGGCTGCTGCCCCCGCCGCGCCGACTGCCAACAAGGGCGACGTCGCGTGGATGTCGACTGCCACTATCCTGGTGATCATGATGTCGATTCCGGGCCTGGCATTGTTCTATGGCGGCCTGGTCCGCAGCAAAAACATGCTGTCTGTGCTTATGCAGATCTTCATGGTGTTTTCGCTGATTGTCGTGTTGTGGTGCATTTACGGCTATTCGCTGGCATTCACCACGGGCGGCAGCTTCATCGGTTCCTTTGATCGCCTGTTCCTGAGCGGCATCACGGTGGATACCATGGCGGCGACCTTCAGCAAGGGGGTGGTGATTCCAGAGTTCACGTTCGTCGCCTTCCAGGCAACCTTTGCGGCGATTACCTGCGGCCTGATCATCGGCGCCTTTGCCGAGCGCATCAAGTTTTCCGCGCTGCTGGCGTTTATTGTCCTGTGGTTCACGTTTGCCTATCTGCCGATGGCCCATATGGTCTGGTTCTGGGCGGGTCCGGATGCCTACACCGATGCTGCGGCTGCCGAAGCGGCGACTGCAACCGCCGGCTGGCTGTTCCAGAAAGGCGCGCTCGATTTCGCCGGCGGCACCGTGGTGCACATCAATGCTGCAGTTGCCGGCCTGGTGGGAGCCTACGTGATCGGCAAACGCATTGGCTACGGCAAGGAATCGATGGCGCCGCACTCGCTGACGATGACCATGATCGGCGCATCGCTGCTGTGGGTGGGCTGGTTCGGCTTCAACGCCGGCTCCGGCCTGGAAGCCAACGGCCTGACCGCCCTGGTGATCGTCAACACCCTGCTGGCGACTGCCGCAGCCGTCGTTACCTGGACCTTCGGCGAATGGATGGCCAAAGGCAAGCCCTCGATGCTGGGCGCGGCTTCCGGCGCAGTGGCCGGCCTGGTCGGCATTACCCCGGCGGCAGGTTTCGTCGGCGTGATGGGCGCCCTGGTGATCGGCCTGCTGGCGGGTATCGTCTGCCTGTGGGGCGTGAATGGCTTGAAGCGCATGCTGGGCGCCGATGATTCGCTCGACGTGTTCGGCGTGCATGGCGTCGGCGGTATCCTCGGCGCCATCCTGACCGGCGTGTTCGCCTCGCCGTCCCTGGGTGGCACCGGCATCTACGACTATGTCGCCAACAAGGTTGCCCCGGACTATTCGATCGCCAGCCAGGTCTGGATCCAGACGCAAGGCGTGCTGGTCACCATCATCCTGTCAGGCGTGGTTTCGTTCATCGCCTACAAGCTGATCGACCTGGTCATCGGCCTGCGTGTGACGGAAGAACAGGAGCGCGAAGGACTGGACATTTCCAGCCATGGCGAGCGGGCTTACCACCACTGACCGGCAAGCGGCCGGCGGCAATAATATGCCGCCGGCCGCATCGGGTCATTTTGAAAGCGCCTCAGTTCGAGGCGCTTTTTTTATCAGCGCTACCGTCCACGCCGGCATCGAGGCAGCGCTCCCGGTCGTCTTCCATGGCATTTGCCGTCATCGCCACGATCGGGATATGGCGCGTGGCCTGACAGCCATCCATCACCGGCACACCGGATTTCTGATCGTTGATCGAGTCGTCAGCACGCTGAGTGCCTCGCCTGATGCTGTCATGCTTCGCCATGAAAATGCGCGATGCTCTCCTGGACCTCCAGTGTGACTGCGCTGAACAAGCGTTTTAATTCGGGAACGTAAAGCGCGACGCCACCGATTTCGTTGCGGCGGGCCAAGACTTCGATTTCCTTGAGCATGTCGGTGAGATGTGTCGCACCCACCAGTGAAGTTGTGCCCTTGAGTGAATGACTTTCATAGGCGGCCGCTGCGCAATCCCCCGCCAGCGCAGCTTGTTCCAGGCGATCGAGCATCGGCGGTGCAATTTCCAGGTAGGTATTGGAGAGGTCGCGGAAGGCATCAAGGTCTGCCGCTGCTGCCTGGTACAGAACCAGTGGATCGATGTGTTGATATGGATGGTCGCGCATACTTGACGGTCTCAAAGAGCGGTTGAATGTTTGATTTTTCGGGGCATCGTCACTGAGCGATGGTCACGGCAATGTTCAATGGCAGGGAAAATGAAAACGTCGCGCCTTGTCCTGCAGCCGATTGCAACGACAGCCGTCCGCCCATCAGTTCGACCAGCTTTGCGGCGATGGGCAATCCAAGGCCGGCACCCTGCTTGACGCGGGTCGGCGATTCGTCGGCCTGCGTGAATTTTTCAAAAATCTTCTCATGCAATTCGGGGGGGATGCCGATGCCGCTGTCGATCACTTCAAACAGCAGGCGGTTTGCGGCGCACGAGACCTTCAACTGTACACTGCCGACATTGGTAAATGCGATTGCATTGTCCAGCAGGCAGTCGAGCACCTGCTTGAGCCTGGCGCCGTCGCAGGCAATCTCGGCAGGCGCTGCGACGGCGAGTTCGAGAGTCAGTGTCAGGTGTTTTGCGGCAGCGGCTGCCTGATGACTGGCGATTGCGCGTTCCAGCAATTTTTTCAGGTTTTCCCTTTGTACCGACAACTTCATCGTCGCCGATTCCAGTGCACTCAGATGCAGGGCGGCGTCGACCAGGCCCAGCAGGCGTATGCCGGAGTCATGGATGCCCTTGGCAAAGATCCCTAGTTCGGAGGCGCCGAGCTCATCTCGCAGCAAATCCGCGTAGCCCAGTATGCCATTGAGTGGTGTGCGCAATTCATGCGACATGTTGGAAAGGAAGCGCGATTTCGCTTCGCTGGCGACGATCGCTTGTTCGCGGCTTTTAATGACTCTGCTTACCAGTGCGATGATGCCGAAAGTGAATAAAAGTATGATTGCCGTGGTCAGGCTTGCCAGGAGAATGGTTTGTGCGCGCGTTGCCTTGTAGGTATCGAACCGCTCTTCTTCATCGATGCCGACCACCGCATACAGCGGCGCACGCTTGAGTTTTTTATAGGCATAGAGGCGCTCCCTGCCGTCAATCGGGCTGATTGTCTTGTAGATGCCTTGGCCGTTCGCCTGCATCTGCTGGAACAGCGCATCGAAGGAAACATTCTGTCCAAGCGAATCGGCGTTGCCGACGCGCCGCACACGTACGATGCCATCGTCGCCGACCAGGGCAATCGAGCCGAATTTGCCGACATCGACTTCCTGGTAAAGTCGGGTGAAGTATTTCGGGTCGATCGAGATCACGACGACCCCGTTGAAGGCGCCATCCGGCGCATTGATGCGTCGCGTCATCTGGATCGACCATTTTTTCGAAACACGTCCCAGCACGGGTTCACTGATGAAAAGGTCGTCTCTGTCGGAGAGGGTGTGAATGCGGATATGGTCGCGGTCCAGCAGGTTGACTGCCTTGAATGGCCGGCTGGAAAGCGCCACATTGCCGCGTTCATCGATGATGGAAAACAGGGTGTAAATGTCGTCCGGATTCAAGCCGTCCTTGAGTTCCCGGGCGATATCCAGCGCCTTGCCGATGGCGTTGTAGCGCTGGCGCAGATAGCGCACGGTCTGGTCGGCGCCATCGATGGTGCGGCTTGCATGTTCTTCAAACAGACGCGCCATGCTGCGCGCGTCGCGTTCTGCCGATTGCTGGGTAATGCGTTTTGTTTCCGCCAGCTGATACAGCGTCATGCTCCAGACGCCGGCAATCAGGACTGCGGCAAACACCATCAGCAGCAGTTGGGCGTCGATCCTTTTCAACTCCGTTTGCTTGCTCATGGGTTCTCCGCTGCCGGGTTAGTCAGGATTGCATGCCGACTCAGGCATGGCGGCGCGATTTTTGCGCGCAGCAGGCGCGCAGATAGCCGCGCAATTCATCGTAGTTCACCGGTTTGCTGAAAAAAACCACGCCTTCCGGGATGCCGCCGCGATGCGCCAGTTGTTCCGGCGTCAGGCTGGAGAGAATGGCAATGTTCATGTCGGCCAGGTGCGGGTAGCCGAGGATGGTCGTGATGACTTCATAGCCGTCGATGCCATCCATGACGATATCGGCCAGCAGGATGTCCGGCTTGTGGCTGGAGATCTCGATCAGTGCCTGATAGCCGTTTTCGCAGAATCTGAGCTTGACGGGCAGCGGCCACGACGAAATTTGCTTTTCGTAAATGTCGCGCTGCATTTTATTGTCTTCAATAACCAGGATGGAAATCGCGTCGCTGCCGGCCTTGCCGCTCGCCTTGCCATCCATGGGGGGCGTGGGCGCAGTTTTGTAGGCATGGATCGCGTCGAGCGGGATCCTGCGGTGGCCGCCTTTGGTTTTCCAGGCTTCGATGACGCCGGCTTCGACTAATTGCTGGACTGACGTAACCGAAATGCCGAGGATCTGTGCCGCTTGCTGGGTTGTGCACACTTCAGAAGTAGACATTTTGTTTCACGTGGCTAGTAAAGCTTAATTTTAATGGATTTTCATAAATCATCAAAATTAATATTTTATTTGGTGTATTTGTTTTTATCGGTATAATTGATTGTCGGCAACATAATTCACTGATGCTGCTCGAAAACGGCTTTCTAGCCAAGGTTTGCGACATAAATGACGTTTTTTCAGCCTGCATGAAATGCTCGGCGGGTGATTTTTATGTTGGAAAATATATGAAAATCAATTAAATCAGTTAAGTCGTGATTATTGGCGATGCGCCGGTAAAAATGCGGGATCTGATGATCTCGAGGGGAGGAATACATGCAGTTCAATAACAGTGTTTCTATTGCAACACCGACCTCGATTCGCGCAGTCGGCGTGGAAGAGTTTCTCGTCTTTGGCCTGGACGCACAGGAGTATGCGATCGGCATACAAAAGGTCCAGGAAATACGCGGTTATGACCCGGTCACCCGGATCGCCAATGCGCCGGATTACATCAAGGGCGTGATCAATCTGCGCGGCGTGATCGTGCCGATCATCGACATGCGTATCCGATTCGGCAGCGCTGCGCCAGGCTATGACGCTGCGACGGTGGTGATCATCCTCAATGTCGTCGGCCACGTGGTCGGCATGGTGGTCGACAGCGTCGCCGATGTGGTCGAACTGACGCCGGAGCAGATCAGGCCCGCGCCGGAAATGCCTGCGGCAATGGATGCCAGTTACCTGGCGGGCCTGGGCACGCTTGGCGAACGCATGCTGATCCTGATCGATATTGACCGCCTGATGTCTTCCGATGCAATCGGCTTGATCGGCAATATCCAGGAAATCGCCGCCTAGGCGCGGATCAACTTATCGCTGCATGCAACAAAATCACGCAATTCGAAAGGATGAATCATCATGAGTTTCCAGAACATGTCTATCAAAACCAAGCTTTCGCTGGGATTCGGCGGACTTACTTTACTGCTTTTGCTTGTCGCCGCGATGGCGCTGGTGGCACTTGGTGATATCAATGCCCGTTTCGAAGGCTTTGTTAATGGCGTCAATGCGCGAGGTGCCATGGCCGCGAACGTGCGGTTTGCCGTCGACCGTCGTGCGATTGCCGTGCGCAGCCTGCTGCTTGAAGCCAGCGCGGCGGGACAGCAAAAACAAAAAGTGGAGGTGGATAAGGCACAAGCGGATATCCGGGAGCGTTTGGGAAAACTGATGGAAATGATTGCGGCGGCCACCAACACAACGCCACAGGCGCGCAGCATGGTCGCCGAGATCGAGCGCATCGAGACAGCCTACGCGAAGGTTGCTGCGGACATTGTTGAGCTGGCGATGGGCCAGAAACGCGACGAGGCAATTTCCAAAACGAACACAGATGGCGCACCCTTGCTGGAACAATTGATCAAGTCGGTAAGGACTTACACCGATTATGCGGCAGAGAGGGGGCAGGTGGTAACCCAGGAGGCGCAAGCCGATTATGCCAGGCAAAAACAATTTTTGATCATTGCCAGTATTTTTGCCGTGGTGCTTGCCGCCGTCGCTGGCATGCTGATTACTCGCAGCATCACCGTACCGTTGAACAAGGCAATCGTGATTGCCAATGGCATTGCTGACGGTGACCTTAGTCAAACAGTTGTTGCGGATGCCAAGGACGATACCGGCAGGCTCATGCTTGCTCTTAAAGAAATGAACGACAGCCTGGTGCGTATCGTCGGCGAAGTGCGCATCGGCACCGATACAATTGCCACCGCCTCCGGCGAAATCGCTGCGGGCAATCTGGACCTGTCCTCGCGCACCGAACAGCAGGCCAGCTCGCTGGAAGAAACCGCATCGTCGATGGAAGAGCTGACCTCGACCGTCAAGCAGAATGCCGACAATGCGATGCAGGCCAACCAGCTGGCGCAGACGGCTTCCCGGGTCGCCGTCAAGGGTGGCGTGGTGGTGTCGCAAGTCGTCGAGACCATGGGAGCGATCAATACATCGGCCAGCAAGATCGTCGATATCATTTCGGTCATTGATGGCATCGCTTTCCAGACGAATATCCTGGCGTTGAATGCTGCGGTGGAAGCGGCGCGCGCCGGCGAGCAGGGTCGCGGTTTTGCCGTGGTGGCATCGGAAGTGCGCACGCTGGCGCAACGCAGCGCGGCGGCCGCCAAGGAAATCAAGCTGCTGATTGACGATTCCGTGGAAAAGGTCGATATCGGCGCAAAACTGGTCGACCAGGCCGGTGCGACCATGGATGAAATCGTCGCCAGCGTTACCCGCGTGACCGACATTATGGGCGAAATCACCGCCGCGAGCAAAGAACAAACCGCCGGCATCGAGCAGATCAACCAGGCCATCACGCAAATGGACGACGTCACGCAACAGAATGCGTCGCTGGTCGAAGAGGCTGCGGCCGCGTCCGAGTCGCTGCAGACGCAGGCGACCAACCTGGCGCAGGTCGTTAGCGTATTCCGGCTGTCAGGCAACCATTCTGCCCGTGCCGAATCGCGCATCCAGCCATCGGCGCCGCAGGTGAGGGCAGCTCCCGTGCGCAAAGCCGCAGTGAAATTGCCAGCCACTCGACCTGCAGTTGCCGTCAGCAGTAGCCGGATTGCCAGCGTACCAGTGGCATCGAATCAGGATTGGGAAGAGTTTTAATCTGCGCAGGCGCAGCGCTGGACTCAGCGCTGCGCGTCGCTACATGACGCCATGTGTCGGTTATCATGATTGACATCGCTGGTCACTATTTCATCGATAGAGGAATCACTCCATGCATTTCACCCCGCAGCTGCAACGCCTGGCGCATGCCGTCGTCGCTTTCGTGACCATTGCCGTTGCGGCTGCCGCATGTGGCAACGCTGCAGCCGCGCCGAACCGGCTGCAGCGGGTGCTGGATGCGCGGGAGTTGCGCGTCTGTATCTGGCCGGACTATTACGGCATTACTTACCGTAATCCCAAGACGCATCAACTGCGCGGAATTGATATCGACATTGCAGCCGAGCTCGGCAAGGAACTCGGCGTGCGCATTCAATATGTCGACAGTTCTTTTCCCCTGCTGGTAGATAACCTGCTTCAGGATAAATGCGACATCGCCATGCATGCTATCGGCGTCACTGCCGCGCGCAGCAGCAAGCTGGCGTTTACCCAGCCCCACTTGCGCAGCGATATCTATGCGGTTACCAGCGCAAGCGGCGCCAATATCCAGACCTGGGATGAAATCGACAAACCCGGCCGGGTCATCGCGGTACAGGCGGGGACGGTGATGGAGCCCGTGATGCAGGAGTCCCTCAAGCATGCCAGGCTGCTGGTGGTGAAGCCGCCAATGACGCGTGAAAATGAGGTCGAGTCTGGCCGTGCCGATGCCTTCATGACCGACTATCCCTACAGCCGGCGCATGCTGGACATGACCCGGTGGGCACGCGTGGTGGCGCCGCCGCGGCCGTTTCACTTGAGCGATTATGCCTATGCGCTGGCGCCAGGCGACAGTTCTCTGCTGGACCGCGTCGACCGTTTCATTGCGGCGATCAAGAGCGACCAGCGCTTGCTGCGCTTTGCCCGCAATTATGGCCTCGAGCCTGTCGTTGTCACAGAAACCGGGCGTTCGCAGTCGCGACTGCGTTAAGGCGCAGTGCTCATGACCTTCCACCGGACACTGTTGCAGCATCTGCGGGAATATCGGCGCAAATGGTGCGCGCGGCACTACTTTGCATTGGGCGGCGTGCTGTTATCGTTGGGCGTTCTGGCAGGTACCGCTGCGTTGCTGAACTATGAAAAGCGGGAGGCGTTGGCGGCAGAAACCGAGCGTGGACGCCTGATCGTCAGCATGCTCAAGCTGCATGTTTCGCACACTTTGACGACCATTGAAAATGCCCTTAATTCGGTGGGCTATGTTCTTGAGCATGCCGAAGGGACGCGCGCCGCCGGCGACTCGATCCGCCTTGGCGTCGATACGCAAAGCCTGATCGTTTCAGCGGCGCAAAACACCACGTATCTTCGCTCGCTCTCGGTGCTGGATGCCGGCGGGCGCGTGCTGGTCAGCTCCAATCCCGATATTGCGGGCCGGCGTTTCTCGCTTGCTGCGCTGGGCTTTGACAACGAAGTTGCAGCCACGCTCGAGCCCGGACAGCCGCAATTCGTGCGCGACCTGGATCAGGTCGGTGCAGCGACTGTCGACACTGCGCGGCAAACGCCGGGTCTGTATGTGCTGCCGTTTGCACGCAGCATGATGCTCGGCGGCGAAAAGAGGATTTTGCTGGCAATGGTGAATCCGGCAGCCATGTTTCCAGATTACCGTGCGGCACTTGGCGCTGAAGCAAGCTATGCCGCCTTGTTCAATTACCAGGGCGATGTTCTTGGCACCACCGGCAATTCGGAATTCGCATTGGGAGGGCGCTATGCGGCGCTGCCCATGTTCGCCAGTCTCCAGGCGGATGTAGAGTCTGGCCAGTTTCATTCGACCCGGAAAATCCAGGGAGAGAGTAGCGAAACGTATATCGTGAATTATCTGGCGTTGCGCAAGTTTCCGCTGGTTGCCGTGGTCGGCATGTCGCAATCGCAGGTCTTGACCAATTGGGCGGCGGGTCCCGGCCAGCTGGTCTGGCTGGGAATTGCCGTGGCCGCCATGTTGTTGGCATTTACGGCGGTGCTGTGGCGGGTCATGCTGTATCGGGAAAACATTGAACGCGAACTGAAGAGCGCAAAGGAAGCGGCGGAGCGCGCCAATGCCGCGCGCGGCGCTTTTCTGTCGACCATGAGTCATGAAATCCGCACGCCGATGAATGCTGTTATCGGCATGGCGTCGCTGTTGCGCGAGACGCCGCTCGATTCCGAGCAGGGGGAGTTCACCAAGATTATCGAAGACTCGGCTGGCGCGTTGATGGGAATCATCGATGATATTCTCGACTTCTCCAAAATCGATGCCGGCAAGCTGAGCATCGATGCTGTCGATTGCGAGTTGCTGTCGATCGTCGAGGGCAGCCTGGATGTCCTGGCCGGCAAGGCCAGGGAAAAGGGTGTCGCCCTGATGAGCCATGTCGACCCGCGCCTGCCGGCGGCGGTATCGGCTGATCCCGGGCGCTTGCGCCAGATTTTGCTGAATCTGGCAGGCAATGCCGTCAAGTTCACGCCGCAGGGCGAAGTCAGCGTCACGGTGCGTCCTGCAGACTGGCAGCGCGGCAGTTGCCTGGTGCGGTTCGAAGTCGCTGATAGCGGTATTGGCATCGACGCCGAAATCATACCGCAGCTTTTTAAGCCCTTCATCCAGGCCGATGGCTCGGTGACCCGAAAATACGGCGGCACGGGACTTGGCCTGTCGATCTGCAAGCGTCTCGTCGACCTGATGGGCGGCGTCATCGGCGTGACGAGTGCGCCTGCCGCCGGCTCGCTATTCTGGTTTGAATTGCCGATGCCGGTCATCAGGGAGGCCGCGGCGCGTGCATTGACGACGGATGCCGATGCACCCCGGATCATGGTGGTCGGCGCGAGCCGGCGGCAGGCAGATATCTTGCGTAATTACCTGCAATCGCGTGGCATGCATGTGACGTTAGCCGATTCGGCAGCGCAAGCCCTGCAGCATGATGATGCCGGCGCAGGTGACCTGGTCGTGCTGGTGGATCCGCGCCTGCCGGATATGCCGGTGGCATCGTTCATCAAGGAAATGGCGGCGCGCGAGGCGAAAACACGCTTCGTGCTGCTGGCCGATAGCGAGGATGCCCGCAGCGACGCTGCGGGCCAGGGCTTTCATGCGACATTGATGCAGCCAGTCAAGCAGGCTGCCCTGTTCGATGCGATCGTCACTGCGCAGATGCCCCTGCAGGCTGGGCAAGCAGCAGGGATAGCGCGCGAAAGGCCGGCTCCAGCCGCCAATGCGGAGCGGCCGCTGCAGGACGATCAGCTGATTCTGCTGGTGGAAGACAATGTCATGAACCAGAAAGTGGCAATCCGCCAGCTCAATCTGCTGGGCTATGCGGCGCATATTGCCAATAATGGGCAGGAAGCGCTGGATGCCCTGGCAAGCGGTTCTTATTCCCTGGTGCTGATGGATTGCCAGATGCCGGTCATGGATGGCTTCCAGGCGACGCGCCGCATACGCGAGACGGAGCGCGCCAGCGGTAAGCATGTCCAGATCGTCGCCATGACCGCCAATGCCATGCAGGGCGATCGCGAACTTTGTCTCGAAGCCGGGATGGATGATTATCTGGCCAAGCCTATCCTGCGCGAGCAGCTGGCTGCGCTGCTTGCACGGCGTCTGCCGCTGGGTACGGAACAGCCGGATGCCGCCGCTGCGGTTGCGCCGAAAGTCATCAATCATGACCGCCTGCGCGACATGTTCGGCGATGACCAGGCGCTCCAGAAAGAAATTCTCGAGCTGTTTGTTACAAGCACCAAGCCGCTGTTTGCGCAGTTGAAGCAGGCCATCGACAGCCGCGACATGAAAGAAATCCAGGCGATTAACCACCGCTTGCTTGGCTCTTGCGGCAATGTCGGCATCGATGTGCTGGCCGAGCTCGCGCGTGTCGCCGAGTTGCATGGCCGTGCAGGCGAGTTCGAGCACCTGGAGATGATTTATCATGCGATGCTGCCTGCCTTCGCTCGGGTGTGCGAATTTGTTGAAAAAATGGAGGAAGCGGCGTGATTGTGCTGATTGTTGATGATGACCGAACGAACCTCGCACTGTTTGCGCTGCTGCTCAAGGCGGTTGCCGATGTCACGCCCATCGAGGTGGACGATCCGCTCGAGGCGCTGGCATGGTGCAAGGAGCACGACCCCGACCTGGTGCTGCTCGACTATATGATGCCGGACATGGACGGGCTGGAATTTCTGCAGGCCTTTCGGGCGCTGCCCGGCAAGGCGACCATCCCGGTGATCATGGCGACCGCCGATACCGACACCGATGTGCGCCACAAGGCATTGCAGCTGAGTGCCAACGATTTCCTCACCAAGCCGGTCAACAAGACGGAGCTGCGCGCCCGCGTGACGAATATGCTGGCGTTGCGCAAGGCGCAGCTGCAACTGGCCAACCGCGCCAACTGGCTGGCCGAGGAGGTGAGAAAGGCGACGCGCGAAATCGTCGCGCGCGAACGTGAGGCGATTCATCGCCTGTCGCTGGCGGCCGAATATCGCGACCCCGAAACCGGTGCGCATCTGTTGCGCCTGTCGAAGTACGCCCGCCTGGTTGCGGCTAATCTTGGCCTGAGCGAAACCGAGCAGAATCTGATTGCCGATGCCGCGCCCATGCATGACATTGGCAAGGTCGGCATCCCGGATGCCATCCTGCTCAAGCCAGGCCGTCTTGATGGCGATGAAATGAAGATCATGCGCACGCATGCGCAGATCGGCGCCGATATTCTCAAGGGCAGTCCCTCGCCGTTGCTGCAGGCAGCTGCTGTCATTGCGCTGACCCACCATGAGAAATACGACGGCAGCGGTTACCCCAACGGCCTGAAGGGCGAGCAGATCCCGCTGCATGGCCGTATCATTGCGGTTGCCGACGTCTTTGACGCGCTGACTTCGGCGCGTCCGTACAAACCGGCATGGGAGTTCGATCGCGCCGTGGCCTTGATCCGCGAAGGCGCCGGCCACCATTTCGATCCGTCCTGCGTTGCCGCTTTTTTACACGACTGGGATGCGGTGTTGCATATCCACGAACAGAATCGCGATGAAGTAGAGCAATGAATCAAGGCATCGACTTTGCCGAATTGAAGGCATCTTGTGCATTGCCCTCGCCGCAAGGGGTGGGGCTGGCCGTCATTCGCCTGTGCCAGCGAGAAAATGTGCCGCTGGCGGAAGTGGCAAAGCAGATCCAGGCCGATCCGGTGCTGGCCGGGCGCATCATCAAGATCGCCAATCTCACCAGCCGCAACCAGACACGGCCGATCGCTTCAGTCACTATCGAGGTTTTGATCCTGATCGGCATTCATGCCGTGCGCCAGGTGGTGCTTGGCATTTCCCTGGTCGCCGCGCACCGGCAGGGCGGCTGTGGGGCTTTCGACTACGAGCAGTTCTGGGCGCGCTCGGTGGCCATGGCCTGCGCCACGCAGATGCTCGGCACGGTGATTCATGTCGCCCCGGTGGCGGAGTTGTTCACCTGCGGTTTGGTGGCAGGCATAGGCCGTCTCGGCCTGGCGACCGCGCGGCCGCAGGCGTATTCCCGCTTGCTCGAAGAGTATGCCGACAAGCCGCAGCGCGAGTTGACGGCGGCGGAAACCAGCTTGTTTCATTTCAATCACCTCAGTCTGGCTGCGGCGATGATGCTGGACTGGAATATTCCGCGGCTATTCAGCGATGCCGTGCTGTTTCACGAAGATCCGCAAACGTCGCCATTCCCTGAGGGGGCGCGTCAGCAGCGCCTGGCGCTCATGCTGCATATGGCCGCACGCATCGCCGATGTCTGTGTCGCGCAAGATGCTGCGCGGGAGTGCCTGATTCCGTCACTGTATGAAACGGGCGCGGCTGTCGGACTGGATGCAGAACAGGTTGCTGACGTGGTTGCTGCCGCCGCCCGCGATTGGCTGGAATGGGGCAATGTGATGCAGGTGCAAACCCGCGCCTTGCCGCCATTGCCCCGGATGCCTGCAAACTGATTGTGCTTTATTGATACAGACAGTTTTTTTTCGCTCAGACTTTAAATTCCGCAATTCGGCCTGACATACATGCATCGATGCATGCGTTTGTCTGGCTTGTCGTCACATTGTTGTCGTTTACGTATCTTTCGGGCGCAATGTGGTGATTCCCGCTAAAATCCGCATCAAGACTCAACCGTTTGTCAAAGGGTGTATATGGTTCCGCATCTGGTCACGGCCCTGAATGGGCCCCTGCTCGACCTCGAAAAGAAAATCCTCAAGGCCACGCCAGCCATCGAGCGCTGGTTCCGGCTTGAGTGGCAGGAGCACACGCCGCCATTTTATTGTTCGGTCGATTTGCGTAATGCCGGCTACAAGCTGGCGCCGGTCGATACCAACCTGTTCCCCGGCGGCTTCAACAACCTGTCGCCGGAAATGCTGCCATTGGCCGTGCAGGCAGCGATGGCGGCGATCGAGAAATATTGCCCAGATGCCAAGAATCTGTTGCTGATTCCGGAAAACCATACCCGCAATACCTTTTACCTGCAAAATGTCGCGCGGCTGATGCAGATATTCCGTCAGACCGGCTTGAACGTGCGCCTGGGCTCGCTGAATCCGGATATCACTGCGCCGACGCCGATCGAGTTGCCCGATGGTTCCACGTTGACCCTGGAGCCGCTCGAGCGCATTCAGAATGGCCGTCGCGTCGGCTTGAAGAATTTCGACCCGTGCACCGTGCTGCTCAATAATGACTTGTCTTCCGGCATCCCGGCTATCCTGGAAAATTTGCACGAGCAAAATCTCTTGCCGCCGCTGCATGCCGGCTGGGCGGTGCGGCGCAAGAGCAACCACTTTGCCGCTTACGACGAAGTGGTCAAGAAGTTTGCCAAGCTGATCGATGTCGACCCGTGGATGCTGAATCCCTACTTTGCACGGTGTGGCGAGATCAATTTTCACGAGCGCACCGGCGAGGATTGTCTGGCCGCCAGCGTCGACAGCGTGCTGGCCAAGATCCGCAAGAAGTACAAGGAATACGGCATCAAGGAAACGCCTTACGTGGTCGTCAAGGCCGATGCCGGCACCTATGGCATGGGCATCATGACCGTGCGCGACGCTTCTGAAGTCAAGGACCTGAACCGCAAGCAGCGCAACAAGATGTCGGTGATCAAGGATGGCCTGGAAGTCAGCGACGTCATCATCCAGGAAGGGGTGCACACCTTCGAGCACATCAACGATGCGGTGGCAGAGCCCGTGGTGTACATGATCGACCGCTATGTGGTTGGCGGTTTCTATCGGGTGCATGCCGAGCGTGGCATCGACGAAAACCTGAATGCCCCCGGCGCCCACTTCGTGCCGCTGGCCTTCGCCCAGCAGCATGCCTTGCCGGATCTGAAAGCCAAGCCGGGAACCACTGCGCCGAATCGCTTCTACATGTACGGCGTGGTCGCGCGTCTGGCCTTGCTGGCGGCGTCGCTGGAGCTGGAAAAGACCGACCCGAACCCGGAAATCTATTAAAAACATGAAGATTGCCTTCCTCGCCGACCACCTGTCCAGTTTCAAGACTTACAAGGACTCGACCTATGCCATGATGGCCGAGGCCGCTGCGCGCGGCCACGAGATCCACGCCTTCGAGCAGGCCGACATGGCGCTCGAACAGGGACGGGTGGTGGCCAATGTTGCCCGCATCGCGCTGACTGGCGACGCCGATGACTGGTATCGTGCCGAGACGCAGGTTGCGCAGGCGCTCACCGCTTTCGATGTGGTGGTCATGCGCAAGGATCCGCCGTTCGACATGGAATACGTGTATGCCACCTACCTGCTGGAGTTGGCCGAGCAGCAGGGCGCGCGTGTCGTCAACCGCCCCCGCGCAGTGCGCGACCACAACGAGAAGCTGGCGATCGCGCAATTCCCGCAATTCCTCGCGCCGACCCTGGTTACCAGCGACATGGCGCGCCTGCGCGCCTTCCATGGCGAGCACCAGGACATCATCCTCAAGCCGCTCGACGGCATGGGCGGCTCCGGCGTGTTCCGCGTGCGCGACGATGGCCTGAACCTGGGCTCGATCATGGAAGCGCTGACCCGGCACGGCAGCGTCACCATCATGGCGCAGCGCTACATTCCCGAGATCGCCAAGGGCGACAAGCGTGTCTTGTTGATCGGCGGCGCAGCGGTGCCATACAGCCTGGCGCGCATTCCACAGGCCGGCGAAGTGCGCGGCAACCTCGCTGCCGGCGGCACCGGGGTGGCGCAGCCGCTGTCGGCGCGCGACAAGGAAATTGCCGATGCGCTGGCGCCGGTGCTTTCACAACGGGGCTTGTTGCTGGTAGGATTGGACGTAATCGGCGATTATTTGACCGAAGTGAACGTCACCAGCCCCACCTGTTTCCAGGAAATCCGGCAGCAAACCGGATTCAATGTGGCTGGCATGTTCATCGACGCGCTGGAACGACAACAACAACCATAAACATGGTAGGTATTCTTCTTTTGACGCATGCGCCGCTGGGCCAGGCTTTCATCGCCGCGGCCACGCATGTGTTCCGTGCGCGGCCGGAACGGCTGGAGGCCATCGACGTCCAGGCCGACCAGGATACGGCCGAAGTCAAGCGTGCTGCCACCGAGGCGATCGGCCGTCTCAATGACGGCAGTGGCGTGCTGGTGATTACCGATGTCATGGGCGGGACACCGTCGAACTGTACATTGCCGCTGTGCGACCCGGGCCAGGTTGAAGTGATCGCCGGCATCAGCCTGCCGATGCTGCTGCGCGCGCTGACCTATCGCAGCGACACGCTGGACGTGGTGGTGGAAATGGCATTGGCCGGCGGGCAGGGCGGCGCCGTGCGGGTGGATAACCGGGTGCGGCTGTTGCCAAACTAAACCAGACAACAAACGACATGATCAAAAAAGAAATTGAAATCATCAACAAGCTCGGCCTGCATGCGCGTGCCTCTGCCAAGCTGACCCAGCTGGCGGCGAAATACAAGAGCGAAGTCTGGATGACCCGCAATACGCGGCGCGTCAACGCCAAGTCGATCATGGGCGTGATGATGCTGGCCGCCGGCAAGGGATCGGTGGTGGCGCTGGAAACCGAGGGGCCCGACGAGCAAGCGTGTTTTGAGGCCCTGGTCGCCCTGATCAACGACAAGTTCGGCGAAAATGAATAATTAAAAAGAAGATGGCCTCCTTCACCCTCCACGGCATTCCGGTTTCGCGCGGCATCGCGATCGGCCGCGCGCACCTGCTTGCGCCGGCCGCGCTCGATGTCAAGCATTACCTGATCGCCGAGGAACAGGTGGAAGGCGAGGTGGCGCGCCTGCAGAACGCGCTGGCTACCGTGCACAAGGAATTGCAGACCATCTGGAATGAGCTGCCGAAGGATTCGCCGGCAGAGCTTGGAGCTTTCCTCGACGTGCATGCGCTGATCCTGTCGGATCCGATGATCTCGGAAGTGCCGCTGGATATCATCCGCAGCCGTCATTACAACGCCGAATGGGCGCTGGTGACGCAGATCGATGAATTGTCGGCGCAGTTCGACGAGATCGGCGACGCTTATCTGCGCGAACGCAAGGCAGACATCCAGCAGGTCGGCGAGCGCGTCCTCAAGGTCCTGACCGGCACTGCAGTCGATTTGCCCGGGCTGCAAGGCGACGAGTCCGCCGCGAAGATGATCGTGGTCGCGCACGATATTTCGCCGGCCGACATGCTGCATTTCAAGAACGGCGCCTTCGCCGGTTTCGTCACCGATGTCGGCGGCCAGAATTCGCATACCGCCATCGTTGCCAGGAGCCTGGACATCCCGGCCGCAGTCGGCATGTTCAATGCCTCGGCCCTGATCGCCCAGGACGACTGGGTCATCGTCGACGGCGATGCCGGCGTGGTGATCGTCGATCCGCCGCAGGTGGTGCTGGACCAGTATCGCGAGCGGCAGGCGCGGCTGCTGCGCGAACGCAAGAAGCTCGCCAAGCTCAAGAAGACACCGGCTGTCACAAAAGACGGCACCGCGATCACCCTGCTGGCCAACATCGAATTGCCCAATGATTGCGCCGCCGCCATGGAAGCCGGCGCAGCCGGCATCGGCCTGTTCCGCTCCGAATTCCTGTTCATGGGGCGCTCCGCATTCGTCACCAAGCTGCCGAGCGAGGATGAGCAATACGAGTCCTATCGCAAGGCCGTGGCGATGATGAAGGGCCGGCCGGTGACCATCCGCACGCTCGACATCGGCGCCGACAAGCCGCTCGACGCCGCCGAGCAGACCGCCTTGAACCCGGCGCTGGGCCTGCGTGCGATCCGCTATTGCCTGGCCGAGCCGCAAATCTTCCTGATGCAGCTGCGCGCCATCCTGCGCGCCTCTGCCCATGGTCCGGTCAAGATACTGGTGCCGATGCTGGCGCACGCTTTCGAAATCGAGCAGACACTGGCGATGATCGAGCAGGCCAAGCAGCAGTTGCGCGACGCCGGCAAGAAATTCGACCAAAACATCCAGGTTGGCGCGATGATCGAAATTCCGGCGGCGGCGCTGGCGCTGCCGATGTTCATCAAGCGCATGGATTTTCTCTCGATCGGCACCAACGACCTGATCCAGTACACCCTGGCGATCGACCGCGTCGACCACGAAGTCGCGCATTTGTATAACCCGCTGCATCCTGCCGTGCTGTACCTGCTGTCGTCCATCATCGCCGCCGGCGCGCGCGAAGGCATTCCGGTGGCAGTGTGCGGCGAGATGGCCGGCGATATCAAGCTGACGCGCCTGCTGCTGGGCATGGGCTTGCGCGAATTCTCCATGCACCCGACCCAGCTGTTACCGGTCAAAAATGAAATCCTCAACAGCGACCTGACCATCCTCGGCATGCAAACCCGCCGCATCCTGCGCGCCACCGATCCGGTGGCGATCGCCGAGGCGGTGGCGCAACTGGGCACGCTCTGAGCCGTCGCCGTACAGCGCCGGTTTGACGGCGGCAGCCGACTTGGTTATTCTTACGTGGTGGCGCCGATTTGAGATCAGCTTGCGGGCGCATGATAAATACGGCTAAAGCGTGCTTGTTACAAGTTCGAATTTAGCCCGACGCGCCTGGCGCTTTCGGGCTTTTTTATTTTCTCTATATGACATCCATCGGAATCGTCTCGCCGCAGACCATGCATTTCAGTGAGCCGCTGCAGCTCCAGGGCGGCACGTCGCTGGCTGGCTATACGTTGATGTATGAAACCTACGGCAAGCTCAACGCCGACCGCTCCAATGCGGTGCTGGTCTGCCACGCCCTGAATGCCTCGCATCATGTGGCCGGCTATTACCTGAACGACAAGGGCGAAAAGAACATCGGCTGGTGGGACAACATGGTCGGCCCCGGCAAGCCGCTCGACACCGACAAGTTCTTCGTCATCGGCGTCAACAACCTCGGTTCCTGTTTCGGCTCCACCGGCCCCATGCACGTCAATCCGGCCACCGGCAAGCCTTACGGCGCCAGTTTTCCGGTGGTGACGGTGGAAGACTGGGTCGATGCCCAGGCGCGCCTGGCCGATGCTCTCGGCATCGAGCAGTTCGCCGCCGTCATGGGCGGCTCGCTGGGCGGCATGCAGGCGCTGGCGTGGAGCCTGCGCTATCCGAAACGCCTGCGCCATTGCGTGGTGATCGCCTCGACGCCGAAGCTGTCGGCGCAAAACATCGCCTTCAACGACGTCGCCCGCCAGGCGATCCTGACCGACCCGGACTTCCATGGCGGCGACTTCTATGCGCACGGCGTGGTGCCAAAGCGTGGCCTGCGGGTGGCGCGCATGATCGGCCACATCACTTACCTGTCGGACGACGACATGGCCGAAAAATTCGGCCGCGAGCTGCGCTCTGGTGAATATCAGTTCGGCTTTGGCATCGATTTCGAGATCGAATCCTACCTGCGCTACCAGGGCGACAAGTTTGCCGAATACTTCGATGCCAATACCTATCTGCTGATCACCAAGGCGCTGGATTACTTCGATCCGGCGCGCGAATTCGGCGGCGACCTTGGGCGCACACTGGCGGGCACGGAGGCGCAATTCCTGCTCGTGTCATTCACCACCGACTGGCGTTTTTCACCGGTGCGCAGCCGTGAAATGGTGCGGGCGCTGGTCAACAACAAGCGCCGCGTCTCCTATGCCGAAATCGATGCGCCGCACGGCCACGATGCCTTTCTGCTGGAAGATGTACGCTACCTGCGCACGGTGCAAACTTATTACGACCGGGTGTGGCAGGAAATCCAGGCGGGAGAAGCGGCATGAATTTTGAGGAATTGCGCCGGGAGCGCCCCGACCTGGCTTTCATCGCGCACTGGGTGGCGCCGGCATCGCACGTGCTGGATCTGGGCTGCGGCGACGGCGTCATGCTTGACCATCTGCGCAGCGACAAGGGCTGTCACGGCTATGGCATCGAAATCGACGACGCCAAGGTCCCGGTCTGCATTGCCCGCGGCGTTTCGGTGATACAGCAAGACTTGAAAGCCGGCCTGGCCATGTTCGAAGACAATGCCTTCGACGTCGTGTTGTGCCTGTCGGCGCTGCAGATGATGAAGGATGTCGAGGGCACGCTGCGTGAAATCGCCCGCGTCGGCCACGAGGCCATCGTCTCCTTCCCCAATTTCGCCCACTGGCCGCACCGGCTGTCGCTGGCCTACGGCCGCATGCCGGTGTCGAAGTCGCTGCCCTATGAATGGTATGACACGCCCAACCTGCGCTTTGCCACGATCGGCGATTTTGCGGAACTTGCCAACCGGGTCGGGCTCGAAGTTCTCGAATGCATTGCATTGCATGAAGGCAAGCCAGTCGTTTTCATGCCAAACTGGCGCGGCAGCCTGGCGGTGTTCCGCCTCCGTAAAAAATAGACCTTCATAGCAGGGACGCATATGACTTTGGCAGTACCTCCCGCAACCGGGCCGGCGATCAAGCCTGCGACTGGCTGGCGTCATTACTTCAGCCGGGAGATGCTGATTTGCATCGCGCTCGGATTTACTTCCGGGTTGCCGCTGTTCATACTCTACAACCTGCTGTCGGCCTGGTTGAAATCGGAAAGCGTCGACCTCAAGTCGATCGGCCTGTTCGCCCTGGTCGGTTTTCCCTATACTTGGAAATTCGTCTGGTCGCCGCTGATGGACCGCTTCCACTTCCCGCTGCTGGGACGGCGGCGCGGCTGGATGTTCGTCACGCAGATGGCCTTGCTGCTGGTGGTGGGCAGCATGGGCTTTTACTCCCCGAAAACCGATTTGACCATGATCGTGATCCTGGCCGGCGCCGTGGCGTTCCTGTCGGCCAGCCAGGATATCGTGATCGACGCCTACCGGCGCGAACTCTTGTCCGATGCGCAGCAAGGTTCCGGCACCGCGCTGTTCGTCAATGCCTACAAGCTCTCGACGCTGGTGCCCGGTTCGCTGTCGCTGATCCTGTCCGACCTCGTGAGCTGGCAGGTGGTGTTCGCCGTCACGGCGCTATTCATGCTGCCCGGTATCGTGACCACGCTCTTCATCAGCGAACCAGAAATTTACGGCACGCCGCCGCGCAATCTGCGCGAAGCAGTGGTATTGCCTTTTCGCGAATTCATCAACCGCAGCGGCTGGTCGCATGCGCTGCTGGTGCTGGCTTTCATCTTCCTCTACAAGCTGGGCGACTCGATGGCGACCGCGCTGGCCACGCCCTTTTATCTGGATCTCGGTTTTTCCCGCACGCAGATCGGCCTGGTGGCGAAAAACGCCGGGCTGTGGGCCAGCCTCGCCGGCGGTATCCTTGGCGCGGTATGGATGGAGAAGACCGGCGTCAACCGCGGCCTGTGGATTTTCGGCGTGCTGCAGGCCGTCGCCATCCTCGGCTTTGCCGTGCTGGCGCAGACCAACGTCAGCACGGATCAATACGCGACCTTGATACTCGGCGCGGTGATCGGCATGGAGGCGTTTGCGGTCGGCCTGGGCACGGCGGCCTTCACCGCCTATATCGCCACCACTACCGATCCGCGCTATACCGCCACCCAGTTCGCCCTGTTCACCAGCCTGGCTGCGGTGCCGCGTACTTTCTTCAATGCGCTCACCGGCTATATCGTGGCGCAAACCGGCTGGTTCCATTTTTTCCTGATCTGCTTTGTGCTGGCGCTGCCAGGTATGATGCTCTTGCCGAAAATCGCACCATGGAAAGAAAAATAGCCCGCTTTGATACACGCTCGGCACCTGCGCTGCGGCGGCCGGTGGCGCGGCACATCCTCGCGGTCATGCTTGCTCTGGCCACCTGGTGCGGCGGCGCCGGCACCGCGACCGCGCAGGATGCGGATGCTGCACAGGAGGGAGTCCACGTCGGCAAGATGTCGGCGTTGCGCAAGCTGGTGCCGGAAGAGCAGCTCGAAGCCAGCGCTACCCAGCAATACACCAGCATGAAGCAGCAGGCGGCGCAGCAAAAGGCCCTGGGGCCGGACAGCCATCCGCAAGTGCAGCGCCTGCGCGCCATCGCCGCCAGGCTGGTGCCGCACGCCTTGCGCTGGAATCCGCGCGCATCCGAATGGCATTGGGAAGTCAACCTGATCGGTTCGAAGGAGGTGAATGCCTTTTGCATGCCGGGCGGGAAAATCGCTTTTTACACCGGCTTGCTGCAAGGCTTGCAGCTGACGGACGATGAAGCTGCGATCGTCATGGGACATGAAATTGCCCATGCCCTGCGCGAGCATGGCCGCGAGCGCGCCGCCAAGTCCAGCCTTGCCAATGCTGGCGCCAAGCTGGCTGGCCTCGGTCTGGCCGCCGTCCTCGGCATTGATCCGCATCTCACTACCGCCGCGACTGGTCTGGGGGCGAACCTGACCATGCTGAAATTTTCGCGCGACGATGAAACCGAGGCCGATGTGGTCGGGCTGGATATCGCAGCCCGCGCCGGCTATGATCCGCGCGCCGGCGTCGCCTTGTGGCAGAAAATGGCGAAAGTCAGCCAGAATGCGCCGCCGCAATGGCTTTCTTCGCACCCGGCTGGCCAGAACCGCATCGCCGAGATGCAAAAGCAGCTGCCGGCGGTCATGCCGCTGTATGCCAGGGCAAAGGGCTTGTCGCAACAATCGCTGCCGCCGTATCATAGCAACGTCAAAGGCATTGCGCCGGTTTCCTGAGTTGTTCTCATGCCGCCGCAAGCGTCTGCTATCGCTGCCAGTGGCGCCCGGAAGGACTGCCCGCGTCAGATGATGCCGATGCGTGCTCGGCATCAGGCTTGTACGCGAAGGAAATTTTAGCTTCGCCCCCTATCAAGAACGCGGCATGACTATGGATCAGATACTTCCGAAACTCGACGGCCTTTGCGGCGACGCCCCTGTCAGCACCATCATGAATTTGCCGCTGGCGTCGATTGCCCCTGATACCGCCCTGGGCGATGCCGCCATGGCGCTGGATCGCCTGCAGAGCAGCAGCCTGCTGGTGGCCGAGGATGGCGCAATTGCCGGCATCCTGACCTTGCATGACATGGCCGCCGCCTTTTGCGCCGGCCATGTCTACGCCGAACCGGTGCGCCTGTTCATGTCGCGCGACGTGGTCACGGTTGATGCCGCGACCAGCCTTGCCGTTGCCGTGCAGCTGATGGCCGAGCGCGGCATCCGCCATTTGCCGGTGCTTGACGCCCAGGGCAAGCTGGCCGGCGTGGTTAGCGCCAGGGATTTCCACCTGCATTCCGATGCCGCCATCCGGGCCCAGGCGGCGCAGGCGAGCAAGCTGGAGAAGGCGCTGGAAGATGCGCTGCAGGCGATGGCAGCGGTGATGGAGCAGCGCGATCCTTATACTGCCGGCCACCAGAAACATGTCGGCATGCTGGCGGTGTCGATCGGCCGCGAGCTGGGCTTTGCCGAAGATCGCCTGCATGCCCTGAACCTTGCAGCCATCGTGCACGACCTCGGCAAGATCCAGGTGCCGCTGGAGATCCTGACCAAGCCTGCGCGCCTCAGTGCGGCCGAATTCGCCCTGGTCAAGCAGCATCCGCTGGTCAGCTACAACATTCTGAAGACCATCGATTTCCCCTGGCCGATCGCCGATTTCGTGGTGCAGCACCATGAATCACTGGACGGCAGCGGCTATCCTTACGGCTTGAAAGGCGAGCAAATCCTGCCCGAATCCCGCGTGCTGACCGTGGCCGACATCGTCGAATCGATGTCGGCGGACCGGCCCTACCGGCCAGCGCTGGGGATAGAGGCGGCAATCGAGGAAATCACCCAACTGAGCGGCAGCAAGCTCGATCCCGATGTCGTCGATGCCTGCGTGCGGGTCTTGCGGCGCGGCGAATACCTGCCGCATTTGATGGAGGCGCAAGCGCAGGACTACATCCTGCAGGACTAGACGGGCGCTGTTACGACGTCCAGTCGTACTCGAGTATCAAGGGCGCATGGTCGGAAAAGCGCGCTTCCTTGTAGATCGCCGCGGCCTGGCTGCGGGCGCCAATGCCGGGCGTGGTCACGTGATAATCGATGCGCCATCCGACATTCTTGGCCCAGGCCTGGCCGCGGTTGCTCCACCAGGTATAGGCTTCGCCGGTGGTGTCCGGATGCAGCAGGCGGTAGGCATCGACCCAGCCTGCCTCCCCGAGCAGACGCGTCATCCAGGCCCGTTCTTCCGGCAGGAAGCCGGAATTTTTCTGGTTGCTCTTCCAGTTCTTCAGATCGATTTCCTGGTGCGCGATATTCCAGTCGCCGCAAATCACCACTTCGCGCCCGTCCGCGCGCAAGGCCGTCAGGTGCGGCAGAAAAGCGTCCATGAAGCGGAACTTGGCGGCTTGCCGCTCCGGTCCGGACGAGCCGGAGGGGCAGTACACCGAAACCACCGACAGCTTGCCGAAATCGCATTGCACGTAGCGGCCCTCGGCATCGAATTCGGGATTGCCGAATCCGGTGATTACCGCATCCGGTTGCGTGCGGCAATATACGCCGGTGCCGGAATAGCCCTTTTTCTCGGCATAGTGAAAATGGCCCAGGTAGCCGGGCGGATTCAGGAAAGCCTCGGTCATGTCGCCGGCTTGCGCCTTCAATTCCTGCACGCAGATGAAATCGGCCTGCTGCGCCGCCATCCATTCAAAAAAACCTTTTTTGGCAGCCGAGCGGATGCCGTTCAGGTTGGCGGAAATAATCTTGATCATGGGAAATAATGCCGGAAACGGAACAGAAGAGCAGCATACCGCATCCTGACAATTTCCCGCAGGCATGCGCTTTGCATTCACCCCCTGCATTAGACGGGTAACTCCATTTACAATGCCGCTGTGCTGCGCAAATACGCGCAAAAAACGACAGAATTTGTCACTTCACAACGGTATCGAGGATATTTTGAACAATTTACGTCAGCAATTTATTGAATTCGCAGTCTCCGCGGGGGTACTCAAATTTGGCGAGTTCGTCACCAAGGCGGGTCGCACTTCGCCGTATTTCTTCAACGCCGGACTGTTTAGCGATGGCGCTAACCTGGGGAAGCTGGCAGATTTCTATGCACAAACCTTGCTGGATTCCGGCGTTGAATTCGACATGCTGTTCGGTCCCGCCTACAAGGGCATCACGCTGGCGTCGGCCACGGCAGTAGCGCTGGCACGCAAGGGCCGCAACGTGCCATTTGCCTTCAACCGCAAGGAAGCCAAGGACCATGGCGAGGGCGGCACCATCGTCGGCGCCAGATTGCAGGGCAGGGTGGTGATCATCGATGACGTGATTTCGGCCGGCACTTCTGTGCGCGAATCGGTCGAGATGATCCGCGCCGCCGGTGCTACGCCATGCGCGGTATTGATCGCGCTCGACCGCATGGAGCGGTCTGGCAAGGACGATGCCTTGTCGGCGCATTCGGCGGTGCAGGACGTCAGCCTGCAGTACAACATGCCGGTGGTTTCGATCGGTAATCTGGCCGACTTGATGGAATTTATCTCAGGCGCCGGCGCCAACCCGCAACTGGCGCAGTACCAGGCGGCGATTGCCGCGTATCGCCAGCGCTACGGCGTCGACTAGAAAACCGCCGATTTAACAATTGTTCATGATCAGGCGGGGCGTGTCGTTGCAGAATCAGTTTTTCAGGGGGGAAGATGCAATGCAAAAAAACAGCAAAAGAATTGCAGGAATATGCGCACTGCTGTGCTGGCCGCTGCTGGCGCACGCTGAAATCTACATTTGCAAGGATGCCAGCGGCAAGACCCTGACTTCCGACCGGCCGATCATGGAGTGCCAGGATCGCAAGGTGCGGGTGCTTGGGACGAATGGCATGACCAGGCGCGAGATCTCGCCGCCGCTGACCGAGGAGCAGAAACGCCAGAAAGAAGCCGAAGATGCAAAGCGCAAGGCTGCTGTGGCTGCTGCGGATGAACAAAAGCGCCAGGACCGCGCCTTGATGGCGCGCTACAACAAGGAAGCTGACATTGACGTGGCGCGCCAGCGTGCCGTGGACCCGCTCAGCGAACAGATCCGGCGCGACCAAGAGTCGATCGCACTGTCGGAAAAAAACCTGCAAAAAGCGCGCGCGGAAGCTGCTGCCCAGCCCAAGGGCAAGGTGCCGGCCAATTTGCAGCACAAGATCGATAATCTTGGACAAGAGATAGACGACAGCAAAAAGCAGATCGCCGAACGCCAGGAAGAGGCAACCCAGATCAATGCCAAATTCGATCAGTCGGTCAAGCGTTTCCGGGAATTGAAAGGGGGGGCGACAGCGCGGCTGGAGGCGAAATAAATGACGGCGGCGCACGAAGTTCGGCAATAAAAAAGCGGAGCGCCAGGCTCCGCTTTTCATTGCACATTCCTGCTTGCTCAGGCGGTCAGTTTCTGCTTCAGCAGTTCCGTCAACTGCGCCGGATTGGCCTTGCCGCGTGACGCTTTCATGGCTTGGCCGATCAGGGCATTGAAGGCTTTTTCCTTGCCGGCCCGGAATTCTTCGACTGACTTGGCGTTCGCCGCCAGGACGTCATCGACAATTTTTTCCAGCGCGCCGGTGTCGGAAATCTGCTTCAGGCCCTTGGCCTCGATGATGGCATCGGCCGCCGCCGCATCGTCCGAGGGCGCTTCCCACATCGCCGCGAAAATCTCCTTGGCGATCTTGTTCGAAATGGTGCCGTCGGCGATACGCTGCAGCAGCAGTGCCAGTTGTTCTGCCTTGACCGGGGACACGGAAATTTCCACGCCTTCGCGGTTCAGGGTCGAGGCGACATCGCCCATCAGCCAGTTGGCGGCCGGCTTGGTCTGCTCGCGGCCGGCTTTCGCCACCACGGCCTCGAAATAGGCGGCCATGGCTTTCGACTGCGTCAGCACGGCGGCATCGTATTCCGTCAGGGCATAGTCTTTCACAAAGCGCTCGCGCATCGCCCCCGGCAATTCCGGCATGGCGGCTTTCACGCGCGCGATCCAGTCTTGCGCAATCACCAGCGGCGGCAGGTCCGGGTCGGGGAAGTAGCGGTAATCCTGCGCATCTTCCTTGCTGCGCATCGAGCGGGTTTCCTTCCTGTCCGGGTCATACAGCCGGGTTTCCTGCACCACGCGGCCGCCATCCTCGATCAGTTCGATCTGCCGCCGCACCTCGTAATTGATGGCTTCCTCGAGGAAACGGAACGAGTTCAGGTTCTTGATTTCGCAGCGGGTGCCATATTCCTGCTGGCCGACCGGGCGCACCGAGACGTTGGCGTCGCAGCGGAACGAGCCTTCCTGCATGTTGCCATCGCAAATGCCCAGCCAGGTCACCAGCGCGTGCAGGGCCTTGGCATAGGCCACCGCTTCGGCTGCACTGCGCATGTCGGGCTCGGTGACGATTTCCAGCAGCGGCGTGCCGGCGCGGTTCAGGTCGATGCCGGTCATGCCGTGGTAATCCTCGTGCAGCGATTTGCCGGCGTCTTCTTCCAGGTGCGCGCGGGTCAGTTGCACGCTCTTCAATTCCGCCTTGCCATCCTTTTCCAGCACGAATGCCACGCGGCCGCCTTGCACCACCGGGATTTCGAACTGGCTGATCTGGTAACCCTTGGGCAGGTCAGGGTAAAAATAGTTTTTGCGCGCAAATACCGAGTGCGGCGCGATGGTCGCATCCACCGCCAGGCCAAACTGGATGGCGCGTTCGACCGCGCCCTTGTTCATGACCGGCAAGACGCCCGGCAAGGCCAGGTCCACCGGACAAGCCTGGGTATTGGGCGCGGCGCCGAAGGCAATCGGCGCGCCGCTGAAAATTTTGCTCTGGGTGGTCAACTGCGCATGCGTTTCCATCCCGATTACGACTTCCCACTGCATATGTATTCCTCGCTGTATTCGCTATGTCTGTACTTTGGGGCTTATACGCCGTCCGGGGTTTTCTGATGCCAGTCGGTCGCCAGCTGGTACTGGTGCGCGACATTGAGCAGCCTGGCTTCATCAAAGTAATTGCCGATCAGCTGCAGGCCGACCGGGCGCTTGCCATTCTTGTCGCCCTGGCCGAAGCCGCAGGGGATAGCCATGCCGGGCAGGCCGGCCAGGCTGGTCGACAGCGTGAAGATATCGGCCAGGTAATTGGCCACCGGGTCGTCGGCTTTCGCGCCCAGGTCCCAGGCCACGCTTGGCGCCACCGGCCCCATGATGACGTCGCAGGACTGGAAGGCTTGCTGGAAATCCTGCGCGATCAGGCGGCGGATCTTTTGCGCCTGCAGGTAGTAGGCATCGTAATAGCCATGCGACAGCACGTAGGCGCCCACCAGGATGCGCCGCTTGACCTCGTCGCCGAAGCCTTCGGCGCGGGTCTTGCAATACATGTCGGAGAGGTCCTTGTATTCTTTGGCGCGGTGGCCGTAGCGCACGCCGTCGAAGCGCGACAGGTTGGATGAGGCTTCGGCCGGGGCGATCACGTAATACACGGGAATCGACAGCTCGGTCTTGGGCAGGCTGATGTCGACCAGGGTCGCGCCCAGCTTTTCATACTCCTTCAGGGCGGCGCGCACGGCTTGCTCAACGTCGGCTGCGAGGCCGGCGCCGAAGTATTCGCGCGGCACGCCGATGCGCAGGCCGGCCAGCGGCAGGTTCAGGTCGCGGGTGTAGTCTTCGTCGGCGCGCGCAATGCTGGTCGAGTCGCGCTCGTCGAAGCCGGCCATGGCGTTGAGCAGCAGGGCGCAATCCTCGGCGGTCTGTGCCATCGGGCCGCCCTGGTCGAGCGAGGAGGCGAAAGCGATCATGCCGAAGCGCGAGACGCGGCCGTAAGTCGGCTTGATGCCGGTGACGCCGCACAGCGAGGCCGGCTGGCGGATCGAGCCGCCGGTGTCGGTGGCGGTGGCGCCTGGCGCCAGGCGCGCGGCAATTGCCGCCGCCGAGCCGCCCGAGGAGCCGCCAGGAATCGCGCTCTTGTCCCAGGGGTTCTTCACCGCGCCGAAGTACGAATTTTCATTCGACGAGCCCATGGCGAACTCGTCGCAGTTCAGCTTGCCCAGGGTGACCGTGCCGGCGGCGTTGAACCGTTCGACCACGGTGGCGTCGAAGGGGCTGACATAGTTTTCCAGCATTTTCGAGCCGGCGGTCGAGCGCCAGCCGCGCGTGACGAAAATATCCTTGTGGGCGATGGGGATGCCGGTCAGCGCCGTGGCGTCGCCGGCGGCCAGGCGCGCATCCGCCGCTTTTGCTTGTTGCAGTGTCAATGCTTCATCGACATGCAGGTAGGCGTTCAGATCGCTCTGGCGGATCCGCGCCAGATACAGGCTGGCCAGTTCACTGGCGGAAATCTTGCGCTCTTGCAACAGTGCAGAGAGTTGTTTGATGGTTTTGGTATGCATGGAATTCTGTCGGTAGACGGTTGCGGCTTATTCAATTACCTTGGGCACCAGGTACAGGCCATCCTGGGTGGCCGGGGCGACTTGCTGGTAGTCGTCGCGGCGGTTGGGTTCGGTGACGACATCTTCGCGCAGGCGCAGTGCCAGGTCGGCCTGGAGCGCGGCGATCGGGTGGTTCAGCGGTTCGACGCCGGTGGTGTCGACGGCTTTCATCTGTTCAACCAGGGAAAAAATGCCGTTGAGCTTGTCCAGGGTGGCATTGGCCTGTTCGTCGGTCAGTTCCAGTTGCGCCAGCTTGGCGAGGCGTTTTACGTCAGAGAATTCGAGTGACATGGTCGGAATGTGGTTAACCTGGTGAAGCCTTGAAAAGGGGGCATTTTAAAAAAGTAAAAAGCGTGGCAATCCTGCAAAAAACTTGCCAAAACGGCGTCTTCCCCGCACATTTTTGGTTTTTCCGCGCGCTAATTTAAGTAAGATTATAAGGTAGAATGTCGGGCTATTACTTGGCTGGCGCTGCTTACGGCGCGGCAAGCCGGGCGGAAGGCGGGCTGCCGGTGCGGATTACCGCTGCGCCTGACTCCCTCCGCAAATATTTTTAATTTTATCAATTTAATTGTTACGCGCTTGTTGCTTGCGCGTCAGGGCAAATACATGTTTGGATTTTTACGCGGCTACTTTTCGAACGACCTTGCCATCGATCTGGGCACGGCCAACACGCTGATTTACGTGCGCAACCTGGGCATCGTTCTTGACGAGCCCTCGGTCGTGGCGATCCGTCAGCAAGGCGGCCCGAATGGCAAGAAAACCATCCAGGCGGTCGGCAAGGAAGCCAAGCAAATGCTGGGCAAGGTGCCTGGCAATATCGAAGCGATCCGTCCGATGAAGGATGGCGTGATCGCCGACTTCACCGTCACCGAGCAGATGCTCAAGCAGTTCATCCGCATGGTGCACGACACCAAACTGTTCCGGCCATCCCCGCGCATCATCATTTGCGTGCCTTGCGGCTCGACCCAGGTCGAGCGCCGCGCCATCCGCGAATCTGCCCTGGGCGCCGGCGCCTCGCAAGTCTATCTGATCGAGGAGCCGATGGCGGCAGCGATCGGCGCCGGCTTGCCGGTGTCGGAAGCGACCGGCTCGATGGTGGTCGATATCGGCGGCGGCACCACCGAAGTCGGCATCATCTCGCTGGGCGGCATGGTGTACAAGGGTTCGGTGCGCGTGGGCGGCGACAAGTTCGATGAAGCCATCGTCAACTACATCCGCCGCAATTACGGCATGCTGATCGGCGAGCAGACCGCTGAAGCGATCAAGAAGGAAATCGGTTCCGCCTTCCCGGGATCCGAAGTCAGGGAAATGGAAGTCAAGGGGCGCAACCTGTCCGAAGGCATCCCGCGCTCGTTTACGATTTCGTCCAACGAAATTCTGGAAGCCCTGACCGATCCGTTGAACAACATCGTTTCCGCGGTCAAGAATGCGCTGGAGCAGACGCCGCCGGAACTCGGCGCCGATATCGCCGAAAAAGGCATGATGCTCACCGGTGGCGGCGCCCTGTTGCGCGACCTCGATCGCCTCCTGATGGAAGAAACCGGCTTGCCGGTGATCGTCGCCGAAGACCCGCTGACCTGCGTTGTGCGCGGCTCCGGCATGGCGCTCGAGCGCATGGACAAGCTCGGTTCGATCTTCTCCTACGAGTAAGGTGACGATATTTTGACCGACGTGCCGCGCAAAACCTTGTGCGCGGCAGTTTGTCCAAGCAAGGTCGGAAATGTCAGGCGGGTGCTTCCCGCCTGTTTTATTGCAAGTCCCCTAGATTGTTGCTCCTCTAATCCTTAAATGGAATACAGCCCACCGCCACTGTTCAAGCAAGGCGCGTCCGCTCGCGCCAAGGTGGTAATTTTTTCCCTGATTGCCATTGCCCTGCTGGTCGCCGATGCACGCTGGCAGACACTGGGCGCAATCCGCCAGGTGATCGGCACCGCCCTGTATCCGCTGCAGCGCCTGGCCCTGATGCCGCGCAATGCCGCCTATGGCGTGGGCGATTATTTTTCTTCGCTGACGCTGCTGGAAGAGCAGAACCGGGAATTGGTGCGTCAGCGCGTGTCCAATGCCCAGACAGTGCAGCAGGCGCAGCTGATGGCGGCCGAAAATGCGCAGTTGCGCCGGCTGCTCGGCGCCAGTGAACGGCTGGCGGTCAAGTCACTGATGGCGGAAATCCTCTATGACGCGCGCGATCCCTTCACGCGCAAGATCGTCCTCGATCGTGGCTCGCAGCATGGTGTTCGGCCTGGTCAGCCGGTGATCGACGATACCGGCGTGGTCGGTCAGGTGACGCGGGTATTTCCGTTCACATCCGAGATCACGCTGTTGACCGACAAGGATCAGGCGATTCCTGTGCAGGTGGTGCGCAGCGGCTTGCGTAGCGTTGCCTATGGCCGCGGCCAGTCGGGCTCGCTGGATTTGCGCTTCATGCCGGCCAACGCCGATATCCGCAAGGACGATTTGCTGGTGACCTCCGGCATAGACGGCGTCTATCCTGCCGGCCTGGCAGTGGCCAAAGTGCTGCAGGTCGAGCACAAGTCCTCGGACGCCTTCGCCAAGATCGTTTGCCAGCCTGCCGCCGGGATCGATCGCAACCGTCAGTTGCTGATCCTGTTGACCGAATTCCGGCTGCCGCCGCGCGAGCCGGCAGCACTGCCCGTCAAGGCGGAAGCCAAACCTGCCGCCAAATCCGCCGCAAAGCCGGAAGTGAAACCTGAAGCAAAACCGGCTCCGGTGCAGCCGGCGGCAGCGCTGGCCGGTAATCCGGCCCCGCCGCAGCAAAAATCTGTGCCGGCCGGAGCAGCTGCAACACCGGTAAAACCGGCAACACCGGCAACACCGGCAACACCAGTGGAGCCTCGCCGATGAATCAGCCACATTACATCCTGTTGCCGGTCAATCCGCTCTTCATCATCATGAGCATGGCGGCGGCCTTCCTTTTGAATATGCTGCCTTGGGGCGGATGGGCCGGCGTGCCCGACTTCGTCGCCCTGGCGCTGGTGTTCTGGAGCATCCACCAGCCGCGCCGGGTCGGCATCGGCGTGGCGTTTTTCATGGGCATCCTGATGGATGTGCACGACGCCAGCCTGCTGGGCGAGAATGCACTGTCGTACACACTGTTGTCCTATATCGCGATCATGATCCATCGCCGCGTGCTGTGGTTCCCGATCGGCATCCAGGCCTTGCACGTGCTGCCTTTGCTGCTGATGATGCAGATCGTGCAGATGGCGGTACGCTGGATCGTCAGCCAGCAATTTCCCGGCTGGTTCTATTTCAGCGAAAGTCTGGTGGCGACCCTGTTGTGGCCTGTGGTGACATGGCTGTTGCTGGCGCCGCAGCGGCGCGCCATCAACCGCGACGACACGCGGCCGATTTGAACGGCGATGATCCTTGTTCCTTCTGCTGCGGTGACGCCTTGAATTGCCGTCCCTGTTACGGCTTATTGTATTGGCATGACTGAATTTAAAAATACCGAACGCGAACTGCATTATTTCCGCCTGCGCCTGTCGGTGGTGGGCGTGTTCGTTTTCATCTGTTTCGCCATCCTGCTGACGCGCTTCGTCTGGCTGCAGGTGTTCCGGCACGGCGACTATGTCGCCCAGGCCGAAGACAACCGTATCTCGGTGGTGCCGGTGGTGCCCAACCGTGGCCTGATTCTGGATCGCAACGGCGTGGTCCTGGCGCGCAATTTTTCCGCCTACACGCTGGAGATCACGCCCTCCAAGCTCGCCACCCCGCTGGAGCAGGTGATCGACGAGCTGTCGGCACTGGTCGAGATCCAGCCCAAGGACCGCAAGCGCTTCAAGCGACTGCAGGAAGAGGCGAAGAATTTCGAGAGCGTGCCGATCCGCACGCGCCTGACCGATGCGGAGGTGGCGCGTTTTTCCGCGCAGCGCTACCGCTTCCCCGGCGTCGAGATCCAGGCGCGGCTGTTCCGTCAGTATCCGCTGGGCGAGACCGCCTCGCACGTGGTCGGCTACATCGGCCGTATCAGCCAGCGCGACCAGCAGCGCATCGAGGAGATGGAGGATTCCACCAATTACGCCGGCACCGATCATATCGGCAAGGAAGGCCTGGAAAAGAAATACGAAGAGCTCCTGCATGGCAAGACCGGTTATGAAGAGGTGGAAGTCACTGCCGGCGGCCGGGCAGTGCGCACCCTGGCGCGCGGCGCCGCCACCCCGGGCCACAACCTGATCCTGTCGCTCGATATCGAACTGCAGAAAATCGTCGAGCAGGCCTTCGGCGACCGCCGTGGCGCGCTGGTGGCAATCGACCCCGCAACCGGCGATGTGCTGGCGTACGTGTCGAAACCGACCTTTGACCCCAACCTGTTCGTCGAGGGTATCGACCAGCAGAGCTGGGATGACTTGAATACCTCGCTCGACAAGCCGCTCCTGAATCGTCCACTGATCGGCACCTACCCGCCCGGTTCGACCTACAAGCCCTATATGGCGCTGGCGGCGCTGGAACTGGGCAAGCGCACGCCGTCGCAGGCGATTGCCGACCCCGGCTATTTCTGGTTCGGCAATCACAAGTTCCGCGACGACAAGGTGGGCGGCCACGGCATGGTCGACATGTACAAGTCGATCGTGCAATCCTGTAACACCTATTATTACGTCCTTGGCAGCGAGCTTGGCGTCGATGCCATCCATGATTTCATGAAGCCTTTCGGCTTCGGCCAGCTGACCGGCATCGACCTGGACAACGAGCGTACCGGCGTGCTGCCCTCGACCGCATGGAAGCGCGCGGCATACAAAAAGCCGGAGCAGCAGCGGTGGTATGCCGGCGAGACGGTTTCGCTGGGCATCGGCCAGGGCTACAATGCCTTCACGCCGCTGCAACTGGCGCACGCGATTGCCAATCTCGCCAACAACGGCGTGGTCATGAAGCCGCACCTGGTCAAGGCCATCGAGGATCCCGTCAACAAGGAACGCAAGCCGACCGTGGCCGCGGAAAGCTATCGCATCAACCTGAAGCAGGAAAACATCGATGTTGTCAAAAAAGCCCTGGCGGGCGTGCCGGTGGAGGGCACCGGGTCGCGCGCCTTCGCCAACGCCGGCTACAGTTCGGCGGGCAAGACCGGCACCGCGCAGGCGATCGGCATCAAGAAAAACGAGAAGTACAATGCCTCCAAGATGGCGGAATTCCATCGCGACCACTCCTTGTATGTGGCTTATGCACCGGCCGACAAGCCGCGGATTGCGCTGGCGGTGATCGTTGAAAACGCCGGTTTCGGCGCTGCGGCAGCGGCGCCGATCGCGCGCCTGGCGATTGATTATTATTTGCTCGGCAAGCGTCCGGCCGATCCGGCGGCCGCAGCGGCCGAGAGGACCGTGGTGGTCGGCGCCGACGCGCATGGACATGTCGAGGGGGATTGACCATGCAGACCATGAGTTACACTGAAAAACGCACAGTCTGGCCCGCCATCAAGCGCTACTTCGCCGTGTTCGATCCCACCCTGACGCTGATCGTTTTCATGATCCTGGCGGTCAGCACCGTGACGATGGTTTCCGCCGGACTGGGTTTTCCGGGCCGACTGGAAGACCATGTGCGCAACATCCTGCTGTCGTTTCTCATCATGTGGTTTGCAGCGCTGATTCCGCCGCAAACCCTGATGCGCTTCGCCGTGCCGCTTTATCTGGCCGGTGTGGCCCTGCTGGTCGGCGTGGCGCTGATTGGCATCGTCAAGCTGGGCGCGCGGCGCTGGATCAATATCGGCGTGGTGATCCAGCCTTCCGAGATCATGAAAATTGCCATGCCGCTGATGCTGGCCTGGTGGTTCCAGAAGCGCGAAGGCATCATCCACTGGCAGGAATTCGCCGTCGCCGGACTGTTGTTGATTGTTCCAGTGGCATTAATCATCCGGCAACCGGATCTCGGGACCGGTACCCTGGTCATGGCTGCCGGCTTTTATGTCATCTTCCTGGCGGGCCTGTCCTGGAAGGTGCTGGTGGGCCTGGCTGCGGCAGGCGCCGCGTTCATGCCGGTCGCCTGGCACATGCTGCACGATTATCAGCGCCACCGCATCATGACCCTGATCGATCCCACCACCGATCCGCTCGGCAAGGGCTTTCACATCATCCAGTCGATGATCGCGATCGGTTCCGGCGGCGTCACCGGCAAGGGCTGGATGAAGGGCACCCAGGCGCATCTGCAATTCATCCCCGAGCGCACCACCGACTTCATTTTTGCCGTTTTTTCCGAAGAATTCGGCCTGATCGGCAACGGCATCCTGCTGGTGCTTTACCTGCTGCTGATCGGCCGCGGCCTGCTGATCGCCGCCAATGCGCCGACCCTGTTCAGCCGCTTGCTGGCGGGCGCCTTGTCGCTGATGTTCTTCACCTATGCCTTCGTCAATATGGGCATGGTCAGCGGCATCCTGCCGGTGGTCGGCGTACCGCTGCCCTTCATGAGCTACGGTGGCACCGCCTTCGTTACCCTCGGCCTGGGGGTGGGCATACTGATGAGCATTCATCGGCACCGCAAGCTGATGCAGAGTTAATTTTTTGCCATGGTTTTGCCACGGCAGCGCTTGTCCATTTACAATCCTACTGCTTAGCGGCAAATAACAACGCCGCGGCAGTGGCAAACCTGCCCCCTGCCGTGCGTTATCAACCAAGCCTGCGGCTGGTCCGTTCCAGAGAACGCGCGACCAGGTTCCGGCATCACGATCAGGGAGTGCGCCATGCCGGCGATATCATGCATGCAATCCGTCTTGCGACGGCAACTCGGAAATTATTTACAACTTGCGCTGTGTGCAGTATTGCTTGCGGCCTGCGGCAGCGTGCCGCAGGCGCCGGTCGAGCCGGACGCCAAGGCGGGCGGCAACGCGCGCCGGCCAGCGTCGGCGTCGGCCTCGAGCCGGCCGGCGCTGCCTGCCGCGGGGTCTGGTCGCGGCGGCTATTACCTCGATGACGGTCCGGGCGACCAGGTGCCGGACAACTTGCTGGCGACGCCCGATGCGGAGCCGAGGATCGAACCTTACGCCAATCGCGGCAATCGCCCGTATGTGGTGTTCGGCAAGACCTATACGCCTTTCCTGGATGACCGCCCGTTCCGCCAGCGCGGCCGGGCCAGCTGGTATGGCAAGAAATTCCATGGCCAGCGCACTTCCTCGGGCGAGCCCTACGACATGTATACGATGAGCGCGGCGCATCCAACCTTGCCGATTCCCTCGTATGCGCGGGTGACGAATGTGGCCAATGGCAAACAGGTGATCGTGCGCGTCAATGACCGCGGGCCGTTTCATTCCGAACGCATCATGGATCTTTCGTATACAGCCGCGCTCAAGCTTGGCTACCTGCAGCATGGCAGTGCCGAACTGGAGCTCGAGCGTCTGTTGCCGGAAGAGATCATGCGCATGTCTGCCAGCCGCCAGGCGCCAACCGCGGCACTGCCGGAACAGTCCGTCGTGGCTGATGCGCCTGCAGCCGGGCGCGACAAGATACCGGTGACGGCACAAGCCGTGCAGCCCCAGGTCAAGCCTGCGGTGAGCGTATTCGCCGTGCCAGTTGCCAGTGCCGCGAATGCCACGAATGCCGCCAGTGATGCAGGCGCAGCCGGCGCGCCGGTGCTCGGGGGCTTTTATTTGCAGCTCGGTGCGTATGCGCAGGCCGGCGGCGCGGAAGTTGCGCGCAGCCGCTTGCAGCAACAGTGGGAGGGCGTCCTGCCGCCGATCGAAGTCATTCCTGCCGGCGCGATATTCCGTTTGTTCAGCGGCCCCTTTGCCAGCCGCGCCGAGGCGGCGGATGTCGCGCAAAAGCTCAAGGACGGCGGCGCGTCCAGGCCGCTGGTGGTTCAGCGCTAGCGGCTTGCGCGGCGGGCACTGCTGCGCGCGTCACGCTTCCTTGAGGCGCAGGGCGAGTTCGTACAACGCGTTCTTTTTCTGCCCGGTGATCTGCGCCGCCAGCGCGGCAGCCTGCTTGACGGGGCATTCGGCCAGCAGGATTTTCAGGATGCGTTCGGCCTCGGCCGCGCCTTCCTCGATGGCTGCCGGCGCACCTTCCACCAGCAGCACGAACTCGCCTTTTTGCCGGTGGCTGTCGGCCTGCAGCCAGGCCAGCGCTTCCGCCAGCGGGCAGCGGTGGATTTCCTCGAACAGCTTGGTCAGCTCGCGCGCCAGCACGATCTGGCGGTCGGGGCCGAAAACCGTCGCCAGCGCCGTCACGGTGTCGACGATGCGGTGCGGCGCTTCATACAGCACCAGCGTGGAGGCGTCCTGGCGCAGGCTTTCCAGCACGGTATCGCGCTGCCTGGCCTTGGCCGGCAGGAAGCCGATGAAATGGAAGCGGTCATTGACCAGGCCGCTGGCAGCCAGCGCCGCCAGCACCGCCGAGGCGCCGGGCAGCGGCACCACACGCAGGCCGGCGCCGCGCACCGCATCGACGATGCGTGCGCCGGGGTCGGAAACGGCCGGCGTGCCGGCATCCGACACCAGGGCAATCCGCTGGCCTTCCTGCAGGCGTGCGATCAGTTTTTCTGCGACTTCGCGCTCATTGTGCTCGTGCGCCGCCAGCAGGGTCTTGGACAGGCCGTAACGGGCCAGCAGGTGGGCGGTGTTGCGGGTGTCTTCGCAGGCCACGGCGTCGGCGATGGCAAGCACATTGAGTGCGCGCAAGCTGATGTCGCCGACATTCCCGATCGGCGTTGCCACCACATATAATGTGCCGCTCGGGTAAGACTGCCGGGCGATTTCGTCTTGCAGCGGCAGGGCGGCGGGCAGGTCGTTCAGGGTGTTCGATTGGGTGCTCATAAGGAGACAGTATGTTGGGCAAGGCGGCGAAAGCGTTGTTGCTGAGCCTGGTGTGCGGATTGTGCGCGCCTGCGCTGGCAAATACAACTGTAAATGGCGCGGCTGCGGCGGATGCTGCTACTGCTGGGCCCGTGGCCGGCAAGATCCGCATGGCGCTGCTGCTGCCGACGCTGTCGGAAACCTTTGGTGCTGCCGCGCAGGCATTGCACGCCGGTTTCATGGCCGCTTACGAACGCGAACCCGAGGGCGTCGAGGTGACGCTGGTCGAGAGCGCCGACGGTGCGCAGAATGCGCTGCAGGCCTACGAAAACGCCCAGGCGCAGCATGATATCGTGATTGGTCCGCTGGCGCGCGCCGATGTGGCCGCGGTCGCGAAGAGCGGCAAGGTGGACAAGCCGACCCTGGCGCTGGCGCAGCCGGAGGCGCCGGCTGATGCCGAGATTGCGCTGCCGCCGCGGATGCTGACGGTGGGCCTGTCGATCGAGGACGAGGCGCACCAGCTGGCGGCTTGGGCCGGCGCCGGCAAAAAACACGCCAGGGCGCTCGTGATCGCCAGCGGCACCGCCTGGCAGCGCCGTGCTGCGCGCGCCTTCGCGGCGCAATGGCAGGAGCAGGGGCTGGAGGCGCAGCATGTCGAGATCGCCAGCAGCAGCGGCTACCTCAGTGCCGCCGGCCTGGAGCAAATCAGAAAGCGCCTGCAGGACGACAAGCCCGACCTGCTGTTCATCGGTCTCGATGCCTTCCAGGCGCAGCAGCTGCAGCTGGCGCTGCGGCATGGGCCGCAGGCATATGGCACCTCCCAGCTCAACCCCTGGAGCGCTGCCGAGTGGCGCAGCGCCGAAAAGCGCCCGGAAATGAATGGCGTGCGCCTGATCGACATCCCCTGGCAGCTGCAGCCCGATCATCCCGCGGCGATGGCCTATCCGCGCTTGGTGACGGAGGCGGATAGGCGCGCTGACCCCGACCTCGAGCGGCTGTATGCGCTGGGGATCGATGCCTACCGCATCGCCCGTGAAATTGCCCTGGGCCATAGCGCATTCGAGCTTGATGGCGTCACTGGCCGCCTGGCGGTCAGTTTCGGCAAGGGCGGCTACCGCTTCCGCCGCGCCGGGCAACCTGCCGCCTACCGGGATGGCGTGGTGGCGCCGCTGCCGCGCACGCCCTGAAGGCGCTTGCATGGATCCGACCGACGCCCCCAGGCGCCCGCAAACCGAAAAACAGGTGCAGGGCCAGGCCGGCGAAGATGCGGCGCTCGCGCATTTGTTGCGGCATGGGCTGACGCTGGTAACGCGCAATTTCCGTTGCAAGACCGGCGAAATCGACTTGATCATGCGCGAGCGCGCAAGCCTGGTCTTCGTCGAGGTGCGCAAGCGCGCCAGCCGCGATTATGGCGGCGCCGCAGCCAGCATCACCCCGGCCAAGCAACGGCGCCTGCTGCGCGCCGCCCAGTTCTACCTGTTGCGCTATCCAGCACAGCCTGCCTGCCGCTTCGACGTGGTCGCCATCGATGGCGATCAGCTCACCTGGCTTAAAAACGCCATCGAGGCGTGAGCACGCCGGCTCACCAGCACTTATAATCCCCCACCATGAGCAACCGCATCCTCGGGCACTTTCGCGAAAGCGCCGAACTGAAAATCCAGGCCGCCTCGGTCTTGGCGCAGCCTATTGCGCAAGCCGTGGAACTAATGTTTATGGCATTGTCTAATGGCAATAAGATACTCGCGTGCGGCAACGGCGGCGCTTCGGCGCATGCGCAGTATTTTGCCGCAGCCCTGATCGGCCGTTTCGAACGCGAGCGCCTGCCGCTGCCGGCGATGGCCCTCGGCGCGGATGCCGCGGTGCTGACGGCGCTCGGCAACGACGCCGGTTTTGCCGAGGTCTACAGCAAGCAGGTGCAGGCGTTTGGCCAGCCGGGCGATGTGCTGCTGGTGATCGCCAGCAGCGGCGACACGGCCAATATCAGCGCTGCGGTCGATACCGCGCTCGAGCGCGAGATGCGCGTGGTGGCCCTGACCGGCAGGGATGGCGGCGCCATCGGCAAGCAGATCAGCGATGCCGATGTGCATATCTGCGTGCCGCATGAACGCGCCGCGCGCGTCGAGGAAGTGCATTTGTTGACGATACATTGCTTATGCGACGGCATCGATGTCGCGCTTTTTGGAGGAGATTCGGATGATTGATTTGCAAACGATGCGGCGCCCACTGGCCGCTGTCCTGTTGTGCGGCATGGTCGCCACTGGTCTGCAGGGCTGTCTCGCGCTCGCCGCTGGCGGCACCGTGGTCGGCACGCTGTCGGCCACCGACCGTCGCACCCTGGGTTCGCAAACCGAAGACCGCACCATCATGGTCAAGGGCGAGACGCGCATCGGCAACCTGGTCGGCGACGCCGGTCATGTCAACGTCAACAGCTTCAATCGCAAGGTGCTGCTGACCGGCGAAGTGCGCGATGCGCAAATGAAGGAGGCGGTTGAACGTGAAGCCGCCGCCATCGAAGGCGTGCAGTCGGTGGTCAACGATCTGGAAGTCGCGGGCTTGTCGAGCATCACGTCGCGCTCCAACGATGCGCTCATCACCGGCAAGGTGAAGGCATCCTTTGTCGATGCCAAGGACTTGTTCGCCAATTCCTTCAAGGTCGTCACCGAGCGCGGCGTCGTCTATCTGATGGGACGGGTTACCGAGCGTGAAGCGACCCGCGCGGCCCAGGTCACCGCCGGCGTGGCCGGCGTGCGCAAGGTGGTCAAGGTGTTCGAGTACATCAGCGAGGACGAGTTGAGACAAATGTCGATGTCGCCCCAGCCGCAAACCAGATAGCCTCAACAAACAGGAGAGAACGCATGCGTCGATTGTTCATCAGGCAGATCGCCGGCGTCATGCTGGCGCTGGCCGGCAGCGCCGCCACCCTGGCCGCCATGCCGGCGCAGGCAGCCGAGCAGGTCAAGGTGGTGTATCACCTGCTGGAAGGGAATCAGCAGGCGGTGCGCGCGCTCGGCAACATACGCAACCACTTGCGCGCCGCGCCGCAGGACAAGATCGTCGTCGTCGCGCACGGCGAGGGTATCCGCTTCCTGCTCGACGGCGCAGTGGACCGCGACGGCAAGCCTTTTGACGTCGCGGTGGCGGCGCTGGCCAGCCAGGGCGTGGAATTCCGCGTCTGCCGCAATACCCTGATGGCGCACGACATCCCGGCCGACAAGGTGTTGCCGCAGGCGAGCCTGGTGCCGTCGGGCGTGGCGGAAGTCGCGCGGCTGCAGGCCAGGGAAGGTTTCGTGTACTTGCGCCCCTGACGCTTGATATGCTGGCAAGCACCGCCTGAGCGTCGCGGCTATAATGACCCGTGATTTCACATTCCCGCCCCTGAAGATTATGCAAACCTCCTCCGCAAGCGCAGCGTCCAAGGCTGTCTGGATCAAGCTCATGGCAGCATTGCTGGTGCTGGTCCTGGCGGCAGCCGGTTACTTTTCTTTTTTCGCCCAGCAAAAGGCGCCGGAGGTGACTTTTGTCGACCTGCAGGGCAACAAGCTGAGCACGCAGGATTTGCGCGGCAAGGTGGTGATGGTCAATTTCTGGGCCACCAGCTGCACGACCTGCGTCAAGGAAATGCCGCAAATGGTCGAGACTTACAAAAAATACAAGGATCGCGGCCTCGAATTCGTCGCCGTGGCGATGAGTTACGATCCGCCGAATTACGTCCTGAACTATACCCAGACCCGCCAGCTGCCATTCAAGGTGGCTCTGGATACGGAGGGCAAGCTGGCCAAGTCCTTTGGCGATGTGCAGATGACCCCCACCACCTTCGTCATCGACAAGCAGGGGCACATCGTCAAGCGCTATCTGGGCGAGCCGGACTGGGACGGTTTGCACGCCTTGCTCGATCAGTCCCTGACCTGATGCGCTTGGACTCGCAGGTCTAAATCATTTATCATATCGAAATGGCCGCGCGTTTCAGAAAATCCATCTCGCTTGCATTGTTCGTCATTTTCATGGCGAACATGGGCGTATGGAGTTTCCATACGCAGTGGCTGTCGCACGCGCTCGCACACACCACCGATGCGGTATTGATGGTGGCATCGGCCGACCACAGCGCGCAAGACCATGCCGCTGTCGGCGGCAAGAAAGCGCCATCTGCCGAGGAGCATCAGCTCTTGCACGCAGCCGACCATCTGCAGCTTTTTCCAGGCACTGTCCCCCTTCAGGATTTCGTCTCGCACACCGGCACGGTGCCGATCGGATTCCGCCTGTCTGCCGCAACGCCGGTGGATACCGAGCCCCTGTTTCGCCCTCCCTGCAGCACCCCTCTCCTGGCCTGATCCGGCAGTTTTTTGATTTGGCGCACCATGCTGCGCCGTCAAAAGTTCAGGTTTCAAAGTAGATCAGCATGCGCCATGTCGCGCTTCGCCCTACGCAAGCCATCTTTGTATCGCTTTCATCTGTTTCCTTGACCCTGGGTCAAGGGGAAATTTTGCGTCGTAACCGCGTTACCCGGGATTCCACCATGAATAAAAACCATTTTCTTTCGCCCCTGTGCCTTGCGCTCGCCATCGCCTGCGGCGGCCAAGCCTGGGCCGCCGACCGGCCTGCCAGCTTCAAGGTGTCGGAGCCGCAAATGCAGGCGCTCGGCATACAACTGCAGCCCTTGCAGAGCCAGTCCGCGCCGGTCGTGGTAACTTTGCCGGCGCAGGTCATCGTGCCGCCGGATCGCGAGCAAGTCGTGAGCGCGCCGATTGCCGGATTGGCGGTGCAATTGTTCGTGCAGCAAAATCAGGCCGTCAAGCAGGGTGCGCCACTGGTGCGGCTGAGCAGTCCGGAACTGGGACAGTTGCAGCTGCAGTTGCTGCAGGCGTCGTCGCGGGCCAGGCTGGCGCGCCAGGCCGCGCAGCGCGAGCGCGCCCTGTTCGACGAGGGCATCATTGCGCAACGGCGCGTGCAGGAAGCCGAGGCTGCCCTGCATGAAAGTCAGGCGGCGCTGGATCAGGCCAGGTCGGCGCTGCGCCTGACCGGCTTTTCGGACGCTGCGATCGGCCGCATCGCGGCGTCCGGCAAGCTCGAAGATGGCCTGATCCTGCAAGCCGCGCGCCCCGGCATCGTTCTCGGTGTCGAGGTCAAGCTCGGCCAGCGGGTTGACCCCAGCACGGCGTTGCTGCGGCTGGCGCAGACGGACGTGCTGTGGCTCGATATCCAGGCGCCGGCCGCCGCTGCGACCAGCTGGCAAGCCGGCAGCAAGCTCAAGGTTGCCGGCCGCAATGCGACTGCGCGCCTGCAAAGCGTCGGCGCCAGCGTCTCCGCCGGCAGCCAGACGCTGGCCTTGCGCGCTGTCGTCGATTCGGGGGCGCAAAGCTTGCGCCCTGGCGAACTGGTCAGCGTCGAAATGCCGGCGCCGTTAGCCGCAAGCGGGTGGGACGTGCCGCTGGCGGCGCTCGCCCATGACGGCGACCAGGCCTATGTCTTCGTGCGCGGCGCCGACGGCTTTGCCGCGCGCGCGGTGAAGGTTACCGCCAGCGCCGGCCAACGCGCACGTGTGCAGGGGGCGCTTAAGGAGGGTGAAAAAATCGCCGTCAGCGGCATCGTTGCGCTCAAGGGCGCATGGCTTGCAGACAAGGGAGCGCAATGATGCTGGCGCGTCTGATCCAATTTTCGCTGGCACAGCGGCTGTTCATCCTGCTGATGGCGCCGGTCCTGGCCGGCGCCGGCTGGTATGCCTTCACCCAGTTGCCCATCGATGCCTTTCCCGATGTCTCCAGCACGCAAGTCAAGGTCATCATGAAGGCCGCCGGCATGACGCCGGCGGAAGTCGAGAGCCGCATCGCCGTGCCGATCGAAGTCGAAATGCTCGGTATCCCCAAGACCAAGATCCTGCGCTCGATCATCAAATACGGCCTGGTCGATGTCACCATCGACTTCCAGGATGGCACCGACCTCTACTGGGCGCGGCAGCAGGTCAGCGAGCGCCTGAGTGGCATCACGGATAGTCTGCCGGCCGGCATCACCGGCGGCATGGCGCCGATCACCACGCCGCTGGGCGAGATGTTCATGTTCACCGTCGAGGCCGACGGCATGTCGCTGGCCGAACGCCGCAGCCTGCTCGACTGGGTGATCCGGCCGGCATTACGCACGGTGCCAGGCGTGGCCGATGTCAATTCGCTGGGCGGCGTGGTGCGCGCCTATGAGGTGGTGCCCGATCCCCTGAAGCTGGCCGCCAGCAGCGTCACCATGACGCAGCTGAAAGAAGCGATCCGCGCCAACAATCTCAACGATGGCGCCGGCCGTCTCGGCGAAGGCGACGAGGTCTTGCTGGTGCGCGGCGAAGGCAGCATCGCCGGCATCGACGACTTGCGCGCCATCGTCGTGACCCTGCAGGGCGGCGTGCCGGTGCGGCTGGGCGACCTCGCCGAGGTGAAAATCGGCACGGTCACACGCAACGGCGTGGTGACGCAAAGCGGCCGCGGCGAAGCGGTGCAGGGCCTGGTGCTGGGGCTGGCCGGCTCGAATGCGCAGCAGGTGGTCAAGGGCGTGGAGGCCAAGCTTGCAGAGCTCAAGCCGACCTTGCCAAAAGGTGTGGAACTGAAGGTTTTCTATAACCGCGCGCACCTGGTGGATCAGGCTGTCGGCGCGGTTGCCAAGGCCCTGATCGAGGCGACCGTGCTGGTCATCATCCTGCTCGGCCTGTTCCTCGGCAATATCCGCGCCGCCCTGACGGTGGCGATGGTGCTGCCGCTGGCGGCGCTGATCACCTTCATCCTGATGCGCAGCTTCGGCATGTCGGCCAACCTGATGAGCCTGGGCGGCCTGGCCATCGCCATCGGCATGCTGGTCGATGCGGCGGTGGTGGTGGTGGAAAACATCGTGCAGCGCCTGGCGACCGACCGCAGTGCCGGAAAATTGCCGCGCCTGCACCTGATCTATCGTGCCGTGCGCGAAGTCGCCGTGCCGGTCACTTCCGGCATCCTGATCATCATCACGGTGTTCCTGCCGCTGATGACGCTGCAGGGACTCGAAGGCAAATTCTTCGTGCCGGTGGCGCTGTCCATCGTGTTCGCACTGGCTGGCTCGCTGGTGTTGTCGCTGACGGCGATCCCGGTGCTGGCGTCGTACCTGCTGCGCGAGGTGCATCACGAGGATCCCTGGTTGCCGCGCAAGTTGTTGAAGCTCTATGAGCCTGTGCTGGAATGGGCCATGCGCCGCCAGCGCAGCGTCGCTGTGGGCGCAGTGCTGATGTTGCTGATCGCCGGCGTGCTCTACACCCAGGTCGGCAAGACCTTCATGCCGACCATGGATGAAGGCGACATGATCGTCGGCATCGAAAAACTGCCATCGATCAGCCTCGAGCAAACCGCCGCGCTCGACCTCAAGATCCACCAGGCCCTGATGAAGGCGGTTCCCGAAGTGACCGGCATCGTCGCTCGCGCCGGCTCCGATGAAATCGGCCTCGACCCGATGGGACTCAACCAGACCGATACCTATCTGCAGTTAAAGCCGAAGGACGAGTGGCGCATGAAGGGCAAGGAAGCCTTGCAGGCGGAGATACGCAAGGTGCTTGATGAGTTGCCCGGCATTACCTACAGCTTCACCCAGCCGATCGAAATGCGCGTGTCGGAAATGGTCATCGGCGTGCGCGGCGATATCGCCGTCAAGATTTTCGGCCCCGATCTTGCCCAGCTCAATCAGTTCGCGGCACAGATCGAGGGCGTGCTGAAGACCATACCCGGCAACCAGGACGTCTATACGGTGCAAAACGACGGCATGCAATATCTGCGGGTGGTGGTCGATCGTCTGCAGGCCGGACGGCTGGGCCTGTCGGTGGAAGAGATACAGGACGCCTTGCGCATGCAGATCGAGGGCCAGCGCGCCGGCAACGTCATCGAAGGCAACCGCCGCACGCCGATCGTGCTGCGCGCCGCCGAATCGGTGCGGCTGTCGCCGGCCGACTTCGCGGCAGTGCGGATCACCACCAAAGACGGCGCCTCCGTGCCGCTGGCAAGCGTGGCGAAACTGGAGCGCGCCGCCGGCCCGGTCAAGATCGAGCGCGAGATGGGCAGCCGCTACAGCGTGGTCATCGCCAACGTCACCGGCCGCGACCTGGTCGGTTTCGTCAATGACGCGCGCGCGGCAGTCGAGCAAAAGCTGAAATTGCCGACTGGTTACCGCGTCACCTGGGGCGGCCAGTTCGAAAACCAGCAGCGTTCGGCAGCCCGCCTTTCTGTCGTGGTGCCGGTTGCGCTCGGCCTGATCTTCGTGCTGCTGTTCTCGACCTTTGGCTCGGTGCGCCAGTCGCTGCTCATCCTCAGCATCATCCCGTTCGCGCTGGTGGGCGGCATCGTTTCGCTGTGGCTCACCGGCGAATACCTGTCGGTGCCGGCCTCGGTCGGCTTCATCGCCCTGCTCGGCATTACGGTGTTGAACGGCGTGGTGCTGGTCAGTTACTTCAACCAGCTTTACGCCGAGGGCATGCCGCTGGCCGAAGTGGTGATGCAGGGGGCCAAACGGCGCCTGCGGCCGGTCATGATGACGGCGTCGATCACGGCCTTTGGCCTGATCCCGCTGTTGCTGGCAACCGGCCCCGGTTCCGAAATCCAGCGGCCGCTGGCCATCGTCGTCATCGGCGGCCTGATTACCGCCACCGCGCTGACCCTGATGCTGCTGCCCATACTTTATTTGCGCTTCGCCTGGCCGAAGCAGGAGTTGTCCCATGGCTGATTTTTGTTTGACCTTGTTGTGTCCCGAGGCGCTCGAAGAAAAACTTCTCGATGCGCTGTTGATGTTGCCGCAGGTTGAAGTGTTCACCAGCGTCGCCATTGCCGCCCACGGCATGGCCCCCGAACGGCTCAGTCCGGCCGAGCAGGTGCTGGGACGTGCTCTGGGCATACAGGCGCAGGTGCTGCTCGCCGCAGCGGACAAGGACCAGGTGCTGGAGTTGCTCCGGCGTGAATTTGCGGGTGCCGGTGTGCGCTATTGGTTGACGCCGGTTGCCCAGGAAGGGAGATTCGCATGAAAGCAGTGTTATTGATGGGCTTGCTGGCGCTGACATTGTCGGCGCAGGCGCAAACGCGGCACGAGTCCGCCGGATTGTTGCCGACCCCGGTGGCGCGGCCATTGCTGGAACAGGATCCAAGCGTGGCCGCCGCCCGCGCCGCGCTGGAAGCCGCGCGTCAGGAAGCCGGCATCCTCGAGAACTCGCCGCATGAATGGAATGCCAAGATGTCCGGACATCGGCGCGCCATCGAGGCCGGCCCGCACTATCGCGAATGGACTGTCGGCCTCGAGCGGACGTTGCGCTTGCCGGGCAAGGCAGCCGCCGACCGCAAGCTCGGCGTCGCCACCGTGGCGGAAGCCGAAGCCCGCTATGGCGAGGCCTTGCATGAAGCGGCGCGCGAACTGCTGTCGCTCTGGCTGGAACGACTGGGCGCGGAGCGCAGCCTTGCACTGGCCGGCAGCAATCTGCAGGCGGCGCAAGACAACCTCGCCGTGGTCAACAAGCGGGTTCGCGCGGGCGACGCCGCCAAGCTCGACGCCAGCCTGGCGCAAGCCGAACTGGCCGAACAGAAGCGTCTTGAGAACGAGGCAAGGATGCAGGCGTCCGTGGCGGCGGCACATCTGCAGGCGCGTTTTCCCGGCGTCACCGAGCACCTCGCGGCATTGCCGGAAGCATTCCCGTTGCGGGAAAGTCCCGCTTTCTGGCGCGAGCGCATTCTGGCCGAGAGCGATGAGCTCAAGACTGCGCAAGCCTTGCAGGAAAAGGCGCAGGCGCATGCGGAGCGGGCCAGCGCCGAAAAGACCCCGGACCCGACTGTCGGCGTCTACACCGGCGCAGATGCAGGCGGCCGCGAGCGCATCTCGGGCTTCACCATCAGCATCCCGCTGGCGGGCGGGCAGCGTAGCCGGCGCGCCGACAAGGCGGTCCAGCTTGCCGAGATGTCGCGACATGAAGTGGCGCAAAAAAGACGCCAACTGGAGGGCGAAATCAGCGGCAACGTTGCTACTGCTCACGGCACCTTCACCAGCTTGCAGATTGCCGAACAAGGTGCAGCGGCCATGCAAGACAATGCCAGGCTGCTGCAGCGTGCCTATGCGCTCGGCGAGGCGGATCTGCAGTCCTTGCTAGTGGCGCGGCGACAGGCCACCGGCGCCGCCCAGAATGCCCTGGCGGCACGCGTCGCGTCACTCAAGGCGTATTACCGGCTGCTGGTCGATGCGCATTTGGTGTGGGACCTCGAGCATGACTGAAGCGCTTTAATGCCGCTTGCGCAAACCGGGCGCGATCGCGCTCTGCCAGTCTTCGTCAGACAGGGCCGAGACGTCCTCTTCGACATCGTCGCCGAACTGCTCCAGGCCATGGCTGTAGACCGCTGAGCCGATGCTGATGAAGCGATAAAACTCATCCTCGCTCAGGCGGTCGGCCACATCGGCCAGCATCTGCGCCAGCAGGTCGGAAATGCTCAGCAGGTCGGTTTGCGTACTTTGGTGGTTGCGGCGCATCATGAGCGCCAGGATTTGCGACTTGTTCATGGCGTCTCCTCAGGCTCGAACAGATTTTCAGTATAGGAGCCATTTTGCGTGACGCAAGGGAAACAGGATTTGATATGTGATGAATTCCGGTGGCGGAACAGAATGCCAGTTGCCAGATTCCACCATTTTTCGGCACGCCTCTCACCCGCTGTTGCCGAAATGAAGGAGACATGTCATTTATTGCTGTTTCAGGTGGTTGACCAGGAGCCTGGCCGCAACCGGCAGCGCATCGAAGGAACGCACGCATATTTTTAGCGCGCGTCTGGTCCAGGGTTCGGCGAGGGGAATGGTGCGCAGGCGCAGTGTCTTCATGTAGGTTTTGGCGACGCCTTCTGGCAGGATGCCGATGCCGAGACCGGAATCGACCATCAGGCAGAGGGCATCGTAGCTGGTGACCTGGATGCTGAACCGCACATGCCGTCCAAGTTCGCTTGCCGCGTTCTGCAGCTGCAGGTTGATGGTGCTGCCGGTATGCAGGCCGACATAGTCATAATCGAGGGTATCGGCGAAAGAGAGCGACTTGCGCGTTGCCAGCGGATGATTGCCTGGCGTGATCAGCACCAATTTGTCTTCATGATACGGAAAAATTTCCAGCTGCTGGGCATGTGGCTGCATGACGAAGATGCCGATGTCGGCGGCGTTCTCGGCGACGGCCTTGGTGACGGCTGTGCTGATCTTTTCTTCCAGGTGGACGTGGATTTGCGGATATTCGGCCAGGAAGGACTTGATCTCGCCGGGCAGGAATTGGGTGATTGCGGAAATGTTGGCGAAGACCCGTACATGCCCGCGCATGCCGCTGGCATATTCCTGCATCTGTACCGACACTTCATCGAGTTCATGCAGGGCACGCCGCGCCAGTCCCAGCAGGGCGATGCCGGCAGCAGTCGGCTCGATGCCCTTGTTGGTGCGGTTTAAAAGCTGCGTGCGCAGCTGGGACTCGATTTCGCTGATCCGCTTGCTGATGGCCGCAGCGGCGATGTGCTCGCGTTCCGCGGCGGCGGCGATGGTGCCCTCCTCGACGACGGCGATGAACAATTGCAGGGAAAGTGGGTCAAGGCGCTGCATGGCGCGCGGTTCCGATTGAAGTTGACAAAGCCGGCACGGTGAAGCGTTGCGCGCAGCACTGCAGCCGATTGCGGGCGCCGCCTCACAGGCGAGGTACCCAAGCCATCAATGTTGCATTATGCCATCGAGTTGGTGTCTATTTGTCCTGCGCGATGTTGCGCCGCCAACAGTGTCAGGCAATCGCAACCGCCAGCTTGAAAAAAGACGCGACCAATGGCGACGTTTCGCTGCTGCGGCTGGCCAGCATCAATTGCATCGACGCCGCCGCATCCGAGATCGGCCGGTAGCAGACGCCCTTGATGCGGATGTAATTGAATGATTCTGGCAGGATCGAAATGCCGCAGCCGGCGGCGACCAGGCCGATGATAATCGAGGGCTCACGCGCTTCCATCGAGACTTTCGGCTCAAACCCGGCTGCCCGGCACAGACGCAGGATTTCCGGGTAAGTGCCGGTGCCGCTGTCTTGCTGGAACATGACAAAAGACTCTTCTTCCAGGTCACTGATTGCTATCGCCGTATTGCGGGCGAGCCGGTGATTGGCCAGTGCCACCAGCGTCAGCGGATCGAGGCGCAGGGTGGCGCCGCTCACATTGTAATTTGCCATCGCGTTTCGCGATGGCAGCCTCGCAAATGATTGCTTTTTCCGACACGCGCGGATTCGTATGATGTATCTATCGTAACCAGGCATTACCTGCCTGGGCTTGATGGGACATTGACAATTCGCCATGACTGAGCAAACCAACCCAAGCAACAACGCACCGATGCCCCTGCAGGGCGTCAAGGTGGTCGAGATCGGCACCCTGATTGCCGGCCCCTACGCCGCCAGCCTGCTAGCCCAGTTCGGTGCGGAAGTGATCAAGATCGAGTCGCCCACCGATGGCGATCCGCTGCGTAAATGGCGCAAGCTGCACAACGGCACCTCGCTCTGGTGGTATTCGCAAAGCCGCAACAAGAAATCCGTCACGCTCAACCTGAAATCGGAAGAGGGCCAGCAGATCGTGCGCGACCTGGTCAAGGATGCCGACATCGTGATCGAGAATTTTCGTCCCGGCACCCTGGAAGGCTGGGGACTGGGCTGGGAACAGCTCTCCAAAATCAATCCTTCCCTGATCATGGTGCGCGTGTCCGGCTATGGCCAGACGGGCCCCTATCACAAGCGTCCGGGTTTCGCTGCCATCGCCGAATCGATGGGCGGCCTGCGTGGGCTGGTTGGTTATCCGGACCGCCCGCCGGTGCGCGTGGGCGTGAGCATCGGCGACACCCTGGCGTCCTTGTATGGCGTGATCGGCGCGATGATGGCCATGCACCACCTGAAGGTCAACGGCGGCAGCGGCCAGTTCATCGACGTGGCCCTGTATGAAGCCGTGTTCGGCGTGATGGAAAGCCTGATTCCGGAATATTCCGCTTCCGGCTATGTGCGCGAGCGCACCGGCTCCAGCCTGCCCGGCATTGCGCCATCGAACACCTACCCTTGCCGGGATGGCCGCTACGTGATCGTCGCCGGCAATGGCGACGGCATCTTCAAGCGCCTGATGCACGCCATCGACCGCGCCGACCTGGCGGAAGACCCGCGCCTGGCGCGCAACGACGGCCGCGTGCAGCATGTGGCGATGCTCGACCAGGCCATTGCCGACTGGACCGGCCGGCACGACCTGGAGCACGTGCTGCAGGTGCTGGAAGCGGCCGATGTGCCGAGCGGGCGCGTGTACGACGCCGCCGATATCCACAAGGACCCGCATTACCGCGCGCGCGACATGATCCAGCCGTTCACCCTGCCGGACGGCAAGGAAGTCGACTTGCCGGGCGTGGTGCCCAAGCTGTCGGCGACGCCCGGCAAGACCAACTGGGTGGGGCCGGAACTGGGGCAGCATACCGACGAAATCCTGAAGTCGCTGGGCAAAAGCGCCGAGCAAATTGCCGCGCTGCGCGCGCAGGGCGTCATCTGAACTGGCGACGGCATCCACCGCACAATAGGAAACACCATGTTGTCTGCACATCTGCCCAAGCGGGTCCAAATCAACGACGTTGCGGTGCGCGACGGTTTCCAGAGCGAGCCGGCCTTCGTGCCGACGGCGGATAAGATCAGGCTGATCGACCGCCTGTCGCAAACCGGCCTGGCCAAGATCGAGGTGACCTCCTTCGTCTCGCCCAAGGCCATTCCCAATTTGCGCGACGCCGCCGAAGTCATGCAGGGCATCACGCGTGTTGCCGGCGTCACCTATGTCGCGCTGGTGCCCAATGAGCGCGGCTGCGAGCGCGCGCTGGAAGCGAAAGTCGATGAAATCAACCTGGTGATGTCGATCGGTGAAGCCCATAACCTGGCCAACATGCGCATGACTTGCGAACAGTCGCTGGAACAGTTCCGCGGCGTCATGCGCCTGTTGAAGGGTAGCGACATGCGCGTCAATGGCACCGTGGCCACCGCCTTCGGCTGCCCCTTCGACGGCGAGCAGCCGGTATACCGCGCACTGTGGGCGGCGGAACAATATCTCGGCATGGGCATGCACAGCGTGACGCTCGCCGACACCACCGGCATGGCCCATCCGCTGCAGGTCGAGCAAACCACACGGGCCTTCCGCGATGCCTTCCCGACAGTGCCGCTGACCCTGCATTTCCACAATACCCGCGGCATGGGCCTGGCCAATGCGCTGGCCGGCGCGGCTGCCGGCGCCACCAGCTTCGACGCTTCGCTGGGTGGCATCGGCGGCTGTCCCTTTGCCCCCGGGGCCACCGGCAATATCTGCACCGAAGACCTGGTGCACATGCTCGCGTCCTGCGGCGTGGCCACCGGGGTCGACCTGGATGCCTTGCTGGCGGTGGCGCGCGATCTGCCGGCCATCGTCGGCCATGACGTGCCGGGCCAGGTAATACGATCCGGCAAGCGCACCGAACTGTCTGCGCGCCCGCAAGCTTGAGGCGGATAAATATATTTACAAGGATGAGACAGATGCAACTGCGCGACCCTTCCCTGCTGCGGCAGCAGGCATACATCGGCGGCGAATGGCGTGATGCCGCCTCCGGCGCCACCCTGGCCGTGACCAACCCCGCCGATGGCAGCGCGCTGGGCAGCGTGCCCGACATGGGGCAGGCTGAAACCCGCGAGGCGATCGCCGCCGCCGAACGTGCCTTGCCGGCATGGCGCGCCAAAACGGGCAAGGAGCGCGGCGCCATCCTGCGCCGCTGGTACGACCTGATCTTGCAAAACACCGATGACCTGGCGCTGCTGATGACGCTGGAGCAAGGCAAGCCACTGGCCGAAGCGCGTGGCGAAATCGCCTATGCGCTGTCATTCGTCGAATGGTTCGCCGAAGAAGCCAAGCGCGTCTATGGCGACGTCCTGCCAGCCACCCGCGGTGACCAGCGCCTGCTGGCGTTTCGCCAGCCGATCGGCGTGTGCGCGGCGATCACCGCCTGGAATTTCCCCAGTGCCCTGGTGACCCGAAAAGTAACGCCGGCCCTGGCTGCCGGCTGCACGGTGGTGCTCAAGCCCGCGGAACTCACACCCTATTCGGCGCTGGCGCTGGCCGCACTGGCCGAGCAAGCCGGCCTGCCGCCGGGCGTCTTCAATATCGTCACCGGCAACCCCGTGGCGATCGGCGCCGAACTGACTTCCAGCCCGACGGTGCGCAAGCTGACCTTCACCGGTTCGACCGCCACCGGCCGCCTGCTGATGCAGCAAAGCGCAGCGAACATCAAGAAGCTGTCGCTGGAACTGGGCGGCAATGCGCCCTTCATCGTGTTCGACGATGCCGATCTGGATGCCGCCCTCGAGGGGCTGATGCAGTCCAAGTTCCGCAACGCCGGCCAGACTTGCGTCTGCGCCAACCGCGTCTATGTGCACGAAGCCGTGTACGACGACTTTGCCGCCCGCCTGGCCAAACGGGTTGCTGCGCTGCGCGTCGGCAACGGCCTTGAAGCAGGCGTCGAGCAGGGGCCGCTGATCGATGGCCGCGCCTTGCAGAAAGTGCAGCGCCTGGTGGGCGATGCGGTTGAGAAGGGCGCGCAGCTGCATGTCGGTGGCAACCCGCATGCGCTGGGCGGCACCTTCTTCGAGCCGAGCGTGATCGGCCCGGTCACGCCCGCCATGGAAATCGCCCGGGAAGAAATTTTTGGCCCGGTGGTGGCGCTGTTCCGCTTCCGTACAGAAGCCGAAGTCGTCGCCATGGCCAATGACACCGAATCCGGCCTGGCCGCCTACTTCTACAGCGAAAACCTGGCGCGCGTCTGGCGCGTGATGGAAGCGCTGGAATACGGCATGGTCGGCGTCAACACCGGCATGATTTCCAACGAAGTTGGCCCGTTCGGCGGCATCAAGGAATCCGGCCTGGGACGCGAGGGATCCAAGTACGGCATCGAGGAATTCATGGAGCTGAAATACGCCTGCCTGTCGGGCAATTTCACCGCCGTCGCATAAGCCGGCCCGGGCAAGCACCAGACGGAGACAAGTATTACCATGACACAAGCAGCAAGCCATCCTTCCGAAACCTTCGATTACGTCATCGTCGGTTCGGGCGCCGCCGGCGCCATCCTCGCCAATCGCCTGTCCGAAGATGGCAAGGCGACTGTCTGCCTGCTGGAAGCAGGCTCGGCCGATTGGCATCCCTATATCCACATTCCGGCCGGCTTCATCAAGACCCTGTTCAACCCGGCATGGACCTGGCAGTTCCAGAGCGAATCCAGCGACATGACCAACGGCCGCCGCATCCCGCTGCCGCAGGGGCGCGTGCTGGGCGGCTCGACCTCGGTCAACGGCCTGGTATACAACCGCGGCCAGCGCAACGATTTCGACCACTGGGCGCAACTCGGCAACGCCGGCTGGAGTTACGCCGAAGTGCTGCCGTATTTCAAGCGCACGGAATGCCGCAGCGGCGGCGACGAGCGCTACCGCGGACGCAGCGGCGCATTGCCGATCTCCGATATCGCGTGGATCCATCCGATCAGCGAAGCCTTCATTGCCGGCGCCGAGTCGCTGGGCATCCCGCGCAACCCGGATTACAACGGCGCCGAGCAGGCTGGCGTGGGCTATTACCAGCGCACCATCCAGGGCCGCTGGCGCATGAGCACCTCGCGCACATTTTTGTGGCCGGCGCGTTCGCGCAGCAACCTGTCCATCAAGACCAATGCACAGGCGCTCCAGATCCTGCTGGACGGCAAGCGCGCCACGGGCGTGCGCTACATGAAGAACCGCCAGCTCGCCAGCGCCTGTAACGTGCTGGCGCGGCGTGAAGTGATCATCTGTGCCGGCGCCATCAACACCCCCAAGCTGCTGCAACTCTCCGGCATCGGCCCGGAAGCGCTGCTGCGCGAGATCGGCGTGCCGGTGCGTCATCACTTGCCTGGCGTCGGCGCCAACCTGAGCGACCATTTTTCGGTGCGCCTGGTGGCGCGCGTGAAGAACATCGGCACCATGAACGAGATGGTCAGCGGCCTCGGGCTGGCGGGGCAGATTGCGCGCTGGCTGCTGGGACGTCCCAACATCCTGGCACTGAGTCCGTCGCTGGTGCATTTCTTCTGGAAATCGAAAGAAGGCCTGGCGCTGCCCGATCTGCAAGGCGTGTTTTCGCCGGCCAGCTACAAGGAAGGTTATGTCGGCATGCTCGACAGCTTCCCCGGCATGACCGCCGGCGTCTGGCAGCACCGGCCAGACAGCCGTGGCTACGTGCACGCGCGCTCGGCCGACGTCTTTGCCGACCCGCTGATCCAGGCCAACTATCTGCAAGATCCGCGCGACCGCGAAGTGCTGGTCAACGGCATCCGCCTGGCGCGGCGTCTGTTGCAGAGCCCGGCGCTGGCGCAGTATGTTGAATGCGAAACGCTGCCGGGGCCGGACAAGGTCGGCGACGATGAGTTGCTCGATTTCGCGCGGCGTTATGGCGTGTCTTCCTATCATTTGAACGGCACCGCGCGCATGGGACCGGCTGACGACCCCATGGCGGTGGTGGATGCGCAGTTGCGCGTGCACGGGCTGACAGGCTTGCGCGTGGCGGATTCCTCGGTCATGCCGAGCATTCCCTCGGCAAATATCTGCGCGGCGACCATGATGATCGCGGAAAAGGCGGCGGACATGATCCGCGGCCGTGCTGCCCTGGCCGCAGAAGCGCTGCCGGTGGCAGTGTAGGAGATAAACGATTTAACCAAGCAGACCGGGATGCCTGCAACAGCTTTGCTGCAGGTGCAATCCGGCAATCAATCAGGTAATAACCACTTCATGGAGATGAACATGCAATTCAAACGTAAAGCAGTGGCGCTGGCAGTGGCGGCTACGACAGCCATGGGCGCAGCTGCGCCGGCCCTGGCGCAGATTTCCGGTGACACCGTCAAGATCGGCATGATCACCGACATGTCGGGCGTGTATGCCGACATTTCCGGCCAGGGCGGCATCGAAGCCATCAAGATGGCGATTGCCGACATGGGCGGCGCCATCAATGGCAAGAAAATCGAGATGGTGTATGCCGACCATCTGCAAAAGGCCGACATCGGCTCCAGCAAGGCGCGCGAATGGGTCGACCGCGACGGCGTCGACTTGCTCATGGCCGGCTCCAATTCCGCCGTCATGCTGGCTGCCGGCAAGATTGCTGCGGAAAAGAAAAAGGTCTTCATCATCCCCGCCACCGGCACCGGCCGCATCACCAATGAAGATTGCAATCCCTACATGGTGCACTACGGTTACGATACCGTGGCAGCGGCGCGCGGCACCAGTTCGGCGGTGGTCAAGCAGGGCGGCAAGAGCTGGTATTACCTGACCGCCGACTACGTCTTCGGCATGTCGCTCGAAGGCGATTCGTCCAAGGTGGTCAAGGCCAATGGCGGCACGGTGGTCGGCGCGGCGCGCCATCCGCTCAACGCTTCGGACTTCTCGTCCTTCCTGATGCAGGCGCAGGCCTCCAGGGCGCAGGTGCTGGGCTTTGCCAACGCCAGCAACGACCTGGTCAGCGCCATCAAGAGTGCCAACGAATTCGGCGTGAACAAGTCCATGAAGATGGCGGTGCTGCTGATGTTCATCACCGACGTGCACGCCCTGGGGCTGCAGCAGACCCAGGGCCTGTACTCGACCGATAGCTGGTACTGGGACCAGAGCCCGGAATCGCGCGCCTGGTCCAAGCGCTACTTCGCCGTGATGAAGCGCATGCCCACCGCCCTGCATGCCTCGACCTACTCGGCTGCCATGACTTACCTGAAAGCGGTCAAGGCGCTCGGCACCGATGACGCCGACAAGGTCATGGCTTACCTGAAGAAAACCCCGGTCAACGACATGTACACCAGCAATGCAATGATCCGCGAGGATGGCCGCCTGATGAGCGACTTGAAACTGATCCAGGTGAAGACCCCGGCCGAATCGAAGTACCCGTGGGATTATTACAAGATCGTGCAGACGATTCCCGCCGCCGACGCCTTCACCACCAAGGCCGAATCCAGGTGCGCGCTGTGGAAGTAAGCCGGCATAAATAAAGGCGCAGACCAGGAACTTATTCGCACACTTGCCCAACGAAAGATAAAGGCTGGGAATTTCCATTCTGCGGGGTGTGTCATGGTTCGAACCGAACATGAGGCTTACAAACTAGAAATTCTGGTCGAAGCCGCGTGCCGCTATGCCATCGTGATGGATTTGCTGTCGTTGATCCATGACATGCGTAGCGGGCAGCAGATAAGCCTTGCTGAATCGGAATTGATGAATACCGCCAGCATCGCGGCCCTCCTGGCGCGGGCCGAACGCCTCAGTCAAGGACTCGACCAGGAATAAGCCCGACAATCCCCCCTTGCTCCAGTTTCACAAGCAGCGCGGCGCCTGCTAGACTTGAATTCATTGAATACCTGGTCGCTGCGGCTTGCCGCGCATGGCGCTGTGCCTTTTGCATCGGCTTGGGTTTGCCGCACGGGGAAGAATGACATGCTGCCAACATTGAGTGACGACGATATCGAAGAACGCTATTTCCTGCGTGGCCGCATGGAAATACAGAGTGTCTTGAATGAACTGATCTACCGGCGCGAACCGGTGACCGTGTATTTCAACGGCGGTCGCGATTTTTTTCAGACAATCTTGCTGGATGCCCGCGCGGATGCGCTGGTGTTTGACCTGAGCGGCGACCTTGATCTGAACCGGCGGCTGTCAGCGGCGTCTTCCTGCGTTTTCGTTTCCCGCCTCGAAGGCATCCGCGTCCAGTTTGCCGGCGGTTCGCCCGGGCGATTTTCATGGGGCGGCAACGATGCTTTCTGGGTGCCGCTGCCGGAGCGCATGGTGCGCGTGCAGCGGCGCGAGAGTTACCGCATCTTGCTGCCGGTGGCCAAGCCGCTGATGCTGAAACTGTTTGCCGCCGACGGCGGTGCGCTGGGCACATGGCCGGCGCACGATTTGAGCGTCGGCGGCGTTGGCTTTAGTGCGCTCGGCGCGCCCGCCTTCGAAGCGGGACAGGCGATCGCCCGCCTGAAGCTGGAATTGCCGTGGCCGATCATCATCGATTGTGCCGCGCAGGTGCGCCACGTCACGCAAGTCAGCGAGCAGCAGGATGGCCGATATCGCGTCGGCTTGTCTTTCTCCGACCTGGCGCCGGCGACAGGCGTGGCGATACAGCGCTTCATCACCAAAATCGAACACCAGCGGCGCGGCACGGGCGGCGGCCTGGCGGGCTGAGATTGCGCCGCGCGCAATTCCCGGCAATCTCCAGAACGATATGCCGTGGCCAATGCGGTATATCTTTGTATAATCTGACGAAGTGGGATGTCGTCGTGCATGACTTCCCGGCATGGTCGTAATCGCGTTGTTTTTTGATTAAAGGATTCGCAAGATGAATGGGCCGGAGGAGTTTAAGTGGAATGACGGATTCAAGCTCGGCTATGGTCCAATGGACCAGACCCATGAAGAGTTCGTCGAGATCGTCGGCGCCATGCTGGTTTGTCCGGAAGAGGAAATTCTCGGACATCTGGAAGCCTTCGCCGCACATGCCGAAGCGCATTTTGCACAAGAGCTGAAGTGGATGACGGAAACGGATTTCCCCAGCACCGGTTGTCATGACGATGAGCATGCTGCGGTCATGAAGTCCGTAAACGAAGTGCGCGAACTGCTGAAGTCCGGCGGCGATCCGGCGGTGGCACGCAATCTGGCCGAGGCGCTGGCGGACTGGTTTCCGGGACATGCGGATTATCTCGATTCGGCCCTTGCGCAATGGCTGGTCAAGAGAAAAATGAATGGCGTGCCGCTGGTTTTTCGCCGCAAAGACAGTATGAATACTGGCGACTGATCAGAAGTTAATTCAATCCAAGACCAAACGGAAAACACAAACGTCCGCCAAGTCTCGGGAAAGAAAAAATCCTGGATTCGCCGCAGAGGCAGATCCAGGATTTTGCGTATCAAGGCGTGACGCCTGAGAACACTTCAAGCGCTGTCCATGACGGCCAGCGCTGGCTGTGCTTCAAACGCGCTCGAAGATGGCGGCAATGCCCTGGCCGCCGCCGATGCACATCGTGACCAGTGCATAGCGCCCGCCGGTGCGATGCAGTTCATAAATGGCCTTGGTGACGATCAGGGCGCCGGTAGCGCCGACCGGGTGGCCCAGCGAAATGCCCGAGCCGTTGGGATTGACCTTGGCCGGATCGAAGCCCAACGTCTGCGACACTGCGCAGGCTTGTGCTGCGAACGCTTCATTGGCCTCGATGACATCGAGGTCCTGGACGCGCAGACCGGTCTTTTTCAATACCAGCTGTGTCGCCGGAATCGGTCCGATGCCCATGTAGAGCGGTTCCACGCCGGCATGGGCGTAGCCCACCAGGCGCGCCAGCGGCTTGAGCCCGAGCGCCGCTGCGCGGCCGGCTTCGGCCAGGACCACTGCGGCGCCGGCGTCATTGAGGCCGGATGCATTGCCGGCCGTAACCGTGCCGTCTTTCTTGAATACTGGCTTCATCTTCGCCAGCTGTTCCAGCGTGACGTCGCCGCGCACGTGCTCGTCGGTGTCGAACAGTACGGTACCCTTGCGCGTTTCGATGGCGACCGCGGCGATCTGTTCCTTGAAGTAACCGGCGGCGATGGCTTTCTCTGCACGGCGCTGGCTTTCCAGCGCCAGCTCATCCTGCATCTGGCGGCTGATGTTGTAGCGTTCGGCGACATTTTCCGCGGTCACGCCCATGTGGATCTTTTGCCAGGGGTCGTGCAGGATGCCGGACATGTAGTCCACGACTGCGGTGTCGCCCATGCGCGCACCCCAGCGTGCGGCAGGCAGCAGGTAGGCGCCGCGGCTCATCGATTCGGCGCCGGCGCCGATGGCGATGTCGGTGTCGCCCAGCATGATCGCTTGCGCAGCCGAGACGATCGCCTGCAAGCCCGAGCCGCACAGCCGGTTGACATTGAATGCCGGCGTTTCCTGCGGAATGCCGGAATCCATCGCCGCCACCCGGCTCAGGTAGGCGTCACGCGGTTCGGTCGGCACCACGTTACCCATCACCACATGCCCCACCTCGGCAGCAGGCACGCCCGATCGTTCCAGCGCCGCTTTTACCGCCGTGGTCGCCAGCGTGGAGAGCGGTACGTCCTTCAACGCTCCGCCAAAGGAACCGATTGCCGTTCGCGCTGCGCCTACGACCAGGATCTCACGTGGATTCATTTTATTTGCCTTTTGTTGAATGTTGCATAAACAAGCTTGAGTTTTACGACGCCTATCCTGCCTCAGTGAAGGCCCATGTAAACAACTGCCATTGCTTCAAATTAAGGCGGGCGAGATTGCGCACAGTCTGAGTATAGAAAATCACGACTGCAGGCACCATGACATATCCGGCCAAGATAAATGCAACAATTTGCCATAGGGGCGGCATCGAACCTCATGGCAATATTGATAATGAGGTTCTGTGCGACGATGAAACTGATCCAGAGTGCGTAAATCGCATTGTCGTTGCGAAGATGTGTTTGTGTTCCATAAAAAATTCTATAACGAGTGAGGAGCGAATTTCATGGCAAATATAAATCCACCAGTGGATGCTGCGAACGTTGCAAATTGGGATCGTGCCGCCGATGTCGTGGTGGTTGGCGCCGGCGTGGCCGGTGTTTGCGCTGCGCTTGAGGCGCACCGTGCCGGCGCGGACGTGCTGGTGATCGAGCGTGCAAGTGGTGGTGGCGGTGCGAGTGCAACATCGCAAGGGATCTTTTATCTCGGTGGCGGCACCGCTGTGCAGCAAGCCTGCGGCTATGAAGAAAGTGCTGAGCAGATGTATGCATTCATGCGGGCCAGCACATCGACCACGAATGAGGCGGCTTTGCGGCGCTTCTGCGAAAACAGCGCTGCCCATTGCGACTGGCTTGAAGCCCAGGGTGTGCCGTTCGAACGGCGGGCGTACAAGAGCAAAGCTGTTTACGTCACGACGGGCGAGGGACTGCTGTTTACCGGAAATGAAAAAGCCTGGCCCTTCCGCGACCAGGTCGCACCGGCGCCGCGCGGGCATCAGGCGCGTGCGTCAGATGAGAAAAATGGCGGAGCTGCTGCCATGGAGGCTTTGCTCGCGACATTCGCGGCCGAGAAAGTGCCCGCCATCTACGACAGCGGCGTGACTGCGCTCGTCACCGGCGCCGACGGGCGCATCGTCGGTGTCCAGGTTCGCCAGGCAGGCAAGGACTTTTACGTCCAGGCGCGCAAAGGCGTGATCCTGGCTGCCGGCAGTTTCAACAACAATACCGAGATGACCGGCAAACACTTGCCGGTGATCGGGAAATACGGTTTCCCGCTGGGGATTCCGTCGAATGACGGCGCCGGCATCCTTCTCGGCCAAACGGTGGGCGGCGTGACGATCAACATGGATGGAGTGATTGCCACTGCATCGATTTATCCGCCAGCGAACCTGATCAAGGGGATCATCGTCAACAAGAAAGGCGAGCGTTTCGTGGCCGAGGACGTCTATCACGGCCGGTTGGCTTATTTCGTCGAGCGCCAGCCTGATCATGCAGCCTATCTGATCGTCGATTCTGAAATCTTTGATTATCCCAAGCATGGCAAGCATCAACTTGTCGATGGCTGGGATACCGTCGAGGAAATGGAGTCCGGCCTGGGGCTTCCTGCTGGTTCCCTCACAAAGACGCTGGCCGACTATAACAAGGACGTCAGCGGCGGCGCCGACACCCGGTTTCACAAGCATGCCGAATGGCTCAAGCCGCTGGATAAAGGACCCTACGCGGCCTTTGACCTGTCAATTGCCAGCTCCGATTATCGCTACATTGCCCTTGGTGGCCTCAGCACCAATGCCGACAGCCAGGTTCTGGACAAAGATGGCAAACCGCTGCCGGGCCTGTATGCGGCAGGCGCATGTGCGGCCCATTTCCCGACAAATGGCGCCGAATACGCCAGCGGCATGAGCTTGGGTCCAGGCTCTTTCTTTGGGCGCATTGCGGGGCGCCATGCCGCCCACCTCGGCGCCTGATCGGCCTTGATGGCAGGGCTGCCGCTGTCCGCATGACGGTTGCAGCCCTGTTTTCAATGATTTTATGCGGCGTTCAGGCCGCCGCTGAACAGCGCGTTCAAGCCCGCGTCATCCGTTTCGACGATCCGTTCAATCCAGCGATGAAAGTGCTGCAGCCCCTCTTCGTTGCGGCCGTAGCAGACGGTGGGGAGCAGCCCCGACGCGAGGGCGCGTTGTTGCCGCAGCGACGTGGGCAGATCTTCCTCATTCACCACCTTCGCCAGGAAGTCGCACAGTTTCAGTGCTTCCGCGCGGGATGCCTCGTCCGGCGCTTGCTCCATCAGGTAGGTCTGGATGGTGAATGATTTGTCGACGGTCTCGCCCGGAAAGATCTGCGAGATGATCACGCCGCGTCCGCCGTTGTAGAAGCTGTTGATGGACACATGCGGGAACAGGATCCATTCGCCCAGCATCATCGCCTCGACCGGCAAATCCGCCTCGGGCTTGCCGATGTGGCCGAACAGGTTGGCATGTTCCGGCAAGACGCGGCCCGAAGCAGTTTCCGTGCGGATTAGCCGCTGGTGCGGGCCTGCAAAATAGTAGAGCGGCTTGTGGGCGATGGTCGGCCCAAAGGTGTTCTTGTGCAGAACCGGCAGGTGGTAAAACTCGAGGTGGGCATCGAAGGCCAGCTTCCAGTTGGCGCCTTTCAAGACGCGGCTGTCGACGCAATGCCAGGTATCGAAGCCAAAGGCTTCCAGCAGCTTGTCGTGCCCTGAGAGGAAAGTGGCGATATCCAGGTTCGAATCGGGATCGAGCACGACCCAGATCAGGCCGGCCTTCTCGAGCAACGGCAATTGCCGAAGGCCCAACGCTGCCGTGTCAACCTCGCCAAAATCGCTGCGTGAGGTGATGCCCATCAGCTTGCCATGGCTGGTAAAGGTCCAGCCGTGATAGGGGCAAGTGAAGCGCGACGCGTTGCCGCTGCCCTCGATCAGGATCGCAGCGCGGTGCGTGCAGATGTTCAGGAATGCGCGTACCACGCCATCCTTGTCGCGTGCCAGGAGGACCGGCACACCGGCGACCTCCACTGCCTTGTAGTCGCCCGGCGCACGTAGTTCGCAGGAGGCTGCCAGCACCAAGGGCAGGCGTCGAAATATCCTTTGCTTTTCACGCTGGAATCTCGCTTCATCGGTGTAGGTGTCGGCGTTGAGTGTCATCACTGCTGGCGCCAGGCGGTGGGTGCCGTTCTGCGAATGGGTGAGGACGTCGCGCGCAACTTCCTGCAATTTTGCTTTTGCTTCAGCATGCATTTCTTGTCTCCTTTTTTATAAAAAAGTGCATCTCAATAATTTATCCCTGCACCAGCACGCAGGTTGAATGGTGCATGTCCATCAATCGATTTCCGCTACAAGACGGCCTTTGACTGTGTGTGCCTTGAGACGTGCCAGGCCATCCGGAATCTCGTCAAAAGTGATGGGAGCCAGGACGGGGGTGAGACTGCCATTGGCAATATATCCAAGGACCGCACGGATGTCGTCGGCACTGCCGCCGACGGAGCCTGCCAGGCGCACCTCTTTGCGGATCAGCGGCATGGTATTGATGTTTGCCTGCAGTCGGCCCATGCCGACCAGGACGACAAGTCCCTGATGGCGCACAGTAGCAATGGCGCTATCGGTGGTTGTGCCAAAGCCCGCGAAATCGACGATGACATCCAGATCTTGATCCTTGAATGCGGAGATGTCGTTTGCAATCGCGGTCACGCCGAGTGCCCGCGCGAGCGGCCAGGCCGCTTCATTGACTTCAGCGGCATACACTTCAGCGCCAAGAAGTACCGCAACACGCGCGCCAATCTGGCCAAGGCCGCCAATGCCGATGATGCCGACTTTGGTTCCGGCCTTGACCCCGCCGATGCCCACGATTGCGTGGTGGGAGGTCATGCCGGCATCGGTCGCCACGGCGGCTTGCGCAAAACTGACGTTATCCGGTATCCGCACCAGATCCTCGGCGCGCGAGGTCGTCTTTGTCGCGTAGCCGCCATCCCGATTGTATCCAGGCCTGGTCTTGGAGAGCGGGTGGATGGCAACGCGATCGCCGATGGCGTATCCCCTCGTATTTTCCCCTATCTGCGATATGACACCGGCGACTTCGTGCCCCAGCGTGATGGGCGTTTTTGCCAGCAGCGCAAGCCACTTCGGATCCTCCATGGTTCCTATGTCCGAATGGCAAAGTCCCGCCGCCTTGATATCGATGACGACTTCACCAGGCGCCGCCTTGGGCTCGGCTACCTCGTTCAGTGCCAATGGTTGCCCGGTACCTGTAAATTGCCATGCCTTCATTGCGGTTTCCTCTGAATGAAATTGATACCTGCGAAAGCGTTCTCGCGTCCTCGGGAGCGGTGATAGGAGCATGCAGTAGCAGGGGCGTGATTTCTATTGTAATATAAAAAAGATACAGGATGAACTGTTTTGAATTTGATAAATCTTCCGGCTATTGACACAGGAATTCCATATGACAGGACGTTTGCAAGGCAAGGTGGCGATCGTGACAGGCGGTGCTTCCGGCATCGGCGCAGCCTGCTGCCGGCGCTTTTCGGAGGAAGGCGCCCAGGTGGTGTTGACGGATATCCAGGAGGATCTGGGGCAACGGGTCGCCGCCGAGGTCGGCGGCTGGTTTATGCCGCAGGATGTGACCCAGGAAGCCGGGTGGGCGTCGCTGATGGCGCAGGTTCTCCAGCGTTATGGCCGGCTCGACATATTGGTCAACAACGCCGGCGTCACCTCCCGCAGTTCCGTTGAAGACATGGATCTCGATGCCTGGAACCATGCCATGGCGGTGAATGTCACCAGCGTCATGCTGGGCTGCAAGCATGCCATCAAGCTCATGAAGAGCAACCCGGAAGGCCCAGCCGGCTCCATCATCAACCTGTCTTCCATCGCCGCCTATCTGGGCATGCCGGATGCGGCAGCTTACTCTGCCAGCAAGGGCGCGGTGCGCTTGCTGACGAAGTCGGTCGCCGTCCATTGCGCGCAGCAATACGGCAAGATACGCTGCAATTCGATTCATCCGGGCGCAGTCGATACCCCGATACACCAGGCGCGACTGAGCCAGGTCGCCGACCGGCAGGCGGCGCTGGCCAGCCTGGACCGCCTGCAGCCGATGGGCCGCATGGGAACCGCAACCGAGATGGCCAATTGCATCGTGTTCCTGGCCAGCGATGAGTCCAGCTTCGTGACGGGCAGCGAACTGCTCGCCGATGGTGGCTGGCTGGCCGAGGGGGGTATCCGCAACCTGCCAAAGACCGGCGGCGGACAGGCTGCATAGCCTGTAGGTGAGATTGAACGGCAAAGGCGCACTATGTCACGTCCTCTGGCATTGCATCAGACCACAGTGATGCAATGCTCTCCCCTGGAGTTGGTTGCGATCGCGGCCGAGGTCGGTTGCGACGGCGTCTGCGTGTTCGTGCAGGTGCCGGCCAAGCCTGGCGCTGGCCGTCCCGTCTTTCCGGTGGTGACGCAAGCCATGCTGCCAGACATGCGGGCCCGCTTGCGCGACACGGGCATCAAGGTCACGAACCTCGAGTATTTCCCCTTGACGCCGGACGTCGCGCTGCAGGACTACCGGGCGGCGCTGGAGCTGGGTGCCGCACTGGGTGCGCAACGCGCCGTCACGCATCTGCACGATACCGATGAAGGGCGTGGCATCGACAGCCTGGCGCGTTTTGCCGATCTGGCGGCCGAATATGGGCTGGCGGTGGGGCTGGAATTCGTCGGCCTGTCCGCCGGCTGTCCCAGCCTCGCCAGGGCCCTGCAGCTAGTCGAACAGGTCGGGCGCGCCAATCTGGCTGTGGGTGTCGATCCGCTGCACCTGCAGCGCACCGGCGGCACGCCAGCCGACCTGGCCGGCGTGCCGCCGCGGCTGTTAAGCTATGCGCAACTATGTGATGGCCCGGACTTGGACGATCCCGGCCAAGCCCTGGAGGCGACGCGCTATGTGGCCGAGGTCTTCGACCGGCTGTCGCCGGGCGAGGGCGCGTTTCCGTTGCTGGAGCTGGTGCAAGTCTTGCCGCCGGATTTGCCGTTCGATATTGAAGTGCCTGCCCTGCGTTTGCGCGGTTCGGGTATCTCGCCCCTCGCGCATGCGCGACGCGCTGTCTTGGGCGCGCGACAGGTGCTGGCAACGGCAGGATTGGGGATCTGAACGCAGCGGTTCTGTTGTGGACATTTAAGGTGGGTGGCTTCATCTCCGGCGGCCTCGAAGCCGGAGTTTTCAACATAAACCAAACGGAGATCAAGATGCAAAAGGTGCTGCTTCCATTCGATGGCTCGGAGTCCGCCAGGCGGGCGCTTCAATACCTGGTGACGGCCGCGCGGTCCTACCCTGGACTTGAAGTGCATGTGCTCAACGTACAACCCACCATCATTTTGCACGGTGACTATTTGTCACTGGACATGCTTAAAAAACTCGATGATGGCGCCCTGCAGCATGCTGCTGAAATCAACGCGGAGGCCATCAAATTATTGACCGCAGCCAATATCCGCTGCTTCGGGCATGAGACCATCGGCGAGGTAATCGGCGCGGTGGGCAAGGCCGTGCAAGACCTTGGATGCGATACCGTTGTCATGGGCACGCGGGGAATGAGCAATCTCTCCAACCTCATGCTTGGCTCGGTCGCCACGCGCGTCGTGCATGAGGTCACAGTCCCGGTCCTGCTCGTCAAGTAAGGCCGCCGAACCCGGCTAGCGCGGCCCTGGCGCACTGGCCGCGTTCAGCAATGCCAGGTGCTCCTGGCTCAGTTGCAAATGCATGGCTCGCATCAGTTCGTCGATCTGGACTGGTGTGGTGGCGCTGGCGATCGGTGCGGTGATGCCTGGCTGCGCCATCAGCCAGGCCAGCGCCACCTGCGCCTGGCTCGCCCCTGTCTGCGCATGCACGGTATCAAGTGCTGCCAGCACGCCAAGCCCGAAGGCATTGATGTATTTCGCCACCTCGGCACCACGCTGCCGCTCCGACAGGTCCTGTTCGCTGCGGTACTTGCCACTCAGGAAGCCACTGGCCAGCGCATAAAACGGCACAACGCCGATAGCATTGGCTATGCACAGTTGTTGCAGCGGACCTTCGAACGTATCGCGCGACAACAGGTTGTAGCGCGGCTGCAGCACTTCATAGCGCGCCAGGCCGATGGCGTCGCTGATGGTGCGCGCCTCGAGCAGTCGCCCGGCACTGTAATGCGATGCGCCCAAGGCCCTTACCTTGCCGGCCCGGACCAGATCGTCGAATGCTTGCAGCGTTTCGTCGAGCGCCACCGCAGTATCGTCCAGGTGGGCGAAATACAGGTCGACATAGTCGGTACGCAGTCGCTGCAGCGAAGCATCGATCGCCTTGAATATGGTGCGGCGCGACAGGCCCGCCAGATCGCCGTTGCCGCGCCCGACCTTGGTGGCGATCAGGATCTTGTCGCGGCAGCCACGGCTCGCCTGCCACTCGCCGATCATGTTTTCGGACTCGCCGCCGACCAGCCCGGGTATCCAGTTGGAGTACATGTCGGCGGTATCGATCAGCTTGCCGCCGCCCGCCACGAAGGCATCGAGGACGGCGAAGCTGCTGTCGCGGTCGGCGGTCCAGCCGAACACGTTACCACCAAGCATGAGTGGCGTAGTCGAAAGCCCGCTGCGCCCAAGCGGGCGTTCTGCGATGTTCATATCTGTCTGTCCCCCGATATTTTTAACGAATCAGCGATGCCGCGTGCCAGGCCAGCGCCATCGCTGGCGCATTGGTGTTGCCAGAAATCAGGCCTGGCATGACCGAGCAATCCACCACGCGCACACCGGTGACGCCACGCACCCGCAATTGCGGATCGCAGACATCTTCTTCGCTGCCTCCCATGCGGCAGACACCGACAGCATGGATGCCGCAACGCGACAGCCGGCGGAATACATCGAGAATTTGTTCGTCGCTGTCGACGCTCGCGCCCGGAAATTTTTCATGCGCGAGATGTTTCGCAATCGCCGGTTGCGCCATCAATTTGCGGACATAGCGTACTGCGGCAATGGCGGATGCTTCGTCGGCGGCAGTGGAGAGCCAGTTGGGCGCGATGGCCAGCGGAGCGCGGGGATCCCGTCCGGTGATCGCGATGCTGCCCTGGCTTTCGAGATTCAGGAGCTGCGAGTAAACGGTGAAGCCGGGCTCCCGCTCGACCGAGCCCTGCTGGACCGGCGAGTTGGGATCGCTGTTGGGCTTGGCCTGAAAGGTGAATGCGCTGCCGAACAGTTGCATGTCAGGGCGTTCCACCTCAGCACGGCTGCGCACGAACGCGCCGACCTCGTAGGGGCCGGTCGCCAGCGGCCCGGTACGGGTGAGCGCGTAACGCAAGGCATTTTTGGCGACGCCAAGGCCATAAAATTCACGGTTGTTGCCGGCGATGCCTTGCAGGCGGTATTGCATGGAAAAACCGAGGTGCTCGAGCAGATGGTTGCCGACACCCTGGCGGTCGGCCACAACGGGAATGCCGAGGGAGGACAGCAGGGCGCCTGGTCCGACGCCGGAGCGCTGCAGAATGGCCGGCGAAGCCATGACGCCGGCTGACAGGATCACCTCGCCCCTGACGGCAAAGGAATGAGCCTGGCCATCGATGCGCGTCTCCACCGATACCGCGCGATTCTCCTTGAACCCGATGCGGTCGACCAGCACGCCGGTTTTCACCACCAGGTTGGGGCGCTTGCGCGCAGGCTTCAGGAAGGCCGTGGCCGCGCTCTGCCGGCGTCCCTTCAGGATGTTGTGGGCGTAATAGCCGATGCCTTCCTGCGCGCCGTTAAGGTCCTCCCGGCGCGCCAGTCCGATGCCCTGGCCGGCCGTGATCATCGCCTCGGCCAGCGGATAGCGATAGGTGCCGGTGCTGATATGCACCGGCCCGCCGACGCCGCGCCCTTCGCCCGCGCCAAGTTCATGGTCCTCGATCGCCTGGAACGCGGCTGTCATTTCCTTGCGGCCCCAGCCGCTGCAGCCCTTTTGTTCCCATGCGTCATAGTCTTCCAGCTGACCGCGGATCCAGATCATGCCGTTGATCGATGAGGAGCCACCGATCCCTTTGCCGCGCAACCACGACTCGGTTGACGGCAGGTCGGATTTGCGGCGCTGGGCGACGGGGTAAAACCAGGCATGCCTGGGGTCCGACGCAAGCTTGCCGATACCCTTGGGCATGTGGATCAGCGGGCTGGTGTCAGGTCCGCCGGCTTCCAGCAGCAGCACGCGCTTGTCCGGATTGGCCGACAGGCGTTCTGCCATGACGCAGCCGGATGAGCCGGCGCCGACAATGATGTAGTCCCATTGTTCCAGCATGACTATGCGCTTTCCTTCATTGGCGTGGCTGCTTGTGCTGCAGGTTCGGCTGCGGCCGCAGCAATGTGCTTGGCGGCGATGTAGGCCAGCGTCATGCCTGGCCCCAGCGTGGCGCCGGCGCCGACATACGCGCCCGAATTGAAACTGAGGGCATCGTTGCCGGCGGCGTAAAGACCAGGAATCGGCAAGCCATCCCGTGTCACCACGCGCGCACTTCCATCGGTGCGGATGCCGGAGAAATTGCCGATATCGCCAGCGACAAGCTTGAGGGCGTAAAAGGGGCCGACATCGAGCGGTGCGAGGTTCGGATTAGGCTTGTGATCGGGATCGCCTTGAGAGTGATCGTAAATGTTGCCGCCGCGGCCGAATTCCGGGTCGGTGCCCAGGCGGGCGTGTTCATTGAAGCGCGCAACCGTCCGTTCCAGCTCGGCCGCGTCGATGCCTGCCTGTCGCGCCAGATCCGCCAGGGTCTCGCCGCGCAGGATGTAGCCCGAACGCACATGCTGGCCGAACGGCACCGGCGCCGGCTTGACGAAGCCCAGGCCATAGCGCCGGATGGTGCGGTGGTCGCAGAGCAGATAGCAGAAGGTCTGGGGCAGATGTTCGCAAGCCTTGACCATCGCCGGCACGAAGTCATGGTAAGGCGCCGCTTCGTCGAAGAAGCGCTTGCCCTCGGTGGTGACGGCGATGAAGCCGGGCTTCTGGCGGTCGACGATGTGCGGCCACAAGCCCTTGGGCCCCTGGAAGTACGGGATGACCGAGACCGGCATCCAGGCGGCCGGCTGCTGCACGGCGGTGTCGACCCAGCCGCCCGCGGATTCTGCCATGCGGGCGCCATCGCCGGTGTTGCCGGGATTGGCAAGGCTGCGATGCTCGCGCCCGGCGGCCATATGCGGGTACACCTTGGCGGTGCGCACCGCATCATGCGGGAAGCCGCCGCTGGCCAGCACCACGCCCTTGCGCGCCATGACGCGGACGCGGCCATCCTTGGTCTGGATATCGGCGCCCTGCACCCTGCCGTCGGCAAACACCAGCTCCTTGGCGGGCGAACTCAGCCAGAGCTCGACGCCGCAGTCGAATGCAGAACGGGACAGGCGAGCGATGAGCGCACGGCCGCGTGTTACCGGGTCGGGCTTGCCATAGCGGAGCACATCCCGGAACACGCCGGCGAACTTGCGGATCACGAAGGCCACGCCCTTGAGCGAACGGCCGGCGCTCATGAGCTGCTTCATTTCGACGTTGGATCCCACTGCCAGTCCCATGAAGTTGGTCTGGGTGAGGCCCTGGCGCAGCAGCTTGCGGTACTTGCCGAGCCGCCAGGCTTCATAATCCTTGGTGCCGATCGAGCGGACCGTGGCGTGACCGGGGTAGGAGGGGTGGTAGTCCGGATAAGAAAACGGATAGCACTCCAGCTCGGTCTCGCGTTCCAGGAATTCGATCATTTCAGGCCCGTTATCCAGAAAGGCTTCGACCCGCGCGGCATCGTAGTGCTCGCCGGCTTCCTGCGCAATGTAGGTGCGGGCCTGTTCGCGCGAATCCGGGCCGAGCGAGGCAGAATGCCGGTTGCCTGGAATCCACATGACGCCACCCGAAAAACAGGTGGTGCCGCCGAACACCGCATCCTTTTCGACCATCAGCACCTCAAGCCCGCGTTTGCGTGCGGTGATCGCTGCGGTAAAGGCGGCGGCGCCGCTGCCGACAACCAGAACATCGACCAGCTTGATGGCGGTCTGTCCTGCAGTGGTTGAAATCATTGTGTCTCCTTACAGTGAGTTATGTTTGGCATTCATCTACTTTTGCCGCCCCCTCAGGGCGTCAGCCTGGGATGGAATTCGGCATGTGTGGCCGGATTGGAATCCGGGTCGTCAAGGTCGAACGGACTGATGGCATGACGGCGCGGCCACAGCAAGGTGGCCGCCACGATGGACAGCAGCAGGAAGAACGCCGGATAAAAGGCCGGGTAATCCAGGGAATAGCGCGCCAGGAAGGTCAGGACGATCAGCGCGGTGCCGCCGAAAATGGCGATCGGGATGTTGTAGCAGGTGGCCAGTCCGGTGTAGCGGATTTGTGCCGGGAACGCCCTGGCAAGAAAGGTCAGCGACAAGGCCATCGAGGCGCCGCCAGTCAAGCCCAGGAAAATGGCCGGCAGCCACAGCCCGGCCACCGTATCCTGGCTGAACATCCAGAACATGCCTGTGGCGGTGAGTGCCTGCATCAGCAGGTAGCCGTTGCGCAGGCTGAACAAGCGCCATGACACCAGCATGCCGCCCAGGACGTTGCCGGCACCCGAAAAGGTGATCATGACGGTCAGGATGGTCGAGACCTCCGCCATCGGCAACTTCTTCATGGTGACGAAGTAGGTCATCGGAAATTGCTGCGTTGCCGCCGCCACGATGGTGGTGCAGGCGGCCAGGAACATGGCGCCGATCAGGTTGAAGCGGTGCTCCGCCATCAATACCTTGAACGGCGGGCGTTCCGACAACATCAGCCGGGCCTTCATGGCTTCGAAAACCGGAGTCTCATGGGTGAAGCGGCGCAGGTAAACCGACAGCACGCCAAAAATGCCGCCCATGATGAAGGGAATGCGCCAGCCGTACTCCATCATGGTTGCGGCACCCAGCATATGGGTAAGCCAGCTGACGACCGCCGAGCCCGCCAGTGAGCCTGTGCTCGTTGCGGCGGCCATGATGCCCAGCGCAAAGGCCACTTTGCGGCCGCTGACCTGCTCGGAAACGAAGCTGATCGCGCCGGGCAATTCGCCGCCGAGCGAAATGCCTTGCGCCAGGCGGCAGGCCAGCAGCATGATCGGCGCCCAGATGCCGATCACGGCGTAGCCAGGCAATATGCCAATGATCAGCGTGGGACCGGCCATCAAGGCGAGCGTCAGCGTGAAGATGCGCTTGCGTCCGACCTTGTCGCCAATCTGCGCCATGATGATGCCGCCGACGGGGCGGATCAGGAAGCCGGCGGCGAAGATGCCGAAAGTCTGCATCAGGCGCAACCATTCCGGCATGTCGGGTGACGAGAAATGCCGGCTGATCTGTGGTGCCAGAAATACAAAAATGATGAATTCGAAATACTCGAGCATGCTGCCGAGTGAAGCGACGCCCAATGCCTTGAATTGTTCCCGGAGGTTGGCGGGCGGCAGTTTGTCTGCCGTGGTTTTCTGCTGCATGTCTCACTCCTGTTGGCGTGTTTTTTATGAATTTCTGAGGTTTGCGTCGCTGGCAGTCGGTGCGCGCTTCAGGCACGCGTCCGGTTTTCCGTGCCCGCAAAAATTCTAGTTTAGACATTCGAGTCTACCCCCAAATTTTAAGACAGTCCATCAATAAAAGCAGTCCAGCTGGCTTGTTAAGTTGTTAGTGCGAGAGGCGGTTGCTGGCGATATCGGCAACGTGCCGGCCTGGTCGGTTTGGCGTGCGCTGGCAAGTGTCTGTGCCGGGCTGTTTTCGGTGCGGTCTGCAGGGCGATGTCGGCTTGTGGCGCGGCCTGCGTTGCTGCCGTTGGATAAACGTCCGGCATCCTGCATTCGCTGATTTCCTGAGGGCTGCCACAGTGTCGACAGCAGCTTGTGGCGCCATTCCAAAATTTGGTAAAAAACAGGACAAATTGCTTGTTATTTGCAAAAGCGCAGTGTAAAGTTTGACGTATGGCGCAAGAAAATAAGCGTCAGGCAGCTGGCAGCAAGCCGGCAACAGGAGACAAGATTGGCTGGAAATCACAAAGATATCAATGCGGAATCCTCGGTGCGCTGCCCTGGCGTATCCTGGGATGATTTGGCTGTCGCCGATAGTCGCGCTGTGCCAGAGTACCTCAAGGAAGACGCTTGCCGTGCCCTGGGTTCCGAGCCGCTGTCGACCGATCGCTACACCAGCGCGGCGTTCTTCCAGCGCGAGATCGACAAGATGTGGCCGCATGTCTGGCAATTCGCTGCGCGGGAAGAAGAGATGCGCAACCCCGGCGATGTGGTGCTGTATGAAAACGCCGGACGTTCCTATCTGGTGACGCGCCAGCCGGACGGCTCGGTCAAGGCCTTTCACAACGTCTGCCTGCACCGTGGTCGCAAGCTGCGTACCGCCAATGGCAGTGTCGGTGAATTCAAGTGTTCCTACCATGCGTGGTCCTGGAATACCGACGGCAGCCTGAAGAACATTCCCAGCCGCTGGGATTTCCCGCACCTCGATGGCAAGCCGATGGGCTTGCCGGAGGCTGAAGTGGGGCGCTGGGGCGGTTTCATTTTCATCCGGGAAGAGGCGGGCGGCCCGTCTCTGGAAGAGTTCCTGGGGGTGCTGCCCGCGCATTTCGAGCGCTGGAAGCCTGAGCAGCGCGTGACGACGGCGTGGGCCGCCAAGGTGGTGCCGGCCAACTGGAAGGCGTGCGCCGAAGCTTTCATGGAAGCCTATCACGTCATCGCCACGCATCCGCAGATCATGCCGTTCACCGGCGACGCCAACAGCAAATACAGCCTGTACGGCGACAACGTCAACCTGGCGATCACGCCCTTTGGCGTGACATCGCCGCACATGAAAGACAATGAGTTGGCGCAGCAGGCCATCATGGACGCCTACCTGAAGTACAACGGCCGGGTGGTGCCGAAAGACAGCACCATCGACGTGCCCGACGGCGTTACCGCGCGTCGCGCCATGGGCGACTTCAACCGGCGCCGCTTTGCGGAAATGGCGGGTATCGATCTCGATCATGCCAGCGATGCCGAAGTCCAGGATGCATTGACCTACAACGTGTTTCCCAATTTTTCGCCCTGGGGCGGGTTTTCGCCAGCCGTGATTTACCGCTGGCGGCCCTGGCCGGACCAGGATCACACGCTGATGGAAGTGCGGATCCTGACGCCGGTGCCGGAAGGTCAGCCGCTGCCGGCATCGGCGAGCATGCGCATGCTCGAGGCCGATGAGACCTGGGCATCTGCCCTGGGTGTGCTGGGCAGTATCGTCGACCAGGATATGGGCAACCTGCCGTATGTGCAAGCTGGCATGAAGGCGTCCAAGACGAAACAGTTGCAACTTGCAAACTATCAGGAGGTGCGCATCCGTCACTTCCATCAGACCCTGGACAAGTATTTGGCCGATTGAATTTGGCGAAAGAGACCTGAATGAAAGCTATTGAAATTACCGCCTACGGCGCTCCGGAAGTTTTGCGGCTGACAGACCGGCCGCAGCCGGTTCCGCAAGCGGGTGAAGTCCTGATCAAGGTGGCAGCGTCCGGCGTCAATCGCCCGGATGTATCTCAGCGCGAAGGTAACTATCCGCCGCCGCCGGGAATTTCTGATCTGCCTGGCTTGGAAATCGCCGGCGAAATCGTCGGCGGCGATCTGTCGCACCCTGACAATGTCTGGTCGTTGAAGTCGGGGAGCGCTGTTTGTGCGCTGGTGGCCGGCGGTGGCTATGCCGAGTACTGCGTTGCACCGATTGCCCAGTGCCTGCCGGTGCCGGCGGGCCTGTCGCTGGTCGCTGCAGCAGCCTTGCCGGAAACCTATTTTACAGTCTGGACCAATGTGTTCGACCGTGCCCGTCTGGGGCGTAGCGAAGACGGGCGGCTGGAGTCCTTGCTGGTGCATGGCGGCACGAGCGGCATAGGCGTTACCGCGATCCAGATCGCCCGCGCTTTGGGGCACCGCGTGTTTGCCACGGCGGGTAGCGAAGAGAAATGCCGCGCTGCCGAGCGCATCGGCGCGGAGCGCGGCATCAACTACAAGACCGAAGATTTTGTGGCCATAGTCAAGGAGCTGACTGGCGGACGCGGGGTTGACGTGGTCCTGGATATCGTCGCCGGCGACTACATCCCGCGTGATATCGACTGCCTGGCGGTGGATGGGCGTCTGGCGCTGGTGGCCGTGCTGGGTGGAACGGAAGCCAGGCTTGACTTGATCAAGGTGCTGATGAAGCGCCTGACCATCAGCGGCAATACCCTGCGCGCGCGCTCAATTCCGTTCAAGAGCGCCATTGCGCACGGGCTCAAGGAACGGGTGTGGCCGCTGCTGGAATCGGGCGCGATTCAGCCAGAGATCTTCGCCACCTTTGCCCCGTCTGCGGCGGCCGAGGCGCATCGGCTGATGGAGAGCAGCCAGCATATCGGCAAGATCGTTATCGACTGGCATAAATAAATTTTGCGGTAGAAAACTGTGCCGGTGATTGACTTTGTGTTACGCCAGTTCAGTCGCCAGGCAACGGTTATGGAAGTGGGCGCAAGCCATAAGAAGAAGTAGTAGTAAATAGGGGGAGGGCGGCGCGGTTTAACCGCAATGTTCACCTGAGGAAGTGTCGAGCCGCCAAGTGTGCATACGCAACGTGGCCCGATTATTAATCACACCGAAATGAGCCAATTTAAAATGAGCCAATTCGACAGGAGACTAAAAGTGATCAACAATACCAAGAGGCGGCGCCTCGCTTTGAAACTGGCCGTGTCTGGACTGGCACTGTATGGCGCTGCGGGCGCTACGCAAGCAGCCGACATCGACACCGGCAATCCCGATGTGTCGCTGCAATGGGGTAACACGCTTCGCTACAATCTGGGCTTCCGCGCCGAGTCGCGCAATGCCGGCTGGGAGCGCACTGGCGTTGCGAGCACACAGGCCAAATACGACAAGGGTGACGTGGTGATCAACCGCGGCGACTGGTTGACCGAAGTCGACTTCAGTTACAAGGGGCAGTTTGGTTTCCGCCTTGCTGGTGCCGCGTGGTACAACGCCGAATTCGATCGCCAGGTTGGCGTTGCGCCGGGACGCGTGGGCCCCGGTAACTACAATGGTGATGTCTTTTCCAACTACACCAAGCGCTTCCATGGCGGCCCTTCGGCCGAATTCCTGGATGCTTATGTCTTCGCCAATTTCAATGTCGGCGACATGAAATCCAACGTGAAGGTCGGTCGCCAGACCAATCTGTGGGGTGAAGCAACCGTACTGAGCGCACACAGCATTTCGAACCAGCAGCAACCGATTGATGGCCTCAAGGCGGTATCCTCCCCGGGTATTGACGCCAAAGAAGTTCAGTTGCCTGTCGGACAGGTCCATGCCACTTTGCAGGTCAATGACAAATTGTCCTTGGCAGCCATGTATCAATATGAATGGCTGCCCACCCGCATTGCAGAGAGCGGTACTTTCCTTGCCAGTTCAGACATGCTGTTGCAAGGTCCGGATCGCGCCGGCGCCCGCATCAATAACAAGCTCGACAAACCCACCAACAACAGCGATTGGGGTGTGAACGCACGTTACAACTCCGAAATCATTGATGGCGTGGTTGGCGTCTACTTCCGTAATTACACTGAAAAGGGACCTACGCTCAGTTTGAGCCCGACGTCTTACCGCGCGATTTACCCGAAAAACACCAGGCTGTATGGCTTGAGCGTTGCCAAGCTGGTTGGCGGTGTTAGTACGGCTGCCGAACTGTCCTACCGCGAGGATGCCGCCCTCAAGAGCACGATTCTTGACGGCTCGGCATTTGGTGCGCGCGGTAACACCTGGCACGCGCTGGCCAACGTCGCCAAGCAATGGGGTCAAAGCTCGCTCTGGAGCCAGATCAACCTGACCGCTGAACTGGCCTACAGCCACCTGGACAAGGTTACCTCCGGCGCTGCGTACCTCAGCAGGCGGTGTAATGGGGCGCTCGATGTCAAGCTGAGTGGATGTCTCACCAACAATAACTGGGAAGGTACCATTCGCGTGAGCCCGACATGGACCGCGGTTGTGCCTGGCTGGGATCTGGGTGCGACGGCTTCGCTCACCTACGGCCTGAAGGGCAATGGTGCAACCACCGGCAGCGCCAGCGAGCATGCCGGCAGCTGGACCATGGGTGCTACTGCCACCTACAACAGCCAGCACGACTTCAGCATTGCTTACAATGACGCTATTTCGCCCGTCGGTCCGCAACCTGACCGTGGCTGGCTGTCGCTGACCTACAAATATCAATTTTAAGCGTTAATTAACGAAGGAGACATTCATGATTTCAATGAAGAAATACGCCCCGATAGCGATGCTGCTCGGCGCTGCAGGTCTGGCGCAGGCGCAGCAAGGCGATGTGAGCCAACTCGGCAAATCCCTTACCCCTTGGGGCGCTATCGTCGCCGGTAATGCTGACGGCTCGATTCCCGCCTACACCGGCGGCTTGACCACGCCGCCGGCCAACTACAACAAGGCCGATCCGGGCTGGCGTCCGGACCCGTTTCCGAATGACAAGCCACTGTTCAAGATCGATGCCAGCAACCTGGAAAAGTACAAGGACAAGCTGACCCCGGGCACGATTGAAATGTTGAAGAAGTACCCGACTTTCAACCTCGAAGTCTTCCAGAGCCGCCGTTCTGTTGCTTATCCCAAGAATGTGCAGGAAAACTCGATCAAGAATGCCACGCGCTGCAAGGTCATCAATGACGGCCTGGGGCTGGACACTTCCACCGGTTGCGGTCACGGCATCGCTTTTCCGATTCCGAAGAACGGCAACGAAGCCATGTGGAGCCTCGCCACCAAGTACCGCGGCCAGGCCTTCATCCAGAGGAACATGGCGGGTTCGTTCGTCAAGCCCTCCGGCGAAATCGTGAGGACCTATGAATCCCAGGGCTATCGCGGCTGGGATTTCTATGACCCGAGCAAGCCCAATCCGGACCGCTACTATTCGTACAGCTACGAATACGCCGCGCCGACCCGCCTGGCGAACAACTCGGCCATCGTCTTCGACGAAATCAAGAACGGCGAGCGCACTGCCTATAACTACAGCCCGGCGACCCGCCGCGTCCGTCTCTCCCCGGACAACTCGGGCGACACCCCGGTTTCGCAGATGGGCGGCGCTATGACGTTCGACGAAGATGGCATGTTCGCTGGCAAACTGGATCGCTTCGATTGGCAACTGGTTGGCAAGAAGGAAATGTACATCCCGTACAATAACTATCGCTTCCAGTATCCCGATGCGAAGGGCGAATGCGCAGGAGACAAGCGTCTGGTTGCTTACCACCTGAATCCGAAATGCGTGCGTTGGGAATTGCATCGCGTCTGGCATGTCAAGGCAACTTTGAAGGAAGGCAAGCGCCATATCTTCAAGCAGCGTGACCTGTATCTCGATGAAGATAGCTGGGGCGAAGGTGTTGGCGACAATTACGATCACAACGGCAAGATCTTCCACGTCACGTATCAGATCGGTGCGCCGATGTATGAAGCGCCGGCCCCTTCGGCGACCGACAACGTCATCTTTGACCTGGTGTCGGGCGTGTATGGCTACTCCGGTGCGCAAAGCGGCAACTACCTGATCGACATCTGGCCGCGCTCGAAGTACGCTCCTGACTTGATCGTCAACAAGAAAATCGACTTCAAAAATAACTAAACGAAGTTCGATAGCTGTGTAACCAGGCAAGGCGCAGTGCGCGCTTTGCCTGGCCTTGCTTATAGCCGATCAGGCTCGGTGATGCGGAAAAAATATGTTGAAACGTAATTTTGGAATTGGATTGTTCTTGGCAGTGCTGGCGTCGAGCGCCGCAGTGGCCGCGGACTACAAGGGCCCGCTGGAAGTACCGGCGCAGGTCAATACGCAATTTGCCCAGGCCAACCGCCTGACTGCGGTTGCCAAAGCCGGGAATGCCTTGGTCGCGGCAGGGCCGCGCGGGCACATCCTGGTCTCTGAAAATGGCGGCCAGACCTGGATTCAGGTGCCGGCGCCGGTGTCCTCCGACCTGGTGGCAATACGCTTCCTGAACGCCACGCATGGCTGGGCAGTCGGCCATGATGGCATCGTGCTGCACAGCGCCGATGCAGGCAAAACATGGATCAAGCAATTCGATGGCAAGCAGGCGGCGGCCGTGGCGGATGCGTATTTCAAGCGCGCCGTGGCAGCCGGCGACGAGCAAGCCAAAGCTTTTGAGAGCTTTGTGACGCGCTTCGTCGAGGAAGGCGCCGACAAGCCCTTCCTGGATGTGCTGTTCCTGAACGAGAAAGAAGGATTTCTGGTCGGGGCTTTCGGCACCGCCTTCCGCACGCGCGATGGCGGCAAAACCTGGGAGCCGCTGTTCTGGCGTGTGGAAAATCCCAATTCTTACCATTTGTACGCGCTGGCGACCCATGCCGGCGAACTGTATGCCGCCGGCGAGCGCGGCCTGCTGCTGCGCTGGAATCGCGAGCAGGAGCGTTTCGTCGCCCTGGCTTCACCCTACCCGGGCAGCTTTTTCGGCATGCTCGATACCGGCAAGGAGTTGATCGCATATGGCTTGCGCGGCAATGTCTATGCTACCAGCGATGGCGCCACTACCTGGCGCAAGATCGAAACGCCGGCACCCGATTCGGCCGTGGGCGCCACCAACCTGGCAGATGGCCGCTATGCGCTGGTGACCGTCGGTGGCAGGATCCTGCTCAGCAAGAAGGATGGCAGCGGTTTTGACCGGCTTCCGGCCCGTAGCCCCATGCCGTACGCCTCGGTCGCGGCAGCCGGCGGCCAGACCGTCGTCGCCGTCGGCGCGCGCGGCATCCGGGTTGAAACTATCAATGGCCAGACGGTCCAGGAGAAATAAGATGGCGGTATCTAGCAAACCGGCAGGCGCGATGCCGACAATCCGCGATGTAAATGAATTTGACAAGCGCAGTGGGAACTTGCTGGAGCGGCTGGTATTCAACCATCGTTTCGTGTTCCTGGCTGTCTGCACCTTGTTGACGCTGTTCTTTGGCTACAAGGCGATGAGCCTGACGGTCAATGCCAGCTTCGACAAGATGATTCCGCAGAGCCATGCGTATATCAAAAACTATGTCGCCAACCGCGACAAGCTGGGTGGCCTGGGCAATGTCGTGCGGGTGGTGGTGGAAGCCAAGAATGGCGATATCTTCCAGCCCGAGTTTCTCGAAACGTTCAAGAAGGTCAATGACGACCTGTTCCTGACGCCGGGCGTGGACCGGGCCTGGATGAAATCCATCTGGATGTCCGGAGTGCGCTGGGTGGTGGCGACCGAGGAAGGGTTCCGTGGCGGCGCCGTGATGCCGGACGACTATAACGGTTCGCCAGCCAGCATGGCCAAATTGCGCACCAATATCGATACCGCGCGCCTGGTGGGCAGCCTGGTCGGCAAGGATTACAAGTCGGTCATGATCGTCGTGCCTTTGCTGGAAAAGGATCCGTCGACCGGGCAGGCGATGGATTACGGCGTTTTTTCGAGCGGGCTGGAAAAAAACATCCGCGATAAATACGGCGCGGCCGGCAAGGTGGACATCCATATCGTCGGCTTTGCCAAGATGATCGGTGACCTGATCGACGGCATGATGCAGGTGCTGCAGTATTTCGGCTTTGCTGCGGTGGTTGCCGCCGGCATCATCTACGCCTACACGCGTTGCCAGCGCAGTACGGCGCTGGTGCTGGTCTGTTCGATGGTTGCCGTGATCTGGCTGCTTGGTGTGCTGCGCCTGCTCGGCTTCTACCTGGATCCTTATTCGGTGCTGGTGCCGTTTCTGGTATTCGCGATCGGTGTCAGCCATGCCGCCCAGAAAATGAACGGCATCATGCAGGACGTCGGACGTGGCACGCACAAGTATGTGGCCGCACGCTACACATTCCGCCGCCTGTTCCTGGCCGGTTTTACCGCGCTGCTGGCCGATGCCGTCGGCTTCGCCGTGCTGATGGTGATCGACATACCGGTGATCAAGGATCTCGCGCTGGCTGCCAGCATCGGCGTGGCCATGCTGATCGTCACCAACCTGCTGCTGTTGCCAGTGATGCTGTCCTTCACCGGCGTCAGCGCAAAAGCGGCGCAACGCAGCCTCGTCAAGGAGTCTGCGCCAGGCGCCGATGCGCCGAGCGGGATGATCGGCTTCCTCGAGCGTTTCACGACCCGGCGCTGGGCCTGGGGCGCCGTGCTGGCATCGACTGTCTTGCTGGTGGTTGGCTTCTATGTCAGCCTGGGCTTGAAAATCGGTGATCTCGATGCCGGTGCGCCCGAGTTGCGCGCCGACTCGCGCTACAACAAGGACGTTGGCTACATCAACGGCCACTACGGCTTGTCCAGCGACCAGTTCGTGGTCATCGCCAAGGTGCCCGTGGGGATGTGCTCGGACATGGTCGCGATGAAAAAGATGGAGAACCTGTCCTGGAAGCTGCGCGGCGTGCCGGGGGTGCAAACCGTGACGTCGCTGTCCGAGTCGGCCGCCTATTTCATTGCCGGCATGCAGGAAGACAATCCGAAATGGATGTCGGTGCCGAGCAGCCCGGCCATGACCGAGGCGGCGGCGCAGCTGATCATCACGAATATCCCGGAAGCGGTCGACACCGGCTGCTCGACCATCCCGGTATCGGCTTATCTGGCCGATCACAAGGCTGAAACGCTCAAGGGCGTGGTCGCTGCGGTGGAAGAGTTTGCCCGGGAAAACGACAGCAAGGACATCAAGTTCCTGCTGGCGGCCGGTCCGGCCGGCATCGAGGCGGTCACCAATATCGTGGTGTATGAGGCCAACCGTCTGATGCTGCTGTACGTGTACGCTGCCGTGCTCGTGCTGTGCTTCGTCACGTTCCGCAGCTGGCGCGCCGTGCTGGTGGCGGTCATCCCGCTGGTGGTGACCTCGGTGCTGTGCGAGGCCCTGATGGCAGTGCTGGGCATCGGCGTCAAAGTCGCGACTCTGCCGGTGATCGCCCTGGGCGTCGGCATCGGCGTGGACTATGCCTTGTACCTGCTGTCGGTGCAGTTGCAGAACCAGCGCGCGGGCATGCCGCTCAGGCTGGCGTACCGGCAGGCGATGCAGTTCACCGGCAAGGTGGTCGCGCTGATCGGCGTGACGCTGGCGGCAGGCGTCATCACCTGGGCCTGGTCGCCCATCAAGTTCCAGGCTGACATGGGCATTTTGCTGACCTTCATGTTCATCTGGAACATGGTCGGCGCCTTGATCATGATTCCTGCGCTCTCCTACTTCTTGTTGCGCTCCAAGGATGAAAAATTGGCGGATAGCGCTGCGGCGCCCAAGGCATCGATCGCCGAAAGCGATGCAAGTCCAATGCGCACCGTCGCTGCGCGTGCTGAGGAGTACCAGGCAGCCAAGTGATCTGACTGACATCGTTCATCAATAAAATGCATAAGCACGGAGACAGCAATGGAACGAAATTATGATGTGATCGTGGTCGGCGGCGGTGGCGCCGGCCTCGCCGCCGCGCTGGCGGCGCAGGACGCGGGCGCCAGCTGCATCGTGCTCGAAGCCGACACCCATCTGGGCGGCGCGACGGCCAATTCGGGCGGGGTGTTTTATGCCGCCAACACTGCCATACAGCGTACGCACGGCATTACCGGCGATACCCCGGCAGCCATGGTCGAATACATCATGGCGCTGAACCAGTGGAAAGCGCGTCCCGATCTCATCACTTACTATGCCAATGAATCGAATGCGGTGCTGGAGTGGTTGATTTCGCTTGGCGCCGATTTTCCTGGCGGGCATCTGGTCTGTTCAGGCGTCGAATCCGTGGCGCGCGGCCATGCCTGCGCGGGCGCCGGGGCAGGCATAGGCGAATCCCTGATCAATGCCGTTGGTGCGCGCGGCATTGAAACCGTGCTGGACTGTCGCGTCGAATCGCTGATTGTTGACGCGGGCCGGGTGGTCGGTGTGCGTGCGCAGGGCATGGAACTTCATGCACCCTGCGTCATCGTTACCACCGGCGGCATCGGCAACAATCCCGAGATGCTGCAAAAGCTGTATCCATCATCCTGGCACGAGGACTGGACCTGGGCCGTGCACCGGGACAATCCCTACATACTCGGCGACGGTTTGACGATGGCGGAAAACATCGGCGCGGAAGTCGTCGGTTTCGATACCGGGCTGCTCTTGCCGACCTCCGGCTTCTGGAAAGCACTGGAACCGTGGCTGCCGCCCTGGATCATGGTGGTCAACAAGGAGGGCCGGCGTTTCATGTCCGAGCTGTCGCCGTACAGCGCCTGCGGCTACCTGATCGCCGAGCAGACCGAACGGCGGGTATGGGCCATTTTCGACGACAAGGCCCTGGTCGATGCCAGCGCCGACATTTCCTATCTCGACCCCTACAAGTGTGGCCTGAACATTCCCACCTGGGAAGAGAAAACGATCCGCGAGCAGGTGGCCAAGGGCCGGGTCAAGAAAGCCGACACGCTCGAAGAGCTGGCCCGCCTGACCGGGATCGACGCGATCGCCCTGGCGCAATCGGTCAAGGTTTACAACGAAGACGCCGCGCGCGGCAAGGACACGCATTTCTACAAGAAAGCGCCCAAATTGTGCCCGGTGGCCAATGGTCCGTTCTACGCGGTGGAAATCCGTGCCGCCATCATTGGCAACACCAGCGTGGGCCTGAACATCGATGAAAGCACCCGGGTCCTGGATCAGCATGGTTGCCCGATTCCCGGCCTTTACGCCGCAGGTGAGGTGCTCGGCTGCTGGCAGGGCCCGCGCTATGCAGGCGGCGGCCTGGCTGTCGGCGGTGCGATCGTGTTCGGCCGTCTTGCCGGCCAGGTCACCGCCAGGGAAGCGCAGTCTTGTGCTTCCCTGAGCGCCTAGCCATCTCGCTAAAACTGTGCGCGCACGTTCAAGTGCGGCCCCAAATTTTTCCTGCTTTTTTTTCAGACTATTTCAATCAGATTAGGAGATGCGCATGTCGATTTTCATGAAAGCCACGATCACGGTGAACGCCTACAAATGCAACGAATTTGTCGACGTCCTGTTGTCAGACCTGGTTCCACTGCTGGAGGAACAGGGCTGGAAGCTGCACGGCTGCTTCGTCGAGCGCTTCGGTTCCGTCAAGCCGGCGGTGGTCATTGACATCTGGGAAATGGAAGACATGGCCCACGTCGAGCGGGTAATGAAGGGCGACGCCTACCGCAATGATCCGCGTTACCTGCGTGCATTGCCCGTCGTCGGTGCGGCAGTGCTCGAAGAGTCGCTCACGTTCATGGAAAAACGCGGTGGCAGCCTGCCCTGCGTTTATGGCTGATCATCTTATCGGCCTTTCTGCCATGGTGGAGATCGGTATAACTCAAGGAGACTTTTGATGGTTACTTTTAATACACTTTCCTCAGTCGCTGCAGTCAATCCAAAGATTGCCTCGCTGGGCGAAGTATTCCAGCTCGCGTACGTGCCGGTCGATTTCGATGCTGCCTTGCGCTTCTGGACGGAGACCATGGGGGCCGGTCCTTTCTATCTGATGGAACACATCAAGGCGGAAGACCTCAAGTACAAGGGCGAGCCAACAGCATTCGACTTCAGCGCAGCCATCGGCTACTGGGGTGATGTGCAGATCGAATTGATCCAGCAACACGATGCCACACCGTCGATTTATACCAGCTGGCTGGAGCAGGGGCAGCAAGGTGTGCATCATGTTTGTGTCGCCGTAAAAGACATGGAAGAGACGCGGCGGATCTGCGCCGAAGTTGGCGCCACGGTCATGCAGGAGGCCAAGTTCCGCGGCGGCGCCGCCGAAGTGATTTATGTCGATACCCATGGCGGGCCCGGCACCATGGTCGAATTCTGGAAGCCGGATGAATCCGGCCCCAAGTTTTTCGCCAGCGTCCGTGACGCTGCGCGCGGCTGGGACGGCAGCCGGCCGCTGCGTCGGCCCGGCGAGTAATCCACATGCGGCCCGTTCTGTCGCTGGCGTCCGGCGTGCTGCCCGAGGCCACGCCGCTGCAAACCGTTCAGGCTGCAGCCGCTTCCGGTTTCGATGCCGTGGGACTGTGGATCGATACCGCGACCTGGACGCCGCAGACCACCCGCGAAGTGCGGCAGGCGAGCCGTGACAGCGGCCTGCAGGTGCTGGATGCCGAGGTGCTCTGGTTGCGGCCTGGGCCCGGCAACCCCGGCCATCTGCAAGCCATCGATATTGCCGCGGAAATTGGGGCGGCGAATGTCCTGGTGGTCAGTTCGGATCCGGATGTGGCGGCGACAGTGGCAAAGTTTGTCGCGCTCTGCGAGCATGCCCGTGCCATGCCCTTGCGGGTGGCGCTGGAGTTCGGCGCATTCACCGACGTGCCCACGCTTGCCGCCGCCACTGCGATCCTCAGGCAGGCGGCGCAACCCAACCAGGCGCTGCTGGTGGATGCCTTGCACCTGCAGCGCTCCGGCGGGCGCCCGGCCGACCTTCTTCCCTTGCCGGCAGACTGGTTCAGTTATGCCCAGCTGTGCGATGCCCCGTTGTCGGGACCGAGTGCCAGCGACCGTGCAGCGATCCGCGATGAGGCCGTCGACCACAGGCTATGTCCGGGCGAAGGCGCCTTGCCGCTGGCGGATTTGCTGCAGGCGCTGCCGGCGCAATTGCCGCTGAGCGTAGAAGTGCGTTCCAGGCGGCTGCGCGACGACTACCCCGATTTCGTTGCGCGCGCGCGCGAAGTTGAGCGTCTGACACGGCAGTGGCTCAGCAGCCGGATATCGCTGGCATAGCGCGGCCGTAATGCTGGCGTAATTAATGCCGGTGTAATTGAGGAAATTCTTGTGGCTTTGACTCATGTATTGCAGCCGATAACTATCGGCGGTGTGACGATTCCCAACCGGGTGGTGCGCTCGGCCCATGGCACCCGCTTCGGCGGCGGCGTGATGAGCGATGACCTGATCGCGTATCACGCCTTGCGTGCCCGCGGTGGCGTCGGCCTGTCGATCCTGGAAATCATGGCGGTGCATCCCAGCAGCCCGAGCGGGGTGAATGGCTTCGACCCGCGCATTGGCGAGGGCTACCAGCGCCTGCTGGAAGAGGTACGGCCGCATGGCATGCGTCTGTTTCAGCAGTTATGGCACGGCGGCCACCAGACCATGCCGCAGGATGGCACGCCACCCTGGTCGGCCTCGGACATCCCGGGCCCCCGTCTGGGGGTGGTGCCGGCGCCGATGAGCCAGGCCATGATCGACGAGATCGTCGCATCCTACGCCCGCACCGCGCGCATGTGCCAGGACCTGGGGCTGGATGGCGTCGAGATTCACGCCGCTCACGGCTACCTGATCCATCAGTTCCTGTCGCCGGCAACCAATATCCGTGAGGATGGCTATGGTGGCGATTTCGATCACCGCGTGCGCTTCCTGCTTGAAGTGATGACCGCAGTGCGCGATGCTGTGCGCCGCGACAATTTTGCCGTCGGCGTGCGCCTGGCGCCGGACATGAGCGCCGGCGGCTGGAATGCGGCGGATGTGCTGCGCGCCGCGCAGCTGCTCGAGGCGCGCGGGCTGGTTGATTTCGTCAATGTATCGCAAGGCAGCTACCATGCCTTCGACAAGATGATCGGCGGCATGCACGAACCAAGCGGTTACGAGTTGCCGCTGAGCCGCAGCGTCACGCGCGCGCTCTCGGTGCCGCGCATCGTGGTCGGGCGCATCCGGACGCTGGAGGAGGCGGACCAGATCATCCGTGATGGCGATGCCGACATGGTGGCAATGACCCGTGCCACGATTGCCGACCCTATGCTGGTTCGCAAGACCGTGGAGGGCAAGGTCGACCAGGTCCGTCCCTGTATCGGGTGCAACCAGGGCTGTGTCGGCAACCTCCTCACTGTCGGCCGCATGGGGTGCGTGGTGAACCCGGCAGTCGGTCATGAGCGGCGCTTCGGCGAGCACCTGCTGCAGTCTGCCGACGCAGCGCGACACGTCGTGGTGATCGGCGGCGGTCCGGCAGGCATGGAAGCGGCGCGTGTCGCCGCTTTGCGGGGCCATCGCGTTACCCTGTGCGAGGCGCAGCCGCAACTCGGCGGCGCCCTGCGGCTGGCCGCGCGCGGTCCAACTCGCCATGGATTGCTGGACCTCGCCGTCTGGCTGGAGCAGGAAATCTTCCGTCTTGGCGTGGCGGTTCAATTGAGCACTTACGTGGATGCCGACGATGTGCTGGCCATGCGTCCCGATACCGTCATCGTTGCCACCGGCTCCATGCCGCGCATGGATGGCGTGCAAATGTCGCATCCGGGCGAGCCCGCCCAGGGCATGGAACAGGCGCATGTCAAATCGAGCTGGGATGTGTTCAGCGATCCCAAGGTCATCGAGCAGGTCAGGTCGGCCGTGGTGGTCGATGACCTCGGGCATTACGAGGCAATTGCTGTTGCGGAATATCTGGTCACACGCGGGATCAAGGTGCACTACGTCTCGCGCCATGTGGCGTTTGCCCCATTGGCTGAACCGGCGCTGATGACCGAGCCGGCCTTGCGACGACTTGCACAGGGTGATTTTCAGCTGCACCTGCGCAGCCGCGTCACGCGGGTTGCGGCAGACGCGGTGAGTCTCAGTCCCACCTACCTGCCGGATTCCGCCGTCACCAGCGATCTGCCGGCGGACCTGGTGGTCTTCGTTTCGGCGAACCGGTGCGTGCAGGATGTTCATGCAGCACTGCGCGGGCAGGTGCCACAGCTTGAGCTGATTGGCGATGCCCGATCGCCGCGCCAGCTGCAGCAGGCCATGCTGGACGGCTACCGTGCGGGTGCTGCAGTGTAGATCAATGCAATTTGATTCGTCCCAAAATAAAACAGGATGGCATGTTTTTATGTTTTAATCGGATTTATTATTAGAAAAAATGGAGACGATTTTGACGAATCTTGAGGAAATGGAATCCCGCTTTGCCATCACCGATGTCCTGCACCGTTATGCGCGTGGACTCGACCGCATGGATAAAGCAATGACGCTGAGTTGCTGGCACGCTGGCGGCACCGACGACCATGCGCCGATGTATGCTGGAAGTGCCGCGGGGTTCATCGAATGGCTGTGGCCGGTGCATGCCTCGCTCGAGATGACGCACCATAACATCAGCAATATCCTGATCGATGTCGACGGCGACCGCGCCGGATCAGAATGCTATTGGCATGTCACGCTGCGCAAAAACGTAGACGGCGTATGGTGGGACTCGATCAGCCAGGGGCGCTACGTCGATCGCTTCGAACGGATAGATGGTGTCTGGGCGATCCGCCACAGGCAGTCCCTGCATGACTGGAACCGCACCGAAAAGCTGGCCTTGCGCCGCGGTGATCAGGGTTTGCCCGTCATCGTCGTCCCCAACAATCCGGAAGTGTCGCCGCCGCCGAACCGGCGTGATCTTGGCGACTATTCCTACCAGGTCCTGAAGCGCCGCTTCGGCGCAGCAAAGCAACAGGCTTGAGCCATGAGCGACATTGACAAACTCTTCCAGCCAGCCGCAGTCGGCGACATTCAGGTGCGCAACCGCATCGCGCTGGCGCCCTGCACGCGCCAGCGCGCGCATCTGGATGGCACGCCGACAGACCTGATGGTGGAATACTACCGGCAGCGCGCCAGTGCCGGCCTGCTGATCACCGAGGGCATCAGCCCTGGCATCGGCGGCAATGGCTATCTGTTTGCCCCGGGGCTGTACACCGATGCGCACCAGGCCGGCTGGCGCAAGGTGACCGACGCCGTGCACAGCGAGGGCGGCGCGATCTTCGGCCAGATCATGCATGTCGGACGGCTGTCGGATCCTTTGATTCTTCCGCACGGCATGCAGCCGATCGGCGCTTCGGCAGTGCGGCCGGATCCGACGGCGCGGCATTACACGATCAACTGTCCGCGCCCGAAACGCTCCTACCAGACGCCGAAGGCGCTCAGCACGGCAGAGGTGCGAGCCGTAGTCGAGGAATATGCGCAATCGGCCCGGCGCGCCCGCGCCGCCGGCTTCGACGGCGTCGAGATTCACGCAGCATCGGGCTATTTGCCCATGCAGTTCCTGTCGACCAATACCAATCTTCGCGAGGATGAGTACGGCGGCAGCATCGCCAATCGGGCCCGCTTCCTGCTGGAGTGCGTTGAAGCGATGCAGGCGGCCACCTCGCCGGGCTTTGTCGCTGTCAAGGTGGGGCCGGGCTGGACTTTTCACAACGTCTTTGACGAGGATCCGGTCGCCACTTATTCCCATGTCGCAAGCGAACTGTCCAAGCGTTCGATCGCTTATCTGCAGGTGGGAAATTACGGTCAGGACTGGGATGTCATCGGCACGTTGCGCGCCTTGTTCGACGGCCCCATCATTGGCGTCGCCGGGTTTTCGCGCGCCTCTGCCGCTGCAGCCATTGCGCGCGGGCAGGTGGACATGGTGGCGTTCGGACAGGCCTACATTGCCAATCCTGACCTCGTAGAGCGCTATCGCAACAACCTCGGGCTGAATGCGCCTGACAGTTCGACTTACTACACGCAGGGCGCCGAAGGCTATACCGATTATCCGGTGTATGCCCGGTCCGATCTGGACAAGTTGATTGACGTGGAGTCTACCTTTGTGTCCGGTTCTTCCCGGGCGCCGCAGGCGGCCAAGACTGAACGGGCAGCCTGATATGCGTGATGACGCATCCCCGTTGCCACTCGGCGCCAGGACCGCGCTGGTTACCGGCGCCAACGGCGGTATCGGGACAGCTTTCGTGCAGACCTTGCTTGACCAGGGGGCGCAACGCGTCTACGCCGCCATGCGCGACCCTGTCGCCTTGCCATCGCAGTGGCAAGGCGATCCGCGCGTGGTGCCGTTGCCGCTGGATGTGACAGACGCGGCTGCCATCGCCGCGATCGCCGGGCAGTGCGGCGATGTCGATCTGTTGATATGCAATGCCGGAGTCACTTGCATAGGAGCGGTCAGCGAAATGGACGAGGCGACCATCCGGCATGTAATGGAAGTGAACTATTTCGGCCCCGCGATGCTGACCCGGGCGCTATCGGAATCCCTGCGCAAGCGGCAGGGGGGCATCATTTACGTGCTGTCCATGGCGGCCATGATCCCGCCGGGACCGGCGCCTGTCTATAGCGCCAGCAAGGCGGCCTGTGCAATGTACGCCGCCGGCGTGCGGGCCGACCTCGGCAAGGATGGCGTCCGGGTAACCCTGTGCTTCCCCGGTTATGTCGACACGCGCATGTCGGATGCCTTCAAGAGTCAAAAGGCAGCGCCGGAATCCATCGCCGGCGAGACGCTGCGCGCCTGGGCCGCTGGCGAGAGCCATGTTTTTCCGGATGCGTTCAGCCAGCTGGTGCTCGCCGAAATGGCGCGTAACGGCGCCGGCCTGCTGACGGATCCGGACAATGCTCGCAAAGAACTGGCGTTGAAATATGCGGCATTGACTACTACGGCAGGTCCTGCAACAGCGCGTGACGGATCGTGTTGATAACGCCGGCCGAATTCCCGGTGCAAGAGCCAGCTTCAAGCTGAAATAACAGGAGATTATCCCCATGATTGTCGGTCTTCATCACATCGCTATCGCCAGCAAGGACATGGCGCGCCTTTCCGGCTTTTATTGCGAACTGTTCGGCCTGGAGGTTCTTTATGGAAGCGGCTGGAAGCGTGGAAATGCACAGATCGACAGCCTGGTGGGATTGAAAGATTCCGCTGCCGATTATGTGGTGCTTGGCGCTGGCGATTTTCGTCTGGAAATTTTCCAGTACCACAGCCCGGAGGGCGCAGAAGCGGATTCTGAACGACCCGTATGCGATAGCGGCATCACCCACATGTGCCTGCAGGTCAGCGACATCGACGGCGAATATGACCGACTGGTCCGGGCGGGTATGCGTTTTCATTCTCCGCCCCTTGCTGCGGCCGCAGGCCAGCGGCATCGTGCCATATATGGTCGTGATCCCGATGGCAATGTCATCGAACTGATCGAGATACTGGTCGCGGACCATCCTTTTGGCGTCAGGGTGACTGGCGCAGCAGTTTGAAGTTTTCCAATACCTATTTGAAGGAGATGCAATGGACATGATGACGATGCTGACCGAGCAGGGGCGCAAAGAGGCTGAAACCCTGGCCGCGATGCCGCTCGCCGGCTTGCTGAATCACGAAGGCCGGACGGCAGTCGTGACGGGCGCGGCCCGCGGCATTGGCCTGGCGATTGCGCGCCGCTTGGTCGAAAGTGGCGCCCACGTCATCATGGCTGACCGACGCGCTGCCGATCTCGAAAAAGCACTGTTGTCGTTGCCGCAGGAATGGCAAAAACGAACGACCACGATGGAAGTCGACGTTACCGACGCAAATCGCGTGGCAGCGTTGGCCGACAAGGCGATCGACTGGACTGGAAGGCTTGATTTCTGGGTGAACAATGCCGGGATATTCCCGCCAAGCGGGCCGCTCCGGGATGCCAGCGAGGACGTCCTCGATCAGCTTTATGCGGTCAATATCAAGGGCGTTTATATCGGCGCACGCGAGGCTGCGAAGCGTATGGGCCGTGGCGCGACCATCCTCAACATCGCCTCGATCGGCGCGATCAAGGGACAGGCGGGCATGAGCGGCTATTCGGCCAGCAAGCATGCGGTCCTCGGAATTACCCGCAGCCTTGCCATGGAGCTTGGCAAGGACGGTATCCGCGTCATGGCAATTGCGCCAGGGCTGACGGTTTCTCCTGGCAATGAAGAGATGCTCGGCGTGATCCAGCAGTCTGGCCACAAGCTGGCCACGCTGTCGGCGCCGCTCGGCCGCTTCAATCTGGCCGATGACGTGGCGCGCGTCGCGCTGTTTGCCGTCAGCGACATGGCCGCGATGATGACGGGCCAGCTGCTGGTGGTGGACGGCGGAACGACCGTCTGAATCGACCCGCAAATCGACACCAGAATCAATCGGCCGCAGCAGATTTTCAGCCGCACGCGCCGATAGCAGCATGCAAAGAAGACACACAATAAAAAAAAGGAGACACGTCATGAATAATTCCGAAAATATGCCGGATACGCGGCCGCTCGAGGAGATCGACAGCACGGATCCTGCCTTGCTGCAGGATCCCTACGCATACTTTGCGCGCCTGCGCAGCGAGGCGCCGGTATTTCGCGATCCAAAGACTGGCGTCGTGTCTGTCTCAAGCTACGATCTGGTGCAGGAGGTGTTCCGCAAGCCGAAGGAATTCTCCAGTGATGTTTCATTAATGCTCAAGTCTGGCGGCCAGGGTAAATTCGATCCCGAGGAAAAGGCGATCATGGCCACGGGCTTGCCCTGGGTCGATACCATGCTGACTGCCGACCCGCCACGGCATAGCCAGTACAAGCGGCTGGCGATGGCCGCTTTCACGCCCAATCGCGTCAACGGCATGGTCGATTACATGGCCGAGGTGACCGACAGCCTCATCGATCAATTCGGCGCCAGGGGCCATGTCGAACTCAAGGCCGAATTTGCCGACTCGCTGCCGGCCATCGTCACGGCCGATCTGCTGGGCGTGCCGCGCGAGGACATCCCGCAGTTTCGCGTCTGGCTGGCCGGTGCCTTGACGCGCCTTGCCGGCGGCGCGAACCGTGAACAGCGCATCGATGCGGCCCGCAAGGAAATCGAGCTGCAGCAATACTTCGTTGCGCAGTTTGCACGCCGCCGCCAGCAGCCTGCGGACGATGTGTTGTCGGTCCTCGTACATGGGAGTCTGGGGCAGGATGACGCAGCCCGTCCGCTCGATGATGCGGAATTGATGGGCATGACGCACCAGATATTCGTGGCGGGCCAGGAGACTACCGCGCATGCCTTGACCTATGCGGTCTATCAGGTCGTGAAACAACCTGGTCTGCAGGCGCGAATGGTCGAGGATGCCGCATTGATCTCGCAGCTGATCGAGGAAAGCCTGCGCCACCTGTCTCCAGTCAATAATGGCTGGCGTGTCGCTGCGACCGATGTCGTGCTGGGCGGCGTACCCATCCGCGCAGGCGAGCCGATTTTCTTGCGCTTCGGTGCGGCCAATCGTGATGCCGCGCGCTTTGAGAATCCGGAAAGCTTCGATCTCCATCGACCCAACGCACGCGAGCACATGGCATTCGGCGGCGGCATACACACCTGCCTTGGCATGGTTCTGGCGCGCAAGGAAATGGCGATCGCCCTGCCAAAACTATTCGGCCGTCTGCGCAATATGCGCTTCGCTCCCGGCCATGAGGTGTTCCGCGTCAAGCCCAGCCCGCTGTTGCGCGGCGCGGCTGAACTGCAGCTGGAGTTCGATCCACGATGAATGCTGCAAGCGATATCGAACTGGTCCGGCGATTCGTGGCGGCGTGGAATGCCCGGGATGTCGCCAGCATCATGGCAATGTTGAGCCCGGATATTGTGTATCACAATATTCCCATGGAGCCCTTGAACGGAACCGCCGCAGTGCGCGCGAGCGTCGAGCGCGTATGTGCCAGCGCAACGGCAATCGACTGGATCATTACCCACATTGCCGCAGCTGGCGACGGCATGGTGCTGACCGAGCGGATCGACAATTTCACCATGGCAGGCCGTGCCGTCAGCGTGCCGGTGATGGGGGCTTTTCGCTGCGTTGATGGCTTGATTGCCGAATGGCGTGACTATTTTGACCTGGCGCAGTACAAGCGCCAACTCCTTTAAGTGGGTTGAATTGAGAAAATATGAAAAAACTCATTGTTGTTAATCGTGAAGGAAATGAAATCCCCCTGGAGGGGCAAGTCGGCCTATCGGTGATGGAAATCATTCGCGATGGCGGCGTGGAGCAAATGCTTGCCATGTGCGGTGGCAGCTGTTCGTGCGCCACCTGTCATGTCTACATCGAGCCGGCATTTGCATCGCAATTGCCGCTCACCGGTGAATACGAGAGCGACCTTCTGGAAGGCTCCCTGCATCGCAATGCGCAGTCCCGCCTGGCTTGCCAGATCAAGTTCATCGATGCGATGGATGGCATGCGCGTAACGATCGCCCCGGAAGATTGATTGCCAAAATTGCTTGTCAGGCCGGATGCATCGACATCCGGCGACGATGGCGGGCCTGATTTTCCGCTGATATTTTTCCCCATTCCAACGACCTCGACTTCCCTGCCATCCCGCACGAAAGCCAATGGCTGAAGAATGCCTGCGCAAGCGCCCGAAGGTTTCTGGCGCCGGATTGCGCTACGGGCATGTCGCAGCCGCTGCCGGAAATGAGATTGTGCGGGGTTTGGATTTCCTGCATAATACAAACAATCAATATGGCCTGTTTTTAATATTAGAGTGAGCGCACAAAAGGCCGATGTCTGCAGTCGATGACATCCGGGGGCTGCGACACCCATTCACAGAGAGAAGGTTCCGTTATGTCCCATCGCTTGTCCCCCCTCCTGCAGCCGCGTTCGATCGCCATGATTGGCGCAAGCAACAACCCGGCGCGCATCGGCGGCATGCCTCTCGACTTGCTCAAGCAATTTGGCTTCGAAGGGCAGGTCTATCCGATCAATCCCAAATATGAAGAAGTGTTCGGCTATCGCTGTTATGCCGACATCGAATCCCTGCCGGCGGCGCCGGACCTGGTGGTCCTGGCCATCGGCGCCGCCGATGTCACCGCCATGCTGCGGCGCTGCCACACGCGCGGCGTCAAGGCAGCCATCGTCTATGCGGCCGGCTTCGCCGAGATGGGCGGCGAAGGCGTCGCCTTGCAGGAAGAGCTGGAGCGCTTCGCACAGGAAAGCGGTATGGTGATTGCGGGCCCGAACTGCATGGGCTTCGCCAACCTTAATTTGAAAGCCTTCACCGCATTCGCGACGGTATTCAAGAACGTGCCGCCGCAAACCGGCATCGGCCGCGCCAGCCTGGTGACGCAAAGCGGCAATGTCTGCTCCACGGTGTTTGCGTTGATGCGCCAGTTGGGCATCGAGGTCAGCCACTTCATCAATACCGGCAACGAGGCTTGCGTCGAATTTTCCGAGTACCTGGAATTTCTTGCGCAGGACGAGCAGACCGATTGCGTGATCGGTTATGTCGAGCAGCTGCGCAATGGTCCGCGTTTCATCGAGTCCGCGCTGGCTTTTGCCGAGGCCAGCAAGCCGCTGATCCTGTACAAGGCGGGCCAGACCGAGAAGGGCTCCGAGGCGGTGCGCTCGCACACTTCTGCGCTGGCGGGCAACATGGCGCTATATGAGGCAGCATTCCGCCAGTTGAACGTCATCCAGGCCCAGGACTTTACGCAGATGGCCGATATCGCAATGCTCTCCGGCTTCCGTCAGCGCACCGGCGGCAAGCGCATGGCGATCGTGACCTTGTCGGGCGCGCTCGGCGCGATCCTGGCCGACAAGTTCATCGGCGCCGGGCTGGATGTGCCCACCTTGCCTGCGGATGTGCAGCAGGCGCTGCGCGATGGCATTCCCGATTACGGCATGGTTTCCAACCCGATCGATGTGACCGGCAATATCGTCAACAACCCGGATTTCGTGCGTTCGGTCTTTAGCGTGCTGGCCAAGACCGATGCCATCGATACCGTCGTCATCTATGCCAACGGTTCGCTGCTCGACCGCATGGCCGAGCCGCTGATGGAAATCTGCGCGGCGTATCCGCGCCTGTTTGTTGCTATTGACACCGGCAAGGCCAAGTGCCGCGAGCAATTGGCCGCTGCGGGCATCCCGGTGTTCACCGACATCGGACGTGCCGCCGCAGCGCTGGCGCCATACTGCCACTGGCTCGACGGCCGCGCTGGCGTGACGTACTGGGCGCAATTGCGCCGGCAGTCGAAGGGTGCGCATGTCGAGCGCACGATTGCCGGTCTCGACGAGTACCAGACCAAGTGCCTGCTGGCCGAGTTCGGCGTGCCGCCTGTGGCGGAAACGCCGGCCGCTGATGCCGACGCGGCAGTGGAAGCAGCCGGGCGCATCGGTTATCCGGTGGTGCTGAAAGTACTCAGCGCCGATATCGCCCACAAGACCGAGGCCGGCGGCGTGCGCCTGAGCCTGCAGAATGAAGCCCAGGTACGCACGGCTTTCCACGAGATTATCGCGTCGGCGCGCAAGTACGACCCGCAAGCCCGGATCCAGGGTGTGCTGGTGCAGGCCATGTCGAAAGGCATCGCCGAGCTGATCGCCGGCGTGACCCATGATCCGGTGTTCGGCGCCGCGCTCACGGTCGGCCTGGGCGGCGTGCTGACCGAGCTTTACCGTGACGTCAGCCATCGCATCCTGCCGGTCGATGAAGTCATGGTCGGCGAAATGCTGCGCAGCCTGAAGGCTTATCCGCTGCTCGATGGCTTCCGTGGCCGCGCAAAAGCGGATGTCGACGCGGCCGGCAAGGCGGTGGCGGCACTTTCCCGCGCGTCTCTGGCATTGGGCGAAAATGCCCAGGAGATCGAGATCAACCCCTTGCAGGTCAAGGAAGTCGGTGCGGGAGCCGTGGCCATCGACGCGCTGCTGCTGACCCGCTGAAACACACGGACAAGCGGGACTTTCCCGCCTTTATTTCTGGAGTTGACTGTGCTGCTGTCACTAACTGAATTGCAGGAAATGATCGAGTCAAGCGTGCTCGAATTCCTCACCCACGAGTATGACTTCCTCAAACGCGCCAACAGCCTGCATGCGCCGCATGCCATCGCGCAGCCGATCTGGCAGGGCTTTGCGGACATGGGCTGGCTGGGCTTGCCGCTATCGGAGGCTGATGGCGGCATCGATGGTCATGCTATGGAGTCTGGCCTGTTGATGCGGGCGTTTGGCCGCCACCTCGTGGTCGAGCCGTATCTCAACAGCGTCCTGCTCGGCACGCGCTTGCTGGCAGAACTCGGCAGCGCCGAACAGCGCGAATCCTGGCTGCCATCCCTGCTCGATGGCACGCGCCGCCTGGTGCTGGCGCACGAGGAATTCGGCAACAGCGACCCGTGGGCGTCGCGCGCGACCCGGGCGCGCGTGCAGGGGGATGGCTTTGTCCTCGATGGCAAGAAGTCGCTGGTTGCCGGCGCGCCGGGGGCGACGGCCGTGCTGCTGTCGGCGCAGCTGGACGGCGGCGCACATGCGCTGTTCATCCTGCCGCTCGATACGCCGGGACTGATCCTCACCGAAAGGCGCACTCTCGATAGCGGACGCGCCGCTGATTTGACGCTCGACGGCGTCCAGCTGGCGGCCGCCGCCAGACTCGGCGATGCGGCCGATGTCACGCCCGTGCTGGAGCGGATGCTTGCCGAAGCCATCGTCAGCCTGTGCTGGGAAGCCAGCGGCGCCATGCAGGCTGCATTGGAACAGACCGCCGCTTACACCAAGGAGCGCATGCAGTTCGGCCAGTCCATCAGCAAGTTCCAGGTAGTGCAGCACCGCCTGGCGGAAATGGCCGTGAGCTGCGAAGAGGCGCTCTCGGCATGCCAACTGGCGGCATTGCGCATCGACAGCGATCCAGCCTCGGCCCGGGCGATGGCGGCAATGGCCAAGTCCAAGGTCGGGCGCGGGGCGCTTCTGGTGGCGAAGGAAGCCGTGCAGCTGCATGGCGCCATGGGCGTCTCGGAAGAACTGGCAATCGCCAGCTACTTCCGCAAACTGCAAGGGTTTTCCCAGCAGTTTGGCGGCGCCGCCTGGTTCGCCGAGCGCTATGGCGAGCATATGCTTGACAGTAATGAGTACCGTGCCAGCCGCACCTTGCTCGCGCAGAAAGGAATTCATCATGCATCTTGAATTAAGCCCGGCAGAGCAGGCCTTCCGTGAAGAAGTGCGGGCCTTCCTGCGCGACAACCTGACCCCGGAACTCCAGCGCGGCCAGCGGTATACCACCGGCGTGTATCCCGAGCCGGAGGTTTCCGCTCCCTGGCAGCAGGCGCTGCAGCGCAAGGGCTGGCTGGTGCCGATGTGGCCGAAAGAGTGGGGTGGCACCGGCTGGAATGCGGCCGAGCGCTTCATTTTCGAGTCCGAGTGTGCGCTCGCCGGAGCGCCGCTGGTCCATCCCATGGGCGTGCGCCTGGTCGGCCCGGTCATTTTGCGCTTCGGCACAGAAGAGCAGAAGAGCCGCTACCTGCCGCGCATCCTCAACAGCGAAGACTACTGGTGCCAGGGTTTTTCCGAGCCGGGCGCAGGCTCCGACCTGGCATCGCTCAAGATGATGGCCGTTTCTGACGGCGAGGACTATATCCTCAACGGTTCGAAAATCTGGACCACCCACGCCCACCATTCCAACATGATGTTTGCGCTGGTGCGCACCAGTACCGAGGGCAAGCGGCAGGAAGGCATCAGCTTCGTGCTAATCGACATGAAAACCCCGGGCATCGAGGTCCACAAGATCGATACGATCGGCGGCGATTACGACGTCAACCAGGTGTTCTTTACCGACGTGCGGATTCCGAAGGCGAATCGCGTCGGCGCCGAGAACGCCGGTTGGGACTGCGCGAAGTATCTGCTCGAGTTCGAGCGCGGCGGCGGTATCTTCAGCGGCCGGCTGCGTTCGCAACTCAAGCGTGTCGGCGACGCCATCGAGGAATTGAAGGTCAATGGCGTCAACGTGCGCGAGGACGCACGCCTGGTGGCCCGCTTCGGCGAAGTGTGCGCCGACCTCGACTGCTTCGAGATGATGGAGTTGCGCATCATGGGTGCCCTGCAACCCGGCCAGAATCCGGGGGCGATTTCTTCCATTCTCAAGCTGCGTGCCAGTCGCATGAAACAGGCAGTCGCCGAACTGGGCGTGGAAGTGCTGGGCGCCGAAGCGCTCGCCTGGAATGATGGTGAGGGCAGCCATGACAGTCTGCTGCCCCTGCTGGTGCCGGACTATCTGAATAGCCGTGCTTTCACCATTTTCGGCGGCGCATCCGAAGTGCAATTGACGATCATCGCCAAGTCCGTCGTTGGCGTTTGATGGCTATAACAATGATTGAAAAACAACAGGAGACGATAAATGGGTAAATTGGACGGAAAGCGCGCGCTCGTGATGGGCGCTGCCGCACGCGGCAACATGTCGCAGAGCATCGCCCGGCGTTTCGTCGCCGAGGGCGCGCAGGTCATGGTGGCTGGGCGTCACATGGAAGAGTTGCAGCGTTTCGCAGCCGAAATCGGCGGCCACGCGCATTACTGCGACATCACCAAGCGTGAAGATAACCAGGCACTTGCGCAAGCAGCGATCGAAAAGATGGGCGGCATCGATATCGCGGTCAATGGTACCGGCTGGGGGCTGCTCAAGCCTTTCGAGCTGACCACCGAGGAAGAATTGCGGCGCATGACCGATCTGCAGTTCATCGCCCCGTTTTTCTTTTTTCAGGCGGTCCTGCCGAAGATGCCGCAGGGTGGCTCGCTGATCCAGATTTCATCGGCGACCGCCACCATCATGCTGGAAAATCACGCAGCCTACATGGGCACCAAGGCGGGCTTCGACCACGTCATTCGCTGCCTGGCCAACGAATATGGCGCACAGGGCATTCGCGCCAACTCGATTTCTCCGGGTCTGACCGAGTCGCCGATGACCGCCGGCGCCAAGGCAATTCCGGGTATATTCGAAACTTACCAAAGCCGCTATCCGCTCGGCCGCATCGGCACCCAGGACGATATCGCGGCGGCGGCGGTCTGGTTGGCCAGCGACGAGTGCTTCATGTCCGGCCAGAACCTGCAGATCAATGGCGGCCTGACCCTGCGCGGCAACCCGACTGGTGCCGAGCTGGATGCCGCGGCAATCAAGGCCACCGGCAAGCCGCGCCCGCGTCCTTGGGAGAAGTAAGGCGCAGCTGGCATGGCATGCGCCGGGCTTCTGTTATAGTATTGAATATTACATGCAGGATGAACTGTTTTAATTTGCGGGTGGCGGAATGCCTGGCCGTTGAGTTGTCCTGTTCGAAATGAAGATTGGAGACAAAAAATGAACGACAAAGTCGACTTGAAGCGTCGCGGTCTGCTCAATAGCGGTATCGCGGGGGCAGCTGCCCTTGGTGTCATGGGCGTCAGCTCGGCCGCAGAGAAATCCGCAGCAATTCATTGGGATTTGCAGACCGATATTATCTGCGTTGGCAGCGGTGCGGCTGCCTGTTCGGCGGCGGTGACTTCTGTCGATCTTGGCAACAAGGTGATCCTCTTGGAAAAAGCCCCGATCTTTGGCGGCACGACCCGCCGCTCGGGTGGCGTGGCATGGATTCCCAACAACTTCAGCCTGAAAGCACAGGGTATTGCCGACGTCGAGGCCGATTGCCTGCGCTACATGGCGCGCTATGCCTATCCCGCCCGCTACCGCAGCGACAGTCCCACCCTGGGGCTGGAACAGTTCGAGTTCGATTTGTTGCAGGCTTACTACCGCAACGGCGCACCGGCTGTGGCGCGCCTGAACGAGATCGGCGCGGCAAACCTGATCCGCTTCGAGCTGCCGGGCGGCGTTGGTCCGTCACCGGATTACGCTGCCACGCTTGCCGAGAACAAGGTGCCGAAGGGGCGCGCTGTCTGGCCGGACCCGAAGGTCACCGGCGGCCGCGGCTCTTCGCTGGTGGACACGATGATCGCCTGGCTGGAGAAACGCGGCGCCAAGGTGTTGACTGAGCACCAGGTCGTCAAGCTGGTGCAGCAGGACGGACGCGTGGTTGGCGTCGAAGCCAAAACCGGCAACAAGACACTGCGCATTCGCGCCCGCAAGGGCGTGATCTTCGGCTCGGGCGGTTTTGTGCATAATCCGGAACTGACGCATCGCTATAGCGATCCTGTGTACGGTTCCTGTGCGGCTGCCAGTGCGACCGGCGATTTGATCGGCATGGCCACCGCCGTCGGTGCGCGCATGGGCAATCTGGGCACTGCATGGCGCACCCAGGTGTTGCTGGAAGAGGCCCTCCAGAATCCTGTTGTCGGCGCCGCGATCAACATCCCGCCTGGCGATGCAATGATCCTGGTGAACAAGCATGGTCGTCGTGTCGTCAATGAAAAGCGCAATTACAATGACCGCACGCGCGTGCATTTTGCCTGGGACCCGACCAAGGACGAATATCCCAATCAATTCCTGTTCATGCTGTTCGATCAGCGCGGCATCGATGTGTACGGCGGCAGCTATCCGTTCCCCCGGGATGTGCGCGAGTCGCCCTATCTCATCAGCGGCGCGACCTTTGCGGAGCTGGCAGCGAATGTGCAGGCGCGACTGGACAAGTTGCGCGGCAAGATCGGCGATGTCCGCCTGGCCGGCGATTTCGCGCGCCAGATTGACGAAGCCGTGCAACGCTTCAGCCGCGATGCAGCGCAAGGACGCGACGATGAATTCCAGCGTGGCCGGGATCCCGCCGAAACCGACTGGCTGGCTTATTTCTCGCGGCCGCGTGCAGGGCAGGAAGCGCAGGTGCAGGGCATGCCCAATCGCACCTTGCATCCCTTCACCCAGCAAGGGCCTTACTATGCCATGATCGTTGCCCCCGGTGCGCTCGATACCAATGGCGGGCCGCAGATCAATGCCAGGGCGCAGATTCTGGGCAGCGATGGCCAGCCGATTCCGGGGCTGTTTGGCGCCGGTAACTGCATCGCCAGCCCGACGCGAGCTGCCTATTTCGGCGCCGGCGGCACCATCGGACCGGCCCTGACCTTTGGCTATATCGCGGCCAATACGGCCAATACGGCCAATACGGCCAATGGCGCCAAGGCCGCCCGTTGAGATCGATGAAGGAGTTGCACGCCATGCGCCTGTCCAGAATTTGCTCGGCACTGTTGTTGAGCCTGTTCGCCAGCAGTTGTCTGGCCCAAGCCGTCAGTTTCAAGAAAAACGTGCTGCCTGTGTTCCAGCGCAATTGCCTTGCCTGCCATGTGACAGGGGAGGAGCAGGGCGGCCTCGGCCTGATGCCGAAAATTGCCTACAGCAGCCTGGTTGGCAAAGCCGCGCTGCAGGGCGGCATGCCGAGAGTGACGCCAGGCGATCCGGAGCGCAGCTACCTGCTGCACAAGCTGCGCGGCACGCATCTCGACCAGGGCGGATCGGGCGGGCGCATGCCCCTGGGTCTGGAACCGCTGTCGTCTGAAGACCTCGGCCAGCTGCAGGCCTGGATCAAGGCCGGCGCGCCGAACAATTAAGTCCTGACTCACAAGGTGTCGCGAATGAATGATATGAATTTCCGGGGATCGATCCCGACCATGGGCAGAATCAGGCAGGATGGCGGATACGCCTGGTTTGTCGTGTATCTGCTGACTTTTGCCTACACGGTCGCTTTCATCGACAGGCAAGTGCTCAACCTGCTGGTCGATCCGATCAAGCATGACATGCTGCTGACCGATGTGCAGATCAGCCTGTTACAGGGATTCTCCTTCATGACAGCCTATGTCATTTTCGGCCCGCTGTTCGGACGGTGGGTCGATACCGGAAATCGCCGCAACGTGCTGGTGCTGGGCGTGACGCTGTGGAGTTGTTTCACTGTGCTCTGCGGCTTGTCGCAGGAATACTGGCATTTATTCCTGGCGCGCGCCGGCGTTGGCGCGGCTGAAGCATGTCTTGCGCCCGCCGGTTTCTCGCTCATCGCCGACTATTTCAGCCGCAAGCGTCTGCCGCGAGCAATGAGCATTTTCATGCTCGGGCCGTCGCTCGGCGCCGGTCTTGCGCTGATCGCCGGCGGCCTGGTGATCAGCTCGGCGAAATCCTTGGGCGTGATGTTTCCGCTGTTGGCTTCCCTGAAGACCTGGCAGCTGACCTTCGTGATGGTAGGCGTGCCCGGACTGCTGCTGGCCGCGATCTTGCTGACCGTACGCGAGCCGGAGCGCAGCTCGATGAAGAGCGCGGTCACGAGCGACGAGCATTTCACCCTGCGCGAAACCCTGGCATACTTCTGGGAGAACCGGGCCTTCTACCTGGGCTATTTCGTCGGCCTGTCGCTGCTGGCGATCGTGGTGTATGGATTGCCCACCTGGATGCCGGCCTACCTGATGCGCCATTTCGGCGCCGATCCGGCCTCCGTCGGATTGCGCTATGGCGCGCAGGTGCTGATCATCGGCGCCATCGGCATCTATTCCGGCCCCTGGTTCGAGCGCTGGTTGCTGACGCGCGGCTACCATGACGCGCCGGTGCGCTGGCCGATGCTGTGCGCGGTCATCGTTGGCCTGCTCTGCATTGCGTTGCCGTTTGCCGACAGCGTCGGATCGACGCTCGCCATCGCCGGATTGATCAACCTGTTCTACGCATTGCCGTACGCCGTGGCAGGGGCGGCGTTGCAGATCTCCACGCCCAATCGCATGCGCGGCATTGCCGTATCGATCTACTATTTTCTGGTTTCTGTGTTTGGCCTGGGCATTGCACCCAGCGTCATTGCTTTCGTTACCGAACATATTCTGGGCGATCCGGCGAAGGTGGGCATTTCACTGGCCATCGTCTGCTGCATCAGCGCGTTCGCCTCCGCATGGTGTTTGCGTGGCGCCATGAAGCACTATCGGGAAGCGGAAAACTGATCGCTTGCAAAAATCTGATTCAATCTGGAAGGCTGACATGAGCATGACCAAGCAGGGGCCGCGCATCGGCATCATTGGCGCCGGTGCGATCGGCGGCTTCTACGGCGTGATGCTGGCGCGCGCCGGATTCGACGTGCATTTTCTGTTCCGCAGCGAATACGAAACGGTGGTTGCGAACGGCTTGCTGCTGAAAAGCACAACGCTGGGCGACACCCATCTCAAGCAGGTTAACGCCTATCGCAATGCGGCCGACATGCCCCCTTGCGACTGGCTGCTGGTGGCGGCCAAGACCACCAGCAATGCAGCGCTGGCGCCGGCCATCGCACAAGCCGCGGCGCCTGGCGCCAAGGTGCTGTTGCTGCAGAACGGCCTGGCGGTCGAGGATGAAATGCGGGGGCTGCTGCCGGATTCTCTGCATCTGCTGGGCGGACTTTGCATCGTCTCAGTGCACCGGGAAGGTCCGGGCGTGATCGAACATTATGCCTATGGCAGTGTCAATATCGGATACCACTCCGGCCCGGCGCAGGCCGAAGACGGCGGGCGGGCGATCCTGGCGGAGGCTGGCGCACTGTTTCGCAAGGCAGGGCTGGATGCGCCGGCGATGGACGATCTGGCGCAGGCGCGCTGGCAGAAGCTGGTGATGAACATCCCGTTCAATGGCCTCTCGGTGTTGCTCGACTGCGGTTCCCTGCCGCTGATGACGCATCCGCGCACCCGCGCTCTGGTGCGGGAATTGATGGAAGAGGTCATTGCCGGCGCGGCGGCCTGCGGCCATTCACTGCCAGAGGGCTATATCGATGTGGCCTGGGCGGCGACCGACGGCAAGCCCGACTTCAAACCCAGCATGTTGCTCGATTATCGCGAGCAGCGGCCGCTGGAACTGGGCGCCATCTATGCTGCGCCGCTGGCGGCGGCAGCCAGGGCCGGCAGGCCGATGCCAAAGGTCGAAATGCTCTATCAGACCCTGTGCTTCCTGGACGAGCGCAACCGGCGCTAGCTTTTCCCTCCCCCCATTATCAAATCAAAGCCAAAGCCTTCTTGATGAAGCTTAGCTGACGGCGCGGCGGCCACTCCTGTAAATCGAACACGGCCTGCACCGCAATGCCATTGATGAGGGCGATGCAGTGATGGGTGAGAAAGTCGCAGTCGGCGCCAGCAGGCAGTAGGCCGTGACGGGCCTGCTCCTGGAAAATGCCTAGAAGCAGGTCTTGAGCACCACGCAGCCCCCGTCTTTGCGCCATCTGAAACTCCAGATCGGTGATCGCCATTCCCCAGAAGGCAAACCAGAGCAGCCACTCGTGCTGCTGTTCTTCGTTCATGGGCAGGAACGCCTTGAGACAGGCGTCAAGATTCAGAGGCGACCGCGCGAGTTGGGCTTTCAGCCGCGCCTGTACCTGCTCCACGGTGGATGTGTACATGTACAGCAACATCTGGCGCTTATTCGCAAAGTAGTGATTGACTACGCCGGAGCTGTAGCCCGTTGCAACTGCGACCCGGGCGATGGTGAGCGCCTCAATGCCTTCGGTGGCAACGATGGCGCGGGCTGCCTTGGCGAGTTCGGCGCGGCGCTGGTCATGATCGACGATACGGGGCATGAAACCTTTTTCGATTGATTGTGAGGCCGCGCAGAAGTTTGCCAGCCAGGATATTTGCCAAATTGTACCAATGAACTGATCGCGGCTGCATTCGACGGCGGCGACATCGTCAGTAATGGCGGTGTATTGCAGGCGTTGGTCGTACCGATGATCTGGCACCGGCACCAACTTTGAGCCTTCACATGAAATATTTTTTCGGGCCAGGTTGACAGCAGATTTTATTTATATAAACTAGTCGATATAAATAAACCGCAATGGTAATAGGAGACTTATGTTGAACGAGAATTGCATTCCGGCGACCGAATTCGAGGTTGCCCGCTGTCCCTCCCTGAGCGTGCAGGACATCATCCGCAACGATGGCGATCAGGCCCCTGCAATGGCGCAAGAGCATTATCGCTTTCTCGGTAATGAGGACATCCCCTTCGCGCGATACATATCTCGCGACTTCTATGAACTGGAGATGAAGTCGCTATGGAGCAAGACGTGGCAATGGGCATGTCGCGAGGAGCATATTCCCGCGCCCGGCGATTACTACGTATATGACATCGGGAAGTACTCGGTAATTGTGGTGCGCACCCAGAGCGGCGACGTTCGGGGATATATCAATTCCTGTCTTCACCGGGGCACCAAGCTGAAACCGTCTGCATCCGAGGGCAACACGAAAGAGCTGCGTTGTCCATTTCATGGCTGGTCCTGGGATCTGGACGGCGATCTCAGGCATCTGCCTTGCGAGTGGGATTTCAAATACATCGACCAGAGCCAGCATCAGCTTCCGCAAGTGAAGGTGGGAATCTGGGGTGGGTTCGTATTCATCAATCTTGACCCCGATGCGATGCAGCTGGAGGAGTACCTCGATGTATTGCCGGAGCATGCCCGCGGCGCCGCGCTGGAAGACCGCTATGTCGCGGCCCACATTGAAAAGGAGCTGCCCTGCAATTGGAAGATCGCCTCAGAGGCATTCCTGGAGTCCTACCATGTGCTGGAGACGCATCCGCAGATGATGCCCGCCAATGGCGACATCAACTCGCAATACGATATTTTTGGCGACCACGTTAATCGGGTTTACGTGGCGAACGGCGTGAAGAGTCCCAATGTCACCCGCGACGTCAGCGAGCAGGAGCTCCTGGATGCGATGCTGGTCGGTGACGGCAGTGGTGACGGCAAGCGGTTGATGGTGCCGCCAGGCATGTCGGCGCGCCAGGTGATGGCCGATCAATTCCGCAAGAACCTGCAGGAACATTATGGGATTGACAGCGCCGCGCTCTCCACCACCGAAGTCCTGGACACCATCGGCTACTTCGTTTTCCCCAATGGCCACTTCTTCCTCGGTCTGGCATTCCCGATCGCCTATCGCTTCCGTCCTCTGGGAGACGACCACCAGAAGTGCCTGTTCGATGTGCTGGTCCTGCAGCCGCTGGAGAAAGGCGAATCCCGCCCGGAGCCCGCCGTACCGGTGCGGATCAAGGTCGATGAGTCCTATACCCAGGCGCCTGGTCTGAGTGCCCAGGTCGGCCACATCCTGGATCAGGATACCAACAACATGCAGTATCAGCAGGAAGGGATGGCCACCAGCCGCAAGGCCAAGGCGTCCCTGGCAACCTATCAGGAAGTCCGCATTCGACATATCCACCAGGTGATCGACAAGTACCTGGGATTACAAGGTTAAAAAAATAGACCGAACTGGAGGAAGACATATGAACAAGAAATTCGATGAGCGTGTAACCATCATTGCCCGCAACGGCAGCACCTGGACCGAGCCCGCAGTCATGGATGGTGGCACCAGCGAAATGCTACGGGGTGACGTGATTTCCGGGGACCGTTATTGGTCGCACGAATTCATGCAAAAGGAATGGGGCCGCATGTGGCACCGGGTTTGGCATATTGGCGCGCGCGTGGCCGAGCTGATGGAGCCCGGCGACTATGTCGTGCATAACTTCATGCAGGAGTCCGTGCTGATCGTGCGTCAGGACGACGGCAGCATCCGGGCTTTCTACAACGTCTGCCCGCATCGCGGCAACCGCCTGGTCTGGGGCGAAGCAGGAGGCATGAATAAATTTTCCTGTGCCTACCACGGCTGGGAATTTGGCAAGAATGGAGAACTCCAGGATGCCCCAAATCCGGAGAACTTTCGCAAGGGTAACCCCTGCGGCAAGGTCACATTGGTCGAACTGAAATGCGAAACCTGGGGCGGATTCGTCTGGTACAACATGGATCCGGACACCAAGCCTTTGCTGGAGTATCTGGACCCGCTGCCGAAGCATTTCGCCAATCGCGAACTTGACAAAATGAAGCGCATCGTCTGGCGCAAGGTCGATGTGAATTGCAACTGGAAGTTCGCCTCGGATAACTTCAACGAGTCCTATCACGTGCGCATCGTGCATCCGACGATGGGCGTCTACGTCGTGGAGGATTACAGCGGGCACACCTTCGAGATGTATGCCAACGGCCATAACCGCGCATTGGAGCTGGGTCAGCCGTCCTCTCGCTTCGTCACGCAAAACGATTATTGGGAGAACTTGCTAAAGGCCTGGGGGCTGGATCCGGCCGCATACGCAGGGCGCGCGGCGGCGGCACGTCTGGCGCTGCAGGCGCAGAAACGGAAGTTGGGACCGGCGCGCGGGCATGAATACATGACGAAGCTGAGCGACGACGAGCTGACCGACTTCTTCCACTACACCGCCTTCCCGAACCTGACCATCACCGGCACCGCCATGGACGGCGCAGTCCACATCTTCCGTACCGAACCCCATCCCACCGATCCTGAAAAGTGCACCTTTGAATACTGGGGCCTCTATCCGGAGATCAAGGGCGTCGAAACCATTCCGACGGTTTCCGGGCCACGTCCATGGGAAGAAGCCGAGCCGGAAATCCTCACCTATGGCGTCGACGAGGTCGGCGACTTTATCGATGAGGATCTGAGCGTGGCGGTGAACCAGCAGAAGGGCTTGCATTCCCGTGGCTATCGCGACGCCATACTGGCCGAGCAGGAAGCCCGTGTGCGCCGCTTCCATGAAGTTCTCAACGATTACATCGCCGACCGGCGCTAGACGCCCGGGAGCTGAAATATGACCAAAAAATTAAACGAGCAAGGCAACTATCAGGTTGTTGCAGCACAAGAAGAAATTCCGGCAGGTCAAAGCCGTAAAGTCACCCTGAATGATCGGGATTTATTAATCTGCAACGCCGGCGGCACATTCTATGCAATCGATGATCGCTGTCCCCATGCTGGTGCCTCCTTCGAAGGAGGACGCATCCGTGGAAAATTAATAGCCTGTCCCTTGCACGGCGCCCGCTTTGACCTCGCCACTGGCAAATGCCTGGGTGGGGCCTACAAGCCGGTGTCCTGTTTCTCCGTCAAGCTTGAAGATGGACAGGTCAGCGTGGATGCCACGCAAGAACTCGATCTCTGCGCCACTGGCAGCGCCGCGTAAAAGGGGAGTGGAAACATGACAGGGCAATTGTTGGCAAATAAAGTGGCAATCGTGACCGGCGCTGCGCAGGGCATGGGCGCAGCGACCGCAAAACTTTTCGCTGAACAGGGCGCGCATGTGGTTGTCGCCGACATGAACGAGCAAGAGGGTGGTTCGATCGTCGCTGAAATTCAATCTGCGGGCGGGACGGCTTTTTTTCACAAGGTGAATGTCTCCATCAGCAGCGAAGTGGCACGGCTTGTCGAGACTACGGTGGAACGTTTCGGGCGCCTGGACGTGGCGGTCAATAATGCCGCGGTCAGTCCGGATACCAAGCCGCTGGCTGAAATGGATGAGGCCGAATTCGACAAGGTCATCGCCGTTGACCTCAAAGGGGTTGCGCTATGCCTTAAGTATGAGTTGGCGCAACTGATACGTCAGGGGCAGGGGGGATCGATCATCAATATTGGCTCGGTCAGCTCTTTCCGTCCACAGCCAAACACCCCGGCTTATGTCGCGGCCAAGCATGGCGTCATCGGTTTAACCAAGGTGGCGGCGCTCGAGAACGGCATGCATAACATTCGGGTCAATGCGGTCGCGCCAGGCGGGATCGAGACACCGATGTTGCGCAACTTCTTTACATCTGCCGGCACTACGCAATCCGAAGAAGCTGCTTATTGTTCGGCGCTAAGTCTTCTCGGCCGCTTTGGCGAAGCGGCCGAGGTGGCGCAGGCCAGTCTTTGGCTGGCGTCGGATCTCGCATCATATGTTACAGCCACGACGATCAATGTCGACGCCGGATACATCAATCGCTAAAGGGGCGCAGATCGCAAAAAAACAAATCAACAAGCTGATGAATTCATTGTAAAGATTTCTGCATCGGTAGCAATGATGCAATTAGCCAGGGAGCTCAGTTTGACCACGGCTGCTTATCCCTGAACCACAAATTCGTTGCCAACGATATTTGTTCAATCCATAAATGAAGGAGACATGCATGAAAAAAATGATGAGATATGCCCCGATTGCCTTGCTGCTGGGGGCTGCGGGCCTGGCTCAGGCACAACAAGGCGACGTGAAACAACTTGGCAGCACCCTGACTTCCTGGGGCGCGATCGCAGCCGGCAATGCCGACGGCTCGATCCCGTCCTACACGGGCGGCCTGACCACGCCGCCGGCCAATTACGACAAGGCCAATCCGGGCTGGCGCCCGGAGCCGTTCCCGAACGATAAGCCATTGGTCAAGATCGATGCCAGCAACATGGAGAAGTACAAGGACAAGCTGAGCGTGGGCACGATGGAAATGATGAAGAAATACCCGAGCTTCTACATCGAAGTTTTCCAGACACGTCGCACGGCGGCATTCCCCAAGAGCGTCCATGAAAACTCGATCAAGAATGCCACCCGCTGCAAGGTCATCAACGACGGCAATGGGCTGGATACGTCCACCGGTTGCGGTCATGGTATCGCCTTCCCGATTCCGAAGAACGGCATCGAAGCCATGTGGAACCATGCCACCCGCTATCGTACTCCTGCTTACTACATCAAGAACACCGCCGGTCTGTACGTCAAGCCGAGCGGTGAAATCGTCAAGACCTACGGCGGGAATGCCTATCGCGGCTGGGATTTCTATGATCCGGCCCAGCCCAACCCGGACCGCTACTATTCGTATGTCTATGAATACAATACGCCGACCCGCCTGGCACACAACGCGTCCAACGTTTATGACGACATCAAGAGTGGCGAGCGCACCGCATACGATTACAGCCCGGCGACCCGCCGCGTTCGTCTTTCCCCGGACAGCTCGGGCGATACCCCGGCCGGCGCCATGGGCGGCGCCATGACCTTCGACGAAGACAACCTTTTCGCCGGCAAGAAGGATCGCTTCAACTGGGAACTGGTGGGCAAGAAGGAAATGTACATCCCGTACAATAACTATCGATTCCAGTACCCTGATGCCAAAGGCGAGTGCGCTGGCGACAAGCGTTTCGCCCCATCCCACCTGAACCCGAAATGCGTGCGCTGGGAATTGCATCGCGTCTGGCATGTCCGCGCCACCCTGAAGGAAGGCAAGCGCCATGTCTTCAAGCAGCGGGACCTGTATATCGATGAAGATAGCTGGAGCGACGGCATGGCGGATCAGTATGACCATAGCGGCAAGCTGTTCCACATCAACATGCAGATCGGTGCGCCTCTGTATGATGCGCCGGCTCCGGGTCCGACCGACAACGTGGTGATCGACATGAACTCGGGCGTCTACTGTTGGGCTGGAGCATGGGATGGTTACTACTTGACCGAGACCTGGCCGCGCTCCAAGTTTGCACCTGACCTGCTCGTCAACAAGCAGATCGTCTTCAAGTAAGCGCAGTCTGATCGCCATGTGACTGAACAGGGCGCCAGGCGCGTCCTGTTCAGTTAAGAATCGGTTTTTCTGGAGCGCCAGCACGACGGAAAGGCCTTCATTCCGGTGATTATGAGGATGCCTATCTGAGCAAACAGGAAGCGCGCATCCGCCGTTTCCATAAAGTTCTTAACGACCACCTTGAAGGGCGGCGTTAAAATTCGGGAGTAAGACAAGACTATGGACACCCAGACCCTAGACGCGCGGGCACAGCGCGACAAAGCAATCGATGAAGTGTTGGCGAAGCAGCATATTTACGATGCGCTTTGCAGATACTGTCATGGGATTGACCGGTGCGATGTTGACATGCTGCGTTCGGCCTATTGGCCGGATGCTTATGAGCAGCATGGCACCTATGATGGCCCGGCATGGGAATTTGCCGGATTCATCACGGATAATATGCGCAATGGGATGCTGCGCTCTACTCAAATGATTGGAACTTGTTTGATAGAGGTTGATGGAGATCGCGCTCGGAGCGAAACATATGTTCTCGCCTATCTCCAATCTGAAGAAAATGGCGAGCGTATCGATAGGATTATTAGCGGCCGCTATCTCGACCGCCATGAAAGGCGCAATGGCGAGTGGCGAATACTGCGTCGTCTTTATGTACTCGACTGGAATCAGAACCGGCCATCCACCGATAGGTGGGACGAAGATGGCCTCTATTCGATGCTGAAAGTCCGGGGGCGGCGGTACCCCGATGATCCCTGGGATGCCGGCTTGCCAATCCATGCTGGCAGCAAGAGCGCAACTAAAATAAATGGAGGCGAACTGTGAACGGATTTTCTTCGATCATGCGCGCAAACCGTATTATCCAAAATAGCTGGATCGTCAGGGATGTTGAAGAATCTGCGGCCAAATGGAATAAGGTCTTCGGTGTCGGACCATTTTACCTGTTCCGCAATGTACAAGTAGAGGACCTGCTCTATCGCGGAAAACCCGCAGGCTTGTGTTTCGACGTTGCCCTGGCCCAGGCGGGTGATATCCAGATCGAACTGATCACGCAGACCAGCGATGGTCCGTCAGCCTACCGTGATCTCGTTGTGGAAGGTCAGGAGGGATTTCATCATGTCGGGATCTTTGCCGAGAATTATGTCGCGGAACTGGCAGAATACGACCGGCAGGGTTTTGAGCGAGTTAACGAAGGACGCGTAGGCGACATGCGATACGCCTATATTGACACTTCGCCTGCGTTGGGATTCATGGTTGAACTTCTTGAAGAGAACGCAAGCATGCGTAAATTGTTCGCTAAAATTGCGGATGCTTCAAAGAGCTGGGATGGGCAGCGTCCACTGCGCCCCATCGAAGAATTGGCGGTCGATTAGATGTTTGCTTCCGGCATTTGATGGTAAGGAGTTTATTGTGAAGCGATCTGGCTGGCGCTGTCAAAAGGCTTGCACTGGCTAGCGGGGGAGGGGAGTGGCGCGTAGGGTAGGCCATGCCCCGTCCTCGCAAACCCGCTAATCCGTTCCGTTATTTTCACTCGTCACCCGAGGTGATCCGCCTCGTGATGATGATGTATGTCCGTTTCCCGCTGTCGCTGCGGAATGTCGAGGACTTGCTGTTTGAGCGCGGCATCGACATCTGTCACGAGACCGTATGGCTGTGGTGGAGCCGGTTCGGGCCATTGTTCGCGCCGGACTTAATCGCCAACAAGAAGATCGTCGTCAAGTAAACGGCGTCTGATCGTCATGCGACCGGGCAGGGCGCCGCGTGTGCCTTGCCCGGTTTTGCGTGTCGGCCTGCCGCTACATTGGCTGGAGAGGCAAAAACAAAGGGGCCGCAAGGCCCCCTTTTCATGTCTGGTCGGCGCGGCGTCGCGCGGTATCCGCCAGGTCAGGGTATGGCCAGCGCGGCATCCTTGGCCTTGATGTTTGTGTCCGCCAGCCTGTCCGCCGACACCGGCGCCTGGCTGAGGATGAACTGCTTGCCGGCGATGAAATCCAGCGGCGAGTTGACTGCCTCGACCGCGACCACCTGCTCGCCCCGCAGATGATAGACGGCGAATTTCGACTGTTCCGGTGCGCCGCGCACAAGCTGCCGGTCGGCGTCGAACGGCAGGCCGGCGATCTGCAGCTTGACATCATACTGTTCCGACCAGAACCAGGGCACCTCGGCGGCCGGCCGTGGTTTGCCGACGATGGCGCAGGCGACCTGGCGCGCCTGCTCCAGCGCGTTCGGTACGCTCTCCAGGCGAAACATCCTGTCGCCGTAGACTGGCAGCGGGCGCCAGCTCAGATCGCCGATGGCGAAGATGGCCGGATCGCTGGTGCGCGCATCCTGGTCGACCATGACGCCGTTCTCGCAGTGCAGGCCGGCGGCGCGCGCCAGTTCGTCGCGTGGCAGCGCGCCGACGCCAACCACGGCGACATCGCAGGCCAGGCGTCGGCCATCTTCCAGATGCACTGCCGTCACATGGTCGTCGCCTTCGAAATGGCTCAGATTGGCATTGCGAATGATCTGCACGCCTTGCTGCTGGTGGATGCGTTCGTAGTACGTCGCCAGCGGCTCGCTGGCGACCCGCGCCAGCAGTCGTGTCTCGCGCTCGACGACGGTGACCTCCAGGCCGAGGGCGCGCGCCGAGGCGGCCACCTCCAGCCCGACGTAGCCGCCGCCGACGATCGCCAGGCGCCGTCCTGGCTGCAGTGCGCTCTTGAGGCGCGCGGCATCGTCGATGCCGCGCAGCGTGAGAATATTCGCCAATCCTGCGCCGGGAATGGCAAGCTGGCGCGGTCGTGCGCCGGTGGCCAGGATCAGGAAGTCGTAGGGCAGCGATTCGCCGCCGGCCAAAGTGACATGACGGGCGTCGCGATCGATTGCCGAGACAGTCTGGCCGGTGCGCACCTCGATGTCATTTTCGGGGTAAAACGTGGCGTTCCTGAGGAACAGGGATGCTGTTTCGGCCGTCCCTTTCAGTATCGCCTTGGACAAGGGCGGGCGCTGGTAGGGAAGGTATGGCTCGTCGCCGATGACGCACAGCGGGCCGCGGTGGCCCTGCTCGCGCAATTGCGCGGCCAGCGCGCCACCAGCGTGACCGGCGCCGATGATAACGATCTTGGATTCTATTGACATGGGTTCACCTGCGGATCAAGGACAAGATGGGTGGTGCTCATTGCATTTACTGTTGGCCGCTGAGCTGGGCTGCCGCCGCGGGCACGATCTGCTTTTGCGTGTCCGGATTGGCGTCGGGGTCGTTCTGGTCAAAGGGGCTGATGGCGTGACGGCGCGGCCACAGCAGCAGGGCTGCCACGATCGACAGAAGACAGAAAAACGACGGGTAGAGTGCGGGATACTGATGCGAAAAACGCGCCAGGAAAGTCAGGATGATCAATGCCGTGCCGCCGAAGATGGCGATAGGAATGTTGTAACAGGTGGCCAGCCCCGTGTAGCGCAATTGCGCCGGGAATGCCCTGGCCAGAAACGTCAGCGACAAGCCCATCGCGCAGCCGCCGCTGATGCCCAGGCAGATGAAGGGTGCGACCAGTCCGCTGGCGGTGTCCTGGCTGAATGCCCAGAACATGGCGGCAATAGTGATGAGCTGAAAGGTGATGTAGCCGCTGCGCAAGGAAAAAATGCGCCACGACACCAGCAGTCCGCCGAGGACATTGCCGACCATGGTGAAGGCAATCAGCAGGGTCTGGACGGTGGCGATCTCCGCCATCGGCAGGTGCTTCATGGTGACGAAAAAGGTGATCGGAAACTGTTGCGTGGTGGCGGCGACGATGGTGGTGGTGGCTGCGAGGATCATGCCGCCCAGCAGATTGAAGCGGTGCTCGGCCACCAGTACGGTGAAAGGCGGGCGCTCCGACAGCATCATTTTGGCCTTCATGGCTTCAAATACCGGTGTTTCATGGGTGAAGCGGCGCAGATAGACGGAGAGCAGGCCGAACAGCCCGCCCAGCACGAAGGGGATGCGCCAGCCGTAGTCCATCATGGCCTGGGCGCCCAGCAAATTTGCCAGAGAACTGACAATGATCGAGCCGCCCAGCGAACCCATGCACAGGGTCGAGGCCAGCACGCCGAGCGCAAACGCGACGCGGCGGCCACTGACCTGCTCGGACACGAAGCTGATCGCGCCCGGCAGTTCGCCACCGAGGGCAACACCCTGCACCAGGCGGCAAGCCAGCAGCAGGATCGGCGCCCAGATGCCGATCTGCGCATAGCCCGGCAGCAGTGCGATGGTCAGTGTCGGAATCGCCATCAGTCCCAGCGTCAGCGTGAAGATACGCTTACGGCCAATCAGGTCGCCCAGCTGTGCCATCAGGATGCCGCCCACCGGGCGGATCAGGAAACCGGCGGCGAAAATGCCGAAGGTCTGCATCAGGCGCAGCCACTCCGGCATGTCGGGAGAGGAAAAGTTCTGGCTGATCTGGGGGGCCAGAAACACAAAGATGATGAATTCGAAATACTCCAGCATCCCGCCAAGTGAGGCGATGCCCAGCGCCTTGAATTGCTCGCGGGGAGGGATGGGGGAAGTTGCTTGTCTCATGTAGTTATTATGCATTGCAGCTACCTCAAGTATTTTTTTGCGGTTGCGTCGCCTGGGCAGTTTGTGGCGGCGCCAATGGCGGTGTCATGCGCGGCCCTTGGCCCAGGCCAGCCCGCGTCGCAGCAGTTCGTAATAGATGGGCTGCTCCCAGGCGCAGCGCTCGACCTTGGGATAATAGTCGACCATCGGTTGAAGGTCATAGTGGCCGCGGCAGTGGCCCAGGGTCAGGTACATGATGGTGCCCTGTTCCAGTTTGCGCAGGTAGAGCACGGGATGGCGCTGCTTTTCCCATTGGTTGTCAACGAAACGTCCTGCTGTGCCCTCGAATTCCGTGTCCAGCAGCACCTCGACGGGCGCGTAGAATTCTGCAAGGTAAAGTTCGTCGACGACTTCAAAGGGTTCGATGCCCTCGACCATGGGGTGCTGCACCCCGGTGGGCGAGACGGTAAAAGAACAGATGGGGGGGTGCGCAAGGAACATCGATCCCAGCGTCTCCATGAACAGCGGCGCCCAGCGGGGCGCATCGATGCTGCCATTTTCCAGAAAGCGCAGGATCGAGTTGGTGCCGTGCAGCGCCAGCCAGCGCCCGCCCTGTTTGACATACTCGCGCAGCGCTTCCTGCTCCTCCAGGGAAGGGGTCACGTCGCAGGTGTAGGTAACCAGAAAGTCGGCGGCCCGGATGGCTTCCAGGTCCGAGTAGTCTTCGAATACCCGAACCCGGACATTCTCGTCCTCGCCCAGCAGTTTGAGTAGTTCCAGGCGCGCGAAATCGATATCGTGCCATTTCCCGCCAGCGATCAATACGCAATTCAGACGCACGCCCGGCCTCCTTTTAGTGTTGTACGCGCTTGGTCATGCCACCGTCGATCACCAGGTTGGTGCCGGTGGTAAAGGCGCTGACGGGCGATGCCAGGAAGGCCACCGCATCGGCAATTTCCTTGGCCAGGCCGAGGCGTCCGAGCGGTACTTGGGCAACGGTTTTTTCATAGAATTCGGGGCGACCATTCTTGATTTTGTCCCACGCGCCGCCTTCGATGAAGATCGGCCCCGGCGAAACCGTATTGACCCGGATGCCCTGGGGCGCCAGCTTGTGCGCCAGCGCGCCGGCGTAGTTGGTGACGGCTGCTTTCAGCGCCGCATACGGCTGCGGGCCGAAGGCCGGTTCGATGGCGACGGTGGTGGAGATCACCACGACCGCCGCGCTGCTGGACTTTTCCAGTGCGGGGAGGGCGGCGTCGATGCCGCGGTAGGTGGCCATCAGGTCGAGTTCGAAACAGGCTTTCCACTGCTCCTCGCTGGCAGGTGCGCCGCCGCCGGAGGCGAAGCAGACAAAGATGTCGCAGCCGCCGAGCCTCTCACTGGCGCGTGCCACCCATTCGCGATAAGCGGTGGCGTTGCCCATGTCAACGCTTTCGCCGGTGACTGCGGCACCCTGGCTGCGCAATTGCTGGATGGTCGCTTCCACACCCGCCTGGTCACGTGCGCACAGTTCGATGGCAACGCCTTCTGCTGCCAGTGCCTCGGCCACGGCACGCCCGATGCCTTTGGTGGCGCCTGCGAGGATTGCCTTTTTACCCTTCAGTTGAAGATCCATGGTCTGCTTTCTCTTTGTAGGGGGTTAATAAATAACGATTTTCAAGTCTATATCTAATTTTAAAAACAGTCTAGCTGGATCTTTTGTTCGTGGTGGCTTGAGCGGCAGGCCTGCCGGGCGGTTGCGATTTTTTTTCGATACTGCTCAGAGGCATTGATTTGTTTGCATTTTTCCTCTTGATGCCCGTGTTGTGTTGGCCGTGCGACAGCGCAAAAACGTCCGCTTTGAGGATTCCATATATTTTTATAAAAAACAGTTCAGAACGCTTGTTTTAATTCGAATTGCTCTGTAAAGTCATGCACAGAACATTAACCATCCCGATTACGGGGTTATTTTCTGGGAGACAGTGATGGCAGAGCATGATCGACAATTGAGCCAGCAGGCGGCAGAGCGCTGCCCTGGCGTATCCTGGGACGCGTTGGCCGCGACGGACAGTCGCGAGGTTCCGGCATTCCTTCTGGAAGATAATTACCGTAACCTCGGTTCCGAGCCGCTGTCGACCGATCGCTACACCAGCGCGGCGTTCTTCCAGCGCGAGATCGACAAGATGTGGCCGCATGTCTGGCAATTCGCTGCGCGGGAAGAAGAGATGCGCAACCCCGGCGATGTGGTGCTGTATGAAAACGCCGGACGTTCCTATCTGGTGACGCGCCAGCCGGACGGCTCGGTCAAGGCCTTTCACAACGTCTGCCTGCACCGTGGTCGCAAGCTGCGTACCGCCAATGGCAGTGTCGGTGAATTCAAGTGTTCCTACCATGCGTGGTCCTGGAATACCGACGGCAGCCTGAAGAACATTCCCAGCCGCTGGGATTTCCCGCACCTCGATGGCAAGCCGATGGGCTTGCCGGAGGCTGAAGTGGGGCGCTGGGGCGGTTTCATTTTCATCCGGGAAGAGGCGGGCGGCCCGTCTCTGGAAGAGTTCCTGGGGGTGCTGCCCGCGCATTTCGAGCGCTGGAAGCCTGAGCAGCGCGTGACGACGGCGTGGGCCGCCAAGGTGGTGCCGGCCAACTGGAAGGCGTGCGCCGAAGCTTTCATGGAAGCCTATCACGTCATCGCCACGCATCCGCAGATCATGCCGTTCACCGGCGACGCCAACAGCAAATACAGCCTGTACGGCGACAACGTCAACCTGGCGATCACGCCCTTTGGCGTGACATCGCCGCACATGAAAGACAATGAGTTGGCGCAGCAGGCTGTCATGGATGCCTACCTGAAGTACAACGGCCGGGTGGTGCCGAAAGACAGCGCCATCGACGTGCCCGACGGCGTTACCGCGCGTCGCGCCATGGGGGATTTCAACCGGCGCCGCTTTGCGGAAATGGCGGGTATTGATCTCGATCATGCCAGCGATGCCGAAGTCCAGGATGCATTGACCTACAACGTGTTTCCCAATTTTTCGCCATGGGGCGGTTTTTCGCCCGCGGTGAACTATCGCTGGCGGCCCTGGCCGGACCAGGATCACACGCTGATGGAAGTGCGGATCCTGACGCCGGTACCGGATGGTCAGCCGATGCCGGCGGTGGCGAGCATGCGCATGCTCGAGGCCGATGAGACCTGGGAATCTGCCCTGGGTGTGCTGGGCGGGATCGTCGACCAGGACATGGGCAACCTGCCGCATGTGCAGACCGGCATGAAAGTCTCGAAAAACAAGGAATTGCATCTGGGTAACTATCAGGAAGTGCGCATCCGTCACTTCCATCAGACCCTGGACAAGTACCTGGCCGATTGAGGCAGATTGTCGGCGCCCGCAATGCTGCGGCAATATGAACGTGCCTTCCCGTAATGGCTTGTGGAAAGGGCGTATCCGATTGACGCATTATTTATTCGATGTTTTAATTAATGAACATTAATTAATCGTTTCGGACTGGCGTCGGTGTCACCGCAGCGGTACCGGATTGAGGAGACGAGGACTTGGATATGATCATTGCACCGGTCAAGGCGGGCACTGGACGACGCTCCGGACAGTCCAGCCGCGAGCAGTTGCTCGCGGTGGCGGCCATGCTGTTTGCGCGCAAAGGCTTGCATCGCGTCACCCTGGCCGAGATCGCCGGGGAGGCGGGCATGTCTGGCCCGGCCATCTACAATCACTTCGACTCGAAAGATGCGTTATTCAGCGAAGTGGTCTGTCTCATGTATGACGAGGAAATCGCTGCATTCAGCGAGGTGCTCGATCCTCTCGATTCGATTCGCGATGCACTCAACCAGTTGCTGGAGCGGGTGCCGAAGATGTATCGCGACGACGGCGTTCTGCAACTGCTGGGTTTGACCGCGCAACTGGAAGCGGTTCGCGATCCCGAGCTCTTCGCTGCGATTGCGGCGGCGGCCCGGCGTCGTGATGAAGTGGCGATACGACTGGTGGAGCGCGCCAAGCGCAAGGGTGAGCTGGCGGCAGACGTTGATGCGGACGAGCTTGGCTCGCTGATGATTTCGCTGTTCGTCGGCGCGCTCGGCAACCGAGCCCTGCGGGCTTCGGGGCACGGACAGTTTGTGCGCAGCGCCGAGACTCTGGGTGATCTCTTGCGCATGCTGGGCGGCAGTTCCGGGATGACGCAAAAGTCGCTTGCAGGCGTTTCGGCGTAGGGCCTTATTTATAAATAACGGCAGTTGAATTTCTTTTTTGATAGCAAAGCAAAAGGAGACAAATCATGAGTGACCAGGCAACTTTGAACACCACCGGCAGTCAGCAAGGAACCGATACAGGTATTGACTGGCCCAGGCTGCGCCGCGAATCGGGGAATGCCCTGCGCAGGCGGACCATTGAACACATCAAGGCGAGCACGACCGATCTTGCCGAAGGCACGATGCTGGTCAACCCGAGCGCCTATACCGATAGCGCGCGTCACGAGCAGGAGCGGCGCGTGCTGTTCCGGCAGCGTCCCGTGGTGGCCGCGCTGACCAACGATTTGCCTGAGCCTGGCGATACTTTCCTGTTCGATGAAGTGGGGCCGCCGATTCTGCTGGTGCGCAACAAGGCCGGCAAGGTCAACGCTTTTCTGAACATGTGCACGCACCGCGCCGCCAAATTGGTGACCGAGCCCAAGCGCAAGAACCGCATGAGCTGCAAATTCCACGGCTGGACCTTCGATCTGGATGGCAAGCTGGTGGGCGTGCCCGGGAAGGAAGGCTTCAAGGACATTAACCTGGGAGAACGTAGCCTGATCCCGGTGCCGGTGGCCGAGTGGCATGGCCTGATTTTCGTGCGCGCCGATCCCGATGGCGCGCCGATCGATGTCGAGGCGCATCTGGGCAAGGCGTTTGCGCGCGAGCTGGCGCATCTGGAGCTCGAAAAAGCGCAGCCGATGAAGACGACGAGCTTTGACGTCAACAGTAACTGGAAGTATGCGATGGATACCTATGGCGAAGGTTACCACTTCGGCACCTTGCACCCGAGCAGCATCGGCGCCCTGGCTTTTTCGAACATCATGAGCTACGACAATTACGGGCCCAACCACCGGATTGCAATGCCGCGCGCAGAGTTTCTGGACTATAGCGACAAGCCCGAGGAGGAATGGCCGGAGACTTCCTACAATGGTCTCTACTTCGTTTTTCCCAACCTCGTGATCAATGCCAATACCCTCAAGGATGGCAAGCAGTTCTATGGCGTTTCGCGTCTGTTCCCGGGCGAGAAGGTTGATCAGGCAACCACCTTGATCACCACCTACAAGCCGGGCCACATGCTGGCAGATCCGGAAACGGCGCCATGGACCGAGATGCATGACTTCATTGTCAAGGTGGTGAGTACGGAAGATTACTCGGTCTCCGAGGATGGTCAGCGCAACATGAAATACGCGCCGGCCAGCTTCCAGCCTGTGCTGGGCGCCAATGAACTGGCGCTACAAAACATCCACCGGCATATCAATCAACTGCTTGAAGAGGACAGCAAGTAAGTTCTTCCTTGCCCCCGTGTGCATGACGGCCTGCGCCGTCAGTGCGCACAGCGACGCCGGCACGCGCATTGCGCCTGCCGGCGTCGCTGTATCTGAGGCCGGGCGGGAGCGAAAAATTTTTTGCCTTTTCCCATTTTTTCGTGTAAAACATACCGTTCAAACTGTTTTATATCGAGTCGTATCAAGAGGCGGCGCGCTTCCACGACTAACTGGGACTCCGAAGAAAGCGAGACATGACTGCAAAATTAAAAACTGGTAAAGAGACAGCGGTTACTCCGGCCGCTCAGCCAAGCAGCGGGCTCTCCCGCGAACAATTATTGAATGCCTACCGGCAGATGAAGGTGATCCGCGAGTTCGAGGATCGCGTCAATACGGAATGTTTGACCGGTGCGATTCCGGGGTTTACGCATCTGTACAGCGGCCAGGAAGCGGTGGCGGTTGGCGCCTGCGAGCATCTGAGCGATGACGATTACATCATCAGTACCCATCGCGGCCATGGCCATTGCATCGCCAAGGGCTGTGACGTGGTGGGCATGATGAAGGAGTTGCACGCCAAGCGGGATGGCTTGAATGGCGGCAAGGGCGGCTCGATGCACATCGCCGATATCGCCAAGGGCATGCTGGGCGCCAACGGCATCGTCGGCGCCGGCGCACCGATTGCCCTTGGTGCGGCGATTGCCTGCAAGCTGCGCGGCGAAGGCAAGGTGGCAGCATCCTTCACCGGCGACGGCGCCTCCAACCAGGGCACCGTGTTCGAAGCCATGAACATGGCCGTGGTGCTGAAGGCGCCCAAGGTGTTCATCTTTGAAAACAATGGTTATAGCGAACATACAGGTTCATCCTACGGCATTGGCTGCGACGATGTCGTCAAGCGTATCGAGGGATTCGGCATTCCGGTGTTCCAGGCCGACGGTTTCGATTTCTTCTCGGTCTATGAAGCCATGGCCAAGGCGCTGGAAGTCGCGCGCCATGGCGGCGGTCCGAGCGCCATCTACTGCACCACCATCCGCTATTTCGGTCACTTTGTCGGTGACCCACAACTCTACCGCGCCAAGGGCGAAGTGGAGCAATACCGCGCAGAGTACAACTGCCTGCAGAATTTCCGCGATCGCATGCAGGCCAGCGGCGAGCTCGACCTGGCCAGCCTCGACGCCATCGACGAGGAAGTCGGTGCGTTGATCGAGCGCGCGGTCAACGAGGCGCGCAACGCGCCGCGGCCGCAGCCGGAAGACTTGCTGAAAAACGTATACGACAACTATTGATTAGGTCCCTGCCATGACTAAAAAGACAATGCGAGAAGCCATCAACGAAGCGCTGCACCAGGAGATGGCGCGCGATCCTTCGGTGATCGTGATTGGCGAAGATGTATCGGGTGGCGCTGGCGGCAGCTCCGGTCAGCGTGATGCGGCCGGCGGTGTGTTCGGCCTGACCAAAGGTTTGCTGCCGAAGTTCGGCGAGCATCGGGTGATCGATACGCCGATCAGCGAGTCGGCAATTATCGGGGCGGCCAACGGCGCCGCCCTGGCTGGCCTGCGCCCGGTCGCCGAGATCATGTTCAGCGACTTCATCGGCGTGTGTTTCGACCAGATTCTCAACCAGGCTGCCAAGTTCCGTTACATGTTCAATGGTGCCAAGGCGCCGCTGGTGGTGCGCATGACCGTTGGCGCCGGCCGCAGTGCAGCCGCGCAGCACTCGCAGACCGTGCATTCCCTGCTGACCGCCATCCCGGGCATCAAAGTGGTGATGCCTTCGAATGCCTACGATGCCAAGGGCTTGCTGTTGCAGGCAATCCGCGACAACGATCCGGTGATGTTCCTTGAGCATAAGATGCTTTACAACGATGCCTGTGAAGTGCCTGATGGCGACTACACGATTCCCTTCGGCGAGGGCGTGCTGGTGCGCGAGGGCGAGCATGCAACCGTGGTGGCTACCGGGCAGTTCGTGAAGCTGGCGGCTGAAGTGATCGACAAGCTGGCCGCAGAGGGCATACGCTGCGATCTGATCGACCCGCGTACGACCTCGCCGCTGGATGAAGAGCTGATTCTGGAAAGTGTGCGGGAAACCGGCCGGCTGGTAGTGGTCGATGAATCGTCGCCACGTTGCGGCCTGGCTGCCGATATCGCCGCGCTGGCGGCGCGCAAGGCTTTCCACAGCCTGCGCGCGCCAGTGGTGACCGTGACGCCGCCGCATACTCCCGTGCCTTTTGCGCCGGAACTGGAGCGTGAATACCTGCCGGACGCCGCCCGCATCGAGCAGGCCATCCGCTCGGTTCTGGCGCATTGAGGGGACGTCATGAGCAAGATTCATCCGATTAATATGCCCCAGTGGGGGCTGGAAATGACAGAGGGCAGTATCGCCGCCTGGCATGTTGCGGTCGGCGACCGCATCACCAAGGGCCGTGAACTCGTCGATATCGAGACTTCCAAGATCGTCAATTCGATGGAGGCGATGAGCGACATGCCCGGCGTGGTGCGTCGACTGGTCGGCAAGGTCGGCGATATCGTACCTGTCGGCGGCTTGCTGGGAGTAACGGCGGAGCCGGATGTCAGCGAAGCGGAAATCGACAGCTTCCTGGCTGCAGCGGGGCAACCGGTGGCGGCGTCAGCTGCGCCGGCAGCACAGCCTGCGGCAGTTGCACAACCAGCGCCAGTCGCACAGCCGGCAGCGGTTGCCCAGCCGGCCCCAGCGCAAGCTGCTGCCAGCAGTGTATCGGTCGCAGCCACGGCATCGGCTGCGTCCAGGATTTATCCTATCAATATGCCCCAGTGGGGGCTGGAAATGACCGAGGGCAGCATCGCCGCCTGGCATGTTGCGGTCGGCGACCGCATCACCAAGGGCCGTGAACTCGTCGATATCGAGACTTCCAAGATCGTCAATTCGATGGAGGCGATGAGCGACATGCCCGGCGTGGTGCGTCGACTGGTCGGCAAGGTCGGCGATGTCGTACCTGTCGGCGGCTTGCTGGGAGTAACGGCGGAGCCGGATGTCAGCGAAGAGGAAATCGATCGCTACCTCGGCGGCACCGGTCAGCCAGTGGCTGCAGCCGCAGTGCCGGCAACACCAGCAGCGCCGGTTGCGCAGCCCGTAGCGGCGCAAGCTGCCGCTATCCGCCCGTCGGCCGTTGCGAGTGTGGCCGTTGCCGCGCCTGTAACGACGGCGCAGGCGCCGGCCCGTGCGCCCCTGAGCGCAGTGGAGCGTGACCGTATCGTTGCCGCAAACGCTACCGTCAATGCCAGCCCGGTGGCGCGGCGCCAGGCCAATCGTGCCGGCATCGAGCTGTCCAGGTTGGCCGGCACCGGTCGACATGGCCGCGTATCCGTGGAAGATGTCGTTGCCCTGGCACCTGAACTGGAAACAAGCGTTGCCGAATTGCCTGCGTTGAGCGCGCAGCAACTCGCGCAGCGTAATAGTGGCGTGCATGCTTCGCCGGTAGCGCTGCGCCTGGCCAATCGCAGCGGCGTCGACCTGGCTGCCCTGGCGGGCAGCGGTCGTCACGGCAGGATTTCGGTGGCAGACGTCGAGGCCGTGCTGGAGCGCTTGCAGCCGGCCGTCCATGTCATTTCATCCGTCGCTGCGGCTGCCCCTGACGACGTGCGTGCAGGTCCGGCCGCCCGCAAGCTGGCGGCTGAACAAGGCGTCAATCTGGCTGCCGTGCAGGGAAGCGGTCCGCGCAACCTCGTGCTCAAGGCGGATGTGCAGGAGTCGATCAGGAATGCTGCGCAATCACCGGCAGCGCAGGCGCAGGTGGACGATCACCAGCTCATTCCGCTGACCGCCATGCGCAAGGCCATCGCCGCCAGCCTGACGCATTCGAAGCAGACCATCCCGCATTTCTACCTGACGATCGATTTGCAACTCGATCCGCTGATCGCCTTGCGGCAGTCGATCAATGCGCAAAGCGATGGACGCCGCAAGCTGTCGATCAACGACTTCCTGATGCGCGCGGTGGCGCTGGCGCTGCACGATGTTCCTGCGGCCAATGTGCATTTCACCGACGCCGGCATCAAGCAGTTCAGCGGTGTGCATCTGTGTCTCGCAGTGGCCATCGAGGGTGGCCTGGTCACGCCGGTGATCCGCAATGCCGAGACCAAGAGCGTGTTCGCGATTGCCGCCGAGGTGGTTGAACTGGCCGAGCGGGCGCGTAACCGCAGCCTGACCCAGGCGCACATGAGCGGTGGCACGTTTACCGTATCGAACCTGGGCATGTTCGGTGTGCGCCAGTTCGATGCGGTGATCAATCCGCCGCAAGGCGGCATCCTGGCAGTTGGCAATGTGCGGCGTGAAGCCTGCGAGGCTGCCGATGGCAGCGTCGAGTTCCGTTCGCTGATGTCTGTGACCATGTCCTGTGATCACCGCGCCATCGATGGCGCGGTTGGCGCCGGCTTCCTGGCGGCGCTGCGCAAGTGGGTCGACCGGCCGTATGCGCTGCTTGGCTGATAAAACAATACGGAGACATTGATGAGTGGACGTATGCAGGACAAGGTAGTACTGGTGACTGGCGCGGCCAGCGGCATTGGCGAAGCCGCTGCGCGCCTGTTCCGCCAGGAGGGCGCGACGGTGGTTCTGGCCGATATCAACGAAGTGGCCGGCGCCGCGCTGGCCAGGGAGTTGGATGTGCATTTCATTGGCACGGACGTGACCAGTGAGGAGCAGGTCGAGCGCGCGGTGAACTACACGGTGGAGGCCCACGGCCGGATCGACTGCATGATCAACAATGCAGGCGTGGTCGGTGCGGTAGGCTCGATCATGGAAACCACGGCGCAGGCCTGGCACGCCACCCAGGCGATTCTGCTGGATAGCGTGTTCTTTGGCATCAAGCATGCCGCGCGTGCGATGCGCGAGCAGCGCAGCGGTTCCATCCTGTCGCTGGCCAGCATCGCCGGCGTGATGGGCGGTCTTGGCCCGCATGCCTATACGGCTGCCAAACATGGCGTGGTTGGCCTGACACGCTCGGCCGCGTCCGAATTGTCGGAATATGGCATCCGCGTCAACGCGGTCGCGCCGGGAACGACCGTCACGCCCATGATCGATGCGGTGCGCGGCAGCCGCGAAGCGGCAATGACAGGGGCAGCCGAGGCGTCGCCGCTCGGCACAGCCTTGCTGCCGGAAGAAATCGCCGCCGGCCTGCTGTTTTTGGCAAGCGATGCCGCTGCGCATATCACGGCGCATACCCTGGTGATCGATTCCGGCGTGACCGCAGGCGGCTTCGCCTCGGGCGCGAGCAAGCTGCGCGACCGACCGGTGACCTTCATCGGTCCTTCCGGCCAACATTAAGCAGTCATCCACAGAGCGGAGAAAAGAATCATGAGTGGACGTCTTGAAGACAAGGTAGTGCTGATCACGGGAGCGGCGAGTGGTATCGGCGCACAAACCGCGCGACTGTTTGTCGCCGAGGGCGCGACCGTCGTGCTTTCGGATATCAATATCGCCGCGGGCGAGCAGCTGGCGGGCGAGTTGGGGGCTTCATTCATCGGCGCTGACGTCAGTGTTGAAGAACAGGTGGAACGGGCTGTGGCCTATGCGGTTGAACGGCACGGCCGGCTGGATTGCATGATCAATAACGCCGGCTTGATCGGCATCGTCGGTTCGATCCTCGATACGCGCATCGAAGACTGGAATCGCACCATGGGCGTGCTGCTGGATAGCGTATTCTTCGGCATCAAGCATGCAGGCAGGCAGATGCGCGCGCAAGGCGGCGGTGGCACGATCCTGTCGCTGTCGAGCCTGGCCGGCGTGGTCGGCGGCGTCGGCCCGCAGGTGTACAGCGTCGCCAAGGCCGGGGTCATTGCCCTGACGCGCGGCGCGGCCTCGGAACTGGCCCAGTACGGCATTCGAGTCAATGCCGTGGCGCCGGGCCTGGTAGTGACGCCGCTGGTCGACCAGGTGTATGGCGATCGCGAAAAGGCGGTGCAGGGAGCGACTGCCAACTCGCCGCTGGGCAGCGCTGCCGTAGCGGAAGAAATTGCTGCCAGCCTGTGTTATCTGGCCAGCGACGAGGCGCGCCATGTCAGCGCCCATACGCTGGTCGTCGATTCCGGCGTGTCGCTGGCGGGATCGTCCGGTTCATCGCTGTTCCACAAGCGTCCAGCGGGCTTTCTCGGAAAAATGCCGAAGCAGTATCAATAAATTTTTGGAGTATTTTGTATGCCTAATGTGGTTTTTGTCTTGCCGGATGGCGAACGCAGGGAAGTGAATGTACTGAAAAACGCCAGCGCCATGAGCGGCGCGGTGCAGGGCGGTATTACGGGGATTCTGGCCGAGTGCGGCGGTTCCTGTGCCTGCGCCACCTGTCATGTGTATGTCGATCCAGCTTGCGAGAGCTTGTTGCCTCCGGCGAGTGAGCTCGAAGGTGACTTGCTCGATGCGGCCGCAGCGGAACGCAAGCCGAACAGCCGCCTCAGCTGCCAGATCAAGGTCACTGCGGAGCTCGACGGCATCCTGATCCTGCATGTCCCTGAGTGTCAGGTCTGAACCAGGCACCGGCATTTAAAAACCCTACGCGAGATACGCCCCTATGAGCTCATTGTTACATGTCGACGTGGCGGAGCACGTTGCCCACATCCGCTTCAATCGTCCGGACGCGCTCAATGCACTGAATGTGGAGCTTGCCCAGGGATTTGCCGAGGCTTGCCGTGCTGTCGCCACCGATCCCGCCGTGCGGGTTGTCGTCTTGAGCGGCAACGGCAAGGCCTTCATGGCCGGTGGTGATCTGCAAACCATGCGCGCCCAGCCGACCGAGGCGGTCAATGCCCTGATCCCGCCGGTGCACGAGGCGGTCCGCCTGCTTGCCGAGATGCCCAAGCCGGTGCTTGCCAGCGTGCATGGCGCAGCGGCAGGCGCCGGGATGAGCATCATGCTGGTTGCGGATCTTGCCCTGGCCGCAGCGAACACCCGCTTCAATTTCGCCTACAGCGATATCGGCACCAGCTGCGATGGTGGCATGTCCTGGTCGCTGCCGCGTCTGGTCGGATTGCGCAAGGCGATGGAAATCGCCTTGCTCAGTGATACCATCGATGCAGCCGAGGCGCTGCGCCTGAACCTCGTCAACCGGGTTGTCGAGGCAGACCGCCTGGTGGAGGAAACGCAGGCGCTGGCACTGCGTCTGGCCCAGCGCGAGCCGCATGCGCTGGCGCATCTGAAGCGCCTGCTGCGGGCATCCTCGCAGCAGGATTTGCCGGCCCAGCTCGATGCGGAATACGCCGCCTTCCTCGATTGCGCGCAGCGCCCCGAGTTCGTGACGGCGATCGACGGTTTTTTTGCCCGCCGCGCGGCGGCCAAGCGCTGATTTGACGAGGACTTCATGACAACTCCCGGGAATTCCGACAACTTCGTCAGCCGCGAAGATACTTCCTCGTACGAGACCGACGAGCCGGTGCTGTATGGCGTTGCGGATGGCATCGCCACCGTGACCCTGAACCGGCCGACGTTCAACAACGCCCAGAACTCGCAGATGACCTATGCGCTGGATGACGCCTTCCGGCGCGCCGTCAATGACGACGCCGTCAAGGTGATCGTCCTGCGCGGTGCAGGCAAGCATTTTTCGGCGGGCCATGACATCGGCACGCCTGGCCGCGACATCAACAAGCCTTTTGACCGGGTGAACCTGTGGTGGGATCACACCAACAAGCCCGGCGGCGAGTTTCTGTACGCCCGCGAGCAGGAGGTCTACCTGAACATGTGCCGGCGCTGGCGCGACCTGCCCAAGCCGACCATCGCGATGGTGCAGGGCGCCTGCGTTGCCGGCGGCCTGATGCTGGCCTGGGTGTGCGACCTGATCGTGGCCAGCGACGATGCCTTTTTCCAGGATCCGGTGGTGCGCATGGGGATACCGGGCGTGGAATATTTCGCCCATCCGTATGAACTCAACCCGCGCATCGCCAAGGAGTTCCTGTTTACCGGCGACCGCATGAGCGCCGAGCGCGCCTACCAGATGGGCATGGTCAATCGCGTATTGGCGCGCGCCGAACTCGAGGCCGGCACCTATGCCCTGGCCGCGCGTGTCGCCCAGCAACCACGCATGGGCCTGGCGCTGACCAAGCAGGCAATCAACCATGTCGAGGACTTGCAGGGCAAGCGTACGGCAATGGATGCAGTCTTTGCCTGGCATCACTTTGCCCACGCCCACAGCGAATTGATCACTGGAAGCAAGGTTGGCGGCTTCGATGCCAAGAGCATGGCTGAAATGAATAAAAAAGCCGCCGAATGAGCGGCTGGAACGGGAGACCAGATGGGCAATACTGAAAAATTCTATATCGATGGTGTCTGGTGCGAGCCGGATGGGGCGCAGCGTCGGGCGGTCATCAATCCGGCCACCGAGGATACTGTTGCGTATATCCGCATGGGCAGCAGCAACGATGCGGATCGCGCTGTGCTGGCGGCGCGACGGGCCTTCGACAGCTACAGCCAATGGACGCGCGAACAGCGCATGGCGCTCCTGGAGCGCATCATCGAGGTGTACCAGCGGCGGATGCCGGAGTTGGGGCGGGTCATGACTGAGGAGATGGGCGCGCCGTTGCAGATGGCGATCCAGATGCAGGCAGGCATCGGCCTGGGACACTTCAAGATAAATCTGGCGATATTGCGTGACTACGCATTCGAGCAGCCCGAAGGCAGGAGCCTGGTGTGCCGTGAGCCGGTTGGGGTTTGCGTCCTGATCACGCCGTGGAACTGGCCGGTCAACCAGATGGTGTCCAAGATCGCTCCTGCCTTGGCGGCAGGTTGCACCATGGTGCTCAAGCCCAGCGAACTGGCGCCATTGTCGGCAGTCATGCTGGCCGAGATCCTGCATGAGGCCGGCGTGCCGCCAGGTGTCTTCAACCTGGTGCAGGGCGATGGCCAGACGGTTGGCGCAGCATTGTCGGGACACCCGCAAGTGGATATGGTGTCCTTCACCGGCTCGACGCGTGGCGGTGTGGCTGTCGCCAAGGCCGCTGCGGATACGGTCAAGCGCGTGACCCAGGAATTGGGGGGCAAGTCGGCCAACATCATTCTGGCGGATGCTGATTTTGCCGCGGCTGTACGGGCCGGCACGACAGCCTGCCTCATCAACAGCGGCCAGACCTGCAAGGCGCCGACGCGCATGCTGGTGCCGGCCGCGCGCCACGACGAGGCGGTGCAGCTGGCACGGGAAGTGGCCGAGGCTTACCGGGTCGGCGATCCTTTGGCGGAAGGCACGCAGATGGGGCCGCTGGCCAACCGCATGCAGTACGACAAGGTGCGCGAGCTGATTGCGGTCGGCATCGCGGAAGGCGCCCAATTGGTCTGTGGCGGTACTGCCTTGCCGGCAGGCGTCGAAAAGGGATACTTCGTCGCGCCGACGGTGTTCGCCGGCGTCAGCAACGCCATGCGCATCGCCCGCGAGGAAATTTTCGGGCCCGTGCTGTGCATCCTGCCGTTCGAATCGGAAGATCAGGCGGTGGCAATTGCCAACGACACGCCGTTTGGCCTTTCCGGCGCGGTCTGGGCAGATTCGCTCGAACAGGCGGCGCGGGTGGCACGCAGGCTGCGCACAGGATCGGTACATCTGAATGGCGCGCCGTCGGACTTGCTGGCCCCCTTCGGTGGTTACAAGCAGTCCGGCAACGGCCGCGAGTGGGGCGTGCCGGGCTTCGAGGAGTACCTTGAGACCAAGGCGCTGATCCAGTCCGAAGCGCACGCCTGAGCCAGGTGGAGGCCACAAATGTCTCTGGAGCGCACAGGATGAAGCCACAACCGGTCGCCATTGGGGTGCATGTGGGCTTGATGGTGACGATGCTCGTCTGGGCGCTGAACGTTACTGTCGTTAAATGGCTGACCGGTGTCATGGATGTCATGCTGGTCGCCAGTTTGCGCATGGTCTGTGCCTGCCTGGTATTGATGCTGCTGTTGTCGCTGAGTCGTCAGCACTTGCCGCGTTGGCGGGGGCGCACCTTGATGCTCGCCTGCGCCAGTGGCGTCATGATGGTGTATGCCAATCAACTGCTGTTTTCCGCAGCGATGTCAAAAACCACGGCCAGCAATGCGGCACTGATTCTGGCATTGAATCCGTTACTCAATGGTTTGCTGGAGGCCCTGGTGTTTCGCAAGCGCCTGACAGCCCCGTATGTCGTTGGCGCCTTGTTGGCGGTGGCAGGGGTGTTCATCGTCATAATGCATCGCCCCGGCGCCAATTTCGTAGGCCCATCGCTGGGGGATTTGCTGGTGCTGGCGTCCATGTTTTCCTTCGCCACCGGCGTCCTGATCCTGCAGCGGCTGACAAGAGATAACAGTCCCGGGGAAATCAATGCTTTTCTTTACCTGGTCGGGACATTCGCACTGGTTCTGCACGCCGCCATTACTGTCGCTTCGCCGCTGGCGGCAATTCAGGCCTTGACATGGCGTGAGTGGGGCGGGATTGTCTTTTCCGGCACGATCGCCACGGCAGTGGGCGCGCTGGCGTGGACGCGCGGCGTCGCCGCCATGGGACTCGGGCGGGCCGCTGTGTACATGTCCTGGGTGCCGGTGCTGGGGGTGGGGTTTGGTGCGCTCCTGCTGGGTGAAAAACTGACCATATGGCATTTCTTTGGAATGATCCTGGTTTTGTCAGGAACCGTGCTGAGCTCCCAGCGATTTCGGTTTCTTACCCCCTTACCTGGAAAATAATGCCGCGATTTCGCTTATTCTTAAATTTTTGTCATAATATTCGGCTTTTCGCCTGTCTCGACGTTGAGGATCTTTGCATATGAGTAGTGAACTGTCGGTTGCCATTCAAGAACTTGCCCCCGATGGATTGTCGCCGCGTCCGGACAGCCAGCAGGAACAGAAAAGTTCGAAAACGCGAGAAACCATTCTCGAGGCCGCGCTCGATTGCCTGGCGGAGCATGGCTATGCAAATACGACCCATAGCCTGATTTGTCAGCAGGCGAAGATTTCTCGCGGCGCCTTGTTGCATCACTATCCCACCAGCCAGGACCTGATGGTGGCGGTCATCGACTATGCGTTCTACAAGCATATGGCTGCCTTCAGCCAGATGGTTGGCACGCTGACCGAGGAGAACCGGCAGAACCGCAACACCGCCATTGCGATCGACTGGCAATTGTGCCAGAGCCGCGAGATGCAGGTGTATCTCGAAATGCGGGTGGCGGCGCGGACCAACAGCGAACTGCGCGCCATGTTCCTGCCGCGCGCGCGGCATCACGACCTGGTCTGGAAAGAGGAATTGCTGAAGGTTTTCCCCGAGTGGCGCGACAACATGCGCAAGCTCGACCTGACCCGCCGTCTCACCCGCGCCATCATCGAAGGTTTGACCATGAGTCGGGAACTGTGGCGAGACAGCGACGCCGAGTGGGCGCTGATTGCATTCACTGCCGATATGGCGCTCAAGATCCGCCTTGGCGACCTGGACTTCCCTTCGGCAGAGCAAATCGAAGCATTCAAGCAATCGGCATCGGCCAATGTGAAGATGCCACGCGGTAGCGGGAGCAAGACTGTCCGGCCGTCACGCAAGAAAGTCAGTGGCTGAGAATTGGCTGAGCAAGCGTCTGATGCAACCGGGTTGCCGGATTGATGCGGGAAACTGCATCAGCGAACACGGTATATACGGAGTATTGTAATGGCCAGTGACATACCCGAGCATCACTCTGGGCGCAGCGGCAAGGGCGGGCAAACTTTCTTCCCGCCGCAGGGGGCGAAGAACAACATATTGCTGGTGACGCGCGGCCATGCCTTCGTGCGGGATGAGTTCTATGCGGTGTTTGAAGCAAACCCCGAGATCGAATGGTCCGGTGTCGAGCACCCCGCAGCGCAACTGATGTTTTCGCCGCAGATCGCCAGGAACTTCGACTGCTATGTGCTGTATGACATGCCGGGCATCGAGTTCAAGCGATCCGGCGATGGCGTGCCGACCTTTCATGCGCCGCCGCAGCATTACAAGGATGGGTTGCTGGCCATGCTGGAGGAGGGCGTGCCGCTGGTAATCCTCCACCATGCCTGCGCCGCCTGGCCGGCCTGGCCTGAGTGGGCTGAAATCGTCGGCGCCCAGTTCCTCTATCAACCCATGCAGTCGCGCGGCATCGACAAGCCGGATTCCGGTTATCGCATCGATGTGCAGCACCGCGTCTCACCCGTCGGCAACCACCCCATCACCGAAGGCGTGGCGCCATTCGACCTGGTCGATGAACTGTATCTGTTCGAGGTGTTTGAAGATGCGGTAACACCCTTGTTCCGCAGCGACTTCAGCTTCACCGCAGAACATTTTTATTCGGCGAAGCAAGCTCTGGCGGGACAGCTGAATGCCAATGCAGGCTGGCAGCATGCGCCCGGCAGCAATCTGGTCGGCTGGGTAAAGCGTTACCGCAATAGCCCGATCGTGTACCTGCAATTCGGCGATGGCCCGGCCACTTATCGCAATGCGTCGTTTCGCCGGATTTTGCAGAATGCGATACGCTGGGCGTGCTCTCCCGAAGCGCGGCGCTGGGCGCGCCAGCCAGACGAAGCAGGCCAGCCAGGCAAAGGCTAGCCCGGCATCGACAGGCGTTGCAGGGCGCCCAGGTCGCACAGGGTGATGCTGCCGTAATGGCGCTGGATCAGGCCGTTCTGCTCCCATTCCTTCAGCACTTTATTGATGCTCTGGCGGCTCGTGCCCAGCATCTGGCTGAGGTTTTCCTGCGACAGGCCGAGCGTGTGGCGCGGTTCATCCGTGCCGCCCTGCAGGACGTTCTGCGCCAGCAACCACAGGCGGCTTGCCAGTCGCTCTTCCAGTGAAAGCAAGGCATTGCCTTCCAAAAGCAGGGTGGACAGGCGGATGCGCTGGCAGAGAAACGGGATGAAATGCCGGTAGAGTTCGGGCCTGGCGTCGAGCAGGGCATTCAATTGCGCGCGCGGAATTACCAGCAATTCGCAGTCACCCTGGGCATCGGCCTGGTAAGCCCGTGGCAGGCCCTCCAGCAGGGCCGACTCGCCAAACCAGCATCCCGGTTCCATCAAGGCGAGCAAGGCTTCCCGGCCATCCGGCGTCGAACTGCTGACGCGAATGCAGCCTTTGGCCACGCCATACATCCCTTCCGGAGGCGCCCCCTTGTCATGCAGACGGTTCCGGTCGGATAACTGGCGTGCGTGCGTCATTTCGACCAGGATGGCCAAAGCATCTTCAGGCATGTGCTGGAACAGCGGATTGCGCAAGAGAAAACTACGCCGCTCGGCATTCGTCGCAATTGTAAAAACTTTGACAGTCGGCACCGACATCACTCTATATGCTCCAGCTATCCAAGACCAACGACGAGACAAGACAATGACCGCAACGCAATCTTTCATCCATTCTGAAATCCGGAAACAGGTTTCTCCCCTCGAATGGCAAACGCGCATGGATCTGGCTGCCTGCTATCGACTGATTTCCCTGTTTCGCTGGGAAGACCTTGTTTATACGCATATTTCCGCGAAGGTGCCTGGCACCGAAGAATTCCTGATCAACCCCTACGGCCTGATGTTTGATGAAATCACTGCTTCCAGCCTGGTCAAGGTCGACCTGGCCGGCAACAAGCTGCTGAATACCCCCTACGACATCAATCCCGCCGGCTTCATCATTCACAGTGCCGTTCATGAGGCGCGTGCCGACGTCGGCTGCGTGCTGCATACGCATACTGCAGATGGCATCGCGGTATCCATGCAAAAAGGCGGCTTGCTGCCGTTGTCGCAACAGTCCATCTTCATTCGCGCCAGCCTGGCCTACCATCCGTTCGAGGGCGTCGCCCTGAATCCTGAAGAAAAGGTCCGGTTGCAGCAAGATCTGGGCAACAAATCTTACCTGATTTTGCCCAATCACGGCTTGCTGACCTGCGGCGAAACCATCGCCGATACCTTCCTGATGATGTACATGCTGCAGCGCTCGTGCGAAGTGCAGATCAAGGCGCAGAGTAGCGGCGCCGAACTCATTCACATCGCTCCTGAAGTCGAGGAAAATACCGTGGCAATGACGGTTGAAATGAATAGCGCCATGCGCGGCAATCGCAAGCATCTCGACGGTTCCGTGCCATGGCCGGCATTGCTGCGTCGTCTCGATCGCCTCAGCCCTGGATACCGCGACTGAAACGGCTTGCAGCCGATTTTTTAATGGTTTAAAAAACGCTTCGATCGGAACGAGACAAATGGAAACAGCAACCACCTTCACCAACCTTGGCAATGCAAATGCCGAGGACTGGGCAGTTATCACGCGCCATTCCGCGCCTTTTATCGCCGCTTTGCCTGACCGTATCCTGGCGCACCTCAAGCTGCTGGCCGGGGATTTTGGCGGTCTGCCGGTAGACCGGCTGACCCATTGCCTGCAGACCGCGACACTGGCGCACCGCGATGGCCGCGACGAGGAATATGTCGTCTGTGCGTTACTGCACGATATCGGCGACGTGCTCGGTTCCTATAATCACGCCGATCTCGCGGCGACGATCCTGCAGCCTTTCGTCAGCGAGGCAAATCACTGGATGATCGAAAAGCACGCAATATTCCAGGGCTATTATTTTTTCCACTACCTGGGACTCGATCGCCATATGCGCGACCAGTACAAGGACCATCCGCAATACCGGCAGACCGTTGAATTCTGCGCACTCTACGATGCGCCCGCCTTCGATCCGAAGGCGGAAACCTTGCCGCTCGAATTTTTCGAGCCGATGCTGCGCCGCGTCTTCGCCAAACCCAGGCGCTCCATCTACCAGCGCGCCAGCGGCGAAATGGCTTACTGATATTTATGTGAAATGTGAAGCTTGATCTGCGGCAAGCGGCGTGGCCATGGGGGCGATGGCCAGTGCGGCACTTGTCAAATCTGCTCTGGCGCCGCTTTTCGGTTCATGTCGCGGATTATCGCTGAGGAAAACGGCGCCGTCGGAAGGGCGTCCGGATCATCAGCATCGAAGGGGTTGATCGCATGGCGCCGCGGCCAGAGCAGGATTGCCGCGGCGATGGCGAGCAGGCAGAACAGGGCCGGATAGAAAGCAGGGTAATCCAGTGAGTGGCGCGCCAGGTAAGTCAGGACGATCAGGGAGGTGCCGCCCAGAAGCGCCGCCGGGATGTTGTAGCAGGTGGCTAGCCCGGTGTAGCGTATCTGCGCCGGGAAGCAGCGGGCCAGTAGCACGAGACTGAGCGCACCGTAACCGCCGGTGCTCAGGCCGAGCAGGATGAAGGGCAGGCGGATTCCTTCCACGGTGTCCTGGCGGTAAGCCCAGAACAGTGAAACCATCGCGACCAGTTGCAGCATGATATAAGCGTTGCGCAGCGACAGCAGTCTCCAGTTGACGAGCAGGCCTCCGGCGATGTTGCCGAGCATTGCGCAGGAAATCAGCAAGGATTGCAGGCTGGAGATTTCCGCCATCGGCAAATGTTTCAGCACGACGAAGTAAGTGATGGGGAATTGCTGAACGGCGACCGTTATCAGGGTCAGGCTGGCGACCACGAACATGGCGGCAAACAAGTTGAAGCGGTGCTCGGCCATCAGCACAGCGAACGGCGGGCGTGCCGTCAGCATGAGGCGGGATTTCATCGCCTCGAACACCGGCGTTTCTTGCGTGAAGCGGCGCAGATAGACTGAAACCAGGCCGAACAGGCCGCCCGCCATGAAAGGAATACGCCAGCCATATTCCAGCATGGCCTTTTCTCCCAGAGCATGCGTCAGGGTGCTGACCACCAGCGAGCCAAGCAGCGAGCCGAGGTTGATGCTGAGGGTAAGTATGCAGAGCGCCAGTGCCAGGCGTCGGCCGCTGACCTGTTCCGAGACGAAGCTGATGGCGCCGGGCAGCTCGCCGCCGAGCGAGATGCCTTGCAGGATGCGGCAGGCCAGCAGCAGGATCGGCGCCCAGATACCGATTTCGGCATAGCCGGGAAGCACGCTGATGGCCAGCGTGGGCGCGGCCATCAGGGCCAGCGTCAGCGTGAAGATACGCTTGCGTCCCACCAGATCGCCAAGATGCGCCATCAGGATGCCGCTGATGGGGCGGATCATAAAGCCAGCGGCGAAGATGCCGAAGGTCTGCGTCAGGCGTAGCCATTCCGGCATGTCGGCCGAGGAAAAATGGTGGGTGATCTGTGGCGCGAGGAAGATGAAAATGATGAACTCGAAATACTCCAGCATGCCGCCGAGGGAGGCGACGCCGAGCGCCTTGAATTGTTCGCGCCTCGGCAAGGGGGGAAGCGCTGTTTCGGGGGAAGCGTTATGCATGTCTAAGGTCTCCGTATTATTTGTCGTGGTGGTGTCGTGCTGTAACCGCTTTTGCAGGCGGCCGTAAAGTGCCGTTGACGGACCGTGCCTAGCCCGGCGTGCCCACTTCAGCGAGCACTTCCGCCGTATGCTCTCCCAGACGCGGCGCCATTCGAACTGCCGGCCGCACATGGTCGAATTTCACGGGCACGCCAGGGAACACCAGGCGCCCCATCCTGGCGTCGTCGATGGTTTCAAAGAATCCGGTTTCCATCAGATGCTCGTCCTTGGGCAGGTCTTCCAGTTTGCGCATCTCCGATGCCGGAATTTCAAGTCGGCCAAGTATTTCCAGCCAGGCCGTCGTGCTGCGGCTTGCAATGATTCCGGCGGCGAGTTCGTAGAGCTGTGCGATATGCCTGGTGCGGCTGGTAATGTTGCTGAAGCGTTCATCGGCAGCCAGCTCCGGGCTGCCTGCCTCGATAAAAAAGCGCCGCCAGTGCGCGTCGGTATACGGCATGATGCACAAGTAGCCATCGGTGGTGCGATAGGGGCGGCGCCAAGGGTTGAGCACCCTGGGATAGCCCGGCCCGGACAGCGCAGGCTCGAAGTGCTGACCATAGAAATGTTCCACCAGATTGAAGGCGACCATGGATTCGAACATCGGCACTTCCACCATCCCGCCGATGCCAGTGCGCTCCCGCTTGAAGAGCGCGGCAAGAATCGCTTGCGCCGCGATCAGGCCGCAAGTCTTGTCCGCAGCGATGGCGGGGAAATACTGCGGCGTGCCAGTCTGCCGCTCCATCAGCGCGGCGCTGCCGGACATGCCCTGGATGATGTCATCGTAGGCAGGCATGCCGCCGTAGGGGCCAGCTTCAGCAAAGCCGTGCAGCCCGACATACACCAGGCGCCGGTTGCGCTTCATGATCGACTGCGGATCCAGCCCGATTGCCTTGAGTTTCTGCGGACGGATGCTGTGCATCAGCACGTCCGCGCTATCCACCAGTTTCAGCAGCGCCTCGCGGGCCTCTGGCAGTTTCAGGTCAAGCACGACGCTGCGCTTGCCTCGATTCACGCCCAGGAAAATGGCACCCATGCCGGCTTCGGTCGTCGGTCCCGTGTATCGCGTCGAATCGCCTTGCGGCGTCTCTATTTTGATGACGTCCGCGCCATAGTCCGCCAGCATCTGGCTGGCATAGGGGCCAAGCACGACCGTGCTGAGGTCGAGGACGCGGATGCCGTTTAATGGAAGCATGATTCCTCCTGATGTCAGGCTTGCAGTTCTGCCGTCAGGCATAAGCCGAGCGAATGAAATCGGCAATCGTGGCCGTTTCACCGGCCAGCAGGGTGCGGCCTATCAGCGGATTCCAATAGTCCTCCGAGCCATGCACCATGCGCCATTCATGCAACCGCCGGGTGTACAGCTGCAGATCATATTCCTCGGTGACGCCGATTGCGCCATGTACGGCATGGGCAATCGACGCCACCAGTACCGCAGCCTCGCTTGCCCGTGACTTGGCGATGGCGCCCGCCAGCAGCGAGGGTGCTGCGCCGTCACCCTGAAATGCCGCCTCTGCGGCGATCGACGCCGCCGCCACATGTTCTGCCATCACGCTGATCTGGTGCTGGATTGCCTGGAACTTGCCGATCGACTTGCCGAACTGCGAGCGGTCGTTGGCATATTGCAGCGTCATGTCAAATACGCGCTGCATGGCGCCGGCCAGCAGGGCAGCGTGCAAGGCTGCGCCGAATGCGGCAAATGAGCCGGCTCGGGCGGGAAACCGGCTTGCCTGTGCTCCGGCGGCCCAGGTCAGAGTAGCGGCAAGGTCGCCGTGCACGCCGGTCAGGCTGCGCTGTGCCTCTTCTGCTGCCAACAGACAGAGCGCGCCATTGTCTTCTGCAAGCACGTAATCTGCGATCGCGCCATACGGCGCAAGCTGGCACACGATTTTCCCGTCCCCCGCATGCCGGATCGACGGCGCCATTGTGATCATGCCGACCGGAATTTCTGTCGTGTCGCCAAGCAGGCCTCGCGCAGCGATGCTTTGCGCCAGCGGCGCCGGCATGCCAAAGCGGCCAAGCATCGTCAGCACCGGAAAAAGCTCCGCCAGCGCAAGGCCCGCGCCGCCGTGATCTTCGCTCCCGAGTAATTCGAGGAAGCCGGCGTCGGCCACGGCAAACCACAAGTGATAGGGCGATCCGCCGGCTTCAATGGCGCGTACGGCGGCGGGAGTGCAATGGTCCTGGAGGATGGCTTCAATAGCTTCTGCAAACATGGTTTCCCTTTCTTATCGCAAGCCAAGGCCTCGGGCAATCATGCCGCGCAGGATTTCGCGGGTGCCGCCGCGCAGCGAATATGTCGGCGCGATCTGGCTGACATAGGCGACGGTGCGGTACAGGTCGGCATCGACGCCGATGCCAGGATCTGCAGCGATGGCGCCCTCGACGATGGCTGGAATGGATTGCTCGAATTCCGTGCCGATATCCTTTACCAGCGCTGCTTCCACCACTGGGCTGGCGCCTTGCGCAAGCTGGTTGGTGACCGTCACCGACATGTTGCGCAGCGTCGCCAGATGGGCAGCGAGACGGCCGATGGCGGCGGCCTGGACAGCGTCGGCGCCTTCATGCCGCAGGCATTGGATCCAGCGGTCAAGCAGCACGATGCTCGAATAGATGCGCTCGGGACCGCTGCGCTCGAAGGCCAGTTCCGCGGTGACCTGCTCCCAGCCGCAGCCCTCCTGGCCGATCAGCGCATCGTCGGCCAGCTCCACATCGTCAAAGAACACTTCGGAAAAATGCGCGTCGCCGGTCAGATCCCGGATCGGCCTGACCGTGACACCGGGCAGGGACAGGTCGACGATGAATTGCGACAGGCCGCGCTGGCGGTCTTCCGCGCCGCCGGACGTGCGCACCAGCGCGATCATGTAATGGCAGCGGTCGGCATTGGTCGTCCAGATCTTGCGACCATTCAGGACCCAGCCTTTGCCGTTGTACGTGGCGCGCGTGCCGACGCTTGCCAGGTCGGAACCGGAATTCGGCTCGCTCATGCCGATGCAGAAAAATGCCTGCGCTGCGCAGATCTTCGGCAAATGGAAGTGGCGCTGCGCCTCCGTGCCATATTTCAGGATCAGCGGACCGCTTTGCCGGTCGGCGATCCAGTGCGCCGAGACGGGCGCGCCGACTGCCAGCAGTTCTTCGACCAGGACGAAGCGGGAATAGGCGTCAAGCGCGGCGCCGCCGTATTCGCGCGGCAGCGTCAGGCCGACCCAGCCATGTTCGGCCATCTTGCGGCTGAACTCTGCGGAAAACCCCATCCACGAACGGGACCGCCGGTCTGGGGGCAGGTCCGGAAGGTGGTCGGCCAGAAAAGCCTTGACCTTGGCGCGGAACGACTCCGCTTCGGCCGGCAGGCGCGCCAGTCTGAATTGATTGAGAAGTGCTGTCACTGTGTCTTTTTCCGGTTGACTAGATTGAGATGCGCGGAGCGGGAATCAAACGACCCCGAGGGTGCGCAGTTCCTCGATGCGTTCTGCCGGCAGGTTCAGGCAGGTATGCAGAATGTCGTCGGTGTGTTCGCCCAGCGTCGGCGCTGCGCGCTGATAGCGGATCGGCGTGGCAGAAAAACGGATCGGATTGGCCAGGTTCGGAATGGCCCCGCCTGCCGAATGCGGCAGCGTCATTTTCATCTGGCGGTGTTGTACCTGCGGGTCTTCGAAGACCTGCTGCATGTTGTTGATGGGGCCGCAGGGAATGCCGGCGTCCTCCAGTACCGGCATCCACTCGCGCATGCTGCGCGCCAGCATGCGTTCGGCGATCTGCGCCACCAGTTCCGTGCGGTTGCGGACGCGCAATTGCACGCTTGCATAGCGCGGGTCCTGCGCGAGGTCCGGCAGGCCGATGGCATGGCATAGCCGGGCAAACTGCCGGTCGTTGCCGACGGCGACGATGACGTCTCCTTCCTTGCAGCGGAACACCTGGTACGGCACCATGTTGGGATGCGTATTGCCCATCCGCGCAGGAATTTTTCCGGACACGAAATAGTTCATCGCCTGGTGGCTGTTGATCGCCACGACGCAGTCAAGCAGCGCCATGTCGATGTATTGGCCTTCGCCGCTGACATTGCGGTGTTCGAGCGCGCCGAGGATGGCGACGGTAGCATACAGGCCGGTCACCAGGTCCGAAATGGCGACGCCGCTCTTGACGGGGCCGCCACCTGGCGCGCCATCGGGCTGGCCGGTGATGCCCATCAGCCCGCCCATGCCCTGGAAGACAAAGTCATACCCGGGCTGCGCCGCGTAGGGGCCGGTCTGGCCGAAGCCGGTGATCGAGCAGTACACCAGGCGCGGGTTCAGCGCGCGCAGGTCCTCGTAGGACAGACCGTAGCGCGCCAGCGTCCCGAGCTTGTAGTTCTCGACCAGCACGTCGGCGTCGCGCACGAGTTCACGGATGATCTGCTGCCCTTCGGGGGAGGCCAGGTTAACCGTGATCGATTTCTTGCCGCGATTGGCGCTCAGAAAATAAGCCGCGTCGGTGGTTTCCCTGCCGTTCTCATCCATCAGGAAGGGCGGGCCCCAGGAACGCGTATCGTCGCCTGCGCCTGGCCGCTCCACCTTGATCACCTCGGCGCCCATGTCGGCCAGATTCTGGGTCGCCCACGGCCCGGCGAGAACCCGGGTGAGGTCGAGCACTTTCACATGTCCCAATGCGGTTTTCATTCTTCTTCCTGTGTCGTAGCCTTGCCGAATGCCGGTATGGCATCGATCAGGAAGAATATTTTCCCCGCCTGTGCTCGTCCAATATTAATTTGGCTCGCAGCGATATTGAATCGATATCGCCTGACGCGGGAATGGCTCCCGCTGCACGGTGATCAGCCGCCGGCGCCGGGAAAGCGGATTGCGCGCGGCGTAAAAGCGCGCTCGGAGAATTTCCATTCGCCGCCTTCGCGCACCAGGCGGTCCCGGTATTGCCCGGCCTGGAACCGCGACGGCCCATCGAGCGGTTCCATCGCTTCGAACGTATGGGTGACGGCTTCTGCCGTATCGCCATCGATGCGGATGGAGCCGGGAAATGCCATGAAGAACACCGCGCGAAAGCCGGCCATCGCCGCTTTCCAGGTTTTCAGGATGTCAGCCCGGCCCTCGGCGCGGACGGAGCGCAACACCCAGACCCCGCTTGCGGACCAAGTGGATGCCCAGCTTTCGGCGTCGGTGCGATTCACGGCGTCGCTGTACCTGTCGATCAGTTCGCGGATGGCCAGACGGTCGCTTTCGTCATTTGAGAGCATGCTGTTTCCTCATGAATTCTGGTAGGGATTGGCCCGGTTCACAGGCCAAGGGCGGCGCTGGCGATGATCCCCTTCTGGATTTCGCTGGAACCACCGAAGATGGTGGTCGCCCTGAGGTTGAGGTGGCGTGCCACGACGGTGGCGCGGTGATCGAGGTCGCGCGGCGCTCCGGTCGCGTATTCCGGGCCGTAAAGCATGTCCCTGAAGTCGATCATGGCCGCAGGCCCGATCGCATCGACCGCCAGTTCGGCGATCTTTTGCAGCATCGCGCTGACCTTCAGCTTCTGCATGGAGGCATTGGCCATGGCGGCGCCTGCCGGCAGCGCGGCCTGGCTGACGTTGCGCCGCTCCATCGCTTCCACGGCGGCGATCTCGATTTCGAGCATCGCCAGCTTGTCCTTGAAGTAGGCGTCGGCCAGCAATGATGCGCCTTCGTCGTTTTTTTCCAGGGCGATGACGGCGCGGGTGCGGAACAGCGCGCTCTTGAGCGCCGCCGCCGCCGAGCCGCCGCCGCGTTCGTTCATCAGCAGGTATTTGGCGATCTCCCATCCCTGGTTTTCTTCGCCGACCCGGAAGGAAAGCGGGACGCGCACCTGGTCGAAGAACACTTCATTGACCTCGTGCTCGCCCGACATCGAGCGGATCGGCCGTACCGTGATTCCGGGCGCATCCATGGGCGAGAGCAGGAAAGTGATGCCGGCCTGGCGCTTGCCTTCCTTGGACGTGCGCACCAGCATGAAGATCCAGTTGGCGTATTGCGCGTGCGTGGTCCAGATTTTCGAGCCGTTGACCAGGTAGTGCTCGCCGTCGCGCACTGCGGCGCAGCGCAGAGCGGGCAGATCCGATCCTGCGCCCGGCTCGGAGAAGCCCTGGCACCAGTAGTCCTGTACGGAGGGGATGCGCGGAAGGAAGCGTTGCTGCTGTTCTGCCGTGCCGTACTTCATCAATACCGGCCCGCACATCTGCAGGCCCATGGCGCCGAACACGGGGGTGCCGGCGCTGGCGCATTCGATGGAGAAAATGTATCGTTGAATCGGGGTGAATTCGGCGCCACCCCATTGCTTTGGCCAGGTCGGCGCACCCCAGCCGCGGCGGTACAGCCGGCGCTGCCATTCCTGGCCGACGCTGGGATGCGCAAAGATGCCGGCCTGCTGTTGCGCCGCTTTCCTGAGATCTGGCGTGAAAGCTTCGTCGATGAATGCACGCACTTCGTCGCGGAAAGCCTGGTCTTCCTGCGACAGCTCCAGTTCAAGGGTGATCACGTAATTGCTCCTCCAGAATGTCAACGTCGAAATGTTCAGCGGCGGCGCACCGGGTCTTCGCCGTTCCAGCCGCGCGCGGCCGCGCGCATGGCGGCAAATCCGGCGAGGCGTTCCGGCATCAGGTGGATGTATTCCACCATCGTGCCCGCGCCGCCGCCGGTGTCGACGTAGATCGCTTCGCCGCCATCGTTCATCAATACTTCCTGTTCGATGTCGAGCTTCAGTTCCCGCACCGTCGTCCTGGCCTTGTTCATGTCATCCACCAGCACGGCGACATGCTGCAGGCCCTGCTGGCCGGCCCGCTTCCAGTCTGCGTAAATCGATGGGGCGTCATTGTTCTGACGGATCAGCTCGATCTGCATGTCACCCCAGTAGCCGATCGCCATGTCGAAATCGATCGACGTTTCCTTGCCGCGATAGAGCACCTTGCCCAGCGCGACATGTTCACGCACAAAAAACGGCCCGGCGCCCATGGTCCTGGTCCAGAAATGCAGCGCAGCGTCGAAATCTTCGGGAACGAAGGCCAGCTGCATGGGCTGGCCGAGGGCGGCCAGTCCATGCAAACATGTATTTTCCATCGAGCGTCTCCCTTAAAAGTATCATGCGTAATACAATTATGATCATAGCAGGGAAAATCCACCGGCGCGTTATAATTTTCTTCGTGTCGGCCCGACATTTCCCAATCCGAATTATTCACGACATAAAGTTTGCCGATGCATGAAGATCCCGTTGAAAGCGCCAACCCGCTTGTCTATTCCAGCCCACTGATCCATGAGCGGCGGCGCCGCATTCTCAAGGAAACCAGGCGGTTGATTTCGGAAAAAGGCCTGGCCAATTTCGGCATCCGCGAATTGTGCAAACGCGCAGATGTCGCGCAAAGGACGCTCTATAACGCGTTTTCCAGCAAGGAGCGCGTTGCAGCCATGGCAATCAAGGAAGCTTTCGATGAATTGCGCCAAAGCATCAACTACAGCACGCTGGCGACTACGATAGAGGGCTTGATCGACCGTGCAATTACCATCAACACCCGTAACCTGAAGGCGAAAAATTACGCCCTGGCCGTCGCCACCATCTATTTTTCACCGACGACGCCGCAGGACGTCTGGGACATGCTGAGGAGGATGGGCACGGCAGGCATCACCGAACTGCTGGAAAGCCTGGCCGCGTCCAGGCAACTGGAAGAATGGGTCGATATCGACGAGGTGGCGATCAACTTTTCCAATTTGAGCTATGCCATCATCAATGAATGGTGCATGGGACGGCTGACTGACCGCGACTACCTGCGCCGGATCGTCGATGCGCTGTTGCTGCTGTTGTTAAGCGCCACCAAGGGCAAGGCGCGCAAGACGGCGGAGAAGATGCTGCATGACATCCGCGCCAGCGGCGCCTTGCCAAAATTCCCCGCGCCGCCACGCCGCAGCAAAGCCATCGCTGCATAAGGAGGCGGCGCAGCGGACCTGCTGCGCCTGCCTGCTCAGCCGCCGATGGTGCGCTCTGAAGGCCAGTACGGCGCCCGCAGGATGCGCTTGTTGACCTTGCCCATGGCATTGCGCCCGATATCTCCGACGATTTCGAAGCTGCGCGGGCATTTGTAGCCGGCCAGGATTTCCCTGCAATGCCGCAGCAGTAATTCCGCCGAGGGCTTCGCGCCTTCACGCGGAATGACCAGCGCCTTGACTTCTTCTCCCATCTCGGCGTTCGGCACGCCGATTACCGCGCTGTCGGCGACGTCGGGGTGGCTTGCCAGCGCCGCTTCGATTTCCGCCGGATAGATATTGACGCCGCCACTGACGATCATGTCCGACTCGCGGTCGGTAATGTACAGATAGCCGTCAGCATCGACGTAGCCGATATCGCCCAGCGTGAAGACGCCGGGCGCGATGTGCGCGGCTTTCGATTTTTCCGGCGCATTGTGGTAGCGGATTCCCGCGCCGGAAAGGTCGCGGAAGTAGATCAGCCCCGGCTGCCCCTGAGGGAGCGGCTTGCCGGCGTCGTCCAGAATCAGGATCTCGAATCCCGGCTGCGCGCGGCCCACGGAGCGCGGATGGTCCAGCCATTCCTGTGTCGTGATCATCGTCACGCTGCCGATTTCCGTCGCGCCGTAACTCTCGACCAGCACTGGTCCGAACCAGTGGATCATGGCCCGTTTCACTTCCTGCGGGCAGGCCGCCCCTGTGTGGCTGACGGCGCGCAGGCTGCTGACGTCATAACGGGACCGCACTTGCTCGGGCAGCGCCAGCAGGCGCTGGAAATGCGTCGGCACCATCGTCGTCGTCGATACCTTGTAGCTGTCGATGGCGCGCAGGACTTCTTCGGCATCGAAGCGCTCCAGGATGACCAGCGGCTTGCCGCCGATTACGTGGCGAACCGAGTTGAGGGGGCCCGTATGATACAGCGGGCCGATGATCATGGAGGGCCCTGCGGGCAGTTGCGAGGCGATGTCGCGGTAGGCGGCAAACAGTTCGGCAACGGATTTCACTTGCGGGAACATGGACGCCGGCGTTTCCGCGCCTTTCGGACTTCCGGTCGTGCCGGATGTGTAGTGCAGGTATCGGCGTGCCGGTATGCCGAGTTCTTCCTGCTGCCCATCCGCGGCAAGCCAGTCTTCCCAGGCAATCAGGCCCTTCACTTTGGAGCAACGCCATCCCACCACCAGCGGGATGCCTTGTGCGGCGGCGGCCGCCAGGCCGGCCTCGTGATTTTCCGGGCCGACGAAAAGCAGTCCGATATCGGCATCTCCGAGGATATAGGCGCACTCCGCCGGGGTCAGGTGGAAATTGATGGGAACCGGCGAGGCGCCTGCGCGCAGGGCGGAAATGCAGGCCATCACCGGTTCGACGGCGTTGTGCGCGAAGATGCCGACCCGTTTCGGGGAATCCCCGAGGTCGCGGCGGATGGCGGCGGCTGCCCGTGCGGTGCAAGTGTCGACGCTGTGCCAGTCGAGCGCGGTCTGTCCATCCTGCAGGGCGACGGACTCATTGCTGTTGCGGGAGTTCGGGAAAATCTGTTTCATGGTTTATCTATGCAGAAATTCGTTGGTTGAGCATTGAATTCAAAGGGGAAATCGGCAGCATCATGTTGTGCCATCTCTGCGTCGGAAAACGCTTCGTAATCGTTGCCGTCTTCAACGTGGCTGATCGCGGTGTGGCGATCCGGCCTGGACTTGCGGGTGGGCGTAAAATAATTCATCAGTTTGCCTCCAGGATGAGCTCGGCCGAAAGGCCGGGAACGCCATACATTTGGCTGCAGGCCAGGCAGTCGCCGCCGGTATTGACCGGCATGCTCAGGCCTGCGCCAGGTGGCGGATTGCGCCGACGATGGAGCCGAGGATGAAGATATAGATGGTCGGCATGGTGATGTACAGGCCGGGGCGGCGCAATGCCGCCGATTTGCTGTATCCGACCATGTACAACAGACGGCCGACCGGCCATATCGATCCCAGAATGGCGGCCCAGGCCGGCGATACCAGCAGGGCAAACATCCACATCGACGGCAGAAACATGACGAGATGCTCTGCCGTGTTCACGTGCGCGCGCACGCGCCGGACATAGGCTTCCGGCCCGTCGTGGGATGGCGCCGGAATCCGGTACTTGATGCGCGCCAGGCCGGCGTTCAGCAGCGTCAGGTAGTAGACCAGGACGCTGACTGCGCTGACCAGCGCCACCCACAGCAGTGGCCCTTGCAACATGGTCTCAGCCTCCCGACGGCCGAAGGGCGCTATCCGACCAGTCCTGTCGCCTTGCCCAGTCGACCAGGCGCTCCAGCTTCATGGGAATGCGGTTTTGCTGATAATCGATATTGACTTCAAATGGCCGCGTCGGCGATTCATTGTTGTACTCGTAGAACGCGGCGATACCCTTGGCAAAATCGGCACGCTTCTCTGCCGACATGCCGTCGTCAAAGGCGTCGGCAAGGTGCCAGCCGAATTCCTCCGGCGTCGATGGGGCGTAGCGCACTTCTCGGCCCAGTGCCTCGGTCAGCGCCGCCGCGACGTCGCGCGGGCCGAGCCGTTCCGGACCGCCGATATTCATCCAGCTTCCCTCGAAGTCGGGGCGGTCCAGAGAGGCGATCATGATCCTGGCGACGTCGTCGAGGCTGATCCAGTTGGCGCGCATGTGCTCACGGTGCGGATAGACGAATCGGCCTTCGTGGACGATCTGCCCGCGTGCCCAGTTGGCCAGCAGGTTATCCATGAACAGCACGCCGCCGAACACTGTGGCTGGAACGCCCGTGCGCCAAAGCATATTGATGCCTTCGGTGTTCCAGCCGTAGGTGTGGGGATCGCCGGCGCGCTCCGGGATCCAGCTCGAGGTGTTCCACACCATGCGCTTGACATTGACGGCGCGCCCGGCGCGGCCGACGGCGGCGGCGTACTGCCCGCGCTGACGGCGCGCCCGCATCGGGTGGTTGAAGAAGATTGCGTCCGAACCGTCGAACGCTGGCGCCAGCGTGCTTTCATCCACGAGGTCCGCCGGGCGCGTTTCCACGCCCTCGAACTCGGTGCCTTTGAATACGTCGGGATTGCGGGTGATTGCGCGGACCTCGTAGCCGGCGGCAAGCAGCTGGCGCATCTGCGCCTGACCTTGGCGCCCGCTGGCGCCCACTACTGAAACCAATGCCATGTTTCGCTCCTCTGTCGTCTTCTATTTTGATTGGCAGCCGGATTCAGGCCTTGTTCTGGTGATATGAAGCGGGCGCGGCGAGCACGACCGTTTCGCGGATCACGGCGCGGCTGAGCACCGAGCGGAAACGCGCGATGTCGGGGTGCGAGCGCAGGGCGAACAGGCCGTGCTGGTAATGATTGGCGTCCTTCAGTTCCCAGACGTCGACATAGGTGCTGAGCGTGCCGGTGAACTGCACAAAGGCCGAAGCGAGATGCCAGCCCTGTTCTTTCTGCTGGTACGCGACGATTTCACTCATCACTTCATTGAATGCCGGGGCTTCCTCCGGGCGGACTTCGATCGTGGATTGCATGAAAATCATTTCTGTCTCCTGTGTCAGGTTTATTGTTCGTTGCGATTGAGAAGGGCCTGCTTGCTTTCGATGACGTCGCGCAGGTTTTTATGGAAATGCTGCAGCACCCCTTCGTTGCTGCCATAGGTCATCTTGAATCCGGGCGGCGCATATTGAAGGTTGCGCTGTCCGGTTGCGGAAATGCTGTAGTCCTCGGTTTCCACGACGCGCATGATGAAGTCATGGAAATCGTTCCAGGGTTGCATGTCCGTATCCGCCGGAACTTCGCCGGAACGATAGGCCGCCATCAGTGAAAAGGCCTTGTTGGGGCCGCCGTCGGGGAACATGCGGTAGATGCTGAACACTTTTCCCGGCCCCATCGAGGCGATGTTGATCACCGTGTTCGGGAACAGCAGATGAATCCCGTTATAGGGGCGTACCGCCCACTCTTCCTCGGGCTTGTCGACAAAGTCATCCTCCGTCCAATAGGGGAAATTGATGCGCGCATGAAGGCCGAACCGGTCGTGCACCATCATGTCGGTGTGTGCGACCGCGCCGATCGTGGTCGGGTGCAGGGTGCCGAAATGATAGCCTTCGCCGTAAGTGTCGTAGGCGTATTTCCAGTTGGCCGCGACATCGAGGCGGGTTTTTTTTATCGGCGTGGCGGCTTCGAAGTTCATTTGTGCCAGCTCCGGCGCTATTTTCCCGAGATGGCTTTCGACGTCCAGCTCGTCGGACGATCCGGCGCGGGGAATGACGAATATCAGGCCGTGCCATTCCTGCACGGGCACTTCGACCAGCTTCAGCCCGGCTTTGTCGATCCCCTCGAAGCTGGCGGCGCCGGGCTGCCCCACCAGTTCGCCTTCCAGGTTGTAGGTCCAGCCGTGGAACTTGCATGACATGCGTTTCGCGCGGGTGCAATCAGACACCAGCTTGGCCGCCCGGTGCATGCACATGTTGAGGAACGCCTTCAGCGCTCCGCGCTCGGTGCGCACGATGAGGATGGATGGGCCGGTCGCGTCAAACAGCATCTTGTCGCCGGGAGCCGGAATGTCGCCGGTCATGCCGACCAGTATGGGCATGTCCTGGAAGATGTGCTTCTGTTCCAGTTCGTACCATTCCTGGCTGGTGTAGACGGCCGGATCGTTGCGCATGGGTCCCGGTTCCCGGTCGGTGGTGCCATGTCGTATATGTTCGACGAGCCGGCGCTGGATATCCATGGCGACCCGGCGCTGGCGTTCTGTGTTCGTTTCCCGCTCGATGATGCTGTTTTCCGCATTCATTTTGGTTCTCCTGTCTCCGTCGAATTGGTGCTATGAATTACTGCGAAGTCCTTTCTGCAGACGCTTGCTGGTAGCGATGCAAGTGAAATGCGGCGTTGCCGAAAAGGTTTTCCATCATCAGTGCACGCTTGAAATAGCGGCTGATGACCAGTTCCTCGGTGGTGCCGATGCCGCCGTGCAGTTGCACGGCGCCCTGGGCGACCGCCCGGCATGCTTGCGACACCAGCACCTTGGCGCCGGATACGGCTTCCATGCGTTCCGCCGGTGCGGCGTCAAGCTTGGCCAGGCCGACCTGGGTAATGCCGACCGCCTGCTCCGCGGCGACGTGCATGTCCACCAGGCGGTGCTGGATCACCTGGAATTCCGCGATCGCCTTGCCGAACTGACGACGTTCGCGGCAATACGCGACAGTACTGTCCACCAGGGTGCGCATGGTGCCGCACGCGGCGGCGCAAAGCGCGATCGTCGCTTCGTCGATGACCAGTTCCAGCAGCGGCAGCGCCGCTCCGGGCGGTCCTGTCACCGCGTCTTCCGGCACGAAGACGTCGGTGAATGTCACGTCGCCGCCGCAGTCGCCATCCAGTGTCGGGTAAAGGGAAATAGAGAGGCCGAGGCTGCGCGCATCGACCGTGAAGAGCGATACGCCGCCATTGTCGCTACACGCGGAAACGATGATCATTTCCGCATCGCCCAGGCCGAGCACGCCTGTTTTTTTGCCGTGCAGGATATGGCCGCCGTCGGCGCGGGTCGCCGTGACTTTCAGCGGCTTGATTGCATTACGTCGTCCCTCTTCGAGGTAGGCAAAGGCAAGCTGCAGGTCGCCGGTGGCGACGCGGGGCAGCAGGCGTTCCGCCAGGATTCCGCCTGCATGACGCAGCGCGCCGGCGCCGAGCACCACGCTTGACAGATAAGGTGTCCAGCCGGGGGCGCGGCCCAGCGATTCCATGATGACCCACGTTTCGGCTGCGCCGCCACCCATGCCGCCGTGCGCAGTGCTGATGGTCGCCGCAGGCAGGCCCAATTCCCTGGACAGGATCCGCCACAGCGCCCCACTGTCTTGCGCCTGATCGCGAAGTACCGCTGCGAGCGCAGCCTCCAGCATCGCCAGGTTTTCCTGGTCACCTGAAAGACCGATCATGGGATTGTTCATATCATCATTCGGTGGTGTGGTTTTTTCAATAGTATCACTCGTTGCAGTTTTTGTGCATCGGCAGCCAGAAAATTATCACATGTGTTTTTTTATGGTTCGATGATATTTCTCATATGCAATGCCGGCGGAATTTCTGCTTGCGGAGGCAAGGGGCGCGCAGCATACACGGCAGCCTGCCGGCTGCGAGGTGCTGACTGAATCGAGATGAAAAGGGCGGGAAGAAGAGGGCGCTTATGGCGTCAAAGGCGATGCAGCGATCGCAATGGCGCCTGCAGCGTCGGTGTCGCGGGCGACGTGCTCAAGCCCGCATGCAGATTGCGCATGCCGGAAGAATGTCTCGACCAGGCGGTTCTGGTGGTTGGGCGACCTGGCCAGCGCAATCCCAAGCTTGAGGCTCTGCAGCGTGTCGCTCAATGAAAGGAACCTGACGCCACGCGAAATATAACGTCTGGCGACGCTCGGCACGATGGCGACGCCAAGGCCGCTCTCCACCAGGCTGAGGATGGTTTGCACTTGCATTGCCTGCTGCGTGATGCGCGGCGTAAATCCGCACTGCTGGCAGCGCATCATGGCGACGGCAAACAGGTTGGGGGACTTCGACTTGTCATACATGATGAAGGGCTCATCGGCCAATTGCGCTAACGCAATGCGGGGAAGTTGTGCCAGCGGGCTGCTGGCCGGGACGGCAGCGATGAACTCGTCCTCTTCCAGCGTCGTCAGCAGGCATGATTGTGATTCCAGCACCGGCATCCGGACCAGGCCCAAGTCCAGGTGGTGAGCTTCCACATCCTGCAATATTTTCGAGGTTGTCGATTCGCTGAACTCGAGGTCAACCTTGGGGTAACACTGACGGAATGTCGGGACCAGGCGCGGCAGCAGGTTATACGTGGCAGACCCGATAATGCCGATCCTGAGCGTCCCGCCTTCACCGTGCAGGGTTGCGGCGACGGCTTGCCTGCATTGTTGCGCATGATGGATGGTCCGCCGCGCATCTTCGAGCATCGCCCGGCCCTCCGCTGTCAGCTGCACGCCTGTTGGCGTGCGCAAGAAAAGCGGCGCGCCCAGTTCTTCCTCAAGTTTGCGAATGGACACTGACAGCGGCGGTTGCGCCATGTGCATGCGTTCGGCAGCCTTGTGAAAATTCCCTGTTTCGGCCAGGGCGACAAATTGCTTTAGCTGACGCAGATTCATTTTGATACTTAAACGATATCGACGGAACAATAATTAATATTAGACGAAGTTGCGGCGTCACCGGTAGAGTCGATTTTCGACGACGCGGCCAAGTAACTGCCGCCAGATATTCCGCATGACGCTGCAACATGATGCGCGCACCTGGTTGCGTGGTTGAGGGAGTCTACACGACATCCGGGCGGAAAAGTCCGGGTGGAGTGCATTTCCCGGCGGCGTCGGTGAATGTTTTCGCAGCGCCCCGATTCGCGTTTAACCTGGAGTGCACGTGTGAGTAATTTTCTGAAATTGAGTCGTGATGGGGCTGTTCTTACGCTTACCATGAGCCAGCCTGAAACCCGCAATGCGTTGACGGGCAACAGCGCTGTAGAAGAATTTTTGCAGGCCTGCACGCAAATTGGCCGCGATGCCGGCATCCGCGCGGTGATCCTCACGGCGGAAGGGCCGATATTCAGTTCGGGCGGCAATCTCAAGGACATGCAGCGCTATTACACGCAGGACCTTGCCGCCGAAGCGATACGCGAAGAATACCGCAATGGCATCCAGCGCATTCCGAAAGCACTTTACAACCTCGACGTGCCCGTCATCGCGGCGGTCAATGGCCCGGCGATCGGCGCCGGGCTGGACCTGGCATGCATGTGCGACATCCGCATTGCATCGGACAGTGCGACTTTCGCGGAAAGTTTCGTCAAGGTCGGCCTCGTGCCTGGCGACGGCGGCGCATGGCTTCTGCCGCGCGTGGTCGGCATGTCGAAGGCGTCCGAAATGGCCTTCACCGGCGAGGCCCTCTCCGCCACGGAAGCGCTGGCATGCGGCCTGGTGTCGCGCGTGGTGCCACGTGAGTCGTTGCTGGAAGAAGCGCACCGGCTTGCCGGCAAGATTGCCGCCAACCCCGGCGGCGTGCTGCGCATGACAAAGCGGCTGTTGCGCGAGGGCGAGCGCAGCACGCTGGAATCCTTGCTCGAATTGTCGGCCAGCTACCAGGCGATCGCCCATCTGACGCCGGACCATCACGAGGCCGTGCGGGCGTTCGTTGAAAAGCGCGCGCCGAAATTTTCCGGCTGACAGCAGGCCATGCCGGCGCAAGCCGGTGCCGCTGCATGGGGCACTGAACTATATATAACAATAAATACATCGGCAGGAGACAAGCAATGAATAAAGACCCGAAAGACCAGAAGATCGATCAGAAACGCCGCAATCTGCTCGGGACCAGCCTTGCTGGTGCCGCCATGCTGGGAAGTGCCAGCGTCGGCGCGGCAGAGCGTAAAAGCCGCGAATTGCCATGGGATATGCAGACCGACATCGTCTGCGTCGGCAGCGGTGCGGCGGCATGCGCTGCGGCGATCACGGCAGTCGACCTTGGCAGCAAAGTCATCCTGCTGGAAAAGGCCCCCGTCTTCGGCGGCACGACGCGGCGCTCCGGCGGGGTGGCATGGATTCCGAATAACTTCAGCTTGCAGACGGAGAATGTCGTCGACGCGGAAGAGGACTGCATGCGCTACATGTGCCGTTATGCCTATCCTGCCCAGTATCGCGCCGACAGCCCCATGTTCGGCCTCGGCGCCGCGGAATTCGAGATGTTGAAGGCTTTCTATCGCAACGCCGCGCCGGCGGTGGCGCGGCTGAATGAAATTGGCGCGACCCACTTCCGCCGCATGGATGTCCCGGGAGGATTTGGACCGCCATCGGATTACGCTGCGGATTTACCTGAAAACAAGGTGCCGAAAGGGCGTGCGGTGCGCCCGGACGCCAAGGTAAATGGCGGGTCGGGAGCCGGGCTGGTGGACGGCATGATCGAATGGCTGGGCAAGCGCGGCGCCCGCCTGCTGACTGAGCACCGCGTGGTCAGCATGGTCCAGCGCGATGGCCGCGTCATTGGGGTGGAAGCGGAACATGGCGGCAAGCGCCTGCGTATCCTGGCGCGCAAGGGCGTCATCTTCGGCACGGGCGGCTTTGCTCACAATCCGGAACTGATTTCCCGTTACCAGGATCCCATCTACGGATCTTGCGCAAATGCCGGCGCGAGCGGGGACTTCATTGCAATCGCTGCCGCTGTCGGTGCCCGCATGGGCAATCTCGGCACGGCATGGCGCAACCAGGCCGTTCTGGAGGAAGCCCTGGAAAACCGCGTGGCTGGCCAGCTCGTGCATTATCCCCCGGGCGATGCCATGATCCTGGTGAACAAGTACGGACGCCGCGTCGTCAACGAGAAGCGCAACTACAATGACCGCGGCCGCATACACGCCGCCTGGGATCCGGCCAAGGCAGAGTATCCGAACCAGTTCCTGTTCATGCTGTTCGACCAGCGGGCGATCGACGTGTTCGGCGGCACCTATCCCCTCCCGCAGGATGTGCGCGGATCCCCCTTTCTCATCAGCGGCGCCAGCATTGCCGAACTCGCCAGCAATATCCGGGCGCGCCTTGAAAAACTTCGCGGCAAGATCGGCGACATCCGGCTGGCGGCGGATTTTACCGGCCAGGTGGAAGAGAGCATCCGGCGTTTCAATGGCTATGCCCGAACCGGGCTGGACGCGGAATTCCAGCGCGGCGCCCCGCTTGAAATAGACTGGATGCGCTATTTCAGCCGGCCACGCCCAGGCAAGGAGGCCATGATAGGGGCCATGCCCAATCTGACGATGCACCCGTTCGCCGCGCAAGGGCCCTATTACGCCCTGATCATCGCTCCTGCCGTGCTGGACACCAGCGGCGGTCCGCAGATCAATGCCATGGCGCAGTTGGTGGGCAGCGATGGCAAACCGATTCCTGGCCTCTATGGCGCTGGTAATTGCATTGCCAGTCCGTCGCACACTGCCTATTTTGGCGCCGGCGGCACCATCGGTCCGGCATTGACTTTTGGCTACATCGCCGCGCATGCGGCGCATCGAGACAGGACTGTCGCGTAACGTAACTACAGTCCACGCCGGCGATCTGGGTGCCGGTGCAAATGCGCTCGGCCGGACAAGGCCTGGTTGCCGGTTCTGAATAATCAGGCAAGCGAGATAACAAAGAGGAGATTGCGATGGCGGAGAATGATCCACTGCTGAGTCAGGCATTGTCGGGGCGCGGCCCGGGCGTGACCTGGGATGAACTGGCTGCAGCCGACAGCTGCGAAGTTCCGGCTTTTCTTAAACACGACACGTATCGGAATCTGGGCAACGCCCCGTTGTCGACTGATCGTTACACGAGTCCTGAATTTTTCCAGCGTGAGCTGGAAAAGATGTGGCCGCGCGTCTGGCAATTCGCCGCGCGCGAAGAAGAAATGCCCAACCCGGGCGATGTGGTCCTGTACGAGAATGCCGGGCGTTCCTACCTGGTGACGCGCCAGCAGGATGGCTCGGTCAAGGCTTTTCATAACGTTTGTCTGCACCGCGGGCGCAAGCTGCGCACCGCGGATGGCCACGTCAGTGAATTCCGCTGCCCCTACCATGGCTGGTCGTGGAAGCCGGATGGCAAGCTGAACGATATTTCCTCGCGCTGGGATTTCAGCCAGCTGGAGGGGCAATCCCTGCATTTGCCGGAGGCGCAAGCCGATCGCTGGGGCGGCTTCATCTTCATCCGCGAAGAGCCTGGCGGCCCCAGCCTGGAAGAGTATCTCGGGCCGCTGCCGGAACATTTCAAGCGCTGGAAACCTGAGCGCTTGTACACGTCCACGTGGGTAGCCAAGGTGGTGCCGGCCAATTGGAAGGCGGTGGCGGAAGCTTTCATGGAAGCCTATCACGTCATCGCCACGCACCCGCAGATCATGCCGTTTACCGGCGACGTCAACACCAAATACAACCTGTATGGCGATCACGTCAACCTGGCGATCACGCCCTTTGGCATCACCTCGCCACATCTGGAGCGAGATGAGTTATTGCCGCAGGAGGTAATGAATGCATTCCTTAAATACAGCGGCCGCGTCAATCAGGGCGAGAACACCATTGAAGTCCCCGAAGGCGTAACAGTGCGCAGGGCCATGGCTGATTTCAACCGTCGGCGCTTCTCGCAAATGACGGGGATGAACTTCGATGATGCCAGCGATGCGGAGCTCCAGGACGCCTTCACCTACAACGTTTTCCCGAATTTTTCCCCTTGGGGCGGTTTTACGCCGACGGTGATTTATCGATGGCGCCCCTGGCACGACCAGGACCATACCCTCATGGAGGTGCGGATTCTTAGCCGGACGCCAGAAGGCCAGCCGGTGCCTGCCGCTGCGCCGATGCGGCTGCTCGCCCCGGAAGAAAACTGGGCATCGGGGCTAGGAGTCCTGGGCAGCGTGATTGACCAGGATATGGGGAACCTGCCGCACGTCCAGGCTGGCATGAAAGCATCAAAAACCAGGCAGCTCCAGCTGGGGCAGTACCAGGAAGTCCGTATCCGCCATTTCCATCAGACCCTGGACAAGTACCTGGCCGGCTGAGAGCGGGATTGGCTTGAGTATTGCATCGCGGTACACGCCAGCATCTGGCGTTCATATGAAAATCCATAAAAAAGAGGAGACTTACAAATGATGAATTGCACAAAGGGATGTAGCTTCGCCCTGAAATTGATGGCATCCATGTTGGCGCTGTATGGCGCTGCAAACGCGGCCCATGCTCAGCAGGGAGATGTGAAGCAACTCGGCGTCACCTTGACGCCGTCGGGCGCGGAAGTGGCTGGCAATGCTGATGGCACTATCCCGGCCTATACCGGCGGGCTGACAACGCCGCCGGCCAACTATAACAAGGCCAATCCCGGCTGGCGCCCGGATCCGTTCCCGAATGACAAGCCGCTGTTCAAGATCGACGCCAGCAACATGGAGAAGTACAAGGACAAGCTGAGCGCGGGCACGATGGAAATGATGAAGAAGTACCCGACTTTCAACCTCGAAGTCTTCCAGACCCGCCGCACTACGGCACATCCGAAGCACGTTCTGGACAACACCATCAAGAACGCCACGCGCTGCAAGATCATCAATGACGGCCTGGGGCTGGACACCTCCACCGGTTGCGGCCACGGCTACGCATTCCCGATCCCGAAAAACGGCCTCGAAGCGATGTGGACTCATCACACGCGTTACCAGCATCCGGCGCAGATCTATGTGAACGCCACGGGGCTCTATGTCAAGCCCAGCGGCGAAGTCGTCAGGACATACCAGGGGATGGGCTACCGCGGCTGGGACTTCCATGATCCGCAACAATCCAAACCCGACCGTTTTTATACGATTCGCTACGAATATAAAGCGCCCACGCGCATGGCCAATACGATCGCGCAACAATACGACGAGGTCGTGAATTCGGAAAAGACCGCGCATACATATTCCCCGGCGACCCGGCGTGTGCGCCTGAGTCCTGACAATTCCGCCGACACCCCGGTGGCGGCTATGGGCGGCGCAATGGTCTATGATGAGGACCAGCTCTTCGCCGGAAAACTGGATCGTTATGACTGGAAGCTGATGGGAAAGAAAGAGATGTACATCCCCTACAACAACTATCGCATCCAGTATCCTGATCCCAAAGATGCCGATTGCAGTGGCGACAAGAGGTTCACCCCATACCACCTGAATACGAAGTGCGTGCGCTGGGAGTTGCACCGTGTCTGGCATGTCCGCGCCACGCTGAAGGACGGCAAGCGCCACATCTACAAGACCCGCGACATGTACTTTGATGAAGACGGCTGGTCTGATGGTCTGGCAGATAATTTTGACCAGAATGGCAGCTTGTACAAGGTCAATCAGATGATTGGCTCACCCTTGTATGACGTGGCCGCTCCTTCTGTTGTCAACAACTTGATCATTGACATGGTTGCAGGCACCTACGGCTATAGCGGCATGCTCGATGGCGCCATTCTGCCAATTGACCCCTGGCCACGGGTAAGGTTTTCCCCGGATACCGTCTCAATTCCACTGATTAAGCCGTAACAAGGTTGCGTTGAATTGTCGCGGCAAGACAGCTGCGGGCCTTGGTCGGCCCGATTCGGATCCGCAGCATCTTGTCCGTCTGGCGCGCATATCGCCGAGGCTGCACACTGCCTGAGTTTCAGGCGTTTTATCAATGAGTGTGAAGGGTTCAGCATGTCCAATCTAATGAAAATCAATGCACCCGTTGATGTCGCCAGCGTGGCGCAATGGAATCGTAGCGCCGAGGTCGTCATTGTCGGTGCCGGGGTGGCCGGCGTTTGTGCCGCGCTTGAAGCGCACCGCGCCGGCGCCGATGTACTTGTCATCGAACGTGCCAGCGGCGGCGGCGGCGCGAGCGCAACGTCTCAGGGGATCTGGTATCTGGGCGGCGGCACGGCAGTGCAGCGTGCCTGCGGCTATGAAGACAGTCCGCAAGAAATGTACAATTTTATGCGCGCCAGTACATCGACCAAAAACGATGAAGCACTCAAGCGCTTTTGCGACAATGCTGCCGCGCACTGCGACTGGATCGAAGCGCAGGGCGTGCCGATTGAGCGCCGCGCCTACAAAAGCAAGGCCGTTTATGTGACCTCCGGCGAAGGGCTGCTATTTACCGGCAACGAGAAAGCCTGGCCCTTCCGCGACCAGGCTGCGCCGGCGCCACGCGGCCACCAGACTCGCGCGTCCCCGGAAAAGAATGGCGGCGCCGCTGCCATGGACGCGCTGCTGGCTACCTTCGCAGCCGAGAAGATCCCCGCCATCTATGATAGCGGCGTGACGGCGCTGGTCATCAATGCCGATGGCCGCGTCGTCGGCGTGCAAGTGCGCCAGGCAGGTAATGCGTTTTACGTGCAGGCGCGCAAGGGCGTCATCCTGGCGGCTGGCAGCTTCAACAACAATGCCCGGATGACCAGTGAGAACCTGCCGGTGATTGGCAAATATGGCTCTCCCCTGGGGATCCCGTCCAACGACGGCGCCGGCATCCTGCTGGGGCAATCCGTTGGCGGCGCCGTCGCCAACATGGACGGCGTCATTGCCACCGCTTCGATCTATCCGCCGGCGGACCTGATCAAGGGGATCATCGTCAACAAGAAAGGCGAGCGTTTTGTGGCCGAGGATGTCTATCACGGCCGGCTGGCCTATTTCGTCGAGCGCCAGCCGGACCATGCCGCCTACCTGATCGTGGATTCGGAAATTTTCGACTATCCCAAGCATGGCATGCACCATTTGGTCGATGGCTGGGAGACGGTGCAGGAAATGGAAGCTGGCCTCGGGCTTCCGGCCGGTTCGCTGACAAAGACCTTGTCCGAATATAACGAGGACGTCAGCAAGGGCGCCGACAGCCATTTCCACAAGCACGCCGAATGGCTCAAGCTACTCGACAGGGGGCCGTTTGCCGCCTTCGATATTTCCATAACAAGCTCGGACTACCGTTACATCGCGCTGGGCGGCCTGAGCACCAATGCCGACAGTCAGGTTCTGGACAAGGAAGGCCAGGCGATTGCCGGCTTGTATGCGGCAGGTGCGACGGCGGCGCATTTCCCGACCAGCGGAGCGGAATATGCCAGCGGCATGAGCCTGGGGCCGGGCTCCTTTTTTGGTCGCATCGCGGGCGGTCATGCTGCCCGGCAGGCTGCCTGCATCGCCCAGGCTGCGGCCTTGCTCGGCAAACTGCCAAAGCAATTTCAATAGTCGCATGGCGTCGTTTGCTTCAGCCGATTACATGTTCGGGTAATTCGGCCCGCCGCCGCCTTCCGGAGTGACCCAGACGATGTTCTGGGTCGGATCCTTGATGTCGCAGGTCTTGCAGTGCACGCAGTTCTGCGCATTGATCTGCAGGCGGTCCTGGCCCGCATCGGTCTTGACGAACTCATACACCCCGGCCGGGCAATAGCGCTGCTCCGGCCCGGCATAGGTCGCCAGGTTCACTCCCACCGGCACCGCATCGTTCTTGAGCGTCAGGTGGGCCGGCTGCTCTTCCGCATGGTTGGTGTTCGAAATGAACACGGACGAGAGACGGTCGAAGGTCAGCTTGCCGTCCGGCTTGGGATAGGCGATGGGCGTGCATGCGGCGGCCGGCTTCAGGCACTCGTGGTCGGCGTAGTTGCGGTGCAGGGTCCACGGCGCCTTGCCGCGGAAAAGCATCTGGTCGATGCCGGTCATGATCGAGCCGAGCACCAGGCCCTTCGACAGCCATGGTTTGACGTTGCGCGCCACGTGCAGTTCTTCATGCAGCCACGATTGCTCGAACGCCACCGGAAAGGCACTCAGCTCGTCGTGCTGGCGCTGCTCACCCAGCGCGGCAAACGCGGCTTCAGCGGCCAGCATGCCGGTCTTGATGGCGGCGTGGCTGCCCTTGATGCGGCTCATGTTGAGGAAGCCGGCGTCGCAGCCGATCAGGGCGCCGCCCGGAAAGACGAGTTTGGGCAGCGACTGCAGGCCGCCGGCAGTAATCGCCCGGGCGCCGTAGGAAATGCGCTTGCCGCCTTCGAAGAACGTGCGGATTCCCGGGTGGGTCTTGTAGCGCTGGAATTCCTCATACGGCGACAGGTAGGGGTTCGCGTACGACAGGCCAATGACGTAGCCAACCACGACCTGGTTGTTTTCCAGGTGGTACAGGAAGGAGCCGCCATAGGTATCGTTCTTGAGCGGCCAGCCGGTGCTGTGGATCACCAGCCCCGGCTTGTGCAGCTTGGGATCGATTTCCCACAGTTCCTTGATGCCGATGCTGTAGGACTGCGGATCCTTGCCCTGGTTCAGGTCATATCTGGACATCAGCTGCTTGCCCAGATGCCCGCGCGCGCCTTCGGCAAACAGCGTGTACTTGGCATGCAGTTCCATGCCCAACTGGAAGGCATCGGTGGGATTGCCCTCCTTATCCACGCCCATGTTGCCGGTGGCGACGCCCTTGACCGAGCCATCATCGTTGTAGAGGATTTCCGCAGCGGGAAAGCCGGGGAAGATTTCCACGCCCAGGTTTTCCGCCTGTTGGCCCAGCCAGCGCACGACGTTGCCCAGCGAAACGACATAGTTGCCGTGGTTTTCGAAGCAGGCAGGCACCATGAAGCCGGGCGTCTGGTAAGCCCGGGTCTCGGTCAGGAACAGGATGCGGTCTTCCGTGACTTCGGTATGCAGCGGCGCGCCCAGTTCTTTCCAGTCCGGGATCAGCTCGGTCAGCGCGCGCGGATCCATGATGGCGCCCGACAGGATATGGGCGCCCAGCTCACCGCCTTTTTCGAGGACGCAGACGGCGATGTCATTGCCCTTTTCTGCCGCCAGCTGTTTGAGTTTGATGGCCGCAGACAGGCCGGCCGGGCCGCCGCCGACGATGACAACGTCGTATTCCATCGTTTCGCGCGGACCGTACTGTTCCAGGATGTTTTGGGAATTCATCAAGCTAACCTAGGTGTTGTAAAGACTGGCTTGGGCATAGGCTGGCCAGGGAGTGTGTGCTGAGTATAGCCAACCCTTTGCGTGCGTCTCAATGGCCAAAATGCTTATAACTGTTGAACAAATCTGTCAGTCGGCGCACGGCTGGATTTTTGCCAGCGTCACGATTCCAGCATGCGTTCCCGGTACTCGCCCGGATTGGCCCCGGTCCATTTCTTGAATGCGCGGTGGAAGGCACTGGCTTCCGAGAAACCAAGTTCGCATGCAATTTCGGTGACGCTGTTGGTCGTGTGGCAAAGATAGTCGATCGCCATGTCGCGCCGCAGCTGGTCCTTGATGCCCTGGAACGACTGGCCCTCTTCCTGAAGGCGGCGGCGCAGCGTTGACGGCGTCATGTTCAGCTGTGCGGCGAACGCCTCGAAGTCTGGCCATTCGGTGCGCGCGGCGGCGCGCAGGCGCCGCCGTATCTGGGCGGCCAGGCCGGTGCTGTTCTTGTATTTCAGGATGATGTTGGCTGGCGCCTGGCGCACGAAATCGGTCGCCGTTTTCTGGTTTTGCACCACCGGCAAGTCCAGATAGGATTGCTCGAACGTGAGCGAGGTCATGGGCTGGTCGAAACGCAGCTGATGCGAGTACATCCGTGCGTACTCTTCGCTGTGCTCAGGTTCGGGGTAACAAAATCCGGCGGCGAGGATGGGGATGCGCCGGCCAATGAGCCAGCACGCCAGGCCGTGCTGCATCATCAGCAACGTCTCGCAGCCCAGGACGGGGCTGGTGCGGCGGCCCGGCCTGTGGGTAATGGTCAGGCTGGCGTGCTGCGTGCCGGTTTCGACGCCACAGTGAAAATCGTCGAGGATCAGGTTAAGTATGCGCGTCATGCGGTGCAGCGCACTTTTGAGGGTGGCGCTGTGGACCAGTGCCTGGCACAGCATCGCGAAACTGCCGACTTTCATGCGCCGCGAATCCTGTCCGAAGAGTTCGTCATCCAGCGTGCGCGCCACGGCGAGCCACAAGGCGCTGAAATTCTGCGGCGAGACGCGGGCCTGGGGGGTTTGCAGCAGGGATGGCGCAATGCCGGCGTTGCGCAGCAGTTCATCGGCATCGAATCCCTGTTCAATGACCGGGGCCAGGGCGGACCGGACGAAGAAGATCGAGATGCTGCCTTTTTCCGTGCGCGTTTGTTGCATAGCAATAGTGGAAAATTTTGTTTATTGACTCATGGAAATTTCTTGCGCTGTGCCTATCGCAGCCCTATGACCAATCTTCGCAGTGAAATTGATATTTTTTGGCATAGGTTGCGAATTTGATCGTTTTTATACTTCATTAACTTGGAACACATCTCGTCCATCCACAATCAGCACTGGGAGCAGCAACATGGAATCTACAATTATCGGTGTCATCGGCGCGGGCATCATGGGCAGCGGCATTGTGCAAATTTGCGCACAGGCCGGGCGTGACGTGGTGATGGTCGACGTGTCTGCCGCGGCAATCGACCGCGGCATCAGTGCGATCAATGCCAACCTGGCGCGCTCGGTCACCAAGGGCCGCCTTACCGAAGCCGAAAAAGCCGCCACGCTTGCACATATCAAGGGTACCACGAGCTATGCCGATCTGGCGGCCTGCGATATCGTGATTGAGGCAGCGACCGAAAACGAAGTCCTCAAGCTGACCATCCTGAAGCAGATCGACGCGGTGGTACGTGCGGATGCCATCATCGCCACCAATACCTCGTCCATCTCGATCACCAAGCTGGCATCGGCCATCCAGCATCCCGAGCGTTTCATCGGCATGCATTTCTTCAATCCGGTGCCGGTGATGGCGCTGGTCGAACTGATCCGCGGCCTGCAGACCTCCGACACCACGCATGACCGCGCCAAGGCGCTGGCAACGACGATCGGCAAGACGCCGATTTCGGTCAAGAACAGCCCGGGCTTTGCCGTCAACCGCATCCTGTGCCCGATGATCAATGAAGCGATCTTCGTGCTGCAGGAAGGGCTGGCGTCGGCAGAAGATATCGACGAGGGCATGAAGCTGGGCTGCAACCAGCCGATCGGCCCCCTGGCGCTGGCCGACATGATCGGTCTCGATACCATGCTGTCGGTGATGGAGACTTTCTACGCCGGTTTCAACGATCCCAAGTATCGTCCCGCTCCCCTGTTGCGTGAAATGGTCGATAGCGGCCGGCTTGGACGCAAGACCGGGCAGGGCTTCTACAGCTATTCCTGATCCAGTGTCTGGCGTTGCCTTTGGGCTGCGCAATACCGAACAATATCAAGCAAGGAACCGACTATGAAAATCGGCATACCCGCCGAGACGCGGCCCGGGGAAACCCGGGTTGCGGCGACCCCCGAGACCGTCAAGAAGCTGGTGGCGGCCAAGCACGCCGTCATCGTGCAAGCCGGCGCCGGCATTGCTGCCAGCGTCACCGATGAAGCCTACGTGGCCGCCGGTGCGCAAATCGGCACGGCTGCCGACGCCTTCGGCGCCGAGATGGTGCTCAAGGTGCGTGCGCCTGCGGCCGAAGAGCGGGCGCAGATCAAGCCCGGCAGTGTCGTGGTCGGCATGCTCAATCCCTTCGATGCCGACAACACCGCTGCCATGGCGGCGGCCGGTCTCACCGCCTTCGCGCTGGAAGCGGCGCCGCGCATCACCCGCGCGCAGTCGCTGGATGTGCTGTCCTCGCAAGCCAATATCGCCGGCTACAAGGCCGTCATGCTGGCAGCGAACACCTACCAGCGCTTCATGCCGATGCTCATGACCGCCGCCGGCACCGTCAAGGCGGCGCGCGTCCTGATCATGGGCGTGGGCGTGGCCGGCCTGCAGGCGATTGCCACCGCCAAGCGCCTGGGCGCTGTCATCGAAGCCTCCGACGTGCGTCCGCCCGTGAAAGAGCAGGTCGAGTCGCTCGGCGCCAAGTTCATCGATGTGCCTTACCTCACCGACGAAGAGCGCGAAATCGCCAAAGGCGTGGGCGGCTATGCGCGGCCGATGCCGCCCGCCTGGCTGCAGCGCCAGGCCGAGCTGGTGCATGAGCGTGCCAAACAGGCCGACATCATCATCACCACCGCGCTGATTCCGGGCCGCAAGGCGCCGGTACTGATTGGCGAGGATACGGTCAAGGCCATGAAGCCGGGCTCGGTCATCGTCGACATGGCGGTCGAGCAGGGCGGCAACTGCCCGCTGTCGGAGCTGGGCAAGACAGTGACTAGACACGGCGTGCACATCATCGGCGAGCCGAATCTGGCGACGCTGGTGGCGGCGGACGCCTCGGCCCTGTATGCCCGCAATGTGCTGGATTTCCTGAAGCTGATCATCGACAAGGAAGGCGCTCTGGTCATCCCTCAGGACGATGAAATCATTGCCGCCACCCTCTTGTGCCACGCCGGCGAAACCCTGCGCAAGGCCGCCTGAACGGAGAACATCATGGAAGTCAGTCATACCATCATCAATCTGATCATCTTCGTGCTGGCGATCTACGTCGGCTACCACGTGGTCTGGACCGTCACCCCGGCGCTGCATACGCCGCTGATGGCGGTCACCAATGCCATTTCCGCCATCATCATCGTCGGCGCCATGCTGGCTGCCGGCCTCACCGAAGGCCTGGTCGGCCAGGTCATGGGGACACTGGCGGTTGCCCTGGCGGCCGTCAACGTCTTCGGCGGCTTTCTGGTCACCCAGCGCATGCTGGAAATGTTCCGCAAAAAAGAGCCTAAAGCGGCCCTGAAATCTGCCGGCGCCCCTGCGCTGGCCCAGGAAGGAGGCCGGGCATGAACATGGCCTTCGTCAGCATGAACCTGGTGACGCTGTTTTATCTGGTCGCCTCGGTCTGTTTCATCCAGGCCCTCAAAGGCCTGTCGCATCCATCGTCGGCGCGGCGCGGCAATGCCTTCGGCATGAGCGGCATGGCGATCGCCACCCTGACCACCATCGTCCTGATCGTCAAGCTGCAGGCGCAAGCGGCCAACGGCAGCCTCGGCTTCGGCCTGGTGCTGCTGGGCGTGCTGGTCGGCGGCGGCATCGGCGCCACATTGGCCCGCCGGGTCGAAATGACCAAGATGCCGGAACTCGTCGCCGCCATGCATTCGCTCATCGGCCTGGCCGCAGTCTGCATCGCCGTGGCCGTGGTGGCCGAGCCGTGGGTGTTCAACATCACCACGCGGCAAGTGCCTATCCCGTTCGGCAACCGTCTGGAACTGTTCATCGGCACCTTCGTCGGCGCAGTGACCTTCTCGGGTTCGGTGATCGCCTTCGGCAAGTTGTCGGGCAAGTACAAGTTCCGCCTGTTCCAGGGTGCGCCGGTCAGCTTCAAGGGCCAGCACATCCTGAATCTGGTCCTGGCGCTGGCGATGGTGGCCCTCGGCCTGATGTTCTGCTTCGCACCCGGCACCGAGCCGGCCTGGACGCCGTTCCTGATCATGGCGGCGATTGCCTTCGTGCTGGGCGTCTTGATCATCATCCCGATCGGCGGCGCCGACATGCCGGTGGTGGTGTCGATGTTGAACAGCTATTCGGGCTGGGCGGCGGCGGGTATCGGTTTTTCGCTGAACAATTCGATGCTGATCATCGCTGGTTCGCTGGTCGGCTCCTCCGGCGCGATCCTGTCGTACATCATGTGCAAGGCGATGAACCGCTCGTTCTTCAACGTGATCCTGGGCGGCTTTGGCGGCGATGCGGCGGCAGCGACAGCCGGCGGTGCGCAGCAGCAGCGCCCGGTCAAATCGGGTTCGGCCGACGATGCGGCTTTCCTGATGGGCAATGCGGAAACCGTCATCATCGTCCCGGGCTATGGTCTGGCGGTGGCGCGTGCCCAGCATGCACTGAAGGAGTTGACCGAGAAACTGACCCACAAGGGCGTCACGGTGAAATATGCGATCCACCCGGTGGCCGGGCGCATGCCGGGGCACATGAATGTGTTGCTGGCCGAAGCCGAAGTGCCGTACGACCAGGTGTTCGAGATGGAAGACATCAACAGCGAATTCGGCCAGGCCGACGTGGTGCTGGTGTTGGGCGCCAACGACGTGGTCAATCCGGCGGCCAAGGATCCGAAGTCGCCGATCGCCGGCATGCCGATCCTGGAAGCGTTCAAGGCCAAGACCGTGATCGTCAACAAGCGCTCGATGGCGGCAGGCTATGCCGGTCTCGACAATGAACTGTTTTACATGGACAAGACCATGATGGTGTTCGGCGATGCCAAGAAGGTCATCGAGGATATGGTCAAGGCGGTCGATTAAGGGTATCTACGGTTTTTTCTGAACATTCTTCTTGTCATCCCTTCTCCTTGGGATGCTTTTGCGGACCACCCTGGTGGTCCGTCTTTTTATTCGCAGGAGTATCAAATGAAAGTTTTGGTTCCAGTCAAGCGCGTGGTCGATTACAACGTCAAGGTGCGCGTCAAGTCCGACGGTTCGGGCGTCGAGCTCGCCAACGTCAAGATGAGCATGAATCCCTTCGATGAAATCGCCGTCGAGGAAGCCATGCGCCTCAAGGAAGCCGGCAAGGCCACGGAAGTGGTGGCGGTTTCCTGCGGTGTTGCGCAATGCCAGGAAACCTTGCGCACTGCCATGGCCATCGGCGCCGACCGCGCCATCCTGGTCGAGACCGATGTCGAGTTGCAGCCGCTGGCGGTGGCGAAGTTGTTGAAAGCGCTGGCCGACAAGGAGCAGCCGCAGTTGATCATCCTCGGCAAGCAAGCCATCGACGACGACTGCAACCAGACCGGCCAGATGCTGGCGGCCCTGCTGGGCTGGGGCCAGGCTACCTTTGCTTCCAAGGTCGTGATCGAAGGCGACAAGGCCCTGGTCACCCGCGAAGTCGACGGTGGCCTGGAAACCCTGTCGCTGAGCCTGCCGGCGATTGTCACCACCGACCTGCGCCTGAACGAGCCGCGCTACGTGACCCTGCCCAACATCATGAAGGCCAAGAAAAAGCCGCTGGATGTGATCAAGCCGGACGAACTCGGCGTGGATGTTTCGCCGCGCCTGAAGACCCTGAAAGTGGTCGAGCCGGCCAAGCGTTCCGCCGGCATTATCGTGCCGGACGTGGCCACGCTGGTGGCCAAGCTGAAGAACGAAGCCAAGGTCATTTAAGTGAACAGGCACGATCGAGGAACAGGCGATATGGAAACCCGACAGCGTCCCACTAAAGAGCAGGTGCGTGAGTGGCTGGCCAGCCGGCGGCAAAGCCACGCGCCGCTGCCCAATGCGGAGCATATCCGGCACGAACTGGGCTGGGAACAAGTTGACCGGACTTGCGCAGAACCTCGCATTCAACAAGCAGCCTGAGCAAGCCTGCGCGCCCCGCTCAGACACAACATTTCATCAGGAAAATCATGGTTACTCTCGTTATTGCCGAACACGACAACGCTTCGCTCAAAAGCAGCACCGCCCATACCGTCACCGCTGCCGCCGCCTGCGGTGGCGACGTCCATGTCCTCATCGCCGGCCACAACGCTACTGGCGCCGCCGCAGCCGCTGCCAGGCTGGCCGGCGTGGCCAAGGTGCTGGTGGCTGATGCCGCGCATTTCGCCGATGGCCTGGCCGAGAATGTCGCCGAGCAGGCCATCGCCTTGGCGAAAGACTATTCGCACATCCTTGCCCCCGCCACGGCCTATGGCAAGAACATCGCCCCGCGCGTGGCGGCCAAACTGGACGTGGGCCAGATTTCCGAAATTACCCGGGTCGATGCGCCGGACACTTTCGAGCGGCCGATCTACGCCGGCAATGCGATCGCCACCGTGCAATCGATCGATCCGGTCAAGGTGATCACCGTGCGCACCACCGGCTTCGATGCCGCGGCGGAAGGCGGCAATGCCGCCGTCGAGACGGTTGCCGCCGTCAGCGACTCGGGCAAGTCGGTGTTCGTGTCGCGCGAAGTGGCGAAATCCGACCGTCCGGAACTGACCGCCGCCAAGGTGATCGTCTCGGGCGGGCGCGGCATGGGCTCGGGCGAGAGCTTCAAGATCCTCGAACCGCTGGCCGACCGCCTGAACGCCGCCATGGGCGCCTCGCGCGCCGCGGTGGACGCGGGCTATGTGCCCAACGACTGGCAAGTCGGGCAGACCGGCAAGATCGTGGCGCCGCAGCTGTATATCGCCGTGGGCATTTCCGGCGCGATCCAGCATCTGGCCGGGATGAAGGATTCGAAGACGATCGTGGCGATCAACAAGGACCCGGAAGCGCCGATTTTCAGCGTGGCCGATTACGGTATCGTCGGCGATCTGTTCGAGGTCGTGCCGGAGCTGGCCAAGGAACTCGGCTAGCACAAGTTTTCCAGGGTGCTACCGAAATGCTGGCAGGGCAATGCCTGAGTACAGGCATTGCCCTGCCAGCCAGTCGTCTTCAGTCGCTAAAGTGATGTTTCGATAACATATCATCTGATTTCCTGGCCGTTTGGCGCACAAATGCCTTGCAGTAACCTCTAAGCGTTGCTCGCCGTTCAATTCCTCCCCAGTCGCCCAAAAGCGCCCGGTTGCATGACAAATCCTTGCATCGAAATTGATATTTTTGAGCATGGTTTGCTGATTCGGCGTTTTCTATACTCTGTTATTGCCCTCTAAAGAACGAGCGTCGTTTCCAATGGCGATCATGATGGCCTCTGCTTTTGAATTTTCACGAAGGGATATTTCATGACTGACCTTTCCGTAGCCAACAAGCTCACCGAATACAAGCCCGCCAACAAGGTGCGTTTTGTCACTGCCGCCTCGCTGTTCGATGGCCACGACGCCTCGATCAACATCATGCGCCGCATCCTCATGGCCAACGGCGCCGAAGTGATTCACCTCGGGCACAATCGTTCGGTTGACGAAATCGTCACCGCGGCGCTGCAGGAAGACGCGCAGGGCATCGCCATTTCCAGCTACCAGGGCGGTCATGTCGAATACTTCAAGTACATGATCGACTTGCTGAAACAGCGCGGCGGCGGCCATATCAAGGTCTTCGGCGGCGGCGGCGGCGTGATCGTGCCGAGCGAGATTGCCGACCTGCATGCCTATGGCGTGGCGCGCATTTTCAGCCCGGAAGACGGCCAGCGCCTCGGCCTGGTCGGCATGATCCTGTCGATGATCCAGCAATGCGATACCGACCTTTCTTCCTACGCGCCGACCGTGCTGGAAGCGCTGACCGCAGGCGACATGGTCGAGCGCCAGCGCCCGCTGGCGCAACTGATTACCGCACTGGAAAACGACAAGGCCGATCCGACATTAAAAGCCGCATTGCACCAGGCGGCCGATACCATCAAGACGCCGGTGTTCGGCATTACCGGCACGGGCGGCGCCGGCAAGTCTTCGCTGACCGATGAACTGATCCGCCGCATCCGCCTCGATCAGGACGATGCACTGAATATCGCGGTGATATCCATCGATCCGTCGCGCCGCAAGTCTGGTGGCGCCCTGCTGGGCGACCGCATCCGCATGAATGCCATCAATCCGTGGGGCGGCCAGTCACGGGTATTCATGCGCTCGCTGGCGACACGCGAAGCCGGCTCGGAAATTTCGCAAGCCTTGCCGGATGTGATCGCTGCCTGCAAGGTGGCCGGTTTTGACCTGGTCATTGTCGAGACATCCGGCATCGGCCAGGGCGATGCGGCCATCGTGCAGCATGTGGATCTGTCGATGTATGTCATGACGCCGGAATTCGGCGCCGCCTCGCAACTGGAAAAAATCGACATGCTGGATTTCGCCGATTTTGTTGCCATCAACAAGTTCGACCGCAAGGGCGCACAGGATGCCTTGCGCGATGTGGCCAAGCAATACCAGCGCAACCGCGAACTGTTTTCCCGGAAGCCGGACGATATGCCGGTGTATGGCACCCAGGCTTCGCGCTTCAATGACGATGGCGTGACCTCGCTGTATCAGGGCTTGCTGCCGAAACTGGCCGAGTTTGGCTTGAAAGCGAAACCGGGCAAGCTGGCTCCGGTTTCCGTGCGTTTCTCGTCCGGCAAGAATGCGATCGTGCCGCCGGCGCGCAGCCGCTACCTGGCCGAGATCGCCGATACCGTGCGCAGCTATCACAAGACTACCGGAAAGCAGGTCAAGCTGGCCCGCGAACGCCAGCAATTGCTGGAATCCAGGCGCATGCTGCTCGAGGCCGGCCGGACTGCGGATCTCGACGATCTGGTCGCCGAACGCGATGGCCAGCTCGATGCCAATGCAAAGAAATTGCTGGGGAACTGGCCGGCCGTCAAGGAAGCCTATGCCGGTGATGACTATGTCGTCAGCATCCGCAAGGGCGACAAGTTCGTGGAAAGCCGCACGCGCCTGGTCACTAAAAGCCTGTCCGGCACCCGCATTCGCAAGGTGGCGCTGCCGCGTTTTGAAGACCAGGGCGAGATCCTGCGCTGGCTGATGCTGGAAAACCTGCCAGGCTCCTTTCCCTACACCGCCGGCGTTTTTCCGTTCAAGCGCGAGGGCGAAGATCCCACCCGCATGTTTGCCGGTGAAGGCGATGCCTTCCGCACCAACCGTCGTTTCAAGCTGGTGTCGCAAGGCATGGATGCCAAGCGCCTGTCGACGGCGTTCGATTCCGTCACCCTGTACGGCGCCGATCCGGATATCCGTCCCGATATTTACGGCAAGGTCGGCAACTCCGGCGTCTCGATTGCCACGCTGGACGACATGAAAGTGCTGTACGACGGCTTTGACCTGTGCGACCCGACGACCTCGGTGTCGATGACCATCAACGGCCCGGCGCCGACGATCCTGGCGATGTTCATGAATACCGCGATCGATCAGCAGCTCGAGAAGTTCCGCCTTGAAAAAGGCCGTGATGCCAGCGCCGAGGAATCTGCCAAGATCCGCACCTGGGTATTACAGAATGTGCGCGGGACGGTGCAGGCCGATATCCTCAAGGAAGACCAGGGCCAGAACACCTGCATCTTCTCGACCGAGTTCTCGCTCAAGGTCATGGGCGACATCCAGGAATATTTCGTGCGCAATCAGGTGCGCAATTTCTACTCGGTATCGATCTCCGGTTATCACATTGCCGAAGCCGGGGCGAATCCGATTTCCCAGCTTGCCTTCACGCTGTCCAATGGCTTTACCTTTGTCGAAGCCTATCTGGCGCGCGGCATGCATATCGACGATTTTTCGCCGAACCTGTCGTTCTTCTTCAGTAACGGCATGGACCCCGAGTACACGGTGCTGGGGCGCGTGGCGCGCCGCATCTGGGCCGTGGCGATGCGCGACAAGTATGGCGCCAACGAGCGTTCGCAAAAGCTGAAATACCACATCCAGACATCCGGCCGCTCGCTGCATGCGCAGGAAATCGATTTCAACGATATCCGCACCACGCTGCAGGCATTGATTGCGATTTACGATAACTGCAACTCGCTGCACACCAATGCCTACGACGAAGCGATCACGACCCCGACCGACGAGTCGGTGCGCCGCGCACTGGCGATCCAGCTGATCATCAACCGCGAATGGGGCCTGGCGAAGAACGAAAACCCGAGCCAGGGTTCGTTCATCATCGAGGAACTGACCGACCTCCTCGAGGAAGCGGTGCTGCAGGAGTTCGAACGCATCGCCGAGCGCGGCGGCGTCCTCGGCGCGATGGAAACCGGCTATCAGCGCGGCAAGATCCAGGAAGAGTCGATGTACTACGAGGAATTGAAGCACGATGGCACGCTGCCCATCATCGGCGTCAACACCTTCCGTAACCCGAAAGGCCAGGAATCTCAGCAAACGCTGGAACTGGCGCGCTCGACCGACGACGAGAAGCAGTCGCAACTGACGCGCCTGGCCGATTTCCATGCGCGTAACGCCGAACATGCGGCCGCCAGGCTGGCCGCGTTGCAGGAGGCGGTGATCCGCGACGAGAATGTGTTCGCACAACTGATGGAGGCGGTGCGCGTATGCTCGCTGGGACAGATCAGCAATGCCCTGTTCGAGGTCGGCGGCCAGTATCGCCGCAGCATGTAATGCAGTTTATTTTCTCTACGTATAACACCACGGAATCATCATGAGTCAATACCAACCGCCGCTGGGCGATATCGGCTTTTTGCTGCAGCACGTTTTCAATTTCGACCAGCATGCGCAGCGCTGCGGCATCGAACTCGATGGCGAGACCGCTCTGGCGATCAGCGCCGAGGCAGGAAAATTCGCCCGCGACAGGATCGATCCGATCAACCGTGCAGGCGATGTGCACGGCGCACGCTGGGATGACTCGCGCGTCGTGACGGCGCCCGGTTTCAAGGACGCCTATGGCGCCTTTTGCGAAGGTGGATGGAACGGCTTGCGCTTCCCGGAACAATATGGCGGCCAAGGCTTGTGTTCCGTCATGGCCACCATTGTCGACGAGATGTGGCACGCCGCCAGCTTCAGCTTCGCGCTTTGCCCGATGCTGACCAATGGCGCTGTGGAAGCCTTGCTGACGGCGGCCAGCGACGAGTTGAAATCGGTCTATCTGGCGAAGATGGTCAGCGGCGAATGGACCGGGACCATGAACCTCACCGAGCCGGGCGCCGGCTCGGATCTGGCGGCGGTGCAGAGCAAAGCGGTGCCGCATGCCGATGGCAGCTACCGCATCAGCGGCCAGAAGATTTTCATCACCTATGGCGAGCACGACTTTACCGACAACATCGTGCACCTGGTGCTGGCGCGCACGCCGGACGCCCCCAGGGGCGTCAAGGGCATCTCGCTGTTCGTGGTACCGAAATTCCTGGTCAATGCCGACGGCTCGCTGGGTGCGCGCAACGATGTGCGCTGCGCCTCGATCGAGCACAAGCTTGGCATCCACGGCAGCCCTACCGCAGTCATGCTGTTCGGCGAACAGGACGGCGCCATCGGTTACCTGGTCGGCGAAGAGAATCGCGGCCTGGAATACATGTTCATCATGATGAACGAGGCGCGCTTTTCCGTCGGCCTGCAGGGCTTATCGATTTCCGAGCGCGCCTACCAGCATGCGCTGGCGTATGCGCAGGATCGCGTGCAGGGCCGGGCGGTCGGCGAAGACGGCAGCCAGGGCAAGACCATCATCCGCCATCCCGATGTGCGGCGCATGCTGCTGTCGATGAAGAGCCGGATCGATGCAATGCGGGCATTGGCGGTTTATGTGGCGATGCAAAAGGACATTGCGCACTCTGCCGCAGTCGGGGCAGAGGAGCGCAGCGCGGCGCAGGGGCGCATGGAATTGCTGATTCCGGTGCTCAAGGGCTGGTTCACCGAGGCGGCGCAGGACATTACTTACGACGCATTGCAGGTGTTCGGCGGCATGGGGTTCATAGAAGAAACGGGCGCGGCGCAATACTATCGTGACGCCCGCATCATTACCATCTACGAAGGAACCACCGCCATCCAGGCCAATGACCTGGTCGGCCGTAAAACCTTGCGGGATGGCGGGCAGGTCGCCTATGCGATTATCCAGACGATAGAGCAGGATGCGCGCGCATTGCAATCGGTGGATGTTGCTGCCGCGCGGGCGCTGTCCGCACGCCTGATTGCCGGTTGCCAGGAGCTGCGCGGCACGGTTTCCTGGCTGCTGGATAAGCAGGAGTCGAATCCGCGCGAAGTCTATGCCGGGTCGGTAACTTACCTCGCGTTATGGGGCACGGTCTGTGGCGGCTGGATGCATGCCCGCCGGCTGCAGACTGCGCTGCAGAATCCGGTCGCGCCGGACCAGCTCTCCGCCACTACGCATTCCGCGCGTTTCTTCGCGGAGCATGTGCTGGCACAGGTGTCGGCGCAGGCCTCCGCCATCCGTTTCGGCGGCGCCAGCCTGCTCGATTTCCCGGATACTGCCTGGCAGGCCTGAGGCAATGAAGCGAGCAGACGTTCGCCAGCTCAAGCGCGCCGTCTCGCGCCAGAGCGATGCCGAGGCCATGTGCGCGCTGCTGCAGCGTTCAGTGCGGTTTGGCCACAAGAGACTGGTTTTGTTGCGGTGCATACAGGCTGAACAGATGGGCATCAGCGTTGCGCCGGAAATCCTGTCGTATTGCCAGCGTGTGGCTGACAGCATGGCGCCGGAAGCGCTACACAAGATCATGCGGCAGGTCAGCGGCCCCGCCGCCGCAGCGGCAAGGCATGTTGCCTGCTGAGCGCACGGCAGCACAATGAAAGGAAGTTTCATGGGTAACAGGCTCAGCAAGATATACACCCGTACCGGCGACGATGGCACCACCGGCCTTGGCGATGGTTCGCGCATCGACAAGGACAGCCTGCGCGTTGAAGCCATGGGGCAGGTGGATCATTTGAACGCGTTCGTCGGCGCCATCCTGTGCCAGGCGGGCGTGCCGCAGCGTGTTGCCGAGACCCTGGCCGGCGTGCAGCATGAACTGTTCGACCTCGGCGCGGAGTTGTGCATACCGGGCATGACGTTCATTACCGATGCGCATGTCGATCGCCTCGAATTGCAATTGGACGAGATCAACAAGGACCTCGGCGCGCTCGAAAATTTCATCCTTCCCGGCGGCACGCCTGCGGCGGCGCAGGCGCATCTGGCGCGCACCGCATGCAGGAATGCGGAGCGTGCGGTGCTGACGCTATCCCGCCAGGATGAAACGATCAACGGGGCGTTGCGGCGCTACCTCAACCGCCTGTCGGATTTGTTGTTCGTGGTTGCGCGCGAATTGAATCGCTGCGCCGACCGGCCCGATGTCATGTGGATTCAACGAAAGGAAGAAAAATGCAAGAAAACCTCATCCTGACCCGCCAGGAAGGCCGGGTCGGCATTCTCCAACTGAACCGACCTGCCCAGTTGAACGCCTTGAATGACGCCCTCATGGACGCGCTGGGCGCGGCATTGCTGGAGATGGACCAGGATACCGGTATCGGCTGTATCGTCATTACCGGCAGCGCCAAGGCGTTTGCCGCCGGCGCCGATATATCGGCCATGCAGGACAAGAGCTACGCCGACGTATTGCGCAGCAATTTCATCAGCCGCAATTGGGAAACCATCCTGCGCGTGCGCAAGCCCGTGATCGCCGCCGTTTCAGGATTTGCGCTGGGCGGTGGCTGCGAGCTGGCGATGATGTGCGATTTCATCATCGCCGCCGATAGCGCCAAATTCGGCCAGCCGGAAATCAAGCTGGGTATCATCCCCGGCGCAGGCGGCACGCAGCGCTTGCCGCGTGCGGTATCGAAGTCGAAGGCGATGGACATGGTGTTGACCGGCCGCATGATGGATGCCGCCGAAGCCGAGCGTGCCGGCCTGGTATCGCGCGTGGTTCCGGCCGACAAGCTCGAAGAGGAAGCGCTGGCCGCCGCGACCATCATCGCCAGCATGTCGTTGCCGAGCGTGATGGCGGCGAAAGAATCGGTCAATCGCGCTTATGAAAGCACGCTTGCCGAAGGCGTGTTGTTCGAGCGCAGGTCTTTCCATGCATTGTTTGCTACCCATGACCAGAAGGAAGGCATGCTGGCGTTCACTGAAAAACGCAAGCCTGCCTTCCGGCATGAGTAAGCTTGCGGATGCCAGCTCGACCCTCGCGGCGGCGCAAGGCTTGATTGCCGGGCGCCGCCAGCCACCGCACTGACTCAGTTTTGATCCATCACCACGCCGGCGCCATGCGCCTGCTGGTCGGCGTGATACGAGCTGCGCACCATGGCGCCCACCGCCGCGTGCACGAAGCCCATCTTGTACGCTTCTTCCTCGAACATCTTGAAGGTATCCGGATGCACATAGCGGCGCACCGGCAGGTGGTCGTCGGACGGCATCAGGTACTGGCCGATGGTCAGCATGTCGACGTCGTGCGCGCGCAAGTCGCGCATCACCTGCAGGATTTCCTCGTCGGTCTCGCCCAGCCCCACCATGATGCCGGACTTGGTGGGCGTCTGCGGATGCAGCGCCTTGAAACGCTTTAACAGATTCAGCGAATATTCATAGTCAGAGCCCGGGCGCGCTTCCTTGTACAGGCGCGGCACCGTTTCCAGATTGTGGTTCATCACATCGGGTGGCGCGGCATTGAGGATTTCCAGCGCACGGTCCATGCGTCCGCGGAAGTCCGGTGTGAGGATCTCGATACGGGTGCCCGGCGACAGTTCGCGCACGCGGCGGATGCAGTCTGCGAAATGGCCGGCGCCGCCATCGCGCAAGTCGTCGCGGTCGACCGAGGTGATCACGACGTAATTGAGCTTCAAGGCGGCGATGGTCCTGGCGAGATTTTCCGGCTCGTCGGGGTCGAGCGGATCGGGGCGGGCATGGCCGACATCGCAGAACGGGCAGCGCCGTGTGCACTTGTCGCCCATGATCATGAAGGTGGCGGTGCCCTTGCCGAAACATTCGCCGATGTTCGGGCAGGAGGCTTCCTCGCACACCGTCACCAGCTTGTTGGCGCGCAGGATGTCCTTAATTTCATAGAAGCGGGTACTGGGCGAAGCGGCCTTGACACGGATCCAGTCGGGCTTGGGGATACGGTCGGCCGGCACGATCTTGATCGGGATGCGCGCGGTCTTGCCGGCACCTTTCTGCTTGTCGTTCGGGTTGTAGGCGGAGGCCGCCACATCGTTCTTGTCGTTTGCTGGGTTCGGCTTGCTATCCATGATGTGAAGCACGCTGCAGATGGTCTTGCCGGCGCGCCTATCCTTTCAATCGTTTCAGTAAATTATCGGTGAGCGCTGACTGCGCCTCTTCCAGAGGCACAGTCACGCCCAGGGTTTTCATGTCGACGGTTTTCAGGCCAGCATAGCCGCACGGGTTAATCCAGGAAAACGGCGCCAGGTCCATGTCCACGTTCAGCGAAACACCGTGATAGGTGCAGCCGCTGGCGCGCACTTTCAAGCCCAGCGCGGCGATCTTCGCGCCCTGCCAAGGGCCGGCGGTGACATAGATGCCAGGGGCGCCGGCTTTGCGTTCTCCCGTCAGATTATACGTCGACAGGGTATCGATCACCGCTTGTTCAATCCCGTGCACCAGTTCGCGCGCGTACATGCGCTCTTCGCGGTTGCGCTTGAGGTCGAGCAGCAGGTAAACCACCGCCTGGCCGGGGCCGTGATAAGTCACTTCGCCACCGCGGTCGGTCTGGATAACCGGAATGTCGTGGGCGTCGAGCACATGGGCGGTATCTGCCGCCAGGCCCAGGGTAAAAACCGGCGGATGTTCGACGATCCACAGTTCATCCGGCGTGCGTGCATCGCGCGCCTGGGTGAAGGCGCGCATGGCGGCGAAGGTCGGTTCGTACTCGGCCCGCCCCAGCTGGCGCACCAGTGGCGGCACTACAGCACCACCTTGACCATCGGGTGCGAGGACAGAGCGCGGTAAAGGTTGTCGAGCTGTTCGCGGCTGGTGGCGCGCACGGTCACGGTCAGCGAGAGGTAAGTGCCCTTGGCGGAAGGGCGCATTTCCATCTTGCCTGCATGGAAATCAGGGTCGTGCAGGGTGACGACTTCCACCATGGTCTGGGCAAATGCATCCTGCATTGCGCCCATGATCTTGATGGGGAAGTCGCTCGGGTATTCGATCAGGCTGTCGGTTGGCTGCGGCATGGTATTCCTGCTAATTTACTGTTCATTCCGCAGCCATTTTACGCCGTTCTTACTTGAACCACAGGCGCATGGAATCCCAGGCGCGGCCGAAAATGCCTGCCTGGCTGACCTGTTCCAGCGCCAGCACCGGCAACTCGGCGACCACCTTGCCATCGATCGTCATCTTCAGGGTGCCGACCCGGCTGTTCTGGTCGATCGGCGCTACCAGCGGGTCCTTGCGCTCCAGCACAGGCTTCATCCTGGCGGCGGCACCCTTCGGCACGGTCACATAGGTGTCCTGGTTGAAGCCGATTTTCAGCTGGCTTTTGTTGCCTTTCCAGACTTGCGGCGTATCCACCGCCTGGCCCTTGGCATACAGCTTGACGGTGTCGAAGTTCTGGAATCCCCAGTTCAGCAGCTTCTGGCTTTCCTGCGCGCGCATCTGGTCGGAAGTGGTGCCGATCATGACCGAGACCAGGCGGCGTTCGCCGCCCACGCCAGGGCGCTTGGCCGACGAAATCAGGCAATAGCCGGCCGCTTCGGTGTGGCCGGTCTTCATGCCGTCGACGGTCGGATCGAGCCACAGCAGGCGGTTGCGGTTGGGCTGGGTGATCTTGTTGTAGGTGTAGCTCTTGGTCGAATAGATCTTGTAAAACTCGGGGAAGTCGTTGATCAGGCGCGTCGCCAGCACCGACAAGTCGCGCGCGGTCGAATAGTTGTCCGGGCTGGGCAAGCCGTGCGAGTTGGCGAAGCGGGTCGATTTCATGCCCATCTTCTGCGCTTCCTGGTTCATCAGGGCGGCGAAGGCGTCTTCGGTGCCGGACACCGCTTCGGCCAAGGCGACCGCGGCGTCATTGCCGGATTGGACGATCAGGCCGTACAGCAGGTCGTTGATCTTGACCGGGGTGGCCGGATCGATGAACATTTTCGAGCTGCTGGAATCCACCTTCCAGGCGCGCACCGAGACATTGACGCTCTGGTTCAGGTCGAGCCGTTTGTCGCGGATGGCGGCAAACGACAGGTAGGCCGTCATGATCTTGGTCAGCGAGGCCGGTTCGATGCGCAAGTCGGGATCCTGCGAGGCGACGATCTGGTTGCTGGTGGCGTCCAGCAGCAGCCAGGACTTGGCCGCCAGGGTCGGCGCCGGCAGGCTTTGGGCGAAGGACGACGAAGCGATGAATAGCAGGCTGGCGGCGCAGGCCGCGAATATTTTTTTCATGGATAGAACGACAAAATGAAGGATGGAACAGCGGGGGAATGCAAAATTATAGCCCCGCTTGCTTAGGCACAACTGAAGTTATGTGCCCAGATGCCTAGCGGTGCCACATTTCGACCACGAAATTCTTAATATGTTGCAATTTTCTATGGAAAAAATGATCGCAGCCGGGAATCACGATGACCGGCAAATCTTGCGGCCGGGCCCAGTCCAGGACAGCGCTCAACGGAATGGTGTCGTCCATTTCGCCGTGGATGACGATGGTGTTGGCCGGGACGGGCGGCACCGGCCATTTGCCGGCGGCGGTGCCGGTCAGCACCAGTCGTTCGGCCGGTCGGCCCTGGGTGACGAGACGCTGTTGCAGTTGCGCCTGCACCAGTGTGCCGAAGGAGAAGCCGGCCAGCGCCACCGGCAGGCCGGGGTACTGCGCCTGCACATGATTCAGCAATAACTCCATGTCGTCGGTTTCGCCGACCCCATGGTCATGCACGCCGGCGGAGGCGCCGACGCCGCGGAAATTCATGCGCACGGCAACATAGCCGATGCCGGTGAAGGTGCGCGCCAGCGTGGTGGTGACCTTGTTGTCCATGGTGCCGCCGAACAGCGGGTGCGGGTGCGCGATCAGGGCAATGCCGCGCGGCGCCGGGTAGTGATCGGCATCGGGCAGCTCCAGCACGCACTGCAGCGGACCGGCGCCACCGGCCAGGGTAAACGGCAGATGGCGCGCGCTCATATCTTCAGGCGCTCCACAACCTTGCCGCCGACCAGGTGCTCGTCGATGATTTCATCGATGTCGTGCGTGTCGACATAGGTGTACCAGGTGCCCTGCGGGTAGACCACCAGCACCGGTCCTTCCTCGCAGCGGTCCAGGCAGCCGGCCTTGTTGATGCGCACCTGGCCTGCGCCGGAAAGGCCAAGTTCCTTGATGCGGCGCTTGGCGTGTTCCTGTGCCTGCTGCGCGCCCTTGTCAAAGCAGCATGGGCGGCCTTCCTCGCGCTGGTTAAGGCAAAAGAAGACGTGGTGCTGGTAAAACGGCTTGTCGCTCATGGCGCTTGGTACTCCGGAATGGCGTGGGTCCGACATGATACACCGCTCTCATTCCCGTTTCAGCCGGTGCGCCGGATGCAGCAGGAACCACAGTGCGAAGACGGGCCACATGAGCGAGAGGAATTGCGCGGCGCCGTTGAAATTGAGGAATTTCCCCTGCACCCAGCCTTGCAGGGTGGCGACGAAATACGGGTTGCTCGGCATGAGGTTGACGATCAGCAGGCCGAGCGCGAGCATCAACACGGCGATGCGTCGTTGCGCCACTGGCGGTGCGAAATTCAGCCCGAACAGCATGACGCCGGCAAACAGCAGGCCGCCCTGGGCGCCCGGCGTCAGCCAGTTGAAAGCATTGGCCGGATTGAACGCCAGGGCGCTGGCGAGCGACTTGAAGGCCAGCGTGGCCGCCACCAGCAAGAGCGCCAGCGGCGCCCGCGGCGCCACCGGCTTCAGGGTGACCAGCAGCAGCAGCACGGCGCCGGTCATGCCGCAGGCGGTGATGACGGTCTCTGCCAGCCAGTTTTGCTCGACCGTGAGCTCGATGCCGTTGCGCAGCAGGGCGGCCAGGTCGACCGGCGCCTCCAGCCATTCCGACAGCCAGTCGGACAGGATGGTCGAGAGCTGGCCGTGGCCGAACAGGTAAGCCTGCGGGTAGATTTGCGCCAGCGGCCACAGGCCCGCGACGATCAGGCCGCGCCCGGCGTCGTGGAAAAACCAGTGCCGGCGCAGGCTCAGGAAGCGGCTTTGTTCGAGAAAGGTCGGGGTCAGCAGCGTGCCGGCGATGCCGCCGATGAGGCTGCCTGTGGCATTGGTGTAAAAGTCGAGGTTGGACGACACGCGCGAGGGCAGGAAGGTCTGCGCCGCTTCCATCGAACCGGACAGCAAGATGCCGGCAGCCAGCGCGAGTGCGATGGCGCCGGCGCCGCGCACATGCGGGTAGCTGGCGAAGGCGATCAGGATGCCGAAGGGGATATAGCCGAGCACATTGGTCAGCGCGTCGAACATGGTCCAGTAATGCGGCAGCGGGCCGAACAGGAAGGCATCCGGTGCGATGCCATTGTCGCGCCAGCCGCTGAACGGGAACAGGCTGGCATACACGATCAGCAGGATGTACATCAGCAGGCCGAGCCGGGCAAAGATCGATGCTGTCGGTTGATGTTCCCTGATAACGGACATGCCGGGCCTCAGCGTTTCAGCGGCTGGCTTGCCAGCCAGGTCAGCACGTCGGCGATCACGGCATCGCTGGCAACTGCCAGTGCGCGGGCGCCGCCGGCGGCATCGTTGCTGCTGGCCGGCGTGCGCGCCGCAAAGCTTTTTTGCGCGATCAGGGCGCGGCCGTTGTACAGCGAGGCGCGCAGCGCGATGCTGCCGTAGCTTTTCTCGGGCGACTCGAATACGTGGGTAAAGTCGTCGGCCTCGATCCGCAGCAGCGACAGGTTGGCCGGACCGTCGACGGCGGACGCCGCCACGCCGCCGGACTGCACGATGCGGGCCTTCAGGCGCTGGCCGAACAGCTCGGCCGGTTGCATGATCCAGCGCTGCTGCGCATAGGCGCGCTGCTGCTGGGCATTGGCATACAGCAGGCGGTAAAACATCAGCGGACTGTCGAGCCAGGCGGACGGCGTCACTTCTGCCACGCTGACCGCGATCGTCCGCTGCGTCGCCGTGCCTGTGGCGGTGGCGTCTGCGGCTGCGGGTAGCGGGCCGAGGTCATACAGGTTGGCCAACGCCGGGTTGGCGCCTGGCGCGGCGCAGCCGGCGAGCAGCAGGGCGCCGCACAGTAGCGCCAGGGCGAGACGGATAGCGTATGAATTTTTCATGGCTGGCAGGTTGGTCATGGTCGTCAATTGTTCCCCGGCACCGCGAAGCCGCTCTCGCCAGGCCCCGGCGCGCGGCCGCTGCTGCCGAACAGGATGCTTTGCGGCTGTTCATGGAAGCTGTCGATGGTGCGGTTCAGGGTGCGCAAGGTCGAGCGCGCATCGTGCGCCAGTGGCAGCACGTCCGTTTCAATCCGGTTGGCGACTGCGCCGACCTGGTCGATGGTGGTGGTCAGCCTGGAGACGGTGCCATCCGGCCCCTGCAGGCTGGTGGTCAGCGTATTCAGGTTCTTGCTCAATGCGCCGACCTCGCGCGACAGCGCATTGATCGACGCCAGCGTCTGGCCGGTCTGCTCGGCCAGCGCCGGCAGTTTCGACAGCGTCGGCTCCAGTTGGCGCGGGATCGTCTCGATCTGGTTGGCGGCCTTGCCGACGGACTGGAACGCCGAGAAGATCATTTTCTGGTTTTCCGGCGCCAGCATGCCATTGATGCGGCGGGTCAGTTCCTCGGCCTGGGTCAGGATCTGCATGCCCTTGTTTTGCAGCGTATCGAACAGGCTGGGGCGCATTTCGATGCGCGCCACCTGTTTTTCCGAACTCTGCAGCCGCACCGGTTTGCTGCCGTCGTCGTCGAGCTGGATGTAGGCGATGCCGGTCACGCCCTGGTAGCCGAGCATGCCGTATGTCGATTGCGTAATCGGCGTGTCGGCCTGCACGCGCATGCGCACCAGAACCTGGCCGGGAACATCGGGGTCGAAATCGATGCTGTCGACCTTGCCGACATCCAGTCCGCGGAAGCGCACGGCCGCCTGCGGGCTCAGGCCGGGGACCGACAGCTTGGTGGCAATCTCGTAGGGGACCTGCTCGGTTGTGTCGCGCCGCAGCCACATGGCGATGGCCAACGTCGCCGCCAGCAGCGCGATTGTAAACAATCCCGCCAGTAACGCATGTGCCTTGTTTTCCATTTGCTTGCCTCGTGCTCTCCGTTATGGGTGCGCAGCCTTGCCCTGCACTTGCTCCAGGGCGCGCAGGCTGCGCTCGCCCCAGAAATATTCCTGTATGAATGGATGCTTCACCGCCATGACCTGTTCGCGCGTGCCGTCGGCAATCACATGCTTGTCGGCCAGCACGGCAATCCGGGTCGACAGCGCGTACAGCGTATCGAGGTCGTGCGTGATCATCACCACCGTCAGCTGCATCGACCGGTGCAGGGTGCGGATCAGCTCGACGAAGCTGTCCGACATGGCGGGGTCGAGCCCGGCAGTCGGTTCGTCGAGGAACAGCAGCTCCGGCTCCAGCGCCAGCGCGCGCGCCAGCGATACCCGTTTGACCATGCCGCCGGACAGGTCGGCCGGCATGATGGTCGATTCAGCCGGCGAGATGCCGACCTGGTGCAGCTTGAACAGGGCGGCGTCGCGGATCAGCGATTCCGGCAGCGTGCGCAATTCGCGCATCGGCAGCGCCACATTGTCGAAGGCGGACAGCGCCGAAAACAGCGCGCCTTGCTGGAACAGCATGCCCCAGCGCCGGCGCACCTGTTGCAGGCGTGCGCTGTCGCAGCCATGGATATTCTCGCCGAACACCTCGACTGCGCCACGCGCGGGCCGCTCCAGGCCGATGATCTGCCGCACCAGCGTGGTCTTGCCGGTGCCGGAGCCGCCTACCAGCGAGAGGATTTCGCCGCAACGCACTTCCAGGTTCAGGTCCTGGTGCACGACATGGCGGCCGAACTGCGTCCACAGGTTGCGCACCCGGATCAGTGGCTTGCTGTCTGACTGTGCCACGGCTTGAACTTGTTCCTGCATCAGCGATACCCCACGCCGCTGAAGACGATGGCGAACACGGCATCGGCCAGGATCACGATGGTAATTGCCGTCACCACCGAGATGGTGGTGCCTTCGCCCAGGCTCTCAGTATTGGGTTTGATGCGCAAGCCGAAATGGCAGGCGACCAGCGCGATCAGGACGCCGAACACCCAGCCCTTGGCCAGTCCGATCCAGTAATTGGCCAGCGGCACAGCATCCGGCAGGCGCTGCACGAAATAGGCCGGCGACAGGTTCAGTTCCAGGTCGGCGGCCGCCATGCCGCCGATCAGCGCCATGGCATCGGTCCAGATCACCAGCAGCGGCATGGCCAGCGACAGTGCCATGACTTTCGGCAGGATCAGGCGCAAGCCGTGCGGCATGCCCATCACCCGCATCGCATCCAGTTCTTCGGTGACGCGCATGACGCCCAGCTGGGCCGTGATCGCCGAACCCGAGCGGCCCGCCACCAGGATCGCCGCCAGCAGCGGCCCCAGTTCGCGCACCACGCTCATGCCGAGAATGTTGACCAGATAAATGTCGCCGCCGAAGGTGCGCAGCTGCTGCGCCGACAGGTAGGACAGCACCACGCCGATGAGGAAGCCGACCAGCGCCGTGATGCCAAGCGCCTGGTAGCCGGCGTGGTACACATTGGCCGAGATTTCCTTCCAGGGGGCGCGCTGCGGCCGCCGCAGCAAGGTGCCGACATCCAGCACCAGCTGGCCAAACAGGGCCAGGAAGCCGAGCAAATGGTCGATCATGCCGCGCCATGCCGACATGATCGCCGCCAGCGGCAGCAGCGATTTTTGCGGCGGCGCCGGCAAGGCCAGGGCGCCTGCCTGTTCCAGTCTTGCAAAATAAGCGTCGTGCCGCGGCGAAACTGTCAAGCCAGGCGGCCGCCGCCGCTCCCAGGTATTCCACAGCCATTGCGCGCCGATATGGTCGAGCGCGGTGATGCCGGACAGGTCCCACGGCACGGCAGCGGGACTTGTCTGTGCCTGTTGCAGCGTGGCGTGCAGGGCCGTCAGCGTGCCCGGCTGCGCCAGGGCATGCACTTGCCACGCGCCACTGGCGCATAAGCGCGGCGGGTCGTGGCTATCCAGGGTGAGTACCGGTTTTTCGAGCTGGGGCATGTCTTGAGTGTAAGGGAGAATGGCAATAACGTCATCTTGAGCAAGATCTGGCGCAATATTTAATTATTAAAAAGAAATTTAATTTTCGTCTGCATGACGGTAAAGCATTGCGATAAATGAAATAATGCATTCTCTTGCCTACGAGCATTTTTCATAAGTCAGACGGATGTCCGTGCGGGCATCACCGTGCCTGTATACGTGTTGCAAGGGCAATTGCCGCTACAATGCGCAGCATGAATTCTTCCTTATCCGCTGCTGCGATTGCTGCCTGGGCGCACGCTGCCGCGCCCCATGTCGCCGTTGAAGTCATCGGCCAGACGGCTTCCACCAATGCCGATTTGCTGGCGCGGGTCGGACAGCTGAGACAGCCGACCCTGCTGGTGGCCGAATCGCAAACTGCCGGTCGCGGCCGCGCAGGGCGCGCCTGGCTGTCTGGCGCCGGTGACAGCCTGACTTTTTCGCTGGCCTGGCCCTTGCGGCGGCCGCTGCGGGAGCTGGCCGGCTTGTCGCTGGCGGTGGGCGTTGCGCTGGCCGACACGCTGGCCGCGTGCGCAGTGCCGGTGCGGCTGAAATGGCCCAATGACTTGCTGCTGGATGGCGCCAAGCTGGCCGGCATCCTGATCGAGACCGCCCAGGAAAAGAACGGCGATGGCCGGACGGTGTGGGCCATCATCGGCGTTGGCATGAATCTGGCGCTGCCGGCAGAATTGGCGCGGCAAATCGGCCGGCCGGCGGCGGCGCTGCCGGCGTTTGTGGCGCAGGACTGCAACCGCTTGCTGGGCACGCTGACGCAGGGACTGGCGGATGCCTTGCTGCAGTTTGAGCAAGAGGGATTTGCGGCCTTCACGGTGCGCTGGAATGCCCTGCATGCCTGGGCCGGGCAGGCCGTGCAGATTCTCGACCATGGCCGCATGGTGCAGGAGGGCGTGGCCGCGGGCGTGGATGTGCAGGGCCGCTTGTTGCTGGACACGGCGGCCGGCCGGGTGCCGGTGCTGGCAGGCGACGTCTCGCTGCGCACCAGGGATGATGGGAGTGGAAAACATGTTGTTGCTGGTTGACGCGGGCAATACCCGCATCAAGTGGGCGCTGATCCACCCGGCCCGCCTGGGTGTGGGTGCCCTCGGTCACTGGGCGGCCTATGGCTCGGTAGGTCGTGAGGATGTCTGCCGGATGGCCGATGCGCTGCAGGGCGTCGATATCACGCGTGTGCTGATCTCCAATGTGGCCGGCGCGGAAATGCATGCGGCGCTGGAACGCATGGTCTTGCGCGCGCTGGGCATGAAGCCGGTGCCGCTGACCTGGTTTGCCTCGCAGGCGGAACTGGCCGGGGTCAGGAATGGCTATCGCGAGCCGGCGCAGCTGGGCTGCGACCGTTTCGCCGCGCTGATCGGCGCGCGCGCGCTGTTTCCCGGCGTGCCGCTGGTGGTCGCCACCTGCGGCACCGCCACCACGGTTGATGCACTGGATGCCGATGGTCGTTTTCGCGGTGGCATGATCCTGCCGGGCCTGGCCCTGATGGCCGCAGCGCTGGCGCAAAATACTGCGCAGCTGCCGCAAGTGCCGCAATATAATGTGGGTGCGCAGCCCTTTGCGGACAATACCCATGACGCCATCGCCAGCGGCTGCATTGCCGCCCAGGCCGGGGCGATCGGCCGCGCAGTCGCAGCGCATGCGGCGCAGCTGCAGCAAGACGCCGCCCGCCTGCAATGCATCCTTTCCGGCGGCGCGGCCGGCGCGATCGCGCCGCATCTTTCGGGGGCCGTGCAGCAGGTGGACAACCTGGTGCTGATCGGTTTGCAGGCGGTACTGACTTTGACGCAATCACCATGCTGAAATTTATTTTCTGGACTCTGCTACTGGGCAATGGCGCCTTGTTCGCCTACCACCAGGGCTACCTCGATCGCTTTCTTCCGGTGAGCCGCGAGCCGGCGCGCCTGGCGTTGCAGATCAACGCCGACAAGATCCGCCTGTTGCCGGCAGCCGCAACGCCTGTGGAGCCGGCGCCGGCCAACACGCTTGAGAAGCCCGCCGTCAATCCAGCCGTCGATCCTGCCAGCAAGGCTGAACCTGCTGCTGCGGTTGCCACGCCGGTTGCCGCGGTGGACGCCGTCCCACCGTCCGCAGTCGCGACAAAACCGGATCCGCTCAAGCCCGATGCGGCCAACAAGAAACCGGAAAGCGATAAAAAACAGGAAAGCGACAAGAAGGCTGCCGCCGCCGACAAGAAGCCGGACACCCTTGCCTGCACCGAAATCGGTAATTTCAGCGAGGCCGATGCCGGACGTTTCGAGGCCAGCCTGGGCGCGCTGCCCGCGGGCGCACGGTTGTCGCGGCGCGCAATCCGGGAAGTCAGCAGCCATATGGTGTTTATTGCGGCGCAGGGCAGCAAGGAAAACGCCGACAGAAAAATCGAGCAATTGCGCGCGCTCGGGGTCACCGATTTTTACGTGATCCAGGAACAGTCCGAGCTGCGCTGGGGGATTTCGCTTGGCGTCTTCAGCACCGAAGAAGCGGCCAAGAAACGTCTGGAGCAGCTCAAGCAGCAGGGCGTGCGCACGGCCCGCATCGGTGCGCGCAATGCCGTCAGCAAGGTGGCTTTCCAGTTGCGCGCGCTGGATCCTGGCGGGCGCGACAAGGTGGAAAAAATCAAGGCGGATTTCCCGCAGCAACAGCTGCGCGGTTGCGCCTGAGGTTGCGCCTGATTATGACCAGGTATCGTCCAGGCTGTGCGCTTTCGGCTGGTGGGTGCTGTCGAGCCTGCGCACGGCCTGCCTGACCAGCTGCATCTGGCCGTTGAAATTGTGACAGCCGTCGCACAGCATGACGTGCGCGCGCAGGCGGGTGCGCTCCATGAGCGAGAGTTCGCGGTCGAGACCTTCCGAGATCAGCCGGTGGGCGTCCTTGCAGGTGAGCTTGAATCCCATGATTATTTCTTTCCCGGCGTGGTGCGATTGCCAAACCAGTGCAAATCCAGGCATTCGCGCAGCAGCAGGCGCGCCTGGTACAGCAGATCGCCGGCGCTGGCTGCGGAAATGTCCAGTTCCTTGCAGATTTCCCCGATTTCCAGTCCCAGCCATTCGCGCAGCATGAAAATGCGCGCGCTCTCGGACGGCAGGTTTTCCAGGCACAGTTCCAGCACCCTGAAAAAGTCCTCCTGTCCCAGCGATGCGTCCGGATTGCCCCAGTGGCGTGGCCTTTGCAAGGGCTGGCCGTCGGCCGCGAACAGGGCCTCGGCCAGATTCCGGCCGGACGTGTCGTCGCCTCCGGCGAATGCGCGCGTGCGTCGGGCATTGCGCAGGACATCGACGATCTTGTCTTTCATGACATCGATGACATGGGCGCGCAGGGAGGATTGCCCGGTGTAGCTGTGCGGGTTTTCCAGCATGGCCATCAGCACATCCTGCGCCAGATCTTCGGCCATGGCGTCGTTGCGCAATTGCAGGCGGGCGAAGCGCAGCAGTGCCGGGCGCAGGGATTCGAGTTGTTCGGTAAGTGGTGTAAGCATGACGTTGCAATTGCCGATTCGCCAAAAGACTAGCGGATTGGCCGCCGAAACACAAGAAAATCGCCGGGAAAAACCTGCGCATTCGCTGTAAAATCGCTGAAATAATTTTCCAGGACCCGCCATGACCGCTGCACTCCCTGATCTCACCAATGTCTCCCCGCAAATCAAGGCGGAGATTCTCGCCCAGGCATTGCCTTACATCCGCAAGTTTCACGGCAAGACCATCGTCGTCAAATACGGCGGCAACGCCATGACCGAGGAGCACCTGAAGCACGGCTTCGCCCGCGATGTCATTTTGCTCAAACTGGTGGGCATGAACCCGGTGGTGGTGCACGGCGGCGGTCCGCAGATCGACAGCGCGCTGAAGAAGATCGGCAAGCAGGGCAGCTTCGTGCAGGGCATGCGCATCACCGACGAGGAGACCATGGAAGTGGTCGAGTGGGTGCTGGGCGGCGAGGTGCAGCAGGATATCGTCATGCTGATCAACCACTACGGCGGCCAGGCGGTGGGCCTGACGGGCAAGGACGGCGGCCTGATCCGCGCGCGCAAGATGCAGATGCCGGATCGTGAAAAGCCGGGCGAATTCCTTGACATCGGCTACGTCGGCGAGATCGAGGCGATCAACCCGGCCGTGGTCAAGGCCTTGCAGGACGACGCCTTCATCCCGATCATTTCGCCGATCGGTTTCGGCGAGGATGGCCAGGCCTACAACATCAATGCCGATGTCGTGGCGGGCAAGATCGCCGAGATCCTGCGCGCCGAAAAGCTGATCATGATGACCAATATCGCCGGTGTGCAGGACAAGACCGGCAAGCTGGTGACCGACCTGACGGCGCGCGAGATCGACGAGATGTTCGCCGACGGCACCATCTCCGGCGGCATGCTGCCGAAGATTTCGTCGGCGCTGGACGCCGCCAAGTCGGGCGTCAATACCGTGCACATCATCGATGGCCGTATCGAGCACTCGCTGCTGCTGGAAGTGCTGACCGAGCAGGCCTTCGGCACCATGATCCGTTCGCATTGATCACCTGGCTGTTCGACCTCGACAACACCCTGCACAACGCCTCGCACGCGATCTTCCCGGCGATTAACGCCAACATGAACGCGTACATGGCGCAGGTGCTGGGCGAGGGCGACGTGCCGGCCGATCCGGCCCACGTCAATGCCGTGCGCATCGATTACTGGAAGCGCTATGGCGCCACCCTGCTGGGCATGGTGCGCCACCACGACGTGCGCGCCGACGACTTCCTGCGCGAGGCGCACCGCTTCGACGACCTGGCCGGCATGATCCGCGCCGAACGCGGCCTGGCGCGCCTGCTGCGGCGCTTGCCAGGGCGCAAGATCCTCCTGACCAATGCGCCGCGCCGCTATTCGCACGAGGTGCTGCGCCATCTCGGCCTGCACCGCCATTTCGCCCATCACATCCCGATCGAGGCCATGCGCGTGCATGGCAAGTTGCGCCCCAAGCCCTCGAAACAGCTGTTGCGCAAGCTGCTGGCGCAACACCGCCTGGCCCCCGCGCGCACCATCCTGGTGGAAGACACCATCGCCAACCTGAAGTCGGCCAAGAGTCTGGGCATGCGCACCGTCTGGGTCACCGGCTACCTGTCCGCCACTGCCGTCACAAAGCTCCCCGCATATGTCGATGTCAAAGTAAAATCAGTGCGAGGACTTCCCGCCAGCCTGTCGCGGCTGCGCTAACCGCTGAAATCACCGACAAAACCATGGCGACCACCAAACCGGGCGAACGCAAGCTGCAGATCCTGCAAACCCTGGCTTCCATGCTGGAGCAGCCCAAGGGCGAAAAAATCACGACCGCCGCGCTGGCCGCGCGCCTGGACGTATCCGAGGCGGCGCTGTACCGGCATTTCGCCAGCAAGGCGCAGATGTTCGAGGGCCTGATCGAATTCATCGAGTCGACCGTGTTCGGCCTGATCAACCAGATCACCGAGCGCGAAGAAAACGGCTTGCAGCAGGCCCACGCCATCGCCGCCATGTTGCTCAATTTCGCCGAGCGCAACCCGGGCATGACGCGGGTGATCATCGGCGACGCCCTGGTCAACGAAGACGCGCGGCTGCAGGTGCGCATGAACCAGTTCATCGACCGCGTCGAGCTGGCCCTGAAGCAGGCGCTGCGCGTGGCGGCCACGCAAGGCCAGGCCGACGAGGCGCAAGCCGCCGCGCGTGCCGGCATGATTGCCAGCTTCGTGCTCGGCCGCTGGCATCGTTTCGCCAAGACCGGCTTTCGCCACGGCCTGGCCGAAGCGGCGCCGGCGCAGCTGTCCATGCTGCTGGCGTGACCTCGCCGCCCTTGCACAAGCGCGCTTTCTCCATTGCCCTGATCTAGCATATGTCCTGTTTCGCCCTGCTCGACAATGCCGGCGCCACCGAAGCCCGTTCGCGCCTCTACACCGGCCACGTCGGCACGCTTGCCTGCGCCGATGCGGCGCAACTGCCGGACTTTCTGGAAAGCCTGCAGCAGGCGCTGGCGCAGGGGCACCATGCCGTGGCGCTGTTCGACTATGCGCTGGGCGAGCAACTCCATGGCATCGCTGCGCGCCTCGATTGCGCAGCGGCGGGGCCGGTGGCGCAGGTGTTGCTATTCGAGGATTGCCACAAGCTGACCGCCGGCGAGGTCGATGCATGGCTGGCGCAACAGGTTGCCGGTCAGGAGGCCGGTCGGGATGGCACCGCCGGCATCGCCGGCCTGCGCGCCAGCGTCGACGAGCGTCAATTCCATGACGCCATCGCCCGTATACACCGTTACCTCGAGGCAGGCGACACCTACCAGGTCAACTACACCTACCGCCTGCGCTTCGAAGCCTGGGGCGAATTGGCGAGCTTGTATCGTCGCCTGCGCGCCAGCCAGCCGGCGCCTTACGGCGCGCTGATTTCGCTGCCGGACGGCGGCGCCATCCTGTCGCTCTCGCCGGAACTGTTCGTGCGCAACGACGGCGGCGCGTTGACCGCCCGCCCGATGAAAGGCACTGCCGCCGCCAGCGGCGATGCCGTGGAGGATGCCGCACGCGCGCATGCCCTCGCGGCTGACCCCAAGAACCGCGCGGAAAACCTGATGATTGTCGACCTCTTGCGCAACGACCTTGGCCGCATCGCGCAGTCAGGATCGGTGCGCGCGCGGCAACTGTTCGAAGTCAGCCGCTACGGCCAGGTCTTGCAAATGACTTCGACGGTGCAGGCGCGCCTGCGCCCGGAAGTCACCCTGGCGCAATTGCTGGCGGCGCTGTATCCGTGCGGCTCGATCACCGGCGCGCCCAAGCGCCGCACCATGCAGATCATTCGCGAACTGGAGGTCGATGCGCGCGGTTTGTACACGGGAGCGATCGGCTGGTTCGAGGCGCCGGGAGCGCCGCAGCGCATCGGCGATTTTTGCCTGTCGGTGCCGATCCGCACCCTGGTGTTGCAGGCGCCGCAGGGCGGCGTGCGCAGCGGCGAAATGGGCGTCGGCGCCGGCATCGTGCATGACAGCGATGCCGCCAGCGAGTATGCCGAATGCCAGTTGAAGGCGCGCTTTTTGACCGGCCTGCGCCAGGATTTCGAACTGCTGGAAACCATGCAGGCCAGCGCGTCGGGCTGCCCTTACCTGGAGCGGCACCTGCAACGCCTGCGCGCTTCCGCACTATATTTCGGCTTTTCCTGGGATGAGATGGCCGTGCGCGCGCAATTGCAGCAAGCCTTCGGCAAGCTGGGGCCAGGTGCGCATCGCCTGCGCCTGGCATTGCGGCAGGATGGCCGCGCCGCGATCCAGACGGCGCCGCTGACGCCGCTGGCGCAACCGGTGACGCTCTTGCTGGCGGCGCAACCGACGCGCTCGGACGACCTGTTCTTGCGGCACAAGACGACGGTGCGCGCAGCCTATGATGCGGCCTGGAAAGCGGCCGAGGCGCAGGGCGCCTTCGACATGCTGTTTCAGAACGAAGCCGGCGAACTGACCGAGGGCGCGCGCAGCAACCTTTTCATCAAGCTGCATGGCCGCTGGCTGACGCCGCCGCTGGCTGCCGGCGTGCTGCCGGGCGTGATGCGCGGGGTCTTGCTGGATGATCCGGCATGGCAAGCCACCGAGACCCGCATCACGCTTGCGGACTTGCGCGCTGCCGAAGAAATCGTGGTGTGCAATGCACTGCGCGGCGCCATGCGCGCCATTCTTTTCCCAGCGATTTAATTTTTTCAAAGCTAGCTCTGACGGGGGCAGTTGGACCAATTCGTCCTGCTGCAGTCCGCTGCAATACATCCCCTGAGTGCCTCCCCGGCGCAGCCGGGCTGGCGTGAGCCTGATGACAGTTTGGTCAGCCGTTTGGCGCCGACTGGCTTTTTTTGTGCCCGCTTCGGCGGCGCAGTGCCTCGCTGGGAATAGAAATAAAATTGACACTAAGGAAATGTTTCGTGAATAATTCGCGTCAGGCTATTAATGTCGATAAGCAAAAACTAACAAATGCACGGAGCAATAAATGGTTGGAAGGTCTGGTCATACGAGGAAAGCTGTCACTGTGGCTAAAAATAACGACGCTGCAGCGACGGGGGAAAAATCCCGTGCGCCTTGGCCGGCTATATTGCATTTCGTTTTTGCGGTGATTTTGACAGCCATGTTGGGAAGCTGGGCATTGCCGGTTGCGGCGGCTTCCATTCCAGCTGCGGTCACCATCAATTTCGATGGCTTGGGATTTGCGGATAATGCCGATTACGGTTCCAAAACATTCACGAGCGGCGATTTCAGCATCACATCTTCAGGGCCGAATTGGACCACATTGAGCACCACGTCTGGCGTATGCCAGTCGAATTCGAGCGGTTGTTTGGCCGTTATCAATGGGCAAGGAGTCACCGAAACGGTGACCATTCAAACTACCAGCGGCAACGAATTCAAATTCACCAGCTTCTGGATGCAGAATCTTGGCGGCGGCAATATTGTCAAAGTCGAGGGCTATCTGAATGGAGGCGCCAGCCCTGTAGCAACCCAGACAACCGGATTTCCCGTTGATGGTGGAGCGGCAACCGTCACGTTGAATTCGGGTTTCCAGAACGTTGACAAGGTGGTCATTACGTCAAATCCAAGTGGGTTCAATGACGTTTTCGATACCTTTGTCTTCAATACAGCGATACTGCCCGCCCCCAGCGCCACCACAGGCGCTGCTACCGCCATCAGCGCCACCGGCGCCACCCTGAACGGCACCATTAACGACAATGGCGCGGCGACGACCGTCACTTTCGATTACGGCACGACTATCGGTTATGGCACCAACGTCAGCGCCACCACCGGTGGCACGGTCAGCGCCGGCGCTGGCGCTACGGCGACCGCCGTGTCCCTGACCGGCCTTGCCTGCAATACGACCTATCACTTCCGTGTCAAAGGGGTGAACAGCAGCGGCACCACCAATGGTAGTGACGCAACCTTCACTACCAGCAAGTGCCCGCAGACCATTACTTTTAGCAATCCGGGTGCACAGAATTTCGGCACCACGCCGACGCTGACGGCAACTTCAAATTCCGGCTTGACGGTGACATTCAGCTCTTCGACCACTGGTGTATGCACGATCACTTCCGGCGGTGCACTGACCTTTGTTACGGCCGGCACTTGCACCGTCAATGCTGACCAGGCTGGCGATGCCAGTTATGCCGTGGCGACGACGGTGAGCCAATCGTTTTCCGTCAATGCAGTCGTGCCTGGCGCGCCGGGCATAGGCACCGCCACCGCCGGCGATACACAAGCCAGTGTCGCCTTCACCGCACCGGCCTCCAGCGGCGGTGCGACGATCACTGGTTACACCGTCATCGCCAGTCCGGGCGGCTTCACCGGCAGTGGTGCTTCCAGCCCGATTGTCGTCACCGGCCTGGCCAACGGTACCGCCTATACATTCACCGTCACCGCAACCAATTCGGCCGGCACCGGCGCTGCATCGACGGCGTCGACTGCCGTTACGCCCAAGGCCAGCCAGACCATTACGTTTTCCAATCCGGGCGCGCAGAACTTCGGCACCACGCCGACGCTGACCGCCACCGCCACTTCGGCACTGACGCCGACATTTACATCGTCTACCACCGGCGTTTGCACGATCACTTCCGGCGGTGCGCTGACCTTTGTTACGGCCGGCACTTGCACCATCAATGCTGACCAGGCCGGCAACGGCTCGTATCTGGCGGCGCCACAGGTCAGCAGGTCATTTACCGTGAGTGCCGTCGTTCCTGGCGCACCGACGATAGGCACCGCCACCGCCGGCGATACGCAAGCCAGTGTCGCCTTCACCGCACCGGCCACCAGCGGCGGCGCGGCGATCACCGGTTACACCGTCACCGCCAGCCCGGGCGGCTTCACCGGCACTGGCGCTTCCAGCCCGATTGTCGTCACCGGCCTGGGCAACGGTACCGCCTATACATTCACCGTCACCGCCACCAATTCGGCCGGTACCGGCGCTGCATCGTCGGCGTCGAATGCCGTTACGCCCAAGGCCAGTCAGACCATCACGTTTCCCAATCCGGGTGCACAGAACTTCGGCACCACGCCGACGCTGAGCGCCACCGCCACATCGGGATTGACGCCAACCTTTACGTCGTCCACCACCGGCGTTTGCACGATCACTTCCGGTGGCGCGCTGACCTTTGTTACGACCGGCACTTGCACCATCAATGCTGACCAGGCTGGCAATGCTTCCTATCTCGCTGCCTCCCAGGTGAGCCGGACTTTCACCGTCAATCCGGTCGTGCCTGGCGCGCCGACCAGTCCATTGGCCACCGCCGGCAACACGCAGGCCAGTGTCGCCTTCACTGCACCGTCCTTCAGCGGCGGCACTGCGATCACCGGCTACACCGTCACGGCCAGCCCGGGCGGCTTCACCGGCAGTGGTGCCGCCAGCCCGATTGTCGTCACCGGCCTGACCAACGGTACCGCCTATACATTCACTGTCACCGCCACCAATATGGCCGGCACCGGCTCGGCTTCGGTGGCGTCAAATGCCGTCACGCCGGCGGGCAACCAGACCATCACGTTTTCCAATCCGGGCGCGCAGAACTTCGGCACCACGCCAACGCTGACCGCCACCGCCACATCGGGATTGACGCCGACCTTTACGTCGTCCACCTCCGGCGTGTGCACGATCACTTCCGGCGGCGTGCTGACCTTTGTCACCGCCGGCACGTGTACGATCAAGGCTGATCAGGCCGGCAATGGCTCCTATACTGCTGCTGCGACGGTGACGCAATCGTTCACCGTCAATGCTGTCATTCCTGGCGCGCCCGTCATCGGCGCGGCCACAGCAGGCAATACGCAAGCCAGTGTTGCCTTCACTGCGCCAGCCGCTACCGGCGGCGCTGCGATCACCGGCTATACCGTCACGGCCAGCCCGGGCGGCGCTACAGCAACCGGTTCGGCCAGCCCGATTATCGTCACCGGCCTGACCAACGGTACCGCATATACGTTCACGGTCACCGCCACCAACCCGGCGGGCACCGGCGGCGCGTCGGCAGCCTCCAGCAGCGTCACCCCGGTGGCCGTGCCAGGCGCCCCGACCATAGGCACCGCCACCGCCGGGAATGGCCAGGCATCCGTGACCTTTACCGCGCCGGCGGTTACAGGCGGCAGCGCTATCACTGGCTACACAGTAACCTCTGCTCCTGGCGGTTTCACCGGCACGGGTGCGTCAAGCCCGATCATCGTCGCAGGACTCGCCAACGGCACCGCTTATACATTCACAGTGAAAGCAACGAATGCCATCGGCAGCAGCGTGGCATCCGCTGCATCCAACAGTGTCACCCCGGCCGTGGGGCCGGGTGCGCCAACCGCCGTCACTGCCACGGCGGGCGATAAGCAAGCCACAGTCAGCTTTGTTGCCCCGGCCTCCAATGGCGGTAGCGCGATTACGACTTACACCGCGCTTGCCAGCCCAGGCGGGCAGACCGGCTCATGTGCCGGCCCGGCTGCGTGCGCCATTACGGTGACTGGCCTGACCAACGGTGCGACGTACACCTTTACCGTGACCGCCACTAACATCGCCGGCACAGGCACGCCTTCAGCGCCGAGCAGCCCGGTCAGCTTTTCAGCGATACCGACCGCTGCTGCCGCAACGATGACGACGCCGTACAACACGCCGGTGACCCTGGATCTGGCGCCGTTCATTAACGGCGTCGGCACGACCGGCATCAACGTGGTGGTCGCGGCGCAGCACGGCACGACCAAGGTGAGCGGCACGCAGGTGACCTACACTCCTGCGAATGATTACTTTGGTCCGGACACTTTTTCGTATGTCGCAGTCAGCGCCTCCGGAAACTCGGCGGCGGCAGTCGTGACGGTGAGCGTCACCGGCCGTCCGGATCCGGCAAAAAATGCAAATGTGACTGGCATTGTCAACTCGCAAAAAGAAATCGCGAGGAATTTCTGGCGTGCGCAGATTTCAAATTTTCATCAACGTATGGAATCGCGCCATCGTATGCCCCGGTCCGACGCTGATGCATCAGACGGCGCTAAGCCCAGGTTCAATGCGCGCAACGAAGACCGCTCTCGCGGGACAAATTTTTCCCAGATCAATGCGCTCACGGCCCGCGATGCGCAAGTCAAGAACCTGGAGGCTATCCCGGCTGGCAACGCAGAATCACCGAGGCTTGCCGCTGCATTCGCAAGCGCGATTTTCTCGCAAATCAATCGCCAGCCGACAAATCTCGCACAGCTGAACGCCGCGCCGCCTGCCATGGGCGTTGACCGTGCGATGCCACAACCAGCTTCTGCCTCATTGCAAGGCTTGCTGGCATCGGTGCTGGTGCCAGACGGCGTGACGGTTGAGAGTTTCGGGCAGACACCTTCGGTCATTAACATCAACCTCGCTGCACTGACCGGCAGCAAGAAAAAAACGGATCCCAATGCATCCGAAGGTAACGAAGTATGGACAGCCGGCAGTGTCCGCATAGGATCCAAAGATGCCACAGCCAACAGCGACAAGATGGATTTCACCACCCAGGGGGTGAGCGTCGGCATCGATCGCAGGTTCGGTGAAAATCTGACACTGGGAATGGGTTTCGGCTACGGGCATGACAAGACCACGATCGGTACCGATGGCACGCGAAATAACGCCGATGGCAACAGCGTGGTTGTATATGGCAGCTACCAGATGGGCGCGAATTTCATTGATGCATTGCTCGGCTATGGTGAACTGGATATGGATGCCAAGCGCTTTGTCGCGGTGGCGAATGACTTTGCTTTTTCAAAACGGAAAGGCAGCCAGATATTTGCATCGCTGGCGACAGGCATTGAATACCGCGACGGCGACGCGCTTTGGTCGCCCTATGCAAGGTATGACTATGCAGTTGACCGTCTGAAGGAAGCGACCGAAACCGGGGCCGGCCTGAACGCGCTGAGTTATTCGACGCAATCCAGGCAGTCACACCAGATATCACTGGGTTTGCGTGGCGAACTCGAGATTGAAACCGGGTTTGGCTGGATGGTGCCGCGTGCCCGTGCCGAGTACCAGCACCAGATCGACCGCAGCAATCAGGCATCGATTGCGTATGCTGACTTGAAAGGCGTGCAATACGCTTTGACGTCGCCGACGATCAATTCGAATTCCGTTCTGCTCGGCCTCGGCAGCCGCGTCATGTGGCGCAACAACTTGATGTTCGATTTTGATTATCAATGGCTGCGTTCCAGCATGCATGAACGCAGTCAGGCGATCCTGCTGCGTCTTTCGTATAGCTGGCGCTGAGCGTAAATAACAAAGGGAAACGCAGACAGAATCATTTGCCTGCGTAAGTTTTTGGTGTCATGCAGCATGGGGGCAGCAGCGTGCCCCCATGCTGTTGAATAGGGCACTCAGCCGTGAATTATGACAGGCAGGTTGTCAGTCTGCCAGCGCTTCCTTGGCTGCCTGTTCCGGCGTCAAGCCTTCATAAAACAGGTCGGTGAACCACTCCACCTCTTCTTCAATATGTTCCTGGGCCTGCTCCAGGGTCGCGCCCCCCGCCACCAGGAAGCCTTCCACCTCGGTGCACCATTTGATCAGCGCTTCGGTTTCCGGATCGAGTTGTTCTTTCTTGGCCATCATCGTTACCTTTATGTCGATTGAATCAGTGTCTGTCTGCTTTTTGCGCGCGTGCTCACGCCGGCCGTCGGGGATGACACACCGGGCATTCCCTGTTGCGAGAAATGCCGATGCTGGTCCATTCCATGCTGCGCGCATCCAGCATCAGCAAGCGCCCCGCCAGCGACTTGCCGATGCCGGCCACGAGCTTCAAGGCTTCGGCCGCCTGCATGGCGCCGATGATGCCGACCAGCGGCGCGAACACGCCCATGGTGGCGCACTGCACTTCCTCATACACCAGTTCCGGCGCAAACAGGCAGGCATAGCAGGGCGTGTCCTCGCCGCGCGGATCGAACACGCTGACCTGGCCATCGAAGCGGATCGCCGCACCCGACACTAGCGGCACCTTGTGCGCCACGCAGGCGCGATTGATGGCGTGACGCGTGACGAAATTGTCGCTGCAATCGAGCACCACGCTGGCGCTGCTGACCAGTTCGGCAAGACGTTCGCCCTCGACGCGTTCGGCCAGCGCCGTAACGCGCACTTCGGGATTGATCTGTTGCAGCGCCTGTTTGCCGGACAAGACCTTGGGCTGTCCGACGCGTTCGGTGGTGTGCAGGATTTGCCGCTGCAGGTTGGTCAGGTCGACTTCATCATTGTCCACCAGCGTGATGGCGCCGATGCCGGCCGACGCCAGGTAGAGCGCGGCCGGCGAGCCGAGGCCGCCGGCGCCGATCACCAGCGCATGGGCGGCGAGGATTTTTTCCTGGCCTTCGATGCCGATGTCGTCGAGCAGGATGTGGCGGGAATAGCGGAGCAGCTGTTGGTCGTTCATTTCGTGCTTGGGTGCGAATCGAAACAGACCGATAGTTTCGCACACTCCGTGCCACTTGCGCGATTTGCCCGAATGTCATCGGTTGCGCCGGGGGCGGCCGAACAGTACACGGAGTTCATCCTTGGCGTCTTCCAGACGGGCGCGCTGCGCGGCGGGAAGGTGGTGGCCTGCACGGTTGATATAAAAATTCAGCATGGACATCGCCGAGCGGAATGGCGTGGCCTTGCGGCGCCGGCTCGCTTCGGCAGAAGTTTTCAGCGATGCGGCAATAACCAGGGGATCATCCCGGGTAAACACGCCCGGCTCAAGGTCGAGCGCGTCGCTGTGTTGCGTAACCTGCTGCGACCAGCGTTTCTGCTTTTTCGCTGCGCGCGTAATTTTGCGAGGCTGCACCATTGCTCACCCTGTTAGCATAGCGTGAAAGCCAGGAGGTCAAGAAAAAGGATACCTTTTCATGGTCAGATGGTCGATAGCAATGAGACAGTGTGTGTCAGCGCGCGTGCCAATGAAAGTGGCAGTTCCTTGTTGCTTGTCCTGGTTCAACAGCAAGTTAGCTTCCAAGGCAACCCCGTGTTTTTACGAGGCCGGCCATTGAACGGCCCGTTTCACTTTGGCCGCTCTCTAGAGCTTCAATGACACTTTGCTGGTTTTTCCCAGGCTGGTTCTGGCTCACTTTCCATTTTCCCTGTAGCTTTGTCACCGTAATCTCGATACCGACTACTGCACGGATACGCTGTTCAACAAAATCTTCAGGCGCATCAGATACCGCCCATGGAGCTTGAAAAGCAGATTCCTTTTCCTGCGTGAGCAGCTCCATTTGTTGCCTGATCCATTTTGGATCATCATGCACCATTAATTTTCCATACGCGTGCACGACCGCATAGTTCCATGTAGGAACCACCTTCCCAGTATCTGCTTTGGTTGCATACCAAGATGGGCTGATATAGGTCTGAGGCCCCTGAAATATAGCCAAGACATCTACCTCTCGAACCAGTCCTGTCAACAAGGGATTAGATCGCGCCACATGCCCTTTCAATGCGCAATACGGGGACGTCGCGGTATCGATATAAAAAGGAATATGGTTGGCGTTCAATCCATCAGCGCCCATCGTGACAAGCGTGGCGAGAGAGTGTGCACGCATCAATTCATGCATGACCTCAGGTCTTGCCTCTTCAAAGTGTTTTGGTATGTACATGTTGTTTCAAGCTAACGACTAAGCTAACCGGTGCGAAGCCTCAGCGTTGAGCGACGAGTTAGATGGAGCGCTCGTTGCCGCCATTTGAGCGTTGTGAAGCTTCGATAGCAATAGAATTGCGACTGAAGCACCAATGAAGGCCAAAAACATATCAGATTGGGTGTCCCATGGATCTCCTTGAGTCCCAAGAAATTCGTCTGCCCCTTGGCCGAGAGCAAGTGCAGCCCACCATTCGATCAACTCGTACCAAGCACTAATCGCCATGGCCACACATATAGCCAAAAAGCTTGCCATCTTTCGGCTAGTTAAATATCCACATCGAATTAGAATTTCTCTGGCAACCAATACGGGCACGAAGCCTTGAGCAAAGTGCCCGATCTTGTCGTAGGGATTCCTATCCAATGCAAACAGGTCTTGCATCCAAAATCCTAGAGGTACGCGAGCATAGGTATAAGTACCGCCCAGTATCAAAACTAAGGCATGGAAAAAAATCAGCGAATACAGCAACGGAGTCAACGGAAAGCGCCGGTACGTTACTACCAAAATAGGCAAGGCGATAATGACAGGAACAACTTCCATGATCCACGTTGCACGATCATTCGTTATGAAACCTGAATAAATCAATATCAGGATGAGTACACCACCCAAAGTGGGTAGAATATTTTCTTTCTTCATTCGCAGAAGCCTTCTCTTGTTTATTTCATCTAACGCCCTGGTTAACCGGCGCCGGAGCACGAAGTGCGGAGGGTACCGCGGCAGGCCATGAGAATGCCGAAGGCATGGCCTGTCGTGGCGTCCGCGTTGAACGACCAGTTAGCCCTTGCCCGTGTCAACAATGCCGGCCTGATTCTTTAAAGCTATAGCCACGGATGCCGCTGCTTCCCATTGAATTTTGGAAAGAAACTCATCGAAATGGAACGTGGAGACTAGTTCATCGAGGAAGGAGTCAAGCCATTCGTAGTGATCCCACCCATTGCCGGTTAAGAACGAGCGCCACTTAAACTCAACCTTGACATGGAGTCGAACGCCATATAAATCGAGATCGTTGAAGCTCCGCTTCAGATAGAGCTCTTCAAAGTTATTTGGAAAAAGTGTCGCGGTTCCGGGGAATTTAGGGGAGACAGTTAGCGTGAAGCGAGATGTTTCGATTCTGAGGCCAGAATCTCTTTGTCTTTCAACTTTAGACCCAGCGGGCAATACGAGTTCGAAGTGATCAAAGAACGCTCCGTCTTTACCTGTTGCATAGACGACAGTGTGAGCCTCTTCTCCAGAGGAGTGATCCATAAACGCTTCTCGCGTTTCCATTGGTTTGGAGAAAAGTTCTAGAAAACGATTTTCAAGAAGGACTTGTGGGATATCGCGACGATTGACTCGAACAACAGCACTCTCATCGACGTCGCGCTCCGAGTCAAAGTAAGCGCTCAAATGTAATGATAGCTTGTTAAGCACAAAGTATTCAATCGCTTCTAGCACTAGTGCGTTGGCATGGCTTCTATGCAATTTTGCGGTTCGCTCTGTTGCGTCAAATTCGAAGCCTAGGGGTGACTCCCTCCAAATTTTTGCTATGGCCTTGTTCTCTGCAGCCATGCCCTGAAAATAGCGTTTCAATCTGTCGGAGAATTCATATCTATCTATTTCCTCTGGAGTGCGATCATCATTTAGCGCGAGGATGCCTTCAAGCGATAGAGCTCGCCCTGTTAAGCCCTTCAGTCGATAGACAAGAAAGCCGACACAGATGAATATCAGTGACAGGCCCAATAGCGCAGTCGATCGAGTTGATAGGCGCAACTCAAGAGGTATCGCCGTAGATAGGAGATTGATGCCTAGGGCCAGAACAAACGCGACTGCAACAAATTCTCCCATGTTGCGGCGGTTGTCCATTATCGCCGTTATGTAGTGTGTGTCGTGCTTTTGCATGTTTCGTAGAGATTCGCGGGGGCTAACATTTGAGTTGAAGGGCGCGAAGCCGGCTTGCTGGCGTAGCGTCCCTCTTGAACGAAACGTTAGCGCTCATGAGCTGCCACAAAGTTCTTGTTCTTCAGCCATCGGCCGACGTTTTCGCGCAGCGATATTTCGAGGTCCTGCGAATCGAATTGAACATAGAGGCGGCCGCTTAGATCTGATGGTAGCGCCTTGACCGTACGTTCCTTCAACAGGCAAATGTCCTTCTTAAGTCCCAACATATATCCGATTTCCAAAGCAACGTTTGGATTTGGTTCATCTGACAGTACTCGCTCATGAACAGCGACTGCAAACCGACAGCCATACAAATAAGTCTCAATGTTTCCCAGGACGTCTTCGGAATAAATACGCTCGTCTGCGCGGAGTAAGTTCAATCCTTGTTCGAAGAAAAAAGCCTTCAGGATTTGGTGAATCCTCCGATGCGTCTCGGTTTCTCGAAACGGTATGATCAAGAAACAATTACTCCGATAATCCGGATGCTCCGCTAGCAGAGATAGGACTGAGTGCTTTAGATGAGGCGGAGCTGCGTCCACCGGCTCTTTTCTAGCTGCATCCGCTGTTTGAAGGCCAAGCTCTTTACGGATATCTTCAAATTTCACCCACATCGAAGCGTGAAACCGTCCGCGTATGTGAGTCAGCGTATTGAAAACTACATGAAGTGCTTCGTCCCTCCAGGTGACATTATCAATCGGCGGGTGTTCTTCGTCATGTGCATCGAGATAGCCCTCAAGAAGATCGAGTGGCAGTATCTCTGATCGTCCGTGGCGACGAGCAGCCGCAATGCCATAGTCAGCAATTTGCGCGCGATACCCGCCTCGATAGTTGGTAGCAGAATACAGATCATCGTCAAGAGAATATGCATCATCTCCAGCATGGGCCTTAACGTCGCCTTGCAGAACTGCGATAGCTTCATCGGGGTCGGCATTCTTACGCATCATTAGAGATCTAAGTCCTGGCAAGCGCAATAAGAACGCCTGAAGGACAATGTAATACCCTGGCGTTAAGTTGCACTGTTGGCCCAATTGCTCCCACAGAAGTGCAATCTCACGCGACAGCCCCGATAGGGTAAAACCGTGGGTTAAGAGGTAATGGTCAAAATCCTCGAGGTACTGTTGAGGCGTCATTGTTGTCGTATCCGTGGTTTTATGAGAAGTGCTAACGTCGAAGCTCAGGGGCGCTGCGCGGCTTTATCGCGCAGCGTCCCCTGGAGCGTAGTGTTAGGCTTCACCATCTGTAGACCTTGTTTTGATCTTGGAAACAATGTCATCGATGCTGGGCGAATTGGTCGCCCTCAAGATGGCTTTAATTAGCCAGATTAACGATAGGACGCCAGTGATCAAAAATACAGCTTGCCAAGTTGCTGCTTTGAAATACGCGTCACGAAAATCTGCTGTTACGAACGCTGCGACTATGGCAAGAAGGACGCCGAGCGGTGCATGCCAAGCCTTCTTTTCCTCTATTTTTTCGAGGTGGTCTTTAATTACCAAGCGCAGTCGATCTTCAGTGATCTGAATGATCTCTTGGTCAAGATTGCTGTGGACGATCTTTGTAGGCGCTTGGATTTGAGCAAATCTCCCATTACCGGCCATTTTCGTTCTCCCAGAAAAACGAAATGTCCAAGCGCTTAAAGCCAGCAACGGCATAGCCTGAAAAGAGGAATGCAATCTTTCGACTATCAGTTTCACCGAACTGGAACGGCTTTGGAATTGCACCAGGCAGGCTGTTATTCCAATTCTTGAACGTCAAGACAGCATGATCGTCTTTACCTTCGAGCGAAAAACTTTGACTCGGGTCTTCTTTGTCATCGACGAACCTTACATTGAGCCGAACGTTCCAAGTTCCGGCCTCAAACTCAACCCAAGCCTCTTCGCCATCTGGAACTTGTAGAACCGCTGTAGTAATGAGTTCACGGTTACCTACGGTAATTTTCATAAGCGATTCCTGTGAGAACCTAACTTGAATTAGGTAGTTTTCTGCATAACCTGCTGCCGTCCGCCTAATCTTGTCGCGATCGTCCCGGGAACCCCCGCCGCCATGGCGTTTCCGTTGCCCGTCAAATTAGGTGGCAGCAAAAAGTGGTCTGCCTAACATCGTATTTTTTTGCAGCTCAAGAATTAATTTTCCATTTTACAACATTTGCTTTTTGTCCAGTATAGGGCGCTCATCCTGGCAAAGCCTCAAATAAAAAAAGGCCGCATCGCTGCGGCCTTTTGTCCAGGATCAGGGGCGTTTATTTCTTCGCGCCGCCTTTTTCATCCTTGGGATCGTTGATGGTGTTTTCTTTCTTGTTCTCTGGCTTGGCCTTGGACACCTGCACCGGCAAGCCTTTCAGGTGGTTGATTGCCTGCGCCAGCTGGAAGTCTTCCTTGCTGCCGAATTCGAGCATCTTGCGCTTCTTGGCGAGCGCCGCCACGCGTTGTTCTTCTTCCAGTTCGTCGACGACGTTCTTGCTGCTGGCGGCGGTTTCCTTGTCCTTGTCGTTGCGCAAGTGTTTTTGCAGGTCGGACTCGTGCAGGCGCAAGCTGTTCAGTACATCGCCGTCGGCGTATTCATCCACCATCAGGTCTGGCACGATGCCCTTGGCCTGGATCGAGCGACCGGTCGGCGTGTAATAGCGCGCCGTGGTCAGCTTGACCGCGGTATCGGCGCTCAGCTGGCGGATGGTCTGCACCGAGCCCTTGCCGAAGGATTGCGTACCCATGATGGTGGCGCGCTTGTAGTCCTGCAGGGCGCCGGCGACGATTTCCGAAGCCGAGGCCGAGCCGGCGTTGACCAGCACCACCATGGGCACTTTTTTGATCGCTTCCGGCAGTTTGGCCAGCGGGTCGTTCAGGTTGCGCGATGCATAGAACTCGCGGCGCGCATAAAAGGTCGCCTTGGAATCGGGCAACTGGCCATTGGTCGAGACTACAGCCACGTCCTTGGGCAGGAACGCCGCCGACACGCCGATGGCGCCAGGCAGCAAGCCGCCCGGGTCATTGCGCAGGTCGAGCACCAGGCCCTTCAGTTTCGGGTCTTCGGCGTAGATGGCGTTGATCTTGCGCGCCAGGTCGTCCACGGTCGGTTCCTGGAACTGCGCCACGCGCAGCCAGGCATAGCCGGGTTCGACCACCTTGGACTTGACGCTTTGCACGCGGATTTCCTGGCGCACGATGGTGATGATCAACGGCTTGTCCTCGTCCTTGCGGGCGATGGTCAGGGTGATCTTGGTGTTGGGCTCGCCGCGCATGCGCTTGACCGCCTCGTCCAGGGTCAAGCCCTTGACCGGGGTGGTGTCCAGGCGGGTGATCAGGTCGCCGGCTTTCAGGCCAGCCTTGTAGGCGGGCGAATCCTCGATCGGCGAAATCACCTTGACGTAGCCGTCTTCCATGCCGACTTCGATGCCGAGGCCGACGAACTTGCCTTGCGTGCCTTCACGCAATTCCTTGAAAGCCTTCTGATCCAGGTAAGCCGAGTGCGGGTCGAGCGAGGCCACCATGCCGGAAATTGCCTCGGTCAGCAGCTTCTTGTCCTCGACCGGTTCGACGTAATCGGATTTGATCAGGCCAAAGACATCGGCGAGCTGGCGCAATTCCTCCAGCGGCAGCGGGGAGGAGGCGTTTTTCTGCGCCATGGCCTCGAATTGGACCGAGCCGGCGACGCCGGCCAGGATGCCGAGGCCGATCAAGCCGAAATTCTTTAATTTACTGCCCATATTTCACCTAAGAGAAATCCACTCGAGGGGATCAAAAGCGCGGCCCAGATGCCGCATTTCAAAGTATAGACCTGATTGCTCATGGCCGCCGCTGTTACCGGCGCTGGCGATGACATCGCCCGTGCCGACCGCGTCGCCGCTACGCTTCAATACTGCCTGATTGTAGCCATAAATGCTGAGGTATTGGTTGCCGTGGTCAATAATGATCAAATTGCCAAAGCCGCGCAACCAGTCGGCGAACACCACCCGGCCCGGCGCCACCGCCTTGACCTCGGTGCCTTCGGCGGCGGCGATGAACAGGCCTTTCCACAGGGGGCCGTCGCCGCGCCGGCTGCCGAACTTGGCCAGCAACTCGCCGCGTATCGGCAGGCGCAATTGACCACGCAATGAGGCGAATGCCCGCCCATTGACGTCACCTTGGACAGGCGCTTGTGGCGTGAGTTCATTGCGGCCGTGCGACTTTGCCGGCGGCTCGTCATTGTCGATGGCGTCCGGATTCGGTTTCGGCTTTTTGTTTTCCTGCGGCTTGCCCTGGATAACTGTGTTTTTTGCCTGTTGCGTGGCGCGGCGGGCTTCGCGCTGGGCCAGGCGCTTGCGTTCGGCTTCCCGCTCTGCTTCTGCTTCGCGCCGTTTGCGCGCTTCGGCCTCGGTTTTTTGCTGCTCTTCTATCAATTGCGACAAGCGGTTGACCAGGCTGCCGAGGCGCTGTTCATTGCGCTGCATGCTGTCGGCCTGCCTGCGCTGGGCGGTCAGCTTGCTGGACAGTTGCGCCAGCAGCGCGGTGCGCTTGGCTTTTTCCTGCTCCAGCAGCTGTTTCTGGTCGCGCGCTTCCTGGGCGATTTCTTCCAGTTCGTCCTGGGCATTTTGCGCCTGCGCCTGGTTGGCTTCGATTTCCTGCAGGTTGGCGCGCAGCGATTCCAGCAATTTGGCCTGGGCCTGCGAGGCATAGCCGAGGTAGCGCAGTTCGCGGTTGATGCGGTTGGGATTGTCTCCCGACAGCAACAGCTTCCAGTGGTCTTCGTTGCCGGAGACGTATTGCTGCCGTATCAGTTTGACCAGTTGCCCCTGCTGGGTCTGCACGGTTTGCTTCAGCCGCGCTTGTTGCTGCGTCAGGTCGGTCAGCTTTTGCCTGGTCTGGCGCTGTTCGGCGTCGAGTTCATGCAACGCCCGGTTGGCTTCGGAAATGGCTTGCTCGGATTGCGCCAGGCCATCGGCGGCATGCTCTTTTGCCCCTTCGGTTTTCTGGATGTCGCGTTTCAGTTCGCCCAGCTGTTTTTGCAGGCCGGCGCGCTCGTTTTCAGCGACCTGCTTCTGTTTGGCGCGTTCGGTGACCCTGGGGCCCTGTGCCGGCGCGGCTGTTGCATACAATGCCAGGCTGAGCGCCAGGGCCAATGCCGCTGCCGGCCGCCAGCCGGCAAGGCGTCGCCGCGCCGTCGGCTGGCAGCGGGGCGATTCGGGACGCAATGTGAAGTGGAACAATTTTATTACTTGGCCTTGCCCTGGCTGGCGACTGCCTGCTGCGCCGCTTCGATGGCTGCCGCATCGCCCAGGTAGTAATGGCGGATCGGCTGCAGGTCGGCATCCAGTTCATACACCAGCGGCTGGCCGTTGGGGATGTTCAGCTTGACGATGTCGTCGTCGCTCATCTTGTCGAGGTACTTGATCAGGGCGCGCAGGCTGTTGCCGTGGGCGGAAACCACGATGCTCTTGCCGGCGCGGATGGCCGGCGCGATTTCGTCGTTCCAGTAGGGGATGACGCGCGCCACGGTGTCTTTCAGGCACTCGGTCAGCGGGATTTCCTCGCGCTTCAAGTCAGCATAGCGCGGATCGTTGTAGGAAGTACGGGAATCGTCCGGCGCCAGCGGATTGGGCGGCACGTCATAGCTGCGGCGCCATACCAGCACCTGCTCGTCGCCGAATTTTGCTGCGGTTTCGGCCTTGTTCAGGCCTTGCAGGGCGCCGTAGTGGCGTTCGTTCAGGCGCCAGCTGTGCTTGATCGGGATCCACATGCGGTCCATTTCGTCCAGTGTCAGCCACAAGGTGCGGATGGCACGCTTGAGCACCGAGGTATAGGCCAGGTCGAAGCTGTAGCCGGCGTCGCGCAGCAGCTTGCCGGCCTGGCGCGCTTCGGCAGCGCCCTTTTCGGTCAGGTCGACGTCGGTCCAGCCGGTGAAGCGGTTGTCGAGGTTCCAGGTGGATTCGCCGTGGCGCATGAAGACGATTTTGTACATGGTCGTGATTGAAATGAATGTGAAAACGGGCAGTTGTATCGAGCTGGCCACGGAAAATGGTTTTCCAGTGGCTTTCCTGCTTCTATTTTATAATGGCACGATTACTTAAAACCATTCAGGTCCTCGATTACCGTGAAATTCATCATTGATAATATCTGGCTGTTCGCCGTGCTGCTGGTTTCCGGCGGTGCGCTGCTGTTGCCTTACCTGCAAACCCGTGGCCGCAAGGCGACCCTGCTGGAAGCCACGCAAATGATCAACCAGGGCAAGACCGTGGTGCTCGACGTGCGCAGCAGCGAAGATTTCGCCGGTGGCCATCTCCGTGGCGCCCTGAATATTCCCTTGAAAGATTTGCCGCAGCGTCTGGGCGAACTGGAGAAATCCCGTTCCAAAAGCATCATCGTGGTGTGCCAGGCCGGGGTGAACTCCGCCAGCGCCAGCGCCCTGCTCGGCAAGGCCGGTTTCAAGGATGTCTATAGTTTGACTGGTGGCCTGACAGCCTGGCAAGGGCAGGGGCTGCCAGTCGTCAAATGATGGATGGAGTGAGCATGAGTTCCCGCGTTGTAATGTATAGCACCGGCGTTTGCCCGTATTGCGTGATGGCCGAGCGCCTGTTGAAGGCCAAGGGCGTGGACGATATTGAAAAGATCCGGGTTGACCTGGATCCGCAGCAGCGCGCCGAGATGATGGAAAAAACCGGGCGCCGCACGGTGCCGCAGATTTACATCGGCGCCACCCATGTCGGCGGTTTCGACGATCTCGCCGCGCTGGACCGGCAAGGCAAGCTGGATGGCTTGCTGCAGGGGGCCTGAAGGGCGTCTGCAGGGCGGCAGCAGGTAGCGAATTGATTCACCCTTGAGCGGGGGATGCCCGCGCATCTTCCATTTTCAATTTTACGAAAGCGATTCATGTCCGACGAACAAAACCAGCAACCCGTTTTCCAAATCCAGCGCGTGTACCTGAAGGACATGTCGCTTGAGCAGCCGAATTCGCCGGCGATCTTCCTGGAGCAGGAAGCCCCCGCCGTCGAAGTGGCCGTGGATGTTGGCGCCGAGCCACTGGCCGAAGGCATTTTCGAATCCACCGTGACCATTACCGTGACTGCCAAGATCAAGGACAAGGTCGCTTTCCTGGTCGAAGGCAAGCAGGGCGGGATTTTCGAGGCGCGCAACATCCCGGCCGAACAACTCGATCCGCTGCTGGGCATCGGTTGCCCCAACATCATTTATCCTTACCTGCGCGCCAATATCGCCGACATGATCACGCGTGCGGGCTTCCCGCCGGTGCATCTGGCTGAAATCAATTTCGAGGCGTTTTACCAGCAGCGCCTGCAGGGATTGGCGCAGCAGCAGGAAGAACAGCAGAACGCCGCTGGTTTGGTGATGCCGGACGGCTCCGCCGCCAAGCACTAAGCCAGTCTTGATCTGGGCAGGCGTTGTGCCGCAAATGGCATGGCGGCCTGCCCGTATTTTTTTGTGCTAGAGGATTCATGAATATCATGCGCTACATGACATGCGCGGCGGTCTTGCTGGCGGTGGCCGCCGGCGCCCAGGCGATCGAATTCAAATCGGTGGGTGCTGCGCCTGCCGTGTTGTATGACGCGCCGTCGCACAAGGGCAGGAAAGTCTTTGTGGCGCCGCGCGGCATGCCGGTCGAAGTCGTGCTGACCTATGGCGACTGGACCAAGGTGCGCGACGCCAGCGGCGATTTGTCCTGGATCGAATCCGGCAAATTGCAGGCCAAGCGCACGGTCATCGTCAGGAGTGCCAATGCCAAGGTGCGCGCCATCGCCGATGACTCCGGCGTGCCGGTATTCGGTGCCGACAAAGGTGTGCTGCTTGATCTGATCGAGCCGGTCCCCGGTGGCTGGCTCAAGGTGCGTCACCGCGACGGCCAGAGCGGCTTCATCAAATCTTCCGAAGTGTGGGGCGAATGACCGCACGCATGCAGATCACCATACTTGGCGCCGGCGCCTGGGGCACTGCGCTCGCCATCGCGCTGGCGGCACGGCATGATGTGGTGCTGTGGGGGCGCAACCAGCAGGCGATGTCGGCAGCGGCGCACACGCGGGAGAACAGCGCCTATCTGCCTGGTTATCGCCTGCCGGAAAATCTGCAGGTCAGCGCTGACTTTGCTGCGGCGCTGAGCCATGTGGCGGGCCCAGGCGGCTTGCTGATCGGCGCCACTGCGCTGGCCGGTTTGCGGCCGCTGGCCGAGCAGTTGCGCGGCCAGGCAATCCCGAATCTGGTCTGGCTGTGCAAGGGGCTCGAAGAAGGCAGCGGCAAGTTGCCGCACCAGATCGTGCGTGAAATCCTTGGCGCAGCCTTGCCGATCGGCGTATTGTCCGGTCCTTCGTTTGCGCAGGAAGTGGCGCAGGGCTTGCCATGCGCGCTGGTGGTCGCCTCCGAAGACGCTGACCTGCGCGAGCGTGTGGTGGCCGCCGTGCACGGACCGTCGATTCGCGTGTATTCGAGCGACGACGTCGTGGGCGTGGAAGTCGGCGGCGCAGTCAAGAACATCCTGGCGATCGCGACCGGCATCACCGATGGCCTGCAACTCGGCCTGAATGCCCGCGCGGCGCTGATCACGCGCGGTCTGGCGGAAATCACCCGGCTGGGCCTGGCTCTCGGCGCGCGCGCCGAAACCTTCATGGGCCTGGCCGGCATGGGCGACCTGATCCTGACGTGCACTGGCGACTTGTCGCGCAATCGCAGGGTGGGGCTGGGGCTTGCGCAGGGCAAAGACCTGGCGACCGTGGTCGCCGAACTGGGGCATGTCGCCGAAGGCGTGCCTTGCGCCGCCGCAGTGCGCACGCTGGCGCAGCGGCTCGGGGTGGAAATGCCGATCGCCGAGGCGGTGGCTGGCATCCTGTTCGATGGCGCATCTGCGCACGCTACGGTGAGCCAGCTACTGTCGCGCCACCCTCGTGAAGAATCATCTTCGCTATCGGGGATGCAGCAGGATCGTCACCAGTAGCGAAGCATCTTCCTGCGCATGCAAGGCATGCGCCACGCCTCCCTGCAGATACACCAGGTCGCCGGCGCGCATGAGCCGGGTGCTGCCATGCGCGGCCAATTCAACCCGGCCCTCCAGGCACTGGATGGTGATTTCGCCCGGCACCTGGTGCTCCGCCACCGATTTTCCTGCCGCCAGCACCATGCGCATGATTTCCAGGCCTGGGGTTTTCAGTATCGCCCTCGAAGTGCTCGACGAGAGCTGGCTACCTAAGGGGCGCATATCGATCAATTCGCCGGAGCTGGCGTGTGGTAGAGACATGTCTGCAAATCCCCCGTGGGTAATGGTGCCGGTCGGCTCATGGACAACGACGCGAACGCGCAATTGGATTATTGTAGCCAGCTGGCGTACGCTGCCGGATGCGGCATGACAAACTCCCGGGTATCTGTCCGTTGCGCTGCTGATCCGCCTGAAAGTCTTGAAATAATGTGGAAAAACAACAAAAAATACGGGTAACAATCTTTTGCAAAAAAATTGTAAAAGCAATTGCGCCGCGGAAATTTTTCAGTAAGATGAATTGTCGGTGAGAAACATAAATATCAAAATAAAGTGTTTCTCCTGACTCAGGCAGGGCTGTAAAAAAATAAAAAATAGCTACCTTCCAGCGGGTAGACAAGGAAGAGCTGGGTAGTTGCGCAAAGCAGGTTCATTCCAATAAACAATAAATAAGAGACGGAGACACCACCATGAAAAACGCATTCAAAGCCGCTTTCAAATACAGCGTTATCGCCGCAGCAATGGTCGCGCCGTTTGCCGCCCAAGCCGCAACGGCGGGGCCGGGGGCCTGGTCGGGCAACCAGACCTGGGCTGCCGATGCTGTGCACGGCGGCAACCTGACCGGTTACTATTACTGGCCGGCGACCCAGCCGGTGCATGCCAATGGCAAGCGCGCGCTGGTGCTGGTTTTGCACGGTTGCGTACAGACTGCACTCAACGATGTCATCAATAACGGCGACGGTGGTTTCAACTGGCAAGGCGTGGCCGACCAGTACGGTGCCGTGATTCTGGCGCCGAACGCCACCGGTAATGCCGGCAACAACCACTGCTGGGATTATTACGGCACCAACCATACCCGCACCACCGGTCACGACGGCGTCTTGCTCGATCTGGTGAGTCGCTTCACGAATGACCCGCAATACGAAATCGATCCCAACCAGGTGTATGTGGCCGGGCTGTCTTCCGGTGGTGGCGAGACCATGGTGCTGGCTTGCCTGGCCCCGGATGTCTTTGCCGGTATCGGTAACAATGCCGGTCCCGCCCTGGGTACGAGTTCCGGCCAGATCGGTTCTATTCCATCCGGTTACACCTCGACTACTGCAAAAAACAATTGCCTGAATCTGGCTGGCAGCAATTCCAGCTATTTCAGCACCCAGATCGCCAGCGCCATGTGGGGCACCTCGGATTACCTTGTCGGCCAGGCTTACGGTCCGCTGAACATGGAAGCCATGCGCCTGGTCTATGGCGGTTCCTACACCAGCGCAAATCTCACGGTGGCCGGCGGCGGCAGCGGCACGCAGCACACCGACGCCAGCGGCAAGCTGCGCACCAGCCAGGTCGCGGTTTCCGGCATGAGCCATGCATGGCCCGCTGGCGCCGGTGGCCAGAATACCAATTATGTGGACAGCACCCGGAGCAATTATCCGAGTTATCTCATGAATTTCTGGTTCACCAATAACTTGCGTGCAGGCAGCGGCGGCACCACCACGACGACTGCCGGAGCGACGACGACTACCGCAGCGGCAACCACCACCACTGCAGCGGCGACCACAACGACGACGAGCACCACCACGACTACGGCAGCAGCGGGTGCCTGCTTCAACTCCAGCAACTATGCCCACGTGACTGCTGGCCGTGCCCACGACGGCGGTGGTTATGCCTTGGCGAACGGTTCCAATGCCAACATGGGTTTGGATAATATTTTCTACACGAGCAAGCTGCGCCAGACCGGCAGCAACTACTACGTCATCGACAGCACCTGCCCTTAACCGCTGTTGCCCGGATATCGCGCACCTGATGGTGCGCGATTAAAAGCAAGCGGATCGGAAACGATCCGCTTTTTGTTTTGGGGGAGAAGTTTTGTGGTGAGATTCAGGCGTTCAGGAGGGCGGCGGCGTCAACCGCCCCCGGATGCTGCAGCGCCGTTCTTAAAACAGCAGGCCGAGCAGCATCGCCTTGGTCACCGCCTGGGTGCGGTTCCTGACTTGCAGCTTCGCGAAGATTTGCTCGATGTGGTATTTCACATTCTTTTCCGTCATATCAAGAATTTGCGCGATTTCCCAATTGGTCTTGCCTTCGTTGATCCAGCGCAGGATCTGTTTTTGCCTGTCGCTCAAGGCTTCGTTGGACGCTGTCAGTCGGCTGAATTCCTGTACCGTGGTCAGCGCGCGCACCAGCGCCAGGTGCAAGTGGGGCGTGATCATTTTCATGATGAAAATTTCACGCTGACCGATTTCGCCGGGGATGCTCGAAAAGATGAAATACGAGGCCAGGGTGCGCTGCACGTCGAGCACGCCATGGGCGATCGTATTGCGTAGCTGGTATTTTTTGAAAACCCTGACCCACTCGTCCGGAAATAGCGCATCGTCACGGCCGCTCTGGAACAACACGGGCTCTTGCGAAGACCGCCAGCGCTGCATCAGGGGGCTGTCGACACGGCCTTCGGCGGTGGCCAGTTCGTTGAAATATTCTGGCGGATAATTATGGTGCAATACCTTGTGCGCATAACTGCCCTTGGGGCTGACACCGCCAACCCCGCAGACCATCACTTCCTGTTGCATGACTTTTTGCACGTCGTTCGTTAACAACGCCAGCAGCGCTTGCGAATCCTGGATTGCTGTTGAGCGCACGATGATATTCATCAGCAGGCTGGGGTCGATTCCCAGTGCCGTTGCTTGATTGAGCGCGTCCGTCTCCTGTCCCAATTGGCTTGTCTCCGTTTTCTGCTTATTATTCTTTTGGCTTGCGCACTGTCACATGCGAAAGCAGCTGGCTTTGCTGCTGGACAGCATTTTTGGACCGCTTGCCGAATAATTTGTTTGTAATATTTTTAGTGATAACTATGAAGAATTCGTTGATGAGGTGCAAGTCCTTATTGGATTTTTCGAAAAGATTGTTGGTTCTCGTCAAATCTATACCGATCACAACTGTCCATAAAAAAAGCGGATCGCTTCCGATCCGCTTTTCTGCCCATGCGATCTTGCCTGCCGTCGCAGCTGCTTATTGTGCCGTCATTGCTGCTGTGCCGCTGCTTCGCCACGATTGCCATTGCCGGCAATTTGTGGCGCAGGTGGCGGCACGATCTCGTTGACCAGAAATTCCGGTCGCCCCTTGATCTCATCGAAAATTTGCGCCAGGTAGGCGCCCAGCACGCCGATGCCGAGCAGGTTGGCCGAGCCGAAAAACAACACCACGACCGTCATCGACGTCCAGCCAGAGACCGCGGCCTGGGTGGCCCATGAATAGACCGCCTGCAGCATCAGCAGGAAGGCGGCGAACATGCCGAACAGGCCGAGCCGGAAAATCATCGACAGTGGCTTGGCGCTGTAGGAAGTGATCGCCGTGATTGCCAGTCGCGTCAGTTGCGCGGTGCTCCAATGGCTGCTGCCGGCGATGCGCGGTGCCACATCGAAGGGCAGCGGCACTGTGGTGAATCCGGTCCACACCGTCATGCCGCGGAAAAAGCGGACTTTCTCGGGGAAGGCGAGGAGGGTGTCGACCACGCGGCGGTCCAGCAGGCGGAAGTCGGACGCGCCTTCCAGGTCGAGTCCGGTCAGGGTATGCATCAAGCCATTGAACAGGCGTGCGTTCAGGCGCGCAAACCAGCTATCGGTGCCGCGGTCGGCTTTTTGTGCCGCGACGATCTGTGCTTCGCCGCTGCGCCACAATGCCAGCATTTGCGGCAGCAGCGCCGGCGGATGCTGGCCGTCGGCATCCATCACCACCACGGCGCGTCCGCGCACCTGGCGCAGGCCGGCCAGGATCGCCGCTTCCTTGCCGAAGTTGCGGGTAAAGCGCAAACCATGCAATTGCGGGTAGCGCGCCAGTTCACCGCGCAGGCGCTCCCAGGTGGCGTCGCGGCTGCCGTCATCGACCACCCAGACTTCATGGCTGCCGCTGCAGCTTGCCAGCACGGCGAACAGTTGCGACAGGAAGGCGGCAAGGCCCTCGGCTTCATTGAAGGCCGGGACAATGATGCTGATTTCCGGTACGGTAAGGTCGGTCGGATTCATTTCAGTTCGTCCAGCTTTTTGGTCCAGCGGTTGTTCGGGTATTCCTCGCGCAGGCGCTGCGCGTAAGGTTGGATGGCGTCGCGCTTGCCGTCTTGCCATTCCAGCAGAATATACGTGTACAAGGCTTCAGGCAGCCAGAAGCCATGGTAGCGGTCAACCAGTTCACGGTAGTGCGCCTTGGCCTTGTCGCGCTGGCCGCCCAGCTCGCTCGCTTTGGCCCGCCAGAACAAGGCTTCTTCCTTTTTCGCGGGCGGTTTGCGCAAGGCATAGGCTTGCCCGAATCGTTCACTGGCTTCCACGTACTTGCCTGCGTTCATCGCTTCCCAGCCTGACAGATAGACCTGTTCCGGCGAATTCAGGGCAAAGTAGGCGCCGGCCATGCCCAGCACGATCCAGCCGGCTGCCAGGGGCAGCCAGCGGCGCAGATTGATGGCGGCTTCGGCGGGTGCCGCCGGCGCCGGTTGTCCGGCCCTGCGCGACCCTTGCCAGAGCAGGAAAATGCTGAGCAGCAGCGCGCCTGCGCTGGCCGCCATGCCCAGCTTGCCGACCAGGGTGTGGCCATACACCAGGCGGATTTCTTTTTCCTGCGGTACCACCAGCATGAAGCCCGGTCCTGCGATGTGCAGGCTGCCCCGGGAGGCCAGTTGCCAGCGCGGATGGTAAGCCATCTTGATCAGGTGCGGGCTGCCGATGGCCGTGGTTTCGAACACCAGTTCGTTGCGCTGCAGCGAGACTTCCCGCACTGCCGGCGCTGCGCCCTGATGCGGCCGCACTGCCAGGTTCTTGCCGTAGACCGGCAGGTAGGCGTCGAAGCGGCTGCGCGTGCGGAACCAGGCGAAGGCATCCTGCATCCAGTCCGTCAGCGGTCGCAGCTGCAGCGGCTGGGTCACCACTTGCGCCAGGTGGCTGTCGAAATCCTTCAGGCGGTACAGCGCAAACGGATTGGCTTCGGCGGTCTTGACGAACAGGCCGCTGCTTTCGATGGCGCTCCTGGCTTCCTGGCTGCGCAAGAGGATGGTATCGGCGTGCAGGAAGTTCAAGTGTTTGGCGGCGAACTGCGGATCCATGCTGCCGCTCGGAAAGCGCACCAGCGGTGACGACGGCCGGGCCGAAATTTCCGATTGCACCTGGTAAATCGCCGGCCCCAGCACGGCCGATTCCATGTACAAGCCTTCGAGCACAGGCCGGTGGTTCAGGAACATCGGCAAGGCTTCCAGCGAACGGGTCGAGCCGATGTCGTTGTTGACCGGGTCGTGCTCGAAGGCCAGGCGCGGGCTCCACAAGTTGCCGCGCATTGCCGGAAACAGGCGCGACAGGTTGTGCCACTGCGGTTTGGCATCCAGCCCGGAATGGTTCCACAGGCCCCAGTCCGGCGCTTTCTGCACATGCTGGCCAATCCAGCCGAGCATGCCGAGGCACGCGGCTGCTGCCAGCAGCGCCTGTGCGGCGGTCAGGCGCAGGCCGGGAGGGGTGTTGCCGCCGATGGCCGACAAGGATTGGCCCAGCAGCCAGCCGCAGGCAATTGCGCCGAGTAACCATACCAGCGGGAAGAAGCGGATATCGGCCAGGCCCAGCTGGTCGCCGGCAATGAACGCCACTGCGGCCACGCCGGCGGCGCCGATGAAATAGCACAGTGCACGGCGCTGGCCGGCTTGCCAGCCGCGTCGTATGGCCGGGAACGCCAGCAGCGCGACACCAACCGCGCCGCCGGCGAGCACCGGCCACAGCGTTGCCGGCAGCAGGTCTTGCCAGCCCGAGAGCGGGAACGAGGCATCGTTGGGGATGGTCAGACCATGCATTTCCAGCATGGGCCACAGCCAGCCGCCCAGCAGCGCGAAGGCCAGCGCATGGCCAGCGATCAGCATGAAGAATGTGCGCTTGCAGCGCGCGCGCCAGCCGGCGGCGCCGACGCCGCAATCGAGCAGCAGCAGGAAGCTGGAAAAGCCGAGGATGAGCAGCGGAAAGCCGTGCGAAAAACCGCTGGCCGCTTCCAGCAGCGCCGCCAGCAGCCAGCCGCGCTGCAGCGTGACCGCGCGCGCCCAGGCCATCATCGCCAGCATGGCGAACAGCATGCCGTAGCTGTAGGCGAATTCGCCGGCGAGGGTGGACAGCAGGTTGCCGCCCCAGATCGAATTCTGTTCATGCACCAGGAAGGCCAGCGCGCCGAGCGCGCCGAACAAGGCTGCCGGCCAGGAAAAGGCGAGCCAGCGGCGACTGGCGGTAAATACTGCGCCCGGCAGCAGCATGGCTGCAAGGAACGAACCCCATTTGAACGCCACCGCCAGCCCGGTCAGCTTGGACAGCAGGGCCATGACGATGAACGGCAGCGGGAAATAATAGGAAAGGAAGGGCATGCCGCCGAACACTTCCGGAATCCACGGCAGGATTTGTCCGGAAAAGAGCAAATCGTCAGCGTACAGTTTGGCGTACAGCAAGTGCGAGGCGGCGTCGCCGCCGGTTGGCCAGTTGCCGGAGTTAAGAAAGGCGATGCCCAGGATCGACGCCACCAGGCCGGCGCTGGCCAGGGCGAACAATACATCGGCGATCCAGCCGGCGGCCGCCCTGGAGGGCGATAAAAAATCGGGACGGGTTTTATTCATTTTTTTCAGGTATTGATACTGACGCGATGCTTTTGCCAGGTTGCCAGCAGATGCCAGGCCAGCAAGGCCAGTCCGGCCAGCAGCGCTACCAGGGCGGCGTTGCTGAATTGCGCCCCCAGGTTGAGCCAGCCGGCGCGCTGCTGGCGCCCCTGCATGCGGCCGCTGGGGATCACCTGGGAACGCAGGCCCTGGGCGGTTTCATGCAGCAGGAAAGCGACCGGCATGCCTTTGCCGAGATCCAGGTTTTGCGGGGTGCGGCCTGCACTCCAGTCAATCCGCAAGGCATTGGGCTGCGCTCGCGCCGCAGTCAATGGGCCGGTCAGCGCGGCAATGCCTTCTTCCTGGGCCCACAGCAGCCAAGTGGCCTTGAGCGCCGGATTTTTCGGCGGCGCGATACGCAAGCGGCCATCGGCGTAGCCGGCTGCCAGCGTCATATCGTCACTGGCCGGCTGCGGCTGGTTGAAAAACGAGATCTGGCCGAAGCTGGCGCCGGCCTGGTCGAAAAAGCGCACCATCACCGGGCGCAGGGCCTCGGGTGAGGCTGTGGCGGTGGGCGCTGGGCGATTCGGCCAGGTCAACTGGTACTGCGCCTGCGGCTTCATTTCGACCGGGGGCAGTACGCCCGGCGCCGGCAGCAGGGTTTCCCAGCGGCCGTCATCCAGCAGGCGCAGCACGCTCGTGTCAAAGGCCGGGCTGTCGCCCTGATTGCTCAGCGTTAGTTTGTCACCGGTGATGGACAGATTGAAAGAAATATTGCCCGCCTGCGCAGACAGCGCCAGCAGCAGGATGGACAGCAGGGACAAGCGCAGCCAGGCGCCTGGCAATCGGAAGAGTGGCCTCATGCTTGTTGTGTAATGTATTGATATTTTAGACACGGAGGGGCTTGACATGATAGCAGCAAGCCCCTGCCTTGGACTGCCTATTTTCTGTCGCTTACATGGAACGTCCAGTGGCGGTTGGCGGCAAAACTCCAGATCATGACCAGCCCGGTGGTCAGTACCTGGCTGAGCAGGTAATGCAAGCCAAGTTGATCGACGCCGATCCACATGAATAGGGTGTTGAGCAGCAAGCCGATGACGGCGACTACCGCGAACCTGGCGATGCTTTCGGTATGCCGTTTGCTGCTGCGGAAAGTGTATCGGTAATTCAGGCTGTAATTGATCCACGCGCCCAGCAGCGCACCGGCGCCGGAGGCGGCAACGGCGCTCACGCCCGCCGCCTGCACCAGCAGGATCAGCAAGCCATAGTGGCCGATCGCGGAGACGCAGCCTACGCCGAAAAAACGGACAAACTGTCGGAATAGATCGGCCATGCCGCCTGGGTTTCTTGATGCATCCATGAGTAGGGGGAACGGGATAATAATAGTGAGCCGCTCGGGCTAACCTTGAATAGTATCCCTTGGGGCACTTTTTTGGAATTTCAGCGTCTCATCTGTTTATGTTTTACATCAATTTTTCTGTAATTCACATTTCAACCGCCATTCGGCCAGTGTAAGAATTGCCACTTCGGCCTTATACTCGTCATTGGCACCATTCCATTTTCATAAGTGCATCCTCATGGAGACTGCTTTGACTGTTCTTACACGGCGTACCGGTTTGCCGCAACGTGCGCGCGGCTTCACCCTGATTGAAATTATGGTGGTGGTGGTAATCATGGGCATCCTGGCGGCGCTGGTGGTGCCCAAGCTGATGGGACGTACCGACGATGCCCGCATCATTGCTGCGCGGCAGGATATTTCCACCATCATGCAAGGATTGAAGCTCTACAAGCTCGATAACATGCGTTACCCGACGACCGAGCAGGGGTTGCAGGCGCTGGTCGCCAAGCCCACCTCCGGGCCCGAGCCGCGCGGCTGGAAAACCGGCGGCTACCTGGAGCGTTTGCCGAATGACCCCTGGGGGCATCCGTACCAATACCTGTCGCCGGGCATGAAGGGCGAAGTCGATGTGTTTTCCTTCGGTGCCGATGGCCAGCCAGGCGGCGCAGGCCCGGATGCCGATATCGGTTCGTGGGAATTGTAGGCAAGTCGATGCAGCGCAGCCCGCAGCGCGGATTTACGCTGCTGGAATTGCTGGTGGTGCTGGTGATCGTCGGCATCATGCTGGGCTTCGTGACCCTGAATGCGATGCCGAGCGAACGCCAGGCCTTGCAGAACGAGGCCCAGCGCATTGCCCTGCTGTTGCAGCTGGCGCGCGACGAGGCGATCGTGCGCAATCGGCCGATTGCCTTCGAGGTCGACCAGTACCGCTACCGGTTCTGGGTACGCGATGAAAACAATACATGGCAAGCCATCGAAAAGGACGACATGCTGCGCGAGCGCGAATTCAAGCGGGCCCCCATCAATCTGGCGATCGAGCCGCCGATGATGGACCAGAACAACGTGCTGCGCATCGTCTTTGGCCGCGAGCCGGTCGATAAACCCTTCGTGCTCAGCCTGTCGCTCGGCGAGGCCAGGGTGGCCATCCGCGCCGACGGCATCGGCAATTTTACGGTGGATTGACATGCACGGCATCGGCAGGCGGTTCATGCGCGGCTTTACCTTGCTTGAAGTGCTGGTGGCGCTGGTGATCGTCGGCACCGCGCTGGGCGCCAGCTTGCGCGCGGTCGGCAGCCTGACGCAAAACAGCAGCGCCTTGCGCGCCTCGATGATGGCCACCTGGTCGGCAGAGAACCGCCTGTCGCAAATCCGCCTGGCGCGCGAATGGCCACCGCTGGGCAAGCGTTCTTTCGCGTGTCCCCAGGCTGACCTGCAGCTGTTGTGCGAGGAAGAGGTCTTGCCCACCCCGAACGTCAGTTTCCGCCGGGTCGAGGTCGGTGTTTTTGAAGAGCAAAATCTGCAGCGGCGCATCATCAAGCTGTCGCAAATCGTTCCCAACAACGGCTGAGGCTCCATGGACATGCCTGCGCCGCGCCATGCCTCCCGTCTCGCCGCCGCGCGTGGCCGCTGCGGCTTTACCTTGATCGAATTGCTGGTCGCTATCACCATTCTGGCGATCGTCGCCGTGCTCGGCTGGCGTGGCCTCGACAGCATCACGCGCGCCCGCGTTGCTCTGGCCGCCGACCTCGAGCAGACGCGCGGCCTGCAACTGGCGTTCGCCCAGATGCAAAGGGATTGCGCCCAGATCGTCGACCTGGATACGATACCGGGTCGCTTGCCGATCATGGTCGAGCCGGGCAGCATCGTCCTGGTGCGGCAGGTGTTTGCCGAGAACCAGCCCACGCGCATCCAGTTGATCGCTTACCGTTTGCGCAATGGCGTATTGTCGCGGCGCGAGTCGCAGGCTACGCGCGACCTGAATGCGCTCGATGCGCTCTGGATGTCGGTGACCAGCGAAAGCGGCGGCGCCCCCAGCGTGGCGTTGCAATCGAATGTCGCCAGCATGACCGTGCGCACCTGGTTGAATGACGGCGCCGGCTGGCGCGTTCCCGGCGTGGATGTGGTGTCCGGCGCGTCCTCGAACACGGCCGCCACGCTGGCAGTGCCGACCGGAATCGAAGTGGTGGTACAGTTGCGCGACCGGCCCGGTGCCCTGACCAAGATCTTCCTGCTGGGGCCAGTGTGATGCGCCCCATTCCCCGACATTGCCGGCAGCGTGGCGTGGCCGTGGTCACTGCACTGTTGCTGACTACGCTGGCCATTACCATCGTCGCCAGCCTGTTCTGGCAGCAGCAGGTGCAGGTGCGCTCGATCGAAAACCAGCGTCTGCAATTGCAAAAGCAGTGGATCCTGCGTGGCGCACTCGACTGGTCGGCGCTGATCCTGCGCGCCGATGCCGCCACGTCGGGCCCGGATCATCTGGGCGAGCCCTGGGCGGTGCCGCTGGCGGATACGCGCCTGGATCAGTATGTCGAAAACGGCAAAGCCGATAGCGATGCGGCCGACGCCAAATTGTCGGGTGGCATCGTCGATGCGCAGTCGCGCTTCAACCTCAACAACATGGCATCCGGCGGCCAGTTGAACACCGCCGAAATCGCGGTGTTCCGCAACCTGCTGGCGGAATTGCGCCTCAATCCCGGCCTGGCCAAGGCCGCCGCCGATGCGGTTGCCGCTGCCCAGCCCAAGGCGAGCGTGTCCGGCGCCCCGGTGCCAGCCCCCGGCGCGGCTGATAACAACAGTCCGCGTCCGCTGCGCATCGAATATGTCGATGATTTGCTGAGCGTCCCCGGCTTTACGCCTGCCATCGTCAACAAGCTCAAGGATTTTGTGGTGGTGTTGCCGGGTGCGACAAAAATCAATGCCAATACCGCATCGCGTGAAGTGTTGGCGGCAAAGATGCAGACTATTGATACACTGTCATCATCTGACGCGGCCAGTCTGATTGCCAGCAGGGACCAGGCTTACCTGAAAGATAAATGCGACATAGGATTGCGGCTCGGTAAAACCAACATCGATTGCGAGTCCTTCGATATCCAGACCGGTTATTTTCTGGTGAATGGCAGGGTCAGCATGAACCGCGCGGGCCTGGAAGTGCAGGCATTGATGAAGCGCGAAGGTACGGCAATGCCGAGAGTGATCTGGATCCGGGAAAACTGATAAAAACTGCGAGCATACCTTGAGTACACTGTATATCCGATTCCCTTCGAAGGCTGCCTTCGAGAATGCGCCGCCCGACGTCTGGCCCGAGTGCCGCTTTGCGCTGGCATCCGACAGTGCCGCAGTCGAGCGCGAAGGCGCTGCTGTGCTGGATCAGCTCGGCGACGCCATCAGCGCGGCGCAGAAAGTGGTCTTGTTGCTGGCCGCCAGCGACGTCAGCCTGATGCAGGTGCAGGTGCCGCCGATGTCGGCCGCCAGGCTCAAGGCTGCCCTGCCCAACCTGGTCGAGGAAAAATTGATTTCCGACCCCGACGAGTGCGTCCTGACCGCCGGACCGGCGATGCCCGACGGCATGCGCACGGTGGCGGTAGTCAATCGCGCCTGGCTGGAAAAAGCGGTACAGCGGCTGCTGGAGTTGGGGGCGCGCGGCGTTGCCGCAGTGCCGCTGCAGTTATGCCTGCCGTATCAGCCCGATACCGTCTCGGCAGCATTTGCCGAGTCCGGCACGAGCCTGGACGTCGATCTGGCCCTGCGCACTGGCGAGCAGGAAGGGATCGGTCTGGCGCTGTTGCCGGAACAGCCCGCCGCAGCCACCCACGAGGCTTTGCAGGCGCTGTGCGCGCTGGCACCGCATCAGGCCATCGCGCTCTATGTGCCGCAGGAACGCCTACCTGCCTGGCAGGCGGCGGCCGCGACGCTGGCACAGCAAGAACGGATTGCACTGTTTGCCGAGAACTGGCCGCGCTGGATCGCCGGCGCCCGCGGCTTGCCCTTCAACCTTGCTGCCGGCCTGGGCGGCGCAGGCGGTCCCAGCCTGCATCTGCGGGCATGGCGCTGGCCGCTCGCATTGGCGGCTCTGGCATTGCTGATCAATATCGCCGGCATGAATATCGAATGGCTGCGGCTGAAACGTGAAGCCGGCGAGTTGCGCGCTGGCATGACGCAAACGTTCAAATCGGTGTATCCGAAAGAACCTTTGACCAGCGATCCGGTATTGCAAATGCGCCGCAATATCGGCGCGGCCCGGCAACGCGCCGGCGTCGCCGCCCCCGACGATTTCCTCGCGCTTTCTTCCGCTTTTGGCGAAGCCTGGCAGGGCGCGATGCAGGGCCGTACTACCCCCGGCATTGCCACGCTCGAATACAGTGAGCGCATCCTGCAAGTTACCCTGAAGCCGGAAGGCGAAGCACCGACCGCGCAGGTACAGGCGGCGCTGAGCGCGCGCAATCTGTCCCTGACCCAGAAAACCGCCAACGTCTGGCAGATCCGGAGCAGCCAATGAACCCGCCCCCCATTTTTGTCCGCTATCGCCAGGTGGCATCGGATTTCTGGACTGCGCGCAACGAGCGCGAGCGCAGGCAATTGTTGTTGGCCGCCGGCGTGGCTGTGCTTGGCCTGACTTACATGTTGCTGATCGAACCGGCTTATCTTGGCGGCAAGCAGTTGCAGAAGAACTTGCCGGCCCTGCGTCTGCAGGCCGCCGAATTGCAGGCCATGTCGCTGCAGGCATCTGCCCTGGCGCGGGAAACGCCGCCACCGCCGCCGCCCATGACGCGCGAAAGCATCGACGCGGCACTGGCGCGTGCGGGGCTTAAACCACAAAATGTCGCAATGGCCGGAACTGATCTTGCCAAAGTTCAACTTTCCTCCGTATCCTTTGCCGGCATGGTGGTCTGGCTTGATGAAATGCAAAAATCTGCCAGGGTGACGGTGGTCGATGCGAATGTCACGTCGCAAGGGCAAGCGCCCGATACGGTGAACGCGAACCTGACCCTGCGGCAACAAAAGAGCGAATAGGGGTGAATAAAAGGGTGAGTAAAAGCAAAGGCACGGCCGCTCGCCTCATGCTATGGTTACTGGCGGGCATTGCCACCATTACATTGACGGTACTGGTTTTCCTTCCCGCCAGCTGGATGGCAGTATTGCTGGAGCAGCAGACTGGTGGACGCCTGACATTGGGCGATGCGCAGGGAACATTGTGGCGCGGTTCGGCTTTTCTTGGTGCCGCGCCGAGCGGGCGCGATCCGGTGACACCGCTCTTGCCGGGACGTTTTGGCTGGCGCTTGTCGCCGCTGGTGCTGGTGGGAAAAACAATGCTGAGCGTCGAGAATGCCGCCGTACTGTCGCAGCCGCTCGCCGTTGACGGCAGCTGGCGCAGCTGGCGCGTCGGCAGTGCGGCGCTGGACTTGCCGGCCGAGCGCCTGGCCAGCCTGGGGGCGCCGCTGAACACGATACAGCCGGCGGGCACCATGCGCCTGTCCTGGTCTGCTTTGCAGCTGGCGCGCGAGGGGGCGGGCGTCGCCCTGCAGGGCACGATGACGCTGGAGATGCGGGACATGTCGTCGCGGCTGTCGCCGGTCAAGCCACTGGGCGCTTATGTGCTGGCGTTCGACTGGCAGGGGCGGCAGGCGCAGATGACTTTGAAGACGGTAAGGGGGCCGATGCTGCTGTCGGGGTCAGGCATGCTGACCGATGGCAGGCTGCGGTTTTCGGGGACGGCGCAGGCTGAGACAGGACAGGAGGAGCGGCTGGGCAACCTGCTGAACCTGCTGGGGCAGCGCCGCAGGGAAGGCAATAAAAACGTAATCGCGCTAGAGTTCAAATAATGAAAACAAAACCAAGCAAGACATGCCAGGCAAGCCGGAACTGGCGCCGCAGCGGCATGGTTGCCGCACTGATGTGCGCCCTCGTGCTGCCGCCGGCATACGCAGTGGAGCCGGGCAAAGGCGAAGCTGTGCTCAATTTCGTCGGCGCCGACATCGAATCGGTGGTCAAGGCCGTCGGCCACTACACCAACATGACCTTCCTCATCGACCCGCGCGTCAAGGGCACCATCAGCCTGATTTCCGAGCGGCCGGTGTCCAAGTCGGAAGCCTTCAGCCTGCTGTCTTCGGCGTTGCGCCTGCAGGGCTATACGGTGGTGATCGGCGATGGTTTTGCCAAGGTGGTGCCGGAAGCCGATGCCAAGCTGCAGGCTGGCCCGATCCAGGCCGGCGCCGGCACGCGCGCGCGCGGCGACCAGATCGCCACGCAGATTTTCCGCCTGAATTACGAATCGGCCGCCAGTCTGGTGACGGTCCTGCGACCCCTGATCTCGCCCAACAACACCATCAATGCCAACCCCGGCACCAACTCGCTGGTAATCACCGACTACGCCGACAACCTCAAACGCATCGGCAAGATCATCGCCGCGCTCGACAGCCCGGCCTCCGGCGACATGGATGTGATTCCGGTACGCTACGCGATTGCCAGCGATATCGTCAACATGGTCAATCGCCTGATGGAGCCGGCGCCAGGCACCGGCGTCACCGACCGCGTCAGCCTGCTGGCCGATTCGCGCACCAATTCCCTGATCGTGCGCGCCCCCTCGGCGGCGCGCGCCAACCTGGCCAAGTCGCTGATCGCCAAACTTGACCAGCCCACTGCCAATCCGGGCAATATACACGTGGTGTACCTGAAGAACGCCGAAGCGACCAAGTTGGCGCAAACCCTGCGTGCGGTGGTGGCAGCGGATACTTCCGCGTCGGCTGCCGGCCAGCAGGGCTCGGGCCTGTCGCAGCAGCCGGGCATGGGGCAGCAAGGAACGGCGCAGCAGGGTGCTGGCGCCGCCGGCATGCAGTCCGGCCCGTTGGGCGGCTCCGGCAGCACGCAGCAGGGCAGTCTGCCGGCCGGCGGCGCGGCCGGGTTCATCCAGGCCGATGCCTCGACCAATACCCTGATCATCACCGCCAGCGAAGCCGTCTACCGCAACCTGCGCGTCGTGATCGACAAGCTCGATGCGCGCCGCGCGCAAGTCTATGTCGAGTCGCTGATCGTCGAGGTGACGGCAAACCGGGCGGCCGAGTTCGGCGTGCAATGGGCCGGCCTTTCCGGCAATGGCAACAGCCGTTACCGGGTCGGCACGCTGACCGGATTCCAGACGGGCGGCAACAACCTGATCAACCTGGCGGCGGCAAACGCCGCAAGAAATGCCGGCGGCACCGCCGCAACTTCGGCGGCCTCAGTGGTGCCGGGCAACGGCATGAACCTCGGTATCTTCCGCCAGATCGCCGGCGAGATCACCCTCGGCGCAATCGCCCGCGCGCTCGAAACCGACGACAATGCCAACATCCTGTCGATGCCGAACCTGATCACGCTCGACAATGAAGAGGCGCGCATCATCGTCGGCCAGAACGTGCCGTTCATTTCCGGCCAGTTCACCACGCCGGCCTCGGGCGGATCTGCCACCGTCAACCCGTTCCAGACGATCGAGCGCAAGGACATCGGCCTGTCGCTGCGGGTCAAGCCGCAGATCTCCGAAGGCGGCACCGTCAAGATGGCGATTTACCAGGAAACCTCGAACGTGCAGCCCAAGGGCGACGCTTCCGACATCATTACCAACAAGCGTTCGATCGAGACGAATGTCCTGGTCGATGACGGCGAGATCATTGTGCTGGGCGGCCTGATCGAGGATACCGCGTCCGACACCGAGGAAAAAGTGCCCGGCCTGGGCGATATTCCGGTGCTCGGCAACCTCTTCAAGTACCAGAAGCGCGGCCGCACCAAGACCAACCTGATGGTGTTCCTGCGGCCCACCATCATCCGCGGCGCCGAGCAGAACGCCGATGTCGCGGCGGACCGCTACGGCTATATCCGCAATGCGCAAGCCACCTCCAGGTCGGAGCCGACGATGATGCTGCCCAACATGCCGGTGCCGACCCTGCCGCCGCTGGAAAACGGCATCCTGCAGGGCGGTCCGATGCTGCAGCGGACGCCGCAGCCGGCAACCGTGCAACCCGCGGCGCCGCAGACGGTGCCTGCGCCTGTCATCGCCCCGAAAGCTGCGCCCTGATGCGCCGGTAACGACATGGATAACGTGACGATGGATGCCCGCCTGCTGCCCTACGCCTATGCGCGCGATTTCGCGCTGCTGGCGCGGCGCGGCGGTGAGGAGGGCGCGCCGGTCGAAGTCTGGGTGTCGGCTGCGACCCGGCCCGCGGCGATCGCCGAAGTCAGCCGCCGCTTTGGCCGCGTGCGCCTGAAGTCGATGGCGCACGAGGCGCTTGAAGCGGCGATTGCGCAAGCCTATGCCGGCTCCGGCGGCGACGCCGCCCAGGTGATCGACGAGTACGAATCCGATCTGGATCTCGCCAAGCTGATGCGCGACATGCCGGCGATCGAGGACTTGCTGGAGTCGGCCGACGATGCTCCGGTGATCCGCATGATCAATGCGCTGCTGACGCAGGCGCTGCGCGAGGGCGCCTCCGATATCCACATCGAGCCGTTCGAGCAGGTCTCGGTGGTGCGCTTTCGCATCGACGGCTCGCTGCGCGACGTCGTGCGCCCCAAGAAGGCGATTCACGCTTCGCTGATTTCGCGCATCAAGATCATGGCCCAGCTCGATATCGCCGAGAAGCGCCTGCCGCAGGACGGCCGCATCACCCTGCGCATCGGCGGCAAGCCGGTCGATGTGCGCGTTTCCACCCTGCCGACCGGGCATGGCGAGCGCGCCGTGCTGCGCCTGCTGGACAAGGAAGCCGGCCATCTCGACCTGAAGAACCTCGGCATGAGCCCCGACGTGTTGCCGCAGTTCGACCACCTGATAGCGCAGCCGCACGGCATCGTGCTGGTGACCGGGCCGACCGGCTCCGGCAAGACCACCACGCTGTACGCCGCGCTGTCGCGCCTGAATGCGTCGACCACCAACATCCTGACGGTCGAAGACCCGATTGAATACGAGCTGGCCGGCGTCGGCCAGACCCAGGTCAACCCGAAGATCGACATGACCTTCGCCAAGGCCCTGCGCGCGATCCTGCGCCAGGACCCGGACGTCATCATGATCGGCGAGATTCGCGACCTCGAGACCGCGCAGATCGCGGTGCAGGCTTCGCTCACCGGCCATCTGGTGCTGGCGACCCTCCACACCAACGATTCGGCCGCAGCCGTGACGCGCCTGCTGGACATGGGGATCGAACCGTTCCTGCTTTCTTCCTCGCTGCTGGGCGTGGTGGCGCAGCGGCTGGTCCGCAAACTGTGCCCGCACTGCCGCCGTCATGACGGCCAGATGTGGCATGCCGTCGGTTGCGACCAGTGCGGCCAGACCGGTTACCAGGGCCGTGTCGGCGTCTATGAGCTGCTGCAGACCAATGACGAGATCGCCGCGCAAATCCACAACCGCGCCTCCGAAGCCCAGATCCGCGCCACCGCCCAGAAATATGGCATGCGCACCATGCGCGAGGATGGCGAGCGCTGGCTGGCAGAGGGCGTTACCACCGAGGCTGAACTCCTCCGGGTCACCAAAGAATAGGTTGCGCCTTGCCAGCATTCCGATATGAAGCCGTCGATCCCGGCGGCAGCACCAAGAAGGGCGTAGTCAATGCCGACAGCGCCCGTGCTGCGCGCGCCGACCTGCGCCTCCAGGGACTGGTGCCGATCACGGTCGAGGCGATCGCCGCCGAGGTCGATGCCGCCGGCAAGGCCAGGCCGCGCGCTTTCGGCGATCATCTGTCGACGGTCGAGATTGCCCTCTTCACGCGTCAGCTGGCCAGCCTGCTGGAAGCCGGACTGCCGCTGGAGCAGTGCTTCACCGCATTGCTGGAGCAGGCCGAGCGCACCTATGTGCGTGACCTGATCGCCTCCATCCGTTCGGAAGTGATGGCCGGCGCCTCGCTGTCGGATGCCTTGAGCCAGCACCCGCGCGACTTCGCCGATATCTACCGCGCCCTGGTTGCTTCCGGTGAGCAGATCGGTCAGCTCTCACGCGTGCTGTCGCGCCTGGCCGACTATATCGAGCGGCGCAACGCTCTTGTGCAGAAGGTCAAGCTGGCGTTCACTTACCCGGCCATCGTCACCGTGGTCGCTTTTGCCATCGTGATCTTCCTCCTGACCTATGTGGTGCCGCAGATCGTCTCGGTGTTCGCCAATACCAAGCAAAAGCTGCCGTTCATTACCGTGGTGATGCTGGCGATCTCGGATTTCGTGCGCAATTACGGCTGGATCGTCGCCGTCGTCGTGGTCGGTGCTTTTCTCATCTGGCGCCGCATGTTGAAGAACCCCGCCATCAAGCTGCGCTGGCATACCTGGCTGCTGGATGCGCCGCTGTATGGCAAGTTCGAACGCAGCCTCAACACGGCGCGCTTTGCCAGCACGCTGGCCATTACGACTGGCTCCGGCGTGCCCATTCTGCGCGCGCTGCAGACCAGCCGCGACACCCTGTCCAACGTTGCCATGCGCGATCAGGTGGAAGAGGCCACCAACAGCGTGCGCGAAGGCGTCAGCCTGGCGCGCGCGTTGTCGGTGCACCAGCATTTCCCGCCGATGCTGATCCACATGATTCGCGCCGGCGAAGTTACCGGCGAACTGCCGGCCATGCTGGAGCGCGCCTCCAACGCCCAGGAGCAGGACCTGGAACGGCGCGCGCTGACCATGGCCGGCCTGCTGGAGCCGGTGCTGATTCTGGCCATGGGGGTGGTGGTGCTGCTGATCGTGCTGGCGGTGCTGATGCCCATTATCGAGATCAACCAGCTGGTGCGCTAGCGCCCACGAACGATTAGCCAAGGGACTTTATGAAGCAGTTGCCTCTCGTCGCCAGTTTCATCCTGTTCATCGCGCTGTGCGCCTCGCTTGCGTATTGGGGCCTGCAATTGTTCAGGCCCGCCGCGCGCGCAGTAGCGCCGCCACCGCCGGCCGCTGTTGCTCCCGTGCGCATCGATGCCGCTGCCGCCCTGTTTGGCGGCCGACCGGCCGCGGTAGCTGTGGCCAGCAATTACGAACTGAAGGGTGTGCTCATGTCAGGCACGGCCGGCGAAAGCGCCGCCATCCTGTCGGCTGACGGCAAGCCGGCGAGCACCATCGTGGTCGGCAAGGAAATGCTGCCGGGCGTGATCGTCAAGGAAGTGCATCCCCGGTATGTCCTGCTGTCCGAGCATGGACTGACCAAGCGCGTCGATTTGCCGGAAAGCGCCAAGGGGCAATCCGGCTCGCTGATGATGGCGCCGGTTTCCACCAGCCCGGCGCCAGCGCCGGCTCCCATGCCATCCACCCCGCCATCGACTGCGCCGGTCGGCAACCCCATGGCGCCCGGCCCCATCACCGGCTCGACTTCCGTGCTCAAACCCATCCCGGGTTACGCGGGTGCGCCGCCGGTCATGCAATCTGCGCCGGCGGCGCAGGGTGACAACGGCGTCATTAACATTCCGGCGCCGAGCCGCTGATCCTCGTTACAGGACGTAGCGAGACAGGTCTTCGTTGATCGCCAGCGCGCCCAGCTTTTCATCGACATAGGCCGCATGGATCTGCACGGTCTTTTCGGCGACTTCGCAGGCCGAGAATGACAGTTCCTCCAGCAGCTTTTCCATCACCGTGTAGAGGCGCCGCGCGCCGATGTTCTCGGTCTTTTCATTCACCGAATAGGCGATTTCGGCTAGCCGCCTGATGCCGTCCGGGGCGAACTCGATTTTCAGGCCTTCGGTCGCCATCAGTGCCTCGTATTGGCGCGTCAGGCAGGCGTCGGTGGAAGTCAGGATACGCTCGAAATCGGCGATCGACAGCGATTCCAGCTCCACCCGGATAGGAAAGCGCCCCTGCAGTTCCGGAATCAGGTCGGACGGCTTGGCCAGATGGAAGGCGCCCGAGGCGATGAACAGGATATGGTCGGTCCTGATCATGCCGTACTTGGTGTTGACCGTCGTGCCCTCGACCAGCGGCAGCAGGTCGCGCTGCACGCCGGCGCGCGAAACGTCGGCGCCGCCGGCGTCCGAGCGCGTGGCGATCTTGTCGATCTCGTCGAGGAACACGATGCCGTTCTGCTCGACATTGACGATCGCCTTCTGCTTCAGCTCATCCTCGTTGAGCATCTTGGCGGCTTCTTCCTCCACCAGCAGTTTGAGCGCGTCCTTGATCTTCAGCTTGTGCTTTTTCTTGCGGCCGCCGCCGACGCCGGAAAACATCGATTTGATCTGCTCGGTCATTTCTTCCATGCCGGGCGGCGCCATGATTTCCATGTGCGGGGCGGCTTCCGCCACCTCGATCTCGATCTCGCGGTCGTCCAGGCTGCCTTCACGCAGGCGCTTGCGGAAGGTCTGGCGGGTAGTATTGGCTGACTGCGTCTCGTCCTCTGGCGCAGCGGCGTGGAAGCCGAAGTCGCGCGCCGGCGGCACCAGGATGTCGATCACGCGATCCTCGGCAGCGTCCTCGGCGCGCGGGCGCACCTTGCGCATTTCAGCCTCGCGCGTCTGCTTGATGCCGATGTCGATGAGGTCGCGGATGATGGTGTCGACGTCGCGGCCGACATAGCCGACCTCGGTGAATTTGGTTGCCTCGATCTTGATGAACGGGGCGTCCGCCAACCTGGCCAGGCGCCGCGCGATCTCGGTCTTGCCCACGCCGGTAGGGCCGATCATGAGGATGTTCTTGGGGGTGATTTCGTGGCGCAGCGGTTCGTCGATCTGCTGCCGGCGCCAGCGGTTGCGCAGGGCGATGGCCACAGCGCGCTTGGCATTGCCCTGGCCGACCACGTGCTTGTCGAGTTCGGAGACGATCTCCGGAGGTGTCATGTTCATGGTGTCAGTCCCGGAGGTGGTTATTCGAGCGTTTCGATCACGTGGTTCAGGTTGGTGTAGATGCACAGCTCGCCGGCGATGGTCAGCGATTTCTTGACGATCTCCAGCGGCTGCAGGTCGGTGTTTTCCTGCAGCGCCTTGGCCGCCGATTGCGCGAACAGGCCGCCCGAGCCGATGGCACCGATGCCATCTTCCGGTTCCAGCACGTCGCCGTTGCCGGTGATGACCAGGGTCGAGTCGCGGTCTGCCACCAGCAGCATGGCTTCGAGGCGGCGCAGCATGCGGTCGGTGCGCCAGTTCTTGGCCAGTTCGACCGAAGCGCGCAGCAGGTGCCCCTGGTGCTTTTCCAGCTTGGCTTCAAACAGTTCTATGAGGGTGAAGGCGTCGGCAGTGCCGCCGGCAAAACCGGCCAGCACCTTGCCGTGGTAAAGCTTTCTGACCTTGCGTGCACTGCCCTTCATGACAGCGTTGCCGAGGGTCACCTGGCCATCACCGCCGAGCGCAACGATATTGCCTCGACGAACGGAAAGTATGGTGGTGCCGTGAAATTGTTCCATGAAAGCCTCAAATATAGAATAGCTGCCATTTTGCGCCGCGTTCCAGCACGCCACCATGCAATCCGGGCGGCGCATTGAAGCAGCTCAAGCCAGGCGGGAATACGACATTGAGATAATGGGGGTCAACGCCGCGATTACAAGGTCGCGCGGGCGGGGAATGCGGTTGCTTGGCAGCAGTGGCCAGGCATGGCGGGCAAAGCTGGCAGTCGCGCCAGGATCAATGCTTGCGGAAGGTGATCTGGACGACGTCGCGCAGACCGATCACCTGGAACAATGCCCCCACCAGATAGTTGACGTTACACAGTTCGATGACCTTGCCACTGCCGGTCAAGGGCGCCAGCATCGACAATAACTGGCCGGCGGCGCTGAAATCGATTCTTTTCAGGTCCTTGCAATCGATGACTGCAGGGTCATGTCTGGCGATGTAATCGTTGATGGCATTGATTGCGTTGCTGCGACCGTCGATCAGCGCCGGTGCGATAAATTTTTCCGACGCTGGTTCCGGCATGCGCAGTATTTCGGTCGCGGTCGAGACTTTTTTCGGCGCCACGAAGGCCGGCGGCGAGACTTCGTAGGTGATGCAGTAATCGATGCTGGCTTCTTCGAATTCAGGCTCGCGGTTGAGCAATTGCAGGATTTCGAGCAGCAGCAGCCAGGGCGCATCGGTGTCGTCACGGCGGCCGGTTTCGATGATGGCGCGAATCTTGACCGCCAGCTCCGGGGCACCCACAAGGATCATTTCGCAGCCGGATTTTTGCAGTTTTTTCAGGGTCGCCAGCAGCAGCGTGCAACCCTCTGGCGTCACTGCGGTGACGCGCGCGAAGTCGAGGCGCAGCACGCCATTTTTTTCACTGAGCTTTTGCGCCCGATCGAGCTGTTTGACGATCGATCCGTCCAGCTTGTCCGCGAAGGCGATTGCTGGCGTTGCGCTGGCCGGCTGCTGCATCGTGGCCTGCGGGTCGAGGCGGTCGCCGTCCCACGCCGGCGGCGAAGTCTCGAACTTGGCGGCGAAGTCTATCGACAGGTTCTCGAACTGCTGGTGCTTGCCGCCAATCTGATACAGATCGAACAGCATGCGCCAGACAATCTTGCTCTTTTCGCCCAGCGAGGCATCGTGGATGGCGCTGAGCAGCATTTGCTCGGCCATGTCGTCCTGTTCGTTGGCGAACAGGATCGCGGCTTCCTCGATGGCGGGCGGGGTCTCGGAACTGGCGACGACGACATTCAGGGCGCGTGGATCGAGTGTAAAACCGGTGGTGTTGCCGAGCGCGGGCAAGGTCGATGGCCCGGTGGACGGGGTGTTTGCGGGCTGTGCATCGGCGCCGGCCGGCGCGACTGCTTTTGCGGGTGCGGCACCGGTTTGGTCGGCAGTTTTTTGGGGCTGGCGACCGAGTTCCGAGGTCATTTCGGATTCGATCGCGTCGATTTTTTCGGCGGTTGCGCGCGCGGCATCGCGCTGTTGCAGATTGCGCGAAGCATTGCGTGCGCCCGAACTGCGCGCAGGATCATTCTCGCGGCTACGACGAGGAGCCTCCTTGTCAGACTCTGCTGTGTCCGCTTGACGGTCCTTCTTGCCTAAAAACGAAAAAATCCCCACGTCTCTCCTGTCCCAATTACCGACAGCAGTCCGGATTCCCTGAATGGGTGAGATTGGACTGCCGGGTGCAGCACACCAGTCTTGTCAGACTGAAAAACAATACGGCAATTATAGCCGCAAAGCCTATGCCGGATGTCGATTACAGCTTGATGGGGGGATTTTGTCAAATACTTCGGCCATGTTGCCGCATGTTTTGACAACAGACGGAACAAGTGCCTGCGCCCAGGGGGCAGGAGACGCTTGCCGGCATGGCGCCGGCATGGCGCCGGCAAGCGTGGCAGCGGGTATCAGTCGCCGTACAGTTTTTGCTTCAGTTCGCGGCGCTGTTGCGCTTCCAGCGACAGCGTCGCCGTTGGGCGCGCCAGCAGGCGCGGGATGCCGATCGGGTCGCCGGTTTCCTCGCACCAGCCGTAGTCGCCGGCGTCGATGGAGGCGATCGATTGCTGCACTTTCTTGAGCAGCTTGCGCTCGCGGTCGCGGGTGCGCAATTCCAGCGCATGCTCTTCCTCGATCGTGGCGCGGTCGGCCGGATCCGGCACCAGCACGGTTTCGCGCAAGTGTTCGGTGGTTTCGTCGGCGTTCTTGCGCAATTCCCGTTCAAGCTGCTGCAGGCGCGCCTTGAAGAAATCCAGTTGCGCCTGGTTCATGTAATCCTTTTCGCCCATCTTGAGGATTTGCTCTTCGGTCAACAGGGTGCCTTCGGCAGGGCTTGCGGGGGTCGATTTGCTTGTTTTGGTGGCCACTTCGCATACTTTCGAAACAACGGCGGCGTCGATTGGATCGGTTTTTGCCGATTTGTCTGGGGCTTCAGCAGGCTTCGCTGATGTCGCAGCAATCGATTTCGCCATTTTGTTAACTGCCGGACGCTGGTGCGTGCCGGGGAGGGCGCAATTACCGTGCTCTTCACAGGCTTTTGTGGCGTCGCTTTCATCGTTGCCGAATCGGCAGCGACAGGCACGGTTGATTTTGCGGTGTCGGATTTTACAGCAGTTTTGGCCGGGATTTCGTGAACATTGTTTTTTGTCGCTTATTTTGGCGCGCATGCCTTCGCGGAGGGCGTTTCCCGGCCGGCGAATCTATACCAGACATTGTTGCAATCCGGCAATGATTATCTCTTTCGGAAGATCCTTGCCGATAAAGACCATTTTACTGCCGCGCTGCTCGTTTTCTTGCCATTTTGCACCCAGGTCCGTGCCCATCATCTGGTGCACGCCCTGGAACACCACCTTGCGATCGCCGCCTGCCATCCACAGTATGCCCTTGTAGCGCAGGAGTTGCGGACCGAAGACCTGGATTGCATTGCCGAGAAATTCATCCAGTTTCAGGCTGTCGAACGGTCGCTCGCTGGTAAACGCGAAGGCAGCGATCTGGTCGTGATGGTGGTGACCATGAGCATGGTCATGTCCGTGGTGGTGCGCATGCCCGTGATCATGTCCGCAATCGGCGCCACAATGGTGTTCGTCGTGCGCATGTCCGTCGTCTTCATCGGCGCGGAGGAAATCCGGATCGATCTCCAGCTTGTCGTTCAGGTTAAAGCCCCGCAAGTCCAGCACCTCGGCAATCGGCACGCGACCGAAATCGGCGCGGCCGATCGGCGCGCGTGGATTGATGCGGCGCAGGCGCTGCGTCAGGGCGTCGATGTCCGCTGCATCGACCAGGTCGGTTTTCGACAGCAGGATGCGGTCGGCGAAACCGACCTGGCGCTGCGCCTCTTCCTGGGCATTGAGTTGTTGCATGGCGTGGCGGGCGTCGACCACGGTAAGAATGGCGTCCAGCATGTAATGCGATGCCACTTCCTCGTCCATGAAAAAAGTCTGCGCCACCGGCCCCGGGTTGGCCAGGCCCGTGGTTTCGATCACCACGCGGTCGAACTGCAGCGTGCCCGCCGCACGCTGGCGGGCGAGGTTGCCGAGCGCCTCGATCAGGTCGCCGCGCACCGTGCAGCAGATGCAGCCGTTGTTCATTTCGACGATCTGTTCATTGCTGTCCTGGACCAGGATGGCATTGTCGATGTTCTCCGGGCCGAATTCGTTTTCGATGACCGCGATCCGGTGTCCGTGCGCTTCCTGCAGGATGCGGTTGAGCAGGGTGGTCTTGCCGGCGCCGAGGAAGCCGGTGAGGATGGTGGTGGGTATCAGGGCCATGGGTGAAAGTCAGTCAATCAGGGTTGGGGAGGGGCGCACGGAGGGCGGCGTCGTCATTTCTTTTTCGCCCGCGGATGCGCCGCATCGTACACCTGGGCCAGGCGCTGGAAGTCCAGCGCGGTATAAATCTGCGTGGCGGCGATCGAGGCATGCCCGAGCATTTCCTGCACGGCACGCAGGTCGCCCGAGGATTGCAGCACGTGCGAGGCGAAGGAGTGGCGCAGCATGTGCGGATGAACGTCGGCAGGAATGTCCAGCGCCAGGGCGTGCGCCTTGATGCGCAGCTGCACCAGGCGCGCCGACATGCGGCTGCCGCGCTCGGTCAAAAACAGCGGGTGCGGATCGAGCTTGGTCAGCGCTGGCCGTACGGCGATCCACGCAGCCAGCGCCTGCAGCGCCGCACTCCCTACCGGCACCTGGCGCATCTTGCCGCCCTTGCCGGTCACCGTCACTTCGCCGGCGTCGAAATCGATCCAGCCGGCCGACTCGTGACCATTTTCCTTCGCGTAGCGGATGTCGAGCTGCACCAGTTCCGAAATGCGCAAGCCGCTCGAATACAGCAGCTCGAACATGGCGCGGTTGCACAGTTCGCCGGCACCGTTGGCATCCTTGCGCGGGTTGGCCTGCGCCACCAGGCGCACCGCGTCGTCGGCCGACAGCGCCTTGGGCAGCGGCTTGCCGCGCCTGGGCGCCTTGACGCCTTCGACCGGGTTGGCGGGCAGCATCGTCTGCCGCGCCAGCCAGGCGTAAAAACCGCGCCAGGCTGAAAGTTTGCGGGCGATGCTGGCGCCACTCAGGCCTTGCGCATGCAATTGTGCGGCGAACTTGCGGATGTGGAAATGGTTCAGTGCGTCGAGGGAAAAGTCCTCGCCCAGTTCCTCTGTACGGGATGCCAGTGCGATCAGGTCAGCCAGGTCGCGGCGATAGTTGACGAGCGTATGCGCGGCCAGCTTGCGCTGCGTCGCCAGGCTATCCAGGTAGCTGTCCAGCCAGTCCTGATTGCCGGCCTTGCTCACTGTGTCGCCCTGCCGGTCCGCTCTAGTCGAGCAGGCAAGTCATGGCCGCGCCGGCGCAGTCGCCGATCCGAGCGAGGAAGTCGGTCGCCATGTCGGAGGTGAAGCGGCTGGCGTCGGGCGAGCCCAGCACCAGCAGGCCGAAGGCCTCGGTGGCGCCGTCGCGGCGCAGCGGCAGGATGGCGACCGATGCGATCGCCTGTGCCTCGTCGATCCAGGCGGCGACTTCAAAGTCGTTGTTGTGGCCGCAGAATGGGGCATGCAGGCCGTTGGCGAACAGGCGCGCATCGTCGGACACGCCGGCGGCGAACCAGGTGTGCGCAAATTCCGGCGCCACGTCCCACAGGCGCAGGGTGGCATAGGGCACGCCGAAGATGTTTTGCAAGCCGTCGATCAGCACGTGCGGCAGGTCAACGTCGTTGCGCGCCAACAGCAACGCGCGCGCCCATTGCTGGAATTTTTCCGCGATCTCGTCATTTTCCCGGCCGATGCGGATCAGCTCCGCCAGCCGCAGTTCCAGCGCATGGTACTTGTGCCGCAGCACTTCCATCTGCCTTTCCTGCAGCGACACGGCGCGCCCAACCAGCGGGCTGGTCAGCTTGACCTGCGCCAGCAGTTCGGCGTGCTCTTCGAAAAAATGCGGGTGGTCGAGCAGGTATTGGGCGACGGTTTGGGAATCGAGTTGGGCAGTCATCGTGGTAAGCCGGAGTATCAGTCGGAATCGCAGTCGTAATGGCGCGGGCGTGCGTCCCGCACAGGGTGGGCACATTGTACATCGCCCGCCCTGGTTAAATGTCGCGCATCAGGTTGCGCGCATCAAATCTCGATCTCGCCCTCGAACACGGTCACTGCCGGCCCCGTCAGCATGACGTGCGCGCCGGCCCCGTCCCAGGCAATCGACAGGTCGCCGCCGCGGGTGGCAACCGCCACCGGCGAGTCCAGCAGGCCGCGTCGGATGCCGGCCACCACCGCCGCGCAGGCGCCGGTGCCGCAAGCCAGCGTTTCGCCGGCGCCGCGTTCGAATACGCGCAGTTTGATGTGGCGGCGGTCGATGATTTGCATGAAGCCGGCATTGACCCGTTTCGGAAAGCGCGGATGGTGCTCGATGACCGGGCCATCCTGCGCAACCGGCGCGGCATCGGCGTCGTCCACGACTTGCACCGCGTGCGGGTTGCCCATTGAAACCGCGGAAAACAGCAGGGTCTTGCCGTTGATCTCCAGCGGCCACAACTGGTCGTCGTTCTGCGCGCGTGCCTGCAGGCCGCTGGCGTCGAACGGCACCTGCGCCGGCGCCAGGATGGGAGCGCCCATGTCCACCGTGATGCGGCCGTCTTCCTGCATGGTCGGCTCGATGACGCCTGACATGGTCTCGACGCGGATGGCGCGCTTGGCGGTCAGGCCCTTGTCGACGACGAACTTGACGAAGGCGCGCGCGCCATTGCCGCATTGTTCGACTTCGCTGCCGTCTGCATTGAAAATCCGATAACGGAAATCGACGCCTGGCGTTTGCGATTTTTCAATCACCAGCATCTGGTCGGCGCCGACGCCGAAGCGACGGTCTGCCAGTGCCTGCCATTGCGCCGGCGTGAAATCGATGGCCTGGTGGATGGCGTCGAGCACGACAAAGTCGTTGCCGGCGCCATGCATTTTGGTGAATTTGATTTTCATGATTTCAGTCGTAAAAGCCGGGGCTGCCGGGCGGACGCGTCTTGAAGCGCTTGTGGGTCCAGAAGTATTCGGCCGGGTTTTCGCGCACGCGCTCCTCGATGAAGGCGTTCATGCGGCGCGTGGCTGCCAGCAAGTCCTTGCCGGGAAAATCCGGCACGGCTGGATAGAAGGTCACTTTCCAGCCGCGGTAGCCGGGCAGGAAGGTGGCGATGACCGGGATCACCTTGGCGCCGGTGGCGGCGGCGATGCGCGCCGGCGCCGTCAGGGTGGCGGCGGGAATGCCGAAAAATGGCACGAATTCCGCATCCTTCAGGCCAAAATCCATGTCGGGCAGCATGAAGTAGGGCAGGCCTTCGCGCATGGCGCGCAGGATCGGCTTGATGCCTTCGGCGCGCGTCAGCAGTTTGGCCGGCTTGAAGCGCGAACGGCCGCGGCGCAGGGCTGCGTCGGCGACCTTGTTGCGCTGTTCCATGTAGACCGAGCTTGCCGAAATTTCCATCGCGATCGAGGCTCCGGCCACGTCCAGGCAGACGAAATGCGGGCACAGCAGGATGGTCGGGCCGGGCTGGATTTCATCCAGCGGCAGGCCGGGTTCGATCCGGATCAGCTTGCGCAGGCGCGCCTCCGGCGCCCACCAGAGGATGCCGCGTTCGAGGATGCTGCGCGTGTAGGCCTGAAAATGGCGTCGGGCGATGGCGCGGCGTTCTTGTTCCGTGAGGTGCGGCAGGCACAGCGCCAGGTTGATCAGTGCGATGCGGCGGCGCTTGCCGATGATGAGATAGAGAAGCGAGCCGAGCGCTTCGCCCAGCCGTCCCAGTACCGGCAGCGGCAGCCAGTGCAGCAGCCACATCAAGCCTATCAGTGCCCTCATGACGGCGCTCCCGGGGCCGCGGGAGCGGCGACGCCGGCCGGGACCTTGTAACGGTTATAGCTCCAGAAATACTGCGCCGGGCAGCGGGCGATCAGTTTTTCCATGGCGGCGTTGATGGCGCGCGCCTGCTGTTCCGGGGTGTTGCCCAGCTCTTCCTCGAAGGGCGCAAAATGCAGCCGGTAACCGGCGCCGCGCGGCAGCCGCCTGGCATAGGCAAGGACAATGGGCGCATCCGACATTTGCCCCAGTTTGGCCGGCAGGGTCATGGTGTAGGCGGGCTTGCCGAAAAAATCTGCCCACACGCCTTCGCCGTTTTGCGGCACCTGGTCCGGCAGCAGGCCGATCGGCTCGCCCTTTTTCAGCGTTTTCAGCAGGATGCGCACGCCGGCAAGGTTGGTCGGCGCCAGCGCCAGATTGTTGCGCGCGCGCGCGCCTTCGATCAGCGGCTTGAGCGCGGCCTTGCGCGGCGGGCGATACAGCACGGTCAGGGGGTGGCGGGCGGCAATGCCCTGCGCCAGGATTTCAAAGCAGCCCAGGTGCGGCGTCAGGAAAATGATGCCGCGGCCGCCATCGAGGGCGTTTTGCACCACATCCCAATCTTCGATGCGCGCCAGTGGCAGCACGCGTTCTGGACGGGCGCACCAGATGAAGGGCAGTTCCATGATGTTTTTGCCGGCTTCGGCGATCGCCGCATGCAGGTGCGCGGCATGGCCGGCGCGCGTGATGTTTTCCTTTAGCCGGCGGCGATAGGTGGGGGAGGCCAGGTACACCAGCCAGCCAAGGGCGCTGCCGATAGCGTGCAGGACGCGCAGCGGCAGGCGGGACAAGAGGCGAAACAAGTTGACAAGCATCAGCGTTGGCAGGGAATCTTTGCCGAATTTTTTCAAGACGCGTAAAATAACATGGATTGACAGGCAAAACAGCGCCTGTCGGTACCGCCGAGTTAATGACAACTTGCGAGGCGGTCTACAAATTTCGCTAAAGCGTCGCAGGCTCAAATGCTTTGGCCGCGACATTCATGGTCAATTTTATCAAGGAGCCTGCGATGGCAAATGAATATCTCTTCACCTCGGAATCCGTTTCCGAAGGTCACCCCGACAAAGTCGCCGATCAAATCTCCGACGCCATCCTCGACGCCATCCTGGAACAGGACCCGAAGGCGCGCGTGGCTGCCGAAACCCTGTGCAACACCGGCCTGGTCGTGCTGGCCGGCGAGATCACCACGACCGCCAACGTCGACTACATCAACGTTGCGCGCGAAACCATCAAGCGCATCGGCTACGACAATGCCGATTTCGGCATCGACTACAAGAGCTGCGCGGTGCTGGTGGCCTACGACAAGCAGTCGCCCGACATCGCCCAGGGCGTCGATGAAGGCGCGGGCATCGATCTCGACCAGGGTGCCGGCGACCAGGGCCTGATGTTCGGTTATGCCTGCGACGAAACGCCGGAACTGATGCCCGCAGCGATCTATTATGCGCATCGCATCGTCGAGCGCCAGTCGCAGCTGCGCAAGGATGGCCGCCTGCCCTGGCTGCGTCCGGACGCCAAGTCGCAAGTCACGCTCAAATACGTCGACGGCAAGCCGGTGGCGATCGACACGATCGTGCTGTCGACCCAGCACGCGCCCGAAATGTCGCACAAGGCCATCGAGGAAGCCGCCATCGAGCTGATCATCAATCCGGTGCTGCCGGCTGACTGGCTCAAGGATACCCGCTACCTGATCAACCCGACTGGCCGCTTTGTCATCGGCGGCCCGCAGGGCGATTGCGGCCTGACCGGACGCAAGATCATCGTCGATACCTACGGCGGCGCGGCGCCCCACGGCGGTGGCGCTTTCTCCGGCAAGGACCCGTCCAAGGTGGATCGCTCGGCGGCCTACGCCGGCCGTTACGTGGCCAAGAATATTGTCGCCGCCGGCCTGGCAACGCGCTGCCAGATCCAGGTGTCGTATGCCATCGGCATCGCCCAGCCGACCTCGGTGATGGTGACCACTTTTGGTACCGGCAAGGTGAGCGACGAGAAACTGGCGCAACTGGTGCGCGAGCACTTCGACCTGCGTCCGAAAGGCATCGTGCAAATGCTCGACCTGCTGCGGCCGATTTACCAGAAGACCGCCGCCTACGGCCATTTTGGTCGCGAAGAGCCGGAATTTTCCTGGGAGCGTACCGACAAAGCGGCTGCCTTGCGCGCCGCCGCCGGCCTGTAAGCCGGAACTTTTGTTGCGGCAAATTTTGCTCATGCCCGAGACTGCCGTGCGCCTGCTCCGCCGTGGCGCGCTGGCGGCTGCGTGCTGCGCCGCGCTGGTGGCGCACGCGCCGGTTGTGGCCGCTGTCACGGCGCCGCAGCCGGGTACGGCGGTCAAGTCAGCCAGGTCCGTGCCTGGCGTGGACTGGTGCCAGCGCTTTGCCGATCGGCTGGCCAGCCTGTCGCTCGACACTTGTCGCCAAAGCGGACTTGCGCCCAGTGGCACGCTCTCGGTGCAGGGCTTTCCGATACTGCAGCGCCAGATCTTGCCGGTAAAGACTGCCAAGGCCGGCAAGGACCGCAAGCCGGCGGTCCGCGTGCTCTTGTTGGGCGGCATACATGGCGATGAGCTGACGTCGCCTGCCATCGTCTTCAAGTGGATGCAATGGATGCACATGGCGCCGGCGCAGGACTTCCACTGGAATGTGGCGCCGGTGGTCAATCCGGATGGTTTTTTGACCGGCAAGCCCAAGCGCATGAATGCCAATGGCGTCGATTTGAACCGCAACTTCCCCACGCCCGGCTGGCACGAGGAAGCGCCGCATTACTGGATCCAGCGCACCGGGCGCGACCCGCGCCGCTACCCTGGCAAGCAGCCGTTGTCGGAACCCGAAAGCCGTTGGGTCAACGACGAAATCGCGCGTTTCAATCCGGATGTGGTGATCTCGGTGCATGCGCCTTTCGGCGTGCTCGATTTCGACGGGCCGGTGCAGCCGCCACGCAAGTTCGGCCGCCTGGTGTTTACCCCGGTCGGCGTGTATCCCGGGTCGTTGGGCAACTATAGCGGCATGCACAAGAAAGTACCGATCATCACCATCGAATTGCCGAACGCGGTGGCGATGCCGAGTGAAGCGGAATCGCAGCGCATCTGGCAAGACATGCTGACCTGGATACAGCGCAACGTGCCGCAAAAGCGCGGGGCGACGCCGGCAATCCGTCAAGTCGCCGCCAGATAATATTGGCAAAAACTCGGTTATAATTCCGGCTCCAAGGAGCGTTGCAGCATGGCGGATCGCCATGCCAGGCTTGGACCAGCTTCACCCGCAACGGCGCTCACGTTACTTTTTTTCTCATCGAAAGGAGGGCGTGATGAACGCCGCAGTTATGCAATCCAAAGAGTCCCCCCAAGATTTCCTCGTCGCCGATCTCAGCCTGGCCGACTGGGGCCGCAAGGAAATCCGCATCGCCGAAACCGAAATGCCCGGCCTGATGGCCATCCGCGAGGAATTCGCCGCGGCGCAGCCGCTGAAGGGCGCACGCATTACCGGTTCGCTGCACATGACCATCCAGACCGCCGTGCTGATCCAGACTCTCGAAGCGCTGGGCGCCAAGGTGCGCTGGGCTTCCTGCAACATCTACTCGACCCAGGACCACGCCGCCGCCGCGATCGCCGCCAATGGCACGCCGGTGTTCGCCTTCAAGGGCGAGAACCTCGACGAGTACTGGGATTACACCCATCGCATTTTCGAGTGGACCGATGGCGGCTATTCCAACATGATCCTCGACGACGGCGGCGATGCCACCCTGTTGCTGCATCTGGGCACGCGGGCTGAAAAGGACCAGAGCGTGCTGGCCAATCCGGATTCGGAAGAAGCCGTGTGCCTGTTCAATTCGATCAAGAAAAAACTGGCGGCCGACCCCGCCTGGTATTCGACCCGCCTGGAAAAAATCCTGGGCGTCACCGAGGAAACCACCACCGGCGTGCATCGCCTGTACCAGATGCACAAGGAAGGCAAGCTGGCATTCCCGGCGATTAACGTCAACGACTCGGTCACCAAGTCCAAGTTCGACAACCTGTACGGCTGCCGCGAATCGCTGGTGGACGGCATCAAGCGCGCCACCGATGTCATGATCGCCGGCAAGGTTGCCGTCATTGCCGGTTACGGCGACGTCGGCAAGGGTTCGGCGCAGGCGATGCGGGCGCTGTCGGCACAGGTCTGGGTCACCGAGATCGACCCGATCTGCGCGCTGCAGGCGGCGATGGAAGGCTATCGCGTGGTGACCATGGATTACGCCGCCGAGCACGGCGATATCTTCGTCACCTGCACCGGCAATTACCATGTGATCACCGAAGCGCACATGAAGAAGATGAAGGACCAGGCGATCGTCTGCAACATCGGCCACTTCGACAATGAAATCGAAGTCGCCGCGCTGAAGCAGTACACCTGGGAAAACATCAAGCCGCAGGTCGATCATGTGATTTTCCCTGACGGCAAACGCATCATCCTGCTGGCCGAAGGCCGCCTGGTCAACCTCGGCTGCGGCACCGGCCATCCGTCCTACGTGATGAGCTCGTCGTTCGCCAACCAGACCATCGCGCAGATCGAACTGTTCACCAATACCAAGGCGTATCCGGTGGGCGTCTACACGCTGCCCAAGCATCTCGATGAAAAGGTGGCGCGCCTGCAGCTCAAAAAGCTCAATGCGCAGCTGACCGAACTGACCGACGAGCAGGCTGGCTACATCGGCGTGCAAAAGGTTGGTCCTTACAAGCCGGATCACTATCGTTACTGATCCAGCGCAGCCATCGCTGTCCCGCCTGCGCAAGTGGCGGGACAGCGTGCCGCGTACTAACACCAGGAGCACGTCATGCGTCTGATACTGATCTGGCTGATCAACGCCGCAGCACTGTTTGCCCTGCCTTACCTGATGTCGTCGATCAGGATCAAGAGTTTCGCCGTCGCCCTGGTGGCGGCGCTGGTGCTCGGCCTGATCAATACGCTGATCCGGCCGCTGCTGGTGGTGCTGACTTTGCCCGTGACGCTGCTGACCCTCGGGCTGTTCATTTTCGTGATCAATGGCTTGCTGTTCTGGTTCGCCGGGCGCCTGGTGCCCGGCTTTCATGTCGGCGGCTTCTGGTCCGCGGTCGGCGGCGCACTGCTGTATAGCCTGATTTCCTGGGCCCTTTCCTCATTATTGTTAAGCAAATGACGAATCCCTCATCCACACAACAAAATTTCAGCATCGAGTTTTTTCCGCCCCGCACACCGGAAGGCGTGGAAAAACTGCGCGCCACGCGCGCCCAGCTGGCCGCACTCAAGCCGGCCTATTTCTCGGTGACTTTCGGCGCCGGCGGCTCGACCCAGTCCGGCACCCGCGACACCGTGCTGGAAATCCACCAGGAGGGCCATGCGGCCGCGCCGCACCTGTCGTGCGTCGGCCGCTCGCGCGAGGAATTGCGCGCCATCCTGGACGAGTACAAGTCGCACGGCATCCGCCGCCTGGTGGCCTTGCGCGGCGACCTGCCGAGCGGTTACGGCGCCGTCAGTAATGGTGGGCGCGAGCTGCATTACGCCAGCGAGTTGATCGAATTCATCCGCGCCGAGACCGGCGACTGGTTCCATATCGAGACCGCCGCTTATCCTGAAATGCATCCGCAGGCGAAGTCGCCGCAGGACGATTTGCAGAATTTCGTGCGCAAGGTGAACGCCGGCGCCGATTCCGCCATCACCCAGTATTTCTACAACGCCGACGCGTATTTCCGTTTCGTCGATGACGTCCGTGCGGCAGGGGTGACGGTGCCTGTCGTGGCCGGCATCATGCCGATCACCAATTACACCCAGCTGACGCGTTTTTCCGACATGTGCGGCGCTGAAATCCCGCGCTGGATCCGTCTGAAACTGGCCAGTTACGGCGACGATACCGAATCGATTCGCGCCTTTGGCCTGGACGTGGTGACGGCGATGTGCGAGCGCCTGCTGGCGGGCGGTGCGCCGGGATTGCATTTTTACACACTCAACCAGGCCGCGCCGACCATGGCGATCTGGCAACGGCTCGCTAGCCAGGCCAGTTAAGCGTCGCATCTTGCGGCGCAGCATGCGCCAACGGGGGGAGGATCCTGTGTTTCTCCCCTTGTTCCTGTCTTCCCACGCCCTTCCCTTTCATGCGGCTGCTCCTGACTTCAGCGGCGGGGACACTGTCGTGCCTATCGTGCATCTGTAGCGTCGTTGCCGCAAAAAACATTTGTGAGTGTCCATACGGCAATACTTGGTTTATGATGAAGACACAGCCCGGTCCGACTGCTCACCCAGTCGGGCCGTGGGGCCCAACTGGGTGGAGACAAGGAACAAAATAAAAATGAATTCCGCAAATCTTCGAATCGGTGCCCGCCTTGCCGTCAGCTTCGGCATCCTGTCGTGCCTGATCCTGATCCTGCTCCTGACGGGACTGGCGGCATACTACCTGGCCGAAAGCGGCAGCGCCGTCACCGGCTATGTGATCGGGCTTGGCGTCCTGGCCCTGGCGACGAACGTGGCAGCGGCCTGGTGGCTGCGCCGCAGTATCGCCCAGCCGCTGGCGCAGGCAACCGCGGTTGCCAGGCGCATGGCGCAGGGCGACCTGAGCGAACCCTTCGAGGCCCATGCCAAAGGCGAGCTGGGCGACTTGCAGCTGGCGCTGCAGGAAACCAGCGAGCGCATGTTCAAGATCGTGTCCCATGTGCGCTCCGGCACCACGGCGGTGGCTGCCACCTCCGGCCTGATTGCCGCCGATAACACCGCACTGTCTTCCCGTACCGAGGCCCAGGCCAGCTCGCTGGAAGAAACCGCCTCGTCGATGGAAGAACTGACCTCGACCGTGCGGCAAAATGCCGACAATGCGCGCCAGGCCAACCAGCTGGTCGCATCCGCCGCCGAATCCGCGGTCAAGGGCGGGAAGGTCGTGGGCAACGTGGTGCATACCATGGGTTCGATCAAGGCAAGCTCGCGCAAGATCGTCGACATCATTTCCGTCATCGACGGCATCGCCTTCCAGACCAATATCCTGGCCTTGAATGCGGCGGTGGAAGCGGCGCGCGCCGGCGAGCAGGGACGCGGTTTTGCGGTGGTGGCCGCGGAAGTGCGCACGCTGGCGCAGCGCTCGGCGGCGGCGGCCAGGGAAATCAAGGAATTGATCGGCGACTCGGTGGAAAAGGTCGATGCCGGCAGCAAGCAGGTCGACGACGCCGGCAATGCGATGAGCGAGATCGTCGCCAACGTCAACCGCGTCGCCGGCATCATGAGCGAGATCGCCGCCGCCAGTTCGGAGCAAAGCAGCGGCATCGAGGAAGTCAACAAGGCGGTGGTGCAGATCGACGCCACTACCCAGCAGAATGCCGCGCTGGTGGAAGAGGCGATGCGCACCGCCGCCAGCCTGCAGGAGCAGGCGGTGGCGCTGTCGCAGGCGGTGTCGATCTTCAACCTGGGCGCGCGCGAGTTCGGCAATGCCGAGGAAGCCGTCGCCATGGTGCAGGCCGGCGTCGAATTCATGCGCAATCACGGCCGCGCAGCCCTGGTCGACGAAGTCAACAAGTTGAGCCAGGGGCAGTTCATCGACCGCGACCTCTACATCAGCATCTACGCCACCGACGGCAGCATTGCCGCGCATGGCGCCAACCGCCGCCTGTGGGGTGCGGACTGGTCGAAGATCAAGGATACCGACGGGCGCTTTTTCGTCAGCGAGACGGTCAATGTCGCCAGGGCCAAGGGCGACGGCTGGATGGATTACAAGTGGGTTCATCCGGTGACCAAGGAAACCATGGTCAAGTCGGCTTACTTCGAAATTTGCGATGACCTCGTGATCGCCTGCGGCTTTTACAAGAATTAAAACTTCGCAACCGGCGCCGCCAGCGCAACCTGGGAATGCCGGCCGCTGTCGAGCCGGAACACGCTCACGGCGTCGGCCAGGCTGCTGGCTTGCTCCTTCAGCGCTTCCGATGCGGCGGCGGCTTCCTCGACCAGTGAGGCATTCTGCTGGGTGACCTGGTCCATCTGGCTGATCGCCAGGTTGACCTGCTCGATGCCGGTGCTTTGTTCCTGGGTCGCTGCGCTGATCTCGCCCATGATGTCGGTGACGCGGCGGATGCTGTCGACGATTTCATTCATCGTCGCGGCGGCCTGGTCGACCAGCTTGCTGCCGGTATCGACCCTTTCCACCGAGTCGCCGATCAATTCCTTGATTTCCTTGGCGGCGGCGGCCGAGCGCTGCGCCAGCGTGCGCACTTCGGCGGCCACCACGGCAAAGCCGCGCCCCTGCTCGCCGGCGCGCGCCGCTTCCACGGCGGCGTTCAGCGCCAGGATATTGGTCTGGAAGGCGATGCCGTCGATGACGGAAATGATGTCGGCAATCTTCCGGGACGATTCATTGATCGAGCCCATGGTATCGGCCACCTGGCCCGCCACGGCGCTGCCTTTGACGGCAACTTCCGAAGCCGAAACGGCAAGCGCGTTGGCCTGGCGCGCATTGTCGGCGTTCTGGCGCACGGTCGAGGTCAGCTCTTCCATCGAGGAGGCGGTTTCTTCCAGCGAGCTGGCCTGTTCCTCGGTGCGGGAAGACAGGTCCATGTTGCCGGCGGCGATCTGGCCCGATGCGGTCACGATCGTGTCGGTGCCCGCGCGCACCTGGCCGACGATTTTCTGCAGGCTTTCATTCATGTGCTTCAGGGCCAGCAGCAGGCGCCCGGTCTCATCCTGCGCATTCACTTCGATGCGCGCGCTCAGGTCGCCTGCCGCCACCATTTCGGCGACATGCACCGCCTCGTTGATGGGACGGGTGATCGAACGCGTGATGAACCAGGCGACGCCGCCGCCCAGGATCATCGCCAGCGCGCCCATGGTCACCATCAGGTTGCGCGCATTGAGGTATTCGTCGGCCGCTTCGTCAGAGGATTTTTTGGCCAATTCCTTTTCATGCTCGACGATGTCATCGATGCTGGCAAATATTTTTTGTGTTTGCGGGACGACCTGTTTTTCCAGGATGGCGGATGCCTCGGCCTTATTGCCCTGCAGGCGCAATTCAACCGCGCGGTTGTTCAGGGGGGCGGCAACGGCGAGGGCGTTCTCCACTGCCGCCAGCATGGCCTTGCCTTTTTCGCTGCGTATCTTTTCCTTCAGCAGTTGCTTCGACTTGGCGTATTTCGCGCGCGCGCTGGCGACCCTGTTTTGCGCTTCCGGGATGCCGGCATCGTCGCCAAGGATGATCATGTCAATCGAATTGCTGATGATCCTGATCTGTTTGTCGATGTCGGTGGACGCGGTGACCTTGACGTTGCTGTTGTGGACGATGTCGCTCAGGCGGCTTTCGGTGTGCGCCATCGCCACCAACCCCATGGCAAGCAATGCGGCCAGCAACACCAGTACGGCGCCAAATCCCAGGCCAAGGCGCACGCCAATTTTTAAATTTGCAATCGACATTTCACTTTCTCTTCATGAATCTATGGTTCGGTGTATCCAGACAGTGTTAAAACTGTTCCCAATCGTCGCCGCTGACCTGGACGCTGGCGCTCCGCTTGGGTTTGGGCGCTTCGATGGCGATGCCTCGTTTTGCGGAATCGCCAACAGGGTGGGGCTTCACGCCATCTTGAGGGCGCTTGCTGGCCGCCTTGTCTGGTGCGGCGGCGATCCGGGCCTGGCTGGCGTGCACTTTGAAGATGCTGACGGCTTGTGCAAGCTTGGTGGCTTGCCCCTGCAGCGCTTCCGAGGCGGCGGCCGATTCCTCGACCAGCGAGGCATTCTGTTGCGTGACCTGGTCCATCTGGGTGATGGCCTGGTTGATCTGCTCGATGCCGGTCGTCTGTTCGTGGCTTGCCGCGCTGATCTCGCCCATGATATCGGTCACACGTTTTACACTGTCGACGATTTCCTGCATGGTGATGCCGGCTTGATCCACCAGTTTGGCGCCGCTTTCGACTTTGCCAACCGAATCGTCGATCAACGCCTTGATTTCCTTGGCGGCCGATGCCGAGCGCTGCGCCAGCGTGCGCACTTCGGTGGCCACTACGGCAAAGCCGCGTCCCTGCTCGCCGGCGCGCGCCGCTTCCACGGCGGCGTTCAACGCCAGGATGTTGGTCTGGAAGGCGATGCCGTCGATGACGCTGATGATATCGACTATCTTTTTCGATGAAGAATTGATCGAAGCCATGGTGTCGACCACCTGCCCGACGACCGTGCCGCCTTTGACGGCAACTTCCGATGCCGAGACGGCAAGGGCATTGGCCTGGCGCGCATTGTCGGCGTTCTGCTTCACCGTGCCGGTCAGTTCTTCCATCGACGAGGCAGTTTCCTCCAGCGAACTGGCTTGTTCCTCGGTGCGCGAGGAAAGGTCGAGGTTGCCGCTGGCAATCTGGGCGGATGCGCTCGCCATGGCGTCCGTGCCGCCGCGTACTTCACCGACGATATCGGCGAGGCTCTCATTCATTTCCTTGAGCGCCTGCAGCAATTGGCCGGTTTCGTCCTTCGACCGGACTTCGATGCGGCTGGTCAAATCGCCTGCGGCGACTGTTTGCGCGACGGTGACTGCTTGTCGCAGTGAGCTGGCGATCATATGGGACAGCCACAAGGCGATCCCCAGGCCAAATACGATGCAGCCAACCAGTGCGGCAATGATCCAGAGGCGTGATCTTGCGTACAGCGTGTCCCCCAGCTTGTCCGCGGCATCGGCGCCATCCTCGTTCAGCTTGAAGATTTCGTGAATTTTTTCCTCAACGGATCCATACAGCCGCAGGGAGTCGCCCCGGAACAATGCCAGCGCTTCGTCATTTTTTTGCGCATGTGACAGTGCAATGATCCTGTTCTGCAGAACCATGTATTCGTTCTGCAGTTTGGTGAATTCAACGTATAGCTTTCTTTCCTCGGCATTGGCGATGAGCGATTCGTAGCGTTGCTGATGTTTTTTAAGTGTCTCCAGCATTTCGCCAATCATTTTTTCATACCGCTCCTTCGCAGCCAGGTCGTCGGACAGGATATGCATCAGTGTGGCCGTACGTACGCGGGCAGCGCCATATTTGACTTCCCCGGCAGCCACGATGGCCGGCATCCAGTTCGTTGCCAGGTCTGTCGATGTTTCTTTTACTTTGGCCAGTTCGATGATGGAGAAAATGCCAAGGGACGCCGTCAGTGCCAGCACGACCGTAAACGACACAAGGAGTTTTGTCGCAATTTTCAAGTCATAAAACCATTTCATTATTTTTCCAGGGATAGGGAGTGTGGGGGCGCAGGAGACGGCGCGTTATTGTGTTGTTTTATGCGGCGATTTTGTCGACCAGGCCGATTTCGTCGGACGACATCAGGCGGTCGATGTCGACCAGGATCAGCATCCGCTGGCCGAGGGTGCCCAGGCCGATCAGGTAATCGGTGTCGAGCGCGCTGCCCATCTCGGGTGCCGGCTTGATCTGCTCGGGCGTCAGGGTGATGACATCGGAGACGCTATCCACCACCATCCCGACCACGCGGCCGGCGAGGTTCAGGATGATGACCACGGTGAACTGATCGTAGCGCGGTTCGCCAAGCTGGAATTTGATGCGCATGTCGATGACCGGCACGATGAGGCCGCGCAGGTTCATGACGCCTTTGATGAAATCCGGCGCATTGGCGATGCGCGTGACCGCGTCGTAGCCGCGAATTTCCTGTACTTTCAGGATATTGATGCCGTATTCTTCCATCCCGAGCGTAAAGGCGAGCGCTTCGACTATGGACGCGCTCTGACTGGCGGCGCGGTTTCGAGTTGCGACCGCTGAGGCTGACGATTTATCGACGATGGATATGGTCATATCAAGGTATATATTATTTCCAATAAGAAACAATATATACCGCGACACCTTGTTCGATGATAAGTTTCCAAGGTAAAACACTATTGCAGGGCTGCAAAAATGGAGAGTTGCGAAGGCTTGGTGGAGTTTCTGAAGACCATGCAATCCGGTTCCTTTACACGCGCGGCAAGGGATCTTGGCGTTTCGGTGGCGCATATCAGCAGGCAAATCAGCGCGCTTGAAGCGCGCCTGGGCACCAAGCTGATCGTTCGCACTACGCGACGCGTCAGCCCGACTCTGGCAGGCGAGCATCTGGCGCTGCAGTGCCAGCCCCTGATGGAAAAATTATTCCATGTGCAAGAAGGTTTGTGCCTGGCCAGCGAAGCCATCAAGGGCGTGATCCGCATCAGCGGCGGCCATTTCGTCGAACAGCAGGTCGTGCCATTGCTGGCGGATTTTTGCGCACGCTACCCGGAAGTGCGGATCGAACTGGATTTGTCGAACCGTACTGCGGACCTGCTTGAAGGGAATCTCGATTTCATCGTGCATCCGGGGCCATGGGAGGACAGCACGGTGCTGGTCGCCCGCCCCTTGCGCGAGGTAAGCATGGTGACGCTGGCGAGTCCGGCCATCGTGAAGCAACTCGAGGATGAATGCGGTGTACCGCTGTCGCCACAGACCCTGCCGGTGGGACGTTGCCTGAAATTGTTGCAGCGGAGTTGGCATTTCCGCCGCGGCGAGCAGGCGCATGTCATCGATCCCGACGGCCCGTTGGCCAGCAATAGCGCGCAAGTGCTCATCAATGCGGCAGCGGCTGGCATGGGCGTGATCCATGTGCCGGAGTATTACCTGGCGGCCGCCACCGGGGTCTACCATCTGGTTCCGCTGTTCCGTGACTGGTTATCCGACCGCACCGTCACGCTCAATATCATCTACGTGCGCAACCGGCTCATGCCTTCGCGGGTGCGGCTGCTGATCGATTACCTGCTGTCGGCGGGCGGCGACGGGGCAGCCTCAGGCTGAATCGATGCGTCACAGGATGCTTATGCAGTTTGCGCATAAGCATCCTTGATTTTCTACGTCGACACATCAGGGCATCGTTGGGATACTGCAAGTATCGTAGTTCCGGCCAGCCGTCCGGGGCGCATTGCAGATGAGTGCTCCCATGTTTTTTACCCTGAAATTCCATTCCTTTTCGTCGGTGCGATTGCTGCGCCGCCTGATTACCCCGCTTGTCATCCTCGTGGTGTGGCATACGCTGGTGCAGCGCTATCAGCTCGGCGATGGCTTTGTGCCTTCGCCAGCGGAAGTGCTGCAATCCTTGCGCGAATGGATCGTCGGCAGCGCAGACGGCGGCGGCCGCTACTCGGCCACGTGGGCGCGCACGCTGTGGGACAGCGCCAGCCGCGTGCTCGCCGGTTTTGCCATCGCGGTCGTTAGCGCCGTTCCGGTCGGCTTGTTCATCGGCCGCTCCAGGCTGGTCAGCGACCTGCTCGATCCGGTGCTGCAAATCCTGCGGCCGATTCCGACCTCGACCTGGATCCCGTTCTCGCTGGTGTTTTTCGGCATCGGTTCGACCGCGGCAATCTCGCTGATCGCCATGGGCGCCTTCTTCCCCATCGTGCTGAATACCACAGCCGGCGCCCGTCATGTGTCAGAGCTGCATCTGCGCAGCGCGCGCATGCTGGGCGCCAGCAACAGCCGCATCCTGCTGCGCGTGGTGCTGCCGGCGGCCCTGCCATCGATCATGGTTGGCATGCGCCTGGCGCTCGGGCTGTCGTGGGTGCTGGTGGTGGTGTCCGAAATGGTGGCGGTGAAGTCCGGCCTCGGCTTCGAGCTGTGGAACGCCTATTACTACGCGCGCATGGACGTCGTGGTGGGCGCCATGCTGACCGTGGGGGCGCTGGGTTTCATATCTGACCAGGGAATCGTGCTGCTGATGCGCCGCTTCCTGTTCTGGAACAAGGAGAGCATCTGATGGGCGCGCCCGAATTGCTGTCGCCGACAGCCGTCATCCCCACCGCGCGGGGCAGCCACGTGCAACTGCAAGACATATCGCGGGTGTATGGCACGGGTCCGAGCGCCGTGACCGCGCTGGCGGGCGTGAATGTCGACATCCTGCCCGGGCAGTTTCTCACCGTGCTCGGGCCGTCCGGTTGCGGCAAGAGCACCTTGCTGAATATCCTCGCCGGCTTCGACCGGAGCACATCCGGCACGGCGCTGGTGGATGGCGTGCCGGTCGGCGCGCCATCCGCGCAGCACGGCGTGGTGTTCCAGGACACTGCCGCGCTGTTTCCCTGGCTGAGCGTGGCGGAAAACATCGCTTTCGGCCTGAAGGCGGCGCACGTGCCCAGGCGCGAGGCCGCCGAGCGGGTGGCGCACACCCTTGACCTGGTCGGCCTGTCCGCGTTCGCCGACAAGTGGCCGCATCAGCTGTCAGGCGGCATGCGCCAACTGGTCGCGATTGCCCGCGTGCTGGTCATGAATGCACGCCTGCTGCTGATGGATGAGCCGTTCGCCGCGCTCGATGCGATGACCCGGCAAAAGATGCAGGAGCGGCTCATCGCAATCTGGCAACGCACCCAGGTAAGCATGTTGCTCATCACGCATAGCGTCGATGAAGCCATCTACCTTGGCGACCGCGTGGTCGTGCTCAGCGGCCGGCCTGGCACGGTACGCGCCGACATCGCCATCCCGCTGCCGCGACCGCGCGACGTCACTTCCATCGAATTCAACCGGATCAAGGCCGAGTCGCTGTCGCATCTCGGCATCTATTAAAAAACGAACATCGAAAGGACTCACCACTATGCGTTCCAATAAACGCGGCGCCGCCATGGCGCTGGCCGCAGCCATCGCTTCCTTCGCCGCTGCCGCCATGCCGGCGCACGCCCAGGACAGCACCGTCAAGATCGGCTATTTCGCCCAGCTGCATGATGCGGCGCTGTTGTCGCTGAAGGATTCCCTGGGCGGCAAGTACAAGCTCGAGTACGTCAAGTTCCAGCGTTACGCCGACGCCGCGATTGCGCTTACGCGCGGCGACATCCAGATCACGTCGCTGGGCTATGCCAGCCTGATCACCGACGCCTCGCGCGGCGGTCAGCAAAAGATTTTCTTCGTGTCAGGCCTTGCGCGCGGCGCCATCAACCTGGTCTGCCGCAAGGATGTGAAGATCGAGAAGTGGGCGGACCTGAAGGGCAAGTCGATTGGCGTGGTGTCGGGATTCCCGGAAATCTTCCTGGACGATGCGGTCGGCAAGCACGGCGGCAATCCGGCCGATCTGCGCAAGGTTAATTTTGCCGTCGCCGGCCCGCCGGTGCTGCAGGCATTGAAAGACAAGACCACGGACTGCGCTTCCGTGTTCGAGCCCTTCGGCGCCACCGCCGTGTCGGAAGGTTATGCCTACTATCCGCGCACCGACCTGATCGACAACTCCTTCCTCGGCATCAATAACGGCGTGGCGGTCAATGCGGAATTCCTGCAGGCGAACCGGCCGCTGATCCAGGACGTGGTCAACGGCGTGGTGGCGGCAACCGCCAACTATCGTCAGAGCAAATCGGCCTGGGTCACGCAGATGGTGAAATCGCAGGGTATCCCGGGTCCCATCGTGACCATCGGTGTGGATAGGGTGGTGCTGGATAACGCCCTCTATAAGGACCAGGCATGGACGCTTGCCGGCAATATGAAAAAGCAGGGCCTGATCAAGGGTGTCGCCAGCCGGGAAACGCTCGACGGCTATTTCGACCCGAGCTTCCTCGCCGCGGTGCCGAAAAAGAAATAAGGAATACGAGATGAGCACGAACTGGCCCACGCAGGGCATCCTGCCCGGTTACCTGGTCACCACCGCATGGCTGGCGCAATACCTGGATGCGCCCGATGTGCGCGTGTTCGACAGCACCACCAACCTGGTCGCCGACCCGGAACTCGGCGAGCGCGTCCAGCCTGAGCGCGCCTCTTTCGAGGCCGGGCATATCCCGGGCGCGCAATTCATCGACCTGCAGGCCGACCTGTCGGACCCGGACCATGGCTTGCGCTTCATGCTGCCTTCGCCGGAGCGCTTCACGGCCTCGCTGCGCCGGCTCGGCGTCGACCAGCAAAGCCGCGTGGTGATCTACAGTACCGGCAACGTCTGGTGGGCCACGCGGGTGTGGTGGCTGTTGCGGGTGTTCGGCTTCGAGCATGCGCATATCCTCGACGGCGGCTGGCACAAATGGCAGCAGGAGCAGCGGCCGCTCGAAACCGGTGCGGGGACTGCCCGCGCGCCCGGCAACTTCACGGCGGCGCCGCCGCGGCCGCTGGTGGCCAGCCGCCAGGATGTGCTGGCGGCAATCGGCGACGGCGCCATCTGCACCATCAATGCCTTGTCGCCCGAACAATTCAGCGGCGCCGCCAAGCCCCGCAAGGGACGCGCCGGCCGCATTCCCGGCAGCGTCAACCTGCCGGCGGGCAGCCTGCTCGATCCGCAGGATAAAATCTTTTTGCCGCCTGCCGTGTTGCGGGACAAATTTGCCGGCATCGGCGCCTTCGATGCCGGGCGCGGGGTCATCGCCTATTGCGGCGGCGGCATCGCCGCCAGCGCCGACGTCTTCGCCCTGAGCCTGCTCGGCCACCCGAACGTACGCCTGTATGACGCCTCGATGTCTGAATGGGCGAACGATCCGGCCTTGCCGATTGAAACGGGAGTTACTGCATGAGCCGCGATGACTTGAACGTCGCCGACGATTTCGAGGTGCTGGTGGTCGGCACCGGCCCGGCCGGGCTGACCCTGGCCAATCTGCTCGGAAAATCCGGCGTGCGCACGCTCGTCATCGAGCGCGATGCCGGCCTGTCCCCCCATCCCAAGGCACTGAATGTCGACGATGAATACTTTCGCCTGCTGCATGCCCTGGGCCTTGGCGCGGCGCTGCGCGGGCACGGCAAGTATCCGATCGATTTCGAGTATGTCTCGCCGCTCGGCTTTTGCATCGGCTATGTCAAGGGCCGCGAAACCGAACACAACTTTCCCAACCGTACCGCGATTTTCCAGCCCGAGTTCGAGCGCATCCTGTACGAAGGGGCGACGCGCTTCCCGAACGTCAAGGTGGTGTTCGACCGCGAGCTGGTGAGCTTTGCGCAGGACGATGCCGGCGTCACGGTGCAGGCCCGCGACGCGCAGGGCAATGCCTATGCATACCGTGCCGCCTATCTGGTCGGCGCCGAGGGTTCGCACAGCCCGTGCCGCAAGCAGCTCGGCATTTCCTTCGACGAGGTCGCCAGGTTCGGCGTGCGGCACCTGGTGATCGACGTCGCTGATGACCCGGACACCAGCACGCTGGCGCTCACCCAGCTCGGCTGGCGCCGCAACTTCATCAGCATGCCGGCGCCGAACGGCCGCCGTTACGAATTTTCCCTGCGCGAGGGCGAAGACCAGGAAAAGATGCTCGACGACGCGGTGCTGGCGCGCCTGTTCAAGCCCTACAAGGATTACCGCAGCATGAAGGTGATCCGCAAGGTAGGCTATACCTTCCATTCGCGCGTGGCCAGATTCCTGAGCCAGGGGAGGGTGTTCCTGGTGGGCGATGCCGCCCACGTGATGCCGGTGTTCGGTTCGCAGGGCATGAACAGCGGCGCGCGCGACGTCAACAACCTGGCCTGGAAGCTGGCGTCGGTGTTGCGCCACGGCGCGCCGGCCGCGCTGCTCGATACCTACCATTCGGAGCGCCACGGCCAGGTCATCGAAACCATCAAGATGGCTACTGCCAACGGCGCCCTGCAGCGGGTGCGCACGCCGGCAGTGGCGCTGTTGCGGGATGCCGTGCTGGGCTTCCTGCGCCTGATCCCGCCGGCGCAGCGCTACATCCGGGAAATGCGCTACATCCCGAAACCCTTCCTGCGTTCGCCGCTGGTGCTGCACCGGCAGGAAGCCGGCAAGAAAGGCGAGATCGTCGGCCGCGTGCTGCCCTTGCCGACAGTCCGGGACGGTGCGGAGGAAAAGCTGCTGGATGACCTGCTTGGCCTGAACTATGCAATCGTCGGCGTGGCGCCGCAGCCGGGCGCGCGGCCGGCTGCATTGAACCATCCGCTGTGGTCGCGCCTGGCGGCGACGGCGGTGGCGGTGTACCCGGCCGGCGCGGCGCCGGCGGCCGACGGCTTGTCGGTTGTCGAGACGGCGGATGCGCGCTTCAACGATATCTTTGCCGCTTACGCGGGCCGCTGGCTGGTGCTGCGTCCCGACCGCATCGTGGCGGCCGTGGCAAGCGCCGACGGACTCGCTGGCATCGCCGACGAGCTGGCCCGCACGCTGCTGCAGGACGCCGCCGCGCCGGCGCGGATGATGCGCGCAGAACGGCAAGCCGCCTGAAAGTCGCCCCGGGCCCGGGCCGGGGCGACTGTTACCTCTCCAGACTGTTACCCTTCCACGCCGGCTTCAGTCACCACCAGGTCCAGCGCAATGTCATGCTTTTCCACGGCAAAATCGGCACGGCTGCAGGCATACGCCACGCCGACTGCCCGTGGCCGCGGCTGCGCCGCCAGGGTGCGGTCGTAGAAGCCGCCGCCATAACCCAGGCGGAAGCGGCCGCCGTTAAAACCGACGCAAGGTATCAGCAGCAGGTCGGGCGCCACTTCCCCGCTGGACGCGGCCGGCACCCAGACGCCCATGGCATCTTTTGACAAGGGATCGCCCGGCGCCCAGGCCAAGAACTTCAGCGGCAATTCCGGATCGATCACCACGGGCAAGGCCAGTTGCACGCCGGCAGCGATCCATTCCTCGAACAATGTGCGCAAATCGGGCTCGTTACGCATCGGCCAGAATACCCCGATGGTCCGCGCAGGTTGCCGTTCCAGCAAGTGACTTAAATGTATGCCAATGTCGGTATTCCACTTTTCCCGGATGGCAGGGGAAAGTGCTTGGCGCTGTGCCAATAAATCCTGGCGCAGGCGGCTTTTGTCTTGCAGAAGTTCGGGCATAAGGGGTGGTCGGGCGTGCTATGCTAATTGCAGATCAGAATAATCGAGATCAACAGGATTGAAAACCATGTTTCCATTAAAACGGATTGCCGGACTTGCATTGGCTGCCGGTGCATTCGTGCTGGCGCTGCCGGCCGCGCATGCCGCCGGCGACGACGATATCTTCATGGCGCTGCGCGATGCCGCGCGCCGCAACGATGCCTCCCAGGCGGCCCAACTGGCCGCGCGCCTGCCGAATTATGCCATTTCCTCGTACGTCGATTACTACCGCCTCAAGCCGCGCCTGAAGGATGCGGCGGGCGCCGAGGTCCGCGATTACCTGGCGCGCTACGATGACGAGGCGATTGCCGACCGCCTGCGCAACGACTGGCTGCTGGAGCTGGGCAAGAAGCGCGACTGGGCGGTGTTCGACGAGCAGCTGCCGCTGTACGTCGTGAATGACGACACCCAGGTCAAGTGCTACGCGCTGCTGTCCAGGTTTGCGCGCGGCGCCACGGTGGCGGAGGAGGCGCGCGCGCTGCTGGTGTCCCCCAAGGATTACGGCGAGGCTTGTCCGGCGCTGATCACGGCGCTGGTCGAGGTTGGCCAGTTCAATGCCGACGATGTCTGGGCGCAAATCCGCCTGGCTGCGGAAAACGGCCAGTCCGGCGTCGCCCGCCGTCTGGCGCCGTTGGCCGGTGGCGATGAAAAACGGCTGGGGCAAGCCATCGACCAGGCGGTGGTGTTTGTCGCGCGCGGTGTCGGCGCCGGCCGCGCCGAGCGGGAAACCTATCTGGTCGCCCTTGGCCGCGCCGCCAAGAAAAGCACCGGGCAGGCGGCCAACGCACTGACCATGGGGGCTGCGGACAAGCTGTCGGCGCGCGAGCAGGCGCTGGGCTGGGCGCAGATCGCCTTGCAGGCATCCTACAAGCTGGAGCCCGAGGCGGCATCTTACTGGCGCAACGCGCAGGGGGCGCCGCTGTCGCCGGAGGGGCAGCAATGGAAGGTGCGCATTGCCCTGCGTAATGATGACTGGAAAGCGGTCAAGGCTGGCATCGAAGAAATGCCGGCGGCATTGCGCAAGGAACCGACCTGGATTTACTGGAATGGCCGCGCGCTGCAGGCTGCGGGCAAGGATGAAGAAGCGCGGCAGCTGTACCGCTCGATCGCCGACCAGTTCCACTTTTATGGCCAGCTGGCCACCGAGGAATTGGGCCAGAAGGTTTCCATTCCGCAAACTGCGGCGCCGGTAACAGCGGCCGAGCTGGCGTCGGCATCCGCCAATCCTGGCTTGCGACGTGCCCTGAAATTCTTTGCGATGGACTTGCGCTTTGAAGGCTTGCGCGAATGGAACTGGGAATTGCGCCGCATGAAAAACGAGCGCGACTTCCTGGCGGCGGCCGAATTTGCCCGGCAAAACAATGTGCTCGACCGCATGGTCAGCTCGTCCGACCGCACGCGCTCCGAGCACGATTTCGACCAGCGCTTCCCGACGCCATTTCGCGATGTCATGTACAAGACGACCCAGTCGCTCGGCATGGACATGGCCTGGGTATATGGTTTGATCCGGCAAGAGTCGCGCTTCATCATGCATGCAAAATCGCATGTGGGCGCTTCCGGCCTGATGCAATTGATGCCGGCCACCGCCCGTTATGTCGCCAAGAAAATCGGCATGACTGATTTCGATCATGCCCAGGTCAATCACATCGATACTAATATCGCGCTTGGTACAAACTACCTGAATATGGTGCTGAACGATCTGGATGGATCGCAGGCGCTGGCAACCGCGGCCTACAATGCGGGTCCGGGACGTCCGCGCGCCTGGCGCTCGACGCTGTCGCGCGTGGTCGAAGGCGCCATCTTTGCCGAGTCGATTCCGTTTTCGGAAACGCGCGGTTACGTCAAGAATGTCTTGTCGAATGCAACTTATTATGCGGCATTGTTTGAGGGGAAGCCGCAGTCGCTGAAGGCGCGACTGGGCATGGTGGCCCCGAAAGGAATGGTGCAGTCGGAGCTGCCATGAGCGTGCTGGACAACCCGCTGGATGTCGATCGCAAGTATCCCTCGCTGCTCGTGATCGGCGGCTCCGGCTTCATCGGCAGTCATCTGGTGGCACAATTGTCGGCGCGCGATTACCGCGTGCTGGTGCCGACCCGGCATGAAGATGCCGCGCGCCATCTGCTGGTTTTGCCCAATGTCGATATCGTCGAGGCCGATGTCCATGATGAAGCGCAATTGCGCAAGCTGATGGACGGGGTCGACGCCGTCATCAACCTGGTCGGCATCCTGCATGGAAAGCCCGCACCATCCGGAACACCCTATGGCGCTGATTTCGCCCGCGCGCATGTCGAATTGCCGCAAAAGATAGTCGCCGCCTGTGGCGCTGCCGGCGTCAGGCGCCTCTTGCACATGAGCGCGCTCGGCGCCGCCGTCGACGCGCCCTCGATGTATCTGCGCTCCAAGGCCGCCGGCGAAGCTGCCGCCTGCGCCAGCCCGGCGGTCGGCGTGACCATCTTCCGGCCGGCGGTGGTGTTCGGTGAGGGCGACCATTTCCTCAACATGTTTGCCAGCCTGCAAAAAATGTTGCCGGTAATTCCGCTCGGTGGCGCCGATAGCCGATTCCAGCCGGTCTTCGTCGGCGATGTGGCCACTGCCTATATCCATGCGCTGGAAAACGACCATACCATCGGCCACGTTTATGAACTCGCCGGGCCGCAGGTCTATACCCTGCGCGAACTGGTGGAGCTGGCCGGCGAGATCAGCGGCCATCCGCATCCGGTGGTGGCCCTGCCGCCCGCGCTGGCGCGCCTGCAGGCCTGGTTCCTCGAACATGCGCCTGGCGGCCCCATCATGAGCCGCGACAACCTCGATTCCATGCGGGTCGATAATGTTGCCCACCTGCCGATTGCGCCCGAACTGAACATCACGCCGACGCCACTGGAGTCGGTGGTGCCGTCTTACCTGGGCCACGAAGTCAATCGCATCGATCTGCATCGCGACAAGGGCGGGGACGCGGCGCATCGCTAGCGGTGCCGTGACGCTTGCAGCCGCAAGCGTTTGCGCTGTGGTAAGGTTCGATAATTGAACGCCATCCGCGACGCAAACGATGCAATCCACCGAACTCGATGCCACCCTGGCGCAGACCCTGACTGACGCCGGCAAGAACCAGCTTACCCTGGTGATCGCCAATAAAAATTACTCTTCGTGGTCGATGCGGCCCTGGGTCGTGCTCAAGGCCTTCGGCCTGCCTTTCCGCGAAATCCGGATCAGGCTGGGGCAAGGCGACACCGCCAGCGAAATCGCCCGTTACAGTGCCGCCGGGCGCGTGCCGGTGCTGCTGCATGGCGAGATCACGATCTGGGATTCGCTGGCGATTTGCGAATACCTGGCCGACCAATTCCCCGACAAGCACCTGTGGCCGACCAATGTCGCCGCGCGCGCCATGGCGCGCAGCATTTGCGCCGAAATGCATGCCGGCTTCACCGATTTGCGGCAGGCGATGTGGATGAACATCCGCGCGCGTTTTCCGGCCAAGGGCAGGACGCCAGGCGCGCAAGCCGACATCGGCCGCATCAGCGAGATCTGGGAAGATTGCCTGGCGCAGTTTGGTCACCATGAATTCCTGTTCGGCGCGTTTACGATCGCTGACGCTTATTTTGCCCCGGTGGTGATGCGCTTTGCTACTTATGACGTGTCGCTGGCGCCGGCGCTGCAAGCCTATTGCGAGCGTGTTGCCGCCCATCCTGCGGTGGCGCAATGGATCGCGGCGGCGCACGAGGAGCCGTTTGCTGTCGCGAAATACGATACCTATCCATGAAGATCTATACCGTCGGCGGGGCGGTGCGCGACGGCTTGCTGGGCTTGCCGGTGCAGGACCGCGACTATGTGGTGGTGGGCGCGACGCCAGCCGACATGCTGGCGCGCGGCTTCACCCCGGTGGGCAAGGATTTTCCGGTATTTCTGCATCCGCAAACGCACGAGGAATATGCGCTGGCGCGCACCGAACGCAAGACTGCTCCGGGTTACAAGGGCTTTGTCTTCCATGCCGATGCCGAAGTCACGCTGGAGCAGGATCTGCAAAGGCGCGACTTGACCGTCAACGCCATCGCCCAGGCCGAAGATGGCAGCCTGATCGATCCCTTCCATGGCCAGCGCGACATCGCCGCGCGGATATTCCGCCATGTGTCGGACGCCTTCGCCGAAGACCCCGTGCGCATCCTGCGGGTTGCGCGCTTTGCGGCGCGCTTTGCGGATTTCACGCTGGCGCCGGAAACCCTGCAGCTGATGCGGCAGATGGTGGCGGCAGGCGAAGTCGATGCGCTGGTGCCGGAGCGGGTATGGCAAGAGCTGGCGCGGGGCATGCTGGAAGCAGCGCCGTCGCGCATGTTCGACGTCTTGCGCGCGTGCGGCGCGCTGGCGCGCATTCTGCCGGAACTCGATGTCCTGTGGGGCGTGCCGCAGCCGGCATTGCATCACCCTGAAATCGACACGGGCGTGCATGTGATGCTCGCGCTCGATTGCGCCGCCCGCGCAGGCTTGAGCCTGCCGGTGCGCTTCGCCGTGCTGACGCACGACCTCGGCAAGGGCCTCACGCCGCCGGCAGAATGGCCGGCGCACCACGGCCATGAGGCGCACAGCGTTGCGCTGGTCGAGCAAGTCTGCCAGCGCCTGAAAATCCCCAACGATTGCCGCGACCTGGCGGTGATGACTGCGCGCGAGCATGGCAATCTCGCCCGTGCGTTCGAATTGCGCGCCAATACCGTGGTCAAGTTGTTCGAGCGCTGCGATGGCTTTCGCAAGCCGCAGCGTTTTGCCGACATGCTGCGCGCGGCGCAGTGCGAGCAGCGCGGCCGCACCGGTTTCGAAGAGCACGCTTTTCCGCAGGCCGCCTATCTGGAAGCGTTGTTGTGCGCCGCCCGGCAAGTCGATGCCGGGGCGATTGCGCGGCAATTGGCCGGCGCGCCGCAAAAAATCGCTGAAGGTGTTCACGCTGCGCGGGTTGTTGCTGTTTCTGAAACTATTGCGGGTGTCAAGAAAAATTAGTTGTTCTAATGTAAATTATTTCCCTGGTGCATTTTTATCCGGAATTGTGTTGTAATTTGGTTTTGGAAACGTAGGTAAATGCCGGATTTCTCAAATTGGACGATGCGGTTTTTCCCTCTAAGTATATAAAACGCCTACAATGAATTTGTGCGCCGCAACATTCGCGCGATGATTCAAGAGGGTAAGATTAGATGGTTTCCAATGAAATTCTCGGCGACAACGTGGGTGCCCCCAAAACGCCGCATCCATCGGTACGTATCAAGGAGTTGACGGAACGCGATCGCCGTGGGATGCTGATGCACTTCCTGGCGCTCAGCGAACACGAGCGGCTGATGCGTTTCGGCAGCGCCTTGCCGGATGAACTGGTGACCCGCTACGTGCAGAAAATCAATTTTTCGCGCGATACGGTATTCGGCGTTTATGACGACGCCTTGAAACTGGTCGCCGTCGGTCATCTGGCCTATACGCCGCGCGGCGCCTTGCCGGGTCTGGCCGGCGCCACCGTGCGTGAGCGTATTGCTGAATTCGGCGTGTCGGTACTGGAACCTTACTGCGGGCAGGGCATCGGCACCCGGCTCCTCGAACGCGCCGCCATGCACTGCCGCAATGACGATATCGATACCTTGTACATGCATTGCCTGTCGGCCAATGCGCCCATGATGCATATCGCTACCAAGGCCGGCATGACCATCCATCGCGATCATGGCGAAGCCGATGCCTACCTGAAGCTGCCGCCGTCCGACCCTGCCAGCATCCTGCAGGAAGTGTTCGAGGAGCAGGTCGCCAGCCTGGATTACACCCTGAAATCCAATACCCGTGCCATCGGCCGATTCATCAAGAACTTGCCTGGCGCGAAAGACAGCTAAAGGGCATTATTTCCGTCTATACTGAAACTGCTTGCGGTGCACAGGACGGAGGTCGTCATGCAGTTCGAACCCTGGGACAACCCGATGGGGACCGATGGCTTCGAATTCATCGAATATGCCGCGCCCGACCCGCGGGCGCTGGGTGCGCTGTTTGCGCAAATGGGTTTTGCCGCAATCGCCCGCCACCGCCACAAGGATGTCACCCTGTACCGTCAGGGCGGGATCAATTTCATCATCAATGCCGAACCCGAGTCCTTCGCCCAGCGTTTCGCGCGCCAGCACGGGCCCTCGATTTGCGCCATTGCCTTGCGCGTGGCCGACGCTGCACAGGCCTACCGCCGCGCCCTGAGCCTGGGGGCCTGGGGCTTCGACCAGCATGCCGGGCCGATGGAGTTGAATATCCCGGCGATCAAGGGTGTCGGCGATTCGCTGATCTATTTCGTCGACCGCTGGCGCGGCAAGGAAGCGTCCCGCGGCGGAACATCCGGCATTCTCGGCGCCATCGGCGACATCGACATCTATGACGTCGATTTTACCGCCATTCCCGGCGCGCCGGTCTGCCCGGCCGGCTACGGCTTGCATTACATCGACCATCTGACCCACAACGTGCATCGTGGCCGCATGCAGGAATGGGCCGAGTTTTACGAAAAACTGTTCAATTTCCGCGAGCTCCGCTATTTCGACATCGCCGGCAAGCTGACCGGCCTGAAATCGAAGGCGATGACTTCGCCTTGCGGCAAGATTCGTATCCCCATCAACGAATCCTCGGACGACCGTTCGCAGATCGCAGAATACCTGCACCAGTACCACGGCGAAGGCATCCAGCATGTCGCGCTCGGCAGCGACGACATCTATGCCTCGGTGGCTGCCATGCGCGGCGCCGGCGTGCAATTCCAGGATACGGTGGATGCCTATTACGACCTGGTCGAGCGGCGCCTGCCGGGTCATGGCGAAAGGCTGGATGAATTGCGGCGCCTGCGCATCCTGATCGATGGCGCCAGCGGCGCCAAAGGTGCCGGCGGGCGCGAATTGCTGCTGCAGATCTTCACGCAAAACGTCATTGGCCCGATTTTCTTCGAAATCATCCAGCGCAAGGGTGACCAGGGTTTTGGCGAAGGCAATTTTCGCGCGCTGTTCGAATCGATCGAGCTCGACCAGATCCGCCGCGGCGTGCTGAAAGAAACAGAACCGCCCGCATAAAAAAACCTCCCCGCGAAGGGGGAGGCAAAGGGGAGGTCAAGTTGGTCTAGGGATCAGCTGGCTTTGGCCGGCTTGCGCTGCTGTTCGGCGTGGTGCCCGTGGCCGCGCCCGGCGCGCATTTCCTCCGGCGTCAGCTTGCCATCCTTGTTGGTATCGAGCCGCTCGAACATGCGCGCCACTTTTTCGCGTGCGGCTTCTTCGGCTTCCTGGCGGCTCAGCGCGCCATCGCCATCCTTGTCCGCCGCCTTGAAGCGGGCGTCACGCTGTTCGCGATGTTTTTCGCGCATCGCCTGGCGCGTTGCCTGTAATTCTTCCTTCGACAGCTTGCCATCCTTGTTGGCGTCGATGGCATCGAAGTCCCTGGACAGCAGCGGGTGGCCGGCGGCTTCCGCACGGCTGATGTAGCCATCCTTGTCCTTGTCGAGCTGGCCAATGTCATGGCCGGCGCGATGATGCGGATGCGCCATCTGGTCGGCGGGCGCAGCGGGCGCGGCCGTGGTTGCTGCTGCGGGAGTCGGCGCAGTCGATTGCGCGATTGCGAGGCCTGCGGCAAACAAGCCGGCGACCAGGCCGGTAATCAATTTGAATTGCATGTTTTTTCTCCGTGAAAAGAGCCGTATTGGCTTGCATCAATTAAACGCTCTGTATGGCGATTTGCCTAGGCTGCTTACGCTTTGTTACGCCTGTTACCACTATTGCAGGCAGATTGCTGCAGTGCGCATAGAGCCCTGGCCGGACCTGTGTTAGCGTCTACAATACATAAAGACAGGGCTCACAAGGCGCCTGGAACGACGACGTGAACAACACGCCGCAGCACCTCCAAAGACACGATTTTTGGCAAGGAGACAAACCGCATGAACGCTCCCCTACTCCCAGGCCAGGCCCTCGCGCAGGCGCCGCGTGCGGACAGCATTTCGCTTGAAGACAAGTTTACCATCGAACATGGCCGCGCCTTTCTGACGGGAACGCAGGCGCTGATCCGCCTGCCCATGCTGCAGCGCACGCGCGATGTCCAGGCCGGCCTGAACACGGCCGGCTACATCAGCGGCTACCGCGGCTCACCGCTGGGCAATGTCGACCTGACTGCCTGGAAGGCGCAACAGCACCTGGAAGCGCACCACGTCAAGTTTCATCCCGGCATGAATGAAGACCTGGCTGCCACGGCGATATGGGGCACGCAGCAAGTCAACCTCTTTCCGGGGGCGCAGTACGATGGCGTGTTTTCCCTCTGGTATGGCAAGGGGCCGGGAGTGGACCGCTGCGGCGATGTCTTCAAGCATGCCAACCTGGCCGGCACCAGCCCGCACGGCGGGGTGCTGCTGGCAGTGGGCGACGACCATGCCGCCAAATCGTCCACCACGGCGCACCAGAGCGAGCACATCCTCAAGGCCAGCGGCATCCCGGTGCTGTATCCGGCTTCGGTGCAGGAATACCTCGACTATGGCCTGCACGGCTGGGCCATGAGCCGCTATACCGGCTTGTGGGTGGCCATGAAGTGCGTCACCGACCTGGTCGAATCCGGCGCAGTGGTCGAGATCGATCCGGGCCGCGTGCAGATCGCGTTGCCGGACGACTTCGACCTGCCGCCGGGGGGCTTGAATATCCGCTGGCCGGACGCCGTGCTCGAGCAGGAAGCGCGCATGAACAATTTCAAGTGGTATGCGGCGCTGGCCTACGCGCGCGCCAACCGCCTGAACCGCGTCATCTGGGACAGCCCGCATGCGCGCATCGGCATCATTACCGCCGGCAAGTCCTATCTCGACACGCGCCAGGCGCTGACCGACCTGGGCATCGACGAAGCGGTGGCGCGCGACATCGGCATCCGCCTCTACAAGGTCGGCATGACCTGGCCGCTGGAAGCCGAGGGCGTGCGCGCCTTCGCCCAGGGCCTGGAAGAAATCCTGGTGGTCGAGGAAAAACGCCAGCTGATCGAATACCAGTTGAAGGAAGAGTTGTACAACTGGCGCGACGAAGAGCAGGATCGCGCGCGCCCGCGCGTGGTCGGCAAGTTCGACGACAGCGGCGAATGGAGCAATCCGCATCATGAAGGGCATGGCCACTGGCTGTTGCCCGCCACCTATGAGCTGTCGCCGGCGCAGATCGCCCGCGCCATCGCCGGGCGCATCAGCAAGTACTTCGCCGGCCATCCGGTCGAAGCGCGCGTGCGCGAACGCGTCGCCTATCTGGAAGCCAAGGAAGCGGTACTGCAGGCGATTAGCACGCAGCCCAACCCGGCGACGGACCGCCTGCCGCATTTCTGTTCCGGCTGCCCGCACAACACGTCCACCAACCTGCCCACCGGCAGCCGCGCGCTGGCCGGCATCGGTTGCCACTACATGGTCCTGTGGATGGATCGCGAGACCGCGACCTTCACCCACATGGGCGCCGAAGGGGCGACCTGGATCGGCCATGCGCCCTTCACCAGCGAGCCGCATGTGTTCGCCAACCTCGGCGACGGCACCTATTTCCACTCCGGCATCCTGGCCATCCGCGCCGCCGTCGCGGCGAAAGTCAACATCACTTACAAGATCCTGTACAACGACGCCGTGGCGATGACCGGCGGCCAGCCGGTCGATGGTCCCCTGGACCCGGCGCGCATCTCGCGCCAGCTGGCTGCAGAAGGCGTGGCGCCGATCGTGGTGGTGAGCGACGAACCCGACAAATACCCGGCAGGCACCGACTGGGCTGCCGGCGTCACCATCCGCCACCGCCGCGACCTCGATACGGTGCAGCGCGAACTGCGCGAGGTCAAGGGTGTGTCTGCGGTGATCTACGACCAGACCTGCGCCGCCGAAAAGCGCCGCCGCCGCAAACACCATGCCTATCCCGATCCGGCCAAACGCGTGGTCATCAATGAAGCCGTGTGCGAAGGCTGCGGCGACTGCAGCGTGAAATCCAACTGCCTGTCGGTGGAGCCGGTGGAAACCGAATTCGGCCGCAAGCGCCAGATCAACCAGTCTTCCTGCAACAAGGATTATTCCTGCCTCGAAGGCTTCTGCCCCAGCTTCGTCACCGTCGAGGGCGGGCAGCTGAAACGCCCGCTTGTCGTCAAGGAGGGCGGCGCAGCGGGTTCGGCCGCAGCCGACGGTGCCGCTGCCTGGCCAGACCTGCCCGTGCCGGCGCTGCCAGCAAGCACGCATCCCTACAACATCCTGGTCGCCGGCATCGGCGGCACCGGCGTCATCACCATCGGCCAGATCCTGGCGATGGCCGCGCACATCGAAGGCAAGGGCTGCACCGTGCTCGACATGAGCGGGCTGGCGCAGAAGGGCGGCCCGGTGATGTCGCACGTGCGCATCGCCGGGCGCCAGGACGAGATTTTTTCCACCAGGGTCGGCACCGGCATGGCCGACCTCGTGATCGGCTGCGACGTCATCGTTGCCGCCAGCCGCGACGCGCTTTCGCGCATGGGCGAGGGCAAGACCCATGCCGCGGTCAATACCACCGGCGCGCCCACCTCGGCCTTCATCCGCAACCCGGACTGGCACTATCCCGGCGCCTCGGCGGAGCACCAGATCCAGAACGCCTGCGGCCGCGCGCGCGTCGATTTCATCAACGCCGGCCACGTCGCTGCCACGCTGATGGGCGACAGCATCGCCACCAACATGTTCATGCTCGGCTACGCCTGGCAAAAGGGCTGGGTGCCGCTGGGCCTGGACGCCCTGCTCAAGGCGATAGAACTGAACGCGGTGCAGGTCGAATTCAACCGCCAGGCTTTCACCTGGGGCCGCCGCGCCGCGCATGACCTGCCCGCAGTGGAAAAACTTGCCAAAGTGGGGGACGCCGCCGCGCATGTGATCGAGTTCAAGCGCAGTCCCAGGCTCCATGATGTCATCGCCATGCGCGTCGCTTTCCTGACGGCCTACCAGGACGCCGCCTACGCGCGGCAGTACCGCGATTTCGTCGAGCAGGTGCGGGTGGCGGAAAGCCGTCTCGGCCACGCGAGCAGGGCGCACCGCCTGACCGAGGCGGTGGCGCGCTATCTGTTCAAGCTGATGGCGTACAAGGACGAGTATGAAGTGGCGCGGCTGCACGCCGACCCTGCCTTCCTGGAAAAAATCGCCGGCATGTTCGAGGGCGACTACCGGATCAAATACCACCTGGCGCCGCCGCTATTGGGCGGGCGCGATGCCAAGGGGCATCTGGTAAAACGCGAATTCGGACCCTGGATGCTGCAGGTGTTCCGCCTGCTGGCGCCGCTGAAGTTCCTGCGCGGCTCGGCATTCGATGTGTTCGGCTACACGCACGAGCGCAGGGCCGAGCGCGCCCTGATCGGCGCATACCGCCAAACCATCGCCTCGCTGCTGCCGAAGCTGCGCGCGGAAAACCTGGCGCAGGCGGTGGCGATCGCCAGCATCCCGGAGCATATCCGCGGCTATGGCCACATCAAGGAGTACAGCCTGCGCGAAGCGAAGGAAAAAGAAGCGACGCTGCTGACGGCGTTCCATGCGCCGATCATGCCGGCGACGGCGACGGCGCCGGCGGATGGGAAGACGGTGGCATTGACATGAAACTGAAGCTCAAGCTCAAGCGCGTGTATGAGGCGGCCAGCGCTGACGATGGCTTCCGCATCCTGGTGGATCGCCTGTGGCCGCGCGGCGTGACCAAGGGCGAGGCGCATATCGATCTATGGCTCAAGGATGCCGCGCCTTCTCCTGAATTGCGCAAGTGGTTCAACCATGCGCCGGAAAAGTGGGGGCCGTTTCGTGCAAGCTATCTTGGTGAACTGGCGCAGCATCCCGAGAAAGTCGAGGCTATCAGGGAACATGCCGGCAAGGGGCAGGTGACGCTGGTGTATGGCGCCAGGAGTGCCGAACACAACCATGCGCTGGTGCTGAAGGAATTTTTGACCGCAGTTAAATAAATTCCAGAAGGTATTGCCAACCGCCGCAAGACTTATCCCGGCCAGATGATGGCAAGAAAAAAGGGGAAGCCCTGTTTAATGATTGTCAATTGGATTGCGAGAATAATAAACTTTTCGCCCCGCCCTCTGCCTATTGTATTGACGCCGTTTGCCCGGGTTTCATATTCGGCTGAGAACCTTCCCCGCTTGTCCCGACAAATCAAGAAAAAGGACAAATCATGCAATCGCAAATCACCGAATGGAGCGCTGCCCTGATGACGTCGCTGGCAGCGGCAATGGCATTGTTCTTTTCCGGGATACCAAAAATCCTGGGATTCGCCCTCATCGTTGTGGTCGGCTGGGTGCTTTCGTCATTGGTTGTGAAAGCAATTGCAGTGGTATTAAGAACCATCAAATTCAACGAGATGGCCGAACGCTCGGGATTTGCCGGCTTTGTGCGAAAAATGGGGGCCAATACCGATTCCGCCGGCATGATCGGGATCGTGGCCAAATGGTTCATTCGCCTGGTCACGCTGGTGGTCGCGTTTGATGCGCTTGGCTTGCCTGCTGTCTCGGACGTGTTGCGTCAGTTGCTGCTCTGGCTGCCGAATGTGGTGGTGGCGCTGGTCGTGCTGGTCATCGCCGGGCTGGCGGCAAATGCATTAAGCAAGCTGGTGCAGGGCGCTGCCGCGGAAGGCGGTTTGAAAAGCCCGGACTTGCTGGCCAAGGTGGCGTCAGGGCTGGTCTGGGCATTTGGCATTGTGGTTGCCGTCAACCAGATCGGCATTGCGACGACCCTGATCAATACCTTGTTCATGGCGGTAGTGGGTGCACTGGCCTTGGCGCTCGGCCTGTCATTCGGATTGGGGGGCCGTGATACCGCTTCGCAGATCGTGCGCAACTGGTATGGCCGGGGGCGGCAAAGTTCAGGGCAACTGGAGCGGACGATGAATGCCGCCGGCGAGAAGATTGTGGATGCCGGAGGTGGTAGCGGCATTTTGCCGAATGCCGGCGCGTCGTTTGTCGAAAGGCGATCGATGCAACGTCGTCGAGCCGGTTGACAAACGATATCGACGGTACGGCCATTTATGTTCACGGAAGGATAAAGATCATGAAACGGTTTGTTTTTATTGCGATGGTGCTTGCTGTTGCTGCGTGCCAAAAAAAGCAGGAAACCGCAGTAGTGCCGCCGTCTCCCGCTGCACCGCAAACGACCACCCAGATGCCCCAGCCGCCCGTGACCGCTGTTCCGGCTCCGCCTGCTTCGACATCCGAGCCGGCGCCGCCGACCACCCAGCCACAATCTTCGGGGTCTTCGGGATCAATGGGGACATCGGCATCCTCGGGCGCCGAGGAATACACCGTGGCTGCAGGCGATACCTTGTCGGCCATCGCGCGGGAGCACAATCTGAATTCCAGGGACATCGCAAACTGGAATAACCTCAAAGACCCCAACCGCATCCACAAAGGCCAGGCGCTCAGGCTGAGCGCGCCCTAAGCGAAATTCCCCATATCTGGCGAGTCATCTTGGCGAACTCACAGAACAAGCTGCGACAGTCACGCTGGCGTTGCCGGCGTGACTGACAAAAACCGAGCAAATCAACAGTGGATGTAAGATTTTTCCGATGAAAAATCGGAGAGATCCGATATTTGCCTGAAGTAAATCAGTTTATATTGTTTATAATTTCCTTCTGGAAACTATAATTTAACGGTAGCGCGTTAAATAAAACACATTGCAGTGGCAGCAGAAGCGGGTACGGATGGTAAAAAAATGAATCAAAATCCATTCGCTTAACCTGGCCTGGTTCGTGCTGTTGCCAGCCCCCATAGTGCCGTCGTGTTTACTGCGCTGAAAAAATATAAAAATTATTCCAATTCAAGTCGCCAACTCTCATGCCAACAGCAATACCATTTTTGATATGGTGAATCTTTCCGAACAGTTCATCGCCAGCATGCCGACTGGCTTGGTCGTGGTAGATGCAAAGTTGCATGCCACGTCAATGAACCCCCTGGCGCGTGCGATGTTCTGCCGGGGCGATGACGAGATGATTCTCGGCAAGCCGATATGCGGGACGATCAATGCCCCCGATCTGATTGAACCCCTGAAGCAGGTGCTGGCCACCGGTGCATCGCACCATAACCTGGTCGTGCCGACGTCGCTTGAAACCGCGATACGTTACTTTGAATTTAATATTTCGCGTGCAGAGCTGGGCGGGAACCTGTTTCTGCTGCTGACGGTCCAGGAAATCACCGAGCGCATTCTCTCCCAGGAAAAAAATCGACGTTTTTGTGCTGCACTCGATAATTCCATCGATGCCATATTGCTCTACGATTGTGAGGACAGGCGCGTTATTGACGCCAATGACACTGCGTCACAAATTCTGGGCTACAGCTACGAAGAACTGGTGTCGCTAGGTCCGCAAGACCTCAGGGCGGATCTGGCCGACACGGCAGTCGAGAATCGCTTTGATGAAATCATTCAATCCGACGGCAGGGCGGGGATGCATGAGTGCGTCTACCGGCGCAAAGACGGAAGCCAGCTGCCGGTAGAGGTCTACATGAAGGCGCTGGAGTCGGACGGAAAAAACGTCATGATTGCGACTGTGCGCGATATCAGCAGCCGTCTCCGGGCCGATCGCGAACTGCATGAAAGCGAGGAGCGCTTCAGAGTGGCGTTTAACCAGGCCGCAGTGGGTCTGGCGCATATTGCACCCGATGGGCGCTGGTTAAGGGTGAACCAGAAACTCTGTGAAATTACCGGCTATGCAGAGGAAGAATTGCTGAAGCGGCGGTTTCAGGAAATCACCCACCCCGATGACATGGATGCCGACCGGGAGCTGCTGCGGCGCAGTCTCGAAGGGGAAATCAGCAACTACACCAGGGAAAAGCGCTATCGCCGCAAGAATGGCGGCTCCATCTGGATCAATGTCACCAGTTCGCTGATACGTGATCAAGCAGGTCAGCCCAGGTATTACAGCGTCGTGATTGAGGACATTACCCGCCGCAAAGTGGTGGAAGAAGAGTTGCAGTTCCTCGCGAACCACGATGCCTTGTCCGGCTTGCCCAACCGCTTGTCGCTGCACGACCGCTTGTCCGCAGCGATTGCGAATGCCGGTGGCGCGGGAAGGCATGTTGCCGTAATGTTTGTCGACCTGGATCGCCTCAAGTTCATCAACGACAGGCTGGGGCATGAGGTCGGCGACAGGGTGATTGTGGAGGTCGGCCGCAGACTGTCGTCCAGGCTCAGGGATGGCGATACCGTGTCGCGTCTGGGGGGCGATGAATTCGTGGTGGTGCTGGCGGACTTGCCGCACGAAGACGGTGTGGCTGCTGCTGCGGCAAGGCTGCTGGAATCCCTGTCCCGGCCGATGCATATCCTCGGGCAGGAGTTGTTCAATACCTGCAGTATCGGCATCAGCCTGTATCCGAAGGATGGTCTTGATGAACAGACGCTATTGAAAAATGCGGATGTGGCGATGTACCGCGCAAAGGATTCTGGCGGCAATAACTTCCAGTTCTACGCCGCCGACATGAACCTGGACGCCGATACGGTGGATCGCTTGAAGCTTGAGGGCGACTTGCGGCGGGCCCTGGAACGGGAAGAATTCGTGTTGCATTACCAGCCGCAAATCGATCTGACCTCGGGGCGGCTGGTCGGGGTGGAAGCCTTGTTGCGCTGGATGCCGCCAGGCAGGGCGTTGGTTTCGCCGGCCGACTTCATTCCAATTGCTGAAGAAACCGGGCTCATTGTGCCGATAGGCGAATGGGTGTTGCGCACGGCCTGCACCCAGAACCAGGCTTGGCAGGCCGCTGGCTTTCCTGCCGTCAGGATGGCGGTCAACCTCTCGGCGCGCCAGTTCAAACAGCAGAATATTGTCAACATGGTGTCGCAAGTGCTGCAGGAAACGGGCTGCTGTGCAGGTTGCCTGGAACTGGAAATCACGGAAAGCGTCCTGATGGACAAGCCGGAGGCCGCGGCGGCTGTCATGCGCGAGCTTAACGAAATGGGTGTGCATCTGTCGATTGACGATTTTGGCACCGGCTATTCGAGCCTGAGCTATCTGAAACGCTTTCCGATCAGTTCGCTGAAGATCGATCAATCCTTTGTCAAGGATATCTCGACCGATGCCGACGACGCTGCCATCGTCAAGGCGGTGATCGCGCTGGCGCACAGCATGAAGCTCTCGGTGATCGCGGAAGGGGTGGAAACTGCGGCGCAACTGGACTTTCTCCGGGCCCAGAAATGCGATCAGATGCAGGGCTATTACTTCAGCCCGCCGGTGCCGCCCGAGCAGATCGAGAAGTTATTGCTCAATCAAGATGACGTGCTGCTCCAGCGAACTGCATAGTCAAGTCTTAAGCCAATCAAATCAATTTTAGGGAAAACCTGTAATGACCAATAGCGAAACCGCCCCATCCAATGCCAAATTGGCGCGAGCCGGATCCGGTTCTGATATCGCCGGCAATGAATTTCTTGCCTTCACGCTGGGGCAGGAAGAATACGGCATCGATATCCTGAAGGTGCAGGAAATCCGGGGCTACGAAGCCGTTACCCGCATTGCCAATGCGCCTGAATTCGTCAAGGGTGTGGTCAATCTGCGCGGCATCATCGTGCCGGTCATCGACATGCGCATCAAGTTCAATCTTGGCACGCCCGTGTATGACCAGTTCACCGTCGTCATCATCCTGAACATCCGCGGGCGCGTGATGGGCATGGTGGTCGACAGCGTCTCGGATGTGACGACGCTGACGCCGGAGCAGATCAAGCCTGCGCCCGAGATGGGCACGGCGTTCAACACCGATTACCTGATCGGCCTGGGCACGCTCGAAGCGCGGATGCTGATCCTGGTCGATATCGACAAGTTGATGTCATCAGCCGAAATGGGACTGATTGAAAACATGCCTGCCTAAAAAATCCGCAAATTAATCTGCTTACTATACCAATTAGAGGAGAAATATGTCGTTCGCAAATTTGAAAATCGGAGCCCGTCTGGGATTCGGCTTCGCCTTGATACTCGTGCTGTTGGCCGCAGCTGTCGGCCTGGGCCTGAGCTCCATGGGGCGGATCAGCAATCGCACGGATCAGATTGTGGACGACCATAATGTGAAGACTTTTGCCGTGACTGAGATGGCCGACAACTTCAGGGACATCAGCCTGATCATCACGAATATCGTGCTGTTGCAGGATGATGCGTCGCTGCAGGAGAAAAAAAATCAGTTGGGGGCGGCGCGCGAGAAATACGGCAAGGCAAAAAAGGTGTTTCTTGATACAGAATTGAATGAAAATGAAAAAGAATTGCTGTCCAAGTTAGACGCTGCGATCAAGTATTCTGCCCCTATCGTCAATAAAGTGGTCGAACTGGGCATGCAAAACAAGAACGAGGAGGCTACCGAATTGCTGGTCAAGCAATCCCTTCCCTCGATTCAAAAGGCGATTGGCGTTATCGAAGAAATCATCCAATACGAAAAAGACCAGGGCAAAGCTGCCGCCGAGCATGCCAAGGCGGATTACACCAGTGCCCGTAATCTGATGCTGGGCCTGGGTGGGCTGGCGATCGTGCTGGGCGGCGTGATCTCCCTGTTGATCACGCGCTCGATCACGCGTCCGATCAACGCCGCGGTGAAGGTCGCCGAAACGGTTGCGGCCGGCGACTTGAGCAGCCGGATCGATGTCACTTCCAAAGATGAAACCGGCCAGCTGCTGCAGGCATTGAAAGACATGAATGACAGCCTGCTCGACATCGTTGGCCGGGTGCGCAGCGGCACCGACACGATCGCGACCGCATCGAGCCAGATCGCCTCGGGCAATCTGGACCTGTCGTCGCGCACGGAACAGCAAGCCAGTTCGCTGGAAGAGACGGCGTCGTCGATGGAGGAGCTGACCTCGACGGTGAAGCAAAATGCCGACAATGCGCACCAGGCCAATAGCCTGGCGCTGTCCGCCTCGGAAGTGGCGGTCAAGGGCGGGGCCGTGGTGGCGGAGGTCGTGGACACCATGGGCGCAATCAATGAATCGGCGCGCAAGATCGTCGATATCATCAGCGTCATCGACGGCATCGCCTTCCAGACCAATATCCTGGCGTTGAATGCGGCGGTCGAAGCCGCGCGCGCCGGCGAGCAGGGGCGCGGCTTCGCCGTCGTGGCAGCCGAAGTGCGCATTCTGGCGCAGCGCTCGGCGGCAGCGGCCAAGGAAATCAAGGAGTTGATCAGTGATTCGGTCAACAAGGTCGATGCCGGCAGCAAGCTGGTTCACCAGGCCGGCGCGACGATGGATGAGATCGTGGACGGCATCAGGCGGGTCACCGACATCATGGGCGAGATCACCGCTGCCAGCACCGAACAGAGTGCGGGCATCGAACAAGTGAATCAGGCAATTGCACAGATGGATGAAGTCACGCAGCAGAATGCTGCGCTGGTCGAGGAAGCGGCGGCTGCCGCGTCCAGCCTGCAGGACCAGGCCGGCTCTCTGGCACAGGTCGTGGGCGTATTCAGGTTCGATGGCATGCGCGCGGCAGCACCGGTCCCGGCGCATGCGGCCATCGTGAAGCCATTGCCGGGCAAGGCGCCACTGCGGGCAGTTGGCGCAATACCGCGGCCGGCGGTGGCAGCGAGAGAGCTTGCTGTCAGGACTGCCAGCAAGGAAGACTGGGAAGAGTTTTAAGCCGGCGGGTGCCGGGCAGCGGCGCGCCTTTGATTCCTGATCGCGCGCCAGAAGCGAATTGTTTCTGATTTTTTTGTAATGTTTTACAATTGGCGAATGCCAAAGTCGAAAAATTCACGCGCAAATATCACTTGCCGCATCGCCCGGTTGCGAAAAAAAATGAATGATTTGGCGCTGGTCCGGCCTTGGCAAAGCGAGAAGCTTTTTCGTGGCACTTTCGAACAGGCTGCTGTCGGCATGGCTCATGCCAACCAGGACGGCAAGTGGCTCAGAGTCAATCAGCGTTTGTGTGACATTACCGGTTATAGCCGCACGGAGCTGTCAAGCAAAACCTTTCGCGACATTTCCCATCCCGACGATATCGAGGGCGATACCGCACTGATCAGCGACTTGTACGCAGGGAGAATTCCGGCGTATGTCAAGGAGAAGCGCTACATTCATAAAAGCGGGACGCCCATCTGGGTCAGTGTCAGCGCCTCGATGGCGCCAGCCGATGGGGGGACGCCATGCCATATTTGTGTCATTGAAGATATCACCCGTCGCAGGCTTGCCGAAGCAGCGTTGCGTAAAAGCGAGCGTAGCCTGAAAAATGCAAAGCGTATTTCCCAGTTGGGAACCTGGGATTGGGACCTTGCGACCAACGAATTTTTCTGGTCTGACGAGATTGAGCAAATTTTTGGCATGAGGCCGCCGGACTATGATGCCTTTCTCCTGCGGGTGCATCCGGGCGATCGCGCGTTTGTCATTCATTCCATCGAGCAGTCGCACGTCAAGAGCCGTCCGTATCGTCCCTATAGCATAGATTATCGTATCGTCAGGCCGGATGAATCGGAACGCATTGTGCATGCACAGGGCGAGGTTGCTTTCGATGCGCATGGCAAACCCGTCCGGATGGCGGGCACGGTACAAGACATTACCGAGCGCAGACTTGCGGAGGACCGGCTGCGTGAGAGCGAGGCAAGGTTCAAGGGCATTTCCGGCAATATTCCCGGTATGGTGTTTCAGCTCAGTCATATAGGCGACAGTGTCAGTTTTACTTATGTCAGTGACGGCGCCAGTGCGCTATGCGGATTATCCCCGGAAGAGATCAAGCTTGATCCGGCAGTCCTCATCCGTTTTCTGCTGCCGGAAGACCGCCAAGCATTTTATGCCTCGATGTTGCGTTCCGCGGAAAGCTATTCGATATGGAACTGGGAAGGCCGATTGCATACAGCTGATCAATATGCGAAATGGGTCAATTTGCGGGCCACGCCGCGATGTCTCGGTGCAGATGGCGTGATTTGGGATGGCGTCATTTTCGATATCAGCGAAAGTAAAAAGAATGAAGCTGAAATCCGACTTTCCAGAGAAAAGCTGCGGGAACTGTCTGCGCACCAGATGGTGGTGAAAGAGGCTGAGGGAAAGCGGATTGCGCGTGAGATTCATGATGAATTGGGACAGCGCCTGACCGTCTTGCGGATGGATGTGATGATGCTGCCGAAAGTCTTGAAGGGCCGTTCCGAAGCTTTGCCGGAAGCGATAGATCAAATGAAGGGCGCTATCGACGGTGTTTTGCGTATCGTCCGGGATATCGCCGCCAACCTCAGGCCGGCCGCCCTGGATATGGGCATTCTTGTCGCAGTGGAATGGCTGGTGGACGACTTTCAGACGCGGGTGGGATTAGCCTGCAAATTGCACAATCGACTTGAGCAAGACTTCAGCCTGGATGATGACCGTGCAACCGGGATCTTTCGTATTCTTCAGGAATCCTTGACGAATGTGGCGCGACATGCGAACGCAAGCAAAATTGAAATTACATTAGACATTCAAGACGGGCAATTGCGTCTTGACGTCAACGATAACGGCGCGGGCTTCGAACCGTGGCAGGAGGGCAGCAAAAAATCTTTTGGCTTGAGCGGCATGCGTGAGCGCGCAACGGCGCTCGGCGGCGATGTCGAGATTTTAAGCTCTCCTGGAAAAGGCACCCGTGTGCGCGCATCCATTCCATTATGATTCTCTTGTTCGAATGAAGTAATTGATGATCAGAATTTTTATTGCCGATGATCACGCCATGATGCGTGAAGGCTTGAAGAGAATTATCGCTACCGTAGATAGCATGAGGAGTGTTGCTGAGGCAGCGGACGGATTGGAATTGCTCAACAAACTGGACGAGGTTGATTGTGAATTGCTGTTGCTGGACATGACCATGCAGGATGTGGATGGCATGGAGCTGATCCGGCAGGTAAAGAAGCAGAAGCCGGCACTCCCCATCCTGGTGCTGAGCATGCACAATGCAGGAAAAATCGCGGCAGCGGCATTGAAGGCCGGGGCCAGCGGCTATCTGACCAAGGATAGCGACCCGGATCGTTTGGTGGAAGCCATTCACAAGGTTGCCAGCGGTGGTCGCTACATCGATCCGGGGATGGTCGACAAGATTGTTTTTGACGGGGCTGGTGAAATGCTACCCCACGATAATCTTTCGCAAAGAGAGCGGCAAATATTTTTTATGATTGTCGCCGGAAAATCAAACAGCCAGATCGCTACCGATTTATTTTTAAGCGCCAAGACGGTGAGCACGCATAAGAATAGGATTCTCGAAAAGATGGCCGCCGATAACGTGGCTGATCTGGTTCGCTACACCATCAAGTACCAATTAACCGGATAAATTTCTGGCGCGGCTGACCGGATGGCCTGTCGTAAGCTAGGCAGGGATCAACGCTTGGTCAGTTTGTGTCATGCCAGTCTGGCCGCTGTCCTAGCATGGGAACTCCACCCACGTTCGTCAATGGAGGTTCCATGTCAGTTGCCAAAGTCATAGAAGTGATCGCCAAGAGTGACAAGAGCTTCGAAGATGCCGCTCAGCAAGGCATTACCCGCGCTACCGATTCGCTGAGCGATGTCACCGGCGCCTGGATCAAGGACCAGAAGGTCATTGTCTCCGGCGGAAAAATCATCGAGTACCGCGTTTTGATGAAGGTTACTTTTGTCCTCAAGGACTAGGCGCCAAGGGCCGGGTGTGCCGCCCATGGCGGCCTGGTCCGGCAGTAACCTGCCCAATTCCACTACCGCCCAATATTGTCATAGTGGCATTTGCACAAATTGGGCATTTCATGAATAGCCTTTCTTCAATTAACATATGACAGTGCGCAGCCCCGGGAGCTTCCGGGCAAATGCCGGCTTGTGTGTAATTGACGATTCAGGCGAATAATGAAATTTGTCTCATGTACCTATGACCGGCATGCACCGGCCATCCTGGAAATTTTCAACGATGCGATCCTGCATTCGACTGCCTTGTACGACTACCGGCCGCGCACATCAGAGAGCATGGTCGGCTGGTTCAAGGCCCGCGAGGCTGGCGGTTTTCCGGTAATTGGCATCGAGAACGATGCAGGCGAACTCATGGGTTTTGCCAGCTACGGCACTTTTCGCGCCTTTCCTGCCTATAAATACTCGGTCGAACACTCGGTATATGTAGACAAGAATCACCGTGGCAAGGGTTGCGGCAGGCGCCTCTTGCAAAAGCTGATCGAGGCGGCGCGCGCCCAGGATATGCATGTCATGGTGGGCGGCATCGATGCCGAAAACGCCACCAGCATCAGCCTGCATCGCAAGCTCGGCTTCGAGCATGCCGGCACGATCCGGCAAGCTGGCTTCAAGTTCGGCCGCTGGCTGGATCTCGCTTTTTACCAGCTGATCCTGGCAACGCCGGGCGAACCGGTCGATGGCTGATCCGGATTTCATGCATAATCACGCCAAATTTCATTGAATTAATTACATGCAAACCAGTTCACACGTACAGCTCGTGAAAGCGCTGGATCTCTTGCTCGACGTGATATGCGTCGTCGACCGGGAGGGCCGGTTCGTCGCGGTGAGCGCCGCCTGCGAACAGGTTTTCGGTTATACGCAGGAAGAGTTGATCGGCAAATCCATGATCGACCTGGTGTTGCCGGCGGATCGTGAACGGACCTTGCTGGCCGCCGGCGGCGTCATGGCCGGCAATCCTTTGCGCAATTTTGAAAACCGCTATGTGCGCAAGGATGGCCAGGTGGTCGATATCATGTGGTCAGCCCGGTGGTCGGAAGCTGACCAGATGCGGCTGGCGGTGGCGCACGATATCACGCTGCGCAAGCGGGCCCAATCGATGCAGGCGGCGTTGTACAGCATTGTCGTATCGGCGCATTCGGCGGAAGACCTTGCCGATCTGTGCCGAAAGCTCCAGCAGATCATTGGCCAAATGGTGCCGACCGGGAGTTTCATTGTTGCGTTGCATGACAGCCACACCGATGAAATGACCTTTCCCTATTTCATCGGTGAAAGCGAGGCGGCGCCTGCGCCATGCAAGCTGGAGGATTCCGGCACGCTTGCCGCCGAGGTGATCCGCAGCGGCGTCGCCTTGCTGCTGACACCGGAAACCAGGAACGACTGGCCCCGCGAGATACAGGCCGTTGTCGCCGTGGATGCGTTCGACCGGCTGGGCGTGCCTCTCATCGCCGACCAGCGCAGCATCGGCGCGCTGGTCGTGCGCAGTCATTCGGCGACGGCTCGTTACACTGCACAGCACAAGACCTTGCTGCAGTTCGTTTCAACCCAGATCGCCGCCAATATCGAGCGCAAGCAGGCCAATGCACGCCTGCACTTTCTGGCGCAATACGACTTCTTGACCGGCTTGCCGAACCGTACGCTGTTCGACGATCGTCTGAAGGTCGCCTTGGCCAAGGCGACGCGCGACAACGAGTTGCTGGCGCTGCTGTATATCGACCTGGATGATTTTAAGCCGGTCAATGACAATCTGGGGCACGCCACCGGCGACCTGCTGTTGACGGAGTTGGCCGGTCGCATCCAGGGATGCGTGCGCCAGGTGGATACGGTTTGCCGGATCGGCGGCGACGAATTCGTCGTTTTGCTCGGGGCAGTCCAGGCGCCGCAGAATGCATGGCAGGTGGCTGAAAACATCCGCGCCGCCATCAATCTGCCGATGTCCCTGGCCGGGCAGAATGTCCAGGTATCTGCAAGCATCGGCATCGCCCTTTACCCCCGGCATGGCAGCGATCCCATCCAGTTGGCGCGCAATGCCGATGCGGCCATGTACGACGCCAAAAAAAGCGGCGGCAATCGATGCCGGGTGCTGCCGGCCTGAGTTATTGCCCGTCGTAGTTCGTGGCCGGGCGCGGCATGATCACCGCTTCTTCAGCATCGAGCCCAGCACGCCGCGGATGATTTCGCGGCCAACTTGCGAGCCGATGCTGCGGGCGGCCGATTTTACCAGCGCCTGCACGGGCGATTCGCGCTTGCTGCCGCCGTTGCCAAACAGGCCGCCCAGCATGTCGCCCAGACTGGAGCCGGAATCTGCTTCTTCGTGCTGCCGGGGTTGCGTGCCGCCAGGCACCGGCGCGCCCTGGTTGCCATTTGCCGGGGCGGCGCGGCTGTTCAACTTCTCGTAGGCCGATTCGCGGTCCACGGTTTTTTCATAGACGCCAGCCACCACCGACGTGAGCATGGCCTGCTTGCGCTCATCTGCGGTGATCGGGCCGATCTGCGAGCCCGGCGGCAGGATGTAGGCGCGCTCGACCATGTTGGGGCGGCCCTTTTCGTCGAGGAAGGACACCAGCGCCTCGCCCACCCCCAGTTCCGTGATCACCTGCGCGGTATCGAGCGCCGGGTTCGGGCGGAAGGTTTCGGCGGCGGCCGTGACAGCCTTCTGGTCGCGCGGGGTATAGGCGCGCAGCGCGTGCTGCACGCGGTTGCCGAGCTGGCCGAGCACGGTGTCGGGGATGTCCAGGGGGTTTTGCGTGATGAAGAAAACGCCCACGCCCTTGGAGCGGATCAGGCGCACCACCTGTTCGATTTTCTGCAGCAGCTGCTTGGGCGCTTCGCTGAACAGCAAGTGCGCCTCGTCGAAGAAGAACACCAGCTTGGGCTTGTCGAGGTCGCCGACTTCCGGCAGGTTCTCGAACAGTTCCGACAGCATCCACAGCAAAAAGGTCGAGTACAGGCGCGGCGCGTTCATGAGCTTGTCGGCGGCGAGGATGTTGACCACGCCATGGCCGTTGCTGTCGGTCTGCAAGAGGTCGTCGATGTTGAGCATGGGTTCGCCGAAGAAGCGGTCGCCGCCCTGTTCATCGATGGCGATCAGGCCGCGCTGGATGGCGCCGATGCTGGCCGCCGAGATATTGCCGTAGGTGGTGCGGTAGTCTGCAGCGTTGTCGCCGACATTCTGCAGCATGGCGCGCAAGTCCTTGATGTCGAGCAGCAGCAGGCCGTTGTCGTCGGCGATCTTGAATACCAGCTGCAGCACGCCTTCCTGGGTGTCGTTCAGGTTCAGCATGCGCGACAGCAGCAGCGGCCCGAGGTCGGAAATGGTGGCGCGCACCGGATGGCCCTGCTCGCCGAACACATCCCAGAAAGTCACCGGGCAGGCACCCCATTGCGGCTCTTCGAGACCCAGGTCCGCCAGGCGCTTGGCGAGTTTTTCCGAGGGCACGCCCGGCTTGGCCAGGCCCGACAGGTCGCCCTTGACGTCGGCCATGAACACCGGCACGCCAATGCTGGACAGGGATTGGGCGAGCACTTGCAGGGTCACGGTCTTGCCGGTGCCGGTGGCGCCGGTGATGCAACCGTGACGGTTGACCAGGTTCGACAGCATTTCCAGGGTGACAGCAGGCTGCTGGTGGGTGTTCCGGGCGATCGGCAGGGAGATGGACATGGTGGAGCCCTAGAGTGTGTTGTGGATGGTTCCAAAAAGACGGCGGCAATGGCTAATCATTATAGCCAAGCGCCGAAAAATCAATGGTGCAGATAACGGCAAGTACCCTATGCGCCTGTGCGCAGGCAGATCGTACATTTTTTGATCAATCAACGGATCAGCCGCTTTTTCCCAGGATCAGGGCTCTTCTGGTGGGTCTTCGCCATCCAGGTGCTTCATGTTGTCCAGTAACTTGAGCAGGTAGTGCAAGGTGTGAGTGAGGTCGCTGACGGAGAAGTCAGTGAGCGCCTGCTCATAGTAATCATTGATTCTGGGTATTGCTTCGTTATTCCAGATGGCGTGCCCCGATGGGGTCAGGGTAATCAGGCGGGAGCGCCGGTCGCGTCCATCCGGGGTGCTGTTGAGGTGGCCGTCACGCTCCAGCCGGCTGACCAACCCCGACAAGTTCTGCCGGCTTACCATCAGGTAGCGCGCCAGATCCCCTACGCTCATGCCGTCTTGCACTTCCGGGCGCGAGAGTGCGCCCAATACCGCCCATTGCTGCGTGGTAATACCGAGATCCTCCACCGCCCGGCTGCCGGTTTTATGCAACATGTTTGCGCATTGGTAGAGGCGAAAGAACAGGCGGTTGGCCAGTTCCATGCGCGTCACCACGACCGAACTATCGATTTTTTTCATTTTTCCCCTGATTTTTTACGTGGTTTATTACTTATATGTATAGATTTTGGCATTTCATATGACAATATATTTTCATATATCTGATATTTTTTGCTTGCATAACTTAATCTGCTTGCCTAATATAGGTCAATACATTTACGTATTTACGTTTGCGGTGCATCGCAATACGTAAGAATACCAACCCTGAAAACTCTGGCGGAGAAAATATGCAACGACTCGAAGGAAAGACCGTAATCGTAACCGGCGGCGGCGGCGGCATTGGTGGCGCAACCAGCAAGCGTTTTGCCAGCGAAGGCGCACGTGTCGCAGTGTACGACATGAACCTGGAAGCAGCGGAGCGTGTGGCGGCGGAAATCGTCGCCGCTGGCGGCAAGGCAGTCGCCTTCAAGTGCGACATTACCAATCGCGCAGAAGTGGACGCGGCAGTCGCCGCCACCACGGCGCAACTTGGCCCGATCGACGTGCTCGTCAATAACGCCGGCTGGGATGTGTTCAAGCCGTTCACCAAGACCGTGCCGCAAGAATGGGACAAGCTGATTGCCATCAACCTGGTCGGCGCGCTGAACATGCATCACGCCGTGTTGCCAGGCATGGCTGAGCGCAAGGCTGGCCGCATCGTCAACATCGCTTCAGACGCTGCGCGTGTCGGCTCTTCCGGCGAAGCGGTCTATGCGGCCTGCAAGGGCGGCCTGGTGGCGTTTTCCAAGACCATCGCGCGTGAACATGCGCGTCATGGCATCACGGTCAACGTGGTCTGTCCGGGCCCGACCGATACGGCCTTGCTGGCTGGCGTCGCCGAAGGCGCACCGAATCCGGAAAAGCTGCTGGAAGCCTTTACCAAGGCCATCCCGCTTGGCCGCCTCGGCCAGGCAGACGATCTGGCCAGCGCCATCGTGTTTTTTGGCAGCGATGATGCCAGCTTCATTACCGGCCAGGTCATCAGCGTGTCTGGCGGCCTGACGATGAACGGCTGAACGGAAATAACCGCAGCCACATTCCCGAACCTATACCAAGGACACCATCATGAATTACGAAGACATCCTCTACGAAGTGCGCAACGGTGTTGCATGGATCACCATCAACCGTCCCGAAAAAATGAACTCCTTTCGCGGCCAGACCTGCGACGAGATCATCAAGGCCCTGAACCGCGCCGGCTATGACAAGGCCGTCGGCGCGATCGTGCTGGCCGGCGCCGGCGACAAGGCATTTTGCACCGGTGGCGACCAGTCTGCCCATAACGGCAATTACGACGGTCGCGGCACCATCGGTCTGCCGATGGAAGAGTTGCACACCGCCATCCGCGACGTACCCAAGCCGGTCATCGCGCGCGTGCAGGGTTATGCGATTGGCGGCGGCAATGTGCTGTGCACGATTTGCGATCTGACCATCTGCTCCGACAAGGCGCAGTTCGGCCAGGTCGGCCCCAAGATGGGCTCGGTCGATCCGGGCTACGGCACGGCATTCCTGGCCCGTGTGGTCGGCGAAAAGAAGGCGCGCGAGATCTGGTATTTGAACCGCCGCTACTCCGGCGCAGAAGCCGTGGCCATGGGCCTGGCCAACGTCTGCGTGCCGCATGAGGAGCTGGATGCCGAGGTGCAGAAGTGGGCTGAAGAGATTTGCGAGCGCAGCCCTACCGCGTTGGCCATCGCCAAACGCAGCTTCAACGCGGACACCGCGCACCAGAGCGGCATCGCCGGCCTGGGCATGTACGCGCTCAAGCTCTACTACGACACCGAAGAGTCGCGCGAAGGCGTGAGTGCGCTGAAAGAAAAGCGCAAGCCCGACTTCCGCAAATACGCAAAATAAGGCGGGGAAGCCAGGCATCGGCCCCCACGCTTTAGAAATCAGAAACAGGAGACATGATGAATCCCTATATTGACGACGACCTTGCGACGCTATCGGAACATGCGCGCCGCTTTGCCGCCGGACGCGTGGCGCCCGGCTTTCTCGAGCGTGACAAGACCCGCGTGCTGGACCGCACGTTGATGCGTGAAATGGGCGAGATGGGGTTCATCGCGCCGGAATTGCCGGAGCAGTACGGCGGCCAGGGCATGGGTTGCCTGGCAGCCGGCGTGATTCACGAAGAGATTGCGCGCGCCGATCTCAGCATTTCCTATATCAACCTGCTGGCGTCGCTGAACGGCCAGATCCTCGCGCACCACGGCAAGACCGAGGTGGTCAAGCCCTGGCTGAGCCGCCTCACGCAGGGCGATGCCTTGCTGGCGATTGCGCTGACCGAGCCGCGCGGCGGCTCCGATGCCGGCAATCTGCGCCTGAAGATGGAGCGTGTGGGTGACCATTATGTGCTCAACGGCGAAAAGACCTCCATTTCGGCTGCCGACCAGGCCGATGCCGCTGTGGTGTTTGCGCGCACCGGCACGGTGGAGTCCGGTGCCCACGGCGTCTCTGCCGTGCTGGTGCCGACGGACTTGCCCGGCATTACCCGCAACCGCTTCGATTGTCATGGTCAGCGTGCTATCGGGCGCGGTTCGCTGTTTTTCGAGAATGTGAAAGTGCCTGTCGACCACTTGCTGGGCGAAGAGGGCAAGGGTTTCGTCCAGGTCATGCAGGGATTCGACTTCTCGCGCGCCCTGATCGGCCTGCAGGTGCTGTCTGTGGCCCGGGTGGCGCTGGAAGAAACCTGGGAATACGTGGCGCAACGCGAAGCGTTCGGCAAGCCGCTGTCGGCATTCCAGGGCGTCTCGCACCCGCTGGCGGACTTTGACACCCAGGTGAGCGCGGCGCGGCTGCTGTGCCTGCAGGCGCTCTGGCTCAAGGACAAGGACCTGCCGCACACCGCCGAGGCGGCCATGTGCAAGTGGTGGGCGCCGAAGCTGGCCTACGATGCCATTCACCAGTGCCTGCTGATGTTCGGTCACGGCGGCTATGACCATGGCTTGATGGAGCAGCGTCTGCGCGATGTGCTGGGCTTCCAGATTGGCGACGGCACGGCACAGATCATGAAAACCATTGTCGCCCGCACGCGTGCAGGGCGGGCAGCCGTGCCGGCGTAATGCCGGAGCCGGACTGGTATTAAAAACGATTATAACGGAGACAAAACCATGAATTTCGATGCCGTACTGATCCCGCCGCGCCGCGCGGAAAGCATTGCCCAGGGGTTCTGGCCTGATCAAACCATTAACGACTATCTGGACGCCTGCGTGGCCAGCTGTCCGGACAAAATTGCACTCACCTCGGTGCAGGTCGACGGCGCCGCAACGCGCAGCTTCACCTACCGTGAAATGGCCGCCATGGCCGACCGCATGGCCATCGGCCTGGCGCGCCTCGGCATCGGGCGCAACGACGTCGTGTCGTGCCAGTTGCCCAATTGGTGGCAATTCACGCTGACCTACCTCGCCTGTACGCGCATCGGTGCCGTGATGAACCCGCTGATGCACATTTTTCGCGAGCACGAATTGTCATTCATGCTCAAGCACGGCGCCGCCAAGGCCTTGATCGCCCCCAAGGTGTTTCGCGGTTTCGACTACGAGAAAATGGTGATGGCGCTGCAACCAACGCTACCGGATCTGCAGCATGTCATCATCGTCGGCGGCAGTGGTGCCAATAGTTTTGAGGCCCTCCTTACCGAGCCGCAATGGGAGCTGGAAGCGGATGCCGAAGACATCCTGCGCCGCAGTCGCCCGGGTCCGGATGATGTGACGCAAATGATCTATACCTCGGGCACCACCGGCGAGCCCAAGGGCGTGATGCATACCGCCAACACCACCATGGCTAACATTCTTCCTTATGCTGCGCGACTGCATCTGGGGGGCGATGAAGTGGTGCTGATGGCCTCGCCGATGTCGCACCAGACCGGCTTCATGTATGGGCTCATGATGCCCATCATGCTCAAGTCGAGCGTCGTGCTGCAGGACATCTGGGAACCCAAGACCGCTTTGCAGCTGATCCGCGAATATAGCGTGACGTTCACCATGGCGTCGACGCCGTTCCTGACGGATCTGTCGAAAACCGTGGCGGAGGCCGGCAGTGCCGTTCCCACCTTGCGCACCTTCGTCTGTGCCGGTGCGCCGATTCCGGGGCCGCTGGTCGAGCAGGCCCGGCAAGCCATGGGCACCAAGATCGTCTCGGCCTGGGGCATGACTGAAAACGGCGCGGTCACCCTGACCAAGCTGGACGATGGCGATGAGCGCTCGGTCAACAGCGACGGCTGTCCGCTGCCCGGCGTGGCGGTGAAGGTGGTCGACGCGAATGGCGACGCACTGCCGCCGGGCGAATCGGGCCGTCTGCTGCTGCGTTCCTGCTCGAACTTCGGCGGCTACCTGAATCGTCCGCATCTCAACGCGACCGATGCCGATGGCTGGTTCGATACCGGCGACCTGGCGCGCATCGATGCGCAGGGCTATATCCGCATCACCGGGCGCAGCAAGGACGTCATCATCCGCGGCGGCGAGAACATCCCGGTGGTCGAGATTGAAACCATGTTGTACCGCCATCCTGCCATCGCCGTCGTCGTGATCGTCGCCTATCCCGACGAGCGTCTGGGCGAGCGCGCATGCGCCATTGTCGTGCCCAAGCAGGGCCAGACCATCGACCTGCCTGCGATCGTCGAATTCTTGAAGGCGCAGAAAGTCGCAATGCAGTACATCCCCGAGCGCTTGATCGTGCGGGACAGCATGCCGTCGACGCCAACCGGCAAGGTGCAGAAATTCAAGCTGCGCCAGATGCTGGTCGAAGGTTCGCTCTGAATCACGGAATCACTCCCGCAACAAGCTGAAAGATAATCATCATGGCAGAGTCCCTTGTTCTGGCAGACACCATAGGCCGCGTCGGCTTGATCACGCTGAACCGGCCGAAGCAGTTAAATGCTCTCAACGATGCGCTGATGGATGCCCTCGGCAGTGCATTGCTGGCGTTCGATGCCGACCCGGCCATCGGCGCCATCGTCATCACCGGCAGCGACAAGGCGTTCGCCGCCGGCGCGGATATCGCGGCGATGGCGGACTGGGATTACATGGATGTCTATCAGAGCGATTTCATCACCCGCAACTGGGAAACCATCCGCCGGGTGCGCAAGCCGGTGATCGCTGCCGTGGCCGGCTTTGCCATGGGCGGCGGTTGCGAACTGGCGCTTGCCTGCGACATCGTGATTGCCGCCGACAGCGCGAAATTTGCGCTGCCGGAGGTCAAGCTGGCAATGCTGCCAGGCGCCGGTGGCACGCAGCGTCTGCCGCGCGTCATCGGCAAGGCCAAGGCGATGGACATGTGCCTCTCCGCGCGCACTCTGGATGCCGCCGAGGCCGACCGTTATGGCCTGGTTTCGCGCGTGGTGCCGGCGGATGCCTTGCTCGGAGAAAGCCTGGCCCTGGCAGCAGCAATCGCCGGTTATTCGCTGCCGGTGCTGATGGCGATCAAGGAGTCGGTCAACCGCGCCTATGAATCTTCGCTGTCCGAAGGCATCGGCTTTGAGCGCCGCCAGTTGCATGCCCGTTTCGCCAGTGCCGACGCGCACGAGGGCATGAAAGCCTTCCTTGAAAAACGCAAGCCGGTGTTCCTGCACCGCTGACAATTCCCTTAAGACTGGATCACCCATCATGGCACTAGACAACGAATCCTTTGACCTTTTGCTCGCGACCGTACAGCGCTTCATACAGGAGCGCCTGGTGCCCGCCGAGAACACTGTTGAAGAACTCGACGACGTCCCCGCCGACATCGTCGAGGATATGAAGGAAATGGGCCTGTTCGGCTTGTCCATCCCGGAGGAATATGGCGGCATCGGCCTGTCGATGAGCCAGGAATGCCAGGTGGCCTTTGAGCTGGGACAGACCGCGCTGGCGTTTCGTTCCGTCTTCGGCACCAACGTCGGCATCGGCTCGCAGGGCATCCTGATGGACGGCACCGCGGCGCAAAAGCGCGAATTCCTGCCGCGCGTGGCCAGCGGTGAGCTGATCATGTCGTTCGCGCTCACCGAGCCAGATGCCGGCTCCGATGCTGCCGCGCTGAAGACCCGGGCCGAGTTGGACGGCGACGTTTATGTGCTCAACGGCGTCAAGCGCTACATTACCAATGCGCCGCGCGCCGGCGCCTTCACCCTGATGGCGCGCACCGATGGTGTCGGCGCCGGCGGCATTTCTTCCTTCATCGTACCGGCTGATCTGCCTGGCATCAGCCTTGGCAAGCCCGACAAGAAGATGGGCCAGCGCGGCACCAAGACCTGCGACGTCGTCCTCGAAAACGTCCGCGTGCCGGCGGCCAACATCATCGGCGGCACCCCCGGCAAGGGCTTCAAGACCGCCATGAAAGTGCTGGACCGCGGGCGCCTGCATGTCTCGGCGCTGGCGTGCGGCGTCGCGCAAAGGGTGCTGAACGAGTCGGTTGCCTACGCCCGGGAGCGCAAGCAGTTCGGCAAGCGCATCGGCGACTTCCAGCTGGTGCAGGCCATGCTGGCAGACAGCCAGGCCGAGTTGTACGCCGGCTGGTCCATGGTGCAAGACTGCGCCAAACGCTATGATGCAAAACCGGTTGGAAAAAGCGATCCGGATGTCAGCATGCGTGCCTCGTGCGCCAAGATGTTTTGCACGGAAATGGTTGGCCGCGTGGCGGACCGCGGTGTCCAGGTGCATGGTGGCGCCGGTTATATCAACGAATACAAGGTCGAACGCTTTTATCGCGACGTTCGGCTGCTGCGCTTGTATGAGGGCACCACCCAGATCCAGCAACTCATCATCGGCCGCGAGCTGATGGGGCGCGACTGAGTTACCTTCTTATCCTTATTTTTGAAAGACGACCATGACCTCACATCAAAAACGTGCCTCCTTCGATTGGAGCGACCCGCTGTTTCTGGATGGCCAGCTGAGCGACGACGAGCGCCAGGTGCGCGATGCGGCGCGGGCATATTGCCAGGAACGCCTGGCTCCCCGTGTGCTCAACGCATTCCGCAATGAGCAGACCGACCCGGCGATCTTTCGCGAGATGGGCGAACTTGGCTTGTTGGGCGTTACCATTCCGGAAGCCTACGGTGGTTCGGGCCTCAATTACGTCTGCTACGGGCTGGTGGCGCGCGAAGTGGAGTCCATCGATTCCGGCTACCGTTCCATGATGAGCGTGCAGTCCTCGCTGGTCATGGTGCCGATCAACGAATTCGGCACTGAAGAGCAGAAGCAGAAATACCTGCCCAAGCTGGCCACAGGCGAATACATCGGCTGCTTCGGCCTGACGGAACCCAACCATGGCTCCGATCCGGGCAGCATGATCACCCGCGCCCGCAAGGTCCCGGGCGGCTATAGCCTCAGCGGCGCGAAGATGTGGATTACCAACAGCCCGATCGCCGACGTGTTCGTGGTCTGGGCCAAGGACGATGAAGGCGCCATCCGTGGCTTCGTGCTGGAGAAGGGCTGGAAAGGCCTGTCCGCCCCCGCCATTCACGGCAAGGTGGGCCTGCGTGCCAGCATCACCGGCGAGATCGTCATGGATGAAGTGTTCTGCCCTGAAGAAAACGCCTTCCCGGATGTCCGTGGCTTGAAGGGGCCGTTCACCTGCCTGAATTCGGCCCGTTACGGCATCGCCTGGGGCGCACTGGGCGCAGCCGAAGATTGCTTCCACCGTTCGCGTCAGTACGTGATGGATCGCAAGCAGTTCAACAAGCCGCTGGCAGCCAACCAGCTGATCCAGAAAAAATTGGCCGACATGATGACCGAAATCACGCTGGGCCTGCAGGGCTGCCTGCGCCTCGGTCGCATGAAGGACGAGGGCACGGCGGCGGTGGAAATCACTTCGATCATGAAGCGCAATTCGTGCGGCAAGTCGCTGGACATCGCCCGCATGGCGCGCGACATGATGGGCGGCAACGGCATCAGCGACGAATTCGGCGTGGCTCGTCACCTGGTCAACCTCGAGGTCGTCAACACCTATGAGGGCACGCACGATGTGCATGCGCTGATCCTCGGCCGCGCCATCACCGGTATCGCTGCATTCTGAGGTCGCGTCGATGACAATCTCAACCCTTGCTGGAGGCAACATGAAAGCGGTTTTCATCACCGGCCACGGCGGCAATGAGGTTGTGGTCATCGGCGAGCGGCCCCGGCCAGTCCGCGGTCCCGGCGAAGTGCTGGTGCGCCAGCACGCCGCCACGCTGAACCGTGTCGACCTCTACATGCGCGACAGCGGCGCCGGCATCACGCACGGCCTGCCGCAAATCATGGGGCTCGACGGCGCCGGCATCGTCGAGGAAGTCGATCCATCCGAATCCCTGCTGAAGACTGGCCAGCGCGTGGTGCTGCACCCCGGCATCGCCTGCGGTCGTTGCGAATTTTGCCAGCGCGGCGAGGGCGTTTTGTGCAGCGCGATCAAGTATCTCGGCGAGCATCGCGACGGCACGATCGCCGAATACGTCAGCCTGCCGGCGCAGAATGTTTTTGCCATGCCCGAGTCGCTCGACTTCGCGGAAGCAGCGGCACTGGGGGTGAACCACCTGACGGCCTGGCGCATGCTGTTTTCCAAGGCGCAGCTCAAGCCGTGGGAGACGGTGCTCATTTTCGGCATCGGCGGCGGCGTCTCGCTGGCCGCGCTGCAGCTGGCCAAGCTGGCCGGCAGCAAGGTGATCGTCACTTCACGCAGCAACGCCAAGCTGCAGCGTGCCCTGGCCATGGGCGCCGATCACGCCATCAATGGCGCCACCGGGGATGTCGCCAGGGAAGTCATGGCATTGACGGGCGGGCGCGGTGTCGATGTCGTGATCGAGAACGTCGGCCAGGCAGTCTGGTCCAGCGCCATGAAGTCGCTGGTGCGCGGTGGCCGTCTCGTGACGTGCGGCGCGACCACGGGCGACCAGCCGCCGGCCGACTTGCGCCGCATCTTCATCCGTCAGTTGCAGATTTTTGGTTCCACCCTGGGCGATCTCGATGAATTCCGCAATCTGCTGGCATTCGTCCAGCGGACCGGATTGCGCCCGGTGATCGATTCTACTTATCCGATGGACGATGTTCATGCCGCGCTCGACCTGCTGGAAGCCGGCGAGCAGTTCGGCAAGATCGCCATTGCCATCGGACAGTCCTGACGGCCCGTCCATTCGGGTCATTTTTTCAGTTTAGGAGCAGATATGAAAGTCTTAGTCCCCGTCAAGCGCGTGGTCGATTACAACGTCAAGGTGCGGGTCAAGTCCGACGGTTCGGGCGTCGAACTCGCCAACGTCAAGATGAGCATGAATCCCTTCGATGAAATCGCCGTCGAGGAAGCCATGCGCCTCAAGGAAGCCGGCAAGGCCACCGAAGTGGTGGCGGTTTCCTGCGGTGTTGCGCAATGCCAGGAAACCTTGAGAACCGCCATGGCCATCGGCGCCGACCGCGCCATCCTGGTCGAGACCGATGCCGAGTTGCAGCCGCTGGCGGTGGCGAAGTTGTTGAAAGCGCTGGCCGACAAGGAGCAGCCGCAGTTGATCATCCTCGGCAAGCAAGCCATCGACGACGACTGCAACCAGACCGGCCAGATGCTGGCGGCCCTGCTGGGCTGGGGCCAGGCTACCTTCGCCTCCAAGGTGGTGATCGAAGGCGACAAGGCCCTGGTCACCCGCGAAGTCGACGGCGGCCTGGAAACCCTGTCGCTGAGCCTGCCGGCGATTGTCACCACCGACCTGCGCCTGAACGAGCCGCGCTACGTGACCCTGCCCAACATCATGAAAGCCAAGAAAAAGCAGTTGGACATCGTCAAGCCGGACGATCTGGGCGTGGATGTTTCGCCGCGCCTGAAGACCCTGAAAGTGGTCGAGCCGGCCAAGCGTTCCGCCGGCATTATCGTGCCGGACGTGGCCACGCTGGTGGCCAAGCTGAAGAACGAAGCCAAAGTAATTTAAGGAGTTCAATAAAATGACCGCACTCGTTATCGCCGAACACGACCACAACGCCATCAAGGGCGCCACGCTCAACACCGTTACGGCTGCCGCAGCCTGCGGCGGCGACGTGCATATCCTGGTGGCCGGCAGCAATGCCGCCAGTGCCGCCCAGGCGGCGGCGCAAATTGCCGGCGTGAGCAAGGTGATTCATGCCGACAGCGACGCCTTCGCCCACGGTCTTGCTGAAAACGTCGCAGCCCAGGTGCTGGCGCTTGCCGGCAGTTACAGCCACATTTTCTTTGCTGCCACAGCCGGCGGCAAGAACATCGCGCCGCGCGTCGCCGCCACGCTGGATGTAGCCCAGATCAGCGAGATCACCAAGGTGGTGAGCGCCGACACCTTCGAGCGTCCCATCTATGCCGGCAACGCCATCGCCACCGTGCAAAGCAGCGATGCCGTCAAGGTCATCACGGTGCGTACCACCGGTTTCGACGCAGCGGCCGCTGCCGGCGGCGCTGCCGCGCTGGAAGTGATTGCGCCGGCAGCCGACAGCGGCAAGTCGTGTTTTATCGGCAGCCAGCTCGTCGAAAGCGATCGCCCCGAGCTTTCCGCCGCCAGGATCATCGTGTCCGGCGGACGCGGCCTGGGCAGCGCGGAGAAATTCGACGAGGTGATGACGCAGCTGGCCGACAAACTCGGCGCAGCCATCGGCGCCAGCCGCGCGGCGGTGGATGCGGGCTATGCGCAGAATGATCTGCAAGTGGGCCAGACCGGCAAGATCGTGGCGCCGCAGTTGTATATTGCAACCGGCATTTCCGGCGCCATCCAGCACCTGGCCGGCATGAAGGATTCGAAAGTGATCGTGGCCATCAACAAGGATCCCGAAGCGCCGATCTTCAGCGTGGCCGATTATGGCCTGGTGGCGGATCTGTTCGTGGCCGTGCCGGAATTGGCGGGGGCCCTGTGAGCGCGGGCGCCGCATTGGAGCAGCCTATGGTCCGTACCGAGCGTGACGGTGATGTCCTTGTCATCATCATCGACAACCCGCCGGTCAATGCCGCTTCGCTGGAAGTGCGGCGCGGTCTGCTGCAAGCCATCGGGACGCTGCAATCGAGCGCCGATTTGCAGGCAGCAATCCTTATCGGCGCCGGCAATACTTTCGTTGCCGGTTCCGACTTGCGCGAATTCGGCAAGCCGCTTGAAGCTCCGCAACTGCCTGGCGTGATTGCCGCCATTGAAGAGTGCGTCAAGCCGGTCGTGGCGGCGCTGCATGGCGCGGCGCTGGGCGGCGGTTTCGAGCTGGCGCTGGGCTGCGACGCCCGCGTCGCAACAGCCAGTACCATAGTCGGCTTGCCCGAAGTTACCTTGGGTATCATTCCGGGTGCCGGTGGCACCCAGCGCGTGCCGCGTCGTGTCGGCGTGGCGCGTGCCATCCAGATGGTTTGCAGCGGCGAGCGCATCGCCAGCGCCAGGGCGCTGGAACTGGGCCTGATTGATGCGATCGCAGAAGGCGACCTGCGTGCCGCTGCCGTCGCCCATGCCCGCGCGCTGGGCGGGCGAAAATGCCGCATTCGCGATGCGGCTGTGCCGTCGGGCGATGCCGAGGAGATCGAAGCCGCCGTGCAATCGGCTTTGCGCGCGGGCAAACGCCGCCCTGCGGTCATCGCCGCGATCGAGGCGGTCCAGGCCTCGGCCCGGTTGCCGATAGAAGCCGGGCTGGCCCAGGAGCGCGCGGCCTTTCAGGAGCTGCGGCTGTCTCGCGAAGCTTTCGCTTTGCGTCATCAATTTTTTGCCGAACGTGAGGCGATGAAATTGCCGCAGGCGCTGCAGGCAAGCCGGGCAACGCCGCGGCCGGTGCAGACCGTCGCCATCATCGGCGCCGGCACCATGGGCACGGGGATTGCCATCACCGTGCTGGATGCCGGCATGGAAGTCATCCTGCTGGAACAGGACGACGCTGCGCTGCAGCGCGGCAGCGAGCGCATCCGCGCGCACTACAGCAGCCGCGTGGCCAGCGGCAAGCTCAAGGCGGACAAGGCGGCGGCCAACGAAGCGCGCCTCGGCGCGACCACCGACTGGAAGCAACTGCGCCGCGCCGACCTGGTCATCGAAGCCGTCTTCGAAGACATGCAGGTCAAGCAGGAAGTCTTTGCCCGGATTGATGCCTATGCCCGTGCCGGTGCCGTGCTCGCCACCAATACCTCGTTCCTGGATGTGGATGCCATGGCGCAGGCGACATCGCGCCCGCAAGACGTGCTCGGCCTGCATTTTTTCAGCCCGGCGAATGTCATGAAACTCCTGGAAGTCGTGCGTGGCGCCGCCACGGCGCCGGATGTGCTGGCCACCGGCCTGGAGTTGGCCAAGCGCTTGCGCAAGCAGCCCGTCGTCACCGGCAACGCCTTCGGCTTTATCGGTAACCGCATTTACAGCGCCTACCGCAAGCAGTGCGAGTTCATGCTTGAGGACGGCGCCTGGCCGGAACAGGTCGACGCCGCGCTGCAGGCTTTCGGCATGGCCATGGGCCCCTTTGCAGTAGCCGACCTCACCGGTCTCGACATCGCCTGGCGTATCCGCAAGTCCCAGGCTGCGACCCGCGATCCGCAGGAACGTTACGTCGCCATCCTCGACCATCTGTGCGAGCAGGGACGGCTGGGTCAAAAGACCGGCGCCGGCTACTACACCTATACCGAAGGCAAGCGCTCGGCGGCTACCGATGAAACGGTGCGCGGCATTATCGAGCAAGCCTCGGTCGCGCGCGGCATCGTGCGCCGCGTCGTGAGCGCTGAAGAGATACAGCGCCGCGCCCTGCTGGCCATGGCCAATGAGGCGGCGCTGCTGCTGGCCGAAGGCGTGGCCAGCCGCGCCAGCGACATCGACGTGGTGCTGGTGCAGGGCTACGGCTTTCCGCGCTGGGAAGGCGGTCCGGTGTTCTGGGTGCGGCAGCAAAGCGCCGATGCGCTGCAGGCAGGGCTGGATGAACTGGCCCGCTGCAGCGGCAGCGGCTTCGTGCGCGGCGACCTGACCGTCCTGCTGGATTGCGCGCGCTGAAAAAAACAAGTCTTTACGTTCCAGGAGCCACACCATGAATCAAGCCTATATCTGCGACGCCATCCGCACACCGATCGGCCGCTACGGCGGCGCGCTCGCGAGCGTGCGCACCGATGACCTGGGGGCGATTCCGCTCAGGGCCCTGATGGAACGCAACCCCAACGTCGACTGGATGGCCCTGACCGATGTGATTTACGGCTGCGCCAACCAGGCCGGCGAAGACAACCGCAATGTCGCCCACATGGCCAGCCTCCTTGCCGGCTTGCCGCTCGAAGTGCCGGGCGCCACCATCAACCGCCTGTGCGGCTCCGGCATGGATGCCGTCGGCACGGCCGCACGCGCCATCAAGAGCGGCGAAGCGCAATTGATGATCGCCGGCGGCGTGGAAAGCATGAGCCGCGCACCGTTCGTCATGCCCAAGGCCGAGAGCGCCTTCAGCCGCGCCCATGCCATCTATGACACCACCATCGGCTGGCGCTTCATCAACCGGCTGATGCAGGCCAAGTACGGCGTGGATTCCATGCCCGAGACGGCCGAGCATGTCGCGGTCGAATACAAGATCGAGCGCGAAGCGCAGGACCGCATGGCGCTGGCCAGCCAGCTCAATGCCATGGCGGCGCAAAAGGCCGGTCATCTGTCGCGCGAGATCGTGCCGGTGGTCCTGCCTCAGAAAAAAGGCGAACCCGTGATCGTGGCGCAGGACGAGCACCCGCGCGAGACCAGCCTGGAAGCGCTGGCCAGGCTCAAGGGCGTGGTGCGCGCCGACGGCTCGGTGACGGCGGGGAATGCCAGCGGCGTCAATGATGGCGCCTGCGCGCTGTTGCTGGCCAATGAGACGGCTGCAGTGCGCAACGGCCTGGTGCCGAGGGCGCGGATCGTCGGCATGGCGACTGCCGGCGTGCCGCCACGCATCATGGGCATCGGGCCGGCACCTGCCACGCAGAAAGTGCTGGCACTGACCGGCCTGACGCTGGAACAGATCGATGTCATCGAACTCAACGAGGCATTCGCCGCCCAGGGGCTGGCCGTGCTGCGCCTGCTGGGCCTGCAGGACGACGACGCGCGTGTCAACGCCTGGGGCGGCGCGATCGCGCTGGGGCACCCGCTGGGCGCCAGCGGCGCACGCCTGGCCACGACGGCCGTGAACCGCCTGCACGCCACCGGCGGACGTTATGCCCTTTGCACGATGTGCATCGGTGTCGGCCAGGGCATCGCGCTGGTGCTGGAACGGGTGTGAGTTTGCCATGCCGTTGTTTGATGCTATCGAATTAGCAGTGAGACCCTAATAGAAAATAATATGAGACAAGAAGAAATCCTCGCGCAGTACGGCCCACGCGAAGCGATGGAATACGATGTGGTGGTGGTCGGCGGCGGCCCGGCCGGCCTGTCGGCCGCGATCCGCGTCAAACAGCGCGCAGCAGAACAAGGCACCGACGTCTCCGTCTGCGTGCTGGAAAAAGGCGGCGAGCTCGGCGCCCACATCCTCTCAGGCGCCGTCATGGACCCGCAGGCGCTCAATGAACTCTTCCCCGACTGGCAGCAACGCGGCGCGCCGCTCAACACCCCGGTGACCGAAGACCGCTTCCTTTTCCTGACCGAGACCCGGGCCCACAAGACCCCCAGCTGGCTCTTGCCATCCTGCTTCCAGAACCACGGCAACTACGTCATTTCGCTGGGCAACGTGGTGCGCTGGCTGGGCCAGCAGGCCGAAGAATTGGGCGTGGAAATCTTCCCCGGCTTTCCCGCCGCGGAAATCCTCTACAACGACGATGGCTCGGTAAAAGGTGTGGCCACCGGTAACATGGGCGTGGACCGCGCAGGCAACCCGACTGCCGCTTTCCAGCTCGGCATGGAACTGCATGCCAAGTACACCCTGTTTGCCGAAGGCGCGCGCGGCCACCTGGGCAAGCAGCTGATGGCGAAATACGACCTCAATGCCGGGCGCGATCCGCAAACCTATGGCATCGGCATCAAGGAATTGTGGGAAATCGATCCCAAGCTGCACCAGCCGGGACTGGTCATCCATACCGCCGGCTGGCCGCTGGACAACAGCACCTATGGCGGGTCCTTCCTGTACCACCTGGAAAACAACCAGGTCGCGGTCGGCTACGTGGTGGGCCTGGCTTATGAGAATCCGTATCTTTCGCCCTTCGAGGAATTCCAGCGCTACAAGACCCATCCGGCCATCCGCAGCTTCTTCGAGGGCGGCAAGCGCCTTTCCTACGGCGCCCGGGCGATTGCCGCCGGCGGCCTGCAGTCGCTGCCCAAACTCGTCTTTCCCGGCGGCGCCCTGATCGGCTGCGACGCCGGCTTCCTCAATGCCTCGCGCATCAAGGGCAGCCATGCCGCCATGAAGACCGGCATGCTGGCCGCCGACGCCGCCTTCGAAGCGCTGGCAGCAAGTCGCCAGCACGATGAACTGGCAGCGTATCCACAAGCCTTCGAGCGCTCCTGGCTGCATGAAGAGTTGCACCGGGCGCGCAACTTCAAGCCGCTGATGGGCAAGGGCCTGGTCATGGGCACCCTGCTGGTCGGCATCGACCAGGTGGTCTTGGGCGGCAAGGCGCCGTGGACGCTGCACCATACCCATGCCGATCATGAATGCCTGAAACCTGCAGCCAATTTCAAGCCGATCGCGTATCCGAAACCGGATGGCAAGCTGACCTTCGACCGCCTGTCGTCGGTGTTCATCTCGAACACCAACCATGCCGAAGACCAGCCGGTGCATCTGACGCTCAAAGACCCGTCGGTGCCGGTCAGTGTGAATCTGGCGACGTATGCGGGGCCGGAGCAACGCTATTGCCCGGC